>Ga0208789_1000007_pt1 | contig 742209 bp, 659 predicted proteins | sample Methanotroph_Enr_FD_187368 | JGI IMG/M metagenome (GOLD analysis project Ga0208789, IMG submission 187368) | Enriched soil microbial communities from Old Woman Creek wetland in Ohio, USA - Methanotroph_Enrichment_5 (SPAdes) (version 2) | ecosystem: Environmental > Terrestrial > Soil > Wetlands...
CGGGAATAAATGAAAACGCCCCATCACTTGATAACAAGTGGTGGGGCGTTTTTGCGTTGGGGGAACAAAACAGCATGATGCAATCACATTGACTATGGCTTAAGTAATACGAAAGTTGATAAGCTCTTCCAAGGATGTAACAATGCAGGTGGCTGTGGTTAGGTGGTCTCGAGGATAACTGTTGGTAACGGCAACAACCTGTAGACCTGCTGTAGTAGCGGAGGTAATGCCTGCAGGCGTATCTTCTATGGCAATGGATCGAGTCCGGGAGATCACGGTAGACGGATTTTGTGCGACAAGCTTGTCAAAGGCAAGGCGATAACATTCCGGATCCGGCTTGCTCTTGGATACATCATCCGCTGATATAATAATTTTAAAGCAGTCAGCGATACCCAGTATGTCAAGTATAGGGTTGATGTCGGAGTGAAGAGCGCCGCTGCTGATAGCAAGGGGGATGCGTTCGTTGTGCAACCTTTTGATCAGATTCACGACGCCGGGATAAGCACTGATGCCGTCACGGATGGCATATTGAAAAAAACTGGCCTTTTTGTCGATCAGGTTGTGCAGTTCCGTGGGGGTGACAGTTTTACCCCTGACGGCGAATGCCTCAATAAAAGCGTCACGGTCGTCAAAACCCATGTAGGTATTAACATATTCCAGCCATGTAAAGCCTAATCCCAGCGGTTCTAGAACCTTCTGAAACGCCTTGTAGTGGAGAGGTTCCGTATCAACAATAATGCCATCAAAGTCAAAAATAACGGCATCTGCCTGTAATCCCCCGGGAAAAACTACCATCTGCCAACTAACGCCAGACCTGCTCCAGATTCGTATGCCTGGGGAATAACGGCTACTTTTGACCCCGATGCATGATAACTGGTCACGACCCTGCCACAGAGCTCACCCAAGGCAGCGCCAAGTATGACATCACTTGCCCAGTGCTCGTTCTTGTAGAGACGAGAAAAGCCGACAAAGGTTGCCGCCGTGTAGTAGGCTGTTTTCAGGATAATGCTATCCGATGTGGATGCAAGGACGGAAGCCAGAGCAAAAGAACTGGCGGTGTGCATGGAAGGAAATGAATCATAATTGTTTTTGAAGCTAAACGGTTTAAAGTCACCCTTTGCGGAAGTGGTGTTAGGCCTGCCGCGACCACTTGCTTCCTTAAGCACAAACGTTGAAGCATCGGCAAGAATAAGTGCTTCTCCTATCATCTCGCCGGTTTCCTTCCATTTTGCGGAGTCAGCTGCTATGCCACCGCCGTACACAAGGGCTGCAAGACCCAGATGAATATAGGGGTCGCCGGCTAATGAACCTGCATCGGCTGCTTTATTGAAGCCGCTGCGCTTGTTTGTCTGGAGTTTTGTCTGGATGTTCCGGTCAAAGGCATAGGTAAGCCCAACAGCGCCCGCAACACCCAGGGTTAGCAAGATGTTTCCATTATCGATCCGGAATGGCGTTTTTGCGAGATCAACACTTTCATTACCCAACCTCTTGAAGCCATTGCTGACCTCACCGGTGAAGGAAATAGCTTCTGGTTCGAATGCATAGACAAATCCTGGGAGTATGACCAGGGTAAAAATGATAGACAGTAATGTTGTTCTCAACAAAAGCCTCCCAAACAGAATGCGTAATCCGAAATAAGAAATTAGCTGACTGACTATATTGATTCTTTGTTGAACTTGAAGAGCAAACGTCTAATCTCGTTCAGTCGTTGGGCATCATCGGGGGGAAGTTTTGAAAGATATTCCTGGAAAAAAACAATGATTAGCGAGACAGAGAATGCAGTTACCGTAGACAGCAAAACAATGAGGCGGCGTTTCGGTTTGCTATTTGTCAACGGAACGACAGCTTCATCGAGTACTTGCAGAGAAGATGTGTCCTTGGCCTCATTGAGTTTTGCAACCTCATATTGTTTGGAAAGCTGTTCAAAAATAGCTTCCTGAATCTTCAGCTCCCTCAGTTTGCGCGTATATTCAACTCCCAAGCCGGGCATGTTTCCTACTGATGGGATAACGTCTGATCCACCGCCATCACTCATTACGCCTAATTGGCTTTTGATTTTTGATATCGCAGCACGGAGAGACTTCACCTGGCTATTCTCATCCGTCATAGTGCTGCGCAGAGTTGCCAGCTGCACCTCTTTGGAGACAAGCTCAGCCTTGAGTGTTGCGATACCCTCTATGGCGACTGTTGCTTGTGAGTCGGCTTTGATGGTTTTATATTTTACCTGAAAGGATTTCATGTCATTTTCAGCGTTTCGCAAGTCCTGTTTGACGACTTCCAGACGTTTCTCCAGGAATACCCGTTCCGCTCCGACCTTGGTAAGATTGAGTTGCACGCTGCGGCGGCCCAGTTCGTCCACAAAGGTATTGGCCAAGAGTGCCGCCTTCGCAGGATCCGTACTGTCGGCAGAAATCGATATGATACCGTCCTTGCCTGCCTGGAACTTAACGGCACCCTCCAAGGCCCCGCGTGCACCCTCCAAAGTTTTAGCATTGAAATCCTTTTGAAGATCAAGCCGTTTAATGACCGCATAGGCCACCGATCTACTCTTAAGTATGCCAATATATAAGTCGTTGGAACCGCCGAGTCCTATGCCGCCACCAGCCAAACCAGCCAGGCCGCCGGCCTGACTGAGCAGAGCCGATAATCCACCTCCGGATTCCTTTTGGGGGGGGAGAAGCTTTGCGGTTGCAGTGTAGACTTTCTTTAAAGTTAAGGAATAACAGATTGATATAACGAAGGCTATGACGCAAAACTTAATGATTATATCTTTGCGTCGGGCAATAACTTGCACTAGTTCAAGCAAGTTGATTTCCTGCTCTGCATTATTTGGTTCGGGGGGCATTGTATTCATGTCTATCCTATCTATCTGAGGCCGATTAATACGGTGCCGGCTGTCAATGCTATCTGTGAAATAATGGTTGTTATGTCCTTGATTTCACGTATCCAGGCGATCCGATCCAATTTTTGAGGCACCACAAGCGTGTCGCCCGGTATCATGTGAGCGGCATAAAAACTACCAAATGTCCAGCTACGGGAATCCTCGCTCCATTTGAGCCCAAATGATGACTGCTGTTTGCTGAAGACGGTCCCGTCCGTCTTGATGATGTACATATCGGATTCCTCGCCGTCTCGTGTAATCCCGCCGGCCTTGTTCAGGTAGTTTTCAACCGAGGAATTCTCCGGAGTGTAGACGAACGTGGTGGGATTATACACCTGTCCCATAACATGCACGACACTGGGGCGGGCAGGAATTTCCATGGTGTCCCCCCCCTCCATATCCAGATTGTAGCTGCTCTTTTTTAGCTCATCCAAGGCGGCGATGTGTATCACAACCCGCCCTTCAGCCTTTGTCTTTTTCAGAATATCCAGTTGCTTGAGCAGTCCTTCGAGCGCAGTCTTGGTTGCATCGGCTTCTTCTTTCGATGCGGCTACCGATGAGAGTGCCGCCATCTTTTGATAAATTTCCTTCTCTGTTCTCGTGATAATCTCGTCCATCCGTTTTTGTTGCGCCACTTTTACGGATTTTCGCGTAAACTTTGCTCCAATGAGGTAGGCCTTGTCGGTGTACCCTCCCGCACGTGCGATAACCGAACTGATCTTCTCTCCCCGTGATATGGCATAGACCCCGGGGTACTTAACCTCTCCCTTGAGCGTCACGAATTTATCGGTGGCATCGAGCCAGTCGGTGATACTACGGACCGACAGGGCATCGTCAGGCTGGAGAACCACGTTGTTGGCCGGATCGCCGCTCAAGGCCTTGTCCAGATTGATGGTAACCTGTGACGACGTGGCTTTGTCATTGTTCAGAACCACGCGACTGAGTTCGGCATTATTCTGCATGGCATTACGCTTGAGACTTCCGGCGGCAGTCAACAGGTCGCGAACCGTCATATCCGGAAAATACTCATAGGTACCCGGATTGACAACCTCTCCGTTGATGGTAACGGTCAGTTTTTCCTGCATTTCGGCACGGGAAAAGACCGTAATCTGATCCTGCTCCTGAAGTGGAATATTATCGGCATCGTTTTTATTCAATGCCTTGCGCAGGTTGAAGGTGAGTATTTCCCTGTGATAGTCAGGAGGGGCCAGTCGAGTGATTTCGACCGATTCTAGATAGGACTGCGGCAGAACCATGTCGTAGCTGGGTAGTACATCCAGGGCACGCATTCCTTTATGGAATTGGTACTCCCCCGGCCGCACCACGTTACCCTTGAGGCTTACTACCTGTTTGATGGCATCCTGAACAGGGAATACCTTGACCATGTCCCGGTCATGGATTTCGTTGCCTGCGGGACTGCTGTTAACCGCTCCATCCTTGAGCGTGTAGTCCACGACGACCCTGGAACTGTTCTTCGAGAAACGTTCGACCTGGATTCTGCCGGTGTAGCCTCGGGCCGTGACGCCGCCAGCCATGGCAATGACTTCCGGAAGAATCGTCTTTCCCTTTATCTCGTAGATTGCAGGTCGCTTGACCTCACCTGCCACCGCGACGACAGGCCCGATCACCGGTACGAATATGGTATCGCCATTCTGGAGACGAATATCATTGGTTCGATCTCCCTGCAGAAGAATATTGTACAAATCGACTTCCGTCGTCGTCTTCCCTTTGCTTCTGACTATGATGGAACGCAAAGACCCGTTTTTTGTAGGCCCGCCTGCGGCAGAAAGCGCATTAACGACCGTGGCAAGCGAACTAACCGGGTAGCTGCCGGGAAACTCGACTTCCCCTACGACGTATACCTGGATGGTGCGCAACCTGCCAAGGGTGACATTGAGTTCATAGTTCTTGAAATATTGGCTGATTGCCTTGTCGATGAGAGTCTTGGCCTGGTCGTAGGTTACTCCCCATACCTTGACAACTCCCACCTTTGGGATGGTGATCTCCCCGTTTCGATCAACTGTCAACTCAAGGCGGGTATTCACGGCGCCCCATAAGGTGATGCTCAACACATCGCCTGGTCCGATGTCGTAATCCCCACCTACGGGCAAATTATCCATATTACCCACAAGCTGGGCACTGTTTTTAAAAAAGTCGTAGCCGAATTGTCGAAGCTCCCTGTTGAATTGCTCCGCATCGGATTTGTCCGATGATTTGTCCAATGATTTGTCTAAAAGTGACAGGTTCTTTTTTGAATAGGATTTTTCCAGCAGAGAATCGCCATACTCATCCGAGGGAAGTGGAATGGCCTTGATTTCTTCGGACTTTAGAATGAGTTTTAGAGTGTCTTCTTCGTCACTGGATACTATATCCTTAGTTATATTCTCCTTGCTCAACAGGGTCTTGTCTGAGGTGACGTCCTTACCTGCGGCGGCCGCCGGCACCTTGAAGGTAGTCGATACCTGGATAAAATAAGGTTGATGATTTCTTAGGCCTCGCAAGGTGAACGAAGTCCCTTTCCCTACATTGATACTTTTCTTCAGTTTGTCCGATTCGATGCCATAACTTATGACGTACCGTTGGTTTTCCAGATCAATTGCCTTGGGAACGCCCAGTACCTGCCAAGTGAGCTTCAGGAGGCCATCTCCCCGTTCAACCTTGACCAACATCTCTATCTTTTTCTTGGGCTTGGGGAAATTTTTCTTGTCAAGCAGACTCAGGTCTTCCTCGCCTTTATCTTCAAAAAATTTATTGATGTCGATTGCTGTTTCATCAGTACTGTATTTATTAATGTTTTTTCGAGCGGCCGCACTGTTTTCTGTTGAATCGGATGCAGTTTGATTCTGCATAAAATCATCGACCAAGGCGGCTGTAACGGATGAGGATAGCCCCAGGATGGTAAAGCAGATAATATATGCGGCGCAGATAAATCGTTTCATCATGCAACGTCTCCAAAATGGGTATACGTAGGATTTAAAATCTGCATTTTATACCATTGCACCGCGATCAAATAAAGAAAAAAAACTGTTGCTTAAAGAACGTCACTAATAAGCTGGTTGGTGAGTTTTAATCGCTGTCCATGGAGGATGAGGCGATGTTGCCGTCAAGTCCACCAGAGTTGCGCCGCAATTTATTGATTGACGATTTAAATATAAGTTTTATTATTTATGATCGCTTGGGCGCAGTAACTCCATATCTATTTTGCTTGAGCACCATACTCTACCACAGGAGGAAATTATGGCATTACGGGTAGCAATCAACGGTTTTGGCAGGATCGGCAGGATGGTTCTGAGGGCGGCAAGCAAGGATAAGGGCATCGAGTTTGTGGCGATCAACGACCTCACTGACGCCGCCACGCTGGCGCATCTGTTCAAGTATGATTCCGTTCATGGCATTTTCCCCGGTAAGGTGGAACATACAGCCGACAGCCTGATAATCAACGGCAAGGCCATCAAGATCTACGCCGTCAGGAACCCGGCCGAACTCCCCTGGAAAAAGGACAAGGTTGACGTTGTTCTGGAGTCCACCGGCCTGTTCACCTCCAAGGACAAGGCTGCGTTGCACATCCAGGCCGGTGCCAAGAAGGTCGTCATCTCCGCCCCGGCCACCAACGAGGATATCACCATCGTCATGGGGGTCAACGAGCACCTGTATGATCCCAAGAAACACGCCATCATCTCCAACGCCTCCTGCACCACCAACTGTCTGGCTCCGGTAGCCAAGGTACTGCACGAAACATTCGGCATAGAAAAGGGTCTGGTTACCACGGTCCACTCCTACACCAACGACCAGAACATTCTCGATCTACCCCACAAGGACCTGCGCCGCGCCCGTGCCGCCGCACTGTCCATGATCCCTACGACCACTGGCGCTGCCAAGGCGGTTTCGCTGGTGCTGCCGGAACTGAAGGGCAAACTGGACGGCATGGCAATCCGTGTGCCGACCCCCAATGTATCGGTTATCGACCTGGTGGCCACACTCAAGAAGAAGACCGATGCCGTCAAGGTCAATGCTGCTCTCAAGAAGGCTTCCAGGGGTGCTCTCAAGGGGATTCTAGGCTTCAGTGAAGAGCCGCTTGTCTCCATAGACTTCAATGGCAACCCCCTTTCATCTATCGTTGACGCCTCCTGCACCAAGGTAATGGGCGACAACCTGGTCAAAGTTATCTCCTGGTATGATAATGAAGCCGGCTTTTCGAACCGGGTTGTTGACCTGTTCAGGCTGATTGCTTCCAAAAAATAGTGCCGCGGCATTGCCGTCTAGATTGGGGGGGATTCGGTCCCCCCCTTTTTTTGCCATAACGTTGACACATTTATACCACAGGAGGCCGCCATGCCGATTCGCTACATCGACGAGATCAAGGATCTCAAGGGCAAAAAGGTTTTTATCCGCGTAGACTTCAACATCCCTCAGGATGACAAGGGGAATATCACTGAGGACACCCGCATTGTCGGGGCCGTTCCAACCATCAAATACGCCCTGGATCAAGGCGCCAAGGTGGTGCTGGCTTCTCACCTGGGGAGACCTAAAGGTGAAAAGAAACCCAAATATACCATGGCTCCGGCCACCAAGCGGTTGAGCGAACTGTTGGGCAAAAAGATCAAACAGGCCCCCGATTGCTTCGGGCCTGAGGTTGATGCCATGATCACGGCCATGAAACCTGGCGAAGCGATCATGCTGGAGAATGTCCGTTTCTACCCCGGCGAGGAGAAGAACGACACCGAGTTTGCTCGCAAACTGTCAAATGGTTGTGAGATCTATGTCAATGACGCCTTTGCAGTCTCCCACCGCGCCCATGCCTCGGTGGAAGCCATCACGAAGCAGATTCCGGTCATTGCCGCCGGGTTTTTGATGAGAAACGAGATGACCTTCTTTGACAAGGCCATGCGCAATCCGGTCCGCCCGCTGGTGGCGATCCTGGGTGGCGCCAAGGTTTCCGGTAAGCTGGAGGTTCTTGAGACGCTGCTGAACAAGGTGGACAAGGTGGTTATTGGCGGCGGCATGGCATTCACCTTTCTCAAGGCCATGGGATATTCGGTCGGCAAGTCGCTGGTTGAGGACGAATTGATCCCCACCGCCAAGAAGATCATGGATAAAGCCAAAAAACGGGGTGTCATGTTCTATCTGCCGGTGGACTGTGTTGTGGCCAATGCCTTTGAAGCGACAGCCACCAATTTCATCACCACGGTGCAGGAGATTCCCGAGGGATGGATGGCGCTCGACATCGGCCCTGCCTCGGCAACACTCTTCAGTGAGACCCTGCGGGACGCCAAGACCGTTATCTGGAACGGCCCCATGGGGGTCTTCGAGATGGACGCCTTTGCCCGCGGTACCTTTGCCGTGGCCGAAGCCGTCGGAAGCGCCTTTGCCACCACCATCATCGGCGGCGGCGACACGGATTCCGCCGTGCGCAAGGCCGGCGTGGACACCAAGGTCAGCTACATCTCGACCGGGGGCGGTGCCTTCCTGGAACTTCTGGAAGGTAAAACCCTGCCCGGCGTGCAAGCTCTTGATATCAAAGCAAAGAAATAGGGGGAATCATGCGCACACCGCTTATCGCTGGAAACTGGAAGCTGTTCAAGACCATTGCGGAAGCCACCGCGCTGGTCAATGATCTCAAACCGCTGGTTGCGGCAACATCAGGGGTCGAGATCGTCGTTGCGCCGGTATTCACGGCGCTCAGCCGCGTATCGGATGCTCTGTCCGGTTCGAATATCCACCTTGCCGCACAGAACTGTTATTGGGAAGAGGAAGGGGCCTTTACCGGCGAGGTTGCGCCGAAGCTCTTGAAAGATGCCGGTTGCAGTCACGTCATCATCGGCCATTCCGAGCGCCGACAGTATTTTGGCGAGACGGATGCAACCGTGAACAAAAAGGCCAAGGCTGCCATTGCGGCCGGGTTGACCGCCATCGTCTGTGTAGGCGAGACCCTGGCCCAGCGTGAGGCCGATAAGACCTTTGCCGTCATCGAGACCCAGATCAGGGGAGGGGTGGAAGCGATTCCCGTCGAATCCCTCAAGCAGGTAGTCATTGCCTACGAACCGGTCTGGGCTATCGGAACCGGAAAGACGGCCAGCGACGCCCAGGCCCAAGAGGTTCACGCCTTTATCCGTGGCCTGGTGGCGAAACTTTTCGGCCAGTCCGCTGCCGATGGTATCCGAATCCTTTACGGTGGAAGTGTAAAACCGGATAATGTCAAAGGTTTGATGGCCCAGGCCGATATCGATGGCGCCTTGGTGGGAGGCGCCAGCCTCAAGGCCGATTCCTTTGCCGCCATTGCCAATTTTGCTGTCTGAAACGGATATTGACACGGACAGACGAGTGGTTATTTCTCGTCTGGTGAGAATAAAACCCTTTACAACATTGTTTATCCTGTGCTAAATATCTTATTCTTTTAGATCAGCCAGGGGATACGGAATGACGATTCTTCTAACTATATTGCATGTGGTGGTGAGCTTCTTTTTGATCGCCGTGGTGCTGCTTCAGTCCGGCAAAGGCGCGGAAATGGGGGCATCATTCGGCAGCAGCGGCAGCCAGTCCGTCTTTGGCGCCGGCGGCAGCACCACCTTCCTCAGCAAGATGACCACCGGTGCGGCGGTTATCTTTATGCTGACGTCGCTGACGCTGGCCTATATCTCCGGCTTGCCATCCTCGTCATCAATCATGTCCGGCAAAGGCAAACCGGCTCCGGCTGCCAAGGCTCCGGCCCAGATGCCGGTATCCCCGGCACCCACAGGTCAGGCGCCCATACAAGGTCACCCGGCAACCGCACCGACTGCCCCGGCGGTTCCGACCCCGCACAAGTAACGAATTTTGGCTTGATCAGCCCATGGGGTTGTGGTATAGAAGTACCCCCAATCGGTAACGACATAGAGTTTATGCGGTGGTGGCGGAATTGGTAGACGCACCAGCTTGAGGGGCTGGCGGGGGCAACTCCGTGATGGTTCGAGTCCATTCCACCGCACCAAACATGAAAGGCCGGGTATATTTCCCGGCCTTTTCCTTTTTCCCCTTTCAGCTTACCCGAGTCACAATGTGCAATCCCTTCCTTTTCCTCATATTGAAGACCCCGGCACTATTAAGCTAGCCAGATCTATGGTATAACTCTCCCATGCCATCAGCGATCCTTACCCATACGCTCACCAAGCAGTACGGCTCACTTACGGCGCTGAGCGATTTCAGTTTTGAGGTCGAACAGGGTTCGATCTTTGGCTTGTTGGGCCCCAACGGCGCCGGCAAGACCACGCTGATCCGCATCCTGACCACCCTTATGGCCCAGACCTCGGGCGAGGCCTTTGTGGAGGGGCTTGACACCCGCACACAGGGTCGGGAGATCCGTCGCCTGATTGGCGTGGTGCCCCAGGAGAACAGTCTGGACCGTTACCTGACCGCTAGGGAGAACCTGGAACTCCATGCCCGGCTGCACGGCATGGAGGCCAAGCACTACCGGAGCCGGATCGACGAGTTGCTGGAGATGATGGGGCTGGCGGGCAGGCAGAAGGATTTCCCTGACACCTTTTCCGGCGGCATGCAACGCCGGCTGGTGGTGACCAGGGCGCTCCTGCACGATCCGCGAGTGCTTTTTCTGGACGAGCCGACCACCGGGCTCGATCCCCAGTCGCGCCGCGCCGTGTGGGATTACGTCCGCTCCATTGCAGGCAGCATGACCATCTTTCTGACCACCCACTATCTGGAGGAGGCGGAACAGCTCTGCGACCGGATCGCCATCATGGATCACGGTCGCCTGATTGCCCTCGGGAGCACACAGGAGTTGAAAGACCGCCTGACCGGCGGCACGGCCTACCAGATCGAATTTGGGGAACGGGCGGAGCGTTATGCCGATCTTCTCAAGGGGATGGCTTGTGTTCGCGGGGTTGAGGTGACGGACCAGACCGTCTGTGTGGAGTTGGAGCAGTGGGAGTGTCTTTCCGAGGTGCTTGCCGCCCTGAACGGCGCCCCGGTGCGGCGAATCGCCCTGAGGGAGCGGACACTGGAGGATGTGTTCATATCACTGACCGGAAAGGAGGTGCGGGAATGACCTTGCGCGGCTCTCTGGCCATCTGGCGGCGCGACATGCTGGTGCTGCGCCGTAATTTTCCCTCGGAACTGGTGGCCGTTGTGGCCTATCCCCTGACCATCTACCTGGCGTTCGGCATTGGCATGAAGGGGTATATCGGTCTGGTGGAAGGTGTGCCCTACGGACTGTTCATCGCCCCCGGCCTTATCACCATGACCGCCGTCAATGCAGCCTACAGCGAGAGCGTCTGGAGCCTCTGGTTTCATCGGCGGGTGCAGTTTACCATCGATTCCTACCGGGTTACCCCCATTTCCGTCTCCGAGATCGTGATCGGCAAGATATTGTCCGGCTTTTCCCACGGCCTGGTCAAGGGTTTGGCGGTCGGTCTGGTGATCTACGCCATCACGCCGTTCCGCTTCCCGCTTGCCCATCTCCTGGCCTATCTGGTCTTCCTGGTACCCGGCTCGGCCTTCTTTTCGTGCGCCGGGGTCATCTGCGGCACCATCATGGACAAACCGGAGACCATAGGCCGCGTGGAGGCGGTCTTCATCATGCCGCTGATCTTCATGTCCGGGCTGTTCTTTCCGCTCTCGTCCTATCCGCCGGCAATCATTCCCTGGATACGGGCGCTTCCCACCACCGCCCTGTTCGAGGGCGCCCGCCAGGCGCTGGTCAGCGGCGGGTATTCCGTTGGCTTTGCCATCCAGGTTGCTGCTACGGCCCTGATTACCTTTGTCGCGGCGGTGTGGCTTTTCAGAAGGAAGATGTCGGAATAACCCCACAATCGGTTCTCTTACCGCAGAGGACGCAGAGGAAACCAAAAAACAACTTTAATCAGACTATTACCAATAGCTTGATGCTTTTGTGAAATGTTTTACTCTGCGATCCTCTGTGTCCTCTGCGGTAAACGCTTTATTTTAGATATTCCCTCTTACGTTCTTCGCAGCATCTCCACCTGTTTTTGCAGGATAAGATCGGCCCGTTTTCCGGCCTCTATGGTCTCCAGATGCGCAAGGTCAATGTCCAGGTCGGTTGCCGACATACGGGCGATCCGCACGGCGTTTTCCCATTCATCAATCTTCAACTCTCCTGGCTTATCGGCCTGCGCCACCAGCGGCAGAATATCCGTAATGCCCGCCTTGACGGCCTGTTCGGCCACCCGAATCCTGGTTGCATCCCGCAGTTCCGGCCAGCGGTTGAGCGTGCCATGCAGCCTGCTGGTCCAGGCCAGGGCCGTGCGAAAGGTTGCCGACAGGCGGAGCCGGTTGCAGAAGGTACAGGCCAGCGCGAAGCCGGCCTCTTCATGGCCGTGATGCCTGGGGTAGAGGCCAGGATCGGTTGCAAGCTTGCCGATATCGTGGAACAAGGCGCAGAAACGGGCCAGCGGGTCGTCGGTCCGTTCTGCCACCCGTTGCAGCACCTGGATGGCATGGGTGAATAGGTCGCCCTCGGGATGGTGGATCAGGGGGCCGGCAGGGATGTGGGGCATGCGAAACAGCTCAGGGAGCCGGTCCTCGCCGATCTTCAGTTCCAGCATGCGCAGGAAGAACCGTTCTGGATCGGGCGTCACCAACGCCTTGAGCATCTCTCGGGTGAAACGCTCCACCGGGATAGTGGCGAGGGGTTGCTTCCACTCCCGCTCCCGGATAAGCGCAACGGTTTCGTCTGTCATGCGCCAGCCGTCGGCCTCAAAACGGAAGGCGCGGAAGATGCGCAGCGGATCGTCGAAGAACGAACAGGGAGAGCAGGTACGCAGCAGGCGCTGCTCCAGATCGCGCCTGCCGTCAAGGGGATCGATGATCTCGCCCGCCAGGGACATGGCCAGGGCATTGATGGTGAAGTCGCGGCGCTCTAGGTCAGCGTTCAGGTGGGAACAGTCGGAAAGCGGCGTCACCTCGATCTTGCCGAACACCGGGTCATAGCTGAACCAGATCGGTGCGGTGCTCTTCCCCGTTACCAGGCGGAATCCAAGTGGAGCGAGCGCGTCCCCGGACAGGGCGGCAACAAGGTCGATGTCTTTACTGCCCCGCCCCAGCAGGAGATCGCGCACGCTGCCGCCTACCAGGAAGATGCGGTCGTGACAGGTCTCGGGGAACAGGCCTTTCAGAAAATCCATGGCAGGGTTCATGGCTGTCTGCCCCTTACCCGAGCCGGATCAAGGCCGCGCCCGCCAGGATGAACAGGGCCGAGACGATCCGGATTCTCCCGAAGGATTCACGGAGAAACAGGATACCGATCACGACCCCGATAACGATGCTGACCTGCCGGACCGGTACGGCATAGCTGACCGGCGACAGGTTGAGACCGTACCGGAAGGTGAGAAAGGAGGCCATGATCACCGGGCCGCTCCAGAGGATCAGGCGCCAGTTTTCGCGCCACTCTTCGCCGATCAGGGCACGGTATTTGGGGCGGAGCATGTTGAAGGACATGAGCCCCAGCATGATCAGAACCAGAAGGTAGGTGAAGTAGAGGGGGGAATAGTTCCTGACCCCGGTCTTTTCGGCCACCGCGCCGATGGAATAGATGAAGCCGGCCGCCAGTGCGTCCCGCACCGACGGGCTTTTCAGGTTGCGGAGGGGGCGAAGCAGTTCCCCCAGGGAAAGGCGCTGCATCTGTATCGCAAAGGTGCCGAAGATCACCAGCAGGATGCCGCACACCCCGAGCAGCGTCAGGCGTTCCCCCAGAAGGCACATCCCCCAGATGGGTACGTAGATCATGGAGGTCTGACAGAGGGGATAGACCATGGACAGGTCGCCACCTCGGTAGGCCCGGCCATTGAACAGGTGGTAGAGGACGTAGCAGACGGCCCCGATGGCCCCCATCAGCACGGTTTCTCCCGAGGGGCGGTGGAACGGTTGCGGCACGAACTGGATCGCCAGGGTGAAGAGCCCACTGGAGGCGATGAACATCCACCAGATGAAGACCGTCTTGTGGCGGCTGCGCTTCACCAGCAGGTTCCAGAGGGCATGCATCAGAGCCGATGTGACGATCAGGCTGAAGGCGAGTGTGCTCATGGCGGTAGTATAGCCGAGGTTTCGGGAGAGTGAGAGATTATTTTGTCAGAAAAGGGGCGGGAATCCTGAAATTGAACCGCTGCGTCGGCGCGGCCCGTTGCGCCCGGTCGAACACCCGCTCCAAGAAGGTCACGTCGCCTGCCCGGTCGATCAGGAGTACGGTCGTGCAACGGGTCCCGTAGTCCGAGCCGCTGATGAACAGGGGGGAGAGCAGCCGTTCCCGTTCCAGGCCAATGCCGGTGTCGGGCAGCAACTCGTCGGCAAAGGGTTGGTGGTCGGCAAGCATCGTGAATATCTCTTCCGGGTCCGGATACTCCTGCTGCACGATGGCTTCGAGACGGGCCCTGGCAATGGTTATTTTGGGCCAGTGGGTGTCGAGCAGATGGTTGGAGAGGCCGTGGATTCCCGGCTTGACCGGACCGGAGGAACCGCCCCGGTTGGTGAAGTAATGCAACTCCCCGCTTGTGCCGTACAACAGATTGAAGCCGTCATAGGCCGCCCCATCCCTGGTCAGGATATTGTTGAATCCGGCCGGCGTCATGGCCGCGTCCCGCAGGTAATCCACAACCAGTTGGCCGCGGGAGCGGGCATAGGTTGCCTGCTGCCGCGGGTCGCGGTAGTTGGTGATGGCTGCCAGCTTGCCGTTAGTGGTAACCCCCAGCCAGGTTCCGCCGGCCTGCTTGTCCCGTCCGGCCAGCATGTGTGGGGTATCGGCCCAGAAAGCGGCCGGCTCGGAGGGGCGATCCTGGTACTCGTCCCGATTCGCGCCCAGGATCAGACGGTAGCGGGGATGGCAGTCAAGGGCGAACACGATCAGGCACATCCGTTGCTCCTATTAGGCGGGTATGCACCGGGGAAAGGCTTGTTACTTTAAGATGCAAAAAGATATTAATTGAAGCAAAAAGACACAAATTAATACACAAAAGTATTGGCCGAATAGTTGCGTCGTTGCATGAGAAGCTACAGGTAACCGTCTATTTGCCGGTCAGATACTCGATCAAGAGCCGCACCCCGACACCGGTGGCGCCTTTGGGTGCGCAGGGACGGGCCTTGTCGCCCCAGGCGGTTCCGGCGATATCCAGGTGCACCCAGTGCGTCTTGCCCACGAACTGCTTCAGGAACCAGCCGGCGGTGATGCTGCCGCCGTCGCGGCTCCCGGCGTTTTTAAGATCGGCGATGTCGCTCTTCATGGCCTCGCCGTATTCATCCCACAACGGCAGTTCCCAGACCCGCTCGCCGCACCGCTCGCCGGCCCGTTTCAGGCTCTCGATCAGGCGCCGGTCATTCCCCATCATACCGCTGGCCTCATGCCCCAGGGCCACCACGCAGGCCCCGGTCAGGGTGGCCAGGTCGATCATGGCAGTTGGTTTGTACTGCGTCCGGGCATAGTGCAGGGCGTCGCAGAGAATCAGACGCCCCTCGGCATCGGTGTTGGTGATCTCGATGGTCTGGCCGGACAGGGAGGTGAGCACGTCGCCCGGCTTGTAGGCTTTGCCGTCCGGCATGTTTTCGACGGTGGGGACAATCCCCACCAGGTTGATCGGCAGCTTCAGGCCGGCCGCGGCCTCCAGGGTCCCCAGCACTGCCGCCGCACCGGCCATGTCGGTTTTCATCTCCTCCATTCCGGCACCCGGCTTGATGGAGATACCGCCCGAGTCGAAGGTGACCCCCTTGCCGACCAGCGCCACCGGACGGTCCTTGTCGCCGCCTCCGCGGTACTCCAGCACGATCAGGCGCGGCGGCTCGGCCGAACCCTTGCCCACCGCCACCAGGGCGTTCATGCCCAGCTTTTCCAGCTCGTCCCGCTCCAGCACCCGGCAGGAGAGGGCGTGACGTGACGCCAGTTCGCGCGCTGTTCGGGCCAGATAACCGGTCGTGGCTACGTTGCCCGGATGGGACACCAGGTCACGGGCCAGGCTCACCCCTTGGCAGACGGCCTGTGTGCGGTCGATCCTGGCGCGCCCCTCCTTGACGGTGATCCCTTTGGGGAGCAGCAGGGTCATCCCCTCGAAGCGGAATCGGTCATCCTTGTCCTTGGTCTTGTACTCGTCAAAGCTGTAACTCCCCAGCAGGGAGCCCTCGCAGACCGTTTCCAGCGCCGTATTTCCGATGCCGGACAGATGCAGCGCCGTGGCGAACGAGGCCACCCGTGCCGCCCGAAGCGCCTGCACGGCGTTGCCGGCCGCCTGGCGCAACCGCTCGTTATCCAGCCCGGCCTTTTTGCCGAGCCCTACCAGCAGCAGTTGCTCGGCCGGCAGCTTGCCCAAGGTGTGGATCAGGCGGGTGGTGTTGACCTTGCCGGTAAATTCCTTGCTGGCTGCCAGACGTCCCAGGCAGCCGTCCAGCGCTTTGTCGCATGTGGTGAACAGTTCGCCCTTGGCGTCTTCGCAGCAGCCGATGACCAGGGCAGGGGTGGCAAACTTCAGCGGGGATGTGGAGTTCAGATCGATCTTCATTGGCACCTCGTTAATGATATGGTCTTGAATCCGTGATCCTGTACGGCGGAACGAGTGAAATGCCGGAGCCAATCGCCGCCCGTGAAAATTCATGCCGGTGAAGCCTCAAACTCCGGGCTGAGGCATTCCAAGTGAGCGGAGCCGGGAAGGCATCACGTATTCAGGATGGTGTTTATGCGCACCCGCATGTCGCCGGCTTCCCGGCGAGGCTACTCTGCAACCGCTTTGACCACGACCAGGGAAATATCGTCGGCAATCGGTTTGCCGCCGGAAAACCTGGCCAGGCTCCTGAAAATCGCATCCAGAATCTCTTCGGCATCATGGTTCTTCATATCGATGATAACGCGGCGAAGCCGATCCGGTCCAAAAAACTCTCCCGAGCCGTTCTCCACATCACAGGCTCCGTCGGTATAGAAAAGCAGGAGATCGCCCGGCGTCAAAGAACATTCCCGCTCCTCGAACTGCACCTCCCGGAAGATTCCCAGCAGCAACCCTTCGGCATCAAGTTCTTCCATATCGGCGCTTCCAGCGCGATACAGGAGCGGGCGTACATGGCCGGCATTGGCGTAGGTCACTATTCCGGCTTTGCTGTCAAGGCGCGCCGAAAATGCGCTGATCTGCAATTCGGCCCTGTTCAGGTCGTCATACAGCAGTTCGTTGGCCGAGACCAGAAGCTGTGCGGGAGAAGAGCCTGCACCCGTCCTGGCGTGCAGCACGGTGCGTGCTCCGACCATGAGCAGGGCCGATCCGAAGCTGTGTCCCGCCACATCCGCAATGACGACATCGAAGGAGTGGGGCGTTGTGAGAAAAAAATCAAAGTAATCCCCACCAACGCTGGCCGCGGGGGTGCACCGGCACGCCACGCGGAACCCCCGGACCTGGGGGGGCGCCGCAGGAAGGAGCGATCTCTGGATATTTCGCGCGATCTCCATTTCATGCCTGATATAACTGTTTTCCAGCAGGGCCGTAGCAGCCTTCTTGCGCTCGGTAATGTCGCGCATGATCGCCTGCATGTGGGGGACGCCGTGAAGTTCGAGCCGGTTGAGGCTGATTTCCACATCGAATTCGCCCATGTCTGGCCGACGAATGCGCCACTCGAACGATTGCGGTACGCCGGCCATGACCTGGTGTTCATATGCCTGAAATACCGCTGCGGAGGGGCTGCCGCACTCCTGTTCAAAAGGAGAGAACGAGCAGAGGGTACGGCCGACCGCCTCGTCGGGCAGCACGCCCAACAGTTCGCCGGTCTTTCGGTTGCAGGACTCGATGACACTGTCCGACAGAACGATGATAGCGTCATCCGCGGATTCGAACAGGGTACGATACCGCATCTCGCTGTCCCGGAGTTCCTGGGTACGTTCCTGGACCAGCTCTTCCAGCCGCTCCTGATAGGCCTTGTTCTCCTCGATCAGGCGAGCCCGTTCAAGGGTTCGTTCCGCCACATGGCGCAGCGCATCCATGTCGACCGGTTTGCACACATACTCCCAGGCGCCCAGTCGGAGGGAGCCGATTGCGCTCTCCATGTCCGCAGTGCCCGATACGACCACGATCGGCACATCGGGGTCCAGCGCCCTGAGTTTGGGGATCAGTTCCAGTCCGTTCATTCCCGGCATGCTGAGGTCGGTGAAGATGATATCCGGATGCCTTTCGGCACACAGATCCAGCGCCTTGAGGCCGTTGCCGGCATTGATGGTAACGTATCCGATCGTTTCGAGCTGGGTGCAGAGGACCTGTCTGACCAGATCCTCGTCATCGACCACAAGGACGAGCGGTGAGTTTTCCATGGCTGATTCACTCATGCCGTTTACTATACCATGCATCTGTTAACCCGCAATTTATCTGGAATCCCTTGTGGTAGAGCGTCGCTTTTCGAGGGTACCGGCTCTCCGCGCCCCTTGCCGGTGATGCCGGGCAAAAAAAGAGCCTGGAAAATCGACTCCAGGCTTCTGGTAGTGTGCTGCTGTTCCTGTTTCAGTGTTTTGCTGTTGCAGGGATATCACACCAACGATGATGCATTGCCTCATACCCGATGGTAAACGTGATGGCCTCATAGATGCCGCACAAACCTACCACCGCGTAGATCAAACGGGTAAGAGCTGTTGCTTCCCCGAAGAGTGTCCCAACGAGGTTGAATCCGAAAAAGCCTACCAAACCCCAGTTAAGGGCACCAATGACAAGTAACACCGTAACGATTATATCGAGGACTTTCATATACCCACCTGCTTTCTTTTTCCGATACCTTACGTAATCGGGGTTAATTACCTAGTACTGCTAAGATAATTATACTCTCCCCCGCATCAAAGGGTATCGTCTTTTGTATGCCAGGAGATGGGAAACGGGAGGTGAGTATGGCTGATTATCGAGGCTCTATCAATCTGCCCGGTGTCACATCCCCTATGGCCAGCTCGACCGACAGCGCCTTGGTCAGGGACGCTTCAATCTCCTTCAAGGTGTCGAACGGAACATTGTCCAGCTTGGCGCCAGCCATCATACCGTGTCCCCCACCGACCCCTCTCCCCGCCACCAGCCGTTTGATGATCTCTCCCGCGTTGAGATGCGTGCTTGTCGTGCGCAGGGAGAGTATCACTTCATCGTTGTAATGCCCCATGCTCAGCACGATCTCGATACCCTCCAGCCTTACCAGGTAGTCGGCAATCTCCGACACCACCTCGGGAAAGCATATCGCCTGCAGGTTCGCCACCAGCAGTTTCCCGTAGATGATCGCGTTTTCGACCCCGCTGTGAATGGTCCTGAAGTGCTCAACCGGCAGTTTGGGGTTGGTGATTTCAAACAACAGCCGCTTGTTTGCCACGGGAAAGAGGCGCAGATACGCCTCCCGGTCCGGTTGGTTCGCCTCCCGTCCCAGGTCCTGGGTCTCGGATTTGAGCGCGTAGTACAGGGCGGTGGCCAGCTTCGTGCCGATGGTGATCTTTTGCGCCACCAGGTATTCGTACAGGATGGTGGCGGTAACGCCGTAGTCATCGCGAACATCCACCCATCGGCACGCCTTGGTCGCTTCGCGCAGGGGATGATGGTCAATGACGATATCCACCCGGCAATCGGCCGGAAGGGAGTTGTTGCCCGTGCCCGGTTGGGTATCGAGCATGCAGACCACGCTGAATTCATCCAGCTCGACCATTTGCAGGGGGATGAGGGTGATCTCCAACTCCTTGGCCATGGCGATGTTTTCACTGCGCCCGATCATGCCGGAGAAGGCGATAACCGCATCCTTGCTCAGTTTCATGGCAATCAGGTGGCGCAGCGCCATGGCCGACGCCAGGCTGTCGGGGTCCGGATTGTCGTGAATAATGATGATGGTCTTGCCTTTGCCCCGCAACCATTCCAGCATCCCGTCGGAGCGTTCTTTCGAGAGGCGGAGGCATTCAGGGACGGAGCTTTTAGTAGTCATGGCGCTTTCCCGTGTATCGAGGTTATCCCCAATCAGTCTCTCAATTCTATCACATTCCTGTTTTGCCGCACCGTTCCCGGTCGCTCCGTCGATTATGCCTTCTTGACGAACTCGGATTTCAACTGCATGGCGCCGATGCCGTCGATCTTGCAGTCGATATCGTGGTCTCCCGAGACAATGCGGATGTTCCTGACCTTGGTGCCGACCTTGACTACCGATGACGATCCCTTGATCTTCAGGTCCTTGATGACGGTCACCGAATCGCCGTCGCTCAGCACATTGCCGAAGGCGTCGCGCACGACATTGTCGGTCTCCGCGCTCTCCGCTGCTGTCTGTGGCCACTCGTGGGCGCATTCCGGGCAGACATAGTTGTCGCCGTCTTCGTAGGTGTATTCCGATTTGCATGAGGGGCATTGGGGCAGGGTGGGCATTTGGTGTCCTTTTTATGGTTTTAGTTACTGTCAATGTCTATACATCAATGCAACAAAACGGGGAGCCACGTTTTCTGCGACTCCCCGTTTAAGAGTGCATGTCAGTGAAATCCGGGAAATGTCCTTTAATTATTCATTACCAAAAGCTACACATTGATGCCGATATGACGGCCATCCGCAAGTTCAACATCCAGAGACAGCTTACATCCAAGCGCCTCGACATACCGCTTCAGGGAAGAAATTTTAACTTCGTGGCCGCGTTTCTCCAGATTAGCGACAGATGGTTGGGAGATGCCCAGTGCAAGCGCCAGATCATGTTGAGACATCTCAACAGTTTGCCGTAATTGAGCCAGGCGAAGTTCGAAAATCTCCTGATCGGCCTGAGCACGGGCCGCCTTAGCCACGTCCGGTTTTACTTTTTTCATCAATTCTGAAAGTTGCTTTGCCATCATTTACTCCAATTGTCGAAGTATTCAACGGTAACGACAATCCACACCTTTTTCATTTTCTTTGTCAATTATAAAATAGTCTATAGGCTATATAGTGTCAAGGTTATATGTAGAAAGTTTGAACCGCTGGTGCGGACCCGCATGCCGGGTGGTGTGGGAGAGCTATTTGAGAATAAATCTGTTACCTATTGTCACGATTGCCTGTCCAAGACTCTTTCATTCAAAGCCCTTATTAGAATGAAATTTTTTAAATATACCATCAAAACATTGGCAAACATGAAAAAGACTATACCCCCAAGCAAGCTCTTGGAAAAGATTAAAAACTGATTATATTTTTCCTTGTTTTGGTGTGCCAAGCCACCATAAAAAATAATTTCAAAAAAGTCTTTATTGGAAAAATTGCTATTTTGGATTTGATGCAGCGATTTCTGATTTAAGAAGTCATTTAAGCCAAGTTCTATATGGTGGAATTCGCATTTTTCAGCTTCAAAATATGGTGGTAACTCTTCATAAAATATTTTTAGGCAATCAATAGAAAATCCATCTCTTTTTTGTATAAGAAACCTAAAATTCAGGATAAATCCGTCTATTTCATCTTTGTGCAGCCCATCGAGGGCAAGCCAGTCTTTTGATAGCGCTTCAGAGTTATGAGGCTTCTCTCTTTTCGTAGAAGCCCATTCTACAAACCTTGATTTCGACAGGCGATCTACTTTGTCATTGAATTTATTAAGTATTTCAATTTCCATTTATAACACTTATGATCCCAGTCAATAGTATAGGCGATTTACTTTCGGATCGCTCCTTTAGCTTCGAGTGCAGCACGTAAGCATTCCCCGGCAATCGTAATGTGACCTACCTGCTTACAGCCTTCAGCTCCAAACAAGCAAGAACGCCATCCATATTGCCTAACACCTCATTATTCCAAAACCGCACCACTTCAACACCGTGAGCATTCAAATAATTCGTGCGAACCGCATCGTATTCTCTGTCCTCGGGTTGATTGTGCTGCCCGCCATCCAACTCAACCACCAATTTTTTCTCCGGACAGTAAAAATCCAGAATATAGGAGCCAAAGCTGTACTGACGAAAAAACTTCATCCCAAAAAACTGCTTGTTTCGTACTTTTGCCCAGAAAGCTCTTTCGGCGTCGGTCTGGTTCCGGCGTAACTCCCTTCGCCTGTCTTTCAAGACGGGGTTGTTCTTTAGAAAGTTCATGACTTCTCCCGACATAACATAGAGTCAAAGTCAAAAGCTCATTACCCCCCAACCCCCTCTTACTCTTAAGAGGGGGAGCTAAAGGCGAAGTCAAAACCTTATACACCACCATCGTTGCCAATGCGTCCCTCCCCTTAAGTAAGGGGAGGACAGGTGGGGTTACGCTTTTGACTTCAAATCCCAACCCCCGGCAGCCCCCGCACAATCTTCATCGTCTCCAAACTGACCGTGATCACCCGCATAAACGGTTTCAGCGGATAGCGCGGATTCTTCATGATGTCCAACTATAATCAATCAGCGCGAAGTAAAAACCGGCGTGCGGATAATTCCGCTACGCCGGTGCAATGATTACCTTTGTTCTGTTTCATCATTCTTCATGTGTCACCTGCCGGGCATCGGGACCGGGATTGAACACCTTACCACACCCCCGGCCCCTCCTGAATCAGGAGGGGAGCACTACACTCTTACGCACACTCCGAATACCCGCACACATGGCAGACCGAACAGCCTCCTTCGTGCTCGACGATGCCGCCGCACTCGGGGCAGGCGCCGCGCTCCTGCGTGGCAACCTCGGCATTGATGTCATAGCCGTTGGCGATCATGTGGGCCTGGATGGCCTTGGCTACGGCATCGGCGCAGGAGAGGACGCGGTTGTCGCCGAAACCGGACGGGCAGTGGCAGGAGATGCCCAGGAGCTGCTTGACCACCTGGCGGGCCTGGATGCCGCTGCGCCATGCCAGGGACACCATGCGGCCGATGGCCTCGGACTGGGACGCGGCGCAGCCGCCGGCCTTGCCCATGGTGGTGAACAACTCGAACAGGCCGGTGTTGTCCTCGTTGATGGTGACGTAGAGCGGGCCGCAGCCGGTTTGCATCTGGTGGGTCCACCCCTTGAGGGCACGGGGCCGCTCGCGCTTGATGGCCGTTTTCTCTTCCTCGACCGGTACTGCCTCGGCGCCCTTTTCCTCCTTCTTACCGGTGGAGAGCACCTGCTCGTCGCGGGAGCCGTCGCGGTAGATGGTGACCCCCTTGCAGCCCGATTCATAGGCCAGCATGTAGACCTTCTCCACGTCGTCGATGGTGGCGGTGTTGGGGAAGTTTACCGTCTTGGATACGGCGTTGTCCGTGTAGAGCTGGAAAGCGGCCTGCATCTCGATGTGATCCTCGGGCTGGATGTCGTGGGCCGTAACAAACACGTTGCGCACGTCGGCCGGAATCTCGTCGATATCGTGCAGGGTGCCGTGCTCGGCGATCTTCTTCATCAGCTCCTCGGAGTAGAAGCCGCGCTCCTTGGCGATCCGTTCGAATTCCGGGTTGACCTCCACCATCACGTTCTTGTCCATGACGGTGCGGATGTAGGAGACGGCAAACAGCGGCTCCACGCCGGATGAGGCGTTGGCTATGATGGAGATGGTGCCGGTGGGGGCGATGGTGGAGACCGTGGCGTTGCGCATCGGCGGCGCGCCCTTCTTGTCAAAGATAGAGCCTTTGTAGTTGGGGAACGAGCCGCGTTTCTTGCCCAGTTCCTGGGAGGCCAGGTGCCCCTCGTCGTTGATGAACTTCATCACCTTCTTGCCCAGCTTGACAGCCTCTTCCGAGTTGTAGGGGACGCCCAGCAGGATCAGCATGTCGGCCCATCCCATGACCCCCAGGCCGACCTTGCGGTTGGAGTGGGTCATGTCGTGGATCTGCTGCAAGGGATAGTTGTTGGCCTCGATGACGTTGTCCAGGAAATGGATCGAGTCGTGCACCACGGTCTTCAGACGTTTCCAGTCAATAGTGCCGTCCTTGACGAACTTGCCCAGGTTGATGGAGCCCAGGTTGCAGGATTCGTACGGCAACAGCGGCTGCTCGCCGCAGGGGTTGGTGGATTCGATCTCGCCCACCAGCGGGGTGGGGTTGTCCCGGTTCAGGCGGTCCAGGAAGATGATGCCCGGCTCGCCGTTTTCCCAGGCTTGCACCACAATGCGGTGGAAGACCTTGCGGGCGTTGAGGGAACCGAATACCTTTTTATCGCGGGGGTTGATCAGGTCGTATTCCTCGTCACGCTCCACGGCCTGCATGAATTTCTCGGTCAGGCCGACGGAGATGTTGAAGTTGTTGAGGTGCTTCTGGTCGGCCTTGCACATGATGAAATCCATGATGTTGGGGTGATCGACCCGCAGGATGCCCATGTTGGCGCCGCGCCGTGTGCCCCCTTGCTTGATGGTCTCGGTAGCGATGTCGAAAACCCGCATGAAGGAGAGGGGACCGCTGGAGATGCCGGTGGTTGAGCTGACCACGTCGTTGGCCGGCCGCAGCCGCGAGAAGGAGAAGCCGGTGCCGCCGCCCGACTTGTGGATCAGGGCGGTGAACTTGACCGCGTCGAAGATCTCCTCCATGGAGTCGCCCACCGGCAGGACGAAACAGGCCGAAAGCTGCCCCAGCTCACGGCCCGCATTCATCAGGGTCGGGGAGTTGGGGAGGAATTCGAAATTGGTCATCATCTGGTAAAAGGTGTCTGCCAGACCTTTCACATCGGCCTTTTTGTCGAACTTCTTATCGGGGGCCGCAATGGTCGAGGCTACCCTGCGGAACATGTCGGCGGGTGTTTCAAGAACCTTGCCCTCCACGTCCCGGCGCAGGTAACGCTTCTCAAGCACGGTTACGGCGTTTTTGGAAAGGGCGGGAGCGGCATCTTTTGAGGTGTCTGTTTTCATCTGGATTCTCCTCGTGATGTGGTAAATAGTTGTGTCAAATCGCTGGATTAAGATTTTTGAGGGAAAATACGGGTTAAAACCACTATATTTGGTGGAGCGGCTGGAAATAAACCACAACATATATGCCGTGTCAACAGATTATTTTGGAAAACTCTAAGATGTTGAAAGCACTTGGAAACGAGCCTGGCATATGCCTGGAGCGGGCTTGCTCTTTTCCCATAACAATGAATTTACAGTAGTGGCCAGATGTGGTAATTGTTGGCTGGGTAAGGAGCGAAGTGTAGATGTCGTTGACTGCTGATTGTGACAATTGTAAGGCAAATGAACTCAAGGGCCAGGTGCGGGCGCTCAATGATCTGATCGGTGTGGCGCACGCCTCGGTTTCGACCATAGATCTCGATGCCCTGCTGGGCGCGATCCTGGAAAGCGCCATGAACTTTACCGAGATGCCGGCCGGCAGTTTCGCGCTCTACGACAATCGGAGCGGCGAGTTGACCCTGCGCGCTCATGCGGGCCTGAGCAGCGCGTTCGTGGCCCGTGATGCCTGGACGGTCACCCCCGGCGGCCTGACCGATCAACTGCTCAGACGGGGCGAGATCCTTTTTGTCGAGGATACGGAACAGGCCGATTTTTTCAATAATCCCCTGGCCGTGGCCGAAGGTATCCGGTCCCTGATCTGCATCCCGCTGGTGACAAAGGGGCACATCCACGGCATCCTGTATCTCGATGATTTCAGGCCCCGCACCTTCGAGCAGAACAGGATGTCGCTTATCTCGGTGCTTGCGTCGTTTGCCGCCATGGCCATCGAAAATGCCAAACTGCATCAGGAAGCCCGCCAGATGGCCGTCACCGATGCCTTGACCGGCCTGCATAACCGCCGTTATCTGGAAAAGGTGCTGCCCCAGGAGTTGGAGCGGGCGCGCCGCTACGGGTTATCGCTCTCCCTGCTGCTGATCGACGCGGACAATTTCAAGAAATTCAACGATACCTACGGTCATCTCATGGGTGACCGTATCCTGGGCACCATAGGCCGGGCCGTCAGGAAGGTCCTGCGCAGTGTGGATTTTGCCTTTCGTTACGGCGGTGAGGAGTTCGTGGTGATCCTGCCCGAAACCTCGGCCGAAAGCGCCAGCATGGTGGCGGAACGGATCAGGCAGCGGGTCATTGACGACAGTAAAGTGGTGCTGTGTAACGACGTGGCTGAGCCGGTCACGGTCAGCATCGGTGTTGCCTGTTTTCCCCGGGATGCGCAAGACAGTGAGTCTTTGGTCGCCCTGGCCGACAGTCTGCTGTATCAAGCCAAGGGTACCGGCAAAAACCGTATCCTGCTCAGTAAGGAAGCCTCCTCGTGATCTTTTTCCGTTTAGTTCCCATCCCCGCACTCATCATGGCCTGTACACTGCTTCTGCCGGCAGCCGGTCATGCAGCACCCGACCGCGATCGCAGGGCAATTGTCTCGCGCGGCGACAGCAGCTATGAAAACCTAACCATTACTGAAGATATGACCTGGCGCGGGACCGTGCTCGTGCGGGGCTCCCTGGTGGTTGCGCCGCAGGCGACGCTGCGCATCGAACCGGGAACGGTGGTGCGTTTCATGAAGTCCGCCATCATACAGCAAACACCGCGTCTGGTCGTTATGGGGAGGCTCCAGTGTATCGGCACGGCCGACAGGCCGGTACTTTTAGCCCCCAATGTCGCGGAGGCGGGCAGGGGGGATTGGGGCGGCGTGCTGCTCCTGTCCAGCGAAAAAAACAACCAGCTTGAGAACTGCCGCATAGAGGGGGCTGAAACCGCCCTGGAGGCCTGTTTTTCCACGTTTGTGGCCAAAGGTGTGACAATCGGACGCAGCACCACCGGTTTGCTGCTGCGGGACAGCACCGCAACCCTGTCAACCATCGTTGTCAACGGCTGCGCAACCGGCCTGGATTCCCACGACAGTGAGGTCGATGTGCATGAAGCGACGATTACGGACAATCGTCGGGGGATTGCCGCGTACCGATCTACCCTGGTCCTGGGGGGCGTGAAGGTCAGGGGAAGCGAGCAGGAAGGCGTCCTGACCGACGAATGCCGGGTCAGATTCACGTCGTGCGAATTGGCGGACAACGGTGTCGGCGCTCTGCTCAAGGGTGGGGAGGGGCACCTGCTCATGACGCGTTTTGTGCGAAATCGTGAGGTGGGGCTGCATCTTGCCGGCGCCCGCATCAAGGCGCAACGCTGCCTGTTCGCGGATAACCGGGGAGACGGCATGCGGGTGGATGACGGGCGAGGGGTGGTGTGGTCCAGCGCCTTCAGCGACAATGGCGGCCATAACCTGGTCAACGCCGGGCAAGAGAATGTCAGCGCCGTGCAGAACTGGTGGGACAGCAACGATGAGGCGGCAATCATGGCTAAACTGTCCAATAGCCCCACGGGCTCCCCTTCGGGAACGATCTCGGTTGCCCCGTGGCTGGCGAAAAAACCGGCGATGCTGCCATAAACTGACAATGCAGTTTTATTGGTCCCATAGGTCCTATAGGTCCTATGGGTCATTTTATGAGACCAATAGGACTAATGGGACCAATGGGACCAATGAGACACATCTACCTCGATAACGCCGCAACCTCATTTCCCAAGCCGGAGACGGTCTACCAGGCGGTCATGCACGCCATGCGGGAGATCGGCGCTTCGCCGGGCCGAGGCGGTCATCGCCGCTCGCTTGAGGCAGGGCGCCTGCTCTTCCAGGCGCGGGAGGTCATTGCTACCCTCTTCGGCATTGACGACTCGTCGCGGATCATCTTCACCCACAGCGCCACGGAAGCCCTCAATATCGCCCTGCGCGGCACATTGCAGCCGGGTGATCACGTCATCACCACCTCCATGGAACACAACTCGCTGCTGCGCCCCCTGTACGCGCTCCGTCGCCAGGGGATCGACCTGACCATTGTCCAGGCGGGCGTTGACGGCCGGGTTGATCCCGATGCCGTCAGGGCTGCACTCAGGCCCGCAACCCGCATGATTGCCGTTGGGCATGTCTCCAATGTCTCCGGTACCATCCAGGCCATCGATCTGCTGGCCGCCATCGCCCGTGAGGCCGGGGCGCTGTTCCTGCTCGATGCGGCCCAGTCTGCGGGCAGCGAACCGATCGACGTGCGTAAAAGCGGTATCGACCTGTTGGCCGTTCCGGGGCATAAGGGGCTGTTCGGTCCCCAAGGGACCGGTTTCCTCTATGCGGCGTCCACCGTAGCGCTCAAGCCGCTCCTGGCGGGCGGTACCGGCACCAGTTCCGCATCCGAGGAACAGCCCGATACCATGCCTGACGGATTCGAGGCGGGAACCCATAACATCCCCGGTATTGCCGGACTCAAGGCCGGGGCGGAATTCGTCAAGGCGCACGGTGTTGGCGTTATCGGCGCAAAGGAGCGCATGCTTACGGACCTGGCCGCGCAACGGCTGGCAACGATCCCCGGGGTGACGCTCCATGGCCCATCCGATCCCGTTCTTCGGGGTGGCGTACTTTCCTTTACCATGGCCGGTGTGGACCCATCAGAACTTGCCTTCATGCTCGACCGGGACTTCGATATCGCCGTGCGGGCCGGTCTGCACTGCGCGCCCCAGGCCCATCGCACCCTGGGAACCTTTCCCGGCGGCACCTTGCGCATCAGCCCCGGCTGGTTCACCACCAGCGAGGAGATTGCTATTTTCAGCGATGCCGTTGTAGAATGCGGCCGGTCAGCCACATAAGTACCATCTTTATCCCACCAACCGAAAGAAAGGTCCCTTGTGAAAAACTTCATCCTCGACACCAATGTGCTGCTGCACGACCCGCAAGCCCTGTTCAAGTTTCAGGACAACAATATCATCATCCCCATAACCGTTATCGAGGAGGTCGACCGGTTCAAGAAGGACATGAACGAGACCGGCCGAAATGCCCGCATGATCTCGCGTATTCTGGACACCATGCGCGAAAAGGGCTCGCTGGCGGCGGGCGTTTCATTGCCCGAAGGGGGCTCCCTGCGGGTGGAATTATTCAGCGAGAACTATCTCAAGCGTCTGCCGGTCGATCTGCGGGTGGACAGCGGCGATAACCGCATCCTTGCGGTGGCCATGGATATGCGCGACCGTTACCCGGACATCCCGCTGGTGTTTGTCACCAAGGATACCAACCTGCGCATCAAGGCCGATACCATCGGCCTGATCGCCGAGGACTACGAGTCGGACAAGATCGATATTCAGGACCTGTATTCCGGCACGCGCACGGTCGAAATGCCGGCCGAGGCCGTGGACCGCTTCTATGGCCAAGGGTGGCTGGAGGCGCCGGAAGGCCTTGCTCCCAATGAATTCATCACCATCGCCGACAGCGTCAATCCGTCCCATACCGCGATCTGCCGCTACGATGCCGCCAGCAGCCATGTCGTGCCGGTGCGCAAGGTTCCCAAGGAAGGGATCTGGAGCCTGTTTGCCCGCAACCGGGAGCAGTCGTTTGCCCTGGATGTGCTGATGGACGACTCCATCAAGCTGGTGACCCTGGTGGGCAAGGCGGGCACCGGCAAGACGCTCCTGGCCATTGCCGCCGGCCTGCACAAGACCGCCGAGGAGAACGTCTATAACCGCCTGCTGGTTTCGCGGCCGGTCTTTCCCTTGGGCAAGGATCTGGGCTTTCTGCCCGGAGACATCGAGGAAAAACTGACCCCCTGGATGCAACCGATCTTCGACAACGTGGAACTGCTCATCTCCGGCCACGAGTCGGAGAAGCGCCACAGCAAAGGGTACAAGGAGTTGATAGCCATGGGACTCCTGGATATCGAGCCGCTGACCTATATTCGCGGCCGCTCCATCCCCAACCAGTATATGATCGTGGATGAGGCACAGAACCTGACTCCCCATGAGATCAAGACCATCGTAACGCGGGCAGGGGAAGGGACCAAGATCGTCCTGACCGGCGACCCGTACCAGATCGACAACCCCTATGTGGATTCCTCCAGCAACGGTCTGACCTACCTGGTGGAGAAGTTCAAGGGTGAGCGGATCGCGGCGCACGTGACCCTGACCAAGGGGGAACGGTCTGAGCTGGCGGAGCTGGCTGCTAATCTTTTATAAAATAGAAATCATGTGACTTATAGGACTTATGGGACATATGTCCTGTTAGTCCTATTTGTCTTATAGGTCCCACAATCCTGCTTGCAACGAGAAACCATGCTCCTCCTTACCATCGAATCATCCTGTGACGAAACTGCCGCTGCCGTGGTGCGGGACGGCCGCGAGATACTTTCCTCTATCGTCTCGTCCCAGATTGCCGTACACGCCGAATATGGCGGTGTGGTGCCGGAGATCGCCTCGCGCAAGCACCTGGAGATGATCACGCCGGTCATCACCCAGGCATTGGGCGAGGCCGGCGTAGCGCTCTCCGCCATTGAGGGGATCGCCGTTACCCGCGGACCCGGCTTGGCAGGGGCGCTCCTGGTAGGGCTTTCCGTTGCCAAGGCCATGGCCGGCGCCCGGAACATCCCGTTCGTGGGTGTGCATCACATTGAAGGACATCTCCTGGCGGCCTTCCTGGAGCGGCCGGTGGAGTTCCCGTTCCTGGCCCTGGTGGTATCGGGAGGTCATACCCATCTGTACCATGTGGAAGGTGTGGGGCGATACCGGACCCTGGGGAGGACTATCGACGATGCGGCAGGCGAGGCCTTTGACAAGTCTGCCAAGATCATGGGGCTGGAGTATCCCGGCGGCGCCCGCATCGATGCCCTGGCACAGACGGGCGATGGCACCGCCGTACGCCTGCCGCGTCCGATGATGAACGACGGCAGCCTGAACTTCAGTTTCAGCGGGCTCAAGACCGCCATGCTTCAACACGTCTCCAAGCACCCGGTCACCTTTCCCAGCCGGCAGGCGGACGATCTGTGCGCCTCGTTCCAGACGGCGGTCTGCGACGTCCTGGCGTTCAAGACCGAGGCTGCCTTGCGGCAAACCGGGGCGCGGCGTCTCGTGGTGGCGGGCGGGGTCGCCTGCAACAGCGGCCTGCGCGCGCGCATGGGAGAACTGGCCTCCCGTCTGGGCATTGAACTGCATATCCCCAGCCCGGCGCTGTGCGGCGACAATGCCGCCATGCTGGCCGTGCCGGGCGATTTCTACCTGCAAAACGGCATGGCCTCGCCCCTGACCATGGATGCCGTTGCCACCTGGGACATGGACCGGGTAGGGGAAGGGTGCCGATGAGCAGCCTGCGCGCCCCCATCAAGTCGTTGGGACAGAATTTCCTGGTTGACAGGAATATTGTCGACAAGATCATTCAGTGCGCCCATATCACCCCCCAGGATAGTGTCCTGGAAATCGGGCCGGGCAGGGGGGCTTTGACCGAGCATCTGGCCCAACGGGCCGGCCGGCTGGTGGTGGTGGAGTTCGACCATGCCCTGGCCGCCGGGCTGGCGGAGCGTTACCGGGATGACCCGCGGGTGACGGTTGTTGACGGCGACATCCTGGCTATCGACCTGGCCGCGGTGCTGGCGGAGGTTCCTGCCGGTTGGAAGGTTGTGGCCAACCTGCCATACAATATCTCGACGCCGGTACTCTTCCGCCTGATGGAGTTCCGTACCCTGTTTTCACGGCTGGTGCTGATGCTCCAGAAGGAGGTTGGTGAACGGCTGGTGGCGTCCGCGGGTTGCGGCGATTATGGTGTGACCACGCTGTTGTTGGGGTTGTGGTTCGATATGCGCAGGGAGATCGTTGTGCCGCCCGGTTGTTTTCACCCCCGCCCCAAGGTGGATTCAGTGGTGATCAGTTTTGTACCGTTGGCCAAGCCGAGGGTTGAGGTGGGGAGCGAGGAGATGTTCCGGCGCGTGGTCAAGGGGGCCTTTGCCATGCGGCGCAAAACACTCTCCAATTGCCTGAAGGCCGCTGAACTTGTCGCCCCCGACGAACTCGGACAGGTGCTGGCTGCGTGCGGCATAGACGGGCAACGCCGCGGTGAGACGCTCTCCCTGGAGGAGTTTGCGTCACTTTCGCGGCGTCTGGTGGAAAGTGGAAAATGATATAAAAAAACCGCCACATGGGCGGTTTTTTTGGATCAGGCTTTTGCTTTCGCAGCCTTTGTTTTTGCTGTCTTGACCGGCTTGACTGCTTTTGCCGGTTTGGCGGCAACCTTGGCTTTTGCTGCCTTGGGAGCGGCTGTCTTGGCAGCAGTGGCCTTTGCTGCTCCGCCCTTCTTGGCCGCCCGCGCGGCACGGGCCTTTTCCAGGTTGGCGGCCAGGTTGTTTTCGTTGGCGGCCTTGCGGCGCGCTTCCGAATAGTTTTTGGCGGTCAATGACTGGCTGGATGGGATGTTGAACTGCTTGCGATATTGACCGGGCTTCAGGTCATGGGCCTGCTTGAGATGGCGCGTCAATGTCTTGAAGCCGGTTTTGCCGCAGATCAGACAACCAACCTGATCGTTCTGGAAGGCCTTCTTGAGCGTCATCGCCGGAGCGCCCGGAGCAGTGCCGGCTTCCGCCGCAACCCCCTCGGTTTCGAGTTTTTTCAGTGTTGCATATACCTTGTTGATCTCCTGAATCAGATCATCGCCCGACATCTCGGTACCTGTCGCATGAGAAGAAACAATACTTGCCGTTAGTTCCACGAGAGTAGAAGTCATACATCCTCCTGTAAAAATATTCATGGTTTATGAGATGGTTATTAAACATAAGATTTTTATTAAATCAAGTAATAATTTGACGAGTAATATCATTTTTGTCTGATTTGTTGCCTGTAGTTTCCCGTTAGTGCGTCATCATGCATCAGATTCCATTGAATGTGACGACATAAGCTGCTTGTATGGATGGGGTGATTTACCTTTCAATAACGGATTCAATCAAAGCGCTTGCGAAATATGCAGGGTGAACGTATGATTTCTTCCGTTTCGTCCGATTCATTGTTGGTACGTTGCGGTAAGCACAAGGTAGTGAAGGTACTACAGGTACGTAGTTAGTTCCATGCACGCAGATTTATCTGAATATATGCTATAACCTGGTATGCCATAATCCATATCCCGACGAATGCGAGGCAGAAGCCATGGCAGAGACGGCAGTTTCCGCAAAAGACAAGCTTCAACGGTTACGGGACAGCTTTGCGGAGCAACTTCCCGGCAAGGTTGACCAGATCAGGGAGTCGTGGAAGGCGGTACAGGGGTTGGGCGCGAACTCCGAGGAGATGAGGCAATTCATGCTCATGCTGCATACCCTGGCGGGGTCGGCGCCGTCATTCGGTTTTAAGGCCTTTGGCACGGCGGTGCGGGAGATTGAGACCGCTCTCAAGGGTTTGGAGGGCACTGCGCCGCCTTCGCAGGCCGTAAAAGGCCTGATCGGGACGAAGTTGCAGGATCTGGCGGCAACAACGGGGATTCGTACCGAAACGGCCGTGGTTGCGTCCGGGATGCTCCAGGTCGGGTCGCACAGCGACACCACCGAAGAGACGAACAGGCACATTTTTATTGTTGACGACGATGGCGTGCTGGCTGAACACCTTGCCGTGCAGATCGGCTGTTTCGGGTATAAGGTGCGTTTCTTCACCGAGCTGAAGGCCCTTAAGAAGGCACTCATGCTTTCCGTGCCAGCGGTTGTTATCACCGACATGAGTTTTCCTGAAGGCGATTTCGCCGGAGCGGAAGCGATTATTGAACTCAAACGCGACTATAGTGATTGTGCGGGCATCCCGGTTATCTTCATGTCCCAACGCAACCATCTTGAAGCGCGGCTCAAAGCGGTCCAGGCGGGCGGCCAAGCCTATTTCCTCAAGCCGGTGTCCATGAGCGAACTGATTGAGCGGCTCGATACGATTGTATTCGGCACGCCCCAGGAGCCATACCGCGTCCTTATCGTCGATGACGACAAGGAGCTTTCCGAGCTCCACTCCACCATCCTGCAGGAATACGGGATGATGACCAGGGTCATCAATGACCCCCTGCAGATGTTGAAGCATATGGTGGGGTTCAGGCCGGACCTGGTTCTCCTGGATATGTACATGCCGGGATGCAACGGGCACGAACTGGCCCAGGCGATTCGCCAGATAGAGGATTACGACGGCATACCGATCGTGTTTCTTTCCGCCGAGACCAGCGTGGATAAACAATTAGAAGCCATCCGCATGGGTGGTGATGATTTCCTGACCAAACCGATACGGCCCGAGATCCTGATTTCGTCGGTCATTATCAGGTCCGAGCGGATGCGGATCGTGCGGACCTTCATGGCGCGTGACACCTTGACCGGCCTCCTCAATCTGGTCAAGACCCAGGAGCAGTTGGAGACGGCGCTGCTCCGTGCAAAAAAGAACAGTACCTCCTGTGCCTATGCCCTTATCGAGTTGGATGATTTCCAGGCGGTGAACGACAAACATGGGTATCTGACCGGTGACAGGGTCATCGTCATTGCCGCACTGATGCTCAAGCGCCGGGTCAGGGCATCCGACGTGGTCGGCAGGTACGGTGGACAGAAGTTTGCGGTGATCATGCCGGATACCGATGCCCAGGCGGCCCTTGCCATCCTGGACGAGATCCGGACGAGTTTCGCCAAGATCCTGCACGAATGCCATCACGGCGAGTTCCGGTTGACCATGAGCGGGGGGATTGCCGTCTATCCCGATATCAAGGATATTGCCGTACTCAACAGTGCGGCTGCCAAGGCCCTCGGGGATGCCAGAAAGAACGGCAGGGACCGCATCGAGGTGGCAGGCCGCTGATTGACCCCGGCATTTCGCTCGTTACGCCGTCCAGGTGTCACGGATTCAGAAATATAATTATATGAGGTGGCCGGCGAGTTGTTCGCGTCACCGGAAAAGGAATGATGATATGAGTGAAGCAAAATGCAGGATTCTGGTGGTGGATGACGATCCGTTCGTGGCTGAAATGTTGGCCGTTATACTCGATGCGGAAGGCTATGAGGTCGAGACCGCGGAGAATGGCGAGGATGCACTGGTCAAATTCAATACGGCCCCGGATACCGGCCTGGTTATTTCCGATATGAACATGCCGGGTATGACGGGGTTGGAACTGTTTGCCGCGATTCGCGCCGCAAACCCGGCCATCGCCACCATTCTGCTGACCGGCAGCGAAGACGTGGACCTGGGGCAGAATGCCGATGCATATCTGCTCAAGGACGAGGATCTCCAGGACACCATCACCCTCTCGGTGGAACGGGTCATGGAGCAGCACTCTCTGACGGGGAAAAACATCTAGCTGATGTCGGAAAAGCGGAACATACTCAAGGCGGCCGGCATTCTCGGCAGCGCCACCATGCTTTCGCGCATCATGGGGATGGTGCGGGACATGGTGGTGGCGCGTCTGTTTGGAGCCGGACTTGCCAATGACGCTTTTGTCGCCGCTTTCCAGATCCCCAACATGTTGCGCCGCTTCTTTGCCGAGGGGGCGCTGACCGCGGCGTTCGTCCCCACCTTTTCCACAACCCTGGCCCAGCGTGGCGAAGCGGAGGCCCGCGAACTGGCCAATACCTGCTTTACCCTTCTGACCATCATCATGGCCAGCGTAGCCCTGGCCGGAATCGTTTTTTCGCCCCTGATCGTCGGTCTGATGTTCCCCGGTTTTCGCGCGGTGCCCGGCAAGTTCGAACTGACCGTGCTGCTCAACCGGCTGATGTTTCCCTACATCTTCTTCATCAGCCTGGTGGCGCTCTGCATGGGCATACTCAACACCGTGCGCCATTTTTTCACCCCGGCCATATCCACCGTATTCCTGAACGTCTCCATGATCCTGTCGGCGCTTTTGCTGCGTGGTTTCTTCCAGGTTCCCATCACGGCCCTGGCAGTCGGTGTACTGTTCGGCGGCATTTTGCAACTGATCCTGCAACTTCCGGTCTTGTGGAACAAGGGTTATCCGATCCGGCCACGTTTCAGCTTCAATCACCCCGAGGTGCGACGTATCGCCCTGCTGATGCTGCCGTCGATCTTCGGTGTCGGGGTCTACTACCTCAATATCACGGTCAGCGCCATCCTGGCTTCGTTGCTTCCGCAAGGGAGCGTCTCGTATCTCTACTACGCCCAACGCCTGTTTGAGTTTCCCCAGGGGATATTTACCGTGTCCGTGGTTCAGGCGGTTCTTCCCTCCATGAGCAGGCAGGCTGCCGAGGGCGACATGACCGGCATGAAGGAGTCGCTGGCCTTTGGCCTGCGCCTCATCCTGTTCATTACCATCCCTGCCATGGCTGGTCTGCTGATATGCGCCACCCCCATCTTCAGCCTGCTCTTCATGGGCGGAGCCTTTGACTATGCCAAGGTGGTCAGTTCCGCCCAGGCATTGATGTATTATTCGCTGGGCCTCTCCTTTGTGGCCCTGACCAGGGTGCTGGCACCGGCTTTTTATGCGCTCAAGGACACCAGAACCCCTGTTGTGGCGGCGTTTATCTCTTTCCTGGCAAATCTGTGCTTCAGTCTTGCCCTGATGGGTCCGCTCAAACATGGTGGCCTGGCTTTGGCAACGACGCTCTCCTCGTGCGGCAACATGGCGATGCTGCTCTGGTTTCTGCGGCGTAAGATCGGGCCGTTCGGTGGCCGCAGGATCGCTGTCTCCGGCCTCAAGTCGCTAGCGGCTGCTATACCGATGGCGATTGTGGTCGCTTATGCCTGTCGGTTCTGCGACTGGTCCCTGATGGGACATAAGGCGATCAAGATGTTGACACTGGGGGGGGCGATAGGGGCGGGGGTTATCACGTATATCATCTGTGTGCGCTTGCTCCGTTCCGGGGAAGCGCTGGAGATGACCTCGATCATCAAACGGAAAATGGGACGCTAGCAAGGGCTGGAGCGTGATCGGTGGTATCGGTTGTCATCCCTTGTTACCCCGTTGTCGAGGCAAACGGAAAATTGACCGGTTTTTCCTCCCCGGTCGGCTTGACAGTAAAAAAATATCTGCTAGAGATGGAACACATTGAATTTAAAGGTGAGACGGTCAGACGGAAAAATGACTAGTTATAAACAAGAAAACTTGGCATGAAATATATTTAACAAAAACAGAATTTATTGGACATGCTAACTGCCTTATAATACAGGAGACGTTCTAACTAGCTGATATTTAGTTAAAAAAATGATGTATAAAAAAACGGCAAACCGAAAAAATATCAAGTAAAAATATCACTTTTGTTGCTTATCAACATCGTTGCCAACAGGTTATCCACAGTTTTTGTGGATAAAGTATACAATACTGTAATATTTGTAACATTCCTGTAAGTTATCCCGGTAAGCCTGCTTTCTCCCGGCGTTTGGCCTCTTCCCATAACACATCCATTTCCGCGAGCGTTGCCTCGTTCATGCGGCGTCCCTGCCCATGGAGTTCGTCTTCCACATACTGAAACCTCTGTTGAAACCGGGTGATGGTTTTGCGCAGCGCCTCTTCCGGATTGATGGAGAGGAAACGGCCCAGGTTGACGATGGCAAAGAGCAGATCCCCCAATTCGGCCTCCATGCGGTCGTTGTCCCTTTCTGTCATTGCCTCCTCGAACTCGTGCAGCTCCTCCATCACCTTGGCGACTACCTGATCCACGTGCTCCCAGTCGAAACCGACCCTTGAGGCCTTTTCGGTGATCTTCTGCGCCTTGAGTAAAGCGGGCAGGTGAGGAGGGACGCCGGAAAGGGCTGATCTGCGCTCCTCCCCCTTTTCCTCCTTCTTGATCTGCTCCCAGTTCTCGATCTGGGCGTTGCTGTCGCGGATTACCATATCGCCGAATACATGGGGATGACGCCTGACGAGCTTGTCGCACAAGGTTTGGATGACATCGGTCATGGTGAAGGTGCCGGCTTCCTCGGCAATGGCGCTATGAAAGACCGGTTGGAGCAGCAGGTCGCCCAACTCCTCCTTGAGCATCTCCGGCGATTTCATGTCGATCGCCTCGATGACCTCGTAGGTCTCTTCCAGAAGGTAGCGCGTCAGGCTCTCATGGGTCTGTTCGGCATCCCATGGGCAGCCGCCAGGCCCGCGCAGGCGGCGCATGATGGCCAGCAGTTCTTCGAATCCGCTCTGATCGGGGTTCATAGTTCATCCTTTCATTGTTGTCCTGTAGAAATGGAAACCGGCGCTGGGCTGGGAGCCTGCGCCGGTCGGTATTCTTAGTCATGTTTATCAGGTGATTCCTTGCGGATAATTTCAAGGATCTTTTGGTAGAGTTTATCCCCGTCACGGGCGGTAACCCGCTTCTTGTCCACCGTGGCCATGGGCATCTCGCTGCAGGCGCCGCATTGCTTGACGCACTCCTTGATCTTGATGTTCAGATCGGGAAACTCCTCGCTGAGACGGCGATAGACCTTGCCTTTGCCCTTGTTATGCTCGCAGAAGCGAATTTTCACTTACAGTACCGGCTGTGTGCCCGGTGGTGGGGTAAAGACGCGCTGCGCCATTTCGGCGTCTATCATGAGAATGCCCTGGCCGTTGTCTCCCACCAGCTTGAGCTTGGCGATCAGATCGCGGTCGTTGTTCTCTTCCTCGATCTGCTCGGTCACGAACCAGTGCAGGAAGATCTGGGTGGCATGATCCTTCTCCTGTACGGCCTGTTCACACAGTTCGTTGATGCATTGGGTGATGAAGCGCTCATGCGCCAGTGTCTTCTCCAGCATGCCCAGCAGCGACTTGTAGCTGTTGGGCACGGCCTTGGCTGCCTCGATCCTGATGTTCTCCCCCTGGTCGACCAGGTAGGTATAGAATTTCATAAAATGCGCCATTTCCTCGCGATACTGGACCATGAACCAGTTGGCAGCCCCCTTCAGCCCGATGGAGTTGGCAAAGGAGGACATGGAAAGGTAGAGGTGCGCCGAGGAAAGCTCGATATTCATATGCTTGTCAAGCGAGTCCGCCATCTTCTTGCTGATCATTGTTGTGGCCTCCTGTCAGAAAATAGTCGAAAGAACGTCTACCGCCAATATTGGATCAGGATGGAGAACGCCGGGAAAGCCTGAAAACCATGTAGCTTCCAAGCAGGAACATGGGCAGGCTAAGGAACTGCCCCATGGAGAACAGGCTGAAAAAGAAGCCCAACTGGGCATCGGGCTGGCGGAAAAATTCGACGATAAAGCGGAACAGTCCATAGCCGGCAACGAAGGACCATCCGGCCATGCCTGTTTGCGTGGATCGCCGCGAGGCGAAGCGGACGATCAGGTACAACAACACCCCTTCCAGGAACGCCTCGTAGAGCTGGGAAGGATGGCGCGGCAGATCGCCGCCACCGGGAAAGACCATGCCCCAGGGGACGTCCGTTACCCTGCCGTAGAGTTCGCCGTTGATGAAGTTGCCGAGCCTGCCCAGCCCCAGTCCCACCGGCGCGCAGAGAGCCGCCATGTCGATCAGCGTCCAGAAGGGGATCTTTTTGCGCCGGGCAAAAAGGGCAAAGGCGAGAGCGACGCCCAGAAATCCGCCATGAAAGGACATGCCCCCTTCCCAGACCGCAAAGACCCGCAAAGGATTGGCGAGATAGAAACCCAGGTTGTAAAAGAGGATATAGCCGATCCTGCCACCCAGCACAACCCCCATGGCTCCATAGAATACCAGGTCGGTTACGTCATCCTTGGACAGGGGGAGCCGTTTTCTGACGGTTTCGGCCTGTATGATGAAATAGGTGGCGACAAAGGCCAGGATATACATCAGCCCGTACCAGCGGAACTGGAGCGGGCCGATGCGAAGAAAAACAGGATCTATGTGGGGGAACTGCATGATGGTTTCCGTGTCCTCAGAGTCCGCATCCGCAGTTGCGGGTACAGCCGCCGACCCGCATGTGGATCGCCTTGATGAAGGTTGCTTCCGTGGCTGCCCGCAGCTCTTCCTGGACCGGGGCCGGCACGGCCGAGTCGAGGGACAGGATCACCATGGCTTCCCCCTTTTTCTCGCGGCGCCCCAGGTTCATGGAACCGATGTTGATATCGTGTTGCCCCATGATCGTGCCGATCTTTCCGATCATGCCCGGACGGTCGTTGTAGTTGAGAAGCAGCATATGTTCCTCGGGGGCAAAATCCATGGAGTAGTCGCGCAGGCGGACAATGCGGGGGGCACCCTCGAAGAGCGCGCCCGAAACCAGGCGGCGCTTGCCGCCCGCTTCGATGACAAGCGTGATCACGTTGGAGAAGGCGTCGGACTGGGTGGACTTGCTCTCCTCCACCACGATCCCCATCTGTTCGGCAATCAGCGAGGCGTTGACCATGTTCACGTCCTGGTCCACCATGCGGTTCAAGAGAGCCGACAGGCCGCATACGGTCAGGGGCGAACAGTCGTAATGGGCGATGCTGCCGCCGAAGCCGAAGGATACCTTCTCCAGGTTGTTGTCCACCAGTTGGACGCCAAAGTCGCACATGACGCTCATCAGGTTGAGGAACGGCCGCATCTGATCCATCAGGGCCAGGTCGAAGCGCGGGATGTTGACGGCGTTCTCCAGCGGTTTGTCATCCAGGTAGTTGATGATCTCCCTGGATACGTCGATGGCCACGTTGACCTGAGCTTCAAAGGTATTGGCCCCCAGATGCGGGGTGACCACCAGCTTGTCATGGGCGATCAGTTGCTTGAGCGTCTCGGATTTTGGCGGTTCCTCACTCCAGACATCCACCGCGGCGCCGGTGACCTTGCCCGAAACCAGATTGTCCAGGAGGGCCTGCTCGCTGACAATGCCGCCACGGGCAACGTTGAGGATGATCACGCCGCTCTTCATCAGGCCAAACTCCCTGGGGCCTATCATGTTGCGGGTCTCGTCGTTGAGCGGGGTGTGGACGGTGATGATGTCGCAATTTTTATAGATCTCGTCTGCGGAGACCAGTTTGACACCCAGGTCGTGGGCGCGCTTGACGGAGATGTAGGGATCGCTGGCCAGAACATCGCACTCGAATGCCTTGAGCCGCGTCGCCACCCTGCCGCCGACCTTGCCCAGGCCGATCACGCCGGCCACCTTGCCCTTGAGTTCATACCCGGTAAAGGGGGCACGCTTCCATTCGCCGGATTTCAGGCTGTTGTTGGCCTTGGTGACGTTGCGGCAAAAGGCCAAAAGCAGTGCCATTGTATGCTCGGCGGCGCTGTTGGTATTGCCGAACGGGGCGTTGACCACGATCACACCCTTGGAGCTGGCATAGTCCACATCAACGTTGTCGATGCCGACGCCCGCCCTGGCCACGATCTTCAATTTCTTGGCGGCATCCAGCAGATCCTTGTCCACGGTGGTGCCGCTGCGGGTTATGATGGCGTCGTACTCGCCGATGGCAGCGAGCAGCTCCTCCTTGGAAAGCCCCAGTTTCACGTCCAGTTGAATGCGCGGCTCCTGGGTCAGGAGGGCCAGACCTTCAGCGGAAACCTCATCGGTCACGATAATCTTCATTGCAGATCCTCGGTATCAATAGGATTAATTGTAATGGGACATACTAGCCTTGACGGCTGAAAAATGCAAGAGGAGGAACGGTATACGTTGCCATGGGTTGATTTTGGAACAGGGGTGGTCTATGGTTATTCCAATTTGAAACCTGAATACGTGATACCTTCCCGGCTTCTCTCGCTTAGAATGCCTCAGTCCCGGCGTTTCAGGTGTGATTCACTGCGTGGGCGCTGATCACCCGGCAAAGGCGGCATGAAACGTCATGGGCGGCGATTGACTCCGGCATTCCACTCGTTACGCCGTCCAGGTGTCACGTATTCAGGTAGAAAGCAGAAAGACCATCAATAAAGGAATCCAGGTGTCATCACTACCTCCCTTCAATATCGTGCTGGTGGAGCCGGAAATTCCTCCCAACACGGGTAATATCGCCCGCCTCTGTGCTGCAACCGGAACCGTGCTGCATCTGGTGGAGCCGCTCGGTTTCTCCATCGATGATCGCCAGTTGAAACGGGCCGGACTGGATTACTGGGGCAGTGTTCAGGTCCGCTTGTGGCCAAGCCTTGACGAGTTGTGGTGCGCCTTTCCGCAGGGGCGTTTTCACTACCTCAGCACCAAGGTGGACCGCAGCTACCTTGACGCGGAGTTTCAAGCAGGTGATTTCATCGTTTTCGGCAAGGAGACCAAGGGGCTGCCGGAAGAACTGTTGCGCAGGCATGGTGACTGTACCATCACCATCCCCATGCCTGGTGACGGCGCCGTGCGTAGCCTTAACCTGTCCACCTCGGCCGGCATCGTGCTCTACGAAGCCTTGCGTCAGAGCGGGAGGCTGGGATGACAACCGGGGAAGCGACTGTACTGCACCCATACCTGACGGCGGATATACCCGGTATCGGCGGCCTCATTAAGGAACGCCCCGAGGATTTTGTCGTGGAGGAGATAGCGGCCTACGAACCGTGCGGTTCGGGTGATCATTGCTATCTGACCATCGAGAAGCGGGGTATTACCACCCTTGAGGCTATCCGCAGGATCGCCAGAGAGCTTCATGCCCAGGAGCGGGATATCGGCTATGCGGGCATGAAGGACAGTGTCGGTGTTACCCGTCAGACCCTCTCCGTCCAGCGCATCAGACCGGAGGAGGTGGCCGGGCGTGAGTTTGACGGGGTTAGGGTGCTTTCGGTCGCCCGTCACACGAACAAGCTCAAGATCGGGCATTTGAAGGGCAACCGCTTCCGCATCGTGGTGCGGGACTGCGCCTCCGGTGGCGCGGAGCTTGTTCCCGCTGTCCTGGCTGTTCTGCAACGACGGGGCGTACCCAACTACTTTGGACTTCAGCGTTACGGAGCCCTTGGGAACTCCCATCTGATAGGCCGGGCAATGCTGCGCCGGGACTGGCGCGGTGCCGTGAATTGCCTGATCGGTGAGCCGGAAGCGGTGCAGGAGCAGGAGTGGCGTGGCGCCATCCAGGCATACCGGCTGGGTGATGTCGCCGAGGCGCTGCGGCTCATGCCCCGTCATTGCCGTAGCGAACATGACGTGCTCCAACGGCTCGCCAGCCGGCCTGATGCCTGGGAAAAGGCGTTCAGTGCCGTCCACCCCCGACTGAAGCGGCTCTATCTATCGGCCTGCCAATCCTTCCTCTTCGACAAGGTCGTGGCGCGGCGTTTGGCGGGTATCGATGATCTGCTGGCCGGGGATCTGGCCTGGAAGCATGTCAACGGAGCCTGTTTTCTGGTCGAGGACAGGGAGGTCGAGGTGCCACGGGCGGCGCAATTCGAGATCTCAGCCACCGGGCCAATGTTTGGCTGCAAGATGAAATCTCCGGCCGGAGCGCCGCTGGAACTTGAACAACAGGTTTTGGCTGAGGCGGATATCCGGGCCGAAGAGTTCGACCTGGGAGGCGGACTGCGCATGGAAGGGGAACGACGGCCGCTACGGGTACCGTTGGCCGATGCGTCCTTTTGCTGCGAGGGTGATGGCCTGGTGCTGGAATTCAGTCTACCCAAGGGAAGTTACGCTACCTCGGTGTTGAGGGAGATAACCAAGACGTTTTAAAAACAAGCCATACTCTCACAGAGCTCACAGAGGCTCTGAGAAAAACTTGAATCAGATTTTAGGTTTACCCCAGAAAGCTATTTTGTTTTTTCGATGTCCTCTGTGCCTCTGTGAGCTCTAGCGAACGGAGTGAGCGAGTGAGAGGAACGTATTTTTGCTTTTCAAAGGAAGACGATGAGCACTGAGATCAAACTGATAGACTCCCACGCCCACATCTACTACCGCGACTATGCCGATGATTTCGACGAGATGCTGCAGCGTGCCGCCGATGCCGGGGTAGGGGCCATGTTGGTGGTCGGAACCGACATCGAATCCAGCCGCCAGTCGGTGGAGTTGGCCGATAAATATCCTCAACTCTACGCCAGTGTCGGGATCCATCCCCATGATGCCGGCCGGGTTACGGACACCTGTTACGATGTAATCCGCGAACTGGCGCTTGCCAGCCCCAAGGTGGTGGCCATCGGCGAGATCGGCCTCGACTTTTATCGCGACCGTTCGCCGCGCGACGAACAGGAGCGAGTCTTTCGCGGTTTCCTGCGCATGGCCCGCGAGGTGGGCAAGCCGGTTATTATCCATGACCGTGATGCCCATGAGCGCGTCCTGGCCATCCTACGGGAAGAACAGGCAGGCCGTGGTGTGCTGCACTGCTTCTCAGGGGACAGTGCCATGGCGGCCGAGGCCATTGGCATGGGGTTCTATATCTCCATTCCCGGAACGGTCACCTATCCCGCAAACGATGCGTTGCGCCAGGTGGTTGCTACAACCAGTATCGACCGCATGCTGGTGGAGACTGATTGCCCCTATCTATCGCCCGTGCCATATCGTGGCAAGCGCAACGAACCGGCTTATGTGCGGCAGGCGGCCGAGCGGGTGGCCCAGGTCAAGGGGTTGGCTCTGGCCGATGTCGCCCGTGTCACCACCAAGAACGTGTGTGACCTGTTCGGAATCCGCTTGTGGGATCAGTCCTTCAGGATCGCCTACATGATCAGGAATTCCCTCTACCTTAACATTACCAATCGTTGCTCAAACCGTTGCAGTTTTTGTGCAAAATTTGAAGATTTCACTGTAAAGGGACACAACCTGCTGCTAGACAGCGAGCCTTCCTTTGAGGAGGTTATGGCGGCCGTGGGAGAGCCGACCGGGATCGACGAGGTGGTATTCTGCGGCTACGGCGAGTCCCTGATCCGTCTGGACCTGCTCAAGCGGGTGGCAACGGAACTGAAGCAACGCGGCTTTCGTATCCGCATCAATACCGATGGCCAGGCCAACCTGGTTCATGGCCGCAACATCCTGCCTGAACTGGCGGGTCTGGTTGACAGCGTCTCGGTCAGCCTCAATGCACCAGATGCCGCCACCTACGAGCGGATCTGCAACACCCCATTCGGTGCAGCCGGCTTTGAGGCGGTGTGCGCCTTCATCCGCGAGGCGAAACAATATATCCCGGAGGTTATGGCCAGTGTCGTGACCGTGCCGGGAGTTGATGTCGAGGCCTGCCGGCATTTGGCCGGGGAGTTGGGGGCAGAGTTTCGTGTCAGGGAGTACGCCGAGGTTGGGTAACGGTGTTGATGAATAAACAAAGAGCCCGCCACGCGGGTGGCGAGCCCTTTTAAAAAAATGAGGGAAAAGCAGGCAGGTTAGGCTTTAACGGTAAACGACCGTGGAGATTTTATTTTCAGGTTTTCTCTTGTGTTCTCATTGGGGCCGTGAGGCTTTGCGGCCATCTGGACGGCCTGTCGGGAGATCGTAACCGTATCGGTCCGTTCCTTCTTGAGCGTATTTTCCGCGGTCTGATTTGCCTGGGCCGTCGCTGTCTCCTTATCCGTCCTGACTTGCGGATTGGTGTGTGCGGGGTTTACTGTCACGCTTTTCGGTGAAAGTTGAACTATTGACATTGGCGTACCTCCCCTTCCAGTCTGAAGGCATATATGTGTTTAAGAATACGGCAATTGTAACCGTATTACAACCAAATTAATCGATCATTTTAATCTGACCATCTCCCGCCCTCCAGCCTCACTGCGTTCAGATGCTGGCGGTTGATCCGCGCAAAAAAAGGGAATCGGTGCGATACCGATCCCCTTTATGTTTTTTGGGGTGGCTAGTCGGATTTGAACCGACGCATGTACGAGTCACAGTCGTAAGTGTTGACCGCTTCACCATAGCCACCATAAGAGAATATTCTTTCTATCCCGGAATGTGTGTCAAAGTCAAGTGGATTTTACTCTGACAACCTTTGGCAGTTATGTGCAGGACCTATTCCCATCCTTTTTTGGCAATTCATTAAAGAAGATGGGGTGTTGACCGATAAAAAATTAATACAAGACTTCGGCTGTTGCTCAAAGCAATGAAAAAAATCACAGAATTGGTAAGGAATTAGTTCACTATTGACACCTGTTAGTGTATTGTTCCATATCAGATTTATACCTCTACCTTGGAGTATGGTCTATGGCGATGGACGTGTCTGAATCTGGCGGGGGCGAACAGGAGAAAATTCCTGGCAGGGAGTTTAAAAAGCTTGGTTACAGCCTGTTTGTCCAGATACCGGACAACTGGTTGGAGTGTCGGTGCAGTTATGTGCCCCGCTCACAGGGTTCCATGATCACCCTGGATGAACTTCGCAAGTATCTTGCCGAATCCGGCGTCAAAGAAGGTATCGACGAGGATGCGCTCAAGGATTTTGCCGTCAAGGCCGGCGCCGGCAAGGAGCTTTACATGGTATGCCTGGCATCAGGCGTGCCTCCGGTGATCGGAGCGGATGGCAGGATTGAGTACTGTGTTCAGCCGTCAACCACTGCTCAGGATGAGATAGATGAAAGCTCAGCCATAGACATGCATCAGGTCCAAACATTTCTGAATGTCGTTCCCGGTGACGAGATAGCCCGTATTATCCCGCCGGAGCCGGGGGGCGCTGGCAGAAATATCATCGGACAGCCTATCCCCGCCCAGCCGGGCAAGGACCTCAAGCTCAAGATCGGCAAGAACATCCGTAGCGAAGAAGACGGGGCCCTGCTTGTTGCGGAGGCAGCGGGCAGGGTCTGTCTGGCGTCAGGAGAGATCTCCGTCGAGGAAGAGTATGTCGTCTCGGGCGATGTGGATTTCAGGGTCGGGTCTATTGTATTCAATGGGTTTGTCGAGGTTCGGGGTGATGTGCTGAATGATTTCAATATTACCTCCACCAAGGGGATGAGGATCAATGGCAATATTGGCGCATGCACAATTCACAGCGATGGCGACATCTCGTTCTGCGGTATGGATGGCCAGGATAAAGGCACCATAGTTTGTGGTGGTACGATCAGGGCTAATTTTCTTCACGATTGCCTTGTGACTTGCACCGGCGATGTGATTGTGGATGTTGAGCTTCATAACTGCGTCATCAAGACGTTGGGCAAGATCATCGTCAACAAGGGGGCGATTTCCGGGGGGAGTTACACGGCTCTTGGCGGGGTAGAGGCCAGGAAAATCGGTTCCCCCGCTTCGGTCCGGACAAAACTCATTGTTGGCATGGATTATCGTGACGCGGAGGAACTGGAGCGGTTGTTTGCCGAACTGGAAGAGAATCAAAAGAAGATCGGAACGACGCAATCATTACAGGAAATCGGGGAGTTGCGCAAGGTCAGGGCCGAACTGACGGACAGAATTTACGCCATCCGCACCAAGATAGACCCGATGGCAAATCCGAAGGTAAATGCCAGGACGGTCCTTTATGATAACGTACTCTTGTCTATCGGCTCACTTAACGAAGAGATCAAAGAGCAGAAAGACGGCCCGCTCAGCATCATTGAAAACACCATCGAAGGGGGGGTGCGCTGTCTGTCCATGACCAGCCTGGACGTCAAGGCAAGCGACATCGAACTGGCTTTTGTCAGGGAGCAGAAACGCTGAACAGGAACGGCGGCATCATACCACGGAGACGCCTGCCAGATCGGTTGTTGTTCCCATTTCTTTGACGCGCACTACCACCTCCCGGTTGACCATCTCTTTTTCACCCGCAAACGCAACCGTAAGATAGTTCCTCGTCAGTCCGCGGCAGAGCCCGCTTCTCGCGTCATGGCCCTGCACCAGAACCCGCAATTCTTTTCCCAGATTCCTTGTCAAAAACGCACGTTTCTTTGCTGCGGCGATGTTCCTCAGGCGCTCCGCCCGTTCTTTTATGACGGAGTCCGCTACCTGGTCCGGCAGGTGGGCCGCTTTGGTGCCGGGACGACGCGAGTACGGGAAAACGTGGAGATCGGAGAACGGCAGCTCCTCCACCAGGCAAACGGTCTCGCTGAATTCCGCTTCGGTTTCGCCGGGAAAACCGGCAATGACGTCGGCGCCGATAAAGGTATTGGGCAGGACAGCGGTGATCCTGGCGGTCAACTCGCGGAAAAAGTTGGCGGTGTAGCGCCTGCCCATGCGCTCAAGTACCGTGTCGCTGCCGCTTTGCAGGGGGAGGTGCAGATGGGGGCAGATGATCTCTGATCTCGCCATCAGCGCAAGCAGTTCGCCACCAACCTCGTTGGGTTCCACTGAGCCGATGCGCAGGCGCTCTACCACGCGCTCGGTATCGATACGCCAGAGCAGGTCGGTCAGGGATGTGGGGATGGGGAGGTCGAGTCCGTAGGCCCCCAGGTGGATGCCGGTCAGTACCACCTCCCGGTAACCGTTGGCGGCCAAGTTCCTGATCCCTTGCACTACATCGTTCATCGGGACGCTGCGGCTTCTGCCGCGGGCATAGGGAACGATACAGTAGGCGCAAAAGGAATCACAGCCGTTTTGGGCCTGGAGAAAGGCGCGGGTGTGCTCGGCAAAGCTGGAGAGTGCCAGTGGTTCCACAACACGTTCGGCGTTGATGTCCGAGACGCGGCTTTCTCCCGTTTCCACCAAGGCGATAATGTCCTGTTTTTCCCTGTTTCCCAGGACGCTGTCCACTTCGGGAAGTTGCTCCAGTTCCTCCGGAGCAACCTGGGCGTAGCAGCCGGTGGCCACAATGCGGGCGTCCGGATTCAGGCGTCGGGCGCGACGGGCCAGACGGCGGGTTTCGGCATCGGTGCGGGCGGTAACCGTGCAGGAGTTGATCACATAGATGTCAGCCTGTTCGGTAAACGGAACGATCGTATAGCCTGCCTTGGTGAATTGTTCGCCCATGGCGGCCGATTCGAACTGGTTGGTCTTGCACCCCAGAGTGGTGATGGCGACACGTTTCATATGGTTGGAACATCCTTGTTCAATTTTTTCACTATCCAGGTGACGTAGCCGACGACAACGGCGGCGGCAGACCAGGTCACGCCGAATGTACCCCACCAGATGCCCATAATGCCCCATCCCAGGACGGTTGTCAAAATTTCGAATATCAACAAGGGGCCGGCAATCTGTCGGTATAGCCCGATCCAGAGCGCAAAGAGCGGCCGTTTGACCCCCTGCATGGCAGAGGTACAGATGTAGAGCAGGACGTAAGCCGGGAAAACAAGTGCCTCGATACGCAAAAAGTGGATGCCGATGGCCACGACGGATGGATCATGTGTGAAGAATTGCAGCAGTTCTCCGGTGAAGGCCAGGGCGACCACGGTGCCGATTGATGCCAGCATGAAGCCGTAGCGGAGGGAAACGGCCAGCACCTGGCGGATGCGGTCGATGTGCCCCGCTCCATGGTTTTGGGCGGTGAGCGCCAGGGTGGAGATGTTCAGGCCCATTACCGGCAGCAGGGCGATCTGCTCGATACGGGTGCCGATACCGTAGGCCGCTACCGCGTCCCGGCCAAATCTCCCCACATACCACGTGATAATGAAGATCCCCAGGGTGACGGTCATCATGTTCATGGCCGCGGGGAAGCCCTGCCCGAACAGCTTACTGAAGAAGTGCCATCGTGGCCGCAACTCACCAATGCGGAAGTTTTTCATGGCCTCGGAACGTGAAAGGTGACTGAAAAGGTAGAAATTCCCCAGGCACTGGATCGCAACCGTGGCCAGAGCGACGCCGGGTAGACCGAAAGCGGGAATTCCCAGGCCGCCGTACATGAACCAGGGATCGAGCCCCAGGTTAAGGAAAAAACTGGTGATCAGGAAATTGCGGTAGGTAACGGTATTGCCATGGGAGTTGAGGATGGCGCTCATGACGAAGTTGAGCAGGAAGAAAGGCGCCCCGACGAATATGACGTTCATGTAACTCAACGCCAGGTCCAGGTATTCGCCTTGGGCTCCCATGGACCTAAAGATGAGGGGCGAGAAAACCAGCCCGAGGAAGGTCAGGGCCAGGGCGTGGATCAGGGCGAAGGAGAAGGTCTGCAACACGTACTGGCGGGCCTCGGCGTGGTCTGCGCGGCCGAGGGCATTGCCGATCAGGGCGGTGGCGCCGGTGGATACGCCGGTTCCGATGGACAGGATGATAAAGAATACCGGGAAGGAGAGGGACATGGCCGCCAGTGCCGTGGTGGAAAGCCGTCCCCCGTACCAGGTGTCTACCACGTTGAACATGGTGTTGAAGAAGAAGCCGGTGCCTGCCGGGATCGCCAGGCGCCGGATCAGGGTCGGTATGGGAGCGGTTGTCAGGTCGGTGGTCATTGCACGGATACGGTTCTTGCATGTTCCAGCGAGGGGTGAACGGGAGTTTTATACATAATTTTTAGTAACATACGTCATGGGGACAATGATGTCAACCGAGTCTGGCGCGTGGATAACCCCGCAGGTACCGGTCACCCCGCTGTTTTCCGCCTTAATCCCCGTCCTTGGCGGTTTCACGCTCGTATCCATCCCATCACATCCTCCACCGTAACCGGTGCTGGAACGATATGATTGGGCAGGCGGATGACCGTGGTGTCGGCAGGCGGGTGCACCTCCCGGTAGAGGTCGAAGGTGCGGCGGAGATAACTTTTGGAGAGGTGCATGGGGAGGAGATACTGCGGCGTGAGGCGGGCAGCAAGCTCGTTCAGATCTGTTGAGCAGAGGTGGAAGGAGGCACGGGCCTTTTGCGCGTCCGCCTTGAGAAAGGTGCACTCGGCGCATAGCAGCATGAGCCCGGTCAAGAAGCCCTCCATTCGCGCCAGATTGTCGGGACTCCAGCCCACATCGGTTACATAGCCGATCGTGGCCGCCTGTTGTTCACCCCAGATCGCCTCGTAAAGGGTATCCGGGGTGTCCGTGACCGCCTCCCTCACACCGCTGCCGTCACGATGGGGGACGAGGATCGGGGCTCCCGCGCGTCCCTTCCAGACCCTGCTCTTCAGGTCGCGAATCCAATCACCTGGCAGCAGCCCCAGTGCCTCCAGTCTTTGCGGGTCCACGGAAAACGGCGGGCGCTCGGTTACCCGATAGGCGAGGGACGGGATCTTGTGGTCCAATATCTCCGCCTCGACGGATACGTAGCGGGATGACCAGATCTTCCGGCCCGTGCGGCGTTCTTCGCCATCGTACTGCTGAACGAATCCCTTGGGTCCGGGGAAACGGAAATGCCGTATCCGGTCGTGGTGGATCTCGTGCACCAGCAGGGTGAACCAGTTCGATTCGCACAGGTTCCAGTCAAAGCCGTGCAGGAGGTGCGCAACCCGTTCGGCTAGTGCCGGAGGCCCGTAGAGATCCAGGGGAAGCGGCGAGGCGTGGTGATGCCGGACCAGGGTGGGAACACCCATGATGTGGTCCATGTGGGCGTGGGTGATGAACACGGCAGTGATCGGTTTGACGACCCGTTTGGCCAGGTGGGCAATCTGGCCGCAGTCGAAAAGCAGCGCCCGTCTTTCTGGGCGAATACGCAGAAAGAGCAGCGGATCATCCAGGAGACCGCCAAAAAAGGCCGGCTCACAGTAGCGAAAGGGGAGACGCCGTGGAGAGCCCGTTTTACTGCACGATTGCATTCAACTCAACCCGGCTGCGGGTGATGGAATCCTTCTCCGGCTTCTTGAACAGGTCATCATTTTTCTGAAAAATCCGTTCGGGCGGAACGCCCCCCTTTGTGACCAGATAATTCATAACCGTCGTAACCCGCTCCCGCGCCAGTGTCTTGAACTCGGTCTCGCCGATCACGGTATTTGCAATGATCAGTTTCCGCATTTCGTCGGGTGGCAGGGTCTTGACCAATCCCAGGAAATTGCGCGGTTTGGGAAACTTTTCCTTTTTGTAGACCGCTGACAGATAGTTCGGGTACTCCTCCGGCAGCACTTGTACGGAGTCGGTCCTTTCGCCTTCTTTCAGGGTCCCCTGCTTGACCAGCGCCAGGAATTTCTCGTTCTTCAGTTTGCGGTTGAGCAGTTCGTGGCGATATGCCTCGGTATCCTTGTCCCGGTCCACGTACCCCTTCAGTTCGACCTTGAGCGCCGGCCTGTCCAGGAGCGCCTTGGCCAGGGTGGTCAGTTTCTGTTCCTCCTGGGGCTGGAGCGTGCTCATGCCGGAGGAAAACTGGATGGCGCTGAAATCCTGGCCGCCCCCGAACATAGACGAAAGCAGCGAGAATGGCGAGGTGACCGCCTTTACCATCAGGTTCTTCAGCACCTGGAACACGAGTTTCCAGATACTGAATTTTGGGTCGTCGGTACGGCCGGTGACCGGGACGTCAAGGTGGATCTCCCCCTTGCGATCCTTGAGCAGGGCCAGGCCCAGCTTGACCGGCAGGCTGGTGGCGTTGGGACTGTTGACCTTTTCACCAAAGGTGAACTGGTCGATGAAGATCTTGTTTTCCGAATCAAGCTGTTTCTTGTCGATATGATAGGTGAGGTCCAGAAACAATTTCCCCTTTTCCACCGTGTAACCCAGGTAGTTGCCGGAATAGGGGGTTACCGGTGAAAGCTCGATGTCGCGGAAGGATACCTTCAGGTCCACGAACAGATCGTCCCGCAACGGATTGATTCGGCCGGTGATCTGAAGCGGCGAGTGGTTTTCCAGGTTGCCGCGCAAGTCAACGTCTGCCAGCTTTGTGTCCTCCGACGACAGGCCGCTGACCCGGCCGCCCAGATTGTAAAAGGTGGTGGCAAAGTGCTGCGGCAGATGGTTGTCGGTAAAGGAGAGGGTACCGTCCTGGATGGTGACCTCCCCAACGCTGATGGCTGCCTTGCGGGGCTGAGGCGCGGGCATTGGCTGGGGCTGGGGCTGAGGCGCGGGAGTTTTCGGCGGTTCCGTAGTGCCGGCCGCCCCCTTTTCACCTGTTCCCGGTCCTTGCTTTTCCACCAGGTTTTGCAGGTTGAGCGTGCCGTCCTTGCGAACAATGATGCGGGAATAGACGCCGTTGAGGGCGATCTGGCGCAGGGCCAGACTGAACGGCTCCAGGTTGCCCTGGATGTCATCCAACTGTAGGCTCTCCCATTTGAGCAGGTCTTCCTCGGCCACGGTATCCAGGGCATGAAATGACCGGATGCCGGCGCTCCCCTTGAATGTACCGGTCGGCTTGCCATCCTTGAGGGCTATGTCCACGTTCATGCTGGTGTCGGCAGTACCGCTCGCGATAAAGACGTTGATATTGGAGGGAAAATAATCCTCAAAATCGCGCAGCGGCAGGCGACCGACGTTGATGCTTCCCTTGTAGCGGAACGGGTTGGCGGTGATCCGGCCGTTTGCCTTGAGCGGAGTGGCCTTGTTGAATGTGGCTGCGAAGCGGAGCGGTGAAGGGGTGAACTTCGGCCCGTTCAGGTTTGCCAGTCTCACCTGGGTATTGGTCAGGGTAAAACGCGGATTATCGGGGCGTGTCTTGTCGGTAAAGGCGGCATTGAACCTGTCCACCCGGACCTTTTTGATTCGGAACGAAAGCTCTTTGGCGGGATGTTGTCTTTCCCGTGATGACGCTTTCTGAACAGCTTTTTGGGGTGTTGACCCGCTTTGAGGCTTTTTCAGCAATGAAAGAAGTGAGATGTTGCCATCCTCCTCGCGTGAAAGGGAGACAGCGCCCCGTGACACCGTGATCTCCGCCATCTCCAGACGGTTCGCCTCCTGGCTGTAGGCGACGTCGCCCAGGTTCAGCAGGGCCAGCTCAAAGCCCTCTTTGGCGCCATAGCGGGTGGAGAAGCCTTGCAGGGTGAGACTGCCCTGTTTGACGTTGAGGCCATGCTCTTTTGTATAGTCAACCTCTGCGGAGAGGTCGAGGTTTCCCTTGATGGGCGCGGTCAGGAACTGGGACAGGTAAGGCCAGCCACGCTGGAGCTTGAGCCCGCTCAGTTCGGCCGATGAGGTGGCGGCCAGTGGGGAAAGGGAGAAGCCGCCGTCGGCGCTGAAGGTGGCTTCGTCGTCCAGCAGCATCGAAAGCTCGTAGTCGGTCGACGTGCCGGGTGCGGTGCTGAAGTTCTTTGCTGCTACGTCGATCTGGGAGATTTCCCCCCTGAAGCCGCCTTTGGGCAGGGCGTCATTGACATGGACAATGCCGTTGGTAAAGGTGAGTGCCGCGATGGTCACCAGCGGCTGTGCAGCTTTCTTTGCGCTCTCCGGTTTCTTCCCCTTCTCCGGCGCCGTTTCCGGTTTTTTGACGGCTTTGGCCGGAGGCGTGAGCAAATGGCTGTACATCCATTCCCCCTTGGCGCTGCGGCTTGCAAACAGTTCCAGCCCATCCACGGTTATGGAGTCGAACAGGAAGCGTTGGGCAAATATCTCCAGGTTCGAGGCCTTGACCTGAAATACGGGAAGCTTGAGGAGCGGTTGTCCGTTTTTCAGGTTGACGCCGATACTGTCCAGCCTGATAACCCCTTTGACAGCAAGTTGGGGGTTGCTGTTTTTGGATACGCGGTAGTTCACCTCGGTGTCGATGGTCAGTTTGCCCGATACCAGGTTGGCCGGTGGGGCAACCGGTGAGTAAGCTGCCAGTTTCGGAAGGTCGAGTTGTTTCAGGTTGATATTCACCGAGGTTTCCAGTGATGAGCTGAATGGTTTGACCTTGCCATTGAAGTTGAAGGCAGCGCCATCGACAATGGCCGAGAGCTGCGGGGATGTGAAAAGTTCCACCTGGTACGGGATGGTGCTGATGAAAGGTATCCCGACCTGCAATGCGCGGACGGTGTGTTTCCTGCCCCCGTCAACGGCGCGGTCATCAAAGTCTATGGAGCCGTTTCTGATCGTGATGTTGTTGATCGAAAAACGGGTATCCCCTTTGGGCTCCTTCTTTGGTTTAGCCGCTTGTCGCTCGATAATATCGTTGAAGCTGTACCGGTTGGCCGCAAGGCGCGCAAAGGTGATGGCAGGGGTGTCAACGGTCAGTTCCGAGATGATGGGGGCCCTTCTGAAGATTGAGGCCAGCCCGAGTGAAGCGCGCAGCGTGCCGACGGACATGAAGGGGCCTCCTTCCTTGGCATCGAGGCTAAACCCGGTGACCGTCACCGTCAGGGTGAAGGGATTGATGGCAACCTTTGCAATATGGGTCTTGCGGCCCGTTTCATCTTCGATTGCCTTTATCGCCTTGTCCCTGACGATGCCCGGAAGGATGGCGAAACTGAACAGCAAAATTGCTGCGACGCTGCCGGCGAGAATCAGGGCTATTTTTTTTCGTCTGGACATGGGGAACCTCGGGATGGATGTAGGCCATTTATACTATTACTGCATTCCTGGGGAAAAGCGGATTTTTTCCTCGTAACGCGGCAATTGAGTTATGATGGCTGCCATGTGATGTCAGCGCACCGTTTTTGTTGATAATTTGAAAAAAAGCGGATAAAAAGGAACACTATTTTAAAAGTATGCCTGAAACAAACTTTTATTCAAGTCCGGGAGGAAGCAGATGAGCCTAGTGAAATTGTATGATACGACCCTGCGGGACGGGACCCAGGCGGAAGACATCTCGTTCCTGGTGGAAGATAAAATCCGCATTGCTCACAAGCTTGATGAACTGGGGATACACTATATCGAGGGAGGGTGGCCGGGGAGCAACCCGAAGGATGTGGCCTTTTTCAAAGACATCAAGAAGGAAAAGCTCTCGCATGCCAAAATAGCGGCCTTCGGCTCTACGCGCCGGGCCAAGGTCACACCGGACAAGGACAACAACATCGTTACCTTGATCAAAGCCGAACCGGACGCCATCACCATCTTCGGCAAGACCTGGGACTTCCATGTGCGCGAGGCGTTGCGCATCTCGCTTGAGGAGAACCTGGAGCTGATCTTCGATTCGCTGGAGTATCTCAAGAAGCATGCCCCCGAGGTATTCTATGACGCCGAGCATTTCTTCGACGGCTACAAGGCTGATCCCGACTACGCCATCAAGACCCTCAAGGCGGCCGAGCAGGCCAAGGCGGACTGCATCATTCTGTGCGATACCAATGGCGGCACCATGCCGTTCGAGCTTGCCGAGATCATCAAGGCTGTCAAAAAGCATATAAAAACACCGCTCGGCATCCATACCCACAATGACGGCGACTGCGCCGTTGCCAACTCCATGATTGCGGTCGATCAGGGTATCGTACAGGTCCAGGGCACCATCAACGGATTTGGTGAGCGTTGCGGCAATGCCAATCTCTGTTCCATAATTCCGGCACTCAAGGTGAAGATGAAAAAAGAGTGTATCACCGATGAGCAGATGAAACATCTGCGGGAATTGTCCCGTTACGTCTATGAATTGGCAAACATCTCTCCCAACAAGCATCAGGCCTACGTGGGTAACTCGGCCTTTGCCCACAAGGGTGGTGTGCACGTCAGCGCCATCCAGCGCCATCCCGAGACCTACGAGCATATGCGTCCCGAACTGGTGGGCAATTGTACCCGCGTACTGGTGTCCGATCTCTCCGGCCGGTCCAATATTCTTGCCAAAGCCGAGGAGTTCAATATCAACCTTGACAGCAAGGACCCGGTTACCCTGGAGATCCTCGACAATATCAAGGAGATGGAGAACCGTGGCTACCAGTTCGAAGGGGCTGAGGCGTCCTTTGAGCTATTGATGAAAAAAGCACTCGGAACTCATAAGAATTACTTCCATATTGTCGGATTCAGGGTTATCGATGAACGGCGGGGTGATGGCGAAAAGCCGATGGCCGAGGCCACCATCAGGGTCAGGGTCGGAGGCAAGGTGGAGCATACCGCCGCCGAGGGGAATGGTCCGGTCAATGCGCTGGACAACGCCATCCGCAAGGCATTGGAAAAATTCTATCCCAAGCTGAAAGAGGTCAAGCTGCTGGATTACAAGGTGCGTGTCCTGCCGGCAGGTCAGGGGACCGCTTCATCGATCCGTGTGCTGATCGAGTCGGGCGACAAGGATAGTCGCTGGGGGACCGTGGGCGTGTCCGATAACGTCATTGACGCCTCGTACCAAGCGCTGATCGACAGTATCGACTATAAGCTGCACAAGTCGGAAGAGTAATATCCGCAGCGTTTTTTTAAGGTGTTGAACCATGAACCCCGAGCGTCGGACTGAAGTTTGGCACCGTATCATCATAGTAGCATTGGCCTTGGCCGTCGCTGCCCCTGTTGTTTTAAAAAGCCGCCCGAGCGAGTTCGCAACCGCTCCGGCGGCTTTTTCCGTACCAACATCCGCCAAGGGTTATGTACGTATCAGCGGTGATGTAAGGCATCCCGGCATCTATTCATATACCGCCAATATGGTGACGACTAGCGCCATTAATTTGGCGATGCCTCTCGGGGTGCCGACTGCGTACCTCCCGGTCGGGAGTGGGGGGGATCCTCTCAAAAGCGGAGCTGATATCCGCGTTGAATTTAAGGGCGACGGCTCGGCAACGATAATCACTGGTTCAATGCCCACGGCCCAGCGCCTTGTTTTGGGTATCCCCCTTGATATTAACGCCATGAACGAGGCCGATTTTGACCGCGTCCCCGGTATAGGGCCTGTGTTGGCCGGTAGAATTGTAACATACCGTCAAAACAATGGCGGTTTGATGGCCGTGCGGGAACTTTGTTTGATCGAGGGGATTGGTAAAAAGAAATATTTACGTCTGAGCAAATTCTTTAACTAATCTAAAAATAAAGTAATATTTGGTGTTGTGGTTTTATGGAACTGGCAGCAGTCTCTTTTTGGCATGGTTGCTGTAATATACTCCGGTACAGACGATATTTAATCTCACTACCCGGAGGGTTATTATTATGCAATGTCCACGCTGCAAGGGGCGCATGTTCGCCGAAAAATTTTATGACTTTGTTCGATCGTTTGAAGCCTGGAAATGCACGTGTTGCGGCGAGTTGCTCGACTCAACCATATTGGTGAACAGGGCGCGCAGCAACAACACCCACCTTGGCTGACGCCTCGGTTGGGGATACAAGGGCAAAAAGGGAAACCCGTGAACGGGTTTCCCTTTTTGTTTGACACGGCTTCGCCGAAAGGATATTGAACACAGCTTGATTGCACCAGTTCCGACCATGGAGAGTATAAACATTATGGCAAGAAATGACGGCAGGAAACAACATGCGTTGCGTCCGGTGACCATTACCAGAAATTTCAGCAAGCATGCCGAAGGTTCGGTACTGGTCGAATTCGGTGATACCCGGGTGATCTGCACCGCATCGGTGGAAGAAACGGTACCCCCTTTCCTGAGGGGCAAGGGGACCGGCTGGGTGACGGCAGAATATTCCATGCTGCCCCGGGCAACCCACACCAGATCGCCCCGCGAGGCGGCCAAGGGAAAACAGAGCGGCAGGACGCTGGAGATCCAGCGCCTGATCGGCCGCTCTTTGCGGGCAGTTACCGACATGGCCGCGCTTGGCGAACGTTCCATCTATATCGATTGCGATGTGATCCAGGCCGATGGCGGCACCAGGACGGCATCCATTACCGGGGCATACGTTGCCTTGGTCGATGCGTTGGCCACACTGCGGGACAAGGGATTGCTTTCGAGCATCCCGTTGAAAGAGGCCGTGGCGGCGGTAAGCGTAGGGATCGTCGAAGGCCAGGCCCTGCTCGACCTCAACTATATCGAGGATTCGTCTGCGGAAGTAGATATGAACTTTGTGATGACTGCCAGCGACCGCTTTGTGGAGGTGCAAGGTACGGCCGAGGCTGAGCCGTTCACCATTGACCAGATGGATGCCATGCGCACGCTGGCCATGGAAGGTATCCGGCGTCTGTTCAGGATTCAGCAGGAGGCGTTGCAGGGATGAAGGAACTGGTGGTGGCTACCCGCAATCGTGGTAAGCTTGAGGAGATACGGGCGGTGTTGGCGGGCGTGGTCGAAACGGTACGCTGTTCCGCGGATTTTTTTGATTTCCCGGATACGGTTGAGGATGGTGCAACATTTGCCGAGAACGCACTCAAGAAGGCCCGTGAAGCGATGCTGTTCACCGGATTTCCGGCACTTGCCGATGATTCCGGTCTGGCGGTGGATGTGCTGAAAGGGGCTCCGGGTGTCTATTCCGCCCGTTATGCCGGTGAAGGGGCGGACGATGCTTCCAACAACCGTAAGTTGCTCGCGGAGATGACGGAGGTTCCGCTCGAGCGGCGCCGGGCCGCCTTTGTCTGTGCCATGGCCTTTGTGACGCCTGACGGTTCCGAAGGGATGTTTACCGGTAGTATTGGTGGATGCATTCTTCCCGAGGAACGGGGCAAGGGGGGCTTCGGCTATGACCCGCTTTTCCTGGTTGACGGTTTAGGGCGAACCATGGCAGAGCTTACGCTTGAGGAGAAGAACAAGATCAGCCACCGGGGGCAGGCATTGCGACAGTTTCGGGAATATCTGGAACAAAGACAACAGAATCTAAAGTAAAGGTTTAAAAGACATTGAAAAAACAACGGCAGGATAAAGTAAATAGTAACCAGCGTACGCCGACAACGAACAAGGTTGAAGGCAGTTCCCTGAAACTGCAATTCCCCAAGCTTACCAACAAATCGGTTGTCGATGCCGTGATATCGGGCCTTGACGACGAGGGCTACGGCATTTCCTGTAGTGAAACCCATGCCCTCAGGATTGCCGGGGCATTGCCTGGCGACACCGTCCGGGTCGGCATCGATCATGTGGCTCAACGCATCGCCTTTGGCCACGTGAAAAAGATTCTGGTCCCTTCTCCCGTGCGGAGCAAGCGCCCCCCCTGCAGTGACAGCACCCTGTGTCTCGGCTGTCCCCTGGTTGCAATGAAGTACCGTGATCAGATGGAGTGGAAGCGGCAGTTTATCCTCAACCAACTGCGCCAGTATCGGGAACTGGGAGAAATCACGGTTCACCCGCTCCTGTCGCCCCTGCGCCTGATCCATTACCGCACCACGGCCCGGTTGGCCATTGCAGGTAAACATTCCGAGCCCTATATCGGCATCTTCCGCCGCTCCACCCACGATGTGTTCGATCTGAACGACTGTCCCATCCATCATCCGCTGGTCAACAGGGTGGTGGAGGTGGTCCGGCGAGGAATTACCAAGAATAAGGTAACGATCTACAATCCCCGCAGCCGCATGGGGCTTCTGCGCTACCTGGTAGTCAGGGTTTCCGAGGCGGAGCAAAAGGCCATGGTGGTGTTTGTGACCGCCGAACGGTCGTACAATGAGATACACCATCTGGCCAAATTTGTACGCGAGCAACTGCCCGAGGTCGAGGTGGTGGCTCAGAACGTCAACAGTTCCGAGGGGAACGTGATCATGGGGCCTACGGACCACTTTCTGACCCCCAAACATCACTTGACGGAGCGGATCGGCGATGTGGCCCTGATGCTCTCTCCCCGCTCGTTCTTCCAGGTGAACCCGGACGGTGCCCGGCTGATCTACGACAAGGTGCGGGAGTGGGCTCAGCTCACCGGCAGCGAGACGGTACTTGACCTGTACTGCGGCATTGGCGGGATCGCTCTTTCCCTTGCCTCCGGCGCCGGCAAGGTGATTGGCGTTGAGGTGGTTGAGGCGGCGGTTGCGGACGCACGCAAGAATGCAAGCCTGAACGGTGCGAGAAATTGCCGTTTTGAGGCGGGTGATGCGGCGGAACTGCTGGAGGACCTGGCGGACGAAGGAGAACACGTTGACGTGGCGGTGCTCAACCCGCCCCGGAAAGGGTGTGACGAGCAGGTGTTGCGAAGGGTGGCGGCCCTTTCGCCCCGTACGCTGATCTATGTATCCTGTTCCCCCCAGACCCTGGCCCGCGATATCAACGTCCTGAAAACACTGGGATATTACTGCCGGGAAATCCAGCCGGTGGATATGTTTCCCCAAACAATGCACGTGGAGAATGTGGCGCGGTTTGAAAAAACGGATAACATCCTATAAAACCGCTTGACAATCAGGAAGGATTATTGATATTACTCTTCCGCTTTGGTGCAGGCGCGTAGCTCAGGGGGAGAGCGCTACCTTGACACGGTAGAGGTCGGCGGTTCGAGACCGCCCGCGCCTACCATTAAAGCGGTTGGTGTCGGGGCATCGATAGGTTCGATGCCTTTTCTGTTTGTTTTTATGTAAAGGATAAGCCATGTCCAACATTACCATTACACTTCCCGATGGTTCCTCGCGTGAACTCCCCGCAGGAGCTACGGTAGCGGATCTGGCCGCCTCCATCGGTGCCGGCCTTGCCAAGGCTGCCATTGCCGGCAGGGTTAATGGCGATCTGGTTGATGTATCGGCCGGCCTGACCGACGGCGCCAGTGTGGCAATCATTACCGAAAAAAGCCCCGAGGCGCTGGAGATCATCCGTCACTCCACCTCACATCTCATGGCCCAAGCGGTCAAGGAACTGTGTCCCAAGGCAAAGGTAACCATTGGCCCGGCCATTGAGAGCGGCTTTTACTACGATTTCGACATGGATACGCCCTTTACGCCCGAGGATCTGGAACGCATCGAGGCACGGATGGCCCAATTGGCCGCTGCCGATCAGAAGATCGAGCGCAAGGTGCTTTCCAGCGCCGATGCGGTCAAGATGTTCTCTGAAATGGGGGAAAGCTACAAGGTCGAGTTGATCAACGATCTGGGCGTCGATACCGTATCTGTTTACAGCCAGGGAACGTTTGCGGATCTTTGCCGCGGCCCCCATCTTCCCTCCACCGGCCGCATCAAGGCATTCAAGTTGCTTTCCATTGCCGGGGCCTACTGGCGGGGCGACGAGAAGAACCGTATGCTGCAACGTATCTACGGCACCGCCTTTGTCGACAAGAAGGAACTGGAAGCCTATCTGAACCGCCTTGAAGAGGCCAAACGCCGTGACCACCGCAAGCTGGGCAAGGAACTGGATCTCTTTTCCTTCTCGGACGAAGTGGGCGCCGGTTTTGCTATCTGGCACCCCAAGGGCGCCATGCTGCGCACCATTCTTGAAGATTTCGAGCGCCGCGAACATCTCAAGCGCGGCTACGATATAGTGGTAGGCCCCCAGATCCTCAAGACCGAGTTGTGGCAGCGCTCCGGCCATTACGAGAATTATCGCGAGAACATGTACTTCACCGAGGTGGATGAGCAGGGCTTTGGCATCAAGCCGATGAACTGCCTGGCCCACATGATGATCTACAAGTCGCACCTGCGCAGCTACCGCGACTTGCCGTTACGTTACTTTGAACTGGGGACGGTTCATCGCCACGAGCGTGCCGGGGTTCTGCACGGGCTCATGAGGGTGCGCTGCTTTACCCAGGATGATGCCCATATCCTCTGTACGCCCGAGCAACTGGACGGTGAGATAAAAGGGGTGCTCAAGTTTGTCAGCGACGTGATGGGTATCTTCGGTTTCGACTATGAAATGGAACTGTCAACCCGTCCTGAAAAGTCTATTGGCGACGATGCATCCTGGGAGTTGGCAACCAATGCCTTGATGTCGGCCCTCAAGGATACCGGTCGTCCCTTTGAGATAAACGAGGGTGATGGCGCATTCTACGGCCCGAAGATCGACATCAAATTGCGTGATTGTCTTGACAGGCGGTGGCAGTGTGCTACTATCCAGTGCGATTTTACCCTGCCCGAGCGTTTTGATCTGAACTACATAGCGCCTGACGGGGAGAAAAAGCGCCCTGTCATGGTTCACCGGGTCATCCTTGGTTCCATTGAGCGCTTTATCGGTGTTCTCATCGAGCATTTTGCCGGTAACTTCCCCCTGTGGCTTGCCCCGGTTCAGGCCATTGTCCTGACCGTGACCGATAATCAGCTTGGGTTTGCCCAGGATGTTCTGGCACAACTCAGGGAGGCCGGTGTCAGGGTTCAGGGCGACTTCCGCAATGAGAAGTTGAGTTTCAAGATCCGCGAGGCGCAACTCCAGAAGATTCCGTACATGCTTGTTATCGGTGACAAGGAGATGGAGCAGGGTACGGTGACGCCGCGCTTTCGTGACGGCAAAAACCTTGACCCCATGAAGCCGGCCGAGTTTATCGAATTTGTAGAACAGGAACGCAAGAGCTTCAGATAGCTGTGTGATCGAGGAACCGGCCTGCTGAGCCGTTCCATCCAGGAGGTGCAGTCATAGCAAAACCGACCGTAAACATCAACGCCGCCATTAGAGCCATGGAAGTCCGTGTTATCAGCGCCGAAGGTGAGGCGCTGGGCGTGATTCCCACCTCTAAAGCCCTTGAACTGGCTGAACAACAGCAGCTTGACCTTGTGGAGGTATCGCCGAGCGCGGTTCCGCCAGTCTGCCGGATTATGGATTACGGCAAGTTCAAGTATCAGCAGAGCAAGAAACAACAGGAAGCCAAGAAGAAACAGGTGCATGTGGAGGTCAAGGAGATCAAACTCCGTCCCAAGACCGATGAGCATGACCTGATGTTCAAGGTTAAGCATGTCAGGCGCTTCCTGGAAGAGGGAAACAAGGCCAAGGTGACGCTGGTGTTCAGGGGGAGGGAAATCACCCATATGGATATCGGCCGGGCCGTGATCGAACGTTTTGCCGCCGAATTGGCCGATATTGCCGTGGTCGAATCCCACCCACGCGTGGATGGTCGCAACATGTTCATGATCGTCGCACCCAAGGTGAAAAAATAACGCATTCAGCCAATCTATACACTAGAGATCATTTTCACAGAAGGAGAAGAAACCATGCCGAAAATCAAGACCAATCGCGGCGCTGCCAAGCGCTTCAAAAAATCCGCTTCGGGCCGTATCAAGCGGGGCAACGCCTTTACCAGCCACATATTGACCTGCAAGACCCGCAAGCGCAAGCGCAACCTGCGGAGCGGTTCCATGGTGGCTGATGTTGACCAGAAAAACATAGCCAGACTCATCCCGTACAAATAGCGGGCCAATGCCAAGAACCACGAGGAATGTCTCCCCTTGTGGATCGGGCGAAATTCAAGACGAAGGAGTAGAGTATGCCACGCGTTAAAAGAGGTTTTAAAGCGAGACGAAGACGTAACAAGGTTCTCAAACTTGCCAAAGGGTATCGTGGCGCACGGAGCAAGTTGTTCCGCAGCGCGACCGAGGCGGTTGACAGAGCACTCAATTATGCCTTCCGTGACCGTCGCGTCAAGAAACGCGATTTCCGCAGCCTGTGGATCACCCGCATCAATGCTGCATCACGCCTGAATGGACTGTCCTACAGCAAGTTCATCTTCGGTCTCAAAAAGGCCAATGTGGAGATCGACCGCAAGGTTCTGGCGGATATCGCCGTTTCCGACCCCAAGGGGTTCACGGAGATCGCCGGCCTGGCCAAAGCCAATATCTAGAGTTGAACAGCCTGTAATATCAACTTCATGGGGAATGGGATGAAACACGCCCATTCCCCTTTTTTAAGGTAGATGCCATGAGGGAACAGCTCGAACGATTGAAACAGGAGGCCTTGCAGGCCATCAGCAACGCCTCGGGTGAGGAGGCGCTTCAGGAAGTGCGGGTCAGGTTCCTTGGCCGTAAGGGGGAACTGACGGCACTGATGAAGGGGCTGGGAGGCTTGGCGGCCGAGGATCGGCCGGTGGTGGGGCAGTTGGTCAACTCCGTCCGCGACGAGATAGAAACCGGTCTTGATACGGCCCTGCAGACCGCACGAGAACGTGCCACAACCGAGCGTCTCCGGTCCGAGCGGCTGGACGTCACGCTCCCGGGGCGGCGTATGGTCACCGGCAGCAAGCACCCGATCACCCTGGTGGTCGAGGAGGTCTGCGACATCTTTGCCGGCCTTGGCTTCAGCGTTGCCGAAGGGCCGGAGATCGAGCACGACTGGTACAATTTCGAGGCACTCAACTTCCCGCCGGAACACCCGGCCCGCGACATGCAGGATACCTTTTTTGTTGAAGACAACCTGCTGCTGCGTACCCACACGTCGCCGGTGCAGATCCGTACCATGCTGAAACAGAAACCGCCGGTGCGCATCATTGCACCGGGCACGGTCTACCGCTGCGATTCCGATGCTACCCATTCACCCATGTTTCACCAGGTGGAGGGGCTGATGGTGGACAAGGGCATTACCTTTGGCGATTTGAAGGGTATCCTGACCGTCTTTACCAACCAGCTCTTTGGCCAGAAGACCGGCGTGCGCCTGCGCCCGAGCTTTTTCCCGTTTACCGAGCCGTCAGCCGAGGTTGATATTGCCTGCGTCATCTGTGGTGGCAAGGGGTGCCGGGTCTGCAAGAACAGCGGCTGGTTGGAGATCCTGGGAGCCGGCATGGTGGACCCCGAGGTCTACCGGCATGTCAACTACGATGCCGAGGCAATCTCCGGTTTTGCCTTTGGTATGGGGATTGAGCGGATTGCCATGTTGAAATACGGCATCAGCGACATGAGGCTGCTGTTCGAGAACGACGTACGCTTTTTGAGGCAATTCTGAAGAAAACCTTCACTCTGCCACAGAGACACGGAGACACAGAGGTTCACAGAGAAAAGCAACTTCAAGATTCCTGATTTTCTCTGTGTCTCTGTGACTCAGTGGCAAAATAATGTAAAATTGGTGCCCTGATATGAACGTTACGTATAACTGGCTCAAGGAATTCGTTGATTTCGATCTCACCCCGGAACAGCTCGCCGACCTGCTGACCATGCTTGGTCTTGAGGTTGAAGGGATGGAGAAGCTGGGCGCCGGGATGGACGACGTGGTCGTGGCGGTTGTCGAGGAAAAACGCCAGCATCCCAACGCCGATAAGCTCTCCCTTTGCCGGGTGAACAACGGTAAAGAGGTTCTGGACGTCGTGTGCGGAGCCCAGAATTTCAAGGCCGGCGATACGGTGGCCCTGGCCCAGATCGGTGCCTGTCTGCCGGGCGATTTCCGCATCAAGCGTTCCAAGATCCGCGGCGAGGAATCCTGCGGCATGCTCTGCTCGGAAAAGGAGTTGGGGCTGGCCGAGGAGAGTGCCGGCATCATGGTCCTGCCGTCCGGACTCCCCTTGGGGCAGCCGATATTTGAGGCATTGGGGCTCAAGGACACGCTGTTCGAGATTGGCCTGACCCCCAACCGCGCCGACTGTCTGAGCGCGGCGGGCATTGCCCGAGAGATCGCCGCCAAGTTGGGAACACGAATCACCTATCCACCTGCTGTCATTAACGAGGGAACTGCGACGGCCAATGAGGTGATTTCGGTGACCATCGAGGATGCCGATCTCTGCCCGCGCTACGCCGCCCGGTATATTTCCGGCTGCCGGATTGCACCATCACCGGAGTGGCTTGTCAAACGCCTCAATGCCATTGGTATCCGTTCCATCAGCAATGTGGTCGATGTCACCAACCTGGTGATGATGGAACTGGGACATCCGCTGCATGCTTTTGACTGTGACCGGTTGGCGGGCCGACGGATCGTTGTGCGCCGGGCTGGCGAGGGTGAACCGTTTACCTCGCTTGACAGCCAACAGCGTGCCCTCACGGCCGACGACCTGGTCATCTGCGACGCGGAGCGACCGGTGGCCCTGGCAGGGATTATGGGGGGCGAAAACTCCGAGATTGCCGACACAACCACCAACATCTTGTTGGAGAGCGCCTGGTTCAGGCCTGCTGCTATCCGCAAAACCAGTAAACGGCTCGGCCTGCACACTGAATCGTCGCACCGCTTCGAGCGGGGCGCTGATATCGGTGGCGTGATCCGCGCCCTTGACCGGGCCGCCGCACTCATTGCCGAACTGGCGGGTGGCAGTGTGGCCAAAGGGGTTGTGGATGCCTATCCCGGCGTGTGTGAACCGGTAACGATCTCCTTGCGGCCGGAGCGTGCCAACCAGCTTATCGGAATCGACCTTTCAACGGCTGAGATCAGCGATATCCTTACCCGGCTTGAATGCACCGTACTTGAACAGCCCGACGGAACGCTGCGGGTAACGCCACCGACATACCGTGTGGATATCGAGCGAGAGGTGGACCTGGTCGAGGAGATTGCGCGGCTGAACGGTTTCGACAAGATCCCCGCGACCATGCCGCAGGCGCGTGTCGCTTCTGATCGTCCCTCTGCGCACCAGCGTCTTCAACGTGTTGTCAGGGATAGTCTCGTGGCCCACGGCATGAGCGAAATCATCAACTTCAGTTTCACTGCCCCGGATGCCGCTGACAAGCTGTTGCTGGCAGAGGACGATCCGCGTCGAACCGCAATCCGGCTGGCCAACCCGCTGATCGAAGAACAGTCGGTCATGCGCACCAGTCTGTTGCCCGGCCTGCTGGAAACCGTGGCCCGTAACGTCAACTTCCGCGCTCTCGACCTGAAGCTGTTCGAGATGAGGCGAATCTATCTGCCGACGCCGGCCGGAGAAATGCCGCATGAGCCTGTTTCCGTTGCCGGGGCTTTCACCGGTTCTCGCGAGAGAGAAGGGTGGGGGCATACCCGTGGCGCTGTCGATTTTTACGACGCCAAGGGGGTTGTGGAAAACCTGCTCGAACTGCTCAATGTGGGCGGCGTGAAATGGGTTGCCGATACCCCGGAGCCATTCTACCATCCCGGAAAATCGTGCAGCATCATGGCTGGCAGGGAACGGATCGGTTCGGTGGGTGAAATACATCCCACGGTACAGGGAAACTTCGGGCTGGAAAAGCCGGTCTATTGTTTCGAGCTCGACTTTGAGAAACTCGTGCCATTGGCCCGGCAGAAGCGTACGGTGACGGCGCCGTCCCGCTTTCCGGACAGCACCAGGGATATCGCCATGCTGGCGCCGGACGATCTGCCGGCAGAGAAGATCATCGAATGCGTCCGTGGAGTCAAGGCGCAGGAGATCGAGCAGGTGGAGATTTTTGACCTTTACCGGGGAACCGGTATTCCGGAAGGGTTCAGGAGCATCGCGATCCGCGTCCGCTACCGGTCGTATGAACGAACTTTGACCGAAGACGAGATCGGGACGATTCACAACAGGGTAGTCGAGACTCTGGTTAACAAGGTAAAAGTTTCAATAAGATAAAAACCTGTTGCGAAACCGGTTCCCCTGTGTTATATAAATCACCCTTTGATTGTTAAGAAATTGACGCAAATTGAGGTTGTTATGACCAAAGCCGACATCGTAGAACGTATTCATCAGAAGATTGGTTTTTCAAAAAAAGAGTCTGCCGAGATGGTCGAGACTGTTTTCAGTCTTATCAAGAATACCCTTGAAACCGGCGAGAAGATAAAAATAGCCGGGTTTGGCAACTTTGTTGTCAAACAAAAGGCTGACCGTCGGGGTCGCAATCCCCAGACCGGTGAAACCATAACCATTGCTGCCCGGCGCATTCTTACATTCAAGCCGAGTCAAGTTCTCAAAAGCGCCATCAATACAGAGAATGAAGCTGCTTAACGCATTGTTTGATGAGCCCCGACTTTCCCGACAAACTATATTATAAAATCGGTGAAGTTGCTCACATAGCAGGTGTTAGAACATCGGTTCTTCGCTTCTGGGAGACCGAGTTCGAGTTCCTGAAACCCGAGAAGAGCCATGCAGGACAGCGGCTGTACACGAAAAAGGATGTTGAGCTGATTCTGGAGGTCAAGCGCCTCCTTTACAGCGATAAGTTCACTATAGAAGGTGTTAAAAAGCGAATCTCTCCCCGGGGTAAGCTGCTTGTAGGAAATCCTCTTCCAGAATGTTCCGTAACGGATCATCTTGGCCTGTTAAGAGAAATCAGAGTTGAATTGCAAGCATTGCGATGTCAACTGTAGGCGTTTATATCGGTGCGTAGCGCAGCCTGGTAGCGCACTAGACTGGGGGTCTAGTGGTCGCTGGTTCGAATCCAGTCGCACCGACCAATAACGAAGCGGGTTTGAGAGGTTTTCTCAGACCCGCTTTTTTGTGTTTTGACTCACACTGACTCACCCACCCTTTGAATGGTCCCTTTGCCAGTTCCGAATGATCTACTCCTGCCACTTCTGCCTTACAACCTCCCTCTGTTGGTTCACGGTAGTATCGCGTAGAAGGCGGTGCTCCCGCAGTTGTCGTTTATCTGAATCAGTTCAGGTTTGACGCGAAGACCGGCAAAGTACTCGTCAACGGCCTTTCTTGCCCCGGCCCAGCAACCATAATCGTCAAGGATAAGGACCCCGCCTCTGACGAGAAGCGGGTAAAGGTGTTTTAGTTCATGAAGTGTCGACTCATACCAGTCCGTGTCCAGCCGAAGGATGGCTATAGGGCCGGGCAAAACTGCCGGGATGGTATCTTCAACTTTTCCCTTGGTAAAGTGCATCTTGTGCTTGGGGTAGGTCGTCCGATCAAGATTCGACTTCACATCTTCAATCGGTGCGTATGCCCAAATGTGATTTTCCGGCCCCTTTTCATGAACAGCCAGCAATTCGGAAGCAGAAATACCGTTCTCGATCCTGATGTCATGCTCCGAGGGGGGCGACATACCCTCAAAAGTGTCATACAGAAACAACTCCCGATCAGCAGATTCTTTGAGCAAAAGGGCGCATGCCGCTGCCATTGAACACCCGCCGCGCCATACGCCGCATTCTACAAATGCTCCATCAATACGATTTGCAACGACATAATCAACAGCATTTATCACGTTTGCAACGCGCTGTGCCGTAGTCATGGTGTATGGCTTGACGAACTCGATGATTTTCCAGCCATGCTCGGGTATTTCCTGGGGTATCGGTTCAGTTGAAACTGTTTCATTTTTGGCGGGCAGCAGATCAAATCGTGATTGGAAAAGCTGCGGTGCGTAGCTTTTGTGCTGCTCAGAATCATCGGCAATGAATAGGGTCTCAAGGTCGGGATACAGACCACCGCACGAAAACTCCTTCAAACCCTCGATAATCCTTCTGGGGTGCCTGTCAACAAAACCCTGGTCCTTAAGGAACACGCATACATAATCGCTGAAATTCGTATAGTGTTCCAGCACGATGGTGTTATATCCGCTTCTCCTTCCCCATTTGGCCAGAGCATTGCCACTGTCGGGAAAGAACCGGTAACAGTCCTGGGGACTTTTGTGGAAAGGCCAGGAAGAAGGCGCGTTCAGATAGAAAAGCCCATCCGGTTTGAGTATGCGTATAATCTCCAGGAACAGCAGCCAGAACATCTCGGAGTGCTCGAAGCATGAGGAACTGACAACAATTTCGACGCTGTCATTCTGAAACGGAAGCTGATAAGGATCCTCAAGCACGATATCCACACCTGGCGCGGAAGCACAATCGACACCAATATAACTCATGAACGCCGGGCATACCTGTTTGAGAGATCCATTGACATCTTGCGCGCCTATATCTACGACAACACCGGGATTAATGGCATATGTCTCGAAAAAAAGCCGGGCATTTTTCATTGCGGTGGGGTGCATGGGGTACCTCGTCGGCAGTCTATCGAAATCAAGTATTCATGTCGCAGTACGTGCATGGAGCGGCTTTAGGACCGGTTTTCACCAGTTCCTTCCTCCAGGTGACATAATTACGGTTTGTCCATGCAAGGAATATGTTGCTGGTTTCGTCAAGTTTGCCGAGCACGTACTGTTGATGTGGCTCAAACTCCGGGTGAATATTACAGCAGGGCAGGAGTGTGCCATCGTAATCTATCTGCATTTGCACAAAAGGCATGAGGCATGGCTGTGTCCTCACAAAGCTCCCTGTCGTGCTGATGCACCCCCCTCTGTCATAAGCGCACAGCGCCCCATTCTCTTTTAGTGCCCAAAAATCGATCGTCTGATAATCAAGTGTCAGGTTGTGATAGACGGCGTATGCATGATGCGAATGCATCTGCTGATTGCTGGCGAATTCAAAAGGCATGTCAAACGCCCTTACACGTTGTTGCAGTGCCTCCTTAAGCTCTGGGAACGACCTGACGCGATTGTCCAGGTGAAGCGTTGCTATGATGTTGTTTACCCCAATATCGGCAAGCAGCCTGAGAAGGGGCTGGTCCAGGTAGTCCCCGTTAGTAAAGATGATAATCTTCGCATCTGGCAGAGTGCAGCGAATCTGCTTTATCCTGAACAGTGTATTGGTCTTGTTCGCAAAAGGCTCGTTGTAGCGATGGATTGCCAAATCCCCCGAATAGCCGATTCTTTGAAGCTGATCGATGATATTGTCGAAAAGGGCGTCCGCCATGAGATGTTCAGTCGAATGCCTATCGACATAATAGTTCGGACAGTATCTGCATCTTCTGTTGCAATAGCTCGAGATTGCCAGTTCTATGCTCGTTATTGATTCCTTGAACAGGGACTCGGCCAGATCAGGAGACAGATCAGATTGAAAATGTTCATGGCGCAAGGTCAGCATACGGACTTATCGGCTCGCAGGGATAAGATGTTATGCACTTTTTGCTCCCAAAAACGGTACTCCGGCCTCAACGGATTCGTTGTAAAGAGCTTTTTCCCAAACTTATCTATAACATAAAACGGCCCGGCTTTCCCAATGGTCATGCAGGTCAGATGGAGGACGGAAATTTCTTCATACGGCGGGTTTGGCGTGACAAATTTGTTTGTGGAAAAGCAATAATAGGGGGTCGCATTGCCGATAAGCCAGTTGAAGGTGCTCGGTAAACGGGCGAAATCAAGATTGTGGAAATATAATGCGATGTTGAAGGCGTGTTGTTCCACTGTCCTGCATTTACTGCCCGACTCCAACCCATGTTGCAGGTATTTTTGCCAGAGCGACCAATGCAGGGCGTCTTTCCTGAGCCCGATCACGCCAGAATTTATCTGCGGTTTAAACCGCAACATCTCCGCTACATCTTCGGGAAATGATTCCCGGTAAGACTTGAACTCAGCATTCCAGGCCCCTGGATTAACGGTAAACTTCTCATAAGACCTGTCCACTTCAGGAACGCCACAGCTTTCATAATGGTTCAGCGATTCATTGATAGCAAGGATTGACGCTGAGTTCTGTACCCATGTGTCGGCATCGAGCCAGATGATTTTGTCGTATTCGTTAAAATATACGGACAGGAAGGGGCGTGCGACCATCCCCTTGAAACCCGGCTCATGTTCATCGTAAAATTTCCGAGCGGGAAAATCGAGATTCCAGAAGGCCTCTTTTACATAAACGTTTGATTCATCAAGTGACCGCCTTTGCTCTTTCGTCAACCCAAGATCGAGAACACCAATGTCAAAGGCGTCAAGTTCAGGGTGAACCCTGATCGACCTGATCAGGTCCTGCCCCAAGTCGAAATACCTCTTGTCGAAACCTGCTACAATGATAGTTTTCATTAGATGCGTCACTCTCATCAGCCATCTTGATTAATCCCTATAACCTTTAACACATGTGTCATAGAGTTGTAAAAAGCTTTGTCTCCCGGTAACCTGCCAATAATTTTGGGGCTGTTAAATCGTAACCCGCTGTTATTTTTTGGCCTCGTTTTACATTTACATAGTTCTGATTCATGACAAAATGATATATATGCCACGTGGCAATATACCGGTCCATGCAGATCATGAAAGGAATTCGCATGCTGCTTTCCATCCATCCGGAACATCCCCAGGAGCGCCTTATCGCCCGCGTTGTCCAGTGTCTGCGGGACGGGGGCGTTATTGCTTACCCCACCGATACTACCTATGGCATCGGCTGCTCCATATTCAACAAAAAGGGGATTGAGCGAATCTACCGGTTGAAACAGCGGGAGCACAAGAAGCCTTTCTCGTTCATCTGTCCGAGCCTGGCCGAAGTATCCCGCTATGCCAAGGTCAGCAATGTCGCCTTTAAAATTCTCAAGCGTTATCTGCCAGGCCCCTATACCTTTGTGCTGGAGGCGACCCGCGAGGTGCCTGATCTGCTGTTGACCCGGCAGAAAACCGTGGGAATCCGCATCCCTGACAACCGGATATGCCTTGAGATCGTACGGATGTTGGGCAACCCCGTAATCACTACGAGTGCCAATCTGTCCGGTGAGGATCCGGTAGGCGATCCCGACATGATAGATATCAATTTTGGCGCTCAACTCGATCTGATTGTGGATGGTGGTATGCTTACGACGGATGTCAGTTCCGTAATAAGCCTTATAAATGACATGCCCGAGGTATTGAGGGTGGGAACAGGAGATGTGTCATGGTGTTCCTGAAACATGCGTCCGGAGGTTGTGCAGATGCGTAAACGTACCATTCGTAACGGCATGCGTCTTGTCCTGGCGGCCCTGCTGCTGATTATCCTGACCAGCTTCTTTCATTCCGGGGTGGCTGATCTTCTGGCCCTTTCCATGGATGCCGAGCAGCGTTTCTATACCATGGGTATTTTCTGGGCAGCGGCCATAGGAGGTTATGGGGTTGTTCTGTCCGTTTTCGGTTTTGTGCTTTCGGCCCGACAACGTGATGCCGGGGTACGCCTGTTGCCGCTTTTTCTCCTGATCGGGGGTGTCGTACTGTTCTTTTTCTATCTATTTGCCACCTCATTCACTGCACCTGTTCAGGAGCAGCGTTTGCGCCCCGGTGAAACCATTACCATTTGAATTGATTTATTGCCCACAAAAACGGTAGAAATTCCCCAAATTAACTTGACTTGCTTAGGGGTGAAATGTAACTTCCACAAAAATACATTTTCGCGTAGCCGGAGGAACCATGGAACCGAAACAACAATCAATCGAAACACTTTTGCTCCATGCCGGGCAGACTCCCGATTCGACAACTCTTTCCCGTGCCGTTCCCATCTATCAGACAACCTCCTATGTTTTCAAAAACTCGGAGCATGCCGCCAATCTGTTCGGGCTTAAGGAGTTCGGTAATATCTACACCCGCCTGATGAATCCCACCACCGATGTGCTGGAACAGCGCCTGGCCGCGTTGGATGGCGGGGTGGGGGCGCTGGCTGTTGCCTCGGGGCAGGCCGCCATTACCTATGCCGTGCTCAACATCGCCCAGGCCGGACAGAATATCGTCTCCACGAATTACCTGTACGGCGGAACCTACAACCTGTTTCACTACACCCTGCCCAAACTCGGTATTTCGGTGAAGTTTGTAGATACCTCCGACCCGGAGAACATCCGTCGAGCCATCGACGAAAACACACGTCTGGTCTATACCGAGTCGGTGGGTAATCCCAAGAACAATGTGGATGACTTCGAGGCCATCGCAAAGATCACCAACCAGGCCGGCATCCCCTTTGTCGTCGATAACACCGTAACGACCCCCTATCTGTTCAAACCGTTGGATCATGGGGCGGATATCGTGGTCTATTCCCTGACCAAGTTCATCGGCGGACATGGAACCAGTATTGGCGGGGCTGTCGTTGACGGCGGGAAGTTTCCCTGGAATAACGGCAAATTCCCTGAACTTACCGAGCCGGACCCCTCCTATCATGGGCTCAAGTACTGGGAAGCCTTGGGTAGCCTCTCCTATATCCTCAAGATGAGGGTTACGCTGCTGCGCGACACCGGCGCCTGCCTGTCTCCCTTTAACGCCTTCCAGTTCCTCCAGGGGCTGGAGACGCTGCATGTGCGGATGCCGCGCCACGTGGAGAATGCCCGCATTGTTGCATCGTGGCTGGAAAAGAATCCCGCTGTTTCCTGGGTCAACTACCCAGGGCTTGCCAGTCACAAGGATCATGCCCGTGCCAAAAAGTACCTGCCGAAAGGAGAGGGCGCCATCATCGGTTTCGGTATCAAGGGTGGCATGGAGGCCGGCAAGCGCTTTATCGACAATGTCAAGCTGCTTTCCCATCTGGCCAACATCGGCGATGCCAAGTCATTGGTGATCCATCCGGCCTCCACGACCCATCAGCAGCTTTCCGAAGCAGAACAGATCTCTTCGGGAGTGACATCCGACTTTATTCGCCTCTCCGTCGGCTTGGAAAACGTCGATGACATCATCGCCGATATCCAGCAGGCACTGGCGATTTCTCAGCAGTAACCCGAGCGGATTACGCCGCGACATGTACAAAAACCAGGGCCGCCCTTGTGGTGGCCCTGGTTTTTGTGTACTATGAAAAAAGTTTATCAGTAATCATTTCGTACGAACCGGAGAGCAATTTATGTACAAACTGACCATCCGCACGAGTTTTGCCGCTGCTCATAACCTGATCAACTATCAGGGGGATTGCGAAAATCTGCACGGGCACAACTGGAAGGTGGAGGTGGCGGTCATCGCCCGCGAGTTGGATAAAGCCGGCCTCGGGATCGATTTCAAGGTCCTGAAACGCGAGGCCGGGGTTGTCATCAATGAACTCGATCACAAGTATCTCAACGAAAATCCTGCATTCCGGGAACTTTCCCCTTCATCCGAGCATATCTCGCGCTACCTGTACCAGCGTCTGTCGGAGCGACTCAACAACGAGAACATCACCATCGACTCGGTGACGGTCTGGGAGTCGGATAACGCTTCAGCCTGTTACTATGAGTGACCAGCTTTTCATCGGCGAAATATTCTCTTCGATCCAGGGGGAGGGGTTTTTGGCCGGCCGTCGGCAGGTATTTATCCGTTTGGCGGGGTGCAATCTCGACTGCGGTTACTGCGATACTGCGTACGAAAAGGCCGCTACCTGCCGGGTGGAGACAAAGCCCGGTTCCGCTGCCTTTCTTGAGCTTCCACAGCCCCTTTCCTTGTCCACGGTGCGCGATCTTCTGGCGGAGTGGATTACGGCCCTGCCTGGTGCTCATCATTCGGTCAGCCTGACCGGTGGGGAGCCACTGCTCTGCGCCGAGGTTCTGAGCACCTGGCTTCCCGAACTGCGCAGGCAGCTTCCGATCCACCTGGAGACGAACGGTACCCTGAACATGGCCCTTGAACAGGTTATTGAGCATATCGACTATATCAGCATGGACATGAAACTCCCCTCTACCGCCGACTGCACCGAGCAGCTCTGGGATCGGCACGCCCTCTTTCTGCGCATAGCCCGGCTCAGCAATGTTTCGGTAAAGGTCGTGGTCGGTGATGCCACGCCTCCTGCCGAGATCCGCCGGGTGTGCGACATCATTACATCCGTTGACCCAGCCATCCCGCTCTTTCTGCAACCGCTGTCGCTTCCCCGCGGCACCATAGGCATCAGTGGCTCACATCTTCTGGGACTTCAGGAGGTAGCCGCATCCCTGCTGCCGGATGTCAGGGTGATCCCGCAAATGCACAAACTTCTCCAGGTTCTCTGAACAGAGAACCTGTTCCTTCAGACTAATTCGGCAGAAACCCGTATTTGGCAAGCATTCCCTTCAGGCTTATATCGTCAACCGGCTTGACGATATAGTCGGTACAATCCCCTTCGATCAACGCCTCAATCATGTCTTTGGGTGAATCAAGCGAGGTTGTCATGATGATAGTCGTTTTGCCGTCTCCCGAGATACCGGCATCCCTTTCCAAGGCCCGCATCCGTTTCAATGCCTCCTGGCCATCCATCTCGGGCATCACGATGTCGAGGAATACCAGGGAATAGGGTGCGGCACTCTGTAAAGCCTCCTGGAAATGCTCCAGGGCAAGAGCTCCGTTCTCGGCTTTGGTAATATCTTCTATGCCGAGATCATTAAGTGTGGACTCCATGATATCCGCCTGAAGATCGGAATCGTCGGCAACCAGGGTTTTTTGTGCTCGTGTCATCGTAAGCCTCCGTCGGATTCTCTGTTCTTGTCTGTTTTTGAGATAGCTCAGGCTACGTATACCGCTCTTTGCATAAAATGTGAATAAAGATATTGATGTGATTAGAGGAGGGTAAATGACATTTACTAATGTCAGCTTGTGCTGATATATTGCCACCATAAAGAAGAACCATTTATTAACTGAAAGGGAGGAAACAATGAAAAAATATGTCTGCACGGTTTGTGGTTATATTCACGAAGGAGACGCGCCACCGGCCGAGTGTCCTCAATGCAAGGCTCCGGCGGATAAGTTCATCCTCAAAGACGAAGGTGATCTCAGTTGGGCCGATGAACACAAAATCGGTGTAGCCCAAGGTATTGATCAGGAGATCATCGATGGGCTCAAGAGGAACTTCATGGGCGAGTGTACCGAAGTAGGTATGTACCTGGCAATGAGCCGTCAAGCCGATCGTGAAGGATATCCTGAAGTAGCTGAGGCCTATAAGCGGATCGCATTTGAGGAGGCCGAACATGCCGCCAAGTTCGCAGAGTTGTTGGGCGAAGTTGTAAAGGCGGACACCAAAACGAATCTCATGATGCGTGTTGAGGCGGAAAACGGAGCTTGTAAAGGTAAAAAGGATTTAGCGACCAAGGCCAAACAGCTCAACTATGATGCCGTCCATGACACTGTTCATGAGATGTGTAAGGACGAAGCTCGCCACGGACAAGTCTTTGCCGGACTATTGAAGCGTTACTTCTAAATGGGGGATGCAATCATGAGTTTTTCACATGCCTTGAAAGGTATTGTTTCGATTACGTTACTCGTCGTGATGCTTGTTTTGGTCACTAATCGCGGCGCGCTTGCAGTCCCCTGCGCCTCCTGGAAGGACGCCGAGAAGTCACTGCGTAGCGCTTGGGCTAAAGGTTATCCGAATGAAAAGATCATCAAAATCGAGCAGAATGGCGAGCCCGATGTTTATGATAAGATGAAATCTACCGGGAAGACTAAAATAGACTCCCATGGCGACAAGTGGGAATATTACAGTAAAAACACATTCTGCCGCATTCCAGCCAAGGCGACAGTACAACAGGTTGGCGGCCTTCGTATTTTCAATGTCTCGGCAATTTTTAGAAAATCCGGCAAGGGTTTTGTTTTTGACGATATGGGGGTAGGAGAGTCCGAAGCCGTTGCCAAGACTGGCCAGGGCGCGCCAAGCAAGGATGAAGCAAAAAAGCTGATCGCAGATTATTGGCTTGAGAAGCATCCTGAAACAAAGGTAACAAAAGTGGCGATCTCTGCCCCGGAATTTAAAAACGACAGCAGGAGCGGGCGTTGGTGGTATTACACGGGAGCTGACATCTACGTCACTGACGAGAATGGTAATAACCGAAAATGCTCCAACGACTACACGTCGTTATACAAGGGCGAAAAGGGTGCGGAAGGTAAAGACTCCAGTGGCCCATGGAAGGTTGATTTCCTGGACAACCCGGTATGTAATTAGTGTCCTTGCGGTTTCTTCTTTTTTTGGTGATAGACCTGAAAAGCCTTCATTTGTGTACCAGTTTCTGTCGTGGGGAGGTGTGCTCGTAACGGAGCGCCTCTCCCGTCAACCTCGGTTTTCCTTGGCCCTCTCCTTAACGGAGAGGGTTTTTTTTATTCAAAACAATTTTCAGAAAAAAAGGGACTCACGAAATATCGTAAGTCCCTGTGATTTTTGGTGGAGGTGAACAGGATCGAACTGTCGACCTCTTGAATGCCATTCAAGCGCTCTCCCAGCTGAGCTACACCCCCAAATTTTTACAACATAACGTGTGTGAATCAGTGTGCGGTGGCATCCGCTCGATCCCGGTCATGCCCGTCGAGATCGTCTGCATTAAATACAACAAAACGACGGCCCCCGTCAATAACTTTTTTCAGGAGACTCGCCGTCAAGCACGCATATGTATGGGTGCGGTTAGAGGTCTGCCAGGCTTAGATAATGATTTCATCCCCTTCACGTGCCAATCTGAAATCCGGTTCGTCAGTATCTTGGCAATGGCGTGCCAGCGCTTCGTTGAATACCTTTTCCAGGGCATCGTCACCACGGGTAGGTTCATGGTGGGTGCAATAAAGGGTTTTTGCGCCCGCGGCCTTTGCCAGTTCAATGCAGCTGTCGAACGTACCGTGCCCCCAGCCCCTTTTCGCCGGGTATTCTTCCCGGGTATAGGCGGAATCGGCGATGAGGACGTCCACTCCCCTGATGGCATTCACGATGGATCGGTATTGTTGCTCGATCAGGGATTGATATTCTGCGTGTCCATCGTCGCCCGTTTCATAGATGTTGGAATGGGGTTCGTGGTCACCGGTAAAAAACAGCGACGCGCCATCGCAGTCGATGCGGTAGCCGAAATTCACCACCGGGTGGTTGAGCAGGATGGGGGTGATGGTGGCTGTGCCAACCTGTACCGGTTCATTCGGCATGACGGTTTGGTACTCGATGGCTGATTTCATTTCTTCCATACGCACCGGGAAGAAGTTGTACTGCATCTGGATGTTCATGATTCGCTCCGGGCCTTCGCCGGAAATAGGATCGAAGGAGCCGTACAGCTTGATTTGGTTCCCCGGTATGAACATGGGAATGAAAAACGGCAATCCCTGGATGTGATCCCAGTGGCTGTGGGTGTTGAAAATATGGGCGTTTACGGGAAGTTCCGCGAGCAGCGCTTGCGACAGGGGAAAGATGCCGCTGCCGCCGTCAAGGATGATGAGATCGTTGTTGTCGGTGCGGACCTCGATACAGGTGGTGTTGCCGCCGTAGCAAATGGTATTTGGACCTGGCGAGGGGATCGAACCGCGCACTCCCCAGAATTTGATTTTCATGCCGTACCTTCTTTACTCCCTTTGGTAAATAACTCAGCCTCTTCCAGTATCTTCGAGAGATCCCCCAACCGTGCGATAATATCATCCATGGTGCCGCCGAAGCCCCTGGCCAGTGCCGGCGGCAGTTCTTCCACCATGGGATTGCTGCCGCTATCCATGGACAATTTTTTACTGATCTGGTCGGCCACAAAGAGGTGGCACTGCACCCTGTTTTCCGGTGAAATGTCGCTATGGTGATGACGGATGGTGTCGGAGAGCATTTTGGGGAATTGCCATTTTTCCACCAGCATGGCCCCGACAATGGAATGGTCGGCGCCGATGACGCGTGTCTCGGTCGCATGCAGCGATGTGCCGTGCTCCTCGCTCAGAGCGAGCGCTTCCTTGAATTCCGTCGGCATGAACTGGGCAAAAACCACCTTGCCGAAATCATGCAACAGCCCGGCGATATGGCAATCAGCGGGATCGACGGCGCCGTCACCGAATTTTTGACATACCATGCGGGCAAGGCTCGCGGTAGTGAGGGAATGTGTCAGGTAGCGGTGAATATCAAAGCCCGCATCATTATGTGGCGGCAGTACCCCGGCGGTAGCGAATGACAACGCCATGTTCTTGATGGTGTTGATCCCCAGGTACACCACGGACTGGTGCACCGAGGTGATGGGGTCGGGGAAACTGTAGTAAGCGGAATTAAGGATGCGCAGCAGCTTAATGGTCATGACCGGGTCTTTCTCGATCACCATCACCAATTCCTTTGGCTTGCAATTGATGTCGCGGGTGATTTCCAGGATGCGCTGCACGCTCTTGGGGAAGGCCGGCATTTTCTCTACCGCGGTGGAAAGCTTTCTGGCAAGTTCCGCTGAAATTTCGGTCATGAAAGTTCCGTGCAATCAGGAGTGGATAGGGATTTCCTTTTTCATGCAAGCACGTTACCACCCTTGATGAGTCGTGGTCAATGAGATTGTTGTAGGGATTTGACAGGGCTTGGGAGGGTTTCCGGGAAGCGCTTATTCGGAAGTGCTTTGCTCTTGACGCATTCACCGCTCATGCAGTATAGTGTCCATCCAATTTGCCGGAGTGGTGAAATTGGTAGACGCACTGGACTCAAAATCCAGCGCCCGAAAGGGCATGCCGGTTCGACCCCGGCCTCCGGCACCAACTATGAATAAAGGCTTTGCGGGTTTTGACCCCAAAGCCTTTTGGCTGCCCGTCATAATTCGGCCTTTTCAGGAAGCGTACATAAGGACATCCGCAGCCCATTGGTTCAGACTCTTTCCATGAGCTTCGGCCATCATTGCCGCATGGGCATGAACTTCAGGCGGGACTCGTAACATCAGTTTGCCTGAATAGGGTTTTTGCGGTGCTCTTCCCAGTTTTTCGCATGTAGCGAGATAGTCGTCTACAGCCTCAATGAAGGCAGCACGCAACTCTTTGACGGAATCAGCGTGAAAACCGATTACGTCTTTTATCCCTGCAATGTGACCAATGAAGCACCCGTCCTCATCGCTGTATTCAATTCTTGCTGCGTATCCTTTAAATATCATCGTGCTCATGGTTTTACTCCCGCGTTTTCCAAAAATGTTTTAGCGTCTCTGACTTGATATGGTTTTGCCTCTTTTGCCGGATGTGGTCGGTGAAATGCAGCTATTACCCCGTTTAAATCAAAGCGAACCCGTGATCCTGCACCCTCAATAGTCTGTGCGCCCAACGAGACAAAAAGAGATTCAATTCGCCGCCATTCTAATGTCGCTGGAACAGGCTGCGAAAAAATGTCATTCAGCGTTTTTTTATGCGATCTATTCATATAGAGATAATAACCATGGGTGACAGATTTTGCAATCATATTATGATAGCATTTGTTTAAAGGTTTTATACACTTCATAACCAAGAACGGTAATCCCTGCGCCTGCTGCAAGAATTCCAGGCATGACTGCAACCACCACGCATACCTGCCGGTCACTTATGCAACCAGCCGTGGATGGCAACGATTGATTGCGCCGCGATATACGTGCTATACATGATACACTCCACCGGAACATGGGAATGACAATGGAATCTCTCGATTGCCGGATTGGCTGCGCTGCCTGCTGCATCGCCCCTTCCATCTCGTCACCGATTCCCGGAATGCCAAACGGTAAGCCGGCTGGAGAGCGTTGCATCCAACTGGCGGCGGACAACCGTTGCCGGCTCTTTGGCTGTCCGGGCCGGCCGACCGTCTGTGCCAGCCTCCGGCCAAGCAGTGAGATGTGCGGCCACAGTGCCGCGGAGGCCCTGGAGATGCTTTCGCGATTGGAACATGCAACCCGGCCGGAATCCCTGGCGGGGGGGCTGGAATGATTGGAACACAGACAAGGTGAATGGAGGTTGTCATGGATAAGAAGTCGTGGACCGTCCCGGATCTGCTGCAGCTTACGAACGGTTACTGGAGCGCCTGCGCCCTGTTTGCCGGGGTAAAGCTGGATCTGTTCACCCGCCTCGGCGAGCGCCGACACCGTGCGGATGAATTGGCAGGGGCTCTTGGGTGCGATGCCCGTGCCCTGGCCATGCTGCTGAATGCCCTGTCAGCCCTCAACCTGCTGGAGAAACAGGACGACTGCTACGCCGTTACCCCTTTTGCCGCGAAATTCCTGTCCCGCACCTCTCCGGAGTACCTGGGGTACATCATCCTGCATCACTATCACCTGATGGACGGGTGGGCCCGCCTGGATGAAGCGGTAAAAAGCGGCGGCCCGGTACGGGCAAGTGTTTCCCATGGTGACGATGAGGTGGTGCACGAAAATTTTGAGATGGGGATGTTCAACCTGGCCATGCTGGTCGCACCGAAAATCACGCCCCGGATCGATCTCACCGGCCGTCGCCGTCTCCTCGATCTGGGGGGCGGGCCCGGCACCTATGCCATCCACTTCTGCCGGAGCAATCCCGAGCTTACGGCCGTGGTCTACGATCTCCCCACCACACGACCCTTTGCCGAGCAGACCATTGAGCGTTTCGGCCTCTCGTCCCGGATCAGTTTCCAGGGGGGTGACTTCGATAGCGATGACATCCGGGGGCGTTTCGACGTTGTCTGGTTCTCCCAGGTTCTGCACAGCTCGGGGCCGGATGGCTGCGCCGCTCTCCTGAAAAAGGCCGTGGCCGCCCTGGAGCCGGGCGGGATGATCCTGGTGCAGGAGTTTATCCTGGATGACACCCTGGACAGTCCCCCTTTCCCGGCCCTGTTCTCGCTGAACATGCTGATCGGGACCCCTGGCGGTCAGGCCTATTCCCAGGGGCAGCTCTTTGAAATGCTCTCGGCGGCCGGCGCGGTCAATCTGCGGCGCCTTCCCCTGGATCTGCCCAATGGCGCCGGGGTCATTGCCGGCAACGTCCCCGGAAGCGGTGAACCTGCATAATGCCCGTGTACGTCGAACCGGTATTCCGCCCGCCCAGCGAGGCGCGCAGCCTGATCTTCCAGATCACCATCGGCTGCTCCCAGAATCAGTGCACCTTTTGCGGCATGTACAAGGGGAAACGGTTTCGCCTCAAACCGTTGGAAGATGTTCTGAGCGAGATCGCGGCCGTTCCGGAGCTGTACCGTTCCCGGATCGAGCGGGTCTTTCTGGCCGATGGCGATGCCTTGGTGTACCCGTTCGGCGGCCTGTCCGCCATCCTCGATGCATTGGCCGCGGCTTTTCCGCGCCTTACCCGCGTCGGTTCCTATGCCTCGCCCAACAGCCTGACCACAAAGAGCCGGGAAGAGCTTGAACAGTTGCGGGAGAAGCGCCTGCGCATCCTCTATTTCGGCCTGGAATCGGGCGACGACGCAACCCTGCGGGCCGTGAACAAAGGTTTTGAGGCCGATGCAATGGCGGAACTGGCACAGACCGCCCGAACAGCGGGCATGAAACTCTCGGTGACCGCCATCCTCGGGCTGGCCGGGAGGGGGCGGAGCCTTGAGCATGCCCGTGCCACGGCGGCGTGGGTCAACCGGGTCAACCCGGAATACTTCTCGCTTTTGACCCTGTTTCACCGGCATAACGACGCCTTCGTCCAATCCCTTGACCAGTGCACGCACCGCGACCTGATGCTGGAGGCGCGGGAGCTGGTGGCACATCTCCACCCTGATCGTACCATTCTGCGGTCAAACCATGTCTCCAACTTCCTCAACCTGGCCGGCAACTATCCCAAGGACCGGCTGCGACTCATCGCCGATGTGGACGCGGCCCTGGCCCATGCCGAACGCATACCCGGTTTTCTTGACCAGGTCCCGGCTTATGCGGAGGAGTATTATTGAATTTGAAAAAAGAGTTTGCTCACACAAAGGCACAACCAAAAGTGGGCGCTTCTAAGCGAGAACACAAAGAATTCGATAATCAATTGGTCTTCTTAGTGAACTTTGTGAGCTTTGTGTGATAACCACGGTTTTTAGGTTGAATGCCGTGAGAATCTTGACAAGGCCGGACATTGCAACGGATAATGGATACCACAAAGGGGCATACCAGAACATGCTGATTGAAGAAATAACCATGACCGAGTTCGAGGCCGGGCTTGTGCGGACCCGGACCGTGCTGATTCCCTTCGGTTCGGTGGAAGAGCACGGGCCCCATCTGCCGCTCTCCACCGATACCCTTGAAGCCTACGAAGTCTGCAAAAAGGCGGCACAACAGATTCCGCTGTTTGTCGCTCCTCCGGTCCATTACGGCAACTGCCGTTCCACGGCCCGCCACCCCGGCACCATTTCCATAACCACAATCACCCTGAAGTCGCTCTTCAAGGATATTGTCCGCTCGTTGCGGTCCCACGGGCTGCGCAACTTTATTGCCCTTTCCGGTCATGCGGGCGGCGCCCATGGCATGGCGCTCCAGGAGGCGGGAGAGGAACTGATCGCCGAATTCGCCGATATCTCCGTGGCGGTGGTAACCGAGTTGGACCTGGCACGGCAGGAGGGGAGGGGGCTGATCGAAACGCCGGGTGACTCCCATGCCGGCGAGATCGAGACCTCGCGCATTCTCCACAGCCATCCCCATCTGGTGAAGGGGAGCGCCCTTGCTGAGACCCCCAACTTTCCCGCCGGTCTCCTGGTGCGTGACAAACGCCGCTTCTGGCCGGGCGGGGTCTGGGGTGATCCGGGCAAGGCTTCGGCTGAAAAGGGGGCGCGACTGGAGGAACTGGTGGTACGCAAACTGGTGGAGTTGGTAGCTCTGGTGGAAAATCACAATCATGACTGCTGAGAGTATTATCAAGGAGTACCAACTGGCTGATGGCATAACGGCACTGATCCGGGACATCAGTCGCCACTATTTCGGCGGCTATTACCATGTCCGGCTTCAGGTCACGGCCGAGGTGCCGTTGTGCGCCGACTGGTTCGAAACTCCGCTGGAATATGAGAACGCCCTCGAATGCCTTGGCCGGTCTGTCCGTTTCAGCCGGGTGCTGGAAAAAATGGCTGTGCCGCAGGCGGAGATTTCTGCCGTGCAAACTGCCCTGCTTGACTCCTTCGAGGCCAATCTGCTCGGCTATCTCTCCCGCCCCGATTTTCCCCGCGGTTTCGTGCGGGGTGAATACGCCAAGGCTTGTAAGCCGGCTGTCCTCCGCAGGTATGCCCCGGCATGAACAGCGATTTCACCTTGCATATCGAAAAACTTGCCTTTGGCGGTAATGGTGTCGGCCGCATCGACGGCAAGGTCTGTTTCGTCCCCTACACGTGCCCTGGCGACGAAGTGCGGGTCCGCGTCGTTTCCGAAAAGCGCTCCTACCTGACTGCCAGTATCCTGGAGATAGTCACCCCCTCGTCGGACCGTGCGGTTCCTCCCTGTCCGTTGTTCGGCTCCTGTGGCGGCTGCGGGTGGCAGCATATCGCCTATCTCCGGCAACTGGAGGCCAAACGGCAGATCCTGAGCGAGACCCTCTGGCGCGGAGCCCGCGTAGCAGATGATCTTGTGGCCGATACCGTTCCGTCGCCGCTACAGTTCGGCTATCGGAGCCGAGTCCAGTTCAAGCTTTATGGCAATGGGGACGGGTTGCGTATCGGTTTTTTCCGGCACGGCTCCCATGTTGTGGAGGATGCGCCCAAGGGTTGCCCCATTGCCTTGCCCGCTATCAATGATGCATTGCACCGCTTTCGAGAGGTAGTGGCCGATTTTCCGGAACCGACCGCGATCCCCCAGATCAATGTCGATTGTGCGGAACAGGGATGTGTGGGGATTGTCAATTACACCGGCCGCAATCCAGATCGTGCGGCGGCCTTCTTCAACAGTCATGGGGAAGCGTTGCAGCCGTTGACCGGCCTGTATCTTCAGACCGGCCGAAAATCCACCCTGACCAAGGTGTGGGGTAGCGATCTGCTCGCTTATTCCCTGCCGACCAGCCCCGCAGGAGCGAACTCCTGCACGCTTGTCTACGGGCCGGGCGGATTCTCCCAGGTCAACGGTCCCCAGAACCGGGCCCTGCTCGGGCTTGTCAGAAAGATGGCCAACTTTCGGGGAAACGAGCGCGTGCTGGACCTGTACTGCGGCAACGGCAATTTTTCCCTCCCCCTGGCGGGAGAGGTGGTTGCTGTCACCGGCATCGAGGAATACGAGGGTTCTGTTGCCGCGGCGATCGACAACAGCCAACGCAACGGGATCGGCAATGCCCGCTTTACGGCTTCCGACGCTACTGCCGCTGTTCGCCGCCTTGCCGCCAACAACGAGCGATTCGATACCGTCATCCTTGATCCGCCCCGGACCGGAGCCGCCGAGACGGTTCGCGAACTCCATCTTCTCAGGCCGGAGCGGATCATCTATATCTCCTGCGATCCCAGCACGCTGGCACGGGATTGCGGGCTGCTGGCAGCGGCGGGTTACCACGTTTGTACCAGCGTCCCGGTGGATATGTTTCCACAGACCTATCATGTAGAGAGCATCACCTTGTTGCAGCGGGACTAGCAAGTCTGCAAACGACAGTTTTACCGCAGAGGACGCAGAGGAAACAAAAATAGTGTCACCTGGTTATATCCGTAGTCTGCTAAGTCAAAGGTGGGTCATGTTGTTTCTGGTTAGCTCTGTTGTTTTTACTCTGCGATCCTCTGCGTCCTCTGCGGTAACGGCTTTATTTAAGACATATGATACGAGGTGAACCGATGGCGTTTCTTTCGCGACTGTTTTCGAAAAAGGCTGATGATTATCTGGCAAGGGGTGACCGCTATTTTGAGTCGCACAGTTTCTTCGAGGCGCGGACTGCTTATGAAGATGGGCTGCAACGGCATCTTAGCGGTAAGGATGCGGAAACGGCCGATGATATCGGTGGGATGTTCAGGGTAAAGATTGCCCTGGCAAATAGGGCGCTTGCCGAGTTGAACATCGCCGAGGCGGTACACGCCATTGACCGGGGAGCCCATGCCAAGGCGGCGGAGCACCTCGATCTGGCAAAAACACTGACCGACGATCTCGACCTACGGGAAAAGGCGGAAAAACTGCTTGCAAATCTGGTTGAAAACACCAATGATACAAATAAATTAGCACCCTCTGGCGGCACCTGCTCATCATGTGCCTCAAAAGAACCGGAAGCGCAGGCAGATGCCCATTATGAAGACCCGAACCTGTCTCCCTTGGATTACTATGATCTTCTCATTCGGCAGCTTCCCGGCGAAATGTACAGCCGTTATGCCGGATTAGGAGAGAAATTTGCATATGCGTATCTGGCCGCGAGCAGGGATGAGCACGCCGAAGCCCTCGCGTTGCTGGAGGAATGGTACAACGGCTCATCCGGAGATATCTACCGGTATGAAAAGGGGATGATCCAGTATCGGCTCGGAAACACGCATGATGCCGAGGCGAGCCTGCATGAAGCGGTTGCGGAAAACGGCGCCAATCCGCTTCCGCATATTGGTTTGGCCCTGTTGCTGATTGACGGCGGGCGCCTGGATGAGGCTGCCGAACGTCTTGATGCGATGATTGCCGGCGAGATCCTTCCCGAAAATGCCCGGATGTTGCGTGGCGATACCTGCCAGTTGGCGGGGGATACGGATGGAGCGATCAGGCACTATGGCATGTTGCTTTCTACCCCCTTTGCGCGGTCCGCGGCCGAGAGGCTGCATGACGTGTTGATTCACTGCGACCGGCATCAGGAGGCGGCAGCCGTATTCAAGCGCTATCTGGGGGGATGTTGTCACTGAAACGATTTTGTTGTCTATTTTTTTATAGTCTGTCAGGGGAGGATGGTAATGAACAAGTCTGAACTCATCGAGCAGTTATCCATCAAAAAGGATGTTTCCAACAAGAAGGCCGAAGATGTGGTCAACATCATTTTCAACTCCCTGGCTGACGCAATGGTGGCGGGTGAGCGTGTGGAGATCCGCGGCCTTGGCAGTTTTGTTATCAAGGAATATACTACCTATACGGGTAGAAATCCAAAGACCGGCGAACCGATCACGGTCCGTCCCAAAAAGCTTCCCTTTTTCAAGGTAGGCAAGGAGTTGAAGGAGAGGGTTCTGGGATAGCCGGTATCACCGGATCGTTTTCGGCGGCGGCCTTTTGCATGCTCTTTCTGAACAGGTCTGCACGGCCTCTCCTTTGTAAGCTAACAAACATTTTGGAGTATTCTTCTCATGCATCTTAGTCTGGTCGAGGGCGCACTAGGCGGTATCGGCCTGTTTCTGCTCGGTATGCGGCTCATGTCGGAGGGGATTCGCACGGTAGCGGATAATCGCATCAGGGGAATCCTGACCGCGTTTACCGTGAATCGTTTTTATTCCATCCTTTTTGGCGCCACGATGTCGCTTGCGCTCAATTCGGCAAGTGCGGCGGTCATATTTACCATCGGGCTGGCAAACGGCGGCGTCCTCACCGTGTTCCAGGCCATGAATGTCCTGGGGGGTGTGCTCCTGGGCGCTTCCCTGACCCTTCATCTCCCTGTATTCCCCTACAGCCTGGTTGCCACCCCCCTGATCTTCATCGGCGTTCTGTTCAAGTTCTTTGCCCGCAGACGCCGCCTGGCCAATGCGGGAGACCTGTTGCTGGGGGCCGGGCTGCTCTTTCTCGGGCTGACCCTGCTCGAGGGAAGTTTCAAGCCGTTCGATACCCACCCGTTTTACCAGATGATCAGTGACGTGTTCTTCCGCTATTCGTATCTTGCCATGCTGTTCGGCGGCATGATTTCCTGTTTCGTGCAGTCATCGCTTTCCTCCTCGACCATTATCTCCGCCCTGGCGGCCGGCCACCATCTGAGTCCCGCCATGGCTGGCAGCATGGCATTGGGAGGGTTTATCGGCGTGGCCGCCATTGCAGGGCTGGCATCGGTCGGAGGGACGTCCGTCTCCCGCCGGATTGCGGTCATGTTTATCATTATCACCATTGCCGTAATCCTGCCTCTTGTTGTGCTTGTTCCCGCGCTGCTTGATATGCTGGCATGGCTGCCCCAACTCCAGTTTGGCCGGTCCGTGCCGTCACTATCGTATCAACTCACCTGGATCCACACCATTGCGAGCCTGGTGACGGCCATCCTGATAACGGCCCTGAGCGGCCTGATCTCCCGCATGCTGGGGGCAACGAAAGGCTATGCGGGCAGCGGCGATTCCCCGCAACCCTGCGCCGACTACCTTGACGCGCGTATCCTCAATACCCCCACCCTGGCGCTTGAACAGGCGCGCAAGGAGATCGTCCGCATGATGTCGGTGACATCGTACATGTACGCCGATATCCGTGAGATACTTTTCGATTTCGACGCCCGCAGGGCCGAAACCATCAGGCAGCATGAGCAGGTGCTGGACTCCCTCAATCATGAAATCACCATTTTTCTGGCAGCCCTCGCCCATTCCTCCAACAATCCGGAGACCGGGGTCGCCATCCCCGACCTGTTGCAGACGGTCACGGACCTGGAACATATCGGCGATCGCTGCGAGGATATTCTCGATTGCATCGTGGATCGCAAGGAAGCCGGCGTGATCTTCTCGGATGCTGCCATGGATGACCTGAAACGGCTCGCCGATGCGGTCAGTTTCACCTTCCTGACAACCGTGGAACTGGTAAAAAACGCCCAGATACCTGGTGAAGGCGAGCTTCGCGAGGAAAAGACCAGGGTGCGCGCCATCTTCGAAGAGATAAAGCTGACACATTTCGAGCGCATCAGCGCGGGTGTCTGCACACCACGGGCCACCATACTGTTTACGGAGTTTACCTCGGCATTCATGCGGATAGCCGAGTTGTGCTGGAACCTCATGGCGATTCAGGGAAGGAAGAACTATGAGCGCTAGGATAGCGGCCATAGATTTCGGCACGAACACCGCCCGCCTGCTGATTGCCGATGTATGCGGCCCGGCCGGTTTTGAGCATGTTCTCCTGGAACGTGAAATCGTTCGCATGGGGGGCGGGTTTGACCGGGAACGGGGGTTGTCGCCGGAAGCCTGGGAGCGGGGAATGGCCTGTCTGACCCGGTTTGGTGCGTTTATCCGCGAGCATGGAGTTTCCCGGACCCGTGCGGTTGCCACCAGTGCGGTCAGGGATGCGGTCAACGGTGCTGAATTTGTTGAACAGGTGCGCAGGTCAACCGGCATTTCCCTTGAGGTCATCGACGGGGCAGAGGAGGGAAGGCTGACCCTTGCCGGGGTGATGACGGGGCTGGACAGGCACTATGACGAAGCGTTGATTTTCGATGTGGGTGGCGGCAGTACCGAGTATACCGTTGCGCACGGAGGAGAGGCGAGGTTTATCCGCAGCCTGCCCATAGGCGTGGTCAGGCTCACCGAAGGCAAGGTGACGCCCGCTGCCATACAGGAGAAGATTGGCAGGGAACTGGAACAACTGGGCCAGGAGATGGATGCGGCCGGGTGCCGGCTCTCTCCCGGTTCACCCCTGATCGGAACGGCCGGCACTGCCACCACCCTGGCTGCCATCAGCATGGAGATGCAGGACTACGATTACCGCAAGGTCAACAATGCGGTCATATCCTATGACACGATCAAGAATATCTATGACCGGCTGTTGCCCCTTTCTCCCGAGGAACGTCTTGCTGTTCCGGGGTTGGAGAAGGGGAGGGAGGACCTGATCATTGCCGGCATGCTGATTACCCTGCAGACCATGGAGATGTTCGGGGCGGATGCCTTGAAGGTGAGTGACTACGGGTTGCTGGAGGGGTTGGTTGTCTCCGGCAATTGTTCCGAAGGTTGAATATTTTTCCTGCCGTTTGGTAATTCCCGCCGAACTCCGTTCAAACCTCGTGTAATCAAGCCGTTGTACGATTGATATTCAGGGATTCCTTATCACGACACGCCCTTTTTCGGCCCAGTCGTTATGTCCCCCGTCAATCTCGTGAAAGCGAGAAGAAGGCTTGCTGTCAGCCAGGGCCTTGGCATGCGCGACCGGTATGATCGTATCGTCACGGGCCGCGAAAATTTCCACAGTCCCCCCATACCCTGCAAGTGACCCAATGTTGTTCCAGTTGTCCCTCAAAATCAGGCTCGTCGGAATAAATGGAACATGATCGGCCGCTACACGGGAAAGCATGTCAAAGGGCACGATCAGCACAATCTTGTCCGGCGGTTGGGGATTCAGCGCCAGCGCCGATGCCGGACCGCTTCCGATCGATTCTCCTACAACACATACCGGCGTATGCGGAAACCTGGACCGAAGTTTCTCATAGGCCAGCCGCGCTGCCGAATTGAAAGCCTCCATGGACGGGGAACCGGGGCGTAATCCGTAGCCGGGATATTCAAGGATGAAGAGCGAATCCCGGCTGGAAAACGAGGGGAGGGCATAGGCCCGGTCGCTGGCTTGGCCACCGTTTCCGTGCAGCATCAGCCAAACAGTACCAGGCGACGAAACTTCGCGGGCATAGCCAATCAGCTGTCCGGCATGCCGCCACTCGGAAAGTCCATGATTCTCGTGGTGATGGGTTGGAAAGTACAACAGCTTGCGCTGAAACAGGGCATATCCCAGGATAAGCACCAGGTAGCCTACTGCGATACCTATCAAGATGCGTATCATGGTTTGCTGGATTGCGGTCTGCTGGAAAGGTTGGCAGGTGCCGGAGGCAGTATTGGCCGCGAGAGCTTCGCTTTGACGGCAAGCTCCCGCCTGTCGAAAAAATCGGCGCTGCTCACGTCCCTGAATGAAATCGCGGCAATCATAGCCAAATAGTAGCCATGAATTAGACGATGTCAACCATCAAGAGTATCCCGAGAGTGTTTCGCAAGCTCAACCCTGATAAACAGGATAGTGCGTTAGCCAAATTATTTTCAGCCTGAAAAGCGCAGAAAATAATTTGTAACTTACTAAACTGTTGCCGGCCAGGGATGGTGATTTCAAACAAATTGCAATCGCTCCCTTGTTTTAGTATAGTGCCAAGGCTTTATCCAGGTTATCCATCTCCATACCACGGCAGGAATGTTGAAATGAAAGAAATCCTTTCCGGCAACGAAGCCATCGCCCGCGGCGCATTCGAGGCGGGCTGCCGCGTTGCCTGCGCCTATCCGGGCACACCGTCTACAGAAATCCTGGAGAATACGATCAACTACCAGGAGATCGATTCCTCTTGGGCCCCCAATGAAAAGGTAGCCCTGGAGGTGGCCATCGGCGCCTCCTTTGGCGGCGGCCGGGCCCTGTGTACCATGAAGCACGTGGGGGTGAACGTGGCGGCCGACCCGCTCTTCACCCTTTCCTATACCGGTGTCAACGGCGGCCTGGTGCTGATCACGGCCGATGATCCGGAGATGCATTCATCCCAGAATGAGCAGGATAACCGCAACTACGCCAAGTTTGCCAAGGTTCCGCTGCTGGAGCCTTCGGATTCCGGGGAGTGCAAGGAGTTCACCCGCCTGGCATTCGAGCTTTCCGAGCAGTACGATACGCCGGTCATGCTGCGCACCACCACCCGCATCTCCCACAGCAAGTCGCTGGTGGAACTGGGAGAACGCGTTACGGATCTTCCCGAACCAAAACTGGTCAAGAACGCGGCCAAGCTGGTCATGCTCCCCGGCAATGCCCGCCTCCGCCACCCGCTGGTGGAAGAGCGCATGGCACGGCTCTCCGGGGACGGCTCCACCATGTCCATCAACCGGCTGGAGTTGCGCGACAAAGCCATCGGCATCATCACCTCGGGCGTCTGCTACCAGTATGTGCGCGAGGTGCTGCCCAATGCCTCGACCCTCAAGCTGGGCATGGTCCACCCCTTGCCCCATGACCTTATCCGCGAGCTTAGCGCCAAGGTTGACAAACTCTACGTGGTGGAAGAGTTGGACCCGTTCATCGAGGAGCAGGTCAAGGCCATGGGCATCAGTGTGACCGGCAAGGAGATCTTTTCGCTCTGCGGCGAACTGACGCCGGGCAGGATCAGAACGGCATTCGGTCTGCCCGAGCCTGCCGCAAGCCCGGTCGAGAAGTTGCCCGGCCGGCCGCCCAACATGTGCCCCGGCTGTCCCCACCGCGGCGTGTTCTTTGCCCTCAACCAGCTCAAGGCCTACGTTACCGGCGATATCGGCTGTTATACCCTGGGGTTCATGCCGCCGCTTTCGGCCATGGATACCTGCATCTGCATGGGCGCCTCCATCGGCATGGCCACCGGCGTGACCAAGGTGGTGTCCAAGGAGGAGCAAAAGCGGGTTGTGGCCGTGATCGGCGATTCCACCTTCCTGCATACCGGCATCAACGGCCTGATGGACATGGTCTACAATCAGTCCCCGGCAACGCTGGTCATCCTGGACAACCGCATCACCGCAATGACCGGCCGCCAGGACAACCCGGCCTCCGGCTTCACCCTGATGGACGAGCCGACCAACCGCATCGATTTTCCGCTCCTGTGCAAGGCGCTCGGGGTCAAGCATATCCGCGTGATCAACCCCCTTGACCTGGAGCAGACCCGCAGCGTGCTGCAGGAAGAGATGAATCGTCCCGAACCGTCGGTGATCATCACCGACAAGCCCTGCGTCCTGGTCAAACGGGAAGGGGTCTTTCAGAAGGGGCCGGTCTATACGGTGGAGGTTGAAACGTGCACGAGCTGCCGCGCCTGCCTCAAGATCGGCTGCCCGGCCATTGAGTGGCGTTCCGCTGCTGACGGCGGCAAGAAGGGCAAGGCCTGGATCGATCCCCTGCTCTGCACCGGGTGCGACGTCTGTCGGCAGTTGTGCAAATTCGATGCGATCGGGAGGGCGAAATGAGCAACCAGATCACCAACATCCTCCTGGTCGGCGTTGGCGGGCAGGGTATCCTGCTGGCCTCGGAGATCCTTTCCGAAACCTGTATGCTGGCCGGTTTCGACGTGAAAAAGAGCGAGATTCACGGCATGTCCCAACGGGGTGGCAGCGTCGTTTCCCATGTGCGTTATGGCAAGCAGGTCTTTTCTCCCATCGTGCCGGAAGGGGAGGGGGACATCCTGTTTGGCTTTGAATTGATGGAAACCTGCCGTTCCCTGCCGCTGCTCAAACCAGGCGGGACAGTGGTGGCCAATGATCTGAAGATTGCGCCGCCATCGGTGTTGATGGGACAGGAACCCTATCCCGAGGGGTTGGCGGACCGGATCAAGGCGCGCTTTCCCGATTTTCTGCTGGTGGACGGCCAGGGACTGGCCAACGAGGCGGGCAATCCCCGTGTGGCCAACACGGTCCTGTTGGGCGCGGTTTCCAAGCGCCTGGACATTGCCGAACAATACTGGTTGCAGGCCCTGGAAAAGATGGTGCCCAAGAAGGCCCTGGATGTGAACAAAAAGGCCTTCCTGATGGGAAGGGCGCTGTAGGGGAGCGTGTGATGACACTGCTCGAATCGGTGCTTGAATCCAACAAGGTGTTTGTCAGGCCCAATGCCTTTCCGCCATTGCCCAAGTCTCCGGCCAGGCAGCTTGCCATCTTCACCTGCATGGACACGCGGCTGGTGGATTTCCTCGAACCGGCCATGGGGATCAAGCGTGGTGAGGCCAAGGTCATCAAGAACGCCGGCAACACCATTGTCGATCCCATGGGGGGCGCGGTTATCCGCAGCCTGGTGGCGGGCATCTTCATGCTGGGGGTGGAGGAGATCTTCGTCATCGGCCATCGCGACTGCGGTATGGCCGAGCTTGACGCCGATTCCGTGAAGCAGAAGATGATCAAGCGGGGCATATCTCCGGATGTCATCGATATTCACGTCCCGGACCTGAAACAGTGGTTGGGGGTCTTTTCCCACCCCGTCGAGAACGTGGAGCGGGTGGTGAAGATATTACGCCACAACCCGCTGATACCCAGGGACGTCCCGATTCACGGCCTTTTGTTCTGCCCGAACGATGGCCATCTGGATGTCGTGGTTAACGGTTACACCCAGGAAAGCTTTGCCGCAACGCTTGTATAATCTTAGAAGAGGTAACGAGCATGTTCTACAACGAGGAATTCGAGACCCTGCCCCGACCGGCGCTGGAGGCGCTGCAACTGAAACGGCTGCAAGCGACACTTGAACGGGTGTGTGCCAATGTACCGTTTTACAAGGAATCATTCAGTAAGGCCGGTATCAAGCCCGGTGATGTGAAATCGCTGGATGACCTGCAACGCCTGCCGTTCACCACCAAGCAGAACATGCGCGACTCCTATCCCTATGGCCTGTTTGCGGCACCCATGGATGAGATTGTCCGCATCCACGCCTCTTCAGGCACCACCGGCAAGCCGACCGTGGTCGGCTATACGAAGAGGGACATCGAGACCTGGTCGGAACTGATGGCCCGCTCCTTCGTGGCTGCCGGGGCGCACAAGGGTGACATCATCCACAACGCCTACGGCTACGGCCTGTTCACCGGCGGACTGGGTGCTCATTACGGCGCGGAACTGCTCGGTGCCTCGGTCATTCCCATCTCGGGCGGCAATACCAAGCGACAGATCATGATCATGCAGGACTTCGGTTCCACAGTGCTGACCTGTACCCCCTCCTACTCCCTGTTCATGGCGGAGGAGGCCAAGGCCGAAGGGATCGATTTCAAAAAGCTCAAGCTGCGGGTCGGTATCTTCGGCGCCGAACCCTGGTCCGAGGCCATGCGGGGCGAGATCGAGCAGAAGCTCAATCTGACGGCCATCGATATCTACGGCCTGTCCGAGATCATGGGACCCGGTGTGGCCATCGAGTGCATCGAGGCGAAGCAGGGGCTGCACATCTGGGAGGATCACTTCATTCCCGAGATCATCAATCCGGAGACCGGCCAGCGGGTAGCGGAAGGGGAGCGGGGCGAGCTGGTCATCACCACCATCACCAAGCAGGGAATCCCGCTGATCCGCTACCGCACCCGCGACATCACCAGTCTGACGTATGAGCCGTGCGTCTGCGGCCGGACCCATGCCCGCATCACCCGCATGAGCGGTCGCTCCGACGATATGCTGATCATCCGTGGCGTGAACGTCTTCCCGTCACAGATCGAGTCGATCCTTGTCGGTATCGAGGGGGTCGAACCGCATTACCTGTTGATTGTGGAGCGGAAGGACAACCTGGATACCCTGGAGATCCAGGTGGAGGTGGATGAACAGCTGTTCTCCGACGAGGTTAAAGTATTACAGAAACTTTCCCGGTGTATTGAGAAGGAAATAAAGGATATGTTGGGCGTGACCTGCACCGCCAAGCTGGTTGAGCCCAAGACCATCCAGCGCAGCGAGGGCAAGGCCAAAAGGGTTATCGATAACCGAAAGCTCTAAAATCAAAATCTGCCACGGAGCCACAGAGACACAGAGGAAAAGCGGGAGAAAAGCAGAATCGTTTTTAAGGTTAAGACCAAAGAATATTGTATTTTAAAAATGGTTTTGACGTTCTCCGTGTCTCTGTGTCTCTGTGGCAGAAGTCAGGTTTTTTCCTACGGGAGGTCATCATGAAAGTCGAGCAGATATCCATCTTCATCGAGAACAAGTCGGGCCGCCTGGCGGAGATAACCCGTATCCTGGGTGATGCCGGCATCAACATCCGCGCCCTGTCCCTGGCCGATACCTCTGATTTCGGCATCCTGCGCCTGATCGTCAATGACGTGGAAAAGGCAAAGCTGGTGCTGAAGGACAAGGGTTTCACGGTCAGCAAGACCGAGGTGGTGGCCGTGGAGGTTCCCGACCGTCCCGGCGGGCTGTCTACCATCCTTCAGACCCTGGACGCGGAACGGATCAACGTGGAGTATATGTACGCCTTTGTGGAACGTTGCGGCGGCAATGCGGTGATCATTTTCCGTTTCGATGAAACAGACAAGGCTATTGCGACCCTGACGGGCAAGAATTTCAATATCCTGGAAGGCGATCGCCTTTACAGCATGTAATTCCGATCGGAACACCGTACTAAATGAAATGGGGAGGGTGTATGAAAAGATTTCTGGCAGTATGCTGTGCGGTATGCGTTGTCGTTATGTCCGCGTCGTCGGCTTTTGCCGCCGGCACCATCAAGATCGGCGGCCTGTTCTCCGTGACCGGTCCGGCCTCGTTTCTCGGTGAACCGGAGAAAAAGACCCTGGAGATGCTGGTCAACGAGGCCAACGCCAGGGGGGGAATCAACGGCATGAAACTGGAGGCGGTCATTTACGACACCGCCGGTGATGCCACCAAGGCGGTGCAACTGGCCACCAAGCTGATCAGGGACGACAAGGTTTCAGTGATCATCGGGCCCAGCACCACCGGCGAGTCCATGGCGGTCATACCCATTGCCGAAAAAGAGAAGGTTCCCCTTGTTTCCTGTGCTGCCGGCATCAAAATCACCGAGCCGGCCAAGCGTTGGGTGTTCAAGACCCCGGCCAATGACCACGTGGCTGCCGAAAAGATCCTCAACTACATGGCGAAGCATAAACAGAAGACCTTTGCGCTCCTGACGGTCACCGACGGCTTCGGTGCATCAGGGAGAGAGCAGATCAAGGCATTGGCAAAGCAGAAGGGCTTCGCTATCGTGGCCGATGAGGTCTACGGACCCAAGGATACGGACATGACCGCCCAGTTGACCAAGATCCGCGGTATCAAGCCGGACGCCATCATCTGCTGGGGCACCAACCCCGGCCCGGCCGTGATTACCAAGAACGTCAAACAGCTTGGCATCAAGATTCCGCTCTACATGAGCCACGGCGTGGCCTCCAAGAAATACATCGAGCTGGCCGGCGCCGATGCCGCCGAAGGGGTCATGCTCCCGGCCGGCAAGCTGGCCGTCTACGACATGTTGCCCAAGTCGGACCCCCAGGCCAAACTGCTCAGGGAATATGATCATGCCTACAAGAAGTCCTATGGCGTGGAGGCGTCCACTTTTGGCGGCTACGCCTATGACGCCTTCCTGCTGGTGACCGGCGCGATCAAAAAAACTGGCGCCAGCACCGAGCAGATCCGTAACGGTATTGAACAGGCCCGCAAACTGGTGAGCGTCTCCGGTGTTTTTACCATGTCGCCCAAGGACCATAATGGACTCGATCTATCGGCTTTTGAGATGGTCAGGATCCATAAGGGCGACTGGTCGCTGCTGAAATAACTTGATATTCCACTTTGGAGGATACAGCCATGCGTCTTCGATTTATTCCGTTTTTTGCGGTGGTAGTTGCAACCATGCTGTGGGCGGGCTCCGTGTTCGCGGCAGCTCCGATCAAGATCGGTGCACTGTTTGCCGTGACCGGTCCGGCTGCCTTCCTGGGCGAGCCCGAGCGTAACACGGCCCAGATGGTGGTGGATGAGATCAACAAGGCCGGCGGCGTCAAAGGGCACAGGCTTGAGTTGATTGTGTACGATACCGGCGGTGATGCCACCAAGGCGGTACAACTGGCAACCAAGCTGATCAAGAATGACAAGGTGGCGGCCATCATCGGTCCATCCACCACCGGCGAATCCATGGCGGTCATTCCGGTAGCCGAGAAGGATCAGGTTCCGCTGATCTCCTGCGCCGCCGGTATCAAGATCACCGATCCGGTCAAACGGTGGGTCTTCAAAACCGCCCAGAACGACTCGTTGGCGGTCGGCAGGATCTATGAACAGCTCCAGAAACAAAGGTTGGCCAGGGTTGCCATCCTGACCGTGTCGGACGGTTTTGGCTCGTCGGGGCGTGAACAGCTCAAGGCCCAGGCCGCCAAACACGGCATCACCATTGTGTCCGACGACACCTATGGTCCCAAGGACACCGACATGACCGCCCAGTTGGCCAAGATCCGTGGCTCCCAGGCCCAGGCGATCATCTGCTGGGGCACCAATCCGGGTCCCGCGGTGATTGCCAAGAACGCCCGCCAACTCGGTCTCAAAATCCCGCTCTACATGAGCCACGGCGTCTCATCCAAAAAATTCATCACCCTGGCCGGCGAGGCTGCCGAAGGAATCAGGCTTCCCTCGGGCAAGGTGCTCGTGGCGGATATGCTCCCCGCTTCCGATCCCCAGAAACGGTCGCTTCTTGCTTTTGTCAAGGACTACCAGAAACACTACAAGGCCGAAGGTGACCACTTTGGCGGTCACGCTTGGGATGCGGTCATGCTGCTGAAAGGCGCCATTGAACGGGGTGCCGAGACCCCCGCCGCGATCCGCGACCAGCTTGAGAAAACCAGACAGTTCCACGGTATTGGCGGCACCTTCACCTACAGCGCCCACGACCATGCCGGCTTGGGCAAGGACGCCTTTGTGCTGGTTGAGGTGAAGAACAAGGACTGGGTTATCGTGAAGTAGCATGATTCCATCCCGAATCCGTGGCGCCTGGACGGCGTAACGAGCGAAATGCCGGAGTCCATCGCCGCCCATGACGCTTCATGCTGCCTCTGTCGAGAGATCAACGCCCGCACCGTGAATCATGCCTGAAACGCCGAGACTTAGGCATTCTAAGTGAGAGGAGCCGGGAAGGTGTCACGGATTCGGGTCCATACCATATCAATACCACCGGAGAGGCACGGTTCGCCGTGTCTCTCCGTTTGTAGAACCGAGGTACAATGCAGTTCGATCAACTACTCCAATACACCCTTTCGGGACTGGCAACCGGCGCGATTTATTCCCTGATCGGCATCGGTTTCTCCATCATCTACAACTCCACCGGCATCATCAATTTTGCCCAGGGGGAGTTTGTCATGCTGGGAGGGATGCTGACCCTGTTCTTCCTGGAACTGCTCAAGCTGCCCCTCTGGGCCGCCATACCCTGTGCCGTGCTTTCCACGACGGTTGCAGGGGTTGCGTTTGAGCGCCTGGCCATCCGGCCTCTCAAGCAGCCGACCCCCATCAATCTCGTGATCATTACTATCGGCGGCAGCATCCTGATTCGAGGACTTGCCATGCTGCTGTGGGGCAAGGATACCCATTCCCTGCCGTCATTTTCCGGCGACGACCCCATTTCCATCGCTGGGGCCACCATTATGCCGCAGCATCTCTGGATACTCGGCATCACGCTGGTGGTCATTGCCGCCAACAAATTTTTCTTTTATTACACCATCAGCGGCAAGGCCATGCGGGCCTGCTCCTACAACCGCCGCGCCGCCGGCCTGGTGGGGATCGACGTGCGTCGCATGATGTTGTTCTCCTTCATGATCAGTTCGGCCCTTGGCTCGCTGGCCGGCATCATTGTCGCCCCTCTCACCATGACCGCCTACGACGTGGGGATCATGTTGGGGCTCAAGGGATTTTGTGCCGCCATCATCGGTGGTATGAGCAGCGGTCTGGCCACCGTGGTGGGGGGGCTGATCCTCGGCGTCCTGGAATCCCTGGGCGCCGGACTGATCTCTTCTGGCTACAAGGACGCCATTGCCTTCATCATCCTGTTGCTGATCCTGTTCATCCGTCCCCAGGGGCTGTTCGGTAAAGCGGAATCCGAGAGGGTATGACGGCGTGAAGAAAGAGCTGCTCAAATTCCTCGTTTTTTCCCTGCTTGTCCTGGCCACCCCGCTCCTGTTCAACGGCGGCTATCTGATGAACGTGCTGGTGTTCGTCGGCATCAATACCATGCTGGCCATCGGCCTCAACCTGCTCCTGGGCTATGCCGGGCAGATATCCCTCGGTCATGCCGGCTTTTTCGGTCTGGGTGCCTACCTGTCCGGTGTCCTGACCGCAACATACGGCTGGAACCCGTGGCTGGTCATGCCGCTGGCGGCAATAGTGGTGGGCTGTCTGGCCTTTCTGATCGGCTTTCCGATCCTCAAGCTGAAGGGGCACTATCTGGCCATGGCCACCCTCGGCCTCGGCATCATCATCTATATCGTCTTCAACGAGACCATAGACTATACCGGCGGCCCTTCGGGACTGTCGGGCATCCCCAACCTCTCCATCGGCGACTTCGTCTTTGATACGGACATCAAGAATTATTACCTGATCTGGACGGTTACCCTGGGGGTCGTGCTGCTGGCGGTCAACCTGGCCAATTCCAGGGTGGGCCGGGCCTTGCGGGCCATCCACGATTCCGAGGTGGCGGCCCGGGTGATGGGGGTAAATGCCCGCCTGCTCAAGGTACAGATATTCGCGCTGTCGGCATTGATCTCCTCCCTGGCGGGCAGCCTCTATGCTCATACCATGACCTTTGTCTCGCCGGCCTCGTTCGGTTTCAACTTTTCAGTGGAGCTTTTGACCATGGTGGTCATCGGCGGCCTGGGGAGCATCTACGGTTCGTTCCTGGGAGCGGCGCTGCTGACGCTTTTGCCGGAACTCCTGCGCGGCGCCAATGACTACGATATCATCATCTACGGCGCCCTGTTGATGGTGATGGTCATGTTTATGCCGGGCGGCCTGGTTCGGGGCATACCGGACATGGCCAGAAGGGTGATAAAAAGGAAAAAGGGAGACGGTCATGCTTGAGCTTTCGGCCATCACCCAGGTTTTCGGCGGCGTTACCGCGTTGGATGACGTCTCCTTTACCGTGGCAAAGGGTACCATCACCGGCGTGATCGGTCCGAACGGCGCGGGCAAAACGACGTTGTTCAACATCGTTACCGGCATCTATAGCCAGACATCCGGCAGGGTCTGCCTTTCGGGTGACGACATATCCGGGCTGCCGCCCGAACGTCTGGCACGGCTCGGCATGGTGCGGACCTTCCAGAACATCGAATTGTTCGGCGCCATGACCGTGCTGGAGAACGTCATGGTGGGGCTTCACACCAAAAGTTCCAGCGGCATTCTGGCTTGCGCCCTTAAGATGCCCTGGTGTATCGCCGAAGAGCGGCGTATCCGCGAAGAGGCCGTAAAATGGCTGGAGTTTACCGGTATCACCGGTCTGGCCGATGTCACGGCCGGGAACCTCTCCTTCGGTAAAGGTCGCCTGCTGGAGATTGCCCGCGCCCTGGCGGGTGAACCGGCCATCATCCTGATGGACGAGCCGGCGGCCGGTCTCAACAGCCAGGAAACCGTCGCCCTGGCACAGCTCATCCAGAGAATTCGCGACATGGGGATTACGGTCGTCCTGGTGGAGCACGACATGGAATTGGTCATGGACATCTGCGACCGGATCGTGGTGCTCAACCTGGGCAGGAAGCTGGCCGAGGGGACGCCGCAGGAAATACAGGAGAATCCGGAAGTCATCGCCGCGTACCTGGGGGATGAATAAGATCTTTTTTTCACCGCGGAGGACGCAGAGGGACGCGGAGGAAATTCTATTACGTTGCAGCAATCAAACGCATACCTGAATGGTGATGGTTCGTTATTTCCTTTTTTTTACTCTGCGATCCTCTGCGTACTCTGCGGTAAACGTTATTTGGGGTTTAATGGTTCTGCTATGCTTCGACTTAAAAACATAAATACCTACTACGGCAAGGTCCATGCCCTCAAAAACGTCTCCCTGCACCTGGCCGAGGGGGAGATCGTGACCCTTATCGGGGCCAACGGGGCGGGCAAGACCACCATTCTCAACACCATCTCCGGTGTAACCCCGGCACTGGGGGGCGAGGTCCTGTTCGGCAAGGAGGCGATCACCGCGCTTTCGCCGGACCGGATCGTCAAGCTGGGTATCTCCCAGGTGCCGGAGGGGCGCCAGGTGTTCAAGCCGCTCTCCGTGGAGGATAACCTGGAGCTGGGCGCCTATCTGCGCTACCGCAGCGGGGAAGGGAAGGGGGCCATTCACAAGGACATGCAGCAGGTGTTTGACCTGTTCCCCCGCCTGGAGGAGCGCCGCAAACAACTGGCCGGCACCATGTCGGGCGGCGAGCAGCAGATGCTGGCCATTGGCCGGGCCTTGATGGCGCGGCCGAAGCTGTTGCTTCTGGACGAACCCTCCATGGGATTGGCTCCCTTAGTGGTGCAGGAGATCTTCAGGGTGCTGGAGCAACTCCGCCGCGAAAACGGCACCACCATCCTGCTGGTGGAGCAGAACGCCAAGGCAGCTTTGAAGTTGGCCGATCGCGGCTATGTCCTGGAGACCGGCAAGGTCATCCTGGAAGGGGAGTCGGCTGAGTTGATGGAGAACGCCGAGGTCAAACGGGCGTATCTGGGCAAGGACAAGAAGGAAATCTGGGAAAGATAAATTCGATTTTTGCCACGGAGACACAGAGACACAGAGGAAAACAAATATTAAGATTCTCAGGTTGAACGGAATTTAAATTTACTGTACCAACGTAGCGTATGATTTGTATCCCGTTCATCCTGGATATCCCTGTAAAATGTTTTGGTTTTGAAATTCTCCGTGTCTCTGTGGCTCTGTGGCAATAAAGAAGGTGTGTAATGACACGTGACGAAGCTCGCAAAAAGATAATTTTCGCCCTGGACGTGCACGACCTGTCCGAGATCGACCGCTATGCGGAGATGCTCTCGGGCAAGGTGGGCATGTTCAAGATCGGCAAGGAACTGTTCACCTCCTGCGGCCTGGAGGCCGTCCACACGGTGCAGCGCCATGGCGGCGAGGTATTCCTCGATCTGAAATACCACGATATCCCCAATACCGTGGCCAAGGCCATGGTAGGGGCGGCCCGGTTGGGGGTGCAGTTGGCAAACCTGCACGCCCTGGGCGGATTGGAGATGATGGAGACGACCGTGCGGGAGGTGCACCGTGAGTTTGGGGAAAACCGCCCCCGGCTGCTGGCGGTGACCATCCTGACCTCGTCCACGGCCGAAACCCTGCAACGGGTGGGGATCGACCGCCCGGTGGAGGAGATGGTGGTCCGTCTCGCCAAATTGGCCCGGGAAGCGGGCATGGACGGTGTGGTGGCCTCGCCCCTGGAGATCGGCCCGATCCGTGCGGCCTGCGGCCCGGACTTCCTGATCGTCACCCCCGGTGTGCGCCCCAGCTTCGCGGCTGTCGATGACCAGAAGCGGATCATGACTCCGGGCGAGGCGGTAGCAGCCGGCGCCGATTACCTGGTGATCGGCCGTCCCATTGCCAAGGCTGCCGATCCGGTCGCCGCAACGGAACTGATCGTTGATGAGATCATGGCGGCCTGCCCATGAAAGGCGAACTGATCTTCGGCGTCAACCCGGTCAAGGAATCGCTGCAGGGCACGCGCGGCGCGTATAATCTGTACGTGCAGATCTCGGCCAGCGACCACCGCGTGGAAAAGATCATCCGCTTGGCTGAACAGCGGGGGGTGGCGGTACACCGTCGCGAAAAGCAGGACCTTACCAGGATGTGCGCCTCGTCGCACCATCAGGGCATTGCCCTGGAGGTGGAACCATTCCGTTACGCCGATCTGGATGGCCTTCTTGCCTCGATCTCGGACAATGGGAAAAACGGTTTTCTCCTGGTGCTGGACGGCATCCAGGACCCCCACAACCTGGGTGCCCTGATCCGCAGTGCTGCCTGTGCCGGTTGCGACGGCGTGATTATCCCCAAGGACCGAGCCTGCGGCGTCACCGCTGCCGCGGAAAAGGCGTCGGCCGGTGCGGCGGAAACCATTCCAGTGGTCCAGGTGACCAATATCGCCCACTCCCTGGAAACCATGAAACGGTGCGGCTACTGGGTCTACGGCCTGGCCGGCGAAGCGGGCCAGGTGCTGTACAACGTGGCGTTTTCCGGCAAGGTGGTTGTGCTGGTCGGTGGCGAAGGGGAGGGGATTCGCCCGCTGGTCCGCAAACAGTGCGACGTGATCATGTCCATCCCCCATTACGGCGGGGTGGCTTCGCTCCACGCATCGGTGGCTGGCGGTATCGCCCTGTTCGAGGCGGCGCGGCAATTAACCCCCGATACACATATATAGAAGTAGTTGGCGGTTGTCTGAAACGAATTCCCTGGTATCCTGATAAGAAAGTTTTTGTGTACACCATGCCGCATCAGGTGATGGAAGGCACTGCGATACCAATGTAGCGTGCCGATCGCGTTTTCACTGCTCTGTTCAGATACGTTCCATGCCGTGATCCAATGACCGCTACGAACACGACCATCATTACCCCTTCCCGCATGCGCATGGCCATGGCCGTCAGCTCCCTGGCCATGTTCATGGCCAACCTGGACGTCAGCATCGTCAACATCGCCCTCCCGTCGCTAACCACGATGTACCACACCGATGCCACCGGCATCTCTTCCATTGTGCTGGGTTATATGCTGACCCTGACCGGCCTGCTGCTGGTGGGGGGCAGGATTTCCGATGCCAAAAGCCCGGAACGGGTACTGTGCTGGGGTTTCGGGATATTCATCATAACCTCGCTTCTGTGCGCGCTGGCGCCCTCGTTGAACTGGCTGATCTGCTTCCGGGTCATGCAGGGGGTGGGCGGAGCGCTCCTGTTTGCCACCTCGTCGGTGATCGTGGTCCATTACGTGCCGCCCGAGCGGAGAGGCCGGGCATACAGCCTGAACGGGTTGCTGGCCGGCGTGGCCGTGGCCTTCGGCGCGCCCATCGGCGGTTTCCTGCTGCAAACCTGGGGCTGGCGCTGGATCTTCCTGATCAATATCCCCATCGGCCTGATTGCCCTGGGGCTGGCCCGGGCCGCCTTTTTCCGCCGTGCCCCCGGCCGAGTCCAGGCCCTGGACTGGCCGGGAGCGCTGTACAGTTTCGCCTTTCTGACGGCGCTCCTCCATGCCCTGCACCGGGGCGAGGACGATGGCTGGGGAGCCCCCGCGGTCGTCAGTGCGTTTGCGGCGGTTGTCATCTTTCTGCTGCTGTTCCTGTGGCAGGAACTGCGCTGCCCTTCGCCGCTGCTGGACCTGTCGCTTTTTCGTACCCGGCCGCTATCCGCGGCCATGGCCGGCAATTTTTTCTATCTGATGCTGGTGGGGGGACTGACCTTTGTCCTGCCGTTCTACCTGACCCTGGTCCGGCATCTTTCCCCCGGTGATGCGGGGCTGGTGATGATGATATCGCCCGGCATCTCCATCATTGTCAGCCGCCTGTCCGGCTCTCTCTCCGACCGCATCGGCCCGCGAACGGTCTGCATTGTCGCCGCCGTGGCCATGGCGGCCGCTTCCCTGGGGATCATCGGGTTTGACACCGCAACGCCCTTCACCTGGATCTTCGGTCTGCTGGCCCTGCTCGGCATCGGCCGCGCCCTGTATGTCACCGCAGTGCTGACCATGATCATGAGCTTTTCAGAACCGGGGAAAGAAGGGATGTTGTCGGCCACCAAGGCCCTCATCCCCAACATTGGCTCCGCTTTGGGGGTCAGTATCTTTGCCCTTCTGTATAATGGACCGCTCAATGACCCGTTTGGCCGGCTCGCCCCGGATATGACGCTGGTGGTGGCCGGTTTCAGGATGTCCGCCCTGTTCGGAGCCGGCGTCGCGATGCTGGCGGTAATAGCAAGTCTGCTGTCTGATGCACGGAGACGAACTTCATAACAGAACATTCGGAGCCATGATCATGAACGGAGCGACCTACCCCCTTTCCCACCCGCAACAGCGCATTTATCTCGTTCAGGTAATGAATCCCGGCACGCCGGTCTGGAACGTGCCGTACGGTGCTCGCGGCTGCGGTGTCCTGGACCTTGACGCCATGCGACAGGCGGTATGCCTGGTCGTGAACGAGTTCGACGGCCTCAGGCTCCGGTTCACGGAGGTGGAGGGGGAGATCAGGCAGTATGTCGCCGACCCGGAGGATGTGCCGCTGGAAACGGTCGCGCTTGATGCCGGCGGCGATGCAGCCTATGACGCCTGGTCCCGCCGCTGGGTAACGGAGCCTGTCTGGGCGCTGGACGCGCCGCTGTTCCGGTTTGCCTGCGCCCGCATCACGGACAACACCTGGGGAGTCGTCGTCAAGGGGCACCACATCATCATGGACGGCAGGGGCGCCCTGAACACGGTCAGCCGCCTGCTGGAGATCTATGAGGTGCTGCGGGAAGGGGGAGCGGTGCCTGCCAGGGTGGAACGGGCGTCATACCTCGCCTACCTGGGCTTTGAAGAGGGGTATGTGTCGTCGGCCCAGGCAGCGGAGGACCGGGCCTTCTGGCTGAAGCAGTTCGAGAGCATCCCGGAAAAGCTCGAACTGTATCCCCACGCAGCCACCGGTTCGGTGAAATCCAACCGCAAATCCGTGCTGGCGCCGCCGGATCTCTCCGCTCGTATCTACGCCTTCTGCGAGGAGCGCAAAACCAGTCCCTACCGTCTGGTCCTGGCCGCATTGTACGTCTACCTGGCACGAACAAGCCGCAATCCCGACGTGGTGATCGGCACCGCCTTCCTGAATCGCGACTACCCCGGCATGGCCGACATCGTGGGGATGTTCGTCAGCACCATACCGATCCGCCTGAGGACCGGGCTGGAAGCGGATTTCCCGACCCTGCTCGATGCGATCAAGGCATTGATGGCCGAGATCCGGGGCCATGAACGCTATCCCTTCGATATCCTGGCCAACGATATCCGCGAGCGTGACGGACAGGCAGCGGAACTGATCCAGGTGACCATCGCCCAGGTGGTACGCAGCCCGCTGCCCGGCGGCGCACGGCTCGAATACCTCTGCCGGCGGTCCCACATGGACCCGCTCACCGTGTATGTCTCCCATGCCCGCCAGGGGGAGAGCGATGTGCCGGTGGAGCTGTTTCTCGACTACCAGACCGATATCTTCACCGAGGAACGCATCGAGTCGCTGGCCGGGTCCCTGCTCAACATCCTGGACGACGCCCTGGGGCATGCGGAAAGGCCGCTGTCGCACCTGAACATGCTTTCCGAGGCCGAGCGCCGCATGGTCCTCATGCAGTTCAACGCCACGGAGCACGCCTTCCCCACCGGCAAGACCCTGCACCGGCTTTTCGAGGAACAGGTGGCGCGCACGCCCGACAACACGGCCCTGGTCTTCCGCGACACCTCCATGACCTACGCCGAACTGGACGAGCGGGCAAACCGGCTGGCACGGCTGCTGCGGGAAAAGGGGAGCCGGCCGGACACCATCGTGGGCCTGCTGGTGGACCGTTCCCCGGCCATGATCATCGGGGCCCTGGGCATCCTCAAGTCCGGGGCCGGGTATGCGCCCATCGACCCGAACTACCCCGATGACCGTATCGCCTACATGCTGGAAAACAGCCAGGCAACCCTGCTGGTGACCCAGGGGCAGTACGTGGGCAAGATGGCGTTCAGCCAGCAGGTGGTGAACCTGGACGATGTGGACGATCTGCCCGCCGACAAGGGCACCCTCCAGCCCGATAGCGGCCCGGAACACGTTGCGTGCCTGATCTATACCTCCGGCTCCACGGGCAATCCCAAGGGGGTCATACTGGAGCACAAGGCCCTGGTGAACTTCACCTTCTGCATGATCCGCGACCGGGGCCTGACCCCGGAAGACCGCGTCGCCAAGTTCGCCAGCTTCAGTTTCGATGTCTCCATCTTCGAGATATATCCGGCCCTTTCCGCCGGGGCTGCCCTGTACATCGTGCCCGACGAGATCAGACTCAACCTGGTGCCGCTCAACGATTACTACGAGCAGAACGGTATCACCCGCGCATTCTTCACCACCCAGTTGGGGGAGCAGTTCATGGAGCTGTTCGACAACCGCTCGCTCGTGTCCATGGAGGTGGGAGGCGAGAAGCTGCGCTCCTTCAGGAAACGCCAGTACCGTTTCATCAACTGTTACGGCCCCACCGAGACATCGGTCTACTGCACCCAGTTCCCCGTGGAGCGCGACTACACCAATATCCCCATCGGCAAGCCGCTCGCCAACTACCGCATCTACATCGTGGATCAGTACAATAACCCCCAGCCCGTTGGGGCGCCGGGGGAACTCTGCATCGCCGGTATCGGCCTGGCCCGGGGCTACTGGAACCTGCCGGACAAGACGGCGGCGGCGTTCGTTGACAACCCGTTCGAGCCAGGGGAACGCATGTACCGTTCCGGCGACCTGGCCCGCTGGCTAGCGGACGGGAACCTGGAACACCTGGGCCGCATCGACCGCCAGTTGAAGATCCGCGGCTTCCGCATCGAGCCGGGCGAGATCGAGACCGCCATCCTCAAGCTTTCCGACGTCAGCCAGTGCGCCGTGGTGGATATCCGCGAGCCGAACGGCCGGGTCTCGCTCTGCGCCTACGTGGTCTCGGGCCGGGAGATGAACAGTGCCGTGCTGCGCAGGGAGTTGGGGACCACCTTGCCCGAGTACATGCTGCCCCAGTACGTGATCAGGATGGATCGGTTTCCGCTTACCGGGTCCGGCAAGATCGACCGCCGGGCCCTGCCGCGGCCAGAGGCCGAGGCCATCGAGGAGACGGAATATGCCGCCCCGCGCACCGAGACCGAAGAGCGGCTGGCAGAGCTGTGGGCCGATGTGCTGAAACTGCCGCGGGTCGGTATCGACGACAATTTCTTCAGCATCGGCGGCCACTCCCTCAAGGCGTCGTTCCTGATCGCCCGCATGGAGCGGCAGGTGGGGGTGCGGGTCTCCATGCGCGACTTTTTCGGCATCCCGACCATCCGCCAGTTGTCCGAACGGGCCGGCCAGCACGCAGAGGAGCTGCCGCGCATCGAACCGGCTGCAGTTACGGGCGGCTGCCCCCTGACCCCGCCCCAGGCCCAGTTGTTCGTGCTCTCCCGCATGGGGGGGATCGATGTCACCTACAACGTGCCCCAGCGTCTGACCTTCCGGGAGGCGCCGGACCCGGGACGGCTCTCCCGCGCCTTGCAGGCGCTCCTGGAGCGGCACGGCGCCCTGCGGAGCGCGTTTTCCGTCCGCGAGGGTGAGCCGGTCCAGACCCCTTGCGGGGAGATCCGCCTGGAGCGGCGCTTCCAGGCCATCGACGACAGCGAGGTGGAGGCGGTGTCGCGCGCGTTCGTCCGTCCCTTTGACCTGGCCCGTCCCCCTTTGATGCGGGCGCTGCTCCTGGAATCCACCGGCGGCGTCACCCATCTGCTGCTGGATTTCCATCACATAGCCTGCGACGGCGTGTCGGTCGGCATCCTGCTCAGGGAGCTGGATGCGCTCTATTGCGGCGAGAAACTGCCCGAACCGCGCCTCCAGTTCAGCGATTACGCCGCCTGGTACGCCCGCTTCCGGCAGGAGGGGCATTTGACCCCGCTTGCCGGCTTCTGGGAGGAGATGCTTACTGATCCCCAACCGGCCGAACTGCCGCTGGACCATCCGCGCGGCGGCGCGGCCGTTGCCTTCCGGGGCGCGACCCGCTCGTTCCTCATGGAGCGCGAGAGCGCCCGGGCCGTCGCCAGCCTGGCATCCCGCTGCGGTGCCACCCTGCATATCGTGCTCTTGTCGGTCCTGCACCTGCTGGTGGCGCGCTACACCCGCCAGGCGGACGTCATCACCGGCACCTCCCTGGCCGGGCGCACCATGGACGAGATCAGCGACATGGTGGGGATGTTCGTGGTGACCCTGCCGGTGCGCAGTTGTCCCGAAGCCGGCCTGACGGTGCGGGAGTATGTGGCCCGGGTGAAGGAAACCATGATGGGGGTCCACCAGAACCAGCTGTATCCCATGGAGCAGGTGTACGAAAAGCTGGGGCTGCGGCGCGGGGCAGGGCGCCACCCGCTCTTCGACATCAACTTCGTGTTGCGCAACATGGAGCTGGCCCACGAGGGGGGTGCGCTCTCCTACGAGCGCCATCCGATCCCCACCGCCACCAGCAAGTTCGATATCACCCTGGCCGCCGACGAGGTGAACGCTACCCTGCGCTTCAAGCTGGATTACCGCGCCGATCTCTTTGACGCCGATACCATCGAGCGCCTGGCCGGCCACTTCCTGCACCTGGCCGCCGAGATGGCCGCCGACCCCCAGCGTTGCCTGGGGGCAATCACCATGGTGACGCCGGACGAACTGAGCCGCCTGCTCGCCTTCAACCCGCGCCCGGTGGCGCTGCCGGCGTGGCCCACGGTGGTGGATGCCTTTCGTGGCCACGCGGCACGACAACCGGACCGGACCGCCCTGGTGGCCGGGGACGGCAGCCTGACCTACGGGGAACTGGAGCGACAGGCGCTCTCCCTGGCGCTTCTTTTGCGCGAAAAGGGGGTCGGGCCAGATCAGGTCGTGGCCATCATGGCCGACCGGAGCAGGAACGTGGTGGTAGGCATGCTGGCAACGGTCATGGCAGGCGGCGCCTACACTGCCGTGGACCCGGCCTATCCCGCTGAACGCATCGCCCATATCCTGGAAAATGCCGCTCCCAGGGTCATCCTGGGGAACAGGGCGGTCCTGGACGGCGTCCGCTGCGCGGGCGAGCGGATCGCGCTGGATCAGCCGTTCGCGGCTTCGCAGACCCTGGCATCCGGGATCGGGAGCCCCTCCCCAGGGGATCTGGCCTACATCATCTATACCTCCGGCTCCACCGGCGTGCCCAAGGGGGTCATGGTCGAGCACCGCTCCCTGGCCAACTTTCTGGGGTGGTACACGGCTTTGCACGGCTTCAGCCCGGCAGACAACGCGGCGGCCTTTGCCTCGTTCAGTTTCGACGCCTGCGTGGCCCAGGTCTGGGCGCCGCTGGTGTCCGGCGCATCGCTGCACATCATCCCCGAGGAGTTGCGGCTTTCACCGGCCGACCTGTCGGCCTATTTCGAGGCCAACGCCATTACCCACGCCCATTTCCCGACCCAGTTCGCCGAGCAGTTCATGGCCATGACCGACAACCGCTCCCTGAAGCGGCTGGTGGTGGGGGGCGACGCCCTGCGCTCCTACCGTCCTCAGCAGTACCGCCTGGTCAACGAGTACGGCCCCAGCGAGGCCACCGTGGCGTGCAGCGCCATCGCCGTGGACCGCCCCTACGACAAGGTGCCCATCGGCACGCCGGCGGACAATGCCCGCATCTACATCCTGGACGCGAACCTGCGACCGCAGCCGCTGGGGGTGCCGGGAGAGATCTGCATCGCCGGGGCCGGACTCGCCCGGGGCTACCGCAACAATCCGCAGCAGACCGCCGAACGTTTCGTGGCCGATCCGTTCGTGGCGGGTGAGCGGATGTACCGCACCGGCGACCTGGGGCGGTGGCTTGCGGACGGCACCCTCGATTTCCTGGGGAGGGTCGATTTCCAGGTCAAGATCCGCGGCTTCAGGATCGAGCTTGCCGAGATCGAACAGGCGCTTTCCCGTGTCAGCGGTGTCGGCCGCTGCGTGGTCCTGGCCAGGGACGACGGGGCAGGGGGCAAGTACCTGTGCGCCTATTACGAGGCAGAGGCGGAGATGCCGGCCCAGGAGCTGAAGGCCGGCCTGGCCGCGACCCTGCCGGAGTACATGATCCCGGCCGCGTTTGTCCGCCTGGATGCGCTCCCGGTTACCCGCAACGGCAAGATCGACCGGCAGGCCCTGCCGGACCCGGATTTCACGGCGCCGGCGGGCGAGATCGTGGCCCCGCGCAACCGGGCCGAGGAACTGGTCGCCGCTGCCTGGCGTGCGGTCCTGAAGGGGTGGGAGGGGAGTGTCTTCAACAATTTCTTCGAGGCCGGCGGCGATTCCCTGCGGGCCATCGCCCTTGTTGCCCGGTTGCAGACACATTTCGCGGTCAGGATCGGCGACATCTTTGCCTGGCCGACCCTTGCGGAGCAGGCGGCGCGCCTGGCGCCGGCCGCAGACAACCTAAAACTGCGCATCGGCCGTCTCAAGGATTCCCTGGCAGCCACGCTGGCGGCGCGGGCGCGCCTGGCCGACAACCCCGGATTCCAGGAGCAGGTGGCCGCATACCGCGGCAGCTACAAGGAACTGCTCAGGCGCGACTTCCGTACCCGCCGGCCGCTCTCCACCATCCTGCTGACCGGTGCGACCGGCTATCTCGGCGCCTATCTGCTGCGCGAACTCCTTCATAAGCGCGAGGAATGCCTCCTGGTGCTGCCGGTGCGGGGCAGGGACCAGCAGGATGCCGAGGCGCGCCTGCACGCCAAGCTGGCATTCTACTTCGGTCCCCACTATGTCCCGCAGCACAGGAACCGGTTCCGGGTGGTGTGCGCCGATCTGACCAAAGAGCGCCTCGGGTTGCCGGAAGACCGGTATGCGGAACTGGCGCAGTCAGTGGAGTGCATTGTGCACAGCGCCGCCAATGTCCGCCATTACGGGGCATACGAGGAGTTCCGTCTCAGCAACGTCATTGCCACCGAGCACCTGTTACGGCTGGCAAAGGAGGGGAAACGGGCGCCGTCGTTCCACTACATATCCACCACCTCCACCGGCATGGGGGTTGCCGAAGGGGCCTATGTCATCTTCTCCGAGGATGTCGTAGATATCGGCCAGAAGCCCGAGAATGTCTACGTGCGCACCAAGCTGGAGGCCGAGATGGCGGTGGCGGCACTGCGCGGCAATGGCGTGGATGCCCGGATCTACCGGGTCGGGAACATTGCCTTTGATTCCGAGACCGGCGCATTCCAGGAAAACATGGAGGAGAACGGCTTCTTCCAGCAGATCAGGGCATACGCCGAGCTGGGGTATGCGCCCGCCCAGGGGGACGAGCGCAACATCACCTTTGTGGACCAGTGCAGCCGGGCCTTTGTGGCGCTCTTCGACATTGTCTCGCTGGCGAACGAGACGTTCCACCTGACCAATCCGCACACGGTCAAACTCTCCGCATTCCTCTGCAAGCCGGGTCTGGGCCTCGCCATCGAGCAACTCCCGCTGCCCGATTTCCTGGACCGCCTGCTTGCGCTCATGGATCTGGAGCCGTTCAGGGAGGTCGCCGAAAAGCTGATGCTCCACCAGGGGTGGCTCGACCGGGACCCGGACCGGGTTCTGCCGCCGCTGGTGACCCTGAGCGACAAGAGCGAACGTTGCCTGGCCGAGGCCGGCTTCGAGTGGCCCGCTCCGGAACCGGCAACCATGCGGCGTCTCATGCTTGCGGCCCTGGCGAAGAGGCAGGAACGGTTGCGCGCCATGGCGCTCTTCTCGCTGTTGAACAGCGATGAGATCGACCTGCTGGTGCTTGGCGCACGCCCGCTCTGGGCGGCCGACGAAGAACGGATCGCCCATGAGGGGGAGGAGCCGAGGGCGATCTACCTGCTGGCGGACGGCCACCTGGAGGTGAGCCGTACCGCGCTGAACGGCTGGACCGGCACGGTGCGGGTCATGTCCAGCGGTGAACTGGTCGGCAAGGACCTGCTGCTGCACCAGCTCCCCTCGCCGGCGAACGTGGAGCCGGTGCTGGGCGGCGCCTATCTGCTGGCGTACCGGCCGGAGACCCTGCGCAGGCTGCTGGATCAGTCGCCGCGTTTCGCCCTGGGCTTGACGAAGCAGCTCAGCTTTGCGGTCAACCGCCTCGAATCGCTGTTCGTTGATCTGGAATAGCGCGTGCTGAACCTGCAACGAATAGATACCGTAAAGGGAGGACCGGCACTGTTCCTCCTGCGGCTGCCGCTCCCGCTGGAAGCGGAGGCGATGGAGATGTTGGCCAGTGCCTGTTCGCGGCAGCGTCGCGAACGGTCCCGTCGTTATCGCCGCCATGGGGATGCAACCCGCTGTCTGGCCGCCGGCTGGCTGGTGGGGCGTGCGGTGGAGGAACTGTTCGGACTGTCCGGCATTCACGAATCCCCTGACGAACAGGGCTGCCCTCGGCTTACATGCATTCCCGGTTGTGCCCTGTCCCTTGCCCATTCCGGGTCATGGGCCGCCTGTGCGCTGCACCCCGGCGGGCCGGTGGGGGTGGATGTGGAGCAGCCGCCGGAGATCCTTCCCGGCATGACGGAGACGTTCATGTCTCCGCCAGAGGTGCTGGAGTATGGAAATCTGCCTGGCGGGCATGAACGGAACGATTACTTCCTGCGGCACTGGTGCCTGAAGGAGTCCTGGCTCAAGGCCGTCGGATGCGGCATGGGGCGTGATCCGGTCTCCGTTGGCATCTCGTTGAACGGCAACCTGATGACCGTGGAGCATGAGCGGTGCGAAGTATGGCATATCCGCGAACAGAGACTGGCTGACGGCTCGCTGCTGACGCTCTGCTGGCAATGACCGCCACCAGCCCGAATCGGGAAAGGATTCAGGTCATACCCCTGAATTCGTGACGCCTTCCCGGCTTCTCTCGCTTAGAATGCCTCAATCCCGGCGTTTGAGGCTCCAGTCGCGGCTGTAGCGGAGTTCACCCGGCAGAGACGGCATGGAACTTCACGGGCGGCGATTGGCTCCGGCATTTCACTCGTTCCGCCGTACAGGCATCACGGATTCAGGAAAATATTGCTCACACAGGAGGCACATCATGGGACTCTTTTCGGCGACAGGAAAAGACGCGGGTGCGGCGGAAACCAAGAAATTTCACGCCGATTTCGGGCAACTGCTGGTGGATGGAGAGATCATCGAGATGGGATGTGTTGTCTTTCGGGATACCTTCCTGTTTACCAACAAGAGATTGATCCTTGTGGATATCCAAGGGGTTTCCGGGAAGCAGATAGAGTATCTATCCGTACCGTACAGTAAAATCACGAGATTCAGCGTACAGACGGGGGGAAGTTTCGATCTTGACGCCGAACTGAAGCTCTGGATCGGCAGCGACACCATACCTCTGGAGAAAAAATTCAATAAAGATGTCAATGTCTATGAGGTGCAGAAGGTGTTGGCCCGCCATGTGCTGAAATAGCACGTGGTAGTGCCGCTTTTGCACCAGGCCTTTGCCCCTGGCATCGCCCGGAACGCCTCTCTGAAGTCGTTTCGGACGATGCCGGTTCAGAGCGGATGTACCCCCTCAAGCCGCAGTAGGGCATCTTTCCTGTCCACCCCACCCGCATAGCCGGTCAAACTTCCGTCAGCGCCCACCACCCTGTGGCACGGAATCAGGATGGAAATGGGATTATGCCCGACTGCGCCCCCCACGGCCTGGCTGGACATGGATGCCAGCCCCTCGGCATGGGCAATCGCTTGCGCGATTTCACCATACGTCATGACCTCTCCGAAGGGGATTTTCAGCAGGATATCCCACACGCTCTTCCGGAACGGCGACCCCTGAGGGGAGAGCACGATGTCACGTCCAGGGTCCTTTCCGGCGAAATAGCGGGAGAGATGGGACCGCAACGCCGTGAAAACGGGATAATCAGGCTCCCTGAGCCATGTCGCCGGTGTGGTGGGGTAATATTTTTGTCCGATAAACCACAACCCAATGAGCGCCCCGTCTTCGGCTGCCGCCGTCATGGGTCCCAGCGGGGTTTCGATTGTGCAGGTGTATGTCATGGTATCAACTCCTTTTTTGGATACGCCCGTTTTCGAGAGAGTTCCACAGCGTAACGGTTGCGTAGGAACGCCAGGGGCTCCAGGTTTGCGCCAGGGCCTGCATCGCTTCCGCTGACATCCCCTCAAGCGCCTTTTTCAGGCCGTGGTCCGTATGGGGGAAGGCATCCGGCCAGGCGAGGGCCCGCATGGCGATATACTGCACCGTCCATGGACCGAAACCGGGGAGTGTAAGCAGTTTTTCCATCTCGCTTGCTGGGTCCGCATGGGGAGAAAGCGTGATGGAACCGGTCACCAGGGCTTCGGCCAGACTGCGAATCGACCGGGCCCTGGCGCCTGTTATGCCGAGAGGTCCCAGGCGATCTTCTGGCGGGCCTTCGAGGGCGCAGAGTTCGTCCGGAAGGGGAAAGGTAACGGCAAGTTCCTCGAACGGCGTGTCTATCCTCTTGCCCAGGGCCTGGACAAGCCGCATAGCAAGAGTGCGTGCCGCCTTGACGGTTACCTGTTGTCCCAAAACGGCCCGTATGGACAGTTCGAACGGGTCGAAGCATCCCGGCAGACGTATCCCTGCTACGCACATGCCCGTGCCGAGCCGGTTCATCGTCCCAAGCCTTTCATGGACGTGCATGGGGTTGCAGTCGACGTCGAAAAGCTGCCTGGTTCTCGCCAACACCTGCGGCAGAACCGGCAGGAGCGTTGGTGCCACGGTCAGGGAAAGGGCGTTATGCCGGGGTCTGTTGGATACGGAGATCCAGCCGTAATGGATGGTTTCTCCTTTTTTAACGGCTGCGGTGCGGCGGTACGTGTCCCGGCTGACGCTCTCCACGCCCGGAATGGCTCGGGCTGCGAGAAATGAGAGCATCTCGTTCCAGGCGTAGGGGGGACGATATTCAAGGGACAGGGTAATGCCGTCATGGTCTTCCGGCCGGCCTTTGTCCTTGTTCCTGAAGCGGCCCGGCGTGAGCCGGTAGCGTTTTTTGAAAAGGTCGTTAAAACGGCGGATACTGCCGAATCCCGCTGTCATGGCAACGTCCGTCACGCTGAGCTGCGTATCGGTAAGAAGGTTTTTTGCCAGAAGCAATCGCCGGGTCTGAAGGTATTGCACGGGAGAGACGCCGTATTCGGCTAAAAAGACACGGCGCAGGTGCCGGTCGGTAATACCGAGCATGGCTGCCAGGTCCGGGATGGTGCGGTCGGTCAGCAGATCCTCTTCCATGATGAGCGTGCCGACGCGCGCAAGCCGCGTGACGGAATCCATGGGGGACAGCCCCGGAGCCAGCTCCGGACGGCACCTGAGGCACGGCCGGTAGCCGGCCGCTTCGGCCGCTGCGGCGCTGATGAAAAAGGAACAGTTCTCCTCCCTGGGCGGTTTTACCCGGCAAATCGGACGGCAATAGATGCCGGTGGAGGAAACACCGCAAAAGAAGCGGCCGTCGAAGCGGCTGTCATGTGCCCGCATGGCGGCATAGCAGGCTTTGTCATCCAACAGCAGGGTATGTGTTTCTTTGAGTGACATTTTTTCTTCCCTTCGTATGTTCTTTTATAACACGATGGGGAAAAAATACTGGCTGTTTTCGGACATGAAAACGGGGGGATGGGTGGGGGAAACGTTGGGGAGTTTCAAGGCACAAAAATGGCTGGGGTGATGAGTGCCGTCAGCCCAAATTCCACTTCTCGTCGAACCTGCGGAAGTACTCCTCCCGGCACCAGTTCTCCACTTCCACCAGAGACCGGAACGCCTCTTCGAAGTCGTTCATGCCGATACTGAACACTCCGTGGCCGTAGACAATGGCCCGTCCCGGCTCGCCGATCACCGGTGGAACGTTCTTGGCGATCCCTCCAGCCCCGATCTCGCCCGCCACCACCGGCGTTCCCCCCAGAAACCGCACCTTGGGACAATCGCGCCAGCAGTCCGTAATCGCACATTCGGATCGTTCCTCGCACAACATGCTCATCACTACCGCGAAGCGCGGGTGCCCGTGGAGGATGGCGCGACAACCGGTGGTCTCGAAGATGCGGCGGTGGGCCACCAGTTCGCTGGATGCGGTGATGCCGACGGTGGAACTGTTCCCAAAAGGGACCGGATCGATGCAACCGGGCAATTCGTCCAGGCTGGAGGCGGTCTGGGAGATGTAGATCAGATCACCGTTTGAGTAGGAAATGTTGCCGAAAAAGGAATCCACCAGACCGCGTTGGACGGTATAGCTCCCCACCCGGGCGATCTCGTCAAGGATGACCGTTTTTTCCATGATCGGCCCGGTCCTGAATTCGAGTCCCTCCGCGGAGAGGGGCAGCAGCCACTCCCGGCGGAAGCGGGCAAAGGCCTCTGCCTCGCCCGGCAACTGGAAGCCGTGCTCAAGCACGTCTTCCAGATATTTGATAAAGGTGGAATGAAACACCGACGACCAGTTGATATACCCCTGCTCCACGGTCAGCCCGCCCGTGGCGATAATCCCTATCCCTTCTACCACGATCCCTTTGCGGTTGCCTAATAAGTGGGCAATGGTAGTAGCGGGGTTGCTGCCCAGTTCGCACTGTCGCAGGATCGGTATGTCGTGCAGGAAGGTACGGGTTTCAGTGTCGCGGGGCACGATCCGCTGTTCACCCGTTCCTGCCCGTTGTATGAGAAGGTCAGCAAAGGGAAGGGAAGGTTGGGCAATGGTAAGGGCCAGGCAATTGAGCTGGCCGAGAACGTCGCCGGCAAGCCGGGCCAGTTCCGGTTCCCCGGAGAAGACCAGGACATCGTCCTGTGCGGCAAAGGCGATGCGATTGGGATCAGCGGAACGGTCGGCAAGCAATTTGCGGGTATATTTTGCGATCTGGTCGTGCATCAGGGCAACAACTTCCCTGCAACTTTTGCCACAGAGGCGCAGAGACACAGAGGATTCACAGAGTTATATTCAAAAAATACAAAGCGGTACACGTAGTTTTCTTTGTCTGCTTGTTCAAGAGGGAATGTTTTGGATCTACTCAAAGTCTTTTCTCCGTGCCTCTTCAGGCCCTTTGGGTCAGTGTCTCTGTGATGTTCGGTTCCGTGTTATGAGGATTAGGGGAGATTGGTAAAAAGGACCGATCCATCTGCCAGGATCTCTTTACGGAAGTGTGCCTTTGGTTTATGGGCGGCCATACGCACTTTGGGCAGTTGCGTGGTGCTGCCGGGCATAAAAGCCGGCGTGACGTTGACGCCCGCTTGCCAGGCTTCGAAGTGCAGGTGTGGTCCGGTGGAGCGCCCGGTGTTGCCGGAATAGGCAATGACCGTGCCCGTATCCACCATCTGTCCCGGAGAGGCCATCAGGCGGCTGTTGTGGCCGTAGAGCGTGACCATGCCGTTGTCGTGTTCGATAAGGATGGTGTAGCCGTAACCCGGTCGCTGGCCGCTGTAGACAACAACCCCGGTCGCAGCCGGTCTGACAGGGGTTCCCTCGGGGATGGCGATATCGATGCCGTTGTGATAGCGCGGTTTTCCGTCAATCGGATCAACGCGCATGCCGACCCCGGAGGAGATTGCCCCGCCAACCGGCGGCAGGTGCGGTTCAATGGCGGAGTTTGCTGATGGCGCCCGGTTACCGAGTGAGGTGGTAACGGTCTTTTCTACAACCTCATCGAGAGATATGTTGTGGATCTTTTGCGTGGCGGTGCCTTTTCGCACTGACCGCCGTTTTTTGGACGAATCCCTGATAACCAGTTTGGCATCCTTGGTATTGGGGGCGTCGGTAAAGGTTTCAACCCCGTCAATGGTGACAAAGCGGTAGATATCTCCCCGCGATGGGGTGGCAGCGGCAATGATGATTCCGCCCGCGCACAGGACCGGGAGCAGCAGCTTCGACGCAGCATGTGCGGAGCGTGAAATGTGCATGGATTCTTTCTTAGTGCTTGTCGTCAGTGATTATTTCTGATAGATAATTTCTTTCCGACTATAGCGCAATTATGTAATTCATGCAATTCATTATCCTTTTGGGGACGTACCATGCTTCAATACTTTGACAAAATCGTACGGGGCACCGATTACGAGGACAATCTCGTTATTGTCCAGTTCCTCAAGGGAATGATCGGGCAACGTTTTTCTTTTCTCAATTATTACAAGGAAATACCCGTATCGTACGATGCCACCCTGTTGAGTGTGGAAAATGAGATGGCAGAGTTCTCGGTGCATGATTACCAGGCAAAGGTCATTACCATGGAGCGCAGGGCCCTGATCTATTCCCATGAAAAGAGCCCGGTGAAAGAGGACCTGGTGGCCGAGGCCTTTTATGTGAATGTTGCTAAAAAAAAGGTGATTCTCTGCAAATTCGGTTATGCCAGAATATCATCGGACCATCGCCGATTTGTGCGGGTCTTGCTTGATATCAAGGTGGAGGCCGATCTGGTCTTTGATGAAGGTATTATTTCGGGGACCATTATCGATATATCACTCGGCGGTGCGGCAATGAGAGTCCAGTCGAGCGATTTGCTTGCACCCGGTCTGGGTGTAAATATGTTCATCAAACTGCCGGACAGCCAGACCGGTTCAATCAACGAGGTTGGACTGAGTGCCACGGTTGTCAAGGTCGAGGGGAAGGATGCTCCCTATACCTGTTTTCTGGAATTCCGCCCTGAAAAACAGTCCCAGCAGCAGATCTCCTACTTTATCAATCAACGCCAGGTCGAAATCATCAAGGAACTGAAAGACGAAAACCTCCATCCAACACCTGCCCGCACTGCACAATATTGATGCACTGGCGTGGTGTGTTTGCCTAATTTGTCGGCAGGGCTTGCCTGGGGGAGGTTGTTTTTCGTTAGCTGATAGTAGTGTAATCATTTGTAATGATTGGTAATTGCTTGCAACGATTTTTTTGGCAAAACACTTGCTTTCAGAAGTTGCTTACTACTTGCAATTTGCTTCATAAACCTTATAATCTCCCCCGTCCACTTTCAAGAAAGGGAGGAACACGAGTTTGAAAAAAGTCGAAGCCATAATCAAGCCATTCAAGCTGGACGAGGTAAAAGAGGCCCTCAACGAAATCGGCATCCAGGGCATCACCATCAGCGAGGTCAAGGGGTTTGGCCGCCAGAAGGGTCATACCGAACTCTACCGCGGCGCCGAATACGTGGTGGATTTCATCCCCAAGATCAAACTTGAAATCATTGTTTCCGACAACATCCTCCCGCAGGTTATCGAGGCCATTGAGAAGTCTGCCAAGACCGGCAGAATCGGCGACGGCAAGATATTTGTGACGCCGGTCGAGGCTGTTGTCAGGATCAGGACCGGCGAAACCGGCGAAGATGCTCTTTAATTTTATTGTGTATTATGCATAACACCCCCGAAAGGAGAAACTGATGACCCCGAAACAGGTAGTAGATTTTGCCAAAGAAAATGGCGCGTTGATGGTTGATTTTAAATTTATGGATTTTGTCGGTATCTGGCAGCATTTTTCCACGCCGATGAGCGAATTCGGCGAGGACATTTTTGAGGACGGTCTCGGCTTTGACGGTTCTTCGATCCGCGGTTGGCAGCCGATTCATGCTTCCGATATGATCATCATCCCCGACGCCACCACCGCCAAGATGGACCCCTTCACCGCTATCCCGACCCTGTCCTTGATCTGCAATATCTTTGACCCGATCACCAAGGAAGGCTACAGCCGCGACCCGCGTAACATCGCCATCAAGGCCGAGGCATACCTCAAGTCCACCGGCATCGGCGACACCGGGTTTTTCGGTCCCGAGGCAGAATTTTTCATTTTTGACGACGTCCGTTTCGACTCCAGCGCCAACCAGTCCTTCTATGCCGTTGATTCGGTCGAGGGCGCCTGGAACACCGGCCGCGAAGAGTTTCCCAACCTGGGCTACAAACCGCGCCACAAGGAAGGTTACTTCCCGGTTTCTCCCACTGACTCCCAGAACGACCTGCGTAACGAGATGGTCATGGAGATGCAGAAGGTCGGCATCCAGGTCGAGTGTCAGCACCATGAGGTTGCCACCGGCGGACAGGCCGAGATCGACATGCGTTTCGACTCTCTGGTCAAGATGGCCGACAAGTTGCAGTGGTTCAAGTACATCATCAAGAACGTTGCCTATCGCAACGGCAAGACCGCAACCTTCATGCCCAAGCCGCTTTATGGCGACAACGGTTCCGGCATGCACTGCCACCAGTCCATCTGGAAGGACGGCGTCAACCTGTTTGCCGGTGACAAGTACGGCGGACTCTCCCAGATTGCCCTGTATTACATCGGCGGTATCATCAAGCACGCCAAGGCCCTCTGTGCCTTCACCAACCCGACCACCAACTCATACAAGCGTCTGGTGCCGGGCTTCGAGGCTCCCGTGAACATGGCTTACTCCAGCCGTAACCGTTCGGCCTCGCTCCGTATTCCCATGTTCTCCACCAATCCCAAGGCAAAGCGCATCGAATATCGTACGCCCGACCCGTCCTGCAACGGCTACCTGGCTTTTGCCGCCATGCTGATGGCCGGTCTTGACGGCATCGAGAACAAGATCGATCCGGGTCAGCCGCTGGACAAGGACATCTACGGACTTTCTCCGGAAGAACTCAAGGGCATTCCGTCCGCTCCGGGCACCCTGGAAGAGGCGCTCAAGTGCCTTGCAGAAGATCATGACTTCCTGCTCAAGGGCGATGTCTTCACCCCCGACGTCATCGAGAAGTGGATCGAGTACAAGACCGAAGCCGAAGTCAACCCGGTCCGTATGCGGCCGGTTCCCATGGAGTTCCAGTTGTATTACGACATCTAGGAAAAACGATACATGCTGCAATGAAAAAGGCGGGAGCGATCCCGCCTTTTTTCGTATCTAACGGTCTGTTTCCAGCAACTAAGGACATACGTGTGATTACGTCTAGTCGAGATACAGCCGATTGAATAGATATAGCACCGCAATTTGCGTTCTTTGTCCCCCAATACGTAATTGTATTTCAATAATAATGCGTGGTAACGATGTGCTGAATCTAATGGTACTCATTGAGAAATTGAAGTACTGATCAAGTGGCTGATAAAAAGAAGAATCTGTTTTTCTGATTGATCCTTGTTCTATTCCGACTCCAGTTATTTCAGTTGGTTCCAAGTAGTATTATGCGGTATTCGCATTTAACGTAGTGTACTGAACGCCTCATACTGGACAATTTTCACCAAGTCTGCTATGAGAGATTCCAATGCCCTATAGACCTATTTCACATATCATCCTGACGTTTTTACTTGCCCTTTGCCTGGTTCCTTCTTTTGCCTGGTGCGCGGACAGCGACGACACCATGTCGCTGTTCGAGGGAATGCAGGAACAGACATCATCCATCTCCCGCGCTCCCAAACCGCTCTCCCGAACCGCCGAGAACGTCACCGTGGTCACCGCCGCCGACATCGAGGCGCTCAACGCCCACACCCTGGCCGATGTGCTGGACACCATCCCCGGCATACAGACCGTGGCTTTGGGCGGACCAGGGAGCGTTTCCTACACCTTGATCCAGGGTTCCAGCTTCAGCCACGTGCTGGTTCTGGTGGACGGTATCCCGCTCAACAACTCGGACAACTTCTCGGACACCGCCCAAGTGCCGGCTCGTATTATCGAGCGGATCGAGATCGTCAAGGGGGCCGCCTCATCGGCTTGGGGCCAGGCCTTGGGTGGAGTGGTCAATGTCATAACCAAGTCCCCCGAACAGCGTCGCGCCATCGGTGGCACCGTTACGGCCTCCATCGGCGAGCGGACCACTGCCGACAGCTCTGTCGAACTAACCGGCACCACCGGCCGGCTGGGATATTACCTCTCCAGCGGCTTCCTGGGCTCCAACGGCATCTTGCCCAATACGCAACTCTCCTCCAACAACGCCTTTGGCAAATTGAGCTACGCCTTGCCGGACCAGGGTCTGCTCACGGCCACCTTGAGCTACACCCGCGCCAACCGGGGTAACCTCTTCATTCCGCCGATAGATCTCAAGGAAAACCAGGAAGCCCGTGATCTCTACACCGGCCTGGCCTTCAGCCGCCCCCTGACTGAGCGCCTGAAGCTGGATGTCCTGGCCCGTTACGCCCTCCGCAACGACCACGTCTTCGACAGCCAGATCAGCGACAATGCACTCCTGACCGCCCCCCATGCCAAGGAGCATGTCAGCGGCGGCAACGTCAAGCTGACCTGGCGTGGTGACAGTAACCTTGTCGTTGGAGGCGTTGACTACGAACATTATGAGTTTACAAATACCGACACCCTTGTTGGAAGTGTCCACGCCGATACGCTCCACCAGAAGGTTGACCGCTGGGGCGTCTACCTGAATGACACCTTCTCACTTGGCCCCCTGGCCCTGATCCCCGGCATGCGCTTCGACCATACACAGAGCGCCGGCGATCAGTTCAGCCCCTCTTTCGGGGCAACCTACCAGGTGGGAGAGAACACGGTTGTACGTGGTTACACGGCCCGTGGCTACAGTTTGCCCACGCTGGTTCTGCAGCGGGGCACGGAGAAGGTCTGGACAACCCAGGTGGGTGCCGAGAGCGGGGCCGTACCCTACTTGTGGCTGAAGGCCACCCTGTTTCGCAACCAGACGTGGAACGTCCAGACACAGAACTCCCAAGGCGAACCCGTTGCGGAACAGCATATCTCCTTGGGGACTGAATTGGAGGCCCGCACTGCGCCGGTGCGGAACACCTCCCTGGGGACCGGCTACATCTTTGCCGACACCACCCGCACCAGCGACGGTTCCCAGGTGTACGGCGTGCCGCGTCACACCCTGCAAATTGCCCTGCGTTACGATGACAAGACCTTCCGGGGCATGCTGACCGGCCGCCACATCTGGTGGAACGCCGACCCCTCCTATGGGGCGCGCTACTACGGCCTGTTGTGGGATCTGCACCTGGGCGCCACGCTCATCAAGCGGGAGGACACCCGCCTGGAGGTATTCTTCTCCGGTCACAACCTGTTCAACGGCGCCCAGTTCCCGGACCCTTTCACACCCAACACCCCCCGCTGGTTCGAAGGCGGCATAAAGGTGAGGTTCTGATGAGGCGGCTCATGCACCGGCATAGCCTCACGGCCCTGTTCCTCTTCCTGGCACTCCTGGTACCCGCGCTTGCTCAGGCTTACGACGTGCTGGTGCTGCAAAGCAGGCACGCCCCTGCCTTCGTTGATGTGCGGAATGGTTTCTCGAAACAGTCGAGCAGTAAGCGCGTTATTGTCCTGTCGGACTATAGCGACGTGGACGCCGTTCGTATCGTCAGCGAAGACCATCCACGCCTGATCCTGGCCATCGGTGATGAAGCCCTGGCCGTTGCCCGCAAGGTCCAGAACACGCCTGTGCTGGCCGTCTTGAGTCTGGGCATCGGTTCTCCAAGAGCTTTGCCCCATAATTTGAGCGCTATCAGTATGTTTGTCTCGCCGGAACGCTATGTAACCCTGTTCCGAAGCATGAATGTCCGCCGCGTCGGGATAATCCATAATCGCTCCAAATGTGGCTGGTATCTGGCCGAGGCTCGCCAGGCAGCCAAGGAGGCGGGTATTGAACTGGTTGTGCGTGAAGTCTCTTCCCCACACGAAACGCTGGATAAATTATCCAGCCTGGGCGGTCAAGTTGATGCCCTCTGGATGCTGCCCGATGCAACCACCGTCACCAGCGAGACAACCGAGGCGTTTTTTCTCTTTGGGGTGAATCATTCCGTTCCGGTGGTAGCGTTTTCCGGCATGTATCTCAACATGGGGGCCGCCGCGGTGCTTGATATCGACCGCAAGGAACTGGGTCGCCAGGCGGCGGAAATGGCCAGGAAAATCCTCAATGGGGCATCCATCACCGAAGTCAGCTATCCCAGCGGCATTAAACTGAAAACCAACGCGACGGTTTTGAAGCGTCTGAACCTTACCGGCGATTTATCGATAACTCGATAGCTTCCACGACCATGCCAGCCACCACGCACCTGAAAACAGTTCGATCCAGCTTCCGCGCCAAGCTCTTCTCTGTTTTTACCCTGCTGACAGCGGTGATATCGATCCTCTTGAGCACGCTGTACATCCTCAATGAAAGTAAGGAAAAACGGGAATACCTCTCCGACAGCCTCAAACAGGCGACCCGGCAACTGGCGGATTCTGTCCGTCTGCCCCTCTACGCCGAAAATACTGCTACATTGCGGCAACTGGCCGAGAATGCTTCCCATCTCCCCGAAATCAAGGCGGTTGTCATTACCGCGGCAGACGGCAAAACCCTGGTCGATCTGCATGCGCCCGGCAATCCTGGCTCGGAGGCGATGCTTTCAGAGACTGCGCAGGTGTTAAGCAGCCAACTGTCCGCATCGGTTGAAAACGCGCTCACCGGCGAAACCCAGACAGCACCGAAATTGATAGGAACTGTCCGCATGGACCGGTCGACATCCGACCTGGCTCGATCGCTTCGGCGGCTTGTTGTGTACTCATCGGGTTTAGCTCTCTTGTTCTGGCTCGTGGTGATATGTGTCTTTTACCTCATACTCGGCAGGTTCACTGCCTCCTTCAACGAACTTATGCGTGGCCTGAAGCACATGCAGGAAGGGGACTACACATCAAAAATCCCCGTTTTGTCCAATGACGAGCCGGGGCGGGCTACGCAGGCGGTCAATGAACTGGCTGACAAACTGCTCCAGCGCGATGAGGAAAATCTGCGACTCAATCAGGATTTGCGTGAACGGGAGCAGAATCTCAAGCTTCTGCTGGACGTCATGCCGGTAGGTGTTGCCTGGCATGATTCCGTGGGTACCGTTGAATACGCCAACTGTTTTATTACCGACCGTTTTGGCTATGGAAAAGAAGATTTTAAAACGATAGAGGAGCTGCTTGCCCTTTTCTTCCCCGACCCTGACTATCGCGGACAAGTTATCGAGGTGCCGGGTGCTCCAGCCCGCATGGACAAAATAACCGATGATCGACGTATGATGACTGAAGCCAGGCTTACCTGCAAGGATGGCGCTGTTCGTTATGTGATCTTGAAAAGCACCACGGAAAAAGAGCGCACCATTCTTATCATCATCGACATAACAGAACGGGAGCTCCTGCAAGAACAACTGAATAGAACTCAAAAGCTGGAGTCGATTGGCATTCTGGCCGGTGGTGTCGCTCACAACTTCAACAATGCCCTCACCGGTGTATTGGGTTATATCACCTTGGCGGCCAAACAGCTTGATGAAGCGGGTAAAACCGCTTTGCTGCTGCAAAATGCCGAACGGGCAACCTTGCGGGCTGCAAACATGGCCAAGCAGCTTCTCACGTTTGCCCGGGGCGGTGTGCCGGCAAAGACCGCCCTGTTGCTGGCCAAACTTGTAAATGAGTCGATCACCATGGCGGTAAACAGCCCCAAGGTGAAATCCGTCATCCTGATACCCGAGGACGTGCGTGCCGTTATGGGAGATGAGGACCAGTTGAGGCAGGTATTCACCAATCTGGCGATCAATGCGGTACAGTCCATGCCTGATGGAGGGACACTGACTGTTTGTGCCAAAAATACCGTACCTGTTGTCCCGGCTGACCCAAAACAATCATTATATGTCGAGATCCGTTTTTCCGATACCGGGCACGGCATTCCAGAGGCCAATCTGGCCAGGATTTTCGAACCATACTTTACCACCAATCCATCCAACACCGGCCTTGGTCTTGCCTCGGTTCAATCTATCGTGCACAAGCATGGTGGGCAGATTACGGTAAATTCCAAGGTTGGCGCCGGCACAACGTTCACCGTGCTAGTGCCTGCAACGGATGATGCTCCCGATCAAGAGGAAAAAATCGGACGAGCGGTCGATATTCCGGTGGCGGGGAATGAGTCGGTGCTCGTTATGGATGATGAGATAACTATCCGCGAGTTGGCACGGGAAACACTGGAAGTACTTGGTTACCTGGTAACCGCCTGCTCAAATGGCGAAGAAGCGGTGTCTGAATACCGTGCGGCTTACGAATCAGGTCGGCCATTTATGGCCGCTGTCCTTGATCTCACCATTCCCAGCGGCATGGGGGGCATAGAGGCTGCCCGGCAGATACTGGCATTTGACCCGGATGCCAAGCTGATCGTATCAAGCGGTTATTCCTACGACCCTGTCATGTCCACATACAAAAACTACGGTTTCCGGGCAGCAGTCACCAAGCCTTACCGGATAGCCGATTTTGTGCGGGAACTGGAACGTTTATATCAGTGACCTGAATCCGAGGCCTCCTCTTTCTTTTGCATGCTGTAGATCGTGCTCACGCCAAGTCCCCTGCAATTGACTTTACCCGGCCAGTCTGCTAGAAATGACGGACCATTTCTCTCTCCAGCAAGGATTTCCATGGAAAACTTTTTACTCAAGCTCTCCGTCATGCTCGTGCCGGGTATGCTTGCCATTGTCTGTCACGAAGTTTCCCACGGTTACGTTGCCTGGCGTTTCGGTGACCCGACCGCCCGCATGCTGGGGCGGCTGACGCTTAACCCCCTCAAGCATATCGATATAATCGGTACCCTGATGATCTTCTTTATCGGCATCGGCTGGGCCAAGCCGGTACCGGTCAACTTTCAGAACCTGCACAACCCCAAGCGGGACATGATCTGGGTGGCTGCTGCCGGACCGATTACCAATATCCTGCTGGCAACGATTTCAGCCTTTTTGCTGCGGGGACTGGTGGCCTTCGACAGTCCGGCGGTTTCCGCTTCTCCGGCAGCCATGTTCCTGGAGCCAGTGGTACTGATGCTGGCGTTTTCGGTCTACATCAACCTTCTCCTGGCGATCTTCAACATGATCCCGGTGCCGCCCCTGGATGGCGGCCGTGTGCTGGTGGGGCTTCTGCCGTACCGCCAGGCCAACGCCTGGGCGCGTATCGAGCCCTACGGCATGGTGGTCATCATCCTGCTGGTATTCTTTACCAATATCTTTTCCTATGTCATCTCGCCGGTTCTTACCCTCGGGGTGCAACTCCTGGCCGGTCCGCAGAGCGGTCTGGTGTTGGGGGTTACGAGATTAATGATGAGGTAATTCAAAATATTGTTTCTCACTCGCTCACTCTGTTCGCTAAAGCTCACAGAGGCACAGAGAAACCGAAAAGCAAATGTCTTTCTCCGTGAGCTCTGTGTGCTCTGTGAGAGATAGTCTTTAGGCAATGTTCGATGTTACGGCAAATTTCATCAAGGAGTAGATATTCAATGAAACAACGCGTTGTCAGCGGTATGCGGCCCACGGGCCGGCTTCACGTCGGCCATTATCACGGTGTCCTGGAAAACTGGGTCAAGCTTCAGGACCAATTCGACTGTTTCTTTTTCGTGGCTGACTGGCACTCCCTGACCACGGAGTATGCCGATACCGCCGCCATCCGTGACAATATCCGCGAGATGGTGCTGGACTGGGTGGCCTTTGGTCTTGATCCCGCAAAGAGCCTGGTCTTCCGGCAGAGCCTGGTGCCGCACCATGCCGAGCTGAACCTGATCCTCTCCATGATCACCCCGGTCTCCTGGCTGGAACGCTGTCCCACCTACAAGGAGATGCAGGAAAACCTTGAGGCCAAGGACCTGTCCACGTTCGGTTTTCTGGGGTACCCGGTGCTGATGACGGCCGACATCATCCTCTACAAGGCCTCCCGCGTGCCGGTGGGGCAGGACCAGTTGCCGCATCTGGAGATCGCCCGCGAGATCACCCGGCGCTTCAATCACCTCTACGGCCAGGTTTTTCCCGAGCCCGAGGCGTTGTTGACCGAGACACCCAAGCTGCTCGGCCTGGACGGCCGCAAGATGAGCAAATCCTACGGCAACTCCATCTACCTGTCCGACAGTGCCTCCGAAACCACCAAGAAGGTCCTGTCCATGATGACCGATCCCGCCAGGGTGCGCCGCTCCGACCCGGGCGAGCCGGACGTCTGCGTGGCCTTTAACCTGCACCGTATCTACGTGCCCCAGGACAAGCTCGACATGATTATCCCGGCTTGCCGCAATGCTGAAATCGGTTGCGTGGAGTGCAAGCGCATTCTGGCCGAGTGCATGAACGAACGCCTGGCGCCCCCTCGTGCCAAGCGGGTGGAACTGGCCGCCAATCCCGGCTTTGTGGACGATTTGCTGCTGGACGGCAGCCGCCGCGCATCCCTGGTTTCCGATGCCGTCATGACCGAGGCTCGCGCGGCTTTGAAGATCTAGCCGCGGCGCTGAAGGTTGACCGTGAATCAGGTGCGTGAAGAAAACCTTACCCTTGAGGGGTTTCATGAATCCTACAGTGTGCGCCTCGATGCCTTCGAGGGGCCACTGGATCTGCTTTTGCACCTGATCCGCAAGAACGAACTGGATATCTACGACATCCCCGTCGCCGTCATCACCCGGCAGTATCTGGATTACATCAAGCTGCTCAAGGACCTCAACCTGGAGGTTGCCGGCGATTTTTTGCTGATGGCCTCGACCTTGCTGCACATCAAGTCGCGCATGCTGCTCCCCCAGGATGAACAGGAGGAGGGGGATGTGGAAGAGGCAGATCCCCGTGCCGAACTGATACGGCGGCTCTTGGAGTACCAGCAATACAAGGAGGCCGGCCAGGTTCTGGGGGCGCGAGCCCTGCTCGGACGCGAGGTGTTTATCCGTACCTGTCCCGATCCCGCGCTGGCCACCCTTCCAGCGGAAGAAGGGCCGCTGGAGTTGGGGCTGTTCGATCTGGTGGACGCATTCCGCGGTCTGCTGGCCCGCATCCCGGTCGAGAGTTTCCATGACGTTGCTCCGGCCGAGACCTTCAGTATTGCCGACTGCATCAACGAGATACTTTCCCTGCTCCAGGAACGTGATACACTTCAATTCGACGAGCTTGTCAGGGACGATCTGACCCGCGAACGGGTGATCGTCACCTTTCTGGCCCTGCTGGAGTTGTGCAAACTCAAGCTGATCCGTATCTTCCAGAACGAAGAATACGGCAACATCTGGTTTGTGCCGGCTGTTGCGGAACAATCGGAATCGGGCAACGAGGCGCTTCTGTTGGAACCATGACTCGGAGGAGGTGGTCCATGTTCAAGGAGTTCAGGGAATTTGCGCTTAAAGGCAATGTCATTGACCTCGCAGTCGGCATCATTATCGGCGCCGCCTTCAACAAGGTCGTACAATCACTGGTGAACGACATTATCATGCCGCCGGTCGGGGTACTGATCGGCAAGGTTGATTTTTCTTCCCTTTTCATCAATCTGTCCGACAAATCCTTCGAGACATTGGCCGAGGCAAAAAAGGCCGGTGCCGCAACCATTAACTACGGCCTGTTCATCAACAACCTGGTGGATTTCGCGATCATGGCCTTTGTGGTATTTCTCATGGTCAAGCAGATCAACCGCTTGAGGCGCGAAGAAGCTCCCGTGCCGGCCACCACCAAGGAGTGTCCCTTCTGCGTATCCCAGATTCCGCTGCCTGCGACCCGTTGCCCGCACTGTACGTCCGCAGTTGAATAGCAGGTAACCATGTCACTCATCATTACGTGCAGGAATGCTTAACCATGTCACTACCCGCCATTATCGAAAGCGTCATCTTTGCCGCCGAATCCCCCCTGTCGCTGGATCGCCTCTGCGAGCTGCTGAACGAATACGAGCGCGACGAGATCAAGGCTACCCTGGCCGATGTTGCCAAGGGGCATGAAGGGAGGGGAGGGGGCTTTTACCTGGCCGAGGTTGCCGGCGGCTGGCAATTCAGAACCGATCCGGACTTCCAGCAGTATGTGGTGCGCCTCGTCAAGACCAAGGCGGCCAAGTTTTCTCCGTCTGCCCTGGAAACCCTGGCCATCGTGGCCTATCGTCAGCCGGTGACCCGGACCGAGGTCGAGCACCTGCGTGGTGTGGATTGCGGCGGTGTACTCAAGACCCTGCTGGAGAAAAAACTGGTCCGTATCCTGGGCAAAAAGGATATCCCCGGCCGGCCATTGATCTATGGCACATCTAAAGAATTCCTTGAAACATTTGGCCTTAAAGACCTGAAAGGCTTGCCGACTTTGAAAGAAATTCAAGCGCTGGACGAGATGCCGCGTTTCGAGCGGCAGGAAGAACTTCCGTTGGGTAATGCTGCCCACGAGGAGAGCCAGTTGCCTTTTGAACCCTGAAATGCGTTTACCGCAGAGGGAGTAGAGGTGCAGAGTAAAGACTTGAAGAGCGTTTCACCATAACACCTTTGTTTTCTCTGCGAATCTCTGCGTCCTCTGCGGTGCAACAGATTATTAGATCGTTTGATGAAGTGCGGAGGTGAACCATGCAGCGTCAACCAGCGGTAGCAGGCCAGTTCTACACCGGCAATGCCACACAGTTGCGCCGGGAACTTTCGGAGATGATCCCTGCCGCGGAACAGAGGCGAAAGGTTACCGGCATCATCGCCCCCCACGCCGGCTACATGTATTCCGGCGCCATTGCGGGCAAAGTCTACGCTGCCATAGAAATTCCCCCCACGGTGCTGATCCTCGGCCCCAACCACCGTGGTGTCGGCGCCGCAGCCGGGCTCTACCCGGATGGCGAGTGGCTGACCCCGCTTGGCACGGTAGGGATCAATGCCCACCTGAACTCACTCATCCTCAAACATGCCCCCTTTGTTCAATCCGATGCGCTTTCCCATCAGTTCGAGCATTCCCTGGAGGTGCAAGTACCGTTCATCCAGTATCTGCGTCCCGATGTTACCATTGCCGCCATCTGCCTGGGATTTGGTGACTATGTCGCGGCCGAGGCGTTGGGTAGGGGCATTGCCGCCGCTATCGGCGAGTTCGGTGAGGATGTGCTGATCGTGGCCAGTTCGGATATGACCCATTACGAATCCGCCAAAGCGGCCCGGCGCAAGGATGATCTGGCCCTTGACAAGGTACGGGCGTTAGATCCGGAGGGTTTGGTACGACTCTGTCGTAGCGAGCATATTACCATGTGTGGCGTGGTGCCTTCGGCGGTCATGCTGGTTGCTTCGCAGAAGTTGGGCGCCTGTCAGGCCGAGGTTGTCATGTATGGCACCAGCGGCGACGTTACCGGAGACAACAGCCAGGTAGTGGGATATGCCGGGGTTGCGGTCTGGTGACATGCGTGCAATTTCTGCGCGAACAGCCGTTATTAATGCGTTGACAACAATTCGTTAAAATTGTATACAGTATGCAGTTTCCTGTTTATCAGGATTAGCCGGTCAATGCTGACAAGCTCGCTGGTTCGAGACCCACATACGCAAAAGGAGGAAGTCTAGATGATCGAAGCCTATCTGCAGCATGAGAAAGAACGCGCCAAGCAGGGTATCCCCGCACTGCCGCTCACCCCGGAGCAGGCGACCGACCTGTGCAAACTGCTGGTAAAGCCCCCCAAGGGGAAGGAAAAATTCCTGCTCGACCTGATCACCAACCGCGTATCTCCGGGTGTTGACCCGGCCGCTAAGGTCAAGGCCGGGTTCCTGGCCGAGATCGTCACCGGCAAGAAGAAGTCACCTCTGATCGATCCCGTTGCCGCCATCAGGCTGCTGGGCACCATGCTGGGCGGCTACAACGTTGCCCCCCTGGTTGCCGCCCTGAAGGACAAGAAGCTGGCCGACGAGGCCGCCAAGGCCCTGTGCGGCATGACCCTTGTGTATGACGCCTTTGACGAGGTGGCCGCCCTGGCCAAGGCCAAGAACGCCGCAGCCGCCAAGGTGCTCAAGTCCTGGGCCGATGCCGAGTGGTTCACCAACCGCAAGGGCGTTCCCGAGACCATCAAGGTCAAGGTCTACAAGGTTGACGGCGAGATCAACACCGACGACTTTTCCCCGGCCGGCGACGCCTGGAGCCGCCCCGACATCCCCCTGCACGCCCTGGCCATGGGCAAGACCCGCTTCAAGGACGGCCTGGCAACCATTGCCAAGTTCCGCAAGGAAGGGTATCAGGTTGCCTTCGTGGGCGACGTGGTCGGCACCGGTTCTTCCCGCAAGTCGGCCTGCAACAGCGTGCTCTGGGCAATCGGTGAAGAGATCCCCTGCGTGCCCAACAAGAAGACCGCCGGCGTGATCATCGGCGGCGTCATTGCACCGATCTTCTTCAACACGGCCCAGGATTCGGGCGCCCTGCCGCTGAAGGCGGATGTGACCGGCATGAAGACCGGCGACGTGATCGTGATCGACACCAAGAAGGGAGTCATAACCGACGAGAAGGGGAAGAAGGTCCTCTCCAAGTTTACCATCAGCCCCAACACCGTTGCCGACGAATTCCGCGCCGGCGGCCGCATCCCCCTGATCATCGGCCGCGCCGTGACCGACAAGGCCCGCAAGGCCCTGGGCCTCAAGCCCACCACGGTCTTCACCCTGCCGGACAATCCCAAGCCCAAAGCCAAGCAGGCCTTCTCCCTGGCCCAGAAGATGGTCGGCGTTGCCTGCGGCACCACCGGTATCATGCCCGGCACCGCCTGCGAGCCCAAGATGACCACCGTCGGTTCCCAGGACACCACCGGCCCCATGACCGCCGACGAGTTGAAGGAACTGGCCTGCCTCAAGTTCCAGGCCCCCATGTATATGCAGTCCTTCTGTCACACCGCCGCCTATCCCAAGCCGGCCGATGTGAAGATGCACAAGAACCTGCCCGGTTTTACGGCAGAGCGAGGCGGCGTTGCCCTGCGTCCCGGCGACGGCGTTATCCATTCCTGGCTGAATCGCCTGCTCCTGCCCGACACGGTCGGAACCGGCGGCGACTCCCATACCCGTTTCCCCATCGGCATCTCCTTCCCGGCCGGCTCCGGCCTGGTGGCCTTTGCCGGCGCCATGGGCTTCATGCCGCTGGACATGCCCGAATCCGTCCTGGTACGCTTCAAGGGTAAGTTCAACCCCGGCATCACCCTGCGTGACGCCGTGAATGCCATCCCCTACTTTGCCATCAAGCAGGGTCTGTTGACCGTGCCCAAGAAGAACAAAAAGAACATCTTCAACGGCCGCATCCTGGAGATGGAAGGCCTGCCCGAACTGACCGTTGAGCAGGGTTTCGAACTGACCGACGCCGCTGCCGAGCGTTCGGCCGCTGCCGGCTGCATCCAGCTCTCCGAGAAGTCGGTTGCCACCTACCTGAAGTCCAACGTGGCCCTGATGAAAAAGATGATCAAGGACGGCTACTCCGATGCCAACACCCTCAAGAACCGCATCAAGGCGGTTGAGGCCTGGCTCAAGAAGCCGACGCTTCTCAAGGCCGACAAGGGCGCCCAGTACGCCGCCGTGATCGAGATCAACCTGGCGGACATCAAGGAGCCGATCCTGGCCTGTCCGAACGATCCGGACGACGTGAAGCTCCTGTCCCAGGTGAAGGGGACCAAGATCCAGGACGTGTTCCTCGGTTCCTGCATGACCAACATCGGCCACTTCCGCGCCGCCGCCGAGATCTGGAGAGGCGCCAAGTTCAATCCTGAAGTCCGCACCTGGATCTGCCCGCCGACCCGCATGGATCAGCAGCAGCTCAAGGATGAGGCATATTTCTCTGTCTACAGCGCCTTCGGCGCCCGCATCGAGATCGCCGGCTGCTCGCTCTGCATGGGCAACCAGGCCCGCGTGCCCGACGGAGTCAACATGTTCTCCACCTCGACCCGTAACTTCGATGACCGTATCGGCAACGGCGCCCAGGTTTATCTCGGTTCCGCCGAGTTGGGCGCGGTAACGGCGCTTTTGGGCAAACTGCCCACCCCTGCCGAATTCCTGAAGATCTATAAGGAAAAGGTCGAGCCGAACAAGGATAAGATCTACAAGTATCTGCAGTTTGATGAGATGCCGGAATACAAATAGGTCTGAATTGAAATGAAGAATGCAAAGGCCCGTCGGGATTTCCCGGCGGGCCTTTTTGCTTGTTTTGTTAAGTTATTTTCAGTAGTCTCGTGTCTGTGAACGTATAGGAGGCAACGGTGAGCCCGACGGTGTTCAGGGAAGGTGGTTTCAGGTTCTATTTCTTCTCACGTGAAGAACAGCGGCTTCATATCCATGTGCTTTGTGACAGCGGAGAAGCCAAGTTCTGGATCGAACCCCGGATAGAGCTTGCCAGGAATTATGGTTTGTCGGAAAATGATCTGAGCACGGCGCGGAAATTGATCGAGGAGCACAAGGATGACATACGCAGCGCGTGGAATCGCCACTTCGGCGGTTGAGGTCACAAATATCTCTCAGCACGGTTTATGGCTCCTGACCGATGAGGGGGAGTTTTTCCTGCCCTTTGAGACGTTTCCGTGGTTCAAGGACGCTCCTGTTGGGAAACTTCTCCATGTCGAGCTTCCCTCACGGCATCATGTGTACTGGCCGGACCTGGATGTGGACCTGGAAATCGACAGCATTGTTCACCCAGAGCGTTATCCCCTCGTAAGCAGGGTGCATGATACGCATGAGTCGTATGCCGGTCAGGAGGGAGGTTCAATGGAAAAGCAGTCGTTCAGCACATTCAATAACAAGCGGTTCCTATATACGGGCAGTATTGCATCGAATCTGAATGTCTTCACTTTGAATGCCAACGGAGCTGAAACAGGGACGGTTGTCAGAATTGATAGTGACACGATCTCATATATCAAAGCATTGATTCGTGAGAAGTTGGACATAAAGATGGGAGCTTGCCGTGATAACCCACGCCCGGATTCTTTGGGCAGCTATCTTCATAAAAGGAACAAGTCACCACAATTTTTGAGTTATGTTTTGCCATTGTTGGAGAAAGAAGGCTATTTGGCGCATTATAGAACAGGCAGGACCATTTGTGTTAAGTACATTCCCCAGAAGTAAGGCCGTTTTTGAGGTACGCAATCTGCCATAAGGTGGCGGACCGTATTAAGATTGCAGTAATTGATGGAGATAATGTATGGCTACCGCCATTGAAATCCAAAACATATCCGACCAGATTCGCAAAGAGTTTGCTCCTCAAAAGATCATCCTGTTCGGTTCACACACAGGCGGTAATCCGGACATAGATTCTGATGTTGATCTGCTTGTTGTAATGCCCTTTCAGGGGAAACCTTGGCGGATCGCTGTGGACATACGGGAGCGCATCAACTCCGCACTCCCTCTGGATTTGCTGGTTCGCACCCCGGAACAGCTTCAGGAACGCTTGGCTCTCCATGATTCATTTATTACGGATATCGTAACTCGCGGTAAAGTATTGTATGAAGCCTGAAACCCACCTCACCGCCCGCAAGGCGATCCTCCCGAAACTCCCCGTCCAGCCCCGCGCTGAATGCATCGCCTGATCGTTGAGGGGCAACCAAACGGCAGTACTCACGCAACGGCGCAACGAACGCGACGTTAACACCAGGAATTTAAAGCCTTTCGTTGCGTCGTCGCGTCGTTGCATCTACGAAGAAAGCTGGAGTGAAACCATGAAGAACGTAATGGAAATCGAAGGCTATAAGGCAACGGTTCAGTATGATCCCGAAATTAACATGTTTCGAGGGGAATTCATCGGTTTGAACGGCGGTGCGGACTTTTATGCTACAACCGTTGAAGGACTGAATGAAGAAGGCCGAAAATCACTCAAGGTATTTCTCAATATGTGCGCCGAGGATGGTGTTGAACCCCGGAGGGAATTTACCGGTCGTTTCAACCTTCGTATCCCCTCGGCTCTACACGAACGGGTTGTTGCCCGTGCCAAGGCCGAAGGAAAGAGCGTCAACGCCTGGATGGTTGAAATACTCAAGAAGGCCGCTTGATTTGTTGGGCTTTGTCGCGTCTGGCCCTCTACAGTGCAACCCCGATATGAATCAATCCCCAAAACGCGTGTGCACACTGCGCGCTCTCGATCCGGGTCGAGCTCCCTCTCAGTGATCAGGATCGGCTTTTATATGTGATGCCCCCTCAACGGCGTATCGCATCTAATGGCGTTAGCTTGTCTTGTTTCCAGTTTTTCTTCTCATAAAGCCTATTCCAGCCAAGCCGGCGCTGACAAGAAGGAAGGATAAGGGTTCGGGAACTGGTGCGACATCTGCCAGAATGCTCACATCGTAATCTACGGTTGATCCATGTTGTATGATGGAATTGCCAACATATAAATCATTGATACGATATTGACTTAAATCTGGGAGAGGGATGAAAAATGAGTTTCCATAAGGATGGTTACCACCCAACAGGACGCCACCCCTTATTTCGTCACTCATATAATTTGTCCACTGTTCTTGAATGACAAAATCTCTATTTGAGCCAAATATTAATTCAGGATCTGGATTAAATGTTCTCTGAAACATATCTATTAGCATGGATGATGCCTTGGTAGATTGAATTATACCTTCTGAATCAATATTATAAGTTCCCACTGCTATGGGATAATCTCTGCCTAAAGATAAAGTACATGTCAGTAGGTGCTCATCAGTCGGTATATCCAAACTACCCGTCAAATCCAGCACATTGATGAGAGTTGCTTGCGCTGTGTTTGCCAATACAAAAACCGAAATAAGGATCATTACCATGAAACGCATCTTCATATCGCCCCCCTTTTGCGGAATATAGTGAATAAGGGGCAATTTGCATGCCATAAATATTTCAGATGCGATCTGGATAGTTACGTTTAATACATTTCTACAACGTACGGTTTATGTTAAATCTACCGACTAAACGTCGGTAGAATGTACACGGAGAAATAGAGCATTTGCGGTAGTCGCGACGTGTCAGTACTCGCCGCTGCCGACCGCAGAAGATTCGCCCGTTACACCGTGCAACTCTCCGTCCAGCCGCGTACTGAATCAATCCCCAAAACTCGTATGCACACTGCGCGCGCTCTCGATCCAGTCATGATCGAGCGGCACGGTCTTGCGCTTGCCGACAACGTCCTTGAGTTCCACCGGCTCGACACCATCTCCGCGTGCCGCCACCATGACGCCGAAATCACCCTTGTTGATCAGGTCGGCACAAGCCGTGCCCAGGCGTGTGGCCAGCAGACGATCTCCCGCCGAAGGCGTGCCCCCGCGTTGCAGGTACCCCAGGATCGTGAGGCGTGATTCCAGGCCGGTGAGTTCTTCCAACTGCTGGGCCAGAAACTGGCTGTTTCCCGGTTTGCAGCCGTCATCCGCTTCCTTGGCCTGCTGTTTCCGCGCTTTCTTCTTGTTCCCCTTGTTTTTGCCCGTCTCATCCGCTTTGGCGGCTTCCTGCCGGGAAACGGCCCCCTCGGCCATGGCAACGATACTGAAGCCCTGGCCACTGTGACTGCGCCGCAGAATTGCCGCGGCCACCTTCTTCACATCGTAGGGAATCTCCGGTATCAGGATCACATCGGCCCCACCGGCGATTCCGGCCCCCAGGGCCAGCCACCCGGCCTTGTTTCCCATCAGCTCCAGGACGAGGATGCGATGATGGCTGTGGGCCGTGCTGTGCAGCCGATCGATCGCCTCCGTGGCAATTCCGAGAGCGGTATCGTATCCAAAGGAGACATCGGTCAGGGCCACGTCATTGTCGATGGTCTTGGGCAGCGTGATCACGTTCAGACCCTGCTTCATCAGGTGGTAGGCGTTCTTCTGCGTGCCGCCGCCTCCCAGGCAGACCAGGGCGTCCAGGTGGTGCTTGCGGTAGTTATCGACGATGACCTCGGTCATGTCCCTCAGCTTGCCGGCCACCGGCATGGCGTAGGGCTTGTCGCGGCTCGTGCCGAGAATGGTGCCCCCCAGGGTGAGGATGCCGGAGAGCGCCTCCGAATCCAGCAGTTGGGTCCGGTTCTCCATCATGCCGCGAAAACCGTCGCGGAAACCGATCACCTTCATGCCATACCGCCCAAGCAGGGTCTTGCCGATGCCCCGGATGGCCGCATTCAGTCCCGGGCTGTCGCCACCGGAGGTCAGGATGCCGATCATTTTGCTCATGGTTGCTTGCCTTTCTGAAATCAGATCTGTCTGCGCGTCCTACGTTGTTTACGGTTTTTTCTTCAATCGATAGTATTATACCGCAGGGGAGGTTGATGTCTGCATTGCCAGACAGATTCATCGCGTGTTGCCGGGGAGCCAACCGCCAACTGCTCCACTAACGTGCAAAATAGCTTGAAGCCGAGAGACTGATGGCGTACTGTGCCTACCCCCTGTTCGGACTTGCTCGGACAGGGATACGTTTGTCGGGAGGGGTTTCAGGTGCAGATTGTATTTGGTATCGATTTTGGTACCACCAATTCGGCGCTTTCGGTCTATCGGAACGGGGCGGTCGAGGTGGTTGGCGTGGATGGCAACGACCGCGCGGGGGAACTGATGCGCTCGGTGCTCTATTTTAACGAGGAAAACGAGATCCATGCCGGGCAGGAGGCCATTCGCCAGTATGTGAACGATGGCGCTTCCGGTCGTTTCATGCAGTCGATCAAGACCTTTCTTCCGAATACCAGTTTCGACAGTACCGAGGTGTTCGGCAAGCGATACGCAATCGAAGACCTGGTGGCAATCATCCTCGGGAAGATCAAGGCCAAGGGTGAGGCGCATGTGGGTTGTACCGTGGAGAGCGTGGTCCTGGGGCGTCCGGTGGTGTTCTCAGCGGATCCCGCCAAGGACGCCGTGGCTGAACAGCGTCTGGAAAAGGCCGCCCGCAAGGCAGGCTTCAAGCGGATCTGGTTCCAGTATGAGCCGGTAGCGGCGGCGCTGGCTTTTGAAGATACGTTGCAGGATGGGCAGGAGCGAATTGTCTTTATCGGCGATTTCGGCGGCGGCACATCGGACTTCTCGGTGATCCGCGTCAAGGGCGGCGCCTTTGGGCGTTCCGACCGGCGCAACGACGTGCTTTCCCTGGGAGGTGTCTATGTGGCCGGCGACAAGTTCGATTCGCAGATCATGTGGGATAAGGTGGCACACCATTTCGGGCGCCATGCCAGCTACAAGACCCTGGGCAAGGATGAATGGGTCACTGTCCCCAAGAGCATCGTATACACCCTCTGCCAGTGGCACCGCATCCCGTTGTTGCGGGCACGCCGGACCAGGGAGCATATCCGGGTGATCAAGGGCACCACCGATGATCGCCGGGCCATCGAGCACCTGGAGAATATTATTGACGACAACTACGGATTTTTTCTGTTTCAGGCCATAGAACAGGCCAAGTGTGAGCTTTCCGATCAAACGCAAACGCTGATACGCTTTACGGAACGTGATTTGAACATCAGCGAGGCGCTTGGCAAGGATGAATTCGAAGCCATGAACAGGGAAAACTTCCGGCAGATTGCGGAGTGCGTCGATGATGTCGTGGCACGGTCGGGACTCTTGCCGGCGCAGATGGATACGGTCTTTCTGACGGGCGGCACATCCCGGATTCCCCATATTCAAGCCCTGTTTGCCGAGCGGTTTGGTCAGGACAAGCTGGAAAAGCGCGACGCCTTCACCAGTGTCGTCCATGGTCTGGGCTCCAGCGTTCCATTGTTTGCTTGATTCGAGGAGGAGTCGTACCGACAGAGCGTTTTGGGGACCGGATTAGGGGCGGACCCCGGCTCTTCCGGCCACGAAAGCCCCCGGCGTCACGGATTCAGGTAGCATGGACATATCGGCACGAGAAAAACTGTTCCGCTACGTGAAATAAGAAGCATGAAATGCTTGAAGCCGGGATACTGAAAGCGTAGTATGAAGCCCCTGCTTGGGCTTCCCGGATGCAGAAAATTCTACCAGTAAAGGTGCGTATCAACATGAATCGACAAAAATCCGAAATCCACCTCAAGGAATGGCAACGGCAGGAAGCCGTTGCCGAAAGCATGCTGCCGGTCATCGGCCGGCTCTACCGCGAACACAACGTCGTGCTGACCGTCTACGGCCGCTCATTGGTGCACGGCACGGTCATCGACCTGCTCAAGGCCCACCGCTTTGCCCGTCTCATCCTTGACGGCGAACTGACGGTGCTGGATACCCAGCCGGTGCTGGAGGCCATCGCAAAGCTCGATCTGGCGCCTGCCCGCATCGATCTCGGCAAACTCACCGTACGCTACAGCGCCTCGGGCATGCCGGTAGACGCCTTTGTGACGCAGGAACTGTCCTCCATCAACACCGGCAGGACCTCGCTCCTGGCCGAACCGCAGGATATCGTGCTCTACGGCTTCGGCCGCATTGGCCGTTTGCTGGCCCGCATCCTGATCGACAAGGCCGGCAGCGGCGAAAAGCTGCGGCTCAGGGCGGCGGTCGTGCGCAAGGGGGGCAGCGATGATCTGGTCAAGCGCGCCAGCCTGCTGCGCCGCGATTCTATCCATGGTCATTTCAACGGCATCATCACCGTTGATGAGGAAGAAAACGCCATCATCGCCAACGGCAACATGATCCGCATCATCTATTCCGACGCGCCTGAATCAATCGATTACACCCAGTACGGCATCAATAACGCCATCCTTATCGACAACACCGGCAAGTGGCGCGACCGCGACGGACTATCGCGTCATCTCAAGGCGCCCGGCATCGAAAAGGTCATTCTTACGGCACCGGGCAAGGGGGATATCCCCAACGTGGTAGCCGGGGTCAACAACGAGCTGATCACCCCCCAGGAGCGGCTCTTCTCCGCTGCCAGTTGTACCACCAATGCCATCGTGCCGGTAATGAAGGCCATCAACGACCGTTTCGGCATCGTGCACGGCCACATGGAGACCTGTCACTCCTACACCAACGACCAGAACCTGATCGACAACTACCACAAGGCCTCGCGCCGCGGCCGCAGCGCCCCGCTGAACATGGTTATAACCGAGACCGGAGCGGCCAAGGCGGTGGCCAAGGTCATTCCCGAACTGGCGGGCAAGTTGACCGGCAACGCCATCCGCGTGCCGACCCCCAACGTTTCCCTGGCTATCCTCAACCTGGAACTGGGCCAGAAGGTTTCCGTGGCGGACATCAACAACTACCTGCGCGGCATCTCGCTGGACTCGCCGTTGCAGAACCAGATCGACTTTACCAACTCGCCCGAGGTGGTCTCCAGCGATTTTGTCGGCTCGCGCCACGCCGGGGTGGTGGACTCGCTTGCCACCATTGCCGAGGGGAATCGCTGCGTCCTCTATGTCTGGTATGACAATGAATTCGGCTATAGTTGTCAGGTGGTCCGCATGGTGCAGAAAATGGCCGGTGTGGAGTTGCCGGTGCTGCCGTGCTGATGTAAACGGGCGTTGTCCTGTCAGGTGCAGGTATCCCCCTTTCCCGCAAGGGAAGGGGGGACTTTAAACATCTAACCGGACAATGCTGATTTTCAGAGAAACTACCACGTGCAAAGGGACCATACATGTCAGAGCAAAGCCCCAAAGAAGAAGGCATATCACTGGAGCAGCTCGTAGTCTCCCATAGCTACGAGATGCTTGCGCTTATCACGGTTCTTGAGAAGAAGGGAATCCTGACCAGGCAGGAGATCATCGAGGTCATAAAGGAACTGCAGAGTGGTGGAAAGGGTTAAACATCATTCCGCGCTTCGCCGAAATCTCAGCACGAATAGATAGGTGATCAGCAGAAAGGGAAAGGTTGAAAAGGAAGCTTCCAGGTTGCCCGCAAAGAGCTGCCAGGTCGCAAAGACAACCAATCCGAGCACAAAGATAAGGAGAAGGGTCACACTGAGTTTGTTCATTGAGGTCCACTGGTGCCGCTATTAGCAGCCAAGAATATGAGGCTTGTGGGGTAGTGATACCACACCGTTGGCAAAAGCGCCAGGTGCGTTGATGAGGGTGCTCGTGGTACCCGGCTGACGCCGCACGTCGCCTGCTTGACCCGCTTATCGTAGACCAATCCGTATCCGCCTGGCCCACCGAGCCTCCCTGTCAGTCAAAAAATCATCTCTCCTTGACAAGCTTTGCAGCAGCGTTGAATGCCGCCTCCATGTCGGGGAGATGCGCCAGGTGCGGGACTACCTGGAGGTAACGGACGATCCCTTCCCGGTCCACCACGAACACCGCCCTGGCCAGGAGCATGCTTTCCGCCTGCAACAGACCGGTGGACTTCCCGAAAGAGCCGTCACGATAGTCGGACAGGAAGGTAATGTCATGCAGCTTGGCTTCATTGGCGAAGCGTTTTTGGGCAAAGGGGGTGTCCCGGCTGACGGTTATCCGGATGATGCCGGCAGGCAGCCGTTGTCCTTGTTCCCCCAGGTAGTGGGTCTGGGCCTCGCAGACCTTGGTATCGATGGAAGGAACGATGCTGACCAGCAGCACCTTCCCCTTCATGGCGGCCAGGTTTACCATCGCCATGGTGTCGTCGTTAATCAACTGTGTCGCGGGTATCGGTTTTCCTACCTCCACCGGGGTGCCAACTAGCCTCTCGGGAGCCCCTCGTGCGATGACCGTGCCTCCCGGAACCGCTGATCCGTGATCCACGGGAATTACGGCCGATCCGACTGCGCACCCCGCCAGTAGCAGCGAGAGCAGGCATCCGAAAAATTGTCGTGCCATGCCATATGTTTTCATGATTATATCTCCAGTTGTATCAATAAGCTTCAACGCGTATCAATATGTGCTAATTATACCCTATTCAGCCGCTTCAGTATGCCGTCGATAACGGCTTCCCGCTGCTTCAGTTCCGCGTGCAATTCCCTGCGGTCCGTATGGCTGATTTCCGTTTTTAGATCGGAAATTGCACTCTCAAGTGTTTCTGCCAGAACGGTGCCCTCACTGTCGGTCAGCTCGATGGTTTTCATAGCGATACCTCCTTCAGGAGATCAATGCCGCTCACCATATCGCCTGTCTTTATATCCATTGTAACCCCAATATCCACAAGGGTCAAAGGCTCAGGTATTCCGCTTCTTTTCACGAAAAAAGCCCGCCATTGGGCGGGCTTTCATTCTTTGCATGCTTCTGAATCCAGCGATGCAATCCCTACTTGATTGTGCCCCGGATCTCTCCTCCGGGATAGCGCACGGTATGGACATTCACATAGGTGTCACCCGACTTGATGAGCTTTACCAGTGCATTAAGCGGTTTCCCCATCAGGTTGCCCATCAGGTCTTTTCCCGTGATCACGCCCTCGGCCAGTACACCGCTGAACTTCCCTTCCTTCTTGGGACCGGCAAAGAGACCCACCAACGGCGGTCCCTCTTTCCCTTTTTTACCCAGATGGATGTGGGCAGCGGTGACGTTTTCTATATCCGTGACGGTCAGTTTGTAGGTCAATTCCTTCCCGTCCTTGCTCAGCTTGAACTCCGCCTTACCCTGGGCCGGCGTCTTTACCTGGGGGACAGCCTCCCCCCCCGAAAGCATGGCGCTGAAGCCGCCCTTTTCAGCGGAGAAGCCGATGGAAGCGGTCAATAACGTGGCCATTAATGCCACGAGCAAATAGCGCAGTCGTATCATCGCGTTTCTCCTTCCTTGATAATTTTGTTGCCTTCTCCTCTTAGCAAAGCACAATCGAAACATAATGACAAGAGGGTCTTGCACCCTTTAGCACATCAGTTTCAGAGGTACATGATTCTGGTCGCGGGGATCGCCTTGCTGACGTTCTCCACCGGCAGTTCTGCATTGAGATAGGCGTTGAATCCGCCGACCAGGGGATGGACATCGTTCCAGCCATCCTTGATAAGCAGTCTGGCAGCCCGGATGCTTGCTTCATCCCCGGGGCAGGTCGAGTACAGTACAATGGACCGGTTATGAGGGATTTCAGCCAGGTGCTGCTCCAATTCGTTGTCATCGATGCGTACCGCCCCTCGTGCCTTGAACAAGCTCCAGTCACGATCCTGATGATGGCGTACCTCGACGAATTGCGGTATATCGCCCTCTCGCATATGTTGTTTTACGCTATCAATCGTCACTTCGAATCCTTCCAACATGGTAAGCACCTCTTTCCCGTACCGCATCTGAATCTACATCCTTGTCTGTTGCCCGTGTCGCACAATACCCATGAGCATCATGCTTTACGTGCACATTTATTATATCACGGCACTTTTACACCAAATTCCAGTTTTTCAAGAAAAACAGACACGTTTTTCACATCCTGCATCTCCCGGAATTCCCTGAAGCCATCGATACCGTCCGTATCAAGCCCACGATAGTAGCGTGGGCGGGCACTGTTCAATCCTGACAGGACTTTCCCGGTGGCATAGCTCGAATCGGCAAGCTTGTCCGCCCTGAACTTCAGGCCGAGCACTATACTGAATCCCAGTTGGAACAAGCTTTTCAGATATTCTCCGGCAAGTATTTCCGCGCCCCTGGTTTCATCCCCGTTGCTCAGGAATTCAAGGGCGATGTTCAGGTAGCCGTGAACCCTTTCCACCACCGACCGCATGTCTTCCGTTTCTCCGAGATGGGCTTCATCGGCCACCAGTGCGGTATTTATGAGATAATTCAGTTCCATGCGGAACAGTTCCGAGTCCATGCGGGAAATAACCCTCTCCAGGAACGTTTCTCCGGTCAGAAGCATCTGGGGAAGCGTGGTTGCTTCACCGGTCTGCAACAACACCTTGTTGCGGCCGGGTGCAAACGTGTCCGGGTTGATACGGGAGTAGATCTCAAGCGCCTCTTCATGGGGAGGAAAACCCAGATCGGAAAGGCGTCCCGATTTCATGCGATAGCACTCCTCCTCCGCTTCAATGTCGATTTCACCGCTGACACTTTCCATGAGCGCCGTGTACAGGGGATTATCGAAACGGCAGACCAACTCCAGGAAGGAGCCGATTATCTGGGCGTGTTTGGGGTTCTTGAATTTTATCAGGAACACATCATCAAAGGTGTGGTCCCAATCAGTCAGGCGTTCTTCATCGGTGTTGAGATCGCCAATGCCCCCTGCGACAACAAGCTCCCTCCCCAGAAAAAGGGAGAGGAGATTGAAATCCAGATGGGGGAGTAATTCCAGGAAGTGCTCCTCGCTCCCTTTCAGGATATACCCGAGATATTCTACCGCCTTGTCTTCCTGAAACGACCAGCCTTTCCAGAGTTCCATGTCCAGAATGAACAGGCACTGTAGCGGATGTGCCAGCCCCAGCAATACCAGGGCATCGGAAATGTCACTTTCCTTGAACAGCCAGTACACCTCCTGGGGATGCATGGCCCGTGTCAGCTTCATACTGTCCGGGTCTCCCAGTATCAGGTCCACCTTCTCCCTGGGGAGTACCCCGTCAAGATAGATACGCTTGACGTCAAAGGGAAGTTTATGAAAATCCGCCTCACCAAGCCGTACGGTTGTTGTCGCTGCCGCGCCTGTACTGCGTTCAGTCGTGTGATCTTTCACTATCGGTATTCTCCTTGTCATATAATCCGGCGTCACGTGGTATAGTAACATTTTTTGTATCGGTACTCAGGAATTAATCATGGATCACTTATCGCGCAACAGAGGAGATACGCCATGGCAATGACCGTTGAAATCAGGAACAATAAGCTCTGTATCGAGATCGACCTGGAGCAGCCGACCCGTTCGGCCTCCGGCAAGACCCTGGTGGTTGCCAGCACCCGTGGTAATGCCGTCACTACCGCCGAGGTTGACGGCAAGCCGATTACCATCGGACTGAACGCCTACATCAAACCGTAAGCCGCATGAACTGGCAGGTCTATATCATTCTCTGTTCCGACGAATCGCTCTATACGGGGATCACCACGGATATGGAGCGACGCTTCCGCCAGCATGCGGGGGGAGGTGGGGCCAAGTATTTCAGGGGGAGACAGCCGGTACGGGTGGTCTATCTCGAAGGCAACCACAGCCGCTCTTCCGCAGCCAGGAGAGAGGTTGAGATCAAGGCCATGAATCGGGCTGACAAACTACTGCTTGTATCACGGCAAGCTCCGGTTTATGCACGAAGAAGATGAGTAGATGTCTATTATTTGGTGCGCGACTCGAATGTCTGACTGATCCGGGATACGGATCTGGCACTTGGAGCATAATTTACCATCAGCCGGACTTTCGCCGGATGAAATGAAATCGGCCCGCCGGGGGTTCCCGACGGGCCGATGCAGTGGATAGGTTTTGAAACGGGACCTTCTTGGGGCTACTGCTTGAGCCGCCTGAAACGCATGATGTGATAGATGGATACGGTGTAGGTGATGGGCCATAATGCAGTCATTATAAGCAGACTGCCGAGTACGTTCTTGCGTTTCAGGGTTGACGGGCTAAGCCAGATAAAATGAAGGATGAAGACACATGCACCCAGGCAGTAAACATCCTGCAAATGCCACGTCACGTGCGCCATGTTTCCGAACCATTCATTCATTCAGAGCCTCCTTGTGACCGCATTGTTTGATAATCTAGCACAATCAATGGTGCATATCAAGATAAATTTATTATAAACATTTGAAATTGCAATGAAAGTATACAAAGGTGGTATTCCGGCACGAATGCCTGATTTCTTTTTCTTCGTTCGGCAACAGGCTCCATGTAGAGGCAAGAAGTACTTGAAACCAATTCATCAAAACAGAATATAATAAATGTGTGGGGTAGTCCGGAAACCAGGAAGGGGAGGTGTGGACAATGCTCATATATACCGTCTCGTTGCTGGTGATATTGGCGATGGTCTTTGCATTCAGTATCACGAATATAAGCATTGGCACCACTGAGATTCTTCGGGAAGTGGGGGATGATTGAAATCAGATTCCCTCTTTTCTTTTATTTACAGATTGTGTCTAGATTATTGAATTTTTATGCTGACACAGTGTCAATTTGCTGATAATAACAAATTAACCTCGTTGTGATAGCTAGTTATCGATTTGATGGCGCGGTCGTTGCCCTGCAACGGCCGGCAAGGATAAGTGATGAAAGATTTTTTTTGGCGGCCGATCAGCGTTGACAGTATCGAGCCTGCCTGTTTTCCGAAGGTTGCTTTGTATCTCAAGAGCAGCGGTAATTATGTGCTCTATAAAGATCAGGAAAGGGCGTTCACGGAAAACGATCAGCGCCGTCTGGAGAACAGTTTTACGGAGTTCCTGTATGTCAGGAGCGGCGACATGGTGGAGGTTAACAATTATCTGGAGAAAAACCTCACTGAAATGCTTGCCAGGGATGATCTCAGTGGAATGGCCAAGGGGAGGATTCTCTATCAAACGGCGGTCAACTACGTTATTGACGTGTTCGAGTCGCCGGAATTGGCGGCTAACTTTGAGCGCTGCCGCAAACTGATCGGGCATATGATGGCCTATGTGGCGACCGAAAAGCATGCGCTCGAATCGCTTCAGTCAATCGTCGCCCAGAACTTCTATATCTTTGCCCACAGCGTCCAGGTAACAGCCCTTAACCTCCTGATCCATGAACAACTGTTCCGTGTTACCCCGGACGAGATGATAGATGTGGGGATCGGTTCACTTCTGCACGACTTCGGCATGATCTTCATATCCGACGAGATCCTTGAAAAGCCGGACGCCCTCTCCGAGGTTGAATACTACAAGGTGAAACAGCATACCCAAAAGGGATATGAATTTTTGAAGAATACCGGGTTATTCAGTGAGGTTGCACTTACGATTGTCCTCCATCACCACGAACGGTACAACGGTAACGGCTATCCGGGTGGTATCGTGGGGAGTGCGATTCCCCGAAGTGCCCAACTGACGGCAATTTGCGATGTCTACAGCGCCCTGACCACGGAGCGCCCGTACCGTAAGCCATCGTCGCCGATGGAGGCCCTCGGCTTGATGCGCGACGAGGCGAGAGCCGGGACCTTCAACAATGAATTGTTCGATCGATTTGCCGAGATAATCACCGCCATGAAGGGTGTATCGAATCAGGAGCGTGGCCTGCTTTTGACCAGCCCGACCCAGAAGAGTTCAACGGAACTGGTACTGAGGAATCCCGACACCCGATATGCGGTTTCCATCTAATTGTCGCCTATTGAAAATGGTGCCGTTTGTTAGCAGATTGATCTTTGCTTCTTCAATAAACCATCCTTTTCAGGGCACAGGAGCGCAGTCATGTCGTCTCCATTAATTATCCACTATGTTTTTCGCTTTCGTAACGGCGAGGCACGGGAAATACTTCTCCAACTCGATGAAGATACCCTTGCCCTCATCCCCACGGGGCAACACATGCCTCCTTTGTGGGCTGACATAGATGTGCATACATGTAAAGGTTGTCCGCTTGATCCCGCCGTCGCCCCGCACTGCCCCATAGCCGTACAACTGGGAGAGGTCGTGGAGATATTCCATGAGCATAATTCCTACGATGATGTAACGGTAGAGGTTATCGACAGCAGACGTCAGTACCTCAAGGACACCTCGCTTCAGGATGGTCTTGGCTCGCTGGTGGGGATTATTATGGTGACGGCAGGCTGTCCGGTTCTGGCTCCCCTGCGGCCGATGGTGCGTTACCATCTTCCCTTTGCCACACTGGAGGAAACCGAGTTCCGGATGATTTCCATGTATCTGGTTGCCCAGTATCTCCGTCAGAAAGACGGAAAAGAACCCGACTGGTCCCTTGAAGGATTACAGGAAATCTACGACAGGGTCAGGGATGTTAACCAGTGCTTTGCCAAGCGGATACGCTCTGCTTCCAAGAATGATGCAGGGGTGAATGCCATTATCATACTGGATTGTTTTGCCAAAGCCATACCATTTGCCATCCGAACCCTGATGAAAGACTACGAGAAGTACTTCGACTCATATTCCACGTAGCTGAATTCCTGAATCCGTGATGCCTGTACGGCGGAACGAGTGAAATGCCGGAGCCAATCGCCGCCAGTGAAGATTCGTGTCGGTTCTGCCGGATGAACTCCGTCCCGAACGTTACTGGAGCCTTAAACGCCGGGGCTGAGGCATTCTAAGCGAGCGGAGCCGGGAAGGCCTCACGGATTTAGGAAATTCCCTGTTGCCCGAGCATGGTATCGTCACTCTTGCGGCGTTTTGGCCGCTGTTTCAATCGCAGGATTCATGGTTCTTCCCCTGGCAACAATCGTATATATCCACGCATGTTATCACTTCGGTTCCGGAGAATCGCACGACATTCGATCGAGGAGTTCCCAATTTGCTTTGGCGGCTGTAATGGACTCCCCGGATTTTTTCTGGATCTCCTGGACGTAACGGCCAATCCGTTCCTGATCGGATTTCAGGATCTGGATGAATCGATGCCCGCAGATCAATTCGCCATTCTCCGGTTTGTTCCAGGCAATTTCCGCCAGGGCGCAGACCGGTGGGAGGCCGTCAGCTACATCTATGAAGAATATGGAAAGCGGCGATGGGTTGGCGGTTGCCTCGATGGAGAGACCGATACCCCCGATACTCAGGTTGACGGAGGTATCCTTCAGTATGATGGCGGGAGGGAGCCCCTTTGATTGCATATACTCCACGATACGCTTCCATTCCTTGCGCAGGAAGCTGAGCGACAAGTCCCGCTGCAGGTTGAAAAGCTTGACCGTGGTGGTGATCCGCGGCGCGGCGCGGCGCTGGAACAACTCCAGATTTCCACGCAACCGGAGTTGAAAGATATTGCCGGCCATAACCTTGATGAGATCCGTCATGACCTGGATACCGTTACCCAATGATTCGCTGGTGAGTTTATAACTCGTCTTTCCCTCGGCAGTGCCGAAATGGTCATAATCCACCGGGTAGAGGATATACAACTCAAGTATGTCCGCGTGGCTGGCAACGACATAACCGCTGAGGGACTCAAAATGCGCCTGATCACGTTCTTCCGACATGTTGATCAGGGTCGCCTTCTGTTTGAGAGCAAAATACCGGCTGTAATCAGTTTGGTGTGAGTTCATATGGTTTCTTTGCTGCATCCTCGTGATTCAGGTGGGAATGATTTGAGCACGAATAGTACATCAACGGAAAATGAAACGCCAGCCCTTGGTAAGAATGTTGAAAAATCCGCACTATCAACGCGCAACCATGGCTGCAAAGAGAGCTCGGTCTCGATCGTTGACAGCAAGCCGGCCTGCTGCTACCCTGTTTCTCATTAATGCTGTGGATGCGAGACGAGAAGGAGGAACCACATGAGCGAGGCGACCACCATTGTTATTCTGGACGGGTACACCATCAACCCCGGCGATAATCCATGGGATAGCGTGGAATCTTTGGGGAAGTGCATCATCTACGACCGTACCTCTCCCGAACTCAAGGTTGAACGCGCCAGGGATGCGGACATACTGTTGACCAGTAAGGTTAAGCTGGACGCTGCCACCCTGGAGGCGTTGCCGAAACTCAAATACATCTCGTTACTGGCCACGGGCTACAACAACGTGGACGTGGCGGCGGCCGGCAAGCGGGGGATTCCGGTATCCAATGTCCCGGCCTATTCCACGGAATCGGTTGTCCAGACAACGTTTGCCTTGCTGCTGGAGCTGGCCATAGGGGTCGGCAGGCACGATGCCGCGGTCAAGGCGGGGGAATGGTGCCGTTGCCCCGATCATTCCTTCTGGAAGGGTTCGATAGTCGAATTGGACGGCCTGTGCCTGGGGATTGTCGGATACGGTACCATCGGACGGGCCGTGGCCAGGGTCGCTGCGGCGTTCGGAATGCGGATCATTGCCTATACGCCCCGTGTCCCGCAAGATCCCGGGCCGGTGCCGGTTCGTTTTGTCCCGTTGGACGAACTGTTCGCGACCGCCGACGTGGTAACGCTGAACTGTCCCCAGACCCCCGAGAATACAGGCTTTGTGAATGCTCACCTGCTTGCGGCCATGAAACCGTCCGCCTTTCTGATCAATGTTGCCAGGGGAGGGCTGGTGAACGAGGCAGACCTGGCACAGGCGCTTCGCTCCGGACAGATCGCCGGGGCGGGTTTGGATGTGGTCGCCCATGAGCCGATGCTTCCCGACAACCCTCTGCTGGGCGCCCCTAACTGCGTGTTCACCCCCCATCTGGCCTGGGCTTCCCTGGCGGCGCGCCAGCGGCTCATGGCCATAGTTGCGGCTAACGTGGCATCGTTTCTGGCCGGGTCGCCCATCAATGTAGTGAACGGGCGCTATCTGTAACGCCAAGGCAATAACCGTGAAACAGCGCATACTGAAATTCTTTCTATCCCTGTCGTTGCGGACCCACCTTGTCCTGTTGGCATGCCTGCTTGCCCTGCCTGCCGTGGCCCTGATCATCCATTCAGGCGTTACCCAACGTCGGGATGCCATTCATAAAGGCTTTTGGGAGGCCAGGAGGCTGGTCAGCTCTATTGCGATGGAGCAGTACAACCTGTCCGGTGATTCGGAGCAATTGCTGACCGCCTTGGCGCTCCTCCCGGAAATCAAGACCCATAAAGCGGCCGCGGCATCGGCCCTGCTGCGCGACATACTCAAGAAAAGCAGCCCCCACTACGGTAATATTGTCGTAGCCGCCCGAAATGGCGATGTCTGGGCCTCGGGTTTGCCCATGACAAAGCCGTTCAGTCTCAAGGACAAGCGTTCATTTCGGAATGCCGTGAAAACCCGCCGCCTTTCCTCGGGAGAGTACGTGGTGGGGTCGATCTCGGCCAAATCAACCATCGGTTTCGGTAATCCCATTATCAACAGTAGGGGAGAAGTCGATGGTGTGATTGCCGCCAACATAGATTTTAATGTTTATGCCACCCTGTTGAATCAGTCCGACCTGCCCAAAGGCTCTGCCTTCAGCATCATCGATTGCAACGGGGTCATCATTTACCGGAACCTCGATCCTGAGCGATTCATTGGCCACAAACTGAAGGATAACCAGTTTCGGCGGATGAAGAATGGTCCCGACAAGGACACCTTTATCGACCTGGAGGTGACCGGCGAGCAGCGTATTATTTCTTACGGCGCCTTACGCCTGCCGAGTGAGAATTCCCCCTACCTGTACATTCGCGCCAGCATTCCGCTGGAAGGGGTTCTGAAAAAGGCACGGCTGGCCGAACTTCGCAATATGGCCATCCTGTCACCATTTCTGCTGGTCGCCATTGTCATGGCCATCCCCATCGGGAATTTCTGTTTCATACGACGAATCCGTAAACTGCAGGAGGTCTCGCACCGCCTGGCGGCGGGAGACCTTCAGGTCAGGGCTTCCGACTCTGTCATCGGTGGAGAGTTGGGGGAATTGGCCCAGGCATTCGATGACATGGCCCGGCAGCTTCACGAAAGGGAGCAGACGCTACGCAAGAACCAGCGGGAACTGGACGACCTGTACAACAACGCCCCCTGCGGTTACCATTCACTGGACAAGGACGGCCTGATCGTACGCATGAACGATACCGAGCTGCGTTGGCTGGGATATGGCCGCGACGAACTGGTCGGAAAGCTGATGTTTACCGACATCCTTACATCGGAAAGCCGGAAGGTGTTCGAGAAGAGTTTCCCCATCCTCAAAAAGCGCGGTTGGTCGCGTGATCTTGAATTCGAGTTGGTCCGCAAAGACGGGTCAATTATCCCGGCGCTTATCAATGCGACCACGATAAACGGCCCGGACGGTTCCTTTCTCCTCAGTCGCAGCACCTCATATGACATGACCGAACGGAAAAAGGTTGAGCGGGAACTCCATGAATTGAACCAGAATCTGACAAAACGGGTCGAGGAAGAGATCGATCTGCGACTGAGGCATGAGCGGCTGCTGGCACGTCATACCCGGCTGGCGGCCATTGGGGAGATGATTGGCGCCATTGCCCATCAGTGGCGGCAGCCGCTGGCTACACTCGGCGCGATAATTCAGAGCATCAGGATGGCGTGGGAAGACAAATGCATGGACAATGCATTCCTTGAAAGCGCCGAGGCCGACGCACAGATGCAACTGTATTACATGTCCGACACGATAGAGGGGTTCAGAAATTTTTTCAGCCCGGAAAAGGTCATAGAATATTTCGACATCAGGAAAAAGATCCACGAAGTTGCCTTGCTTGTTGCTCCCCAATTTGCCGAATCCGGCGTACAGCTTGAGATCGTGGATAATTCGCCTGGAGATGAGCTGACAATTCAGGGATATCAGAACGAGTTCAAGCAATCCATACTCAACCTTGTCAGCAACTCACTGGATTCCATCATGGAGAAAAACCTTCACATAATCCATGATAGTGATGAAGCTGCTTCCCTTGGTCAGGTTGTTCTCTCCGTTGCTTCCGAAGGGGATAACGTGGTGATTCAGGTCCGGGACAACGGCTGCGGCATACCGAGTGACTACGGCGACAAGGTGTTTGAGCCATATTTCACCAGTAAATCGGCGAGCAAGGGAACAGGGATCGGGTTGTATATGTCACGGCTGATTGTCGAGGAGAGCATGGGGGGGCGTTTGAGCTACACAAGTGACTCGGACGGCACGATATTCAGGGTAGAATTGGCACGAAATGATGTCGGAGGTGAAAACACCAATGGATAACAAGCTCCCGCTGAAGATTCTCTACGTCGAGGATGAGCCGAAACTCCGCGAACGTATCCATATCGTGCTCAAAATGCGTTTTGAGCAGGTTTTTGCCGCTGCCAATGGCAAAGAGGGGCTGGAGGTCTTTTCCCGTGAACGTCCCGACATCATTGTAAGCGACATAAAGATGCCGGGCATGGATGGTCTGGAGATGGCAGTGCGAATACGCGAACTTGCGCCGGAAACCCCAATCGTCCTGACTACCGCATTTACCGAGACGGCTTACCTGCTCAAGGCAATTGAACTGGGTGTGTGCGCCTATGTCCGGAAACCGCTCGACTGCCGGCAGCTTGTTGAGGCAATTACCCGGATTGCCACTCCCATTTTACAAGGGATAGAGTTGGAAAAGGCACGGCACGGTGAGCATGTTTCGCTGGAGTTGCTCCTTGGAGACAGCCCGGCAATGCAGGATGTTATCCGCAAGGCCCGGCGCATCGCCGCCACGGACTTTGCCATGATCATCCAGGGGGAGACCGGCGTGGGCAAGTCCCATCTGGCTGCGGTTATCCATGGATTGAGCCCCCGTAAGCACCGGCCCTTTATTCCGGTCACCATGAGCGCGTTGCCGGAATCCCTGGTTGAGAGCCAGTTGTTCGGCCATATCAAAGGCTCCTTCACCGATGCGACGACAACAAAGAAGGGGCTGTTCGAGGAGGCGGATGGGGGGACGGTCTTTCTTGACGATGTGGATTGCGCCCCTCCTGCCATCCAGGCCAAGATACTGCATGCCGTTGAGCAAAAGCGGTTTTTTCCCGTTGGGGGAACAAAGCCGGTGGATGTGGACATCCGCATCATCGCGGCCAGTAACCGAGACCTTCTTGATGAAGTGCGCAAGGGGAACTTCAGGGAGGATCTCTATTATCGGCTTGGGGATCTGGTGATCACTCTTCCGCCATTGCGTGAGCGCGGCAATGACATAGCGATTCTGTCACGCATGTTCCTCAATGATGTATCGCTTGAGCTTGACAGGACCCCCCCTCGCCTGACCCCTGATGCACTCTATCTGCTTAATCGGCACCCATGGCCGGGCAACGTGCGGGAGTTGAAAAGTGTGATGAAACGTCTGGCCCTGTTTGCCGGGGAAGCGGTGTCGGGTGATGACCTGTCAGCTATCATGACCGAATATCAAAAACCGTCGGCTGCGGCAAACGGCACCCCCCGCCTTCAGACCCTGGAGGAATTGAAATGCCACGCGGTCAGGCAGGCTCTGGCCGCAACAGGGGGCAAAAAGATGGATGCCGCCCGCCTGTTGGGTGTGGATTACAGCAGTTTCAAGCGTATGCTTGAAAAATACAACATATAAGGGACTCGGAACTAACCAATATACCGTTTTCCATCTCATCTTCAGGGCATCTTTTCCCGTCCTTCAATCTTTTACGGGTACGTTCCAAGACTCTCCATTTTGCCTACCCGAATTCGTCGTCCACTCTTCATTTTGCCTACCCTTGCCTGATTCCAATCCACTCAAAACGTAATGATTCAAGTGTATTACACACATGGCATCTCTGTTGCTAGAGATGTTATCAGTCCGTCAGGCATATCTGGCCATATCAAGGAACGTACTATGAACAAGTCTGATCTCATCAAGCTGCTGGCCGAGAAGAGAAATATCTCACACAAGAGAGCCGATGAAGTGGTCAATTTTCTTTTTGACGTATTGACCGATACGATGGCTGCGGGAGAACGTATCAATATCCGTGGGCTTGGCAGCTTTATGATCAAGGATTACGACTCCTATACCGGGAGAAATCCGAAAACAGGGGAGTCCATAACCGTTCCTCCCAAGCGGCTCCCTTGTTTCAGAGCCGGTAAAGAGATCAAGGAAAATGTCCTGCAGTAACCGTGTTGAGGCAGAACTTAGTATTTTCACGGGGCAGGTAATGCCACAGGATTAATCATGCAGATTGAAACCGAAACCATGAATACCGCGGAACCCGCTGACACACAACTGCACCCGATGTGCAGTTTGTTGAACAAGCCGTTTCCGGAATGTTACTGCATGCACATGTCGAGCTATAATATTCCCAAAATTATTGAATTCTGTGCCGGTGAATTTTCGTTGTGCCCGATATATATGCGCAATGCCCGCCTTTCGACGCCCTGGAAGGCAGTGCAGGCTCCCGATTGCAGCACCATCAGGTCATGTCGTTCTGTTCGCTGAAACGTCTTCCGGATTCACTAACTACAGACAAAGGAGTCACACCCATGGTTTTTTTCGGATTGGTAGTTGTGCTGGCCATAGTTGTTTTTGCCGTTCAGTATTATTCCTATTCAGCGAAACAATCGGAAAAACAATAAAGACGAACACGCTCGCTTGTTTTCAGATCAATCCTTGCTTCACCAGTGACTGAATAACGAGCCGTGCCACCTCCCTGCTGATCGCCAGGACCTTGCCCGGCTCTGATGTTTCCAGGCTTGCCGCCCATACGAGCTTACGATTGGCGACGTCGAACAGATTTGCCTGAAGAGTCGCCACTGAATAGACGATGATGGTTGGCGGTTCATAGAGCATCCTCGTCCCATAATAGCCACCCATATTCCATGAGTGGTAGGCGGGCGGATACCAGAAGTCCGGGTATCCGGGAACAACGTTGGCTTTCTGTTCGATCATGGTGGTCTGCACGCTGAGTACCGCATCCGCACCGGATAGTTTTACCGCCTTATCCAGCATTTTCGCCATATCTCCATTATCTGTCAGCATCAAGGGATAGCTCGCCACGGCATCGACGCCCTGTTGCCGTAACCCCGCCACGATGACATCCTCGTATACCTTCCGTTCGTTGACGTTCCTCCCTATGCTCGCCACCAGCAGCTTGTGATAACGTTTTGCGGGTGTAATATCCGGGTTGCGCCACGAATCCACCAGGGAGGTGGTGGCACAGGAGGAAAGAAACATTGTAACCACGCACAACGCCATGCATCTTGCAAACAAGGATCGCATATGAATCACCTCCATTTCCCCCAATTCTCTTATAAATTATAGCACAGCCAATGCCCTGAAAACAGGTTGCCATAAGGTTTTTGCGTGGTATCGTTAATTTGTACACCACCTTCTTACTCTCCTGAATCCGTAACACCGGAGTGCCGCAGCGGCCGAAAGAGCCGGGATAAACGAATCATGGAGCTGTCACGGATTCAGGGTTCTGTCATTTGCCTCTCCAGCGCGGGCACAAGGAAGTCACTCATGTTTGAATGGTTTCACCGGAAAGAAGAGCCTCCGTTAGTGTTTGCGGATAACGAAGCTGCCTTTGCCCATGCCTGTACCATGGGTAATCGACTGTTGCTGAATGCGCTGGTGCCGGGACTGGTGGTGGGAGAGGGGCGGCGCGGCAGTGAGGGTGAACACTGTTTCCGTCTGCGCCTTGCTGGACCCAAGGGTGCATTCGAGATGTGGTGTTGTACCATGGCCGATGCCCCTGCCTATCCCGTGGTGGGCGATCTGGTGGCATTTCGTATTGTCAGAATTGCCACGGAATTGCCTGAAGATGCCAGTCTGATAGGCTACATAGCCGTAAAACTTGAACCTCAGCTTGATGTACGAAAAGGATGGCGCATCGCTGCCAGCTTTACCCCTGCCCACCTCAAGCCCGAACTCCACCTGTAAGGTTACCGTCATATTCTGCCCTTTTGGTTTGTTACGGCTCTTTTTGACCAACACCGAGAAGGGGGTATACTTGTTCTGGAGGTTTCCATGCGGTCCGCCCTCGTCTTCACCATATGTTTGTTCGCATGTGCCGCGTTCTTGCGGGCTGAACCGGTCAGGATACGGACTGTCGGCATCCATGATCCCATAACCCCCGTCACTGCCCGATTTCTGCACCGCGTCATGGAGGATGCGGCCAAGCAGAGAGACCGGTTGGTGCTGATAGAGTTGGATACCCCCGGCGGTCTTGATAGCTCCATGCGGGAGATCGTCAAGGATATCTTTGCCAGTCCGGTGCCGGTTGCCGTGTACGTGTCGCCGTCAGGCGCACGCGCTGCCTCCGCGGGTGCCATCATCTGCCTGGCCTCGGATATCTGTGCCATGGCGCCCGGCACCAACATCGGCGCCGCTCACCCGGTTTCCCTCGGCGAAAAGACCGACAAGACCATGGAAACGAAGGTTGTCAACGACGCCGAAGCCTATGTTGAGGGGATTGCCCGCAAGCGGGGGCGTGATGAAACGCTGGCGAGGAGCATGGTGCGGGACAGCATCTCGTTGAGTGCCGACAAGGCGCTGGCCGGCCATGTTATTGACCTCATTGCCCGTGACCGGGCCGACCTGTTGCGGCAACTGGAAGGACGCCGTATGAGCCGCGACGGGCGGGAAACGGTTCTGCAACTGGCCGGGGCCGAGGTGGTGCCGGCACAGATGGGGGCAGGGGAGCAGATTCTTAATGCTATCAGTAATCCCAATGTGGCCTATGTACTGATGATGCTGGGAATGCTGGGGCTGTTCTTTGAACTCTCCAATCCCGGCGTCATCCTGCCCGGTGTGGTCGGCGGCATATCCCTGATCCTGGCCTTTTTCGCCTTCCAGACGCTGCCGGTGAACTATGCCGGGGTGTTACTGATCCTGTTGGCGTTGATTCTATTCATTGCCGAGATCAAGATAGTCTCCCACGGCATGTTGACGATTGGCGGTGTGATAGCCATGGTGCTGGGCTCGCTCATGTTGTTCGAGTCGCCCGAGCCGTATCTTCGTGTTTCCTGGAGTGTGATTCTGGTTACGGTACTGGCAACGGTGCTGTTTTTTGTCATTGCCGTCACCAAGGTAATGGCTGTTCATCGCCTGAGACCCGCCACGGGCCGCGAAGGCCTGACAGACCAGGAAGGACTGGCCGAAAGCGATATCGCTCCTGAAGGAAAGGTATTCGTCTGCGGTGAGTATTGGGACGCCTGGAGCGACGAGCCAATCGCGGCCGGGACCAGGGTGACGGTAGAGGCGGTGGAAGGGATGCGTCTCAAGGTAAAAAGGATTTGATAGGGGCGGCCCGATGTGGCCGCCCACCTGCGGGCAACCACACGGGGTTGCCCCTACTTGATAATCGGAGGATAACATGTTCAACATCTTCAATTACGTACCCGTTGCATTCGTCTTCATTCTCTTTGTCATGTTCGTTGCCAGTGCTGTTCGGATACTGCCCGAGTACGAGCGGGGTGTGCTGTTCCGGCTGGGGCGTCTGGCCGGGGTTCGGGGACCGGGCCTGTTCTTTATCATTCCCGGCATTGACCGGCTGGTAAAGGTGACGCTGCGCACCGTTGTCATGGATGTACCGCCCCAGGACGTCATCACCCATGACAACGTGACGGTCAAGGTTTCGGCGGTTATCTACTTTCGGGTCATGGAACCCCAGAAGGCGATAGTTGATGTGGAAAACTACCTCTACGCCACCAGCCAACTTTCCCAGACCACCCTGCGTAGCGTGTTGGGGCAGGTGGATCTGGACGAGCTTCTGGCCAACCGGGAGAAGATCAACAAGGAGTTGCAGGAGATCCTTGACCGCCATACCGGGCCGTGGGGGGTGAAGGTCGCCAACGTGGAGGTGAAGAACATCGACCTGCCACAGGAGATGCAGCGGGCCATCGCCAAGCAGGCCGAGGCGGAGCGCGAACGGCGCGCCAAGATTATCCATGCCGAGGGTGAACTGCAGGCCTCGGAAAAACTGGCCGCAGCGGCAAAGGTACTGGCCGTCGAACCGACCTCCCTGCAACTGCGCTACCTGCAGACCCTGACAGAGATCGCCGCCGAGAAAAACTCCACCATCCTCTTTCCGGTCCCCATCGACCTGATCAAGATGTTCCTGGACAAGACGGACAAGGCTTGAATTTCCTCTTTCATCTTCATCTCTCCGGCGATGATCCGGATATTTTGACGGGCAACCTGATGGGCGATTTTGTCAAGGGGCGGATAGGTAACGACTATCCGCCCCGCCTGCGGTCCGGCATGGAGCTGCACCGCAGGATCGACTCCTTTGCTCAGAATAATTCCCTGTTCCAACAAAGCAGGGTTCGGATCGATCCCCGTTACGGACTATGGCGCGGCGTGCTGGTGGACCTGTTTTACGATCACTTCCTGGCAGCCGAATGGGGACAATGGTCGCCGGAGCCGTTCGACGCTTATCTGGTGCGGGCGCGGAGGATGGTGGAGGCTCACCACCATTTTCTGCCCGAAAAGATGCGGGAAGTGGTGCCCGTGATCTTCGAGGAGTTGATCCCTTCCTACCGGGAGGTGGAGGGGATAGGAAAGGCGCTGGTGCGCATGGCAACGCGACGGGTACGACGTCCCAATCCACTGGCAGGTGGGGAAGTGGAGTTGGTGCGGCAGTACACAGGATTGCGGGATGATTTTGAGCGCTTCATGCCGGAAGCGCAGCGGTTTGTGGCGGATTTTCTTGGTAGGGAAGGGGAGAGGGTATAATTACTGGTTGGAGAAGTCGCTTTGGGGACAATACCAATATTTCTTATAAAAGCAAATTACTACGTCGATTACATCCATGAGATTCCTCCCGTCAGCAAAGTATGCGAGTGGTGGCCCGCAATCAAAATCGTTGACTGAATCGAAGTCTGGCCAGTCGTCAAAATTAGCGCCGTATTGAACTTCGAGCGGAAATGAGATCGTAGCCATGTGCTTACTGCGATTACAGATTGCGTTAATAATTTTGAACTCTGGGATTTTCCAAAGGGCCACATAGAACTTCTCGGCATGTGTGATCGGTTTCTGTTTATTCGGGCCAAACTCTGGCGCAATCCATTCTCGCAGGTGATTTAGCCCCATAATCAAATAAAGCAGACAATCCGTACTCTTTACTTTTGAAGCTTTAAGTTCCTCTGCAGCTCGACAGAGTGACCGAAAGAAAGCTTCGTCAGAGTTTATATCAAAAATTGCAGAAGGATTCATGCTAACTCCATATTTTAGCGTCTGGCTGGGCATTCTATCAAACACCTTGTCGTTTCTGTCCACCAATCTCATCCGTTCTCAACGCCAACAAAACCAAACCAAGACGCCAACCAGGGTCTTCCTACCACATTTTCACTCCGTGGCCTTTTAACCGCCAACGCCTTGAAATTCTCCCCCGTCACCACCGGCTTGCCCGACCGCCTCTCAATATCCCTGCGCGTGCTACCGGCCACAAGTTAGTTCACGCGGAGGGACGGAGGAAGCAGGCCGTCGACCACGCTATTTTTTCGAGCGAGGCAGTTTTGGGAGCGCGCGCGCAGCCCGCTCAAAGTCTTCGTCCACCGGGCGGATGCCTGAGTCAGTAAGTGTCTTGAACTTGCCGTATTCCAGTTCGGCCTTGGCTTGCGCCATTTCGTGGGAAATGCGCCCGGCATTGGTGAGAATGTCCCGGTCGTTGAGCGTAAGGAAGGCATCCAGCTTCTTGACCCAATCCGCCATGTGCATAGGCACACGACGCATTGCCTGACCTTCGGCGAAGACGAGATACTGCTCCACAAGGTTGTTGAGCGCTGCCAGCTCCGGTTCATCAAGATAGTTTTTGGCAATGGCTACATCCTGCTTGCGAATCACCGCACCGCGCCAGTTCGTCAACCCCAGGTTGGGTTTTGTAGCGCTCACACGGTTGTGAACAATCTCTGCGGCGGTCTGTCCGGTAATAGCCCAATGCACCTTGTTCTGAACTGTTTTGAAGAACCCGATACTGATCTCCTGCGTAGGATCGTAGTCGATGCTGGTGGCATAGATGTCCGTAATTTTCTGGTAAAACCGTCGCTCGGAAGTGCGGATATCCTGAATCCGGCGCGTCAGTTCCTCAAAATAGTCGAAGGGCTGGTCAGGGTTTTTTAGACGTTCGTCATCAAGGACAAACCCTTTGACGATGTATTCTCGCAATCGCTGAGTGGCCCATATCCTGAAGCGGGTGGCCACGACACTTTTCACCCGGTAGCCGACCGAGATGATGACGTCGAGATTGTAGAGTTCCACCCGCCGACGCACCGAACGGTTACCTTCCTGTTGAACTGTCAAGGATTCCTTGACAGTTGCCTCCCGTTCCAACTCCCGCTCTTCATAGATGTTTTGAATGTGCAGGCTGATGTTCTGTTTGGTCGTCTGAAACAACTCCGCCATTTGCTGCTGCGCAAGCCATACGGTCTCGCCTTCGAAACGGACATCAATCTTCAGCTTCCCATCCTCGGTTTGGTAAACGAGAAACTGACCTCCGGGTGGTATTGACGATTTGTCACTCATGCCATGGCCTCCTGAATGTACGGCGTGCTCCGGCCAGCCTCATTATTAATTCCCTCGAATTCAAGGGAATAAAAATCGGGGTTATTGATACGCTCCCAAACACCAAGGAACAAGGACTTTCAACCGTACGATTTTTTCGTACGGTTCAGTAACCTCTCAGTTGCACGCTTTTTCTTGAGGTCACTCAAATAGCGAGTTCCAGTCTTTTTGCCATAGCAGATTTTGCCCGCTTTAGCCACGATTTTAAATTTTAATTAAGAAGGTTCTGCCGGTAATATATGGACAATAGAAAGGATAACACAGGGGGGGCACAATACGTCATGCGAGGTGGCTTGACCGCTTCTCAAAAGCAAATATAGCACGCAATTCAAACAAAAAAATCCCCGAGAGAAAAGCGCTCGGGGATTACGTGTCATAGTTGTAAAAGCAGTTACTCCGCGGAGGCCTGCGGTACCGGTGCGCCTTCTCCCCCCGGTTTCTTCCTTCTCCGCCGCCGTTTCTTGGCGGGCTCTCCCGTTTCCGAAACAACCTTGGCAGCAGGCGCTTTCGGTGCAGGCGCCGTACTCTTCCTGGCCGGACCACCCGTGCGCAGCGGCCGGCCGGCATTGCGGCCACCCGCTGTGGGTCCGCCTCTTTTCAGGTCCTGAACACGTTTCGGCCGGGCAACTCGGTTGTAGTCGTTGACGAACAGGTCGTCATCAGCCCATTCGACCGGGATCTTGCTTTTGATATACTCCTCGATGGCCTCCAGGTAGAGGACGCCGTCCTCGTCAGCCAGGGAGATGGCCTTGCCCTCGGCGCCGGCACGGGCGGTGCGGCCAATGCGGTGCACGTAGTCCTCGCTGTCCTGGGGCAGGTCGTAGTTGATGACGTGGGATACCCCGTCGATGTGCAGACCGCGGGATGCCACGTCGGTGGCAATCAGGATCGGCAGCTTTCCCTCCTTGAAGTCATCCAGGATGCGCAGGCGCTTGCGCTGCTCCACATCTCCGGAAATAACCCGGCAGGGAAAGCCATTGGCGTTCAGACGGTCGTGCAGGTATTCACCTTCGCGCTTGGTGTTGATGAAGATCATGGTGCGCTCCATGCCGTCACGCCGGAGCAGCCCCAACAGCAATGGGAACTTCTCCTTGCGCGAACAGTGAAACAACACCTGTACGACCCGCTCGGCGGTCAGTTTTTCCGGGGTGACCGAAACCTTCTCCGCCATGTTCATGAATTCGTAGGCCAGCTCCATGACCCGCAGGTTGAGGGTGGCCGAGAACATCAGGTTCTGGCGCTGGTCGAACGGGGGCAAACGGCGCAGGATAAAACGCAGGTCGGCGATAAAACCCATGTCGAACATGCGGTCGGCCTCGTCGATCACCAGCATCTCGATCTCTTTCAGGCTGTAGACCTTCTGCTTGAGATAGTCGATCAACCGGCCGGGCGTGCCGATGATCACGTCGGCGCCATCACGGAGGGCATCACGCTGTTTCATGTAATCAACGCCGCCGTAGATGGCCTGGATGGTAAATCCGCAATGTTTTCCCAACAGTTGGGCATCCTGCTCGATCTGCACGACAAGTTCGCGGGTTGGGGCAAGGATCAGGGCACGGGGATGGGTGCCTTTTCTCTCGGGAGCAGCCAAAAGGCGAGTAAACAGGGTCACCAAAAAGGCCGCGGTCTTGCCGGTTCCCGTCTGGGCCTGGCCGGCCACATCCTTGCCGGAGAGGGACAGGGGCAAGGTTCGCTCCTGGATGGGGGTGCACTCGGTAAAACCGGCTTCCGCAATCCCTTTCCGGAGTGGTTCGGGAAGGGAAAGTTCATCAAATCTCATCGTTGATAATCCTTGTACTCAATTTTTATGGTTAGCAATAACTACCATATACCGCGAAAGGCCGTATGGCAATGGAAACCTTGTGGCCGAGAGGCCGCGAAAAGCCAGAAATCCTTTGACAAATCTCGATTCATTCCTTTACTATGACGAAAATTTACCCCGAGGAACCTCCTGATGCAGGCCGCTTTGAACATCATTGGCGACGATCTCATACGCGTCGAACAACAATTCCGCAAAGACTTGGAGTCCGATGTTCCCCTAATCCGAAAGGTAGGGGAATATGTGCTTTCCAGCGGCGGCAAACGTGTTCGACCGGCTTTGTTGCTGCTGGCGGCCAAGCTGTGCGATTACCAGGGTGACAAGGCCGTCCCGCTGGCCAGTGTCGTTGAATTCATCCATACCGCCACATTGTTGCATGACGATGTTGTCGACAGCGCTACGCTGCGCCGCGGCCTGGCTTCGGCCAACACCCTGTGGGGCAACGAGGCGTCGGTACTGGTGGGTGATTTCCTCTTTTCCAAATCATTCTCCCTGATGGTTGCCGCCGGCAGTCTCGATATCCTGCGTGTACTCTCCAGCGCGACCACCATCATTGCCGAAGGAGAGGTCATGCAACTGCTCTGCACCGGCGAGATCGACCTGTCGGAAGAGCAGTATATCGGCGTTGTGCGCTCCAAAACGGCCATACTCATGTCGGCGGCGTGTGAAGCTGGCGCAATTCTGGGAAACGCCTCTCTCGAAATGCAGAAAGCCCTGGCCGATTTCGGCATGGATCTGGGAATTGCATTTCAACTCATGGATGATACACTCGATTACATTGCAACCGAGGAAGAGTTTGGCAAGAGCATCGGCCATGATCTGGAAGAGGGCAAGATTACCCTGCCGCTGATCCATGCGTTGCGTCTTTGCACGGATGATGAGCGTGATCGCATTGTCGCTGTTATTGAAAAAGACGAAATGTCCCTGGAAGACTTCCGTGATGTGTCCGGTCTTGTGAAGCAGTACGGTGGCATAGAGTACACTGTGGCGGCAGCGCGCCGGTATATTGGAGGATGTGCGTCATACCTGCAAGGATTTGCGCCGGGAAATGTCCGGGACGCCCTGCTAAAGCTGGCCGAGTACGTGGTTACCCGCAGCAGATAATTTACACCATCCCGCCGCTGATCAACCCAAGAATCAAGATACCCCCTGGAGGAACCATGAAGAAGTTTCTGTACCTGCTTGCGGTGATAGCGCTTTTGGCGATGGTGGCCTGCAACCGTAACGAGTCGAAAAAAACGGCGGCAGTCCCGGTCGAAAATAGCCTTGCTCCGGAAGTGATAGTCAATAGTCTGAATGGAACTCCGCTCAAGCTGTCGGATCTGAAGGGTAAGGTGGTTCTGCTTAATTTTTGGGCCACGTGGTGCCCCCCCTGCCGCAAAGAAATACCCTCCATGATGAAGCTCAACAAGGCCATGGCCGGCAAACCGTTCCAGATGGTTGCGGTCTCCGTCGATGAAGGTGGGCGTCCTGATGTGGAATCGTTCTTTCAGACCAGCGGATTCAGTCTGCCCGCCTACACCGATCCGGATCATCGCGCCGCAACAACCTATGGCACCACCGGGGTACCGGAAACATTCATCATCGACAAACAGGGTGTTATCGTAAAAAAGGTCGTCGGCGGGATGGAGTGGGATAATCCCGATGTCATTGCCTTCCTGGAAAAACTGATGAATTAGTAAGTTGGCTAACGCACTATCCTGATTATCAGGGTTAGGGGTCATATTGTGCATCCTGAACAGGTATCATATGTAGGGGCATTTATCGCCGGCCTGCTGTCGTTTCTCTCCCCCTGCGTACTGCCGCTGATCCCTTCCTACATAACCTATATCACCGGTCTCTCCTTTGCCGACCTCCAGGCCGAACACCCCTCCCATATCGTTCGGCAAAAGGCGGTGCTGCATTCCGTCTCCTTCATAGTCGGCTTTACCGTCATATTCGTCCTGCTGGGTGCATCCGCCACATTCCTCGGGTCATTCCTGTCCAGTCATGCCATTCTCATCCGCAAGATCGGCGGCATCCTGGTTATCCTGTTCGGTGTCCACATCACCGGTCTGATACCCATCAAATTCCTCCTGGGAGAAAAACGGGTCACCATCCACCACAAGCCAGCCGGATATATTGGCAGCTTTTTGGTGGGACTTGCCTTTGCCGCCGGCTGGACTCCCTGCATCGGGCCGATCCTGGCGACAATCCTGATGGTGGCGGCTACCAAGGAGGAGGTATACAAAGGCATCCTGCTGCTCTTGCTCTATTCCCTGGGATTGGGCATCCCCTTCCTGCTCTCTTCCCTTGCCATGCACCAGTTCCTGTCGGTTTTCAACCGTTTCAAGAAGTACATCAGGATGTTCGAGATCGTTACCGGCCTGTTCCTGATCGTGGTCGGCATTCTTATCTACTCAAACTGGCTCTCGCGCCTGTCCGGCTATTTCTCCATGCTGTTCCAAGGGTTTGAATGAAGGCCCATCGCGCCCAGCACTCCGTCCAACTCGTCGTATCGCAACTGGTGGTGTCCGAGGCATTTTACGCCGGTATACTGGGCCTACCGGTGCAACGCTCGTTCACTGCTCCTGGCGCTCCTGAGCACATGGTCCTGGATATGGGGGGGATTGCCCTTGTGTTCGTGGAGGAGGACGATGTAGTCAGAACCCACCCTGTGCTGGAGCACCGCCTGGGCATGTTTCCACGGGGTATCGGGGTAACCCTGCACTTTGAGGTAGAGGACATCGAGGAAATCTCCGACGCCATCATGGAGGAGGAGATGGAGATCCTCTATCCGCTGGAGATGAAACCGTATGGGGTCAAGGAGATGTGGTGTTTCGATCCTGATGGCTATCTGGTGGTGCTGGACGAGCCGCTGGCTGGCGATAAAGGATAATCCTTGACCTTGCCGTCGGACGATGGTACACTTCCGGCACTACATACACCTACCTTTTAATCCGGTCCGAGAGGCTGGCAAAGGTTACACCAATGATCGAGTCGAAACAAATAAGCGAGGGGTCTTGCCGCATGGCGCGGTGAGGCTCTTTTTTTGTGCCCGGAGAAAGGTGGAAAGCGATGACGGACAACACGACGGTACTTTTGGATGAAAGCGGCATCAAAAGGGCATTAACCCGTATCTCCCACGAAATCCTGGAGCGGAACAAGGGGGTGGGGGACGTGGTCCTGATCGGCATCCGTTCCGGAGGCGCCTTCCTCGCGGAGGAGATCGTGCAATGCATGGAGGTCATCGAGGGTGAGCGGGTGCCGGTCGGCGCTGTCGATATTACCCTCTATCGTGACGACATCAAGAGCCACGGCGCACATCTGCCGGTGGGCAAGACCGACATCTCGTTTTCCCTTGAGGCAAAGCGGGTAGTGTTGGTGGATGACGTGCTCTTTACCGGGCGTACCATCCGGGCCGCCATGGATGCCCTGATGGACCACGGCCGGCCCAGCAGCATCCAACTGGCGGTGCTGATCGACCGGGGACATCGTGAATTGCCGATCCGGGCCGATTTTGTGGGGCGCAACGTTCCCACCAGCCTGAAGGAGAATGTGGCGGTAATCTTCAACGAAAAGAACCAGCCTGTTGAGGTTGTTCTGGAAAAATAACGAGGGGAGGGATGATATGGCGGAATTCAAGCACAAGGATATCATTGCGCTCAGGGACCTGACGGCACAGGAGATCGAGCTGCTCCTTGCAACCGCGGAGAACATGAGGGAGATCAACAGCCGCGATATCAAGAAGGTTCCCACGTTGCGCGGGAAAACCATCATCAACCTTTTCTACGAGGCATCCACCCGGACGCGCACCTCTTTCGAGATCGCTGCCAAGCGACTTTCGGCCGACACCGTCAATATCTCGACCTCCACCAGTTCATCAACCAAGGGGGAGACCCTGGCGGACACGGCCCTCAACCTGCTGGCCATGAAACCGGACATCATCGTCATGCGTCACGCCGTATCCGGCGCGCACTATTTTCTTTCCAAAAAGATTCCCTGTTCGATCATCAATGCCGGTGACGGAGCCCATGAGCACCCTTCCCAGGGACTTTTGGACATGCTGACCATAAAGGACCGCTTTGGCCGACTGGACGGCCTGAAGGTGGCAATTGTCGGCGATATCACCCATAGCCGGGTTGCCCGCTCCGATATCCAGGGGCTGACCAAGATGGGTTCCCATGTCTACCTGGCCGGACCGCCCACCATGATGCCCCCCTGCGTGGAACGGTTGGGCAATGTCACGGTTTGTAACAGCATGAAGGAAGCCATCCAGGATGCCGACGTGGTCATAATGCTGCGTATCCAGCAGGAGCGCCAGGGCAAGACCCTCATGCCCAACACCCGTGAATACTCGCGCTACTTCGGCCTCAACCCGGAGAACCTCATACTGGCCAAACCGGACGCCATGGTCATGCACCCCGGTCCGATCAACCGCGGAGTGGAGATGTCCTCGTATGTGGTGGACGGCAACCAGTCCCATATCCTGAAGCAGGTGGAGAACGGCGTGGCGGTGAGGATGGCGATGCTCTACCACGTATGCGGCGGCGAACTGGAATGAACCGGCCACTTTTTCGCTAGCTCTGCGTAAGTCTTCGGGATCGTTTGTGCGGCGTAGCGCTGCTACGCCTCCGCGCGATCCCTCGACAGCCTTGATCTAGCGAAAAATTGACCGGTTCTGCAACGAATGTCAAATTCCTGATAACGAGGTGACCATATGAATCTGTTGATCAAGGGCGGGAGGGTGATCGATCCTTCCCAGGGGCTGGACGAGGCCGCGGATGTGCTGGTTGAAAACGGATTGGTCAAGGAGATCGGCACCGGGTTGAAGGCTCCGGCCGGCGTTGAGGTGATCGATGCCTCGGGAAAATACGTGGTGCCCGGACTGATCGACATGCACGTTCATCTGCGCGATCCAGGGCTGGAGTACAAGGAGGACATTGTCAGCGGTACGCGGGCTGCCGCTGCCGGAGGATTTACTTCGGTCTGCTGTATGCCCAATACCAAGCCGGTGATCGACAACAAGGCCATAGCCGGCTACATCATCAACAAGGCCCGGGCCGAGGGTTTTGCCAATGTCTTCCCGGTAGGCTCCATCACCTATGGCCTGGCCGGTGAACGGATGTCCGAAATGGGCGAATTGAAGGAGGCCGGCTGCGTGGCGGTTTCGGACGACGGCAGGCCGGTTGTCAACAGCGAACTGATGCGCCGTGTCCTGGAATACGCCCGGGGCATGGGCATCCTGGTCATCTCCCATGCCGAGGATCTGCCGCTGGTGGGGGAGGGGACCATGAACGAAGGCTTCACCTCCACGGAGTTGGGGCTGAAAGGGATTCCCCGGGTGGCCGAGGATATTGCAACCTCCCGTGACGTGATGTTGGCGGAATATACCAATTCCGCCATCCATATCGCCCATGTCTCCACCAAAGGGTCGGTACGCATCATCCGCGAGGCCAAGGCCCGTGGAGTAAAGGTGACTTGTGAGACAGCGCCTCACTACTTCTCTCTGACCGACGATGCGGTACGGGGTTACGACACGAATGCCAAGATGAACCCGCCGTTGCGTGAAGCGGAGGATGTGGCTGCCATCAAGGAAGGGTTGAGGGACGGCACCATCGATTGCATTGCCACGGATCACGCACCGCACCACCTGGATGAGAAGGACGTGGAATTCAACGTGGCACTGAACGGTATCATCGGCCTGGAAACATCCCTGCCGCTCTCCCTGAAACTGGTGGCTGAAGGTGTGCTTACCGTTAATCAATTGGTTGAAAAAATGTCTTCCAACCCATCTAAAATTATCAGTATTGGACGTGGGACCCTCAAGCCGGGGACTGTGGCGGACATCACGGTGATCGACCCTGTCAGGGAATGGCAGGTGACCGAGGAGGGGCTGGCCAGCAAGTCCAAGAACTCCCCCTGGCTGGGGCAGGCCATGAAGGGTGCAGCGGCCTGTACGGTTGTGGGCGGCAGGGTCGTGTTTTCCGGCCGCTAGCTTTATCGAGTTATCAAAAAAGGAGTCGTAACGTATGAAAGCTGTCCTTGCGCTCGCTGACGGGCGCATCTTTGAAGGCAAATCGTTCGGAGCCGGTGGCGAAGCGCGCGGCGAGGTGGTCTTCAACACCGCCATGTCCGGTTACCAGGAGGTCCTGACCGATCCCTCCTACCGTGGGCAGATGGTCACCATGACCTATACCCAGATGGGCAACACCGGCATCAACCCTGAGGATATAGAAAGCCGGGGGCTGTTCCTGTCCGGTTTCATCGTCAAGGAGTACCAGGAGTGCTACTCCAACTGGCGCGCCACCATGAGCCTGGGAGCCTACCTCATGGAGAACGGCGTAGTCGGCATCCAGGGCCTGGACACCCGCGCCCTGACCCGGCACCTGCGGGACAAGGGGGCCCAGAACGGCATCATCTCCACGGTTGATTTCAATCATGACAGCCTGGTTGCCAAGGCCAAGGCCATCCCGAGCATGACCGGTCTGGACCTGGCCAGCGGTGTCAGTTGCGACAAACCCTACCACTGGACCGAGGGGCTGTGGGACCTGGAAACCGGCTATCCCCAGGTTGACCGCACTTCCCTGAAATACAAGGTGGTGGCCTATGATTTCGGCATCAAGTACAACATCCTGCGCTGCCTGGTGGACGCCGGTTGCGACGTGACCGTGGTGCCGGCCAATTTTCCCGCCGATGATGCCCTGGCCATGAACCCGGACGGCATCTTCCTCAGCAACGGCCCCGGTGACCCGGAGCCGTTGGTGCAGGTACAGGCAGAGATCCGCAAATTCATCGGCAAGAAGCCGATCTTCGGCATCTGCCTGGGACATCAGCTTTTGGGGCTGGCTCTTGGCGGCACGACCATGAAACTTCCGTTTGGCAACCACGGTTCCAACCTGCCGGTGATGGATATGTCCACGCACAAGGTGGAGATCACGGCCCAGAACCACGGCTTTGCCGTTGACCTGGATTCCCTGGGGGATGCGGCCTGCCTGGGACACGAGAACCTGAACGACCAGACCGTGGAGGGTATTCGCCATTGCGACCTGCCGATCTTTTCGGTGCAGCATCATCCGGAGGCGTCGCCGGGACCGCACGATTCGCATTATTTGTTTGGAAGGTTTGTGGAACTAATGGAGAAGCATCGTTGTTGACGGCTGCCGATTTTCCGCAATCTCGGCGTTGCCCTGCGGGAATTCGTTGTGCGGCGTAGCGCTGCTACGCCTCCGCCGATTCCCTTGGGCGCCTTGACCTTGCGAAAAATCGACACCCGATAGGATGAAACGAGAAGTCTATTTGAATTACCTTGATCTTTACAATTCCGGCGAATTGCTCCGACGCATCCGGGAGGCGTACCGGCGTCTAGGGGCGTGCGATCTCTGTCCTCATGACTGCGGTGTGAACCGGATCAAGGATGAACGGGGTATCTGCGGTGCGGGATTGAAACCCAAGATCGCGTCGGCCAATGTCCACAAAGGCGAGGAGCCGCCCATCTCCGGAACCAAGGGTTCGGGGACGATCTTTCTTACCGGGTGCAGCCTGAAGTGCCGCTTCTGCCAGAACTTTCCCATCAGCCAGTTGGGGAATGGTGAAGAGATCACCACCACGGCGCTGGCCGAACGGATGCTCAGGTTGCAGAGGCAGGGTGTGCACAACATCAACTTCGTCACCCCGACTCACTTCCTGCCCCAGGTCCTGGCGGCGCTCTGGCTGGCGATACCACGGGGTTTCCGGCTCCCTATCGTCTGGAATTCCAGCGGTTATGAAAAGGTGGATAGCCTGCGGTTGTTGGATGGCGTCGTATCTGTTTATCTACCGGATATGAAATATGATGACGACGCACCGTCCGTCCGGCTTTCATCGGCCCCCGGTTATTGCGGGATCAACCGTGCCGCAATAACGGAGATGCTGCGGCAGGCGGGGCATCTGCGACTTGATGATAATGGCGTGGCGGTCACGGGGCTGATCATTCGCCACCTGGTCCTGCCGGAACGGCTTGCAGGCACGCGGCAAACCCTGAGTTGGATCGCCGCAAATCTGGGTGTCGGGACCCATATCTCCCTGATGCGGCAGTACTTTCCGGCGCATATGGCCCTGGATACATCGGGAATCGACCGAAAGATCACGGATGAGGAGTACGACGAGGCTGCGGAGTGGCTGGAAGAGTTTGGTTTGGAAAACGGCTGGGTTCAGGACTGAAAACGGATGGATAGGAATTTCCGGGAAGGGAATACAATAATGTCTTCTGACAGTGCTGAACTTCTGGATATCTGCGGCCGGATAGAAAAATTGACCTCGGAACTGTACTACTATTTCAGCGGATTGTACCGTGATCTACCCGACCTCACCAGGCTCTGGATAAAGACGGCCCAGGAAGAAGAGAATCACATGTTCCAATTCCAGATGGCGGTCAGACTGAGCAAAAGTGCGACGTTTACCACGTCGGTCAGCATGACCCACGCCCAACAGGCATTTGACATGATTTCCGGGGTACAGGAACGGGTCAGGAAAAATCCTCCCACGTGGCATAACGCCCTCAAGCTTGCCATAGAGCTGGAGGAGAGAATGTCCCGCTTTCACACCAACAGTGCCCTGATCTTTGATGACGAAACGTTCAACTCATTGTACCAAGCCATGATGAAGCATGACGAGGACCATATCCGGGCGCTGTCGAGCTATCTGGAGACGCCTACCGATCAGGAAGCATTATCCCTGGTATGAGAACGATCGGCCTGCTGATCCTTTCCAATATCTTCATGACCTTTGCCTGGTATGCGCACCTGAAGAACCTGCGTACCCGGCACTGGTTGATAGCCGTTGCGGTTTCCTGGGGGATCGCCTTCTTCGAATACCTGATTCAGGTGCCGGCCAATCGTATCGGCTACGGCAGGTTCAGTCTGGCGCAACTGAAGATCATCCAGGAGGTCATCACCCTGTCGGTGTTCGTCCCCTTTGCCGTGCTCTACATGGGGACAAGCCTTTCCTGGAACTACCTGTGGGCCGGGTGTTGCCTGGCAGGAGCGGTATTTTTCATATTCCGTTAATGAGCTCGCCTTTTCCGCGATCTCGGCGTTGGACTTCGTTAGGCTCTTGTGCGGCGTAGTAGTAACTACGCCTCCGCGGCCTATCTCGTCCGCCTTGACCTCGCGAAAAAATCGAGCTCAGCATAAAAACCAAACTATGTGAAATAACCTAAGGAGCAGCTAGATAATGCCTAAAAGAACCGACATCAAGAAGATCCTCATCATCGGCGCGGGGCCGATCGTCATCGGCCAGGCCTGCGAGTTCGACTACTCCGGCACCCAGGCCTGCAAGGCGCTCAAGGAGGAAGGGTACGAGGTGGTGCTTTTGAACAGCAACCCGGCCACTATCATGACCGACCCGGACTTTGCCGACCGTACCTACATCGAGCCGGTCACGCCGGAGATTCTGGCAAAGATTATCGAAAAGGAGCGCCCGGACGCGATACTGCCGACCCTGGGGGGACAGACGGCGTTGAATACCGCCGTGTCCGTGGCCGAGATGGGAATCCTGGACAAATTCGGCGTGGAACTGATCGGCGCCAAGTTGCCGGCCATCAAGAAGGCCGAGGATCGGACCCTGTTCAAACAGGCAATGGAAAAGATCGGTTTGGCCGTTCCCGGCTCCGGCCTGGCCCACAACCACCAGGAGGCCATGGAGGTCATAAAGCAGGTTGGTTTCCCGGCCATCATCCGTCCCTCCTTCACCCTGGGGGGTACCGGCGGCGGCATCGCCTACAACATGGAGGAATACGAGAAGATGTCCTTAGCCGGCATCGACGCCTCGCCCACGGACGAGATCCTGGTGGAGGAGTCGGTCATCGGCTGGAAGGAGTACGAGCTGGAGGTGATGCGCGACACGGCTGACAACGTTGTGATCATCTGCTCCATCGAAAATTTCGATCCCATGGGCGTGCATACCGGAGACTCCATTACTGTGGCCCCGGCCCAGACCCTGACCGACAAGGAGTACCAGATCCTGCGGGACGCGGCGTTGAAGATCATCCGGGAGATCGGCGTGGATACCGGCGGTTCCAACATCCAGTTCGGTATAAACCCCCAAAACGGCAGGCTGGTGGTGATCGAGATGAACCCGCGCGTATCGCGCTCATCGGCCCTGGCGTCAAAGGCCACCGGCTTCCCCATCGCCAAGATCGCTGCCAAGCTGGCGGTCGGTTACACCCTGGACGAGATCACCAACGACATCACCCGCGAGACGCCTGCCTGCTTCGAGCCTACCATCGATTACGTGGTAACCAAGGTGCCGCGCTTTACCTTTGAGAAGTTCCCGGCCGCCGATGCCACACTTACCACCCAGATGAAATCGGTTGGGGAGGTCATGGCCATCGGCCGCACCTTCAAGGAGTCGTTCCAGAAGGCGTTGCGCTCTCTGGAGATCGGTGTTTCCGGTTTCGATTCCCGCCTGTTCGACCTGTCCAGCGAGACCCGCCGCGCCCTGACCGGCAAGGAACAACAGCTCCTGCTGGAAAAATTGCGCGTGCCCAACTGGGAGCGTCTCTGGTATCTGGGCGATGCCCTGCGCAGCGGCATGACGGTAAAGGAGATCCAGAAACATACCGCTATCGACCCTTGGTTTCTGCACAATATCCGCCAGATCATCGAGAAGGAAGAAGAGTTGAAGCAGCTCGACCCGGCAGCGATCTCGCGGGAGGCACTGCTTGAGGCCAAGCAGTACGGCTTTTCCGACAAGTTCCTCTCCATGCTCTGGAAGAAGTCCGAGGACGAGGTGCGGGAACTTCGTTGGTCCCTGAACCTGCGGCCGGTCTACAAGCGGGTTGATACCTGCGCCGCCGAGTTTGTGGCCTACACGCCGTACATGTACTCCACCTACGAGGAAGAGTGCGAGGCCGAGCCGACCGACCGCAAAAAGATCATGATCCTGGGGGGCGGCCCCAACCGTATCGGACAGGGGATCGAGTTCGACTACTGCTGCGTGCACGGTGTCTTTGCCCTGGACGAGGACGGCTATGAGACCATCATGGTCAACTGCAACCCAGAGACGGTTTCCACCGACTACGATACCTCGGACCGGCTCTATTTCGAGCCCCTGACCCTGGAGGACGTGCTGGAGATTGTTGCCAAGGAACGGCCGGTGGGCGTGATCGTCCAGTTCGGCGGCCAGACCCCGCTTAAGCTGGCCGTTGCCCTGGAGCGGGCCGGTGTGCCGATCATCGGTACCTCGCCTGACGCCATCGATCGGGCCGAGGACCGGGAACGCTTTCAGGAGATGTTGCACAAACTGGGGCTGCGCCAGCCGGAGAACGGCACGGCACGCTCCTTCGAGGAAGCCGAGAAGGTTGCCGACCGCATCAGCTACCCGGTGGTGGTGCGCCCCTCCTACGTCCTGGGAGGCCGGGCCATGGAGATCGTCTATGACGTGGACAACCTGCGGCGCTACATGACCACCGCCGTGCAGGCATCACCCGAGCACCCGATCCTCATCGACAAGTTCCTGGACGAGGCCATCGAGATCGATGTGGATGCCCTGTGTGACGGGAAGGACGTGGTCATGGGAGGGATCATGGAGCACATCGAGGAGGCCGGCATCCATTCCGGCGATTCCGCCTGTTCGCTCCCCCCGTATTCCATCTCCGCCGAATTGATTGCCGGGATTCGCCGTCAGACCGTGCTGATGGCCCTGGAACTGAATGTGAAGGGGTTGATGAACGTGCAGTACGCCATCAAGGACAACGATATCTACATCCTTGAGGTCAATCCCCGCGCCTCGCGCACGGCTCCGTTCGTCTCCAAGGCCACCGGACGTCCCCTGGCCAAGATCGCCGCACGGGTAATGGCCGGCAAGACCCTGGCCGAACTCGGGGTTACGGACGACATCGTGCCAATACACATGTCGGTAAAGGAAGCGGTCTTCCCCTTTGTCAAGTTCCCCGGCGTGGACACCCTGTTGGGACCGGAGATGAAATCCACCGGCGAGGTGATGGGGATCGGCGATACCTTTGCCGAGGCCTTTGCCAAATCCCAACTGGGAGCCAACGTCAAACTGCCGCTTTCCGGCAACGCCTTTATCAGCGTTCGTGACGCTGACAAGAAACATGTTGTAAACGCAGCGGAAAAATTGTATAAAGCCGGTTTCGGCATCCTTGCCACCGGCGGAACAGCCTCGTTTCTGGAAGAAAAGGGGATACCGGTCCGGCGCGTCAACAAGGTGATGGAGGGGAGACCCCATGTGGTGGATGCCATCAAGAACGGCGAAATCAGCCTGGTGGTCAATACCACCCAGGGTGCCCAGGCGGTGGCGGATTCCTTCTCCATCCGCCGCGAATCCCTGATGCACGGCATTGCCTACTACACCACCACGGCCGGCGCCAGGGCAGCGGTGGACAGCATCATCGCCCTCAAGGAGCAGGATCTGAGTGTGAAGGCGTTGCAGGATTACCTGGCATAATCAATAATAAGTAGAGGAGCAACGTGTAGATGTCCCATACCATTCCGTTGACAAGAGAGAGCCACGAGGCGTTGCAGGAAGAACTCAAACGCCTGATACGCGAGGAACGTCCCAAGGTGATTCAGGACATTGCCGAGGCCCGTGCCCACGGTGACCTTTCGGAAAACGCCGAATACGATGCCGCAAAAAACCGCCAGGGCTTTATCGAGGGGCGCATACAGGAGATTAACGGCAAATTGGCCCGTGCCCATGTGGTTGACCTGACCGGCATGACTCCCGACAAGGTGGTGTTCGGTTCGTACGTAACCCTCTATGACACCGTTTCGGAAGAAGAGGTCAGCTACCGCATAGTCGGCGAGGATGAGGCCGACATCAAACTGGGCAAGATATCCTGCACATCGCCGGTGGGCAAGGCGTTGATCGGCCACAAGCTGGACGACACGGTAAAGGTCACGGTGCCGGCGGGGACCAAGGAATACGAGATCATCGACATCAAATACGAGTAGGGAAACTGGAGGAATTACACAATGGCGGACAAGATCACGAAGGATATGACGTTTTTTGAAGTGATGCGCACCTACCCCGAGTCGGTAAAGGTGCTGCAAAAGTATAACCTGGGCTGTATCGGCTGCATGGGTGCCCAGAACGAGTCACTGGAACAGGGCGCCAATGCCCATGGCATCGATGCCGATGCGCTGGTAAAGGATCTGAACGCGGCCGTTGCCTGATCCGGTCAGAGCGGGATATCAATGCAGTACGTAAGCCCTCGGGATGCTTCTTTCCGGGGGCTTACGCGTTAATGCTCACCGCATATCAGCTTCCAGGTGGCTTCGTACAGCGTGCCGGGAACCACATCGACTTCACTCAAGCTGTCATCGCGATTGATAGTAAAGAGCTGTCTTGTTGAACAGTACGCCCTGAATTGCCTGATAAGCTGAAATGGATTAGGGTCAGCCTCGCCTGTACCAGACTTTTTCTTATACACCCACTTGACGGTTATGGTGTGGTCAAGTTTTGTTCCCTTGTCATAATATGCGGATACGAGATCGGTAGAGACATAGAGTATCCACTCTTCAGCGATTGCAGGTGATGTGGCTGCCAAAACAAGAAGGACAACAATCGCCTTTATCATGCTTCTCCTCCGGTTGCTCTGCTTTCTTTACACGATTTTTCCGGCATGCTTGTTCCCAACATATCCATAGAGGGCCTGTGAAGGAGGGAACTTACTGCTCACTTACTGCTCCGTTATATAGATTTAATATACTGCCATTCTTGCGGTGCGCAAGATCATGGCGCATATTTAAAGGGAAATGGTCATTACAGACAATGTGCGAGGAGGAAAACCTTGCGACTCTTTATTGCCATAGAACTTCCCGACGTAGTTAAACGGATTTTCGGACGAATACGGGCAGACATACCAGGTAGCCGTTGGGTTCCGGCCGAACAACTGCATGTGACCCTGTCGTTCCTGGGTGAGGTGGACGATATCACTCTGAAGCTGTTGACGGAAGAATTGGCTACGATTCAGGCTCCGGGATTTTCTGTCCGTTTCAGCGGGACCGGCTGCTTTCCCAATCGCCACCGGCCGCGGGTGTTATGGGTCGGGCTGGAGCCGGAGCCGTTGCTGATCAGCTTGGCATCGCAGGTGCGAAAAGCGGTGCTGGCCTGCAACATCCCCCAGGAGGAGCGCCCCTTTTCCCCTCACATCACCTTGGCCCGCCTTAGATTTCCCGCCAATCGGGAGGTGGACGCTTTCCTCGATCAGTCTCGACAACCGGAGATCCCTCCGATTACGGTTGGCGAGTTCATCCTCTTCCGGAGTCGATTGACGCCCCAGGGCGCAATCCATACGCCGATCAGAGGTTTTCCCCTTTTACCAAGCAGCGTGTAGGCGTCAGGGCGCTAGTGGCTGTGCTGTGAAGGTGTTTGACAGTTATGCCATTATTTCGCTATATTATGTGCCGCGTTGCGGTCTGGTGATTTCTTGTTCGTTTTTTCTCTCGGTTGGAAGGGAGACTATCCACAACTCTGGGATACCCCGCCATCTTATGCCCATCATTACTATCTCCGAAAACAGCACCATCACCATCCCCCCCGATCTCATGGAGCACCTTGGGCTCAAGCCGGGCGACCCTGTTACCTTTGAGGAAGGGGATGGCGGGGTATTGGTGCTGCGGGCGACACACAAGTCCCATCTCCATCCCGGCCCTGAACAATCCCCTCTGGTTGCCCTTGAAAGAGAGGGAACAATTCCAGCGCATTCTGACACCCCTTTGGTTAAAGAGCGTACAAAAGGTGCCGCTCAAGTTTCTCCGGCTCCCCCAAAAGAGGTCAAATCACTGGGAGAAACCATTGCCCTCAAGAACCTCCAGACCCGCATGCAGTTCATCAAGGGGGTTGGGCCGAAACTGACCGAACTGCTCACCAAACGCGGCGTGAACACGGTAGAGGATGCCCTGTACCTGTTGCCGCACCGTTATGAGGACCGTCGCGAGGTTCGTCCCATCGTGCGGTTGCGTCCCGGTTTTACCGAGGTGTTCACCGGAAAGGTCCTTTCCGCGGACACGATGTCCACCAAGGGGGGGAGGCGCTTCTTCGAGGCGGTGGTGGCGGACGACAGCGGCAGTATTACCCTGAAGTGGTTCAACAGCAATCCTACCTTTATGAAGCGGGTCTGGAAAACGGGGAGGAGCGGGGTCTTTACCGGCGAGGTATCCCAGTTCGGCTACCAGCGCGAGGTACATCACCCTGATGTGGAGTGGCTGGCCGAGGGGCAGGGTGTCCGGGAGATTCTGGCTGCCGACCCGGTCAACTTCGGCCGGATCGTGCCGGTCTATCCCCTGACCGAAGGGTTGAGCCAGAAGATCATGCGAAAGGTGATGAAGGAGGTGGTGGACGGGTTTGTCCCTTTCATCCGGGAGTTGATACCGGTCAGCCTTCTGGAACCCCTTCATCTGCCCGGCCTGGCCGACTCCCTGCGGAATGTGCATCTGCCGCCGGTGGAGATGAAGCTGGACAACCTGAACGAGGGGCGTACACCATGGCATCGTGCCCTGGCGTTTGACGAGTTCTTCTTCTGGGAATTGGGACTGGCTTTGAAACGGCAGGGCGTAACCCTGGAGCAGGGGATAGCCTTTCAGGTGACCCACCGCTACACCAAGGAGCTGGCAAAGCTGCTCCCCTTCGAGCTGACGGCGGCCCAGAGGCGGGTGTTGACAGAGATAAAGAACGACATGATGGCGCCGCATCCCATGCATCGCCTGGTACAGGGGGACGTGGGGAGCGGCAAGACCCTGGTGGCCTTGATGGCGGCCCTTCTTGCGGTGGAAAACGGCTACCAGGTAGCGGTCATGGCCCCCACCGAGATCCTGGCCGAGCAGCATTGGCACACCATGCACCGCTGGTGCGGGGAACTGGGCATTGAAACCTGCCTGGTCACCTCGGGCATGAAAGGGAAGGCCAAAAGCGAGGCCCTGGGACGGGTGGCCGACGGCAGCGCACAGATCGTGATCGGTACCCATGCCGTGATCCAGGACAAGGTCGAATTTGCACGCCTTGGTCTGGGTATCATCGACGAGCAGCACCGTTTCGGCGTCTTGCAGCGCGGCATTTTGAAGAAGAAGGGGATCAACCCCGATATCCTGGTGATGACCGCCACCCCGATCCCGCGCACCCTGGCCATGACCCTGTTCGGCGATCTTTCCCTGTCGGTGATCGACGAGATGCCGCCGGGACGCTCCCCGGTGCAGACCAGGATCTGCTTCGAGTCGCGGCGGTCGCAAGTCTATGGGATCATTAGGGAAGAGATTGAGAAAGGGCACCAGGCCTATGTCATCTATCCCCTGGTGGAGGAGACGGAAAAATCGGACCTGAAGGCGGCCAGCCAGATGGCCGAACATCTGCGTGCAACGATCTTTCCGGACCTGCGTATCGGCCTCTTACACGGCCGGATGAGCCCGGAGGAGAAGGAGCAGGTCATGGCTTCCTTCAAGGCCAGGGAGCTGGATATCCTGGTCTCCACCACGGTTATCGAGGTGGGGATCGATGTGCCCAACGCCACGGTGATGGTCATCGAGCACGCCGAGCGTTTCGGCCTGTCCCAACTCCACCAGTTGCGGGGCAGGGTGGGGCGGGGTTCGGCCCTTTCCCGCTGTATCCTCCTGACGCCGGGCAGATTGTCCGAGGATGGCGAGAAACGACTGCGGGTGATGGAGGCCACCACGGACGGTTTCCGTATCGCCGAGGCCGACCTGGAGATCCGCGGTCCCGGAGATTTCCTCGGCACCCGCCAGTCCGGCATGCCCGACTTCCGGGTGGCCAATATCCTGCGGGACGGGAGCATCCTGGAACAGGCCCGCCAGGCAGCCTTCGGACTGCTGGAAAATGACCCGGACCTGTCGACACCCGGCCATGCGGCGCTCAGGGAGGAACTGCTGCGCCGCTGGGGGCAGCGCCTTGAACTGGCGGCCATCGGGTAACGTTCAGAAACATCATATTTTTTTGGTTGCTCATACTCGGAATCTTGGGTATCCTTACAGTAAGGAGGTAAGGAAATATGCTTGCCAGAAAAACATCAAAAAATCAGCTTACTCTACCCAAGGAGATCGTCGGCAATTTCCCCGGCATCGACCTGTTCGACGCCATGGTGGAGGATAATCGCATCGTGCTGACGCCCGTGAAAGTGACGCCGATTAGTACATCACTGGAGTGCATCCGTGAAAAGATCCGGAAACTCGGTATTGATGAGAACGACGTGGTTGAGGCGGTGGAATGGTCCAGAAAGTAGCACCCCTGCGGGTTGTCCTTGACACCAATATCCTTGTCTCGGCGCTCCTCTTTGGCGGCCGCGTCGGCATGCTGCGTGATCTGTGGAAAACCGGGAGGATTATCCCACTGGTATCCAAGGAGACCTTTGCCGAGTTTCACAAAGTTCTTTCATATCCAAAATTCAAACTTTTCCAAAGAGAGATCCGCTCTCTGCTGAATGACGAAATTCTTCCCCATGTGGAGCCGGTGGAGATTACCGAACAGGTCAACGGTGTTTGCCGCGATCCTCATGACGACATGTTTCTTGCCGTGGCTTCGTGCGGCAAGGCGCGCTATCTCGTGACTGGCGATCTGGATCTGCTGACATTGAAAATCTATGGGAAGACCCGGATCGTGACTGTGGGGGAATTTTGGGAATTGACGAGATAGCGGTTAGTGGGCAGCCAACTCGTTAGGGGGTAAACAACGGGGTTGCGTCTCCATTATTTACTAAATGAATTATGGAGACACAACCTCTAAGAATTCCTCGCCTCAAAAATTTCAGGTGGTGGTATGAAGTACTTTTGTCTAACCATTTTCTAAAATGACATGTATTATGGTAAATAATTGACTAAAATGTATGTGAAGCGTATGGTCAGCCCATGGATATTTCAACAATTCTCCAACTGAATGAAACTGCCCTGGCACAAGGAAAGTCGCACCAGCGTAAACGATATGTGTTTCAGAAGATTTTCGACGACACCGGCAAGCACCAGATTGGCCTTGTCGGACCTCGTGGTTCGGGGAAAACCGTAATTCTGAAACAGCTTCTGGCTCATTTTGAGGATATCGCCTGCTACATCTCGCTGGATGCTGTTGAGACTGGTGGCCTGTTCCAAGCCATTCAGACCCTCCATGAAAAATACAAATTCTCTCTTTTCCTCATTGATGAAATACATCATGAAAAACAGTATGCACGTGAGCTGAAAAAAGCGTACGACTTCCTTGAAGTGCGTATCGTTTTTTCCAGTTCCGTTGCCCTGTCGCTCCATGAAACCGCCTACGATCTATCCAGAAGGGTAAATCTGGTCGCCATCAATCCCTTCAGTTTTCGGGAATTCCTCTATTTCACCAAGGGACTCGAACTGCCCTCGCTGTCTGTCATGCAACTCTTGGAGAAGCAATGGGACGCAGCTCATATTCGCCAGGAAATTCATTTTGAAAGCTTTCTGAAAGGCGGGCTGTTCCCCTTTGCTCTCGAAGAGTCAAACATACTACCGCTCCTGGGAAACATCCTTGACAAAATCATTACCGGCGATATTCCCCTGATCGGCAGGCTGTTGACAGACGAAATTCCCATTTTGCACAGGATGGTGCGCTTTATTGGCTCTTCGCCCCCGGACGGAATCAATTATTCGTCACTCTCGAACAACCTGAAAATCACCAAATATAAGGCGGAGCAGTATGTGCATCTTCTTGAACAGGCATTTGTGTTGAAATGCGTCATGCCTGCCGGGACAAATGTCATGAAAGAGCCGAAAATACTGCTGCGCTTGCCGTATCGGCTGTTGTTTCAGCCGTTTGAAAATGCAATCGGCGCCATCAGGGAAGAATTTTTTGCGGAAATGATGATCTGTAAAGGAATCTCCTTCAACTATCTGAAATCGACAAGAGGGGCCAAGACCCCTGATTACCTGGTGCAATCCGATACGGAATCGTATGTCATCGAAATAGGAGGCCCCGGCAAGGGCCGTGAACAATTCAAAGGATTTGACGGAAAGAAGAATCTGATTCTTGCCCACGGCAACGAAACCACCGGAATAAAACGTCCCCTATTCCTGATAGGGTTTTAAACTGCTATCAGTGCCACCGTAGAGCGCCCGGGATATCTCGCAAAGGAATTCCGGGGGCAACCATAAAGAAGGGCACGGGGGCAAGAAGGGCGTGAGAGCTTACTCCGGCGCTGGCAGGTGGTTTTATTGAAATGACCTTCCCTGGCAAACCCAACAGCCGTCTGCAAAAATACCGGCTGACCGAAATCGGACGAAATTGCCGTATTACTGTTACGACATCTGAGAAGGGAAGGTTAGCTGGAAATCCTCTCGCAACATGTCGAAAACATAACGTCTGCCCCTGGTGGCCTCCTAACCTATGGTTTTCTTTGTCGCTCCGTGCTAAATTACTCCGCTACACAAAAAAATCCCCTGACACGATGACGATATGCGCATACTGACCGGCCCTGAAATATTCAACAATGACCTCAATGGTTCCGTGATAACTATTGGTAACTTCGATGGTGTTCATCGCGGACACCTGGAGATATTCCGGCGTCTCACGCTGGAGGGGCACCGCCTGGGGCTTCCTGCGGTGGCGGTGACGTTTGATCCCCATCCGCTGGCGCTCCTTTCCCCGGAAAACGCGCCGCCACTGATTACTACCCCTGACCAGAAGGCTGCCCTGATCGCCGAGGCCGGGATCGACTGTCTGGCAGTGATCGAGTTTACCCGCGAGTTCTCCCAAATCGCGGCGGAGACGTTCGTGCGGGACATCCTGTGCGGCTCCCTGGGGATGCGCCATATCATTATCGGCCATGACTACGCGTTCGGCAGGGATCGCCAGGGCAACTACCAGACCCTGACTCGCCTGGGTGCAGAATGCGGCTTTACCGTTGAGGATCTTGACCCGGTCAGAGAGGGTGAAATCATCTTCAGCAGCAGCCTGGCCCGCCGTATGGTCAGCAGCGGCGACATGCCGGGCGCCGCCGCCATTCTCGGCAGATACCATGTGATTTCCGGCCGGGTGGTGCATGGACGAGAGATCGGCCATATGCTCGGCTTTCCCACGGCCAATATCGAAACCCACAACGAACTGATCCCGCCGGACGGCGTGTACGCCGTCATGGTGATCGTAGGCGATACCATCCTGAAGGGGGCTTGCAGCATCGGCACAAACCCGACCTTCGGGGACGGCGACAGGACCATCGAGGTGTTCCTGCTGGATTTTTCAGACGAGATCTACGACCGCGATATTTCCCTCTGTTTTGTGCAGCGTCTGCGCGAAACCAGGCGGTTCTCCGATGCCGGAGCGCTGATCAAGGCTATCGAACAGGATGTGGCCCAAACCAGATCGATTCTTGCCGCCGCCGAGCCGGGAATGGTCAGACCCCTCCTGAATTACAAAACAAAGGCGCTTGGTTCATGAAACAGGGGGGTAATATCAAATTCTGGCTGGGGATTGGCGTCAGCGTCTTTTTCATGGCGCTTCTGCTCAGAAAGATCGATTATCACCAGTTGGCCGCGGCCCTGGTTCGTGTGGACTATCGCTTTATTCTGGTTGCGGTAGTGTTAACCTTTCTCAGTTACTTTATGCGGGCGGTGCGCTGGCGTTACCTGCTGATTCATGAAAAGACGATCCCGCTTTCATCGCTCTACCCGGCCACCATCATCGGCTATATGGCCAACAACCTGCTTCCGGCGCGGCTGGGCGAGTTCGTGCGAGCTTATGTCCTTGCCAGGCGGGAAGGGCTGGAAACCCCGGCCGTATTTGCCTCGCTGGTGATCGACCGCCTTTTTGACGGTTTCACGGTCATGATCATGCTGGTGGTAACCCTGTTCACCCTGCGTCTCCCCCAGGGCATGGAGGATGCCGGGACAGCGGTCAGGGCAGGCGGAGTGGTAATGTTTCTCCTCTATGCCGGGGTGATCGTATTTCTGTTTCTGCTCAGACGCCAAACCATGAAAACCCTGGCGTTCGTGGGATGGTTGCTGAAACCTTTTCCCCAAGGCCTGTCGGATCGCCTCATTCCGCTCCTCGGTTCGTTCATCGCCGGCATCAGGATGTCCGCCCGTGGGGGCCACATTACGGCGGTGCTGCTCTCTTCGGTATTCATCTGGACCTTTGCGGTACTGCCGGTTGACCTTGCACTGCAAGGATTCGGTATCCATCTCCCCATCACCGCCTCCATGTTCATCATGGTGCTCTTGGTGTTTGCCGTAATGGTGCCCGCATCGCCCGGTTTCATCGGTACCTATCACTATGCCTGCTTCAAGGGGCTTTCGGTATTCGGCATTGATGCGTCAACCTCCATCAGCATTGCCCTGATCATCCATGGCATGGCCTTTTTCCCGGTTATCGTGGCCGGTTTTTATCATCTCTGGAAAGAAGGACTTTCGCTCCAAGCACTGGGAGAGGTGTCCCGAAAGGAACCGTGTGAAACTGCCCAAGATTAAACCGCCCAAGATTAAATTGCCTGGGATCTCCATACCCGGCATGGACCCGTTCATAATCATGGCGTTCACGATCCCGTTTGCCATCTACATGCTCACCCTGGCCCCATCGGTGACCTTTTTTGATAGTGGAGAGTTTGTCACGGCCTCGTATTCGCTTGGCTCGGCCCACTCTCCCGGCTACCCCCTGTTCATGATGTACGCCAAGCTGTTTTCCTGGCTGCCGCTGGGAAATATAGCCTTTCGCATCAATACGGCTACCGCCGTGTCATCGTCCCTGGCCTGTCTAGGGGTCTATTTTCTGACAATCCACCTGCTCAAGGGTGAGCGACTGGTGGAGGACGAGCGTTTTTCCCGGTTTGCCGTCAAGGGTGCTGGACTGGCGGCGGCGCTTGCCTTCAGCTTCAGCCCGCGTCTCTGGCTGCAATCCAACCACGACAAACCCTATCCGCTCCTGGCATTCATCACCGCCGTGATCTTCTACCTGTTGCTGAAATGGCGCGAGCACTACAAAAATGGTGATGAGCAGCCGGCCTACATCTATGCCTGCACCTTTCTGGCAGGCTTGTCCATGGGACTCCACCAGACGATCGTGCTGCTTCTGCCAGCCTGGTGCCTGTTCATTATCCTGACCGACTGGCGCATGATAACCAGGGTCAAGGAGCTTGTCCTGGCAACGGCATTTGCACTGCTCGGATTCTCCGTGCACCTGTATCTGCCGCTCAGGGCGACCCGCAACCCGCTGCTCAATTGGGGCGACACCAAGACCTACACCCAGTTCATGTGGCATTTTTTGCGCAAGGGGTATCCGAATGAACCCCACCCGCGCGATGCGGCCTTGCTGTGGGCCCAGGTCAGGGCCTTCAACATTCCCCATGAATTTACCTGGCTGGGAGCGGCCTTGGCCATTCTGGCCCTGGTCTGTCTGTGGAAACGGCAGCGAGACGTGGTTGTAACCTGGCTGGCGGGCGTTGCGACGTTCCTGCTGGTGGTTGCGGGCTATTTCAACACACCGGCCGAGACGATCTTCCTGACCGAGGAATTCTTTACGCCGCTCTATCTGCTCACCGCGGTGCTGATCGGCATCGGCCTGTACTATCTGCTGGCCCGCGCGGTAGCCAAGGTACAACTCCCGGAAGGGTATGGCGTCAGGATATACGCCCTGGTTGCAGTCCTGTATCTGACATTGCCGGTCACCCTGTGCGCCATGAATTACTATGAAAATGACCAGCATAACAACTACATCGCCTTTGATTACGCCACCAACTCCCTGCGCTCCCTGCCGCAGAACGCGGTCATGTTCACTTGGGGCGACAGCGGCGCCTTTCCGCTCTGGTATCTGCAGGGTGTGGAGCGGATGCGCGAAGACATCGACCTGCCACATACACCCCACCTGGTATTTGACTGGTACCTGGACTCCATGCCGCGTCTGTTTCAGAACAGCACTCTGCACACCTATGGCAACAACCTGCCTGTCGATCCGGAACAAAGCCTGCGCATTGCCATCAGGGAAAACATCGACCGGCGGCCGGTCTTTATCGACTTTTCCACACGCTATTCAACGACATTCACTAGCTATATTCCTGTACAGAAAGGGATTGTCTATCGTATGCGGCGTGCCAACGAACCGACTGGGCTGCCGGATCTCTCGGTGTGGGAGAACTACAACAACCGCGGCATCCTGGACAAGATCTCGTTTCTTGACCTGGACACCGGTAAGGCCATCCTGATCTACGCCAACAGTTACCTGGAAGCGGGTGAGTTTCTGATGGGCATTGGTCGCCAGCAGGAAGGCAGGCAGATGCTGGAAAAGGCAGTGCGGATTTCACCGGAGATGAAGAATCCCGTACTACAGGTGCTCATGCGCTATGGTGGGGTACAGTAATGCGTCAACTGAACGGTACGACAAAGGTGCTGGCCATTATCGGCCATCCGGTGGAACACTCCCGCTCGCCCGCCATGCAGAATGCGGCCCTGGAAGCCTTGGGACTGGATTATGTTTACGTCCCCTTCTGCGTACCGCCCGAAGCTCTGGTAGCGGCAATCTCCGGTCTGCGGGCCTTGGGTGTGGCGGGATTCAACGTTACCATTCCCCATAAGGTTGCCGTCATGGATATGCTGGACGGTCTTGATGAAAGCGCCCTGGCCGCAGGGGCGGTCAATACCGTCCGAAACAATGATGGACACCTGATCGGCTACAATACCGACGGAGACGGCCTGGTCAGGTCCCTGGCCGAGGATCTGGGATTTGTTCCCGGCAGTGGGACCATCGTTATCGTCGGTGCGGGAGGGGCGGCCCGTGGAGCAATAGCAGCCCTCTGCCGCGCCGGGGCCAAACGGATTATCATCGTCAACCGCGGCAGGGAACGAGCTGAGGAGTTGACATGCTTCATGGGTCAGCGCTATGGCCATACTGAAATCATTGCAACGTCCGATGTCGCGGAATTGAAGCCTTTTCTGGGCGAGACAGCACTGCTTGTAAATTCCACCTCGCTGGGTATGAATCACGAAACGATCCCGTTCCTGTCGCTGTCCGATCTGCCATTGACAGCCTCGGTGTATGACATGGTCTATTCGGTTCCCGTCACCCCGTTGGTGCGCGATGCGGCGGACCGGGGATTGCGGTGCGCCAACGGCCTGGGTATGCTGGCGGCGCAGGGGGAGTTGGCATTCCGGATATGGACCGGCATGGAGGCTCCCCGCGGCATCATGAAAGGCGTGCTTACGGGCGTTTGTTCGCCGTGACTACAGCTTGACAACATGCCGTAATCCGCATAGTATTCGGTATCAGCGGTTTCGGGGGATAGCATGCAGCCAAGCAGACTGGGAGAGATCCTGGTTAAAAACAATCTGATTACCCGTGAACAGCTTGCCAAGGCGCTCGAAGAGCAAAAATCCTCCGGGGGCCAGGTTCGTCTCGGCACTATCCTCATCAAGCAGAACCTTATCAACGAGCAGGAACTCACCTCATTCCTTTCCAAGCAATACGGCGTACCCACCATCAACCTTGCGGATTACGATATCGATCCGGCTATTGCCAGGATCATCCCCCTGGATGTTGTTCAGAAATATCAGCTCGTCCCGGTCAACCGGGCAGGAGCAACCTTGATCGTTGCGGTGAGCGACCCATCCAATCTGTTCGCCATCGAAGACATCAAGTTCATGACCAACTACAACGTGGAAGTTGTTGTCGCCTCGGAAGGCGACATCAAGGCCGCCATAGACAAGAATTATGATCAATCGGCGTCCCTGGCCGATGTCATGAGCGATCTGGATGTGGAGGATCTCGAAGTAATCGGCGATGAAGAGGATGTCGATGTCGGGTCCCTGGAGCGGGCGACCGAGGATGCGCCGGTAGTCAAGATGGTCAACGCCATCCTGCAGGACGCCATCAAAAAGAAGGCCAGCGATATCCATATCGAGCCTTATGAAAAATTATTCCGTGTTCGCTATCGCATCGACGGCGTGTTGTACGAGATGATGAAGCCTCCTCTCAAGCTCAAAAACGCCATCACCTCCCGTATCAAGATCATGGCTGAACTGGATATTGCCGAACGGCGGCTTCCCCAGGACGGGCGCATCAAGATCAAACTGGGTGGCGGCAGGGACATGGATTTCCGCGTGTCGGTCCTGCCGACCCTGTTCGGCGAAAAGATCTGTCTGCGGCTCCTGGACAAGAGCAACCTGCAGACCGACTTGACCAAGCTCGGTTACGAGCCGGAGGCGTTGGCCCATTTTCAGCGGGAGATCCACAAACCGTTCGGCATGGTGCTGGTCACCGGCCCGACGGGCAGCGGCAAGACCGTCTCGCTCTATTCTGCCCTTGCCGAGTTGAACAAGGTATCCGAGAATATCTCCACCGCCGAGGATCCGGTTGAGTTCAACTTTGCCGGCATCAACCAGGTCCAGATGCACGAAGACATCGGCCTCAACTTTGCCGCGGCCCTGCGCTCGTTTCTGCGCCAGGACCCGGACATCATCATGATCGGCGAGATTCGCGACTTCGAAACCGCCGAAATCGCCACCAAGGCCGCTCTGACAGGGCATCTGGTGCTTTCGACCCTGCATACCAATGATGCGCCCGCCACTATCAACCGTCTGCTCAACATGGGTATCGAACCCTTTCTGGTGGCCTCGGCCGTGAACCTGATCACGGCGCAACGCCTGGCGCGGCGCAACTGCGCCGAATGCAAGGAACCTGAGGATATACCCGTACAGGCCCTGATCGACGCCGGTGTACCGCCGGACGAGGCCCCATCCTATGTCTGTTATCGCGGCAAGGGGTGTCCTGTCTGCAATGGCACCGGCTACAAGGGGAGGGTGGGCTTCTACCAGGTCATGCCGATGTTGGAGGAGATCCGCGAGTTGATCCTGAACGGCGCCAACACGGCGGAAATCAAGCGCGAATCCATGCGGCTGGGCATAAAGTCCATGCGCCAGTCAGGGCTCACCAAGCTCAAGGAGGGGGTTTCCTCCTTTGAAGAGGTGCTGCGGGTAACGGTAGCGGACGATTAAGGAGAACGGATATCATGGTCAATCTTCACCAGTTGCTCAAGACCCTCGTGGAAGCCAACGGCTCGGACCTGCATATCACCACCAATTCCGCGCCCCAGATCCGCGTGGACGGCAAGTTGACCCCGCTGGACTTCCCGCAGTTGAACCAGGTGGAGACCAAGCAGCTCTGCTACAGTGTGCTCACCGAGGCCCAGAAGCATAAATTCGAGGAGACCAACGAGCTGGATCTCTCCTTCGGCGTCAAGGGGCTGTCCCGTTTCAGGGGTAATATCTTCGTGCAGCGGGGTGCCGTGGCCGGGGTATTCAGGGTTATCCCCTACAAGATTCTCTCCTTTGAGGAGCTCGGCCTTCCGCCGGTTGTTGTCGAGCTGGCCGCCAAACCGCGCGGCCTGATCCTGGTTACCGGCCCCACCGGCAGCGGAAAATCCACCACCCTGGCCTCGATCATCGACTTCATCAACATGAACCGGCATGAACATATCGTTACCATCGAGGACCCGATCGAGTACCTCCACCCCCACAAGGGATGCCTGGTGAACCAGCGCGAGGTCGGGGCCGACACCCACGGGTTCAAGAATGCCCTCAGATCCGTGTTGCGCCAGGACCCGGATGTGGTCCTGGTCGGCGAATTGCGCGACCTGGAAACCATTGAAGCGGCCCTGACCCTGTCCGAGACCGGCCACCTTTGCCTGGCCACCCTGCATACCAACTCCTGCGCCCAGACCATCAACCGTATCGTGGACGTCTTTCCTCCCTATCAACAGACCCAGATCCGGGCGCAACTCTCCTTTGTTCTGGAAGGGGTCATGTCCCAGACCCTGATTCCCCGGATGAACACCAGGGGGAGGGTCATGTCCCTTGAGATCATGGTTCCCAATGCCGCCATTCGCAACCTGATTCGCGAAGACAAGATCCATCAGATCTATTCCCAGATGCAGGTGGGCCAGGATAAATACGGCATGCAGACCATGAACCAGTCGCTCTTTTCGTTGTACCAGAGGCGCCTGATATCGCTGGAAGATGCCATGGGCAGGTCCCAGGATCCGGATGAGTTTAAACAGATGCTCGGTAATCAGGCGAATATGCAGCGCAGACCGCCGGGGAGATAATCAGTTTCAAGTTACAAGTTGAACGTTTCATGTTTTGGTTTTGAAGGTTATAACTTTCAACTTGAAACGTGAGACATGAAACTTCCGAGGAGAACAGACCATGCCGAAATATAATTGGGAAGCCAGGACCAGAAGCGGTGGTACGCAGAAGGGTGTCATCGAGGCAGCCAAGGTCGAAATTGTTGAGGCGCAGCTTAGAAAATTCGGTTTTACGGGGATCACCATTACCGAGGCGTCCAAGGGGTTCTCCCTGAAACTGCCCGCATTCGGCGGTGGTGGCAAGGTCGAAACCAAGGACCTGGTGATCTTCACCCGCCAGTTCGCCACCATGATCGATTCGGGCCTGCCGCTGGTCCAATGCCTGGACATCCTGGCAAGTCAGCAGGACAATAAGTTCTTCCAGAAGATCCTCTACAAGGTTAAGGAGGATGTGGAGAGCGGTTCGACCTTTGCCGATGCCCTTGCCAAACATCCCAAGGCCTTTGACCAGCTCTACGTCAACCTGGTGGCCGCCGGTGAGATCGGCGGTATCCTCGATACGATTCTGCAGCGCCTGGCAGCCTATATCGAAAAGGCCATGAAGCTGAAAAAGCAGATCAAGGGCGCCATGGTCTATCCGATTACCATCATGTCCATCGCCGTTATCGTGGTCGGCGTGATCCTGGTCTTCGTCATACCGACCTTTGCCAAGATGTTTGCCGATTTCGGCGGCGAATTGCCGGCGCCGACCAAGTTCGTCATTGCGCTCAGCAACTTTCTCATCAAATACATCATCGTCATCATCGCCGGCCTCTTCGGCCTTTCCACCGCAATCAAGAAGTTCTACGCAACCCCGAAGGGAAGGAAGCTTATCGACCGATGGGCACTCAAGGCACCTATTGCCGGCCCGCTGATCCGCAAGGTTGCCGTGGCCAAATTCACCCGTACCCTGGGCACCATGGTCAGCTCCGGCGTACCGATCATGGACGCTTTGGAGATCGTTGCCAAGACAGCCGGTAACAAGATCGTCGAGGAGGCCATCTATGGTGTCCGCCAGGCCATCTCGGAAGGGAAGACCATGGCCGAACCCCTGGGGGCGTGTGGCGTTTTCCCCCCCATGGTAGTCCAGATGATCTCCGTTGGCGAGGCGACCGGCGCCATGGATACCATGCTGAACAAGATCGCCGATTTCTACGACGATGAGGTCGATGATGCCGTCGGGGCCATGACGGCAATGATGGAGCCGCTCCTGATGGTCTTCCTGGGGACCACCGTCGGTGGTCTCGTCGTTGCCATGTACCTGCCGATCTTCAAGCTGGCCGGGGCAGTCGGCGGATAGGCATGGGGCCTGAACGAAGACTCGGGATTTTTATCTATGCCAGGATAATCGTTTCTTTCCTGTTCCTGGCGTCAACCATATTGCTCAGTCTGCAAAACCCGGTCGAAGCCCAGGACCAGTTTCAAACCGGTCTGATCAGGCTGATGGCGTTTTCTTTCATCTTCTCGGTTGTTTCCCATTTTGCCTTCAAGGTTGAGCGGTTCCGCTTCTTCATCATCTATCTCCAGACCATCTGGGATCTCCTGTTCGTTACAATTCTGCTGTTGTTCACCGGCGGTATAAACAGCCCGTACTCCTTTTTGTACCTGTTGTCCATCATGAACGCCGGCGTTCTCCTGGGACGCCGGGAGGCGCTCTATACGGCATCCCTGTGCGCGATCCTCTACGGCGCCATGGTTGATTTCCAGTATTTCGGCATGTTGTCGGTCATCGGTCTAAGCCAGGCGGATGCCGTGCAACTGGGCGCGTTCCACCTGTTTTACACGATCTTTCTCAACCTGATCGGTTTTTGCCTGACCGCTTTCATTACCGGTTACCTCTTCGAGCGGACCCGCGAGACCGAAGATGCTCTCAGGGACAAGACCGTCGATTACGAGGAATTGTATCGGCTGAACACGACCATTGTTTCCAACGTGGAAAGCGGCTTATTGACCATAACGCCCCAGGGAAACATCCGGGTGTTCAATCGCTATGCGGAGACGGTGACCGGGAGGTTCCAGGCGGACGTCTACGACATGCCTCTTATTGCCGTGTTTCCGGCACTGTCGGAGGTTCTGGAATACCCAGACACGGTGTTTGTCCGGGAGTTTGAGTATGAACCGCCGGGGGGAGGACGGATGATTCTCGGTTGCAGTTCCATGCCGTTCACCGATATGCAGGGACAACCGGCTGGCGTTATCATTAATTTTACGGACCTGACGGATCTGAAGCGGATGGAAGCGGCTCTCAAAAGGGCCGACCGGCTGGCCGCGCTGGGCGAGATTTCGGCCCGCATGGCCCACGAGATCCGCAACCCCCTGGCCGCCATGAGCGGATCGGTCCAGCTCCTGGCTGAACACGGCACGATAGAAGAAAGCGACCGCCGCCTGCTGGCTATTGTATTGCGCGAGGCCGACCGGCTCAATTCCCTGATCTCCGATTTCCTGGCATATGCCCGCCCGACCCCCCCCCATAAGGAGCGTATTGAGTTACGCCCCCTGTGTGAGGATATGTGTGTGCTTCTCGCTTCGGACAGCCGCTTCAAACAGGTGAATCTTGTGGATCTTGTGCCGGGGCATATGATTGTGCGGGCCGATGTCAACCAACTGCGGCAGGTGCTGCTCAACCTGTTGCACAATGCCGCTGAGGCCATGCCGGGCGGCGGTAGGGTGGAGCTTGAGGCCCACTTTCAGTTGAGCGGGGCCGATGGTTTCAACAAGGCACCGGCGGCCGTCATCACGGTGACCGACAGCGGGGGCGGCATCGATGGGGATACGGCGGCACACCTGTTTGAACCGTTCTGGACCACCAAGCCGGACGGCAGCGGTCTTGGGCTTGCCACCACCTATCGAATCATAGAGGCCCACGGCGGAACCATTCTAGCCGAATCCCCGCCGGAAGGCGGCTGCCGTTTCACTATCTTGCTGCCGATCTGAAGCATGGCGGCCCGCCAGCCTGGGTGTGTGGATAATTTTCTTGCAAATTAACGATAATAAAATTAATTTACAAGAAAACCGATTATAACTTGGGAGGCATCATGTTCTCCAGGTTTCTTGCAACAACGCTGCAACGTCTCGCCCAGGGTTTTCCCGTGGTCGTGCTCACCGGCCCCCGCCAATCCGGCAAGACAACCCTGGTACGGGCCATCTTTCCCAACAAGCCGTACCTTTCCCTTGAGAATCCCGATCTGAGGCTGTTCGCCAACGAAGACCCGCGCGGATTCCTGGCCCGCTATCCGGATGGCGCAATCCTTGACGAGGTACAAAGGGCGCCTGAACTGCTCTCCTACATCCAAGGGATCGTGGATGAACAGCGCACACCGGGACGATACATCCTGACCGGATCACAGAATTTCGCCCTCAGCCGCCAGGTAAGCCAGAGCCTGGCGGGGCGCGCCGGGATTGCCCAACTACTGCCGATGTCCGGGCGTGAACTGATGGCTGAGGGGTTGCTCGCAACAGGCCTTGATTCATGGCTCTTTACCGGCGGTTATCCGGCCTTGCGCAGCACGGCCGTCACCCCTTCGGACTGGTTCGCCGGCTATGTCGCCACCTATCTCGAACGGGATGTGCGGGACCTGACCTCGGTGCGCGATCTGATAACCTTTCAACGTTTCCTTAGACTCTGCGCGGCTCGCACCGGCCAGTTGCTGAATCTTTCCTCCCTGGCCACCGATTGCGGTACTGCCCAAAGCACGGCCACTGCCTGGCTGAGTATTCTTGAGGCCAGCTACATTGTGTTCCGCCTCACTCCCCATTTTGCCAATTTCGGCAAACGGCTGGTAAAAACCCCCAAGCTCTATTTTCACGACACCGGATTGGCGGCGTTTCTCCTGGGAATCCAGACGCCGGACCAGCTTGCCACCCATTCGTCAAGGGGCGCGTTGTTCGAGACGATGGTAGTGTCCGAGTATTTGCGCTACCGCTGGAATCGGGGAGAAGTCTCAAATCTTTATTTCTGGCGCGACAGCAGCGGCAATGAGATCGACCTGCTGCTGGATGAGGCAGGCACCCTTCATCCAGTGGAGATCAAGTCAGGCCAGACAATTGCTGCGGATATGTTCAAGGCTCTGAAGAGGTGGCAGGCCATTTCCGCATCAACGGCGGAGCCGGGCCTGGTCTTTGGCGGCGAGGGGACGTATCTCCGCAGTGGCGTTCGTGTGTGCGGATGGCGTGAGATGCTGGGGGATGAGGGTGGGTAGCGGGCGGGCAGGGGAGATGCGACACTTCACCTCGCTCGGGGCAAGGGTGGCGGTGGACTCGGCGGTGCAGTAGTGTAAGTCGCAATTTTGCAAGCCTGACATGATAGCCTTCTTAGATACTGGAGCGCGGAAATTTAATCGGCTTTATACAATTGTAAAAGGGAAAATTGACATGCAAAGTATTGTCTGCAGTCACTGTTTCAAAAAATATAGTCTTAGAATGATTGTTGAGAACACAGGTGTTGCTTCAGATGAGCCCTGTCCGAGGTGCAAATCGCCGAAAGGAAAAAAAATATCTGAGGATGGTTTCCTCTGCCTGATGACTTCTTATTTCGAAAATGGAAGCGTAGACCTGAGCGTCGGCAATCACCAACCAAAGTATAGAATACGAGAGACACTGGAAAAAACATTTGAAATTTTGGCCTTAGACTCAGATTTAATCCAAGATTGCAGAATGTTACATGAACTAACCGGTTACTCAGTAGATTTAAATTATTCTAGATTTGCTGACATGGGGATTTGGGGATTTAATGCCGACCTTAAAGATATCACTAGGCAAAACCCGTGTGATGAATCATTTGACAGGCTAGATAAACTTCTAAGCACTGCGATCTCAAAATTCAAAACAATAACAATCTCACCAGGGACCATAATATATCGGATTAAGAAGAACCTAACCCACGATATTGATGCTGAAACGGCGACTGTATTTGATCCCCAGCCCCCAAGTGCCACCACTGAAGAGTTCCCTTCCCGCGACAGATTTAGCGCCTCAATTATCCCAGTTTTTTATGGCGCCTTTGACATTTCAACGTGTCTATTCGAATGCAGAACTGAGCATATGGAAGAACTGACATTGGGAACATTCGAAGTATCAAGGGATCTAAAATTGCTCGACCTCGAAGAACTTGAAAATACTACCACCACTGGATACGAGCGTGAAGACCTTGGATACTTTGTATCTCGAATGCTTTATCAGCGTGAATATGCTCTGAATAACTATTTCAGTGTCATGGCTTTCCGGTCGGGATTTCAAGGTCTTAAATACTGTAGTTACTTTTCAAAAGTTAGAGGCGAGAGGCTCATGAATGTCGCCATCTTTGGGTCACCAATTGCGGAGGGCAAACTCCTACCAACTTGTTTCGATCGGCTGACAATTGATAATGTCGAAGTCAAGTACTCGCTCGGGCCAGTGTTTCAAAAGGAAAGAGAGATGCAAATGATAAGGGAAATCATATCAAGGTCTCAAGAATCGACAAATAGCATGCCGATGGATGCTATTGAATGTAAATCAACACAGCGAGACAATAGTGATTTCAAAATTAACAATCACTCTTTAGCTGCAATTAGGAAGATTTATAGGCGGGAGAGATAGGTAGTGTACCCAATAAATAGGTACTAAATGGTTGATAATACCTATTACCCTGTGGCTCTGAATATTCGTAGGTTGGTTTAGATAAATCTTCATGGCAAGTCAAAAGAGGATAATACCCCGAAGAGAGGGTAATAAAAGAGGTAAAGATAATGAATGGCCTGCTCCACAACAAATACTTCATACTGGCCTTGCTGGCCCTGGTTTCGGTCCTGCTCTACGGCCTTGACTACATCCTGTTGGGGAGCTTCAAGGAATTGTCCGTGTGGTTTCTCGGAAATCTCGCCTTTCTGCCGATTTACGTCATATTGGTTACCCTGGTGGTTGAACAGATCATGAAGGAGCGCGAACGCCAGACCATCATGCGCAAGCTCAACATGGTGATTGGGGTCTTCTTCAGCGAGGTGGGCAATCGGCTGCTCAAGGAGCTTTCCGCCTATGTGGTCATGTGCGACGACCTGCGCCGGGAATTGCGCGTCACACCTCAATGGCACGAGGCGGATTTCCAACGGGCGCTGACGTATCTGCAAGCGCACGATCCTGCCATCGACTGCAGGGGATGCGACAAACAGCTCCTCAAGGATTTCCTGGTGGCCCGGCGCGGTTTCCTGGTCGGTCTGCTGGAGAACCAGAATCTCATGGAGCATGAACAGTTCACCGACCTGCTCTGGGCCGTGTTTCACCTGGTTGAGGAGTTGGAGGCACGGACAACGTTCGACGCCATGCCCAAAAGCGACGTGGAACACATCAACGGCGACATCAAGCGCGCCTTTGGCTACCTCTCTTGCGAGTGGCTTGCCTACATGAAACACCTCAAGCAGGACTACCCCTACCTGTTTTCCCTGGCTGTCCGCCTCAATCCCATGGTGGACAACCCGGACCCGCACGTCTACTGATGGATTGGCACCTGCGTGACATCTCCGCCTGTCTGGCGGAGTTGGGCTGCGATCCCGCTACCGGTCTTTCCTCAACGGAAGTCGCCGCACGTCTGGCAGCCTGCGGCAAAAACGAACTTTTGGAGCGTGGCGGGATTTCCCCCGGTCGCATCCTATGGGAACAGTTCACCTCCACCATGGCGCTGATACTGATGGCGGCCGCCGGCCTGGCCGCCCTGGTCGGTTCCTTCCGCGACAGCCTGGCCATCCTGGCCATAGTGCTTCTCTTCACCGTGCTCGGTTTCATACAGGAGTACCGCGCCGAACGGGCCATACATGCCCTGAAACGCCTGGCCGTTCCAATGGTGCGTGTGCGGCGCGACGGGAAGACCGTTGAGATACCGGCGCTAGGCCTGGTGCCGGGCGATATCGTACTCCTGGAACCGGGCAACCTGGTACCGGCCGACAGCCGCGTGATCGAGGCGCACAGCCTGCGCAGCCAGGAGTCGTTGTTGACCGGCGAGGCTGAGGCGGTGGAGAAGTCGGCGGACGTTCTGGCGGGAGAGGGGCTGGCGCTCGGCGACCGCGCCAACATGCTCTACATGGGCACCATCGTTTCCAGCGGCCGCGCCGAGGCCCTGGTGGTGGCAACCGGCATGGCCACGGAACTGGGGCGTATCGCCGATCTGATGCAACAGGTCCGCCAGGAATGGACGCCTCTGCAGCGGCGTCTGGACCAGTTGGGCAAGGCCCTGGCCATCCTTTCTGCGGTGATCGCCGTGATTGTCTTTGCGCTCGGCGTACTGCGCGGCGAAAACCTGACCGAGATGCTCATGACCGCCGTGAGCGTTGCCGTGGCGGCCATTCCGGAAGGGTTGCCCGCCGTGGTTACCATTACCCTGGCCATCGGCGCCCAGCGAATGCTCGGGAAGCATGCCCTGATCAGAAAGCTGCCGGCTGTCGAGACCCTTGGCTCGGTAACCGTGATCTGTACGGACAAAACCGGAACCCTGACCGAGAACCGTATGACGGTAACGGAAATCATCCCGGCAACCGACATCGTTACCGCCCAATCGCCCCTTCTCCCTGATGGAGAGGAGGCAACAGCTCTCCTCATGGCCGGCACCCTGTGCAATGACGCCATGCTGAGAAGGGGAGAGGAGGGGGCGCTCGGCGATCCGACCGAAATCGCGTTGCTGGTTGCGGCGGCAGGGAAAGGGCTGTACCGCCCTGAGCTTGAACAACGGTTCCCCCGCAAGGCCGAAATCCCATTCGATTCCACACGCAAACGTATGATCACGGTTCATGCCATTACGGATGCCTTGTTTGCCGCTTCCATCGGTTTGAACGATGCCAACCACCGGCTTGTCATAGCCAAGGGTGCCCTGGATGCCGTCATGGCCCTGTGCGACCGGATCGGACATGGGGCGGACGCAGCACCTCTCGGCATGGCGGAGCGGCAGGCGGTCGAGCAGGCAGCTGACCGGCTGGCGGCCCAGGGACGCAGGGTGCTGGCGATGGCGTGGGGCACTGAAGATGGGGCCGATGCCGATGGGAATGGTGAGCGGAACAATCTTGCCCTGCTCGGCCTGGTGTCCATGATGGACCCTCCGCGCAGCGAGGCGGGTCGTGCCGTGGCGCACTGCATCAGCGCTGGTATCCGGCCAATAATGATCACCGGCGACCACCCCCTGACCGCCCGCGCCATTGCACAAGAGACCGGTATCGGCGGGGAGGGAAGGGTGCTGACCGGGAGAGAGCTCGATGCGATGGGGATGGAGAGTCTGGCCGGATCGGCGGGAGATTGTTCCATATTCGCCAGGGTCTCGCCGGAGCACAAGCTCTTGATCGTGGAGGCGTTGCAGCGGCAAGGGCAGGTGGTCGCCATGACCGGCGACGGGGTCAACGATGCCCCGGCCCTGAAACGGGCCGACATCGGCGTTGCCATGGGGCTGGCGGGTACGGACGTGGCACGCGATGCGGCCGACATGGTGCTCTTGGACGACAACTTCGCCACCATCGTGGCGGCGGTTGAGGAAGGGCGCACCATCTACGACAACATCCGCAAGTTCATCGTCTTCTCGGTTTCCGGCAACCTCGGCAAGATCCTGGCCATTGTAACACTCCCCTTCCTGGGCCTGCCCAACCCGCTTACCCCGTTGCAGATCCTCTGGCTGAACCTGCTTACCGATGGCCTGCTCGGTCTGGGCATGGGCATGGAACGGGCCGAACCGGACATCATGCAGCGTCCGCCCATACCCAAGAGTGCCCGCATCTTTGATCGTCTCACTGTCTGGCGGGTGGCCCTGACCGGGCTTGTCATCGGCATCACGACTATCGGCGTTGCATGGTATTTCTGGCGTTACCAGTACCTGCACCCGGCCGAAAACTGGCAGACCGTGCTGTTCACCTCCCTGGTCAGCGCCCAGGTCGGCCAGGCAATGGCGTTGCGGTCCTTCAACCATTCCTTTGTCCGCATGGGGCTGTTCACCAACCCGGTCTTGCTGGCCATGGTCGTCTCCGTTATCCTGCTGCAAGGGGCGGTGGTCTATCTCCCGGTCCTGCACCCCTGGTTCCGCACCGTAGCGTTGTCCGGTCACGGGCTGGTTGCCGCCCTGATGCCGGGTATGGTAGTGTTTGGCGTGCTGGAGGCGGGGAAATATTTCAGGCCAGACCCTTGAGGTTTTCAAAACCTCAAGGGTCTTCAACCTGTAGCACCTTGGAATTTCATAGTTCTTATTTGGAGACCGTATGACCCGATTCAATTCCTTTTCGCATCTGGCCGTTGCCCTGACTCTTTTTACCCTGACCGGGTGCTGCACAACCGGGCAAAAACCTGTAATCGGCGATCCCCAGGACCCGTATCCCCTTGCATCCCCGCCCAAGGTCGGCCAGATCGTGCACCTGGCGACCGGGAGGCTGGTTACCCCGGCGCAGATGCTGACCGTGGCAGGTGACAGCCGCATTGTCTATGTGGGCGAGACCCACGATAATCCCGCCTCTCACCGTCTGGAACTCGATGTCCTGAAGGGGCTGGTCGAGCGCCACCCCGGCAGGGTGGCGCTGGGCATGGAGATGTTTGTCCGCTCCCAGCAACCGGTCTTGGATCGCTGGGTAGCCGGAAAGCTGGACGAGAAGGCCTTTCTCAAGGAGTCGCGCTGGTTTGATGTCTGGCGCATGGACTTTGCCTATTACCGTGACCTGTTGATCTTTGCCCGTGACCGGCATATCCCGATTATCGCCCTGAACGCCGAAAAGTCGCTGGTGTCCGCGCTGCACGGCAAGACGCCGGATCAACTTCCCCCTGGTGAGCGGGCTCAACTGCCGGAGATGGACCTGGACGACCCGTACCAGCGCGCCATGGTGGGGGCAATCTTCGGCGGCCATGGCCACGGGGAGATGAAACTCGACGGCTTTGTCCGTGCCCAGACGTTGTGGGATGAGACCATGGCCGAGTCCGTGGCCCGCTACCTGACTGCTCCGGCCGGCCGGGACAAACAGTTGCTGGTTGTAGCAGGCGGCAATCATGTGAGCCACGGCTTCGGCATCCCCCGCCGCGTCTTCCGCCGCCTGCCGGTCTCCTACACGCTGATCGGCAGCCGTGAGATCGATATCCCTCCCGACAAACGGGATCGTCTGATGGACGTCACCATGCCCGAATTCCCCATGCGTCCCTATGACTTTCTGGCCTATTCACTCTACGAAGACCTGCCGAAGACCGGGGTCACCCTGGGGGTGATGATCGAACCTGCTCCGGGGGGCCGCGGCCTTCTGGTCAAGGAGGTGCTCCCCGGCTCCAATGCCCAACGTGCTGGCCTTAAGCCGGGAGATCTGTTGATGGCCCTTGACAACGAACCATTGGCGGAGCATTTCGATCTTGTCTATGCGGTAAAACAAAAACATCCCGGTGATCACGGGGTCGTGCGGATCGAACGCACGGGACAAACCCTGAGCCTGGACGTGCTCTTCCAGGCGGCCGGGGGAAGCCATCCCCAGGTTAAACCATGATTCCCTGGGAGTTGATCGATAGTTCACGGGTGCCGGGCACCGGTGGGGAGTTGTGTCTCTACAGGCGTGGTCGTGAGTTTTCGATCATGGTGAACGGTTCCGAACTCATGAACAGCCGCGCCCATGGCTCCGAGGATGCCCTGGCCGAACTTGCCTGTGGCCGTATCGCCGATCATCCCGCCCCGCGTGTCCTGATCGGGGGATTGGGCATGGGGTACACCACTGCCGCGGCATTACGGCACCTGTGCCCTGAGGGTCGGGTCGTGGTGGCCGAACTGGTTCCGGCAGTGGTGGAGTGGAATCGTGGGCCTCTATCCGACCTGGCCGGCCACCCCTTGCAGGATTGTCGAGTCACGGTTCGGGAGATGGACGTTGCCCTGGTCATGAAGGAAGAGAAACACGCCTATAACGCCATCCTGCTGGATGTGGACAACGGTCCCGAGGCCATGACCCGCGAGGGGAACAGCTGGCTCTATTCCCGAGCCGGTCTGGAGGCGGCTTTTCAGGCGCTACGGCCTGCCGGCGTGTTGGCGGTCTGGTCGGCGGGGCCGGATCAATCATTTACCAGGCGCTTGAGTCAGGCAGGCTTTACGGTGGACGAGGTCACGGTGCGGGCGCGAGGCTCCAAAGGGGGAGGGCGGCACACAATCTGGTTCGCGGCGCGTCCTGCCTGATTTGTGACGACTGCCGTCAGGTTTGTTTGTTCTCCGCAAGCTCTGTGAGAGATTGCTTTTGATCAGATAAAAAACATCTGTTGGTGAAGTTGGCTGGAACTGATACCATGGCCGCGCTGACGTCATCATTATCCGGCGGGAGGTAACCCATGCTGAACAGACGCAGTTGCGGTGTACTGCTCCATCCCACCTCGCTCCCCGGACCGGGCGGGATCGGCACAATGGGGGACGATGCCCGGCGGTTTGTCGATTTCCTGGCCGGCATGGGCATGTCCTTGTGGCAGGTTTTGCCGCTTACCCCGCCAGCCTGCGGCAACTCACCCTACTCCGCCTTTTCGGCCTTTGCCGGTAATCCGCTGCTGATCGACCTGGAACAGGTGGTGCGGGAGGGTGACCTGCCTGATGCAGGCTGCCCCGGTTGCTTCACCGAGGAGCGGGTGGATTTCGGCGCCGTGGCCGCGTTCAAGCAGGATGCGCTTCATCGGGGCGCCACGACCTTTCTTGCTGCCGGCAGGACAGCGCGCAAGGAGGAGTTTTGGCACTTCTGCGACACCACCGGATGGCTGCACGACTATGCGCTCTTCATGGCGCTCAAGCAGCGCTACAAGGGGAAAAGCTGGCACCACTGGCCAAAGGACGCGGCCCTGCTGACTCCGGAGATGTATGAAAAGGCCTCAACGGAATTGGGGCCGGAGATAGGTGTCCAGAAGTACCAGCAATGGCAGTTCTCCCGCCAATGGAGCGGACTGCGCGATTATGCAGCCTCCCATGGCATCGCCATTATCGGCGATCTGCCCATCTTCGTGGCCTATGATTCGGCCGACGTATGGCGCAATCGAGGGAACTTCCTGCTGGACGCCACCGGGAAACCAACCGCGGTGGCCGGTGTGCCACCCGACTACTTCAGCAAGACCGGCCAGTTGTGGGGTAATCCGCTCTATGACTGGGATGCGCTGGAACAACAGGGGTATGCCTGGTGGATCGAACGGTTCCGGCAGATGTTCGCCATGTTCGATTGCGTGCGTATCGACCACTTCCGTGGTTTTGAGGCGGCCTGGCAGGTACCGGCCGGTGAGCGGACAGCGGTCAGGGGATGCTGGGTCAAGGGGCCGAGTACGCATTTTTTCGATGTCATGCGTGGCGCACTCGGACAGGTCCCCATCATTGCCGAGGACCTGGGGGTGATTACCCCCGAGGTGGAGGCTCTGCGCGACCATTGCGGCTATCCGGGCATGAAGATCCTCCAGTTCGCCTTTGACTCCGGCCCGGCCAACCCCTATCTGCCCCATAACCACGTGAAAAGGTGCGTGGTCTACACTGGTACCCACGATAACGATACTACCCTGGGATGGTACGACAAACTTGCCCCTGCCAGGCGGAGGGAGGTAAATGACTATCTTGGAATCGGAGAAAGTGATATTGTAACCGACATGCTTCGGGCTGCCCTCATGTCCGTGGCCGACACCGCCGTTATCCCGCTTCAGGATCTGCTCGGCCTGCCAACCGAGGCACGCATGAATGTTCCCGGCACCGCGAACGGCAACTGGAACTGGCGTTTTTCCTGGGGCATGGTTGGCCGGCATCTGGGAGGTTCGCTGACCGGGATGCTGGAGCGTTACGGCAGACTGAACGGAACCAATGCAAATATCTTGACAAACGGGTCCCATTGAATATACTTGCTAGCTTTGAATTTATTTCGTTGACCAGGTCATCGGCGGGCAGACGGCATGAAGATACGCGTTGACCACATCCAGGACAAGCCATTGGCGATGCGCTTCGAGGCGCCGGTAGCATCATTTCCGGTGCTTGCCGCCATGCAATCCGATGGCGAGTGCATCTTTACGGCGCCTGTCGTAAGCGATATCACAGCAGCACGGGAATTCGACCACATCCGGGTTTCCGGCCGGGTCGTCACCCAGGTTTCGCTTGTCTGCTCACGTTGCCTAGCAACCTATGCAACGGATATAGATTCCTCGTTCACGATCTTTTTCCGCAGAGGGGCCTCCCATGAGGTGGTCGAGGAAGAGGAAATCGAATTGAGCGAGCAGGATCTTGTCTCGTCGACCTACAGCGGCGACGAGATCGACCTCACCCATGAGCTGGGGGAGCAGGTGGCCATGGAGATCCCTCTCAAGCCGCTCTGCGGCGAGGGATGCAAAGGGCTCTGTCCGGTTTGCGGGACCGATCTGAATCAGGCGGCCTGTTCCTGTCAGCGCGAACCAATCAGTTTAAAATTCAGCGCACTCAAGGATTTTAAGGTATCCAGATAACCAATGGTGGCGGCGTTTGCCGAACCACCGAAAAAGGAGAACCACCATGGCAGTACCCAAGAAGAAAACATCCAAATCACGCAAGAACATGAGAAGGGCTCACGACTTCCTGACAACCCAGTCGGTTTCCACGTGCCCCCAGTGCAAATCCCCCAAGCTGCCCCACCGTGTCTGCCCGACCTGCGGCACCTATAAGGGTAAAGAAGTCATCGACCTTTCCAAAGCTCAATAATCCATCTCCTATCGTGTCATTACCTGGGCTGATGAGAGTAGCTGTTGATGCAATGGGTGGCGATAATGCTCCGGCCGTTGAGGTAAGCGGAGCCGTGGCAGCCAGTCGTGAGTTTGGTATCCCGGTGACGCTGGTCGGCGACTGCGTCCGTCTTGAGGCGGAACTGGCAAAGCATTCCTGCCCGGAACTGGATATTGATATTTTTCATGCCAGTGAAGTCGTCGGTATGCACGACTCCGCTTCGGACGCGGTGCGCAAAAAGCGTAACTCCTCCGTACGGTTGGCCTTCGATCTGGTCAAGGAGGGCAAGGCCTGCGCCGCGGTCAGTGCCGGCAATTCCGGCGCCACCATGGCTGCGGGCATGTTTGTGCTCAAGCGCATCAGCGGTATCGAGCGTCCCGCCATTGCCCAAATCTTCCCAACCCTCAGGGGCAAAACCCTTGTGCTTGACGTGGGTGGCAACGTGGACTGCAAACCGGTTCACCTGACCCAGTTCGCCATCATGGGCGAGGTGTATGCCCGCTACGCCATGGGTATCACCAACCCTGCGGTAGGGCTGCTTTCCAACGGTGAAGAGGATTCCAAGGGGAATGAACTCACCCGCGAAACCAACGCCATCCTGCGGCAGACATCCCTCAACTATGCAGGCTACGTTGAGGGGCGCGATATCTTCAAGGGGACCGTGGAGGTCGTTGTCTGCGACGGTTTTGTGGGCAACGTGGTGCTCAAGGTGTCGGAGGGTCTGGCTGACGCCATGGGGACCATGCTCAAGGATGAAATCTATAAAAGCTGGGTTTCGAAACTTGGGGGGCTCTTTATACGAGGCGCGTTCAGGCGCTTCAAGAAGACTGTCGATTACGCCGAATACGGCGGTGCTCCTTTATTGGGAATTAACGGCGTGGGCATGATTTGTCACGGTGGTTCCAACGTCAAGGCTATCAAGAATGCCATCCGGTTTGCCCATGAGTATGCCAAGAGCGGTGTCACCGAGCATGTCTCGGAAAAGCTGACGGAGAATTATGCCGTCTATATGCAGCGAGAGAACCAGAAAGCCCAGGATGCCGCCTGATGGAGCCATCAATGTTGAGATCCAGGATTACCGGAACCGGCTCGGCGTTGCCGGAAAAGATTCTCACCAACGCGGATCTGGAGCGAATGGTTGATACCAGCGACGAATGGATCACCTCCAGGACCGGTATCAAACAACGCCGCATTGCATCCGAGGGCGAATACACCTCGACCTTTGCCGTCCGGGCCGCTCAACAGGCACTTGCAATGGCCGGTATCGGAGCTGAAGAGCTTGACCTGATCATCCTCGGCACCGTCACCCCTGATTTCCCCCTTCCCTCCACCGCCTGCATCATCCAGCATGAACTGGGCGCCCGCAATGCGGCCGTATTCGATCTCTCCGCGGCCTGCTCGGGTTTCATCTACGGCCTTTCCATCGCCGAGTCGTTCATCAAGGGCGGTTTAAAGAAAAAGGCGCTGGTCATCGGCGCCGAGGTGCTGTCCCGCATCTTGGACTGGACTGACCGCAATACCTGCATCCTGTTCGGTGACGGGGCAGGGGCTGCCGTAGTCGAGGCATGCGAGGATGGCCGGGGTATCCTCTCCACTCACATCTACAGCAACGGCAGTTTCTGGGAGACGCTTTATCAGACCGGTTGCGGAAGCAGGAACCCGGCCTCCAGCGAGCGCACCATCGAGGAACGCCTTTTTTTCCTCCGGATGGAGGGAAACGATGTCTTCAAGCATGCCGTACGCGCCATGGAAGAGGCCGCATGCACGGCCTTGAGCGCCAATGGCATGTCGGCGGCCGACATCTCGCTATTTATCCCGCATCAGGCAAACCGGCGCATCATCGATGCAACGGGCAAGCGCCTCGGGCTTGCGGAGGACAGGGTCTTCGTCAATCTCCACAACTATGGCAATACCTCGGCCGCCTCGATACCGATCGCCTTGGACGAGGCCAACCGGGCCGGCAGACTGAAAGCCGGTGATATCGTGTTGTTGGATGCCTTTGGCGGTGGATTTACGTACGGTTCGGCGCTCATGCGTTGGTAGGTCTGAACGTTGCCAGGCCCGATGCAGGTATATCTATTGAAAGGTGCATCACTATGAGCAAGACCGCCTTCATCTTCCCCGGACAGGGGTCGCAGTACCCGGGAATGGGAAAGGAGCTGGCCAACACCTTCCCGGTTGCGGCCCATACCTTTGAAGAGGCCGATGATGCCCTCGGCCTAAAGCTCTCCGCCATCTGTTTCAGCGGAAGCGAGGAAGAGCTGAAGCTGACCGCCAACACCCAGCCGGCCATCCTGACCGCCAGCATTGCCGTGTTGCGGGTCGTTCAGCAGGAAACCGGACTTAAGGCCGACTATCTTGCCGGACACTCTCTGGGTGAGTACTCGGCCCTGGTCAGTTCCGGCGCCCTGGCCTTTGCCGATGCCGTGAGAACGGTGCGTGCCCGTGGTACCTTCATGCAGGAAGCCGTCCCGGTCGGTACCGGCGCCATGGCAGCCATGTTGAGCGTGGAAAAAGATGTTCTGGAGGACATCTGTCGGGAAGCTGCCCAAGGTGAAATTGTTGCACCGGCCAATTTCAATTCCCCCGGACAGATCGTGATTGCCGGCCACACCGGGGCTGTCAACCGGGCCATCGAGATCGCCAAGTCGCGTGGTTTCAAGAAGGCCATGCTGCTGCCGGTAAGCGCCCCGTTCCACTGCGCTCTCATGAAGCCGGCTGCCGACAGGCTGGGCGGGGTGCTCGACAGTGTGACGGTCCATGACATGGTCCTGCCGGTCGTGGCCAATGCCGATGCCACGCCGAATAGCGACAAGTCGAGGGTCAGGCCGCTCCTGGTGACCCAGGTCTGCAGCCCTGTCCTGTGGGAGCAATCGGTTGCCGCCATGGTCAACCAGGGGGTGGCCCGCTTCGTCGAGGTCGGTCCCGGCAAGGTCCTGAGCGGCCTGGTCAAACGCATTGCCAAGGAGATCACCGCTGAGGTGATCATTTCCAATATCGAGGATATCGCCGGCATCAAGGCGGCAGGGGAGGGCGTATGACACTTGCCAATCAGGTGGCGTTGGTTACCGGTGCCTCACGGGGCATTGGCCGTGCGATTGCCATGAAACTTGCCATGGAGGGGGCCTTTGTCATTGCCACGGCAACCTCGGAAAACGGTGCGAGCGATACGATAGCGGCCATCATTGCCGCAGGCGGAAAAGGCAGGGCAACCAAGCTTGATGTTGCCGACGCCACTGAAGTGGAGGCCCTGTTCCAGGCCATCGCGACAGAACATGGCCGCTTGGATATCCTGGTCAACAACGCAGGCATAACCAGGGATGGATTGCTGATGCGGATGAAAGAGGAAGACTGGGACACGGTCCTGGACACGAACCTCAAGGGCGCCTTTCTCTGCATGAAGGCCGCCTCCAAGCCCATGACCAAGGCCCGTTACGGCCGTATCGTCAATATCGGTTCGGTGGTCGGCGAGATGGGCAACCCCGGCCAGGTCAATTACTGCGCCAGCAAGGCCGGCATGTTCGGCATGACCAAGTCAGCCGCCCGTGAGCTGGCCAAGCGCAACGTTACGGTCAATGCCGTTGCACCCGGTTTTATCGAAACCGATATGACAGCGGTGCTGCCCGAAAAGGCTCGTGAAGCGCTTCTGCAGCAGATCCCCCTCGAACGTCTCGGTTCGCCCGAGGATGTGGCAAACGCGGTGTATTACCTCGTATCGCCTCTGTCAACCTACATCACCGGACATGTGCTGTCGGTTAATGGCGGCATGTACATGTGAGTCACTTTTAAGAGAAAAAGAAATTGACTTTTGAAGATTTCATGCTTAATTAGCAGGTACATCATTTGACGGGAAACCTGAACAGGGTTTATATCACACGGAGGTGAAAGATGTCTGACATTGCAAAACGGGTTAAAGAAATTGTTGCAGAGCAACTGGGTGTCGAAGAGGCGCAGGTAGTACCCGAGGCTTCCTTCATGGATGACCTGGGTGCCGACTCTCTGGACACGGTTGAACTGGTCATGGCCCTTGAAGAGGAGTTCGATATCGAGATCCCCGACGAGGACGCCGAGAAAATCCAGTCGGTGAACGATGCCATCGAGTACATTACCGAGCACAGCTAACAAACGAGGGAGGGGAGTTACTCCCCTCTTTTCATTTCCACCCTCTTCCTTAAACGTCAGTCAAACCCCGGGAGTCATATATCATGAGAAGAGTCGTAGTTACGGGCATTGGCGCGGTTTCTCCGCTTGGGACCGGCAATGCCGCCAACTGGGATGCACTTGTTAACGGTAAATCCGGCGTCGGCCTGATCACCCGTTTCGACGCGACCGAGATGCCGGTCAAGATCGCCGGTGAGGTCAAAGGCTTCAATCCGGAAGATTTTATCGACAAAAAAGAGATCAAGAAGATGGATCTCTTTATCCAATATGCCCTGGGTGCAGCCCATTTTGCCATGGAGGACTCCGGTCTGACCATCACCGAGGCGAACGCCGAGCGGGTCGGGGTGCTGGTAGGCGCCGGCCTTGGCGGTCTTCCGACCATCGAGAAATACCATTCGGCGTTCCTTGAGGGGGGGCATAAAAAGATTTCACCGTTCTTCATCCCCATGTTGATCATCAACCTGGCGCCCGGCCACATCTCCATCAAATACGGCGCCAAGGGACCCAACATTTCGTCCGTGTCCGCTTGCGCCACGGCGACCCACTCCATCGGTGACGCGTACCACATCATTGCCCGCGGTGATGCCGACGCCATGATTGCCGGCGGCACCGAATCCACCGTGACCCCGCTGGGTATCGGCGGCTTTGCGGCCATGAAGGCCCTGTGCGACAGCCGCAACGACAGTCCCGAGACCGCTTCGCGTCCCTTTGACAAGAGCCGTGACGGGTTCATCCTAGGGGAGGGAGCCGGTATCCTGGTGCTGGAGGAGTACGAGGCCGCCAAAAAACGCGGCGCCAAGATTTACGCCGAGATTGCCGGCTATGGCCTTACCGGCGATGCCTATCACCTGACCGCTCCGGCTCCGGGCGGAGAAGGGGCGGCTCGCTGCATGCGTATGGCCCTGAAAAACGCCGGCGTCAATCCGGAGCAGGTTTCCTACATCAATGCCCACGGCACGTCTACCCCCATGAACGACCTCTATGAAACCATGGCTGTCAAGACCGTGTTCGGCGATTATGCCAAAAAGGTGAACATCTCATCGACCAAGTCCATGACCGGCCATCTTTTGGGCGCCGCTGGCGGGGTTGAAGCAGTGTTTACCTGCATGGCCATGGATAAGGGGATCATTCCTCCCACCATCAACTATACGGAACCCGATCCCGAGTGCGATCTGGATTACGTGCCCAACACAGCACGCCAGGCACGGGTTGACTATGCCATGAGCAACAACTTTGGCTTCGGCGGCACCAATGCCTCGCTGTTATTCAAAAAGATCTAGGTGAATTATGATTGTCATCGGCAGTGATCATGGCGGTTTGAACCTCAAAGCGGCCCTCAAGAGCTATCTCAACCGGCGCGGCATAGACATCATCGATGCGGGCACCGATAACGGTGATTCCGTGGATTATCCCGACTTTGGCCTGAAGGTGGCCGAGAAGGTGGTTTCAGGGGAGGCTGAAAGCGGCATTCTTATCTGTGGGACAGGGATAGGCATGTCCATTGCCGCCAACAAGGTTCCCGGTATCCGGGCCGCACTGGTAACGGACGTGTTCATGGCACGCATGGCAAAGGAGCACAACAACGCCAACATCCTCGTGCTGGGCGGCCGTGTGCTGGATGAGCAGAATGCCTGCACCCTGGTGGGGGCCTGGCTGGATACCTCGTTCGAGGGCGGGCGTCATCAGGGTCGGCTCGACAAGATTGCCGCAATCGAAAAGAAATATTGTAAATAAGTAGGTTAGTTAATACAATATCGAGCGGGACTTGAACAAAGTCCCGTTTCGTTTTTGTGGGAAACGTATACCGATAAAGGAGCAAAACACTATGTCTATCCTTTCCAAGTTCGACCCGGATGTCGCCGATGCCATCCGTCATGAAACCGAGCGCCAGGAATACAACCTGGAGCTGATCGCCTCTGAAAACTTCGTCTCTGAAGCGGTCCTGGAGGCCCAGGGCAGCATCATGACCAACAAATATGCCGAAGGTTACCCCGGCAAGCGCTACTATGGCGGCTGTGAGCACGTGGATGTGGTCGAAAACCTGGCTATTCAACGGGCCAAGGAGCTGTTCGGCGCCGAACACGCAAACGTACAGCCCCATTCCGGTTCCCAGGCCAACATGGCGGTCTACTTCGCCGCCTGCAAACCGGGCGACACCATCCTGGGGATGAACCTTTCCCATGGCGGGCACCTGACCCATGGCAGCCCGGTCAATTTCTCCGGCAAGCTGTTCAACATCGTGCCCTACGGCGTTTCTCCCGAGACCCAGACCATCGACTACGCCGAGGTGGAGCGCCTCGCTGTGGAGCACAAACCAAAAATGATCGTGGTCGGTGCCAGCGCCTATCCGCGCATCATCGATTTCCCTGCCTTTCGCGCCATCGCCGACAAGGTTGGGGCGGTGGTCATGGTGGACATGGCCCACTTTGCCGGTCTGGTGGCCGCCGGCGAGCATCCCAGCCCGGTCCCCTATGCCGATTACGTCACCACCACCACCCATAAGACCCTGCGCGGGCCGCGTGGCGGCATGATCCTTTGCCGCGAGGAGCTGGCAAAAAACCTCAACTCCCAGATATTCCCCGGCATTCAGGGCGGCCCGCTCATGCACGTCATCGCCGCCAAGGCGGTTGCCTTCAAGGAAGCGCTCCAGCCCGAGTTCAAGGTGTATCAGCAGCAGATCGTCAAGAATTCCAAGGCGCTGGCCGACTCGTTGATGAAGAAAGGCTTCAAGCTTACCAGCGGCGGCACCGACAACCATCTGATGCTGCTGGACTTCTCCGGCACCGAGATCACGGGCAAGGCGGCCGAGGAGGCGTTGGACAAGGCCGGCATTACGGTCAACAAGAACACCGTTCCCTTTGAGACCCGTTCACCGTTCGTCACCTCGGGCATCCGCGTCGGCACCCCGGCAGCCACATCCCACGGCCTCAAGGAGACCGAGATGGAGCAGGTCGCCGGCTTTATCGCCGATGCCGTGGCCAACATCGGCAACGACGAGAAACTGGCTGCCATCAAGGTGCAGGTCAACGCGCTGATGAAACGGTTCCCGCTCTACGCCAAGCGGCTTGCCTGAGCGTTGCATTCCTGGTAATGACGAGACCCGCCGGATATCTCCATCCGGCGGGTCTTTTTGTCTGATTTGTCTCGTTCGGTATTGGATCCTCCGGCATTCTCTTCCTTGACTTTTCTCCCCCCATTTGGCTACTATGCCATCTTATGAAAAAATTGACTCGACAAATACAGGTAGGCTCTGTCCTCGTGGGTGGCGACGCACCCTGCGCGGTGCAGTCCATGTGTTCCACCGATACGCGGGATGTAACCGCTACCCTGGCCCAGATCCGGGGGCTGGCCGAGGTCGGCTGCGAGATCATCCGCTGCGCCGTGCCCAACATGGATGCGGCCGTTGCCCTGGGCAGGATCAAGGCCGAGAGCCCCATCCCGGTTATCGCGGACATACACTTCGATTACAAGCTTGCCCTGCAGGTTCTGGAGGGGGGCATCGACGGACTGCGTCTCAACCCCGGCAATATCGGCGACAAATGGAAGGTTGCCGAGGTGGTCAAGGCGGCCTCCGAGCGGCGGGTTCCCATCCGCATCGGCGTCAATGCCGGTTCCCTGGAAAAGGAACTCCTGGAACGCTACGGTCATCCGACTGCCGAGGCCATGGTGGAGTCGGCCATGGGACATATCCGCATCCTGGAAGAGCTGGGATACCAGGAGATCAAGATATCCCTCAAGGCGTCGGACGTGATGAAGACGGTGTCCGCCTATCGCCTGCTGGCAGAGCGGGTGGATTATCCGCTGCACATCGGCATCACCGAGGCAGGCACCATCTTTTCCGGAACGATCAAGTCGTCGGTCGGCCTCGGCATCCTGTTGGCCGACGGCATCGGCGACACCATGCGGGTCTCCCTGACCGGTGATCCGCTGGACGAGGTCAGGGTAGGGTACGAGATTCTGAAATGCCTGGGTCTGCGCCAGCACGGGGTCAATTTCGTGTCGTGTCCCACCTGTGGACGTTGCCAGATCAACCTGATCAAGGTGGCCGAAGAGGTGGAGCGTCGCCTTCAAGGGGTGGACAAACGGATCACCGTGGCCGTGATGGGATGCGCCGTCAACGGGCCGGGCGAGGCGCGCGAGGCCGATGTGGGTATTGCCGGTGGGAAAGGGGAGGGGCTCCTGTTCAGAAACGGCGAGATCGTCCGCAAGGTCCCCGAGGACAAACTGGCCGACGCGCTCCTGGAAGAGATCGAGAAGCTTTAAACCTTTATCACCGCAGAGTACGCGGAGGAACGCAGAGGAAGGCTACGATTAGGAAATACCTGCCTTGTAATTTTTGATTTTCTCTGCGTCCTCTCCGTCCTCTGCGGTAAAAGAGCTGTTTTGCAGATTTGATAACCATCATCTGAGGTGCAAATGCTTTATTCACGCTATTTTATTCCCACCCTCAAGGAAACCCCCTCCGATGCCGAGGTCATTTCCCATCAACTGATGCTCCGCGCCGGCATGATCCGCAAGCTGGCGGCCGGTATCTACAACTACCTCCCCATGGGACTGCGCTCCATCCGCAAGTTCGAGAACATCGTGCGCGAGGAAATGAACCGGGCAGGTGCCATTGAGCTGCTCATGCCGAGTGTCCAGCCGGCTGAACTGTGGCAGGAGTCGGGGCGCTGGCAGTTCTACGGCAAGGAGTTGCTGCGCTTCAGGGACCGGAAGGATGCCGAATTCTGCATGGGGCCGACCCACGAGGAGGTCATCACCGACCTGGTGCGCCGCGAGATCAAGAGTTACCGCCAGATGCCGGTCAACTTCTACCAGATCCAGACCAAGTTCCGCGACGAGATCCGCCCCCGCTTCGGCCTGATGCGCGGCCGCGAATTCATCATGAAGGATGCCTACTCCTTTGATGTGGACAGCGCAGCCGCCGATGAATCCTATGACAAGATGTTCCAGGCCTACATGCGTATCTTCGAACGCTGCGGCCTGAATTTCCGGGCGGTCGAGGCTGATACCGGAAGTATCGGCGGGTCGTCTTCCCACGAGTTCATGGTGCTTGCCGAATCGGGCGAGGATGCCATCGTCTCCTGCGACTCGTGCCGCTATGCCGCCAACGTGGAAAAGGCCGAGGCAAGGCCGGTCCCGCCGGTCGCGGGGATCGAACTGTTGCCGCTGCAAAAGACCGCCACCCCGGAAATGAAGAGCATTGCCGATGTGGCCGCGTTCCTGGGGATGTCAACGGACCGGACCGTCAAGGCCCTGGTATGCGCCTCGGATACGGGCGAGTTTGTCATGGCCATCCTGCGGGGCGACCACGAACTGAACGAGATCAAGCTCAAAAACGCGCTTGGGTGGGCCGAGATCCGCATGGCAACCGACGAGGAGATCCTGAACGCCACCGGCTCGCCGGTCGGTTTCATCGGTCCTCACAACCTGAAACGGAAGATCACGGTGATTGCCGACCTGGCCGTGCAGGGGATGGCCAATGCCGTGATCGGCGCCAACGAAACGGATATGCACTTCGTCAACGCCAACCCGGGTCGCGATTTCTCGGCGGATCGCTTTGCCGATCTGCGCACCGTCGTGGCCGGTGATTCCTGTCCCCGCTGCGAACAGGGCAAGCTGGAGATGTGGCGCGGCATCGAGGTGGGGCACGTGTTCAAGCTGGGGATCAAATACTCCAAGGCTCTGAATGCAACATACCTGGATGCCGACGGCAAGGAGCAGATCATCTTCATGGGATGCTACGGCATCGGCATTGGCCGCACCGTTGCTTCCGCCATCGAACAGAACCACGACGAAAACGGTATCATTTTCCCGATCCCGATTGCGCCATTCCACTGCTCGGTTGTTGCCCTCAACACCAAGGATACAGGTGTCATGGCCGCTGCCGAGGAGATCTACCTCAAGCTGGAGCAGCAGGGGATCGAGGTCCTGTTCGACGACCGGGACGAGCGGCCAGGGGTCAAATTCAAGGACAATGACCTGATCGGCATTCCGCTGCGGGTCGTTGTGGGGAGCAAGGGGCTGGCGGAAGGGAAGGTGGAGCTCAAGATCCGCAAGACGGGCGAAGTGCTGGTGTTGCCCATTGAAGAGGCCCTCGAACAGGTGCGGCAGATGGTGGCCGCGGCACTGACACACCAATAAAGAACTGGTATGAGGTTATGATGCAGACCGCAATCTGGGATCCGCAACACGAATGCATGCCGCGCGAGGAGCTGGAGCAACTCCAGCTTGAACGGCTCCAGGCAACCCTTAACCGGGCCTATAAGAATGTCACCTGCTACCGGACCAAATTCAACGAGCAGGGGATCGTGCCTGAGGACATCACCTCGCTGGCCGATCTTGCGAAACTCCCTTTCACCACCAAGGAGGACCTGCGTCTCAACTATCCCTATGGCATGTTTGCCGTGCCGCTCAGGGAGGTGGTCCGCATCCATTCCTCGTCAGGCACCACCGGCAAACCGACCGTGGTGGGGTACACAAAGAACGATCTGAAGACCTGGTCGAACCTGGTGGCACGTTTCATGACCGCGGCCGGGGTTACCCACGATGACGTGGTGCAGATCGCCTTCGGTTACGGCATGTTCACCGGCGCTTTTGGCCTGCACTACGGCTCCGAGGCCATCGGCGCGGCCGTGATCCCCATGAGCAGCGGCAATACCGAGAAACAGATCATGATCATGCAGGATTACAAAAGCACGGTCCTGGTCAGTACCCCCAGTTATGCCACGACTATTGCCGACCGGATAGAAAAGATGGGGATTGACCCCAAAACGCTGTCGCTGAGGGTAGGGTTGTTCGGCGGCGAGCCATGGTCCGAGGCCATGCGCAAGGAGATCGAGTCACGGCTGCTGATCAGCGCCACGGACAATTACGGCCTGTCTGAGGTCATCGGTCCCGGCGTGGCGGGAGAATGCCATCTCAAGTGCGGCATGCACCTGTTCGAAGATGCCTTTCTTCCCGAGATCATCGACCCCGAAACCTGCGAGGTGCTGCCTGCGGGGAGCGTCGGCGAACTGGTGCTGACGTCCCTCAGCAAGGAAGCGTTCCCCATGATCCGCTACCGGACCAGGGACATCACCAGCCTTGATTATGCCCCCTGTGAATGCGGTCGGACCCTGGTGAGGATGAAAAAGACCATGGGGCGCTCGGACGATATGCTGATCATCAAAGGGGTCAATGTCTTTCCGTCACAGATTGAAGAGGTGTTGGTGGCCATCGAGGGGTGCAAGCCGCATTACCAGCTCGTGGTGGAGCGCAAAGGGGCCCTGGATACGCTTGAGGTCTGCATCGAGGTAACCGAGAATATCTTTTTTGACGAGATGAAGCGCCAGCGCGCCTTTCTGGAGATGGTGGAAAAGAGGATCGATTCGGTACTGGGGGTCGGCGTCACGGTCCGCCTGGTGGAGCCCAACAGCATCCCGCGCCATGAAGGCAAGGCCGTTCGGGTCGTGGATAACAGGGTTCAATCCTGATACAATTTCATATTTCAGCTTTTTCGACTCTGTTGCCGCATTGCCGTTTCGTAGGTTTCCACTTCATCGAGTATCTTCAGATAGGTCACATGTCGTTCCGCCGGAATCCGGTTTTGTCCAACCAGCGCAGTCACGGCGCAGCCGGGCTCACTTCGGTGCCGGCAATCACGAAAACGGCACTTCGTTTCGTTGGCTAACTCAAACCCCGGGTAATGTTCGGCCAACTCCCGCGCCGAGATGTCAACCAGACCAAAATCCTGAAAACCGGGCGTATCGATCAATTCCCCGCCGCTGGAGAGGGCGTGCAGGGTAGAGACGGTGGTGGTGTTGCACCCCTTGTCGTTGTGGATATTGAGCGCGCCCACCCGCAGATCGATCTCGGGACAGAGCGCATTTAAAAGTGAACTCTTGCCGACACCGGTTGTACCGACAAAGGCGCCCCGGTGCCCCTCGCCAAGGAACGACCGCAGCAGGTCGAGTCCGGTTCCGCTGACCGAGCTGAGGGGGAAAAATGGCACGTTCCCCTCATAGACGCCGCGCAACTCGGCAATAAATCCGGCAGCAGCGTCCAGATCACACTTGTTGACAATAAGGAAGGGCCTCAGTCCTGCCACACGGGCTGCAACGATAGCCCGGTCGATGAACCCGGCCGGTGGCATCGGCAGGGGAGCAACCACTATCCCCAGCACATCCAGATTGGCCCCCACCAGATGAACACCTCCCATTGCATCCCGACGCCGCAACTCCGTTGTGCGGGCCAACCGCTCCAGAACCTCTCCCTTGACCAGCACACGGTCACCCACAACATGCCCTGAGCGCCGCTTGACCCGAACCATTCTGCGTTCGCCGGTTTCGAGCAGGGCTTCGACGGCTACACCATGGTGAGCTACAAGCACCCCTGAACAGGCCATGTCGGAGTTGCATGGATCTGGGGAGTTAGCGTTGCAATCGGTTTTGTAATGGTTTGTTTTCAAGCCGGAATTACCTGTTTTCATCAAAAGGTCGGGGTTTGATATAAAAAAGGCCCCGGATTTCTCCGGAGCCCCTTTGTCAATGAAGAGTGCTGAAATTAAACTCTGGTTACGTTCGCGGCCTGAAGCCCTTTCGGACCCTTGACTACTTCAAACGATACCCTATCGCCCTCAGCAAGGGATTTGAATCCGTCACCAGCGATTGCGGAGAAATGACAAAAAACATCTTCGCCACCTTCCTGCTCAAGAAACCCAAAACCCTTGCTGTCATTAAACCATTTTACTGTTCCGTTTACCATGTGCTTACTTTCTCCTGATCCATCTTGTTGGTTTTATCCGGTACTAGCACCGAACTATTAGTACCGTAACGGTATCCTTGAATATAGTCAAGCTATTAAATCAGAAAATTATTTATTGGATCAAATCGGTTCCCCTGAACGTTGTTTCATCAACCCGTCTTATCAGCGAGTTCAGAAGCGGCGGAAGGGTGTGGGGGTTCCCCTGGTAGCTTCACTCAGGCCGCTTGTAGGGCAAATTTGAACGCTTAGTAAAATGGGCCTAGCGCGTCTTGGATTTCCAAAACCCTGTGAACTTCCAGAAGTGGAATCTGAAGCGTGGAACCGCACATTATTACCAAATACGGCTGTTAACGATCCAGCCCCTCAGTTATCCACGCCTGCACTACGTACTTTACATAATATAGCTTATGGGCGATTTCAAGGTGGGTTGTCTGAGGGTTTATTGCCAGGAACCCCTGGCGGTCACTGCCAAAATGAAACGATGGGCTCTCTTACCTTTCAATCCCTATTTGCATTATCAGTAGATATTTTGTATAACGACACTAACGCAATAACGGCTGTACTTATCCCTATGTGGCATACTGGCAAAAGACAATGTTGTTAAATATTCATACAAAGCTACATGGATGTACTCTGTTAGCTATATTTGCCCTGTCTTTTTTCCTGGCACTGATGGCAGATTCAGCAACAACCTGTATTGCCGGACAAGCAAAGCCCCCTTCTGCTGTCGCCGCCATTGCACCAGCCACTACCTGCCTCACTGAACTTGAAATCCTGATCAATAATGCAAAAGACATTTATGAACATGCCAAGTCGAATAAATGGAAACATATCGGCAACAGATTGCATGCCATAAAGAAGGCTGAACATCAATCGTTTGCGGCTGTCACAAATGAAAATACGGCCGGTTTGTTGGCGAAACTTGTGGAAACGACGGCCAGCCTTGATGAGGCGGTTTCCTCGCAACACAGGCTCGAGGCCATGATACAGGCAAACAGAATCATGATAATTGCCGCCAAGATGATGGCGCCGTTTAATCCGCAGATTCCTACCAATGTAGCAGTAATAGGCTATAGCGCCCGCAAATTGGAGATATTAGCCGAAAGCCACGACATCGCTGTAATGCAGGACATCGTTTACCGAATTCACTTGTCATGGCAGCCATTGATACCCCAGGTGATTGAGCACGGCGGCTCCAGGGAAATCAAGAAATTTGCGGAAATCATGAAGCGGATGGAGACCGCAAAATCGTCTGAGGAGTACGGACGACAGGCATCTTTAGTGCTTGAAGAAGTCAATAATCTTGAACAGCTGTTTTCAAAATGATCTCATCAAGTAATAAATAACAGCGGGTTATGGGCATTTCGGGATAATGGTTAATTAAACTTGCAATTTTTAACGACAATTAGTAATGTGATGTGGTTTAAATCAATAAACATGAAATTAAGGAGCAGCCTTCGGTATGAGTAAAGAAGAAGCGATTGAAGTCGAGGGGACAGTGATTGAGCCCCTGCCTAACGCCATGTTCCGCGTCAAGCTGGAAAACGATCATGTCGTGCTGGCACATATCTCCGGCAAGATGCGTAAATACTTTATCAAGATACTGCCCGGCGACAAGGTAACAGTCGAGCTCTCGCCCTATGACCTGAGTCGCGGGCGCATTACCTATCGCGCCAAATAATAAATAGTTTCGATGTGTTATGACAACAGGCCGACCTCTTTGGTGGGCTTGTCGCATTTCATAAATATCTATTCAGTGAGGATACAATGTACAGCGTAGCAGATTTGAAAAAAGGTCTTAAGATCACACTCGACGGCGCCCCCTACCTCGTCATCGCCTTCGATTTTGTAAAGCCCGGCAAAGGGCAGGCACTCTATCGTACCAAGATGCGTAACATGATCAACGGCACGATCCTTGACCGTACCTATCGTTCCGGCGAAACCTTCGAGCCCGCCAGTCTGGAAGAGCGTCAGATGGAGTACCTCTACAAGGAAGGGACCCATTATACCTTCATGGACCAGCAGACCTATGAACAGGTGGTTATGGAAGAAGAAGCCATGGGCGACGCCAAGAACTACCTGCTGGAGAATTGCAAGGTGGATGTGATGCTTTATGGAGAAAAGGCCATCGGCGTTGCGCTCCCCAACTTCGTCAACCTGCGGGTGGTGCAAACCGATCCCTGGGCCAAGGGTGATACCAGCGGCAACGACTCCAAGCCCGCCACCCTTGAAACCGGCTACGTCCTCAGGGTTCCCCCCTTTATCGAGGAAGGTGAACTGGTAACCATCGATACCCGTAACGGAGAATACTCAACCCGCGTTAAAGGGTAGTTCACGTATTGATTGATACAGATATGACGGGCGAGCCTTGCGGGGCTCGCCTTTTCTTTGTACGTGGTGATCACCATGTTTTTTAGAGACAACAACCTTCGCCAACGGGCGGTCATTATCCGGTCAATCCGGGATTTTTTCGTTTCCAGGGGATTCTTGGAGGTGGAAACTCCACAGCGTATTCCGGCCAATGCGCCCGAGGAACATATCGAACCCTTCAGGTCGGGCGCCCACTACCTGCACACCTCGCCCGAATTATGCATGAAGCGGCTGCTTTGCCGGGGGCACGGAAAGATCTTTCAGATCTGCCGATGCTGGCGCAGCGACGAGCGCGGCAGGAGGCACGTGCCAGAGTTCACCATGCTGGAGTGGTACCGCGCCGACAGCGATTACCGGGATCTGATGAGGGATTGCGGGGAGTTGCTGTCATGGGTGGGAAAGGCCTGCCAAACAGCGGGACACGCGCCTGCCGGCAATCAATTTGGCGCTTTCTCCGAAACGCCTGAACAGATCACCGTACGTGAGGCATTCGTCCGGTTTGCCGCCCGCGACATGGAGGCAGCGGTTCGCGACGGCAGCTTCGACGAGGTCATGGTTACCCTTGTGGAGCCGGCGCTATCCACAAGCGCACCAGTGATCCTGATGGATTATCCGGCCCAGATGGCAGCTCTGGCCCGGCTCAAGCAGGATGATCCCTCGGTGGCCGAAAGATTCGAGCTGTACGCGGGTGGACTGGAGCTTGCCAACGGTTTCAGCGAACTCAATGATCCGATAGAACAACGGGCACGTTTTGAAGAGGCGAACAGCCGGCGCATCGAACTCGGCTCTGCACCCCTACCCTTTCCCGAGCCGTTCCTGCGAGAGCTGGCCGCTATGCCCCGTTCGGCCGGCATAGCCCTGGGTGTGGACCGCCTGGTTATGCTCTGCACCGGAGCGGAGCGGATCGACGACGTACTGGCATTCACACCTGAGGAACTATAGTCCCGATTTCACATCAAGGATGAATCGGATCGCGGTAAGTAATCCGCTCTCCCCGGTAGTTCCTCAAGATCAGCATGTCCCCTTCCCGTTCCACGCCATCCGGCAGGATCGGGACCTTTCCCTTGCCATCCGGCAGATCGATCACGTAATGCGGTACCGCCATGCCCGAGACAAATCCGCGTAGTCCCCTGACAATATCCAGCCCGGTTTCCACGGGTGTCCGGAAATGTGCCGTCCCCTTGACCAGGTCCATCTGGTGGATGTAATAGGGCTTGACCCGTATCTCCAGCAGTCCGGTCATCAATTCACGCATGGTCTCGACCCGGTCATTCACCCCGGCCAGCAGCACGGTCTGATTTCCCAGCGGGATGCCCGCGTCGGCCAGCAGCGTACAGGCCTTGGCCGATGCGTCCGTTATTTCCGCGGGATGATTGAAATGGGTATTGACGTACAAAGGGTGAAACCGCTTTAAGAGGTCGCAGAGGTCGGGTGTTATCCGTTCCGGCAGGGTGACCGGAATGCGAGTGCCGATACGGATGATGGATACGTGGCTGATGGCCCGCAGTTGCGAGAGGATATACCGGAGCGAGGCGTCGTCGAGCATGAGCGGATCGCCGCCGGAGAGGATTACGTCCCGGATGGCAGGGGTGGCGGCTATATACGCCAGGGCTTTATCAAGTGCTTCCCGGGACAGCGGCGCATCCCCTCCCCCCACATGCCGTTTGCGCATGCAAAACCGGCAAAACATGGGGCATTGGTTCGACACCAGCAGTACCACGCGATCGGGATAACGATGGATCAGACCGGGCACGGGACTGAGGGCTCCCTCTGCCAGGGGGTCGGGATGCTGATCGTCATCCTCCATCTCCCGCAAGTCGGGAACGCATTGCAACCAGATCGGATCTCCGGGGGTCCGGATCAGTGCGGCATACGAGGGGGAAACCCGAAAGGGATAGACGGAGGCAACCGAGGATACTTCATCGGATATATTTAATTTATTTTTTATATTTTGAAATGTTATATGTCTATACGTAATGTATCGCATAATGTTTATTCAACAATCCGGTATGGTGATTTGGCCCGTGTCCCTCATGCCCCGGAAACGGGACACTTCAGAGAATTAACTTGAAAATATACGGATTATATGAAATACACAACCCTATAAAACTCAAACGGTTATAACCACAACGGTAACCACCCATGTATACCAACTATTTCGGTTTCTGCGAAAAACCGTTTACCCTGACGCCCAACCCCCGCTTTATCTTTCTCAGCAAAAACCACAAGGAGGCCTTTGCCCACCTCCTGTACGGCATTAATAACCATTACGGCTTTATTGCACTGATTGGCGAAATCGGAGCCGGAAAAACCACGGTGTTGCGGACGTTACTAGGGCAACTTCAGGAAGCGAACTACCGCAGCGCCCTGATCTTCAATCCCTGCCTGACCGGCATCGAACTGTTGCGCAGCATCAACAACGAGTTCGACATCCCTTCCAACTATCAGCACGCCAATGAGCTCCTGGCTGAGCTGAATCGCTTCCTGCTGGCGGAAAATGCCGAGGGGCGGACGGTGGTGCTGGTTATCGACGAGGCGCAGAACCTGCGGCCCGAGGTACTGGAACAGATTCGCCTGATCTCCAACCTGGAAACCGAGAACGACAAGCTTATCCAGATCATTTTGGCCGGCCAGCCCGAGCTTGAAAGGTTGCTGGAGCGGCCGGACCTGCGCCAGCTTGATCAACGTATCGCGGTTCGCTACAAGCTCAAGTCCCTGAGCATGGACGAGACCCGCATCTATATCAGTCACCGCATGGAGGTTGCCGGCGAAACCGGTGGCGTCTCGTTCAGTAACGCCGCCATCAGGCTGATCTATCTCTCTACCCGTGGCACGCCCCGCACGATAAACATCCTCTCTGACCGGGCGCTTTTGGTTGCCTACGGCGACGAACGGCGGCGCATCGACACAGCTATCGTTATCCGGGCTATCAGGGAGCTAGTGAGCCTCTCGCGGGGCCGCCGCCTTTCGCTGGCCGTTGCCGGACTGACCGCGGCAGTGCTTGTGGTGATCCTTGTGGCAGGGATTATCCGCCGGCTTCATTCCTGAAGATACAGGGAAACGGAAACAACCAATGAGCTCTATCCTCAAGGCGCTGAAAAAACTGGAAGATGACAAAGCTGCCCGGCCGGCCGGATCGCTTGATATCGGTGCGGATATCCTGCGCGGTTACACCCCCCAGCGTTTTTCACTCACCGGCGTTACCCTTGTTGCGACACTTCTCTTTGTCTGCGGGAGCGGTGTCACCTATTTTTATATGAAGCGTGCCATCGTCCAACAACCTCCACCCGTCACTCCCGCTGCATCCGGTATCGCCCCCCATCAGCCCCAACGGTTGCAGACCGGCAGCCGCCCCGAACCCCGGCAGGCTCCAGCGGCCGGTTCACAAAACAGGCACAAGGCTGTTGCATCCCCTGTTGCTGCGCGCCCCCGGCGAGTATACCCCACTGCCCAATCGCCCCGCAAGGAGGCCGCGACGGAAACGAAACGACCGGGCACGGAGGAGGTATCCCACCAACCTGCGTCATCCGCACCACAAGGGGCACCGGTTATCAAGGTGAACGGCATTGCCTTTCAAGGCGATGGGGCCGGCAGTGTGGCCGTGGTCAACGGGGTCCCCGTGGCAAACGGTTCCATGGTCGAAGGCGCCAGGGTGGAGGATATCCAGAAGGATCGGGTACGGTTCAGCTACGGTGGTGAAAAATTCGAGGTTACCTTGGGGAAATCAAACCGGTGAATCCGATTCCGGGGCGATGACCCTGACGAACCTGACCAGGTAGTCAACTCCCGACCAGACGGTGAGCAGGGTCGCGATCCAGAGATAGAACATGCCCACGTTATGCATGTTCACATGCAGCAGGGAATGCTGGATCCCGAACAGCCAGTTGTAGTCGTAGTGCAGCAACAGCCCGATGATGGCGACGATCTGGAAGATGGTCTTGAACTTTCCCAGATCGCTGGCCTGAATGACGATCCCCTCGCTTGACGCGATACCACGCAGTCCGGTAATGACAATCTCACGCCCCAGAATAACCAGCACCATCCAGGCCGGAACCCGCCCAAAGGGGAGAATCATGATCAAGGCGGCCATGACGATCAGCTTGTCGGCAATCGGGTCCAGAAACTTTCCGAACACGGTCACAATCCCCATGCGGCGGGCCAGATAACCGTCAAGCCAGTCGGTTATGGAAGCCAGTGCAAAGACCGCCGCCGCCCAGAAGCCGGCCGGTTGCGAGGGGGACAGGAGCAGTGCCGCCATGAGGGGAATGGCGGCAATCCGCATCATGGTAAGAATATTGGGCAGATTAAGGATGGGATGTTTTCTGGTAAGGGCCATTGATTCAGTTGCCTTGATAGGATTGCATGTAGGAGAGTACCCGGTTTACATAGGTTCGTGTTTCCGTGTAGGGAGGAATACCGCCGAATTTGGCGACCTTGTTCAGGCCGGCATTGTAAGCGGCCAGGGCAAGCGAAACATCGCCGTGAAAGGTATCAAGCAGAAAACGCAGGTATTTGACGCCACCTTCGACGTTGTCCTTGGGGTCGAAGCTGTTACTGACCTTGAGCGACCGGGCGGTGCCGGGCATGAGTTGCATCAGGCCGCTGGCCCCTTTCTGGGAAACGGCATTGGGGTTGTATCCCGACTCGGCGTGAATGACCGCCTTGATAAGCGAGGTATTGACCCCGTACTTGTCGGCGCAGGCCTTGATGATAGCCTCGTATTCGGCTGGATTGACCGACCTGGATAATTGCAGCTTGGTGCGTAACTGCCTGTCCTTCTTGAGGTCGCGCATGAAGATCTTGAAGCGCTTGTCCGTAGGAGCATCGGTAAAATGGATAATCCCCTCGCCATCCTCATAGCGGTAGATGTCGGCCCGTGCCGGTGCGGTTAGCGATGCGAAAACGATGCATGCCGCAGTCACTGCCGCCAACCCCCTGTATTCCATCCGCCGTTTCTCAGTCATAATGGATCAATAATCCCAAAACACGGCGTTTTGTCAAGTGTAATCATCCGGATACCCGGTTTCATACCCCGATCGTCCAGTTTGAAATTGACATTTTCCGGTCCATGTTTTACAAAAGTTCTTTAGTTTGAGGAGGTAGTAATTTGAGCGACCAGAAAATCACCTATAAAGATGCAGGGGTAGACATCGAGGCCGGCAACAGCTTCGTCAACATGATCAAGCCATTGGTCAAATCGACCTTCCGGCCCGAGGTCATGGCGGAGATCGGCGGCTTTGGCGGGCTCTTTTCCCTGAACACCGACAAGTACCGCAATCCGGTACTTGTTTCGGGAACCGATGGAGTCGGCACCAAGCTCAAGATCGCCTTCATGGCCGACAAACACGACACGGTCGGGATCGACCTTGTTGCCATGTGCGTCAACGACATCGTGGTGCAGGGTGCAGAACCGCTCTTTTTCCTGGATTACCTGGCAACCGGCAGGCTTCTCCCCGAAAAAGCGGCCTCGATCGTCTCGGGTATAGCCGAGGGATGCCGGCAGGCCGGCTGCGCCCTGATCGGGGGTGAGACCGCCGAGATGCCCGGCTTCTACGCCGATGGAGAATACGACCTGGCCGGTTTCAGCGTGGGTGTCGTGGAACGGGATCACATCATCGACGGTTCCGGAATCTCCGTCGGCAACCGCCTGATCGGTATCGCCTCCAGCGGCCTGCACAGTAACGGCTACTCCCTGGCGCGCAAGCTGATCTTCGAACGTATGGGGCTCGGCATCGATTCCGAACTGTCCGGGACCGGCCATACGGTTGCCGAGGAACTGCTCCAGCCGACACGTATCTACATCCGTTCAATACTGAACCTGCTCAAGGATTTCAGCATCAACGGCATTGCCCACATTACCGGCGGCGGCCTGCTGGAAAACATCCCCCGCGTGCTTCCCCCGGGGTGCAAGGCTTCCATCAGCCTTGCGAGTTGGGAACGGCCGGTACTGTTCGATATCCTGCGTGATGCGGGCAACGTGGATCGAGACGAGATGTACCGCACCTTCAATATGGGTATCGGCATGGTGCTTGCCGTGACGGCCGGCGAGGCCGAAGACATTGTTGATCGCCTGAACGGACTGGGCGAGAAGGCCTGGATGATCGGCGAGATTACCGCCGCTGCCGATGGCTGCGACGGTGTCGAACTGGTGGAGGGGTAATGACCGTCGGCAAGCCTATCACGTTGGGGGTACTCGTCTCGGGTAACGGCTCCAACCTGCAGGCGATCATCGACCGTATCGAGGGCGGCGACATCAATGCCCGTGTTGCCTGCGTGGTCAGCAACAATCCCGACGCATTTGCCCTGACCCGTGCCGCCCGGCACGGCATTCCCGTGGTCATCCATGAAAACAAGGGATTTGCCAACCGGCGGGAGTATGATGCCGCCCTGGTGGCCATCTTGCGTGATCACGGCGTGGAACTGGTTGTCCTGGCCGGCTTCATGCGCATACTGTCCGAAACCATGGTCACTGCCTTTCCCAACGCCATCATGAACATCCACCCTGCCCTGCTCCCGGCGTTTCCCGGCCTGAATGCCCAGAAACAGGCACTCGATTACGGGGTCCGCTTCTCGGGCTGCACGGTGCATTTCGTCGATTGCGGCACCGATACCGGCCCGATCATTCTTCAGGCGGTCGTCCCGGTTGAACAGGACGATACGGAGGAGACACTTTCCGCCCGCATCCAGCAAGAGGAACACCGCGCCTATCCCGAAGCCGTCCGGCTTTTCTGTCAAGGCCGGATCCGGGTTGATGGCAGGCATGTGCGGATACTTTCATAATTTTCCTTGACACACGCCAGACATCGGTGCTATTAAATCTACTTTAACTCAATCATATTCGTAATCAAACACCAGCATGGAGGTGCAGTTTGGCTCATCACAAGTCGGCAATCAAACGGATCAAACAGAATGCGAAGAAGAACGCCCGTAACCGGCACGTATCATCTACGCTGAAGACATATATCAAGCGGGTTCGCGAAGCGGTTGACGCCAAGGACAAGGAGGCTGCCGTTGCCGCACTCAAGGCCGCTATCCCGGTCATCGACGCTTCGGCTTCCAAGGGCGTTATCCACAGTTCCAACGCTTCCCGTAACGTGTCGCGCCTGACCCTCCTCGTCAACACCCTCGGCTAGTCGCTGATACCAGAACGTACAAAAGGGGCCCCCAAATGGGAGCCCCTTTCTTTGTTTGTGCCTGGCCAGCCTGGGATCGACTACCCCAGTCCACCGCTGCAAATCCCCACCACCAGGCCATGCATCAGTGTGTACGGATGCCCCCCGGTCTTGGAACCCACATCGCAGCGATATAACTCCTCGAATATCCCTCGCAATTCCTTACGCCCAAAATTTTTGGCCTGCTGAACCATCTCACCCAGAAAAAACGGGATAATGCCAACTTCCCTGCCGATATCGGCCTGGGGCGCCTTGTTGTCCAGCATCTCCCTGATCCGCCACAACTGCCTGAAATGGCGGCTCAAGGCACCGATCAACTGAAACGTCTCCTCGCCGTTGCGGAACAGTGCGTCCAGCGACCTCAAGGCATTCTGCAGGTCGCGGGTGCCCAGAAAACGGGCCAGTTCAAAGGCGGTAAAGGCCTTGCTGCTGCTGGCAACGGCCTTCACGTCATCCATGGAGATTCGGGGGCGCTCTCCGGCATAGGCAGCCAGCTTTTCGGTCTGGGACGCAAGCTCCTGGAGGTTGTTGCCGATGAGAAAGGCCAGCAGTTCCGCTGCCGCCCCTTCGATCTGCTTGCCCTGAAGCACGGCCTCACCCTGGATGAAGGCGCCCAGCTTGTTGTCGTACAGGTGCTTGAACTCCACCAGCGCCCCCTGCTTCTTGAGTTCAAGGAAGAACTTCTTGCGCTGGTCGATCTTGACCCCGGTAAAGATCAGACAGGTGGTTGCGGCGGGGTTCTGGATGTAGGGGAGCAGTATCTCCAGCGCCTCTGCCTTGAGCGCCTCGGCCCGTTTTACCAGGACCGCCCTGCGGTCGGCAAACATGGGAAGGGTCTGGGAGGCATCGAGGATATCGACCCCTTTGGATTCATTACCGAAAAAACAGTTGTAGTTGAAATCCTTGAGTGACGGATCAATGGCGCGGTCAAGCAGCAGCCTGGTGGCCCGTTCCACCAGAAAGGGCTCCTCGCCGTACAGGTAGCAGATGGGGGGTATCTTTCCCTTGGCAAGGGATGTTTCCAATTCCTGTGGCGTCATGGTTAGTAGGACTGCTCCACGGCCGTGAGGAATTTCTGGGCAAGGATGCGGGAGGCTGCGGCCAGGGCCGCTTCTTCGGCCGAATGCTGGAGAGCCAGATTGCTGTTGGCCGGATAATCCTGGGACGCCTGAAGCATCCCCTTCCAGAGCGGGGTTGTGCCCCCCTTGCGACGGAGTTCCAGTTCCACCTCGATGGTCAGGCGGTATTCACGGGCATGGTCAATGGAAGTGTACGAGATGGCCCGGGTGGCGTACGAGCGCAAGGTGCCGCTCACGTTGAGATCAGCATCCGCCTGGCTTTTTGCGGGATACAACCCCCGCATGGCATGGCCTTCCTCCAGGAGCGCCCGGCGTATCACCGTCTGGGCCGTCGGGCTGACGGATTCGTTGGCGATAAAGGGGACCCAGAGCGACTGTCCGGACTCCAGGCGGTTTTCGGCGGAACCGGCCAGGCGGTAGCCGCACCCCGCCATGAGGGTCAACAGAGACAATGCACACAGCAGACGCACGGCAAACATTATCTGCCACGGAGACACAGAGACACGGAGAAAGGCTCTGAGAAAATAAAACGGGTTGAATTTTATGCTCTTCAACAAGGGACACCACCTTTAACGTTGATATTCTTTGGAGACCGCACCCGTTTTTCTCTGTGTCTCTGTGTCTCCGTGGCAAAAATAATCATTGTTTACCCCACCACGATATTGACCAGCTTGCCCGGCACGCAGATTACCTTGCGCACTTGCTTCCCCTCCAGGAACGGCTGCACCTTCTCGTCCGCAAGGGACATCGCCTTGACCGCCTCCTCGTCCGTTCCGGTCGCTACCGTCAGCTTGGAGCGGAGTTTGCCGTTGACCTGGACGACCACCAGCAGTTCCTCGTCCACCACGGCCGCTCGGTCGTATTCGGGCCAGGCGGTCTCGGTAAGCGGGGTCGTGTGCCCCAGTTGCTGCCAGAGCTCTTCGGTGATGTGCGGGACAAAGGGTGCCAGGAGCAGGATAACGCTCTCCAGCGCCTCTTTCATGAGGGCGCCGTTGGCCGAGACAGCCGGGGCCGCGTCCTGAAGGACGTTCAACAGCTCCATTACAGCAGCAATGGCGGTATTGAAGTGGAAACGCTCCTCAACGTCTTCGGTCACCTTCTTGATGGTCTTGTGCACGCTGCGGCGCAGGGTGCGCTCTTCGGCGGTGAGGCCGGCCAGGTCTACCGCACCGGCGGTCCTGATCAGATCGAGCCGCTCATGTACCAGCTTCCAGATACGGTTCAGGAAACGGTAGGAACCATCCACCCCTTGGTCGCTCCAGTCCAGATCCTTTTCCGGAGGAGCGGCAAACAACGAGAAGAGGCGGGCCGTATCGGCGCCGTACTTGTCGATCAGGGCATTGGGGTCAACTACGTTCCCCTTGGACTTGCTCATCTTGGCACCGTCCTTGATGACCATCCCCTGGGTCAGCAGGTTGGTGAACGGCTCGTCGCAGGTGATATAACCCAGGTCGCGCAGCACCTTGGTAAAGAAGCGGGCGTAGAGCAGGTGCAGCACGGCATGCTCGATGCCGCCGATGTACTGGTCCACGGACATCCAGTAATCCACCCGTTCCCGGTCCAGCGCCCCCTGGGTGAAGTCGGGGCAGCAATAGCGCAGGAAATACCAGGACGACTGCACAAAGGTGTCCATGGTATCCGCCTCGCGCCGCGCCGGCTTGCCGCAGACCGGACAGGTGCAGTTGACAAAGGAGTCCAGCTTTGCCAGCGGGCTGCCCCCCTCGCCGGTGAATTCAACGTCCATGGGGAGCTTGACCGGCAGATCCTGCTCCGGCACCGGCACTACGCCGCAGGTATCGCAGTAGATGACCGGAATCGGGTTGCCCCAGTAGCGCTGTCGTGAAATGCCCCAGTCGCGGAGACGGAAGTTGACCGTCTTTTTGCCGATACCTTCCTGTTGGAGAAAGTCGGCGATGGCCTCCTTGGCCGCGTCTGAACGCACGCCGTCGAAGCGCCCGGAATTGACCAGTATCCCGACCTCGGTAAAGGCGGCGGTCATGGCGGCGGGATCAAGCGTCTCCCCCTCGGGCTGGATGACGACCTTGAGCGGCAGGTCGTATTTTCCGGCAAACTCGAAGTCGCGCTGGTCGTGGGTCGGCACCGCCATGACCGCGCCGGTGCCATAGTCCATGAGCACGAAATTGGCCAGGTAGATCGGCATGCGTGCCTTGGTTACGGGGTTCGTGCAGTAGGAGCCGGTAAAGACTCCCTCCTTCTCGAAGTCCTCGGCTGTCCGTTTGATGCGGTCGGTCCGCTTAACCTTCTCGATGAAGGCGTCCACTTCTGCCTTTTTGTCGGCGGTGGTCAGCTTTTGCGCAAGCGGGTGTTCTGGTGCCAAGGACATGAAGGTGGCGCCGAAGACCGTATCCTGCCGGGTCGTGAACACCCGGATCATGTCGCCCCCCCCTTCCAGCGGGAAGTCGATCTCGCAGCCGTAGCTCTTGCCGATCCAGTTGCGCTGCATGGTCAGCACCCGCTCCGGCCAGCCGGGCAGCTTGTTGGTATACTCCAGGAGTTCCTCGGCATAGTCGGTGATGCGGAAAAACCACTGGTCCAACTCCTTCTGGTTCACGTCGCTGTCGCACCGCCAGCAGCAGCCGTCCTCAACCTGCTCGTTGGCCAGCACGGTCTCGCATTTGGGGCACCAGTTGACGAACGAGGTCTTTTTGTAGGCCAGCCCCTTGGCAAACATCTCCAGGAAGATCTTCTGTTCCCAGCGGTAGTACTCCAGATCGCAGGTGGCCAGTTCCCGGCCCCAGTCGTAGGAGAGTCCCATCTTCTTGAGCTGGCCCCGCATATAGGCGATATTCTCGTAGGTCCATTTTGCCGGATGGCTCTTGTTCTGTATGGCGGCGTTCTCCGCCGGCATACCGAAGGCGTCCCACCCCATGGGGTGAAGCACGTTGAAACCGCGCATCTTCTTGAATCTGCCGATCACGTCGCCGATGGAGTAGTTGCGTACATGGCCCATATGGATCCTGCCGGAGGGATAGGGAAACATCTCCAGCAGATAGTATTTCTGTTTGTCCTTGTCTTCGGTCACCGCAAAGGATTTGTTCGCTTCCCACTGCTGTTGCCACTTCTGTTCGATCTCTTTAGGGGTGTATTTCTGATCCACGGGTTCTTCCTTTCAAATTTATAGTTCAGTCAGGAGACCCTAAAGGTTTGGGAAACCTTTAGGGTCTTTTACCTATTAGACAAACTCGCCCTTGACGAGTATCTCGCGGGCAACCTCGTGCAACGGTACGGCCTGATCAACGACACCGGTTGCCAGCGCCTCCCGGGGCATGCCGTAGACAACCGCGGTCTCTTCCGACTCGGAGATCACATGGCCCCCCTGCTCCTTGACCGCCCGTATCCCCTTGCTGCCGTCGTTGCCCATGCCGGTGAGGATGACCGCCACCATGCGGCTGCGGTAGATTGACGCGCAGGATTCGAGCATGACGTCCACAGACGGCACATAGCGGTCCGTGGTGGACGGCGGCACGATCCTGGCTGTCACCTTGCCCCCATGGATCTCGAAAACCATGTTCTTGCCGCCCGGCGCGACCAGGATTCTGCCCGGAAGCACCTCATCGCCATCCTCGGCCTCTTTCACGTCGAACCGCGAGGCGCGGTCCAGGCGTTCGGCAAAGGCGCGGGTAAAACCGGCCGGCATATGCTGTGAAACCACGATGGCAAAGGGATACTGCCTCTCGAATGCGGAAAAGATGCTTTGCAGCGCCGGCGGCCCGCCGGTGGATGAACCGATGGCCACGATATCGATGGGGTGACGGCTTGTTCCGGAAATCCGGGCCGCGGGCACCGCACCGGCCTGTTCCGCCCGTTCACACGGCGGCTTCACATGCTGTCGGACGCTGCCCGGCTTGAGCCCCACCACCTGAAGAACCTTCCGGTGCAGGTCGTCCCTGATCAGGAGAAGGTCCTTGGAGGCGCTGCTGGATGGCTTGGCCACGAAATCGATGGCCCCCAGCTCCAGCGCCTTGAATACCTTGTCCGCCCCGGACAGGGCGCTGATCACGATCACCGGCATGGAAAAACGGGTGGTCAGTATCCGCAGCAGGGTGAAACCGTCCATTTTGGGCATTTCCAGGTCCAGGGTGACCAGGTCCGGCTTGAGGGCGATTACCTTCTGTATCCCCTCCTCGCCGTTGATGGCATAACCAACCACCTCGATATCCTGAATTCCCTCCAGCATTTTGGTAATGGTGCGTCGGCTGAAGGCCGAGTCGTCCACCACAACCACCTTGACCTTTTTCATGGTTGCCCTCCCGGAGTGCGCCGTTCAGGCTTTTGATAGATCATGTCGTTTTTGAAATGGCGCAGGGTGAACAGGGTGGTAATGTTCATCAGCGATTCGGAGTGCCCCAGAAACAGAAACCCTCCGTCATACAAGGACTTGTGAAACGCCTCCACCACCTGCTTCTTGGCGGCGGCATCAAAATAGATGATGACATTGCGGCAGAAGATCAGGTCCATCTTGCCGAGCATCACCATGCGATTGGTATCGAACAGGTTGAGATGGCTGATGGTGACCAGTTCCCGGACCTCGTCGTTGATCCTGAAACCGCCGTCCTGTTCCTGAAAAAAGCGCTTGATATAATAATCGTCCGTGGCGCGGAACGAGGATTTCCCATACACCCCGCGTCGGGCGTGCAGCAGGACCCGCTGGCTGATATCCGTACCGATGATCTCGATCTTCCACCCCTGCAACTCCTTCGTATCCAGGAGCAGCATGGCAATGGTGAACGGCTCTTCACCGGTGGAGCAGCCGGCGCTCCAGATACGCAATGTGCGGTCGTCGCGCCCTGCCTTTTCCTTCATGAGCTCCGGAAGGATCTCGTCGGTAAATGCCTTGAGCTGGAACGATTCGCGAAAGAAGTAGGTTTCATTGGTCGTGAGGATATCCATGATATCCATCAGTTCCTGGTCTTTTTTGCGATTATACTTCAGGAATTGATAATAATCCCGGAAAGTGGCAAGGTTCAGGGCCGTCAACCGCCGGGCCAGGCGCTTTTCCAGCAGGTATTTCGATTCATCGTCGAAATAGATGCCGCAATGGCAGTAGATGGTGTCGCGAAAGAGCCGAAACTCCTCGTCGGACATAAACTGTTCGAGGCCGAGGGGGAATGTCATGCAATCCCTTCCAGAAGACCCTGGATATACGCCTTGACCTGGTCATTCCGCTCGCGCTGTACTGCCTGGGAGAGGAACCGACGTGCCTGACCTGCGGGAAGACCGGCAATGACCCGCGCCCAGCCGGAACGCGCTTCCTCGTTGGCATGTCCCAAGAGCCGCTCCGCGTGAGTCGTGACCCACTCTCCCCCCTGGCGTGCCAGAATGGAAAGGGCCAGCGTTACGATCTCCTTGTCACGGCTTTCCAGGGCCGCTTCCACCAGATCCATCGCCTCGCGGTTCCCGATGCCTTCCAGCAGTTCCAGGCAGGTGATCATCAGAAGACCGTCCGCCTGGCTAAATACGGACCGAATGGCCGGAAATATATCAGACCTGTCAATGTGGGCGATGCTTCTGAGCACGGCACATTGCACCCAGATGTCGTCGTCGTTAAGGGCGTATTTCAGGTGATCGACAGCCTCGTTGCCCCCCACCTCTCCCAGCGCTTCCACGGCGGCGATGCGAACCTCCGGGTCCTCATCGACCAGTGCAATCAACAGGATACTGCTGGCCGTGGCAAGGCGCAGCTTGCCGATGGACGCTACCGCGGCCTGGCGGACACCGGGGTCGGCGTCCTTGACCAGCAGGGTCAACGGTTCCCCATCTCCCAGGGCTGCATGAAGAATGACGGCGGCCCGCCGCTGCTCCGGCTGATCCGCTTCACCAAGCCGAACGGCTACTGCCTGGATGGCGGGACGATCTATAAGCGCCAGCACCTGAAAACAGGCGATCACGGCCTTCCTGACCTCCATATCGGCATCGTCCAGCAGTGCGGAGATTTCCGGGATGGAATCGGTCAGGCCGAGCCTTCCGGCTGCCGCAACGCCTGCCTTGCGGACCAGCGGCGAAGGATCGTGCAACGCTTTGCGGATCATATCATTGCCGGATCGATGGGCCAACTCGCCCACAACCGTACAGATGGCGCAACGAGCCATTTCAGAGGCCTGGGGATAGAGCGCTATCAGGGCGTTCATGGCCCGGGACCCCAGGCGTTTGAGCGACGCAAGGGCAATTCCTGAAAGCCGCTCGCTGGCAAAAGCGGCCAACAGCGTCTCGGCGCCGCGCATGTCGCCGATGATGCCGAGCATGACCGTTACCGCCTCGGCCAGAGCGGTTTCGTGCGTATCAAAGAGCTCCATGAGCATCGGCACCACGTTATCGGCCGGTATCTCACGCAACGAGTCTTCCATATCCTTGCGTGTCGTGGCGCTGGACCGGGAGAATATGCGATACCAGGCGTTGACGGCAGCACTGCGGCTGCTCCGCTGGCGCGACAGGAACCCCTGAAGCAGTATGGAGACGACCGACTCATCGCCGATGCTCCCCAGGCACTCATAGACCACCTTGCGCAGGATATCCTGTTCGGCAAGGCGGATGATCTCATCAGGTACCGGCACCGGACAGGTCAATTTTCCCAAGGCTGCCAGTGCGCTGAACCGGAACAGCACCGACTCGTTGGCTACCACCGCGCCGATGAGAGCGGGCACGGCCGCGGTATCCCCGATGTTGCCCAGGTGCTCGGCGGCCGCGGCGGCCACGTTGACATCCGGGTCATGCAGGGCTGAAAGCAGCGCCGGCATGAATTCCGGGCTGGCGATAAGTCCCATCACGTCAATGACAAACTTACGCACATCCTCGTCAGGATCGGCAATCAGGCGATCCAGGGGGGCAGCCGCCCGCGTTCCCAGCTTGGCGACGGCCTCGGCGGCGGAATTACGCAGCCCCACATTTTCCTGATTGCGCAGGAGTTCCAGGAGCGCCTCGATGTCTCCTTCGTCAGGGTCGGCGCTCACAAAGACATCCACGGCCTCCTTGCGCACCCTCCAGCTTTCATCCCCCATAGCAGCAAAAAGCAGATCGCGCGTTTCCTGCAACGGACGCCCTCTCAGGCTCTGCAATGCGCCACGGCGGGTTTCTTCATCAAGGGAGCGCAAGGCGTCCCGTATATCCGACAAACTCATGTTCACCCGGCTGTTCTCCATGATTTGTTATAAAAGGTCGAGCAAAAGATAACGTCTGATACAAGTTTAACAGGGATGTACCGGATGAACAGGATGAAAGGCTCTTGAAGTGATCAGAATGCCTTTTTGTTGTATATCCCGTGTATCCAGTTCATCCCTGTTAACAAAAAGATTCTTTTAGTAATTCTCGCCCCGCATCACACAATGCCGGCGATTTCCCGGTAATCGGCCGGCCCGAGCAGGCTGTCGATGTCGAGCAGCATGAAGACGCGATCTTGGGACAGGCAGACCCCCAGCAGGTATTCTGCGCCCACCCCTTCGGCCACATCGGGCGGAGGTTTGATCTCCCTGACCGGAACCGTGATGACCTCCATCACATCATCAACCACCAGCGCCAGCATCTGATGCTGAAGGGAAACGATCAGCAGCTTGCCGCTCTTGCCGTTGGCCAGGGGGGGCATGCCGAACCGTTTGCGCAGGTCCATGACCGGGATGACGGCGCCACGGAGATTGATGACCCCTTCCAGGTTTTGTGAAGCGCGCGGGAGGCTGAACAGCTTTTGCGGCAGGACAATCTCCCTGATCCGCATGATGTCCACGGCAAAGAGGTCATCCCCCAGGTTGAAGCAGGTCAGTTGTAGTTCCGTCAGTTCCCTGTGCATGGCCTGTTTATCACTCCGCTCACAACGGTTTCGGCATGGTTCAAAAAAGATTGATATCGGCTATCGTGTCCAGGTTCAGCAGGATGATCATCCTGCCGTCGCTGCGCCCGATACCCGCAACAAAGTCACGGTTGATCGAGTCCAGCACGGCCGGGGCCGGCTCAACGGCGTTCCTGGCGATGCGGACCACCTGCGTGACCTCGTCAACCAGCAGGCCGGAAAAGGCTTCCCCGTGCTTCACCACGACCACACGCTCCTTGCCGGTGGCTGCCCCGCGGCTGAGGCCCAGCCGGTCGAGCATGTCCAGGATCGGAATGATCGTGCCACGCAATGAGATAACCCCGGAGACAAACGAGGGGGCTCGCGGCACCTCGGTTACCTCGCGCGGCTTGATTATCTCCTTGATCTGCATGATGTTGATGCCATAGATCTCGTCGGAGACACGGAAGCAGAGAAATTCCTCGAAATCGTCCACCTCTGCGGCCTCTTGCTCCACGGTCGCCAGGTCCTGGTCTTCGCCGCAACCGGCCGCCGCCCTTCCGGCCAGGATGGCCTCCAGCGGGTCGATCGGCCCGCTGTGGCGGGGGAGCCGCCGCGTTTCAACAGGGTGGGAGCTGGTCGTGTCGGTGGCGGTCGTGGACAGCGTGGCAGTGCGGGCGGCAGCCGCTGTCACGGGTCGCGATGAGGCCTCCGGTTCCGGCGGCAACGCGGCGCCGGTCGGCGCAGCCTGCTGCCGAGGGGGCGTCACGGCCGCAGTTGTTTCGGGTCGGCCATTGCGGGCCTTTTGTCTGATTTTCGCCAGATCCATTGTTTCCGCCTACATCATGAGTTCATCTTTGATTTCATCGATTATGGCCGAGTCGATCAATGCCGCATCGCTGCCGTACGCCACCAGCAGGGCGTTGGTAGCCAGTGAGTTGATCCTACGTGGGACCCCGCCGGTCAGCTCGAAGATCTTCTGCACCGCATCGGGCGTGAACAGCCCCGGCGCCCCGCCCACCACCTCAAGCCGGAAATCCAGGTACTCCATGGTTTCGTCCAGGGAGAGCGGCTGCAGGTGGTAGTTGAGCGCTATTCGCTGGCGCAGCGGCTCGAAACGGGGAGAACCGAGCATGGCGCGCAGCTCGGGCTGCCCCATGATGACCACGGCAAGCAGGTTGCGGTCGTCCAGTTGGAAATTGGTCAGGAGCCGGATCTCGTCGAACACCTCGGCATCGGTAATCATCTGGGCCTCGTCCACCACGATCACCGGGCAGACCCCCTTCTGGTAGCTCTCGTAGACAACGGTGTTGATCTGCTTCAGCAGGGCGTCCTTGGAGGATGCGGGGTTCTCCACCTCCAGCAGTGATGCCGTTGTCCGCAGGAATTCCATGGCATTCAGCCGGGGATTGACGATGAAACAGAACCGGTACTCATTGCCGAGACGGTCCATAAGCGCCCGCGAAAGGGTGGTCTTGCCGCAGCCGATCTCGCCGGTCAGGACGGCGATCTCCCGTTCCTCAACCACGAACTCCAGCCGCGCCAAGGCCTCCTCGTGCCCGCTGCTCAAAAAGAGGAAGCGGGGATCGGGGGTCTTGCTGAACGGTTTTTCCCTGAATCCGAAATAGGTCTTGTACATGGCGTCAGTTCCCGCTTCTCATGGCTTCGTTGACCATGCCGCCCACGTCCAGCACCAGGATCGTGCGCTGGTCCCCCAGGTCGGCCGCCCCGGAGATCCCCATGAAAAACCGCTTGAAGGACTCACCGAGAGACTTTATGACGATATCCTGCTGGCCCAGCAGGTCATCCACCACGATGCCCAGCCGTTTTTCGGCAACACCCACGACCACAACGTAGAACTCGCCCTGACGCGCCGCATTACGTTCGATACCGAAAAAGGCGTCCAGGCTGAGGAGCGGCAGGGTGGTCTCCCGCAACTGGATGACCTCCTTGCGTTCCACGGTCTTGATGTCCCTGTGGGACAGCAGCAGCGTCTCCAGCACGGATGAGATGGGCACGGCGTAGGTCCTGCCGCTGCTGGAGATAATCAGCGCCTTGATGATGGCCAGGGTAATGGGCAGGGTGATGATGAAGCGGGTCCCCTCCCCTTTCACGGTCTCGATATCGACCATGCCGGAGATGGAGGCGATGTTGTTCCGGACCACATCCATACCCACGCCACGCCCCGATACCTCGTTGACCTGGTCGTTGGTGGAAAAGCCGGGCAGGAAGATGTAATCGAGCGCCTCCCGGTCCGAGACGTTGCCGACATCCTGCACAAACCCCTTTTGCAGCGCCTTGGCCTTGACCCGCTCGACATCGATGCCGCCGCCGTCGTCCTCCACCTCGATGACGACATGGTTTCCCTTCTGGTACGACGATATCGTTATGGTCCCCTTCTCGTCCTTGCCCAGGGCATTGCGGACCTCCGGGGTCTCGATGCCATGGTCGATGGCGTTCCTGATGATATGCATCATCGGGTCCGAGATATCCTCGACGATCAGCTTGTCCAGTTCCGTGTCCGCCCCGTGGAACTTCAGCTCCACCTTTTTCCCCTGTTCGCGGGAGATCTTGCGGATGATACGGGACATCTTCTCGTAGAGCTGTCCCACCGGGATCATGCGAATCTCCATGACCCCTTTCTGCAGATCGGTCAGCTTGCGCTCCAGCACCTTGGTGGCCTTGCCGAGATCAACGGCCATGCGGGAGAAACCTTCCGTGCGCATGCGGGTGGCAACACCGGAGATGGACGAATGGGCCAGCACCAGTTCACCCACGATGTTCATCAGTTCGTCCAGCTTGCCGATATCGACACGCACCGTCCGACTCATGCTCTTGGCGGATTGGGCATCATCTCCCGTTGCCTGGGCCTGACCAGGCACTACCGTTACCGTGTCGTCATGGGCGGGGGGCGTAGCGGGAACAGCGGCCTGTTGCGGGGCTTGGGGCGTTGCGGGCACAATCGGCGGGGACGGAGCGTCGGCCAAGGAAAGCGATGCAGCCGCACCCAGGCGGGTCACGGTGATGTTATCCCGCTCGACCATCCGGGCCAGGTCAGTTGTCTGCCGGGTGGAACCGAAGAGGAGATCGAAATCGATGTGGGTTTCCATGTTGCTCCCCACACTGGGGAGCACGCTGATGACCTCGCCGCACGTCTTGAGCAGATCGGTTATCCGGGCCAGTTCCTGATCAAAGGTGGTGAGGTCGAACGAGGTATGGACGATGTAGATGCCCCGCCCCTTGGAGAGGTTATCCAGAAGGCGGTGCTCTTCGTATTCGGTCAACGAATCCTGCATCCGCTCCGGAAGGCCGAGTTGCGTAAGCGGCGAGGCGCCGTTCTGCTCCCCCGGAGTGGTCAGGCAGGCATTGATTTGGGCGACGCAGGCGGCGATCTCGTTGGAATGGCTGGCGGTGGAGTTCTCGGCAACGGAACGCACGATGGAGGTCAGGAGCTCATGGGCCCGGGTGAGCACCACGATCAGGGCCTGATCGAAACGCACCTTGCCCAGGCGCAGGCAGTCGAGCAGGTTCTCCATGTTGTGGGCCAGTTCGGCGATGTCGCTGAATCCGAACATCCCGGCCAGCCCCTTCAGGGAGTGGGCCCCCCGAAAGATGGAATTCAGCAGGTCCGGGTTCAGATCGCCGCTGTCGGCCATATCGGCAAGATCCGCCAGCTCGGAACCGAGTTGATCCGTAATCTCCTCGGCCTCCATGAGGAAGTCCTTGACCGCTTTACCCGCTGATGAGCTGGAATCATTCATAGCCGAATACGCCCCGCTATCCCGGTCAGGCCTTGCTCAGATATTTTTGCAGCAACTTTTGGAGGGTGGCCGGTTCAAAAGGTTTGATCACGTATTCATTGGCGCCGAGCTGCGTACCCCGCTCGATGTCTTTTTGGCTTCCCTCGGTGGATATGATGATGATGGGGATATCCCGGTAGTTGGGGCTGTCGCGCATGTAGCTGATGAGTTCAAGCCCGTTGATATCGGGCATATTGATGTCCGTGAGCACCAGGTCCACCTTTTCCCGCGGCAAAAGCCGCATGGCCTCGAAACCGCTGGAGGCTTCAACGACACGGCAATCAGCGAGTGATTCGAGCGTCGAGGTCAGCATGGCCCTCATTGCCCTGGAGTCATCAACAATCAGTATTGTTTTGGTGCTCACCGGTGGCTCCTTATGAAACGTGGTGCTCAAGATGTCTTTCCTGAATTGCCTGTCCGGACGCGCCGGATTTCAGGCACCAAGGCCGCAAGAAACGCCCGGAGTTTCTCCGGTATGCCGATCTCCGTAGCCGAAGGTTTCACAATGAACGGATAGACCAGGTCCGTAGCCCCGGTTCCCGTATCGCTCAGATGGTGATCCGCCATGACGACGATGGGCAGTTCCCGGAAGTTCACGCGCAACAGGTCAAGCAGCTCCATGCCGCCATGAACGCCTCTGCCGTCCATTCGCGGCATGATCAGGTCGATCAGGACCGTGGGACGGGCACCCGAGCGGAACAGGGTGTCAACCGTAATGAGCGCATCCTCGCTGCGGGACAGGGCATGCACCTCGAAACCGTTCTCCCGCATCGCCACGGCCAGGGTCTGAAGGGTCGGCCCGTCGTCGTCCACAATGACCAGTGGTTCCTTGGAAGCAGGCTGGTGCGACTGGTCGTCGCCCACAAGGTCGAAGGCCAGGTCAATCGTCCCTTCCCCGCCCGCCTCGTTGGCAGCCGGCTGCCCGGCCCCATGGAGCCGTTCATCGATCAGCCGCGAACCTTCCAAAGCCAGAAACTGCGGGCTCAGCCCTTGATCGAGCATGAACTGCAGCGGGTCCATCCTGATCCCGTCCGCGGTTTCCATCTCGTCCCGCATCTCGAACTCGAAGTCCCCCTGCTGCCATTCAAACAGTGAAAAGACCGCGTTTTCGATCTGCCGGCAGACAACCTTCTCGATCACGTTACGGGCAATGCCGAACCGTTTGATGAGGATTGCGCCGAGCCGCTCCTGAAAACCCTCCTCCTGCTGGATGGCCAACGCCTTGCGCAGCACGGAGAGGTCGATCAAACCATCCTGGAGGAGTATCCTGCCCAGGCTCTGCTGGTGCATGGAGGAGGTTGCCCTGACCACTTGGCCCTGGCGGAACACGATCATCCCCTCCTGGCCATCACCGTGAAGGGTGAGGACTCCGGTCTTTCTGCTGAGACTGACTATCTGCAGGATCTCGCCCAGACCAAGGTCCTGCAGGTTCCCGACAAGGCTCATGCGGCAATGCCTCGTTCCATGCGTGGTAGGGTGCCAAAAACGCCTGGATAATACCCCATCACAGTCGCCAAAGTAAAGCGTTTATGCCGGTTTTCTGGGGCGCCTCGGGGCGGTGCCCTCCTTCTCTCTCCCCCGGAACATGAGCCTGAGGGGTGTGCCGTCGAAACCGAACGCCTCGCGGAACCGGTTGCTCAGGTAGCGCTCGTAGGAGAAATGGATGCTGTCCGGCTGGTTGGTGAAGATGACAAAGGCGGGCGGGCGGGTAGCCACCTGGGTGGCAAAGTAGAACTTGACCCGCCTGCCGTGGGCCAACGGCGCATGATGGGTATCGACGGCATCGGTAAACACGTGGTTGAGTTCCGAGGTGGTCACGCGGCGGGAGTACTGCGCCATCACCTCGTCCACGGTGGCCATGATCTTGCCGACCCGCTGGCCCGATTTGGCCGAGACGAACACGATGGGGGCATAGGCCAGGTATTTGAAGCCGTCCCTGACCTTGTCCACGTAGACGCCCATGGTGGCGTTCCCCTTCTCGATCACGTCCCACTTGTTGACCACGAAGACGCACCCCTTGCCCGCCTCGTGCACATACCCGGCGATCCGCTCGTCCTGTTCGGTCACCCCGTCCTCGGCGCTCAGCACCACCAGGACCACGTCGGCCCGCTCGATGCTCCGCAGGGCATCCACCACGCTGTATTTCTCCAGCTTCTCGACGGTCTTCCCCTTGCGGCGGATGCCGGCCGTATCGATGAGCAGGTAGGGCTTCTTGTTGCAGGTAAACAGGGTATCCACGGAATCGCGGGTGGTGCCTGCCATGGGGTTTGCCACGACACGCTCGAACCCGAGCAGGCGGTTGACCAGGGACGACTTGCCCACGTTGGGGCGACCCACCACGGCGATCCTGGTGAGCTCTTCCTGGGGCTCGTGCTCCTCGGCGTCCGGGAAGACGGCCAGCAGTTCTTCGATCAGGTCGTTGACGCCGCGGTTATGCTCGGCCGAGATGGTATGCAGCTCCCCCACCCCCAGGGAATAGAACTCGGCAGACTCGTTCTCCAGCCTGTCACCGTCCACCTTGTTGACCACGTAGAAGACCGGCTTTTTGACGCGGCGCAGCATGTTCGCCACATCCACGTCGGCCGGGGTCATCCCGGTGCGGGCATCCATCATGAAGATGATCACGTCCGCCTCGTCCATGGCCAGCTTCGACTGCTCGCGCATCTGCTGGAGCAAACGGTCTTCGGTCACCGGCTCGAACCCGCCCGTATCGATCAGGATAAACGGCTTCTCGAAGCGGTTGATGGCGGCGTAGTTGCGGTCCCGGGTCACGCCCGGGGTGTCGTCCACCATGGCGCGGCGGTGGCCCAGCAGGCGGTTGAACAGGGTGGATTTGCCCACATTGGGGCGGCCGACAATGGCTACTATTGGTTTCATAAGGTTTCCTGGCTGTCAGAACAGCTTGTTCAGTCCCAGGCCAACCAGTTCGAAGTGCCGGTCGGCGGTCAGGGCATCGGTAATGCGCAATTCCTTCATGACGATGAAGGAGGTGAAATCGGTAAATGAAATATCGGTCTTGTCGGCAAATTTGCGGCTCATCCGCCAGGCCGCGGACCACTGTTCCTCGCTGATACGTTCGATCCTGATCCTGGCGCTGCGCTGGGCGGCAAGCAGCCCCTCGATAAACTGTTCCATACCGGCGGGTGAGGTCCGGGAACGCAACAGGGAAATGGTTTCATCAAGGATATAGTCGCTGGTCACCGGCAGGCCGCCGGCAACGATAAAATCCCGGTAAAAGGCCGTGGCATCGGCATGTCTGCGGTCATCCCGATGGGCAATGGCCAGCCACCCCCAGGTATCGAAGAATACCTTGCGGCGGGATTTCATGGGTTCTTCTCGCCGCGCAGGTAGAGTTCATGGCTGTCGGCAAGGTCGCTCGGCCCTCCCTCGCAGACACCGGCCAGTGAGAGCAGTGAGCCGGTTTCCTCATCCATGGCGGGATACACCGCTGTCTTGGACTGCTCCGCAACCAGGCTGCTGATCGCCCGCCGGACAAGCTCGGCCACCGGCACGTTCAGGCGGCGGTGCATCTCCTCCAGCGTCCGCTTCTGTCCCTCATCGATAAACATTTGGTAGCGTACCATGGCCATGGTCAAACCCCTGACAGTAATATACACACAAGATACACCGGAAATGTGTGTATGGCAATTAAAAGGTTGTTCCAAAAAAGGGAAAGCCCGCTTTTTGCGGGCTTTCATCGTACTTGTCTGGTTTCAGGTTTTAAACTTTGCCTTGCCCTCCCTGCCTCCGCCGGACGAGCCTGTTTTCTTCCTGCCATGCTTGGGCGGTGCATGTTTTACCACGATCAGGCCGTTTCCGAGCATGGCCCCATCCAGGAGACTGATCGCATCCTTGGCTTCCTCATCGGTCGACATCCCGACATACCCGCACCCCCGGTATTCCCCGGATACGGGATCAACCACCAGCCGAACGGACGTAACCGTACCCGCCACGGAAAACAGTTTCCGCACTTCATCTTCCGTGACCGCACCGGAGAGGTGTCCAATATAGATTTCCACACCCATTGGCAGATTCCTTTTTAAGCAGCACAGTAAAAACTTCGAGGGTTAATAAGGCCGCAGCTGCTCACCGCTGCCGATGTGCCAGTGAAGGTGCTTGGATGACTGGTACTCCCCCAGGTTGGTGTAGACGCGCGCTGCCCCGAACCGCTCCATGAAGTCTCGTGCGATCATCCTGGCCGTGCGCATCAGTTCCAGGAGCAGGTCGTTGTCCACCTCTTCCAGGGTGATCAGGGATTCGATGTGCCGCTTGGGGAGCAGGACCACGTGCTGTTCCCAGATGGGATTGGTGTGGTGAAAGGCAAAGACATGCTCGTTCTCAAAGCAGACCGGAACCGGCAGCAGGCCTTTCAGGATCTTGTCGCAATAGAAATCGCAGGCGGGCGCGGTCATGTCAACCTCACCACTGCGGTCTGGTCGGTACGGACGGGTGTTGTGGCACCTGTTTGAGCCTTTTCGATTGTGCCGGTATGGTCAGGTTCAGGGTCACGTCTTTCCCGGCATTGGCAACAACGCTGGATTCCGCCAGGGTCTGATCATTGCTCCCCTGCGCCTTCACAACCAGGTCTACGGCATGTGCCGCCTGATACCGTATGCGGTACGTACCCCTGCTGTCCGTAACCGCCTCCCCGAGAACGGTTTCATTGCGCATGTTCTTGCCATAGGCAATAACCGGGATGCCGCTCGCCGGGCCGCCGTCACCGGAACGCACGGTCCCCTTTACAATCGCGCCACTATCGGCAAAGCAACAGAAAGCGAAAAGGGACAGGATGCAGGCAATGAAAAGGGCTGCGCAGGTTGGTCTCATGGTTTCTCCCGTTCGGTAATCTTTCGTAGTTGTAGCTTCCGGAAAAGTTTTACTTACCCGTCTTCAGCGTATTCAACCGGTCCTGGGCAAGCTTGGCGTTCGGTGACCCCGGATACTTGGCAATTACCTCTTCGTACAGCTTTACAGCATGCTCCTTGTTGTTCTGTTTCTCTTCGAACTGTGCTGTTTCAAGCTGTTCTTTGCCCTGGTTGCTGGAACAGGCGGCCAAGGCCGTGCAACAAACGGCCAACAGAATCAAGACGTATTTTTTCATATAATCCCCTTGTTAATGTATCAAATTTGTATGGAGTTGGTTGAGACATGACCGCTATGAAGCCTATTGATTACGAATCAATTGCTCTACCATCTGAGCTAAGGTGTCATTTCCAGTGCAAAATGCCGGCTGATGCGTTATACTCAGCCTATGAAAAAGTCACTTCTTGAAACCAATCCCTACCTGAAAGACCCGGCAAAACGCGCATTGCTGATGCGACGTTCGCTGGTTTCGTCATTTGCCATCGAGGGAATTTATCTGAAAGAAGATACTGCCGGTTCCGTCAAGGAAGAGGCTGAATTCTTTACCGCCCCAGCGTCCACTCGATCACCCCGTTAAAAATCCTCTCCATCGGCTTGTAGTCCCGATCCATCCCGGTTTGTACGGCAGCAAAATACTCGGCGCGCCTGTCCTGTTGAAATTCCGAAAAATCCAGCGGAGGAAGTCCAGCCTGTAACGCCATCAGAACAGACAGAAGTCGTGCAATCCTGCCATTGCCTTCCCGGAAGGGATGGATGAGGACCAGCTCCACATGCACCTCAGCCAGCGCTGCTGCAATGTCTTCGATCTGCTCGAAGCGACATGGTGTCAGGCGTGCTAGTTGGTCATTCTCGAACAGCCTCATCAGTTCAGGCACATGAGCGGCAGCCGCGAACATGAAGCCACCCTTGCCGATATTGACGGTGCGGTAGGCGCCGGCCCATGGGAATACGCCTTCAAGCCAGAATTTGTGAAGCCAGAGAATATCTTGGGCGGTAAAACGGTGATCATCGTCAAAGCGAGCAGCTGCTTTCACCATCAAACGCTCGAATCGCACTTCTTCGATACGTTCCAATTTGACCTTGTCTTTTATGCCAAGCAGGTTGCGCAGCACCGCGCCGTTTGAGCCTGGTTCATACTGATCTTCGGGTAGATTTGATGTGTCGTAGCGGCTTGTCATAAATCACCATCAACGGGACTATTTACTTTCCCAAGTTCACAGACAGCCCGTCATCAGCGCCCACTACGCGCTCTTTGCCGCATATCGGGCAGGTGTAATACGTTGCGGGAAGTTCCATATCGCAGCACGACCATTTCGCAGAGCTGGCAAGTTTCTCGGCACCATCCCACGGATATGGGTCTCGTTCATAGTTGTGGCCGATCTTTTTTGGCATTTTGTTGCTCCTTTGGCAGATTGAGGCTGGCACACTGCCTCAAAGCTCTTCAGGTTGAAATAAGGGTACAGGCATACATCTTGCCTACTTCCTTGTCATTTTATGCTGTTACGTTGCTGATTATTCTTGATTAAGAACTGGATATACTCAATAAAATCTTCATTATCCGGTAGTGGATAGTTGCGTGAATCATAAGCAATGTCTGTAGTGTGAAGGAGTTGTTCGAAACGGTATTGCAAAAAGCGGTAGTGGTGTTTTCGCGCCAGTCCAAGCCCCTGGCGATAGATGCTGTCAAACTCTGATAGGTTATGTATCTGTAAAAATTTGGAGAAAAAATACACGGCTTCAACATAAAAATATTTGATATGAGCGAGTTGGACCATGGCTTCTTGATAAAGTTCGCCAGCCTTTGTTGCATCTGGTTCTACAAATGCCAGCATCAGCCCTTTGAGGCCCCTGGTATAGGGGTTGACTATAACTAATGTTTCGATTTCTTGTCGTTCCAGTAACGTCAGCTTTGAGCGAGTGTACGACACCTGCATCCGCTCAAGGTGGTCTTTATCGTAGAGTTTAGCTAAGTAGTCGTCTATCTCTTCGAGCGTCAGCAAGCCCATATTGGCTCGGACTTCAAGCGTACAAAACTTCACTGTGGAACTCTCTAGCAGTTGGCGGTGAAACTCGCCTAAAAGTAAAAATGGGCTTGGATACCATTTAGATGTTTGCATGTTTTTTGCAAGATATTTAATTGCATACAGTGCTTCGCCCTCCATCTCATAAATATTAATAACATTTAAAATAAGTTGTCTCTCATTGGTTGTTGTCTTATCTAATGTGCACAGTGCTTCTAGAGGCACCAGTTGTTGAAGTTCGGCATAGGCATTTGTAAAGTCACCATCAAAATACCTAGAATGAAGCAATTGTACGTCAACGCACTTTCTGTCCATTCCTTGGAAATCATTAGATCTTGCAGAAAGTTCGCGTATAAAACCTCCCAGTGAACAAATACCACTAAATAAGCTAGATAAATTATGTAGGTAATTAAGTAACACTGACGTATCGATATCGACTTTGTTGCAATAAGTGATGCTTTTTAAAAAATTGCCCTGCTGGCTATTAAATACATCCAATGCAAATCTTTCGTTATTTTCCTTAATTTCGTTTAAGGCTTTTACAAGTGAGTGGTTATATACAAAGGCGTTACGATAATAGCGTGTTAGATTATCCCTACAGCGCAGTTGCCCATCGGCAAATTTACCTACTATCGATTGCAGTTTGATCTGCCCGTTGTTGTTTTCGATCATCGACTTGTTTTCCAACGCCTTGATGACATGATCGGTGATCATTGTCTGCTGTAATTGGTTGTCAGCGCTGCTTATATTGTGTTGGCCGTGGGTCAGCTTCTTGAACATTTCCAGCTCGATACCGTCGGGAAACAACGACAGCAATTCAAAAGCCCTCTGCTCATTGTCGAGTAAATGCCTATAGGAGTAGAGAATCGAACCATAGATCGACTTTTTCTTTGCAATATTGAGATCGGAACTACTGTCAAAAACTTCCAGTTCACTGTCGCTAATTTTACTAAATAGATCAGTTTCCAACTCCTCTTTCAAGGCCGCAAAACTTTTGCCTTTGGGCATATTGCCGGTAATCAATTTGATTGCCAGCGGGTTGTTATCCAAAAGGTTTTCTATGATGTCCTGACGCAACAAGGTCAATTCATCAGATTTGATTTCTCGATAATCAAGATTGGATCTAAAAATCTCCAAAGCTTCATCCGTGGTAAGCGGGCGCATTTCATAAAATACTTCTCCTTCGATTTGAAGGAGCTCCCGCGAGGTGATCACTATGGTGGCGTAATCACAGATGAAACCCAATACTGTTTTGATTGCTTGGTGATCATCGAGATAAAGTAAGGTTTCAAAATTGTCGAGAATGATCAGCCTGGATTTCTGGTCGTGATGGTCACGGAGGTACTGTTTAAGGTCATCGGCCTGTTCCAGGTTGAATGCCGTAGCGACTTTATATTGAAACTGCCGGCAATCGGTAATAGGCTCACATTCGACAAAATTAACCCCGCCTTCGAAATAGCCTCGCTCTGACAGTGCCACGGCGATCTTTTTCACTGTAGCGGTCTTGCCGATGCCGCCGGAACCCTTGATGGTCAGCACACCACCTTCCTCTTTCTGAATCATGAGCTTGCGACATATTTGCTCGAGATCATTGGTTCGACCGATAAAGTTACGCACCGTCTTGGGGTCAATACTGTCCGGAAGAGGTGTTTTATTATGGTGGATATTATTGTCGTCCTTGAATTTTTCAGTTAAGGGGGAGAGTTGAAAGGCTGAACGGTTATGTATCAGGGAGTTATCAAAGTAGTCCAGATTGTTTTTTCTGAACAGCTGAAAGACAGTGCTTTCGAGCTGTTTTTTGTCCAAATCCGCCAAGATCAAGGTTGGTTGAAATAATTCTGCGGTGACGGCAGAATCAGGCATCTGATCGACAAAAATAAAGATCCCTGCGGTTGGCCCATTACCAATATGTTGTTCCAACTCCTCAAAGCTGATCTTTCGGCTGCAAAGGTGGTCATCCTCAATCAGCAACTTGTCTTTGACAACTTTAGTAAGGATCAACAGATAGTCATAACATTGCAGATTATTGAGGTTGTCGATGCTCAGGCTAAAGTGATCGATGGGGCAGGAGATTTTCTTGATTTCTTTGAGCAGTACTGTGTAATGCTGCTCATCATCCAGCGGGCTTGCGGTAAGCAGGGCGATTTTTTTACCAACTTCTCTAACGTGCTTCGGTTGTTGCCCGGCAGGGAGTATATTAATGGTCGATGAAGTTCCGCTAACTACATATCGCTTGAGGTCTTCAATCTTATCAAGAAGAGGTTGGCCAAAGTCGCTGAAAGTCAACGGTTCGACAGGAAGTTTCAGGTCTTTCAATCTATCTTTTTCGCATTCCCTTACCAACGCGTAATGAGGCCCTGCACATCCTTCAAAAATACGGTTAATTCCTTGGATCTGCATGCCAAGGTGTTCGTCATTAAAGCTAAAACCTATGAAGAGAATGGTGTGGGTCGAGAGCACGGATCGAAACGTGTGAAGCGCAGCCTCGTAAATTGATTTGACATTGTCATCCGAATAAAGAAGATCGTAGCCATTCTGAGTCAGAATAATTCTGGACGCATCTTCTATGGAACCATGCAGATGCCAAACTGTCGGTTTCTCAGTATCCTGTCTGCTTAGAAACTGTGCTAATTCGGCTCTGTGTTCGATATTCCATGTTTCACAATCCCCGGTATTTGGGCATGACCAGCGCAGGACTTTTTCGTAATTGGTGGTGATGATGATACGGCTACCTAGTTGCCATATTAGCTTCGGCAGAGCCAAACTTTCTTCATTTACAACGTCTAAGGAGTGATTAAATTCTTCCTTAAGAAAAGGAGCCCAGATCGGACCTAGAGCATCTTTTACGTGGCTTGCTAAGGCAAGGTAATTAGGTTTGGGGAGTTTGAGCCCCGCACGAATATAGTCTGCATCGAGCTGCTTATTCTCACGTTCAAGCCGATCAGCAGTGTGAACGAGTAACTCTGCCCAAGAGGGAAAAAGTCGCCTATCGGTTCCCTTGTGATGGACAGCCATTGAAACGCCAGCACCGACAAAGGCGATGACTCTCCGTGCCGTAAGTCTTTCTCTGAGAGTTTGGGGGATATCCATCAGTGGCAACTCCTAGCAAAACATATGATCAACAAACAAAAAAAGCCGCCCAACCGGCATTCTCCCCGGCTCAGCGGCCTTTATAAGCGTCCGATTCTCCCATCCATTCCATCCCCCACCCCATCGCATAAAAAAACCTTCATCCCACCGACACCTTAATAGCAGAAATTATAAGTAATTACAAAAGTTTAATTCTTTCATTAGGTTAGATTTAGTTGCATCAATTTTCAAATGTTTCAAGACACTTTTACTTGGCCCAGCGTTCCCTGCTGAACTCGCTGCTCCCGCTTCGAGCGCGGTACGTGGTACGCCCCTTGTCGTTCCAGGCGGACATCTCGTACTTCAGGGGGCCGGTCTGACGGTAGGTGACGTGTATCGCCGTTTGCGGCCCTTCATAGCCCGCCTCTTTCAGCGTTGCAGGAAGACGCCCCGCGGTTTCCGAGAACTCCTCAACCCTGGCAACAGCGCTCTTCAGCTCGTACCGCGCATCCACATCAGACCTTGCCCGATTGAACTGCCGGTATTGCTGGATGCTGATATAACCCCAGAGCACCATGGAAACCACCGCGGCCAGGGAAAACCAGGCTAACTGAACCTTTCGGGCGGGACGATGCGCGTCCCTGAAACGCCGGGTGGAGAAGACGAAGATGATCGGGCCGATGAGCGGTACCAGCACCAGCAGGGGGAACCAGAGCACGGAGCGGAGCAGGCCAAACCGGTGGGAAAACAGGGCCGAAATGCACCAGACATGGAGAATCGCAAGGGCAGACATGCCGAGCAGAAGTACGGTAAGATACAGGTTATCCATGGCATCCTCCTGATGGGGCAAACCGCAATTGCTCCGCTGTTCCGGGACAATAGCACCGGCTCCTCTCCACGGTCAAAACAATTTGCGGACCTGGATGAGCACCAAACCGGCAGTCACGTTTGAACCAATATGGCATGATCGGCCAGAATACCACCACGAAATCAATTGATACAATTTGATACAACCAAGCATACATGCCACATATAACCGCTACAGCCGAACTAAGTAATAATTAGATATCAAATGATACTGTTTGACTCAATTTGAAGTATGTTATATATCATGAAGCACTACGAACACAGGGAGCTTCACTATGCCTGACACAGCCGCAAAGACAACCGACACCAAGGCCACCAAAACCACCATAATTGACGATGCCCCGCTGTTTGCCGGGCTTGACGATTTTGTCCTTGTCCAGACCGAAAAGAAGAAGGCGGAACGACCCAAAAAGACAGCCCCGCCAAAGGAAAAGACCACGCAACCGCAGGCCCCGCCCGCAACCGCAACCGAACCCCTGCCGCAGAAGCGACCGAAGGCGCCACCCAAGACCCGGCCGGTCGCCCCGAACAGCCTCCTGCTCTCTGTAGCCGAGATGTGCGCCCTGCTCTGTATCTCCCGGGCCACCCTGATCAGGATGGACAATGCCGGCAAGATCCCCGGCAAGATCAAGCTGGGAGGCTCGGTGCGGTTTCACCGCGAAACCGTCGAGGCTTGGCTGAAGAACCTGATCGCTCCCCCCACCCCCTAGACGCAAAAAAAAGGCCCGGACAAATATCCGGGCCTTCATGTAACTGTAAAATGCGGCCTCACGTAACTATTCGTACCCGAACTCCCGCAACTTCGACGTCCGCTCGCTCCAGTTATCTACTACCTTGACGAACAGTTCCAGGAATACCTTGGTTCCCAGCAGGCGTTCGATGTCGTGGCGGGCCTGGGTGCCGATGCGCTTGAGCATCTCACCCCGCTTGCCGATGATGATCCCTTTCTGGGTCTCCCGCTCCAGGATGATGGACGCGGAAATGCTGATCAGACCGTCTTCCCGCTCGGTAAAGGCCTCCACCTCCACCGCCGTGGAATAGGGGATCTCCTTCTGGGTCATGCGGAACACCTTCTCGCGGATCATCTCCCCGCAGATAAAGCGTTCGGACATGTCGGTCAGGATATCCTCGGGGAACAGGGCCGGCCCTTCGGGGATATAGGCTGTTATTGCCGTGACCAGGCGCTCCACGCCGTTTCCCGTGCCGGCCGAGATGGGGACGACCTCCCGGAACGGGTGCAGACGGGAATAGGCGGCGATCTTCTCCAGCACCCTTCCCTTGTCCTTTACCAGATCGATCTTATTGAGCACCAACACCACCGGCGTCTTTACCCCCTTGAGGATCTCGCTGACAAAGGCATCTTCGACCGGAGCGCTCGTATCCACCACCAGAAGCAGCAGGTCAACGCCGCTGATGGCGGACATGGCCACGTCAACCATGCCCCGGTTCAGGCGGGATTTGCTCTTGTGGATGCCGGGGGTGTCGATGAACACGATCTGGCCGCCGGGGATATTATGAATCCCCTGGATGCGGTTGCGGGTGGTCTGGGGTTTGTCCGAGGTGATGACGATCTTCTCGCCGATGATGGCGTTCAGAAGTGTGGACTTGCCCACGTTGGGACGGCCGATAATGGAAACGAATCCTGCTTTGAACTTGGTGTTTTTCATAGTGTTGTCACTTGTCTTTCATGTTTGGCTGCAATAAATACTCACCGCAGAGTACGCAGGGAGCGCTGAGGAAAGCAAAAAGATTTAGGGTTAACCAAAAACGTTTCTTTAAAGGTTTCCTCTGTGTGCCTCTGCGTCCTCTGCGGTGAGTAATGTTTCTTGATTTATTTCTTTGCCCAGGTATCCTTCAGCGTCACGATCCGGTTGAATACCGGCTTGCCCGGCTTGGAATCCACCGGGTCGGGCCGGAAATACCCCTGGCGCTCGAACTGGTAGCGGGTCTCGGGATCGGCTGCGGCCAGGCCCGCCTCCAAGCGGGCAGCAGGCAGGACCTCCACCGAGTTGGGGTTGAGGAACTGTTTGTAGTCGGCCCCGCCCCGGTCCGGGTTGGCGTCGCTGAACAGGCGGTCGAACAGGCGCACCTCGGCCTCGATACTGCGGGTGGCCGAGACCCAGTGGATGGTCCCCTTGATCTTGCGGCCGTCGGCGGCCGAGCCGCCCCTGGAGGCCGGGTCATACTCGCACTGCACCTCAACCACGTTGCCGTCAGAGTCCTTGACCACGCCGGTGCATTTTGCGATGTAGGCGTAGCGCAGCCGCACCTCGGTGCCGGGGGTCATGCGGAAGAACCCCTTGGGGGGTGACTCCATGAAATCGTCCTGCTCGATGAAGATCTCCCGCGTGAACGGGACCATGCGGCTCCCCATGTCAGGATTCTGGGGGTGGTTGGCGGCCTCGAACTCCTCCACCTGACCTTCGGGGTAGTTGGTGATCACCACCCGGAGCGGCCTGAGCACGGCCAGGGCCCGGGGGGCGTGCTCGTTCAGGTCCTCACGGACGCATTCCTCCAGCACCGCAACATCGATCCAGGAGTCGCTTCTACCCACGCCGATACGCTCGCAAAAGGCGCGCACCGCCTCGGGCGTGTAGCCGCGCCGCCTGATCCCCATGAGGGTCGGCATGCGCGGGTCGTCCCAACCGCTCACGGTCTTGCTGGTTACCAGTTCGTGCAGCTTGCGCTTGCTCATGACCGTGTAGGTCAGGTTGAGCCGGGCAAACTCGTACTGGCGCGGCCTGGCAGGCACCGGCAGGTTGTCCAGGAACCATTCGTAGAGCGGCTTGTGGGCCTCGAATTCCAGGGTGCAGATGGAGTGGGTGATCCCCTCGATGGCGTCCGACTGGCCATGGGCAAAGTCGTACATGGGGTAGATCTTCCAGGCGTCCCCCACATGAGGGTGCGGGGCGTGGAGGATGCGGTACAGCACCGGGTCGCGCAGGTTGAGGTTGGGCGAGGCCATATCTATCTTGGCCCGGAGCACCTTGGCCCCGTCGGGGAACTCGCCGGTCCGCATGCGACTGAACAGGTCCAAGTTCTCCTCCACCGTGCGGTTGCGGTACGGGCTCTCCGTGCCCGGCTCGGTCAGGGTGCCGCGATGGGCCCGGATCTCCTCGGCGGACAGGTCCTCCACGTAGGCCTTGCCCGCCTTGATCAGGTGCACGGCCCACTGGTAAATCTGCTCGAAGTAATCGGATGCGTAATACAGGTGCTCGCCCCAGTCGAACCCGAGCCAATGCACGCTCTCCTTGATGGAGTCGATATACTCCTGCTCCTCCTTGACCGGGTTGGTGTCGTCGAAGCGGAGGTGGCAGCGGCCGCCGAAGTCACGGGCCAGGCCGAAGTTGATGCAAATGGATTTGGCATGGCCGATGTGCAGGTACCCGTTCGGCTCAGGCGGAAAGCGGGTGACGATGGTGGTATGCTTACCGCTCTTCAGGTCGTCATCCACAATGGTGCGCAGGAAGTTGTTGGCTATGGGTGCGGATTCGGTAGTGGTCATGGCAGCCTCGCTTATTTCACCGCAGAGGACGCAGAGGATCGCGGAGGTCTATAATTGTTGACCATCCTCCTGATTCCGTCCTTAAGGTGAATAACATTGAAATTTATAAGAATTCCGACCTGATTATTGCTTAACCTGAGATACGAGAGAAGCTGGGCTTCGTGGATCGGCAGGACATTTTCTACAGACTTCAGTTCCAACACGACGTTGTCCTCAACAAGCATATCTATTCTGTACCCTGCATCAAGAATTATATCACCATATCGTATTGGCAATGTGACCTGTGTTTCAACCTTGTAGCCACGCTGTATCAGTTCATGCTTCAAACATGTTTCATAGGTACTCTCCAGAAGCCCGGGACCAAGCACGGTATGAACCTTCATTGCTGCGTCAACAATATCACCGCTTATATCATCAAGGTTTTTCTCTGCGTTCCTCTGCGTCCTCTGCGGTGAGCTCACTGTAATTCCCCCAGGAGAGAATTCTGGTAGACCTTGACGATGCGGACATCGACGAACTGGCCTATCAGGTCAGGCTGGCCCGGAAAGTTGACGATCCGGCCGCTGTCCATCCGGCCCGAGACCTGGCCGGTCCGCTTCCCCTCCCCCTCCACCAGGACCGGCTGGATCGTGCCGAGGAAGGAGTCGCCAATCTCGCGGGTGATGCGCTTCTGCACGTCCAGGAGCCGCTCCAGGCGCTGCACCTTCTGGTCCCTGGTCAGCTCCTCGGCCAGGTTGGCCGCCTTGGTGCCGGGCCGGGGGGAATAGACGAAAAAGAACAGGTCGCTGTAGCGCACCTCCTCCACCAGGGAGACAGTCTGCTCGAAATCCTCCTCGGTCTCGCCCGGAAAGCCGACGATCAGGTCGCCGGTGATGGCGATGCCGGGACGCACGGCCTTGAGCGCCCGGATACGCTCCAGGTAGCCTTGCCGGGTATAGCCGCGGTTCATGCGTTTCAGGACCGCGTCGCTGCCGGACTGCACCGGCAGATGGATCTGGCCGCACAGCTTGGGAACATCGCCGAAACAGGCGATCAGATCGTCGGACATGTCCTTGGGATGGGACGTGGTAAAGCGGATGCGCCGGATGCCGTCTATCTCGGCCACCTGTCTGATCAGTTGGGCAAATGTCGGCTCCCCCTCTGCCTTGAGACCGTAGGAGTTGACGTTCTGGCCCAGCAGCACCACCTCCAGAACGCCCGAATCCGCAAGCTCCCTGACCTCGGCCAGGATATCCGCCGAACGCCGGCTGATCTCGCGGCCGCGCACATAGGGAACGATGCAGTAGGAACAGAAATTGTCGCACCCCTGCATGACGGTGACAAAGCTGGAGAGGCGGCTGGTCCCCTTGACCGGCGGAAACAGGTCCAGGCGTTGCTCGTTGTCGATAAAGGCGGTTTCGCAACGGCGCTCGCCTTGTTCCGCGCAGCGCACCATGTCCACGAGCAGGTGCAGGTTGTGGGTGCCGAACACCAGGTCGAGCCAGGGAAACTTCTGCAGCAGTACGTCCCCCTCCTGCTGGGCCACGCAGCCACCGACTCCCATGATGAGCGCAGGCTTGGCCTTTTTCAGCGGCCGGAGGTTGGCCAGGCGCTTGTAGACCTTTTCCTCTGCCCCGCCACGGACGCTGCACGTATTCAAAAGGACCATGTCGGCCTTCGACGCGTCCGTGGTGATGCGATAGCCGAGATCGGCCAGCATGGTGACGATCCGCTCGGAATCGTTCACATTCATCTGGCAGCCGAATGTCTCTATGTAGAGTTGTTTATGGTTCATGGCGAAATGGTACTTTATACGCGACCAATGCCGGTAAAGTCAATGAATTTGGGAAATTATGCGGGTATGACACCACCACTGGAGACCGGTTGGCGTCATGCTGGTTCTTGACAAAACCGGGCAGATGGGTATTGTACATGGCATCAGTTCGTCACACGATGTACCTTATGAAGAGCGCGCAAAATGTATCAAATGATATCAACGAGTCTCAAAAGAGATCACTAACCGGGAGGCACCTGTCAGCGCGCCTCTTTCTTTTATTCCGTGACACATCATGATCATTGACTGGAACACCATAGACACCGTCCTGCTGGATATGGACGGCACCCTGCTGGACAGGCGATTCGACGACCACTTTTGGCTGGAGCATGTGCCGATGCGATGGGCCGCCAGGAACGGTACCGGTATTGAGCATGCCCGTACCCACTTGCATGCCCTGTTCAGATCCCAGGAGAACACCCTCAACTGGACCGACCTGGATTACTGGTCGGACAGACTGAAGCTGGACATCCCCCGCCTGAAGCAGGAGGTCGAGCACCTCATCGCCGTGCACCCCTTTGTGGTCGAGTTCCTGCTGTTCCTGAAGCAGCACCGCAAGGCGGTCTGGCTGGTTACCAATGCCCATTCCAAGACCCTTGACCTGAAGATGCGGACCACCCGCATCGGCCCTTATTTCGACGGCACTATCTCCGCCCATCAGGTCGGCCTCCCCAAGGAGGATGACCGCTTCTGGGAGGCGCTGCAGCGCTTTATCAGCTATGATCCGGCGCGCACCATGCTGGGCGAGGACAGCGAGACCAACCTCGGTACCGCCGAACGGTTCGGTATCGGCTACCTGGTCTATGTCAGCCGGTTCAGCTCCCTGATCCCGCCCACGGCGTCCCAACGGTTTCTGTCAATCGAGTTTTTCAGCACCCTCATACCCGCACCGGGCGAAATGACCGTAACGGTCCCCCGAGGATAAATATGCCGCATTGCCATACCCTTCTGTTCTGCACGCTGCTTTCCATTATCACGTCGCTGCTCCCGAACTTTGCCATCGCTCAGCCAACTGCACCGGAGCTGCATATCGCCCGGTTCAGTACCGGTGACCTGACCGGCTGGAAGGACCAGGTCGTGTACGGCACCAAGAATGCGACCGTGTATTCATTTGTCCAGGACAACGGCAAGACGGCTTTGATGGGCAAGAGCGTTGATGGGGCATCGGGGCTGATCCGCAAGATCGAGATCGATCCCAAGGTCTATCCGGTCATCACCTGGTCGTGGAAGGTCGATCACACCGTCAAGAAGGGGAACGACAGGGTCAGGGCGGGAAACGACTTTGCCGCCCGCGTGTATGTCGTGTTTCCCAGGGGGATATTTTCCAGCACACGGGCCATCGAATACGTGTGGGGCAATGTCATGCACAAGGGGGAGAGTATCCGCAGCCCCTATTCCAGCAACATGGTCATCATTGCCGTGGATACGGGGAGCGAACTGGCGGGGCGCTGGGTGTCCCACAAAAGAAACTATGCCGATGACTATCGCGCCGCATTCGGCGAGGAAGCCCCAAAAGTGGGCGCCATCGCCATCATGACCGACAGCGACAACACCCATGAAACCGCCGTGGGGTACTATGGCGATATCACCGTTCTTCATGCCGTCAGGGAAGAAGGCCAGAAGCCCAAGGAACCGAAACAGAAGGAGCAGCCAATCAGGGAACCGCAGCATAAAGAACTGCAACCCAAGGAACAACCCATCAAGGAACAGTTGAAAAAGGAACCTAAACTGAAAGAGCAGCCCAACGGCAACGGTAATCATGTGCCGCCCGCGGCTGCCCCCTCTCCTTCTTCAGTTTCCCCCGGGACCGCTGCCCAACCGGGGATCGTGCGCTGATTACCCCCTGCTCAGCCTGGTCCTGAATTTCTCCAGTCTCGATGCGCCTTCCTCGATCAGGCGGATCAGGTCCTTGCGGGCGCTGCCGGCCACATCTTTCCCTTTTTCCAGCAGGTCGTCGGTCTTGTCGCTGATGCTTGTCACCAGGTCGTTGATGTTGTCCGCCAGATCCTCAACAGCCTCGTCTGTCCTGCTCTTCACCTTCCGGGCGCACCGGCCGATATCCCGGCGGGTCCGCTCACCGGACTGGGGCGCCATTAACAGGGCCAAACCCGCGCCGATGATGCCACCCGCCACCATCAGCAGTGCCGCCGCCGCAACCTTTTTATCTCTGTCTTCCATGAATTCCTCCTTGATTTGATATGGTTACAGTCTACCGCACTATGAAAAAATGACCAGCGGCATTTTTTGTATACATCCCTGGCAGGTTTTGCAGCCCCTTATGGCTTTACCTTTAGGGATGCTCGTGCTACAAATGGTAGTAAGTTCACTATCTTATTATCAAGGAAGCGCAATGAACACTCTGTATGACGTCCTCATCGTCGGAGGGGGTCCGGCCGGCCTGGCCACCGCGTACCTCTGTCACAAACATGGTCTTTCCTACCTGGTGCTGGAATCCGGCAAAGGGGTATTTCAGGGGATCGCCAACACCTACCCGGAAGGAAAGCATGTCTATGCCTCCAAGCCGAAGGACGCGCCCGAACCCTTTATGGTTGATGAACTGCGCCCGCCCGACAAACCGGTCACGGTGGAGAGCTATATCCAGTATGTCCAGCATTTCGTGCAGCATGAGAACCTCAACGTGCAGACCGAGGTCGCCTTCGAGGACATCCGCGAAGAACGGGACCTCCTTTCCGTCGTAACCGACAAGGGGGTATTTCGGGGCCGCAAGGTGGTGCTGGCATTTGGCAGCAGCATCCCCCGGGAACTTTCGGTCTATGGCGACGCCAAGATGGTGGCCAAGAACGTGGACGATCCCAGCAAATACGTGGGGGTCAAGACCGTGGTGATCGGCGGCGGCAACACCGCGGCAGATGTCGTCATCGCCATCCTCAAGGCCAAGCGCGAGGTCAACGACACCCAACCGGTCTATTGGGCGCACATATCGGAGAAGTTCGACGTCAACAAGGAGACGGCCCAGCGCCTGGGCGAGGAGATCCTGCTGGGGGGGAACATCAGGCTGCTGCCCGGCGCCACCCCGCGCATTGGCGAGGTGGACGAGGAAGGGGTGGACCGGCTGGTGATCCGTATCAACGAATTCAAGCAGTCGGACGGCATCGACCTGTACCACGCCTTAAGCTTTCCCATGCAGAATGTCATCGCCTGCATCGGTTCCCAGGGGCCGATGCCGATCTTCGACAAGGTCGGCATCCAGATGATCGCCTGTACGTCCGGGGTCTGCAAGATAGCCAAGGAAGGCGACCGCCTGGTGCTGTTGACGTCCGAGTTCGAGTCCACCCGCAAGGGGGTCTATATCATCGGCGGCGCCATCTCCCCCTCCTATATGAAGATAAGCGCCGGTTCCATCGCCGAGGAGAAGCATCCCAACCTGATCTACACCGCCATCAACGACGCCTACTACGTGGTGGAGGCGATCCGGGGCAAGTTGGGAAAATAGCACCCCACCTGACAACCCATGACCGGCAACGCCCCGCTCCCTCGAAAGGAAACAGGGCGTTTTTTTGTCCCGGCATGACCAAAACGTCAGGTTCGACGGTAGTCAGCACCGGAGATGACGATTTCCTTGAAGTGTTTAAACAACTCCGGGTTAAAGATGTCAATGCTGTCCTGCATGACTTTCAGGGCATGTTCAGTGGTGGATGCCTTGCGAAACGGGCGATCCATTGTCAGGGCGCAGAAGACGTCACAGATAGCCGTGATCTGTGCGCTGCGCGGTATGTCATTACCGCTGATCTTTTGCGGATAGCCGGTACCGTCGTATTTTTCATGATGATTGCGGACGATGGACAGGGGTACCCCCTTAACAATGCTCATCTGCTTGAGGAGGTCAAATCCCTTCTGGGGATGAAGTTTGATTTGTTTGTAGTCGTAGTCTGAAAAAGGGTCTGTTTTGTTAAGAATGTCCGAGGAGATGGAAGTCATGCCTATGTCTTGAAGGATAGTACCGACTCCGACATCGACAAGGTCATCGTTGTTTAGGGAATAGAGCAGCTCGTGCACAAGCAGGGAAAGCGTAGCCACCTGAACACTGTGAATGAAAATATAGTAATAATCACCGACCATGGTCTGCAACAGTGCGAAAGAATCCATGTTACGGGTCATATACTTCAGGATGTTGTTGACGATGCCGCGGCAGCGCTCAAAGTTATGTTCGTGGCTGGGTGTCTTGAATACGTCGCTTACGAAGTTTAATGATGTCTGGTAGAGGATGGTTTCCTTGACCTTTTTGTCAATATCGTCGCGTTCTAAAATCGTTGAAAGATTGTTTTCCATGTACTGGGAGATTTCCGACATATCCCCGTCACGGATATACAGAAATTCCACCTCGTTCTCCCGGAAACGCGCCAGGTCGTCATATGTAAATTTTCTCTCCTGATTCTTGTAGAGGATGTAATTACCCGGCCCACCCCGTACGTAAAGGGCAACATCAGGGAAACTCTCAGGTGATATGGATTCGACAATTATTGGCCGGTAAAATATGGTATCCATAATACATTGACCCGTAGTGTGGGATATACACCGTTGCATGAATGCGTGCCACGGTGCGATCGCCCATGGAATGCCGAACTGTACGGAGGAAATATCTTATACGCCGAGTTTGGCCCCGCCTGTCCTTACCGCTCGATTTTGTTAGTAACAAGTTTATCAAATAATCAAGGCATGGCAATGGGCGGAAGGCGATGATATGCGATCTGATTTACCATGATCCGCTATCTGCAGGCCATGCTATTCAAATGCTTTGCCTCCGCCCTTGAAAAACCGTATGACAGTGATTATGTTGTATGCACGTCAATTCCATCCCACAAAGGAGAAACAATAGGCATGTCCAAAACCACCAAACAGTTCCAGACCGAGGTAAAGCAACTGCTCGACCTGGTGATCCACTCCCTCTACTCCAACCGCGACATCTTCCTGCGTGAGCTGATCTCCAACGCCTCAGACGCCATCGACAAGGTCCGCTTCGAGTCCCATTCCAACGAGGCGCTCCTGGAAAACAACAGCGACTGGAAGATCAAGATCGTCCCGGACAAGGACGCCGGTACGCTAACCATCCGCGACAACGGCATTGGTATGAGCATGGCCGAGGTGGAAGAGAATATCGGCACCATTGCCCGTTCAGGCACCAAGGCCTTCATGCAGTCCCTCAAGGACAAGGCGTCCACCGACAATCCCGAACTGATCGGCCAGTTCGGCGTCGGCTTCTACGCATCGTTCATGGTTGCCGACAAGGTCACCCTGTACACCCGCACTGCGGGCTCCATCGAATCCGGATGCTGCTGGGAGTCCGCCGGTGACGGCTCCTACACCATTGAGGAGTGCCGGCGCGAGCAGCGCGGCACCGAGATCGTGCTGCACCTGAAAGAGGAGTTCAAGGAATACCTGGACGAGTGGAAGATCCGCTCCATCGTCAAGAAATACTCGGATTACATCCAGTATCCGGTGGTGATGGACATTACCCGCAGCGAAACCCCAAAAGGGCCGGACGGCAAGGAGATCGAGGGGGCCGGCACTATCGACAAGACCGTGGAGGAGACTCTCAACTCCATGAAGGCCATCTGGGCGCGCCCCAAGAGCGACGTGACCGAGGAGGAATACACCGAGTTCTACAAGCATGTCTCCCACGACTTTGAGGCCCCCTTCAAGACCATTCACTTTTCGGCCGAAGGGACCAGCGAGTTCAAGGCCCTGGTGTATCTGCCTGCCCGCAAACCGTTCGACATGTTTATGGCCGACCGCAAAAAAGGGCTGCAACTGTACGTCAAACGGGTCTTCATCACCGACAAGTGCGAGGAGCTGATCCCCGACTACCTCCGTTTCGTCAAGGGGGTTGTGGATTCATCCGACCTGCCGCTCAACGTGTCGCGCGAAATCCTCCAGGAAGACGTGCAGATCAAGCGCATCCAGAAGGGGCTGGTCAGCAAGATCCTGTCGACCCTGAGCGAGGTAAAGGAAAAATCCATCGACGAATACGTGACGTTCTGGAAAGAGTTCGGCCAGGTCGTCAAGGAGGGTGTGCACTTCGACTACGCCAACAAGGAAAAGCTTCAGGAACTGCTGCTGTTCGAAAGCACCCCGACCGAGAACGGCGCCTTTGTCTCCTTGAAAGAGTATTGCGGCCGCATGCCCGAGGCCCAGAAGGAGATCTATTTCATCACCGGCACCAGCCGCGAGGCGTTGGAGCAGTCGCCGCACCTGGAGGCCTTCCGCGCCAAGGGGTACGAAGTGCTCTTCATGACCGACCCGGTGGACGAGTGGGTAGTCCAGGCCATGACCGAATACGACGGAAAGCCGCTCAAGGCGGTTGACCGCGGCGATATCAGCATCGACAGCGACGAGGAAAAGCAGGAGAAGGAAAAGAAGCGCGAAGAGGCCAAGAAGGAATTTGCAGACCTGATCTCGTTCATAGGCGACCACCTGAAGGACAAGGTCAAGGAGGTCCGCTTCTCGAACCGCCTGACCGACAGCGCCTGTTGTCTGGTGGCCGACGAATACGGCATGAACGCCAACATGGAGCGCATCATGAAGGCGCTCAACCAGGCCGTGCCCGAATCCAAGCGCGTGCTTGAGCTGAATCCGGAGCATTCCATCCTCAAGGCCATGTCCGGAATCTATGCAGAGGACAAGGCGGCCCCTGCCCTGGCCGATTACGCCGATCTGCTCTTTGATCAGGCGCTCCTGACCGAGGGATCACCCATCAAGGACCCGCTCAGGTTCACCCGCCTGGTGAGCGACCTGATGGTAAAGGCTGCCGGGAAGTAACTGCGTAAAATATCAATAATGTTACATAGTTGTAACAAACAAGGTGCATTTCGCCCTTGACAGTGAAACCGGTATGGGCTAGGGTGAGGCAGTTTTGAAGACACACCGCATCAGATAGCGATACTACTAAACCATCCGCGAGGATGGGACGGAAAGCCCATAGGGTCTCATCGAGACAGCCGGGTCGCCGAACTATCAGTCACCACGATAGCAGGCGGCCCGGCTTTTTTGTTGTCTGGTCCGTGCTGACTCAAATCCATGGACAGAATAGAGGGGGGACAATCTATGACAATCGGTAACAAGATAAAGGAGATGGCGGTATTTATCGAATTCCTGGCAGGGGCGGGCATGGCCATCTTTTTCCACGTTGCGCTCCATTCCCCGGAGGCCGCCTACAGCATCTTCGGGATCGGGATACTCCTTTCCCTGGCCACCTACCTGCTTCGGGAAGACATGGAAAAGACGCGCCATGAATTGGTCGATCGGTATAATCAGGCGCACGAGATAACCTTTGCCATCTCACAGATCATGGACCAGGAATGCCAGATCAAGGCCCAGGAGCTTCTTGCCGGGAGCAAGCGGACCATTACCCTGCTTCAGCAAGGGTTTATCCCGCTGGACGAGACGGAATTCTATCTGGAAGGGGCCAAATGCTCCGACATGGCCAGCCAGCATCTGAAGGCTGTCGATCCCATAACCAACGGCTGGCACTGCCGTGGGGCATTGGTCAACTACTACCAGTCAAATATTCGGGCATTGGAACGGGGGGTCTGCGTAACGCGGATCTTTGTCATGAGCCGTGAGGAGTTGAGCGAACCGGACGCTCAAAAGATCCTGCTCGCACAGCACCGTGACGGGATTAACGTGCGGGTCGCCTTCAAGGATGAGCTTCCCGTTGCCAGCGATATCAGCGGGCGGGACACCAACAGTTCCTATGACTTTGCCATCTACGACGACCACATTGCTACCGAGGTATTTCCCCAGACCGGGAGGTATTTCGGAAGGAAGACGAGCCTTGCGGCGAATGTGGAAAAATACCAGCATCTCTATGAACTGGTCGAGCACAGCGCCCATCTCGTGACGGTTCTGAACGACCGGATCATACTTGCCTCGGAGGCGCTTAAACTGGCTGCCTGATCATCCAAGAGCGCCACCAATAGACCGACATATCTTTATCCACAATATCGAGGCCCCTGGTTTCCATCAGAGGCCTCGATACGTTCAGGGTCAATTCATACAACCTCTTGTGGCCTCCCTATTTTATGAAGCGCACCTGGCTGTTAATTTCGGCAACAAGCGTAGCCTTCTTTGCATTGAACTTTACCTTGTTCGACTCAAACAGATTGTTTCCCTTGGTGTCAATGGAGATGATCAAGGGGCCGAATTGTTTTACCCGACAGACCCACATCGCCTCCGGCATTCCAAGTTCGAGCCACTCAACCCTCTCTATCTTTTCCACCTCACTCGCTGCCAATACGGCGCAGCCTCCAGGAAACACCGCGTGGAGTGCTTTGTATGTTTTACATCCCTCCTCGGTATTGGGACCCATCCCACCCTTGCCGATGATCAGCTTCACGCCGGTCTGCTTGATGAACTCCTTTTCGTGGACCTCCATCCTCATACTGGTGGTTGGACCGATGGAGATCATCTTCCACCCCTCACCATCCTTGGCGACAATCGGCCCGGCATGAAATATCGCCAGCCCCTGCAGATCAACCGGCAGTTGCCTGCCAAGCTCGACCAATCTGCGATGCGGCATATCCCGGCAGGTGATCAGATATCCGTCCAGATAGACAATATCACCTGCTTCGAGCTGCTCGATATCCTCATTCTTGATAGGTGTTGTTAGTGTCTTTTTCACAGCTTGGCCCCCTTGTGCGAAATGATCTCATACGACATATCATCGTTGATGTGGATCGTTCCTCGCCGATGAGCCCAGCAGCCAGTTGATATGGCGACACTGATTGTGGATGGATGTCGAGCGGCGGTTTCAATATGAACTCCCATGACAGAGTTCTTCCCTGACATCCCCTGTGGCCCCAGACCGATTTCGTTGAGACCTTTTTCCAGCAACAGTTCCATCTCGGCACCCTTGGAGTTGTGCTGGCGAGAACCTATTGGACGGAACAGCGCCCGTTTGGAAAGGTTTGCAGCAACATCAATCGAACCGCCGATACCAATGCCGACCAGCAGCGGAGGACACGCATTAACCCCGTACGATGTCATGACATCAAAAACATACTCAACAATCCCTTCATATCCTGCTGCTGGCATCAGGGTCTTTCCCTGGCCTGGGAGGCTGCAGCCGCCGCCGGCCATATAGACCTCTATCTCTATGCTGCTGCTGTTCGGTACGATCTGCCAGTCGATCCAGGGAATCCGCTCGCCGGTGTTGGTGCCGGTGTTTTTTTCCTCAAAGATCTCAACGGCATTATGACGCAGTGGTGCGGTCTGAGTCGCTGTGAAGGCCGCATCGGTCAGGATGGTTCTGACATCCGCAAGCAAGGGAAACTCTGAGCCAGCCTTTATGTAGTACTGGATAACGCCGGTATCCTGGCAGCAGGGACGATCCAATTCGGCAGCCTTGGCTAGGTTGTCGAACATGGAGTCATACACCACCTTTGCGAGAGGGCTGTCTTCAGCATCACGCAGCTCGTTAAGTTTTATCATGATATCGTCGGGAAGATGCTTGCCGGCATAATCGGTAAATCTGGCCACAATACTCGTCATAGTCTTTACTGCCTGTTCGTTGTTCATGCTGAACTCCTTAGTTGATGAAAAAGTTCTACTCGACTTGTTCCTGAATTGTTTGTTTACCTCGATTTGCCAGTATCAGGGTGACGACTGCGGAGAGGACCAACAAACCAGCCACAAAGTAGAGACCGCCGGCAAAACTCCCTGTACGCTGTTTGATCCAGCCAATCATGGATGGTCCGACGAAACCGCCCAGGTTTCCGATAGAGTTGATAGTCGCAATACCTGCCGCCGCTGCCGGACCTGATAAAAACAGGGTGGGCATGGACCAGAGCGGAGGCTTGGCCGCACTGATGCCTATGTTGACGAAGGTCAGCGTCAGGATCACGCCGATAAGGCCAGTGGACCATCCAGCCAGTGCCAACCCTGCTGAGGCGACCAGGCAGGCGATCACAACATGCCAGGACCGCTCGCCGGTGCGATCGGAATGGCGTGACCAAAGCACCATGGCCACTACCGAAATGATTGGCGGAATCATGTTCAAGAAGCCGACCATCATGGTGGTCACGCCAAGTTGCTTGATGATTTGGGGAGCCCAGATTCCGAGTGTGTAGAGTCCTGCTGAAGTTCCAAAATAGATCAGGGAGAGAGCCAGTACACGGGGGTCCACAAGTGCGCGCCACGGAGAGTGATGGACTGCCCCGGACCTGGCAGCGACCTCGGCATCCATGATCTCCACCAGCCAAGCCTTTTCATCCGCAGGTAGCCAACTGGCCTTTGCAGGCCGATCGGTCATGTAGAAGAACGTGACTACGGCCATGATCAAGGCGGGGAGTGCTTCCAGGATGAACATCCACTGCCATCCTTTCAACCCCATCACACCGTTGAGTTGCAGGAGGGCGGCGGAAACAGGTGATCCGAGTGCGACAGAGATCGGCGCGGCTGCCATGAATATCGCCGTGACGCTTGCACGGGAACGACCAGGGAACCAGTAACTCAGGTACAGGATGATCCCAGGGAAGAAGCCGGCTTCTGCAGCGCCGAGGAGGAAGCGGAGGATGTTAAAGCTGGTGGGACCTGTTACAAACGCCATGGCGCCTGAAATAATCCCCCAGGTGAGCATGACCCTGGCGATCCAAATCCGGGCGCCGACCTTTTCGAGGATCAGGTTCGACGGCACCTCGAATATAAAGTATCCAAGAAAGAAGATACCCGCACCAAAGCCATAGACGGCCGGTGACAGGCCAATGTCCTTGTTCATCGCAAGCGCGGCGAATCCGATGTTGACGCGATCTATGAACGCAATAAAGTAGAGGAAACAGATAAAGGGAACAATTCGCCAAGCTATCCTGCGCAGTGTCCTTTTTTCGACCGTATTCGACATGGTAAAGCCTCCTCGTTCTTGGTTTGGTGTTTCATTTCTCGCTTTCGACATGTGCAAAAACTTTTCTGCATTGTTGACGCAAAAAAGAAATAACAGTATTTTATTCATAAATAATCTGCTTATATGTGAACACAAAGGACACGAATCGTGAACAATCTACCGCCTCTTGAAGATCTGCGACTCTTGTGCGCAGTAGTGCGTAACAAGAGTTTTATTGCAACTGCCTCTGAGCTTGGTGCATCCCCGGCCTTTGTCAGTAAAAGGATTGTCAAGTTAGAGGATGTGCTGCACGTGCGTCTGCTGCACCGAACAACCAGACGCGTGAGCATGACCGAGGATGGAGAAACTGTTTACCGCTGGGCTCAGCAGATTATTGAAGATGTGGAGCAGATGACCGAATCGGTCACGACGTCGAAGACTACCCCTCGGGGATTGTTACGAATCAGCGCCAGTGCAGGTTTCGGCCGCAAACGGATTGCTCCGGCTCTTTCAGAGCTTGCCGTGCGCTATCCCTTGTTACGCATACAACTCGAACTGCTTGCCCGGCCAGTTGACTTGGTCGGCGAGGGATTCGACCTCGATATCAGGATTGGTGGCGCATCGGAACCAAATCTGATGGTCAAACGCATTGCCACCAACGCACGCATCTTGTGTGCTGCACCAACCTATCTTGAACGTCGCGGCATGCCGGCAAACGTCTTTGACTTGGAGCAGCACGACTGCATTGTTATCCGCGAGCGTGACCAAAGTTTTGGGATTTGGAGACTACAGGGGCCACATGGGATTGAGACAGTCCGGGTTTCAGGGCCACTATCGTGCAACAACGGTGAAGTTGTTCATAAGTGGGCTGTTGACGGACACGGAATAGTTTTGCGTTCGACATGGGATGTTGATTCAGATTTACGAGAGGGTCTTTTGGTTAGGGTACTCCCTGACTATTTACAGGAAGCTGATATCTGTGCCGTCTATCCATTGAGGTTGACTGAATCGGCAAAGATACGGGTCTGTGTGGAATTTCTACAAGAGCGGCTACGTGGCAAGAGTCGAAGCAAAAAAGCTGGCATATAAGATTTGCACAAGAAGGCGTACTCGTAGATTCAGTTTTCCGTGGTGACTCAAAAAAGGCCCGTGGGATTAGATCCCACGGGCCTTTTGCTGTTTTGTGTTCTTTGCTTACGCCGACCGGATCATATCCTCATCAAGGAATACCGCTGCCGGGATGATGGTGTCCAGCTCGCTGACCGCCTCACCCAGCAGGTTGCGGGTCAGTTCGCGAAACAGAAGGAGTTCCTGGGCGAACAGGTCGTTGAACGGATGGCGCAGATCCTCGAACTCCAGCGGATCGCAACTCGTGAAATTCAGGGTGCACCAATCATCGAACAACTCCTCGCCACTCGTGTCGATCAACGGGATGCCGTTCAGGCGGCAGGTCATGGGGCGATGATCATAGACCAGACATTCCCCCTTTTCCGACAGCAGCGGACAGGGGGTCTCGTCATCTTCCGGCATCATCGCGTCCCACTCTGCTTCGGGGATACGATTGAGAATCCAGGGGGAATCAAAGGCGGGCCAGCCACGGGACAGGCTGTCGAGGCGCGCTTGAGCCTTCAGGCGGACGCCCCGTTGCACCGCATCCGGCAGCAGATCGAACCCTAGCCGAAGGTACAGGGCGTCCAGCAGGGTGATGTCGAACAGGCCGCGACAGCAGGCGGAACAGCCCCGGTTGCAGAGTATCGAACTGCCATGACGTTCAAGGCATCCGGCGAACCAGTCATCAACCTCGCCCAGGAGACAGCCGTAACGGTCAAGTAATGCCTGCATCCGCTACATGTAGACCATGACCTTGAGGGAAACACTGCCGTCAGCAGTGGTGAAAGGGATGGTCACCCCTTTGCACTGGACATTGATACTGGCGCCTTCATCAGGACCTGGCGGCTCGGAAATGGTGCGAAGCTGGCCGGAGATGACCAGCGGCAGGCCAAGGGCGACATTGCCATACTGCTCATGGTACTTGGTCTTGAAAGCGCCGGCCACGTTGTTGGCCAGTTCGCCCACCGCATCACGGATGCACTCGTCATCCGCCTCGTCCACCATCAATAGTTCCTTGGCAACGCACTGGGCACTCTTCTTGTCGGTGGCGATGATGATGTACCCGACCCGGTCTCCGGCAATACCGACGATACCGGTTACATCGGAATCAACCGGATCGACCCGCTTTTCAACCTTTCCCGCCATCAGGTCAATGTTCATGTAGCTCTTGAAGGTGTCTTGGGTCGCCGACATGATGGTAAACATGATCTCTTCGAATGAAATGGCTGACAATGGTAGTACCTCCCTGATCAATTAAATAGGAACCTGTCGGTGAGCAACAGGTATATGTCTCCGCGTGTAGCTGTCAAGCATTGTTACAGGGTCTTGCCGGTTACCTTGAAGACGAAATCGTACGTAAGGATGTCCTCCCATTGAAACCCCTTGGCGGTTGAGCGGGTGTCATCGCCCTCGCTGTAGGGTTTTCCCGGGATATAGAACCAGTTCATGATCGCCTCGCCAGATGAACGCAGTATGATCCAGTATTTTCCCGCCTTGAGATTAAACTGTGTCGGCAGCGAGAAGTCAACCCAATAGTAGCCCGGTTTCCGGGTAATCTTTTCCAGGTCGATGAAATTTGAACGAATCCCCTCCACCTTGCCCGGAAGTCCCGGCTTTCCCTGATCGTCCCTGACCACATCCACGTAGACGGATCCGTCACCGCCGAATTTACGCATGGCCAACGACACAGAGTCAAGCGTCATGGCATCCTTGACAACAAATGCCTGGGCATAGATGTACTTTGAGGTAACGTACTCGGAGGTCTCCTTGTCGAGGATCCTGGTTCCTGTATCACCTTTGACACTGTAACTGTTCACCAGATTTGGGAACTCCATGTTACCGAAAAGTTTAGGGGTGCCCGGAACCGTCTTTTTCCGTTTCAATGCTTGTATCCGGGCAGTTTCGGCCGCCCGCCGCTCTGCCTTGAGCCTGGCGATCCGTTCCTTTTCCGCAGCCCGCGCAACCTTCTCGGCATCGGCCTTGGCCTTGGCAAGCCGTTCGGCCTCGGCCTTTTCGCGTGCACGCCGATCCTTCTCGATCCGTTCGCGAGCCAGACGTTCCTCGTTTGCCCTGAGTTTGGCCTGTCGCTCAGCCTCGACACGCTCACGGGCAATCCGTTCCTTGTCGCTCTGTATCTGCGCCAAGCGCTCTTCATCCGCCTTTTGCTTGGCGAGCTGTTCCGCTTTCAGGCGCTCATTCTTCAAGCGGTCCTGCTCGACACGTTCGCTCGCAGCACGTTCGCGATCCGTCTTCTCCCGGGCAGCCGAATCGTCTTCTCCCGTGGCAGCAGCCTTGGCCGCCATCATGTTACTGATGATGTAGGGCCGGGGTTCCTTGACGGAGCTCCTGACCTTCAGCTTGACATCGTCAGTGGTAAAGGAACCTTCAACCAGCTCCGAATAGCGGGGCAGATAGGGTGCGCCACGCCAAGTGTCGTTGATGTCCCGCGAATCCAGGCCATGGGTCTGCTTGATATGACGCGACGAGGTGAACTGCCGCGACTGCTGGGGATCATAGGGGAGCCATCCCAGGTCGGGGAAGAATATCTCCATCCAGGCATGCCCCCCCTGCCCCATGCTCTGGACAATGGAATTCTTCGCATCGATGGGCACCTTCCAGGAGTCCTTGAGGGTTATGCCCCCGACGATGCGGGCCGGAATTCCCACGCTGCGCAGCAGGGCAATATTGAGATGGGCAAAGTTCTGGCAATTGCCGCTTTTTGTCTGCAACGTATAGAGGGCGTCGTATTTCGGGGGATTAAAGGTGTACTTGATGACATCGGTCACATGGTTGGTAATGGCAGTGACCGCCTCGTATTCGTTTTTCGAACCGGCGGTCAGGCGACGGGCAAGCTCGGCAATCTCGGGTGATTCGGACTGCACCATGTCGGTGGCTGTCAGGTACAGGGCATCGTCACCCGCTACCCGGCCGATGGGAAACGGGGTTCGGCTCTGCATGGCCGAGAGTTCGGAATGGATGGCAGCGGTGTAATTCAGGTTAATGCGGATATCCCTGGCAAGATTTCTCCACTCCACCTTTTGAAAGCGGTTGCCGAACCGGTCCTGTTCCACCGTGCTGCTGGAAGGTTGCGGATTGAAACGGGCTGACAGGGCATCAACGGACTGGCTGACGCTCTTGCCCTGAAAATCGGCTGGCAGGGCAAACCGGAAGGTGAAGGTCTGGACCGTGCCCTGATCAACGCTGAACTCCATCTGCTGCCGCATGGCTATGGAGCTATCAAGTCTTCCTTCCAGCATGAGGGTCTTGGCGGAAGCGGTACCGGCGACGAACAGTGCAACAACGGCTGATGCGACGATGAGTCGTTTCATGGCTGTCCCTCCCGATTTTGACAATTCTGCCACAGACCCAAAGGGCCTAAAGAGACACGGAGAAAAACTGATTGTCCATACGGACAAGGAGTTTCGGGTTCTGGCAAGGCAGCCGAGGAATCCCGCGGAGGCGTGGCAGCGCCACGCCGCACAATTTCGCTTGCGAAATTGGACCGCGAAGGCGTCCCGCAGGGAGCGGCCATCAGGCCGAGTCACAAGAGGATTTCGAAGGCTAACGCCGCCAGGTTCCGGAAATACTTGTCCGCCTACTCCCATTCGATGGTCGCGGGCGGCTTGCTCGATATATCATACACCACCCGGTTGATCCCCTTGACCTCGTTGATGATCCGGTTACTGATCCGGGCCATGTCCTCGAACGGCAGCGGATACCAGCCCGCCGTCATGAAATCCCTGGTCTCCACCGCCCGCAGGGCCACGACATACTCATAGGTACGTCCATCACCCATGACCCCGACGCTCTTGACCGGCAGGAAAACGGCAAAGGCTTGGCTGATCTTGTCATAATGGCCGGCTGCATACAGCTCCTCGATGTAGATGGCATCTGCCCGGCGCAGGATGTCGGCATACTCCTTTTTCACCTCTCCCAGGATACGGACCCCCAGTCCGGGACCGGGAAAGGGGTGACGCCAGACCATCTGGCGCGGCAGGCCCAGCTCTTCGCCGATGGCGCGCACCTCGTCCTTGAACAGCTCCCGCAAGGGTTCCAGCAACGTGAGCTTCATATAGTCGGGCAGGCCGCCCACGTTATGGTGGCTCTTGATGTTATGGGCCTTGCCGGTCTTGGCGCCGGCCGACTCGATCACGTCGGGATAGATGGTACCCTGGGCCAGCCAGCGGGCATCCTCGATCCGGTTCGACTCCTCCTCGAAGATATCGACAAAGAGACCGCCGATGATCTTCCGTTTCTTTTCCGGATCGCTCTCCCCGGCCAGGGCTGACAGGAAGCGTTCCTCCGCGTCCACCCGGATAACCTTGACCCCCAGGTTTTCGGCAAAGGTCGCCATGACCTGATCCCCTTCCCCCAGGCGCAGCAGTCCGTTGTCAACAAAGACGCAGGTAAGCTGGTCACCGATGGCGCGATGGATCAGGGCCGCGGCAACCGAGGAGTCCACGCCGCCGGAAAGTCCCAGGATGACTCGATCAGCGCCTACCTGGCGGCGAATGCGCTCCACGGCGTCCTCGATGATGTGTCCGGGTGTCCATTGACCGGTGCAGCCGCAGATGGTGCGGACAAAGGTATCGATCAGCAGTTCGCCGCGCGGGGTGTGGTTGACCTCGGGATGGAACTGCACGCCATAGAGGCGGCGCCCCATATCCTGGATGGCACAGACCGGGGCGTTGGCCGTTTCAGCCACCACCTCGAACCCGTGGGGGACACGGGCAACGTGGTCGCCATGGCTCATCCAGACCGGGCTTTTACCTTCGACAAAGAACCCGTCGAACAACGCACCCGGCCGACCGCAGGCCAGCAGTTCCGCATGGCCGAACTCCCGTTTGCCGGCAGGCACTACCTCGCCACCGAAGTGGCGACTCATCAACTGCATGCCGTAGCAGATCCCCAGAACCGGCACCCCCAGTTCAAAGAGCTCCTCGGCAACCGCCGGCGCACCCGGTTCGTAGACCGACTTGGGGCCGCCCGAGAGGATGATCCCGCTGGGTGAAAAGGCGCGAATGGCGTCCAGCGCCATATCAAAGGGGTGCAGTTCGCAATAGACATGGGCCTCGCGTACCCGCCGGGCAATCAACTGGGTATACTGGGACCCGAAATCGAGGATGAGGATCTTCTGGCTGTGGATATCGGTCATTGTCAGAACCTTCTATTAAATCTAAAAATTCATGCTCACACAAAAAAGCTCACAAAGGCACAAAGAAAATTGGACAACAAAATACTCATGCTTTTCTTGGTGTACTTTGTGCCTTTGTGTGAAAATGATTTGGGACTGGTGCTTTAATTTCCGACCCGGTAGTTCGGGGCTTCCTTGGTAATGGTCACGTCATGCACATGGGATTCCTTGAGCCCGGCTCCGGTGATGCGGATGAAGCGCGCCTTTTCCTGAAGGTCCGGGATGCTGGCGCAGCCAGTGTAGCCCATGCCGGAACGAAGCCCGCCCAGCAATTGATGGATATTGGCCGAGAGCGGTCCGCGCAGCGGCACCATCCCTTCGATCCCCTCGGGCACCAGCTTGACATCCTCGCCCACATCGGACTGGAAGTAGCGGTCCTTGCTCCCTTCCTTCATGGCGCCGATGGAGCCCATGCCACGGTAGGTCTTGTAGGTGCGCCCCTGGTAAAGAACCGTGTCGCCCGGAGATTCCTCGGTGCCGGCAAAGAGCGAACCGATCATGATGCTGTCAGCTCCGGCCGTGACCGCCTTGGGCAGGTCTCCGGAATACTTGATGCCGCCGTCTGCAATGACCGGGATGCCGTGTTTGTGGGCCACACGGGAACATTCGTGGATGGCCGTGATCTGAGGCACCCCAACGCCGGCCACCACGCGGGTGGTGCAGATGGAACCCGGTCCGATGCCGACCTTGATGCCGTCTACCCCGGCCTTGATCAACGCCTCGGCCGCCTCGGCGGTGGCAATGTTGCCAGCAATGATCTCGACTCCTGAAAAGGTGGATTTGGCCCGGGACACGGCATCGATAACCCCCTGGGAATGGCCGTGTGCCGTATCGATGACGATCACGTCAACGCCCGCCTTAATGAGCGCCTCCATGCGGGCCTCCATCTCGGCCGTCGGCCCCACGGCAGCACCGACCCGCAGACGGCCCAGGCTGTCCTTGCAGGCGTTGGGATACTTCTTGACCTTCTCAATATCCTTGATGGTGATCAACCCCTTGAGAAAGCGATCATTGTCTACCACCAGGAGTTTCTCCACCCGTGTATGTTTGAGGAGTTCTTTTGCCTGTTCCAGGGTAGTGCCGACCGCAACGGTCACCAGGTTGCGCTTGGTCATGCGGGCGGAGATGGGGAGGTCGTAATCGGTTTCGAAACGGAGGTCGCGGTTGGTGAGAATGCCCACCAGCTTGCCATTGGCCTTGGTGATCGGCACACCGGAGATGCGGTAGCGCGCCATCATGTCCAGGGCCTCGCTGATCTTCTGATTGGGACGCATGGTGATCGGGTCAACGATCATGCCCGACTCGCTCTTCTTGACCTTGTCCACCTCATGGGCTTGTTCGATGATGGTGAGGTTCTTGTGAATGATGCCGAGTCCCCCCTCCCGCGCCATGCAGATGGCGGTGCGCGCCTCGGTTACCGTATCCATGGCGGCGCTGACAAGCGGGATGTTCAAAGGGATGTTTCGGGAGAGGCGAGTAGAGAGATTGGCGTCTTTGGGCAGAATGAGTGAATGGGCGGGTACCAGAAGAACATCGTCGAAGGTCAGGCCTTCCAGCAGCTTCTCGTAGGGCATGTGCGGGCTCCTCGCGGAAGAATAATTTTTCAGAAGTTAGTACAGGGGACAGGGCAAGTCAAGATAAAATGGGTTAATGTTGTGATTGTCATCTCTGCTTGAATGATTCCTGAATCCGTGATGCCGGAATGCCGCAGTGGCCGGAAGAGCCGGGGCCCGTACGCCGTCCAGCCGTAAAACACACCACTCACTCAGCCGGTCCTCCGCCGGACTGCCGCGCATCTCCTCACCGGCAACGGCAGAGGCCTTTCGGCCTAACGGAGGCGTGGAGGCATCACGGATTCAGGAGCTACCCCTCCGCCCCCGTTTGTCCGGGATGCCTCTATGCCGGTATGAACTCTTCCCGCGACGCAATCCTGCCCAGCGCGGCGACAATCAGTTTGGCGGCATCCTCCAGATCGCCCAGCGAGACGGTCTCCACCGGGGTGTGCATGTAACGCAGGGGGATCTTCACCAGTGCGGTTGCCACGCCGTTGCGGGAGATCTGCATGACATTGGCGTCGGTGCCGGTGGCGCGCGGGTTGGCGGTATGCTGTACCGCGATCTTCTCTTTTTCGGCCGCACTGGAGAGCAGCTCGAACAGGCGCGGATTGATGTTGGCTCCCCGCGTCAGGATCGGTCCCTTGCCCAGCCCCACCTCGCCGTTATGTTTCTTCTCTACGTCCGGCTGGTCGGTGGCAAAATCCACCTCGACACAGATGCCCACGTCCGGGTTGACGGTATAACAACTAGTGGTCCCACCCCGCAGCCCGATTTCTTCCTGGACCGAGGAAACACCGTAGAGATCAACGTTCAGCTTTTTGCCCGAGGCCTTGACCAGGCGCAACACCTCGGCAACGACAAAGCAGCCCGCCTTGTCGTCGAAACCGCGCGAGGCCACCCGGTCGCCGGCCAGCCGGGTAAAGGCGCTCTCGAAGGTAACGGCGTCGCCCACCCTGACCAGTTTTTGGGCCTCTTTCTTGTCCTTGGCGCCGATATCGATGTACTGGGCCTCCAGCTTGACCACGCTTTCCCGATCCTTGTTGTCCATCAGGTGGATCGGTTTCTTGCCGATCACCCCAGCCAGCGGCCCGCTCGCGGTGTGGATATTGACCCGCTTGCCCGGCGTCAGGTGGGCATCCACGCCACCAACAGCGGCAAAATAGAGAAAACCCTTGTCGTCGATGTACTTCACCTGCAAGCCGATCTCGTCGGTATGCCCCACCACCATGACCCGGGGCAGATCCTTGCCCTTGCCGCCGATACGGGCAAAGACGTTACCCATGACGTCGGTCGTCAATTCGTCGCAGAACGGGGCAACATAGTCGCGGAAGACACGCTGGGCAGGTTGTTCATAGCCCGACGGGCTGGGTGCATCGAGGAGTTTTTCCAGAAATTTCAGGGATTCTTTGCGCATGATTTTAAACCTCGTAAGTTATGGAATAATGGGCTGTTACAATATCACCTTTTATGCACTGGTTTACATAGTCAAGGGCAACCTCTTCCGGCAGCAGGTGACTGTCCGGCTTGACCTTGAGCAACAGCCACTGCTCGCCCAAACGCCTCAGGTTCCCCCGCCCCTGCCCAACACAATCCGAAACCCGCGAGGAGTGGCAACGGATCGAAAGCGGCACCCCACCCCCGGAACCGGATGCCAGCCGGCAGAGCAGGTCAAAGTACAACTCAGACCGTACCAGTTGGCCCAGAGCGGGGTGCCAACAGCCTGCTATTACGGCATCGCCGGAAAACCCCTCATCCGCCTGGAGCCCGATCCGCACGACATCGACACCGGCACGCATGGCTACGAGCAGCAACTGCTTGCAGAGGCTAACGCCCTCATCGAGCCCCAGCGGCCGGTATTCCCCGGCAAGGAATCTTCGGGCCAGCTCGGTCCCGGCCAAAACAACTACCGGATAGAGCCTGACAAAATCCGCTCCGGCCGCAATCACCCGTTCCAGCGAACAAAGAGATTTCTCCGGCGTATCGCCCGGCAGACCGGGCAGCAACTGGGCGCCGACACACAGCCCATGTGCCTTGACACAACGGATGGCCGCCTCCGACACTGCCGCGTCGTGGCCGCGTCCTGCCGCCGCAAGCACGCCATCGTCCATGGACTGCACGCCGAGTTCGATGGTCCCTACCCCGTGTCGGGCCAGCCATCGAACGGAATCCGTGTCAATAGAGTCGGGACGGGTGGATATCCTGACCGATGCGACCGTACCGTCCCGCAACAGCGGCTGTAACGGCGCCAGCAACCGTTCCTGAGTTTCCCGTTGGAGCGCACTGAATGTACCGCCGAAAAACGCCACCTCCAGGGGGCGTTCTCCTGCCGAGCAGCGCCAGGCGTGAACCTTTTCCGTAATCTCCGTACTATCCGGCAGGCTGCCCGTTGCACCGGAAATGGCGCGCTGATCGCAGAATACGCAGGTATGGGGACATCCCTGGTGACTGATGAAGAATGGTAGCGTAACCCTGCTCATGAAGTTCGTCAAGCGGCGCCAAAATGTTCAAGCGCACGGTTCGCGGCAGCCTGCTGGGCGGTCTTCTTGGAGCGTCCCTCCCCTTCGCCGGCAACGTCGTCACCCACAAGGACCCGGAAACGGTACGTACGGTCATGGGGCGGACCGGATTCCTCCAGCAGACGGTAGCAAGGAGGGGGCAGGTGCCGGGCGGAGAGCAGTTCCTGGAGGGCGCTCTTGGCATCGTTGGTCATCAGCACGGATTCGGGGGCATCCAGCAGCTCTTCGAACAGCAGCAGCACCATTCTCCGGGCGACATCCAGGCCGCCATCCAGGTATACCGCGGCAATCAGCGATTCAAGCACATCGGCCAGGATGGAATCCTTGTCGCGGCCGTGCGTCTGTTCCTCGCCACGGCCAAGCAGGATGAACTGTCCCAGACCGCGCTGCCGGGCAATACCGGCCAGCGTATCCTGGCCGGCCAACTGGGCCCTGATACGGGACAGGTCGCCTTCGCTCCCCTCGGGAAACCGCGAATAGAGCGCCTCGGCCAACAGCATCCCCAACACCGCATCGCCCAGAAACTCCAGGCGCTGATAATCACCCTCCCCGGCTTGTTCATGCTCCAGCGACGGATGCGTCAGGGCGCGGATGGCAAGTCCCCGTGCCGTAAAGCAATACCCCAGCCGCTGCTTCAGTTGTCCAAAATCGATCTCCACGCCATACCTCCAGAGATCAAAACTATAGCCATGTGGCCTCTGTTTGGCAACAGAAAGTCACGCACCCCGTGGGGTTGACCTCCGGGAACAGCCCATCAAAGCTTAAATTCTGTTGCCAATTCGGGGTGGCTTGCCTATAATTAACTATTTAAAGAAACCGTGGAGAATTACGTGGGTTATTTCATAACCTTTGAAGGCATTGAGGGGTGCGGCAAGACGACGCAGATCAAACAGCTCGCCGAGCGCCTGGAATCCAATGGCCACCGGGTTGTCATGACGCGGGAGCCGGGTGGATGCCCGATTTCCGACAAGATCCGCTCGATCCTGCTGGATGCCGAAAATCGGGACATGTGCTCCCTGACCGAACTGTTCCTGTATGCCGCCGCCCGTGCCCAGCATGTGGCCGAAGTCATCAGACCGGCCCTGGAATCGGGTTGCGTTGTGCTGTGCGACCGTTTTACCGATGCGACCATTGCCTACCAGAGCTTCGGACGGGGCATTGATCGCGCGACCATCAACGATCTCAATACCCTGGCCTGCCAGTCGCTGCACCCGGACCTGACCATTCTGATCGATTGTGACGCGGAGATCGGGCTGAAACGGGCCAGACAGCGGATAGAGACTACAGCCGGCCCCCGCGAGGAGCGTTTCGAACTGGAGGCCCTGGAATTTCATCGTCGTGTCCGTGACGGCTACCTTTCCCTGGCACGACAGGAGCCCACACGCTTTGTCACCATGGATGGCGGCAACAGCATCGACAAGCTGTCCGCCAGCATTGCCGATCAGGTGTTCCAACGACTCAAGGACGGTAACCGTGTCATTTGCTGATATCGTGGGACATGAACGGGTGATCGAGGTATTCCGGCGCTCCATCCGCTCCGGCAAGACCGCCCACTCCTATCTCTTTGAAGGCCCGGTCGGGTGCGGCCGTAAAAAGACCGCCCTGGCGCTGATTCAGGCGCTTTTCTGCCAGGCAGTGGATGATGACGCCTGCGGAGTCTGCCCGTCCTGCCGCAAGGTAGCGGGCGGCAACCATGCCGACATCCATAGCGTCGAGCCGTTGCCCGACAAGCGTGATATCAGCATCGACCAACTGCGGGAGCTTCAACGTGAGCTGGCACTCCGCCCCTATGAGGCCCCGCGCAAGGCCTGCATCATAGAACCGGCCGACCGGATGAGCGTCAACGCGGCCAACTCTCTGCTCAAAACCCTGGAAGAACCGCCGGGTAATGCCGTCATCATCCTACTCGCCGAAAATGCCGACATGCTGCTGCCGACCATCCGTTCCCGTTGCCAGTTGGTCCGTTTTTCTCCCCTGTCGCCGGAACATGTCAGGCTGCTCCTGGAGAGAAACGGCATGGACGGCGAAGCAGCCGCCCTGCTGGCGCTCATGGCCGACGGAAGCATGCAGCGGGCAATGGAGCTGGACGACGAGTCGCTCGCCGGCCGACGGGAGATACTGTTGAAGCACCTGTCCGCCATCAGCCTGGGGCGGATCGTGACCGTGTTCAATGCCTCGGAAGAGTTGGCCGGCAACCGTGAAGAGGCCCTGGAAACACTCGATATGCTGCTCTCCTTCTACCGGGACATGATCCACCTGGTAGCCGGGTGCGGCGACATCATCAATACGGCCATCCGTCCTGCCCTTGAGTCCTTTGCCGCGCGATTGAGCCTCGACCGGGCGCTGCAGATCGCAGGGGATGTCATGGAGACCCGGCGAGCGGTACAGCGCAATGCCAATGTAAAACTTGCTCTCGACCATCTCTTCATAAAGATGGCCGGCAGCGCCACGTAAAAAACTACCGTTGAAACCATCAAGGAGAATTCATTGCCACGCATAGCATCCATACAATTCATCACAGCCGGCAAGATGTATGATTTTAACGCCGGAGATCTGGACATCGCACCGGGCGACAAGGTCGTCGTGGAGACGGAACGCGGCCTCGGCCTCGGCTCCGTTGTCATCGCCCCGGCCGAACGTGAACCGGGCGAGGCCACTGCAAGCCTTGCCACGATCCGGCGCAAGGCAACCCCGGAAGACCTGGCCACGCAGGACAGGAACGCCGCCAAGGAGAAGGAGGCCTACGACTTCTGCCTCAAGCGCATCATGGAGCGCTCGATGCAGATGAAGCTGGTGCGGGTGGAATACCTGTTTGACGGCAGCAAAGCGGTCTTTTTCTTTACCGCCGACGGCAGGGTCGATTTCCGCGACTTGGTCAAGGACCTGGCCCACACCTTCCATACCCGCATCGAGATGCGCCAGATCGGCGTGCGCGATGAATCCAAGATGGTTGGCGGTATCGGCATCTGCGGCCGGGAGTTGTGCTGCTGCTCGTTCCTGCGGGAGTTTCAGCCGGTATCGGTCAAGATGGCCAAGGAACAGAGCCTGGCGCTCAACCCCAACAAGATCTCGGGCCAATGCGGTCGCCTGCTCTGCTGCCTTGACTACGAATATGAAACCTACTGCTGCCTGCGCAAGAATTTTCCCAAGTGCGGCAAGCGGGTACGGCTGGAAGCCGCGGTCGGTGTAGTGGACAAGTTGAATATCCTGACCGGCGACATCACGCTGCGGCTGGATGACGGCAAGACCATCGTCGTCAAGCAGAAGGATATCCTGGGTGAGGCAACCAGCGCCGATATGCCGGTGCGGAGCGCGCCCCCCATCCCTGCACGTCCTTCTCCCAAGGAACGGGAACGCCGCCCTCAACGCCCCGAGCGCCGGCCGGCCGAGGCCGCGCCACGCCAACAAGAAGCGGCACCTGCTGAGCCGCCTGTTGCACAACCTCCTGCCCAACCTGTGGCAGAAGCCGGGGCAGCCGCCCAGCAACCGGACGGGCAACCCCGCAAGAACCGCAAGAAGCACCGGTTCCGCAAGCACGGTCACCGCAAGACCGAGGGTGGCGCGCCTGATACACCGGCATCATAGAGCTAAGTTGTCGTAATACCCAGCAGTCACTACCAGGAGCCTGATAATGAAACCTGCATTCTATCTGACCACCCCGATCTACTATGTCAACGACGTGCCCCACATCGGCCATGCCTATACTACCGTTGCAGGCGACGTCCTGGCCCGCTACAAGCGGCTCATGGGGTACGAGGTCTATTTCCTGACCGGCAGCGACGAGCATGGCCAAAAGGTGGAAAAGGCCGCCACGACCGCCGGGGAAACGCCACTGGAACTGGCCGACCGGGTGGTAAAACGATTTCAGGCCCTCTGGGAGCGGCTGGGCATCTCTCACACCGACTTCATCCGCACCACCCAGGAGCGCCACAAAAAGGGCGTTGCCCATATTTTCAAGGATATCCTGGAAAAGGGGGACATCTACCTGGGGGAATACGAGGACTGGTACTGCACCCCTTGTGAAACCTTCTGGACCGAGACCCAGTTGATCGACGGCCGTTGCCCCGACTGCAACCGGCCGGTTGAAAAGCTTAAAGAAGAATCCTATTTCTTCCGCATGAGCAAATACCAGGACCAGCTTCTGGCCCACATCGAGGCCAATCCCGACTTTATCCAGCCCAAGAGCAAGCGCAACGAGATCATCTCCTTTGTCAAGGAAGGGCTGCGCGACCTGTCCGTATCCCGCACCACCTTTACCTGGGGTATCCCGGTGCCGGGCAACGAGAAGCACGTCATCTACGTCTGGTTCGATGCCCTGACCAACTACATCACCGCCCTCGGCTATCCCGACAGCACCCGCGAGTATGAACGTTTCTGGCCGGTTGACGTGCACCTGATCGGCAAGGACATCCTGCGCTTCCACTCCGTTTACTGGCCCACCTTCCTGATGGCTGCGGGCCTGCCGCTGCCGAAAAAGGTCTTTGCCCACGGCTGGTGGACGGTCGAGGGGCAGAAGATGAGCAAGAGCCTGCAGAACGTGGTCGAGCCCAACATGCTGATCGACAAGTACGGCGTCGATGCGGTTAGGTATTTCCTGCTGCGCGAGGTGCCGTTTGGCCTGGATGGCGATTTCTCCCACACCGCCCTGCTCCAGAGGATCAACTCCGACTTGGCCAATGACCTGGGCAACCTGCTCAGCCGTTCCACCGCAATGGCGGTCAAATACTTCGACAGTGTGCTCCCCCCGCCCGCGGAGCTGTCCGAGATCGATCTGGCATTGAAGTCAAAGGCCGAGGCGATGGTGGCGAACGTGGATGCCTGCCTGGATGACCTGGCCTTCAGCAAGGCGCTTCAGGCCATCTGGGAAGTGGTCTCGGCCGCCAACAAGTACATCGACGAATCCGCACCCTGGACCCTGGCCAAGGACCCGGCGCAAAAGGACCGGCTGGCAACGGTCATGTACTGCCTGCTGGAATCGCAGCGCATCGTGCATACCATCCTGTCGGCCTTCATGCCGGCAACCGCCGAAAAGGCGCTTTGTTCACTGGGATGTCCGAAGGATATCGACAAGGCGGGGCTTGCCTGGGGAGGTATGAAGGCGGGAACAACAGTGGTCAAGGCCGAGGCGCTGTTTCCGAGGATGGAAGGGTAACCTGAAAAGAATTAATCCGGAGGGAGGCGAGTTACCGTGCCTCCCCTTTTTCGACGATCTCCAGGAAAAAGGCTTCAAGATCCTTCCGCTTGGTTTCCACCAGCGTCACTTCCACCGAATTTTGCCCCGCAAGCGACATGAACCGGTTGAATGCGGCCACGGGGACGAAGTATTCCGCAAAGGTGTCGTTTGTGCGCCTGGTCTCAAAATCCGACAAGGCGTCAGGCCGCCCCACGCCCAGCCTGGTTTGCACGACATACCCTTCAACGCCTTTACGTACGATATTCTCGACACTGTCCAAGGCCTCAAGCTTTCCCTTAACGATCACCCCTACCCGATCACAAACCTTCTCCACGTCGTCAGTGATATGGGTACTGAAAAAAACGCTTTTGCCACGCTTTTTCAGATCAAGTATGATCTCCTTCACCAGCGCCCTGCCGATCGGGTCGAGTCCGCTCATCGGCTCATCGAGGATATAGAGGTCCGGATCATGGATCAGGGTCTGTGCCAGCCCCACACGCTGCACCATCCCCTTACTGTAGCCGCGCATGGGGCGTTTGCGGGCATCCCACAACTCCAGCAGCTTCAAGGCTTCGTCCGTGCGTTGCGACAGCAGGGCATCCGCCATGTTAAAGGCCTTGCCCACAAATCCGAGATATTCCTCGGCGGAGAGATAGTCGTAGAACGCGGGATTTTCCGGTAGAAAGCCCACCTTCATACGTGAAGCCACGCTGCCTATCGGCTCTCCCAGTATGGTACCTGTCCCGCCAGTCGGGCTGATCAGCCCCATCAGGCATTTGATGGTGGTGCTCTTGCCGGCGCCGTTGGGGCCGAGGAAACCGAACACCTCACCCTGGGCGATCTGTAGATCGAGGTGCTTCAGGGCGTCAACCCTGGTCATCTTTTTACCCTTGAACTGCTTGCAAAGGCCGGCTGTCTCAATGGCGTTCATTTCATTTGCTCACTTTCTGCTTGCTGTTGTTACGTACTCCAGCAAATGCAAACTTACTGGTTGTTGCGACTTTTCCATCCGGCTCCAGGTAAAACTGACCGCCATAGGGATCGACCGGTGGCGGGACAAGAAAGCCGTTTTTGACCAGTTGTTCAACCGATGTCGGTCGGCTTCCTCTCGTTTTCAGGAACTTGTCTCTCGCAAGCTCGATCCGGCGTACCTCTCGGAAAGCCGTTAACCGTACATGATAGTTCTTTTTCAGGGTCTCATTTCTCTCCCCTTTTTCCATCGCAGCCAGATAGCCTATGGCAAGCTCTGTCTGCCCGGATTCCTGCATGTAGCGCCCAGCCAGCAGAGTATAAAGATCCGATCCTGAAAGTTCGCTGGCTTTTTTATAATACTTGGCTGCCGCCGCATAGTCTTTAAGGAAGTAGGCGCTGTTAAACCCGGCAAAAAAGGGAAGATACCAATCCCACGTGCGGTATTTCATGCCATAATCCAAGAGAGCATTTGCCAGCTTGTACTGCTTGGCGTCCCATGTCAGAAAGGCCTGGGCAAAATAATAGGCATCCATATTATAGGGATCAAGTTTCACCGCACCATGCAGAAGCCGCGACATCCCCGGCAGATCCGGCGGAAGCGCAATCTGGTTTTCGGATTTGTCAGTCAATCCGCCGAAATACATCATGACCTTCAGTACCAGCAAAGCACCGGCCAGCTCCTTGTGATCGGCCGCCACGATCTTCAACGCCGTTGCGGTCGGAACATAACCGAGTCTTTCAACAAAGGGCTTGTTGTGCAGAAAGGTCGTAAAGGGAACGATCAGAGCGACGTACAACACCAGGAAGACAAGGAATAGGGAAACGGTCTTTGCCATCTGTTATCTCATTTCCCGCCGCGCAAAAATGGCCGAGGAGAGTGAGAGCAAAATGCCCACATAAATGAAGAAATAGGCAAGAGTCATTAACAGCCCGCCTGTCGGGACCGGCAAACCGTAAATGGCGTTAACCTTCAGGTTAAAGGCATCAAAATTCGGGAGGACATAATAGAGTGCGTTGGCAAGCTCCTTGACAAAAGGCGAAAGAGCCCTTGATGCGGGCGAATGGATATACTCATACACCTGCTGTGTGATGCCGCCGGCCAGAAACATCACAATCGCTCCGAAAACCGGAAGAAAAAACGAGGTACTGACCGTGGAAAGCAGAAACGCCACAGCGATCAGCAGGATATATTTCAAGACGTCAAAAGCAATGCAAAGCAACATGATTCCCCACTGCACGGGTCTTTGGGCAGGATATATGGTGGAAGAATAGGTGATGACCGCACCAGCAGCAAGCCCAAGAACGGCCCCTGCAATGACCACAAACAAGGCGGTTCCCAAAAAACGGCCCAATAGATAACTTTGCCGTGATATCGGCAACCCCAGAACACTGAAGGTATAGCGCCTTTCAATATCCTTCCAGAGCGACGTGCCGCCAAGAAACACCGCCAGCAGCAGCATGATGAATGAAATCAGCGAAAGCGACAGCGTAATGGACAGCTCCGTAACCTGGCGCATGGATAGGGAGGCAATGGTCGGGATAAACAAAAATAACAGAGCAGCGATCATGATCCCCTGAAAAACACGATCACGGAAAATACCTTTCAGGGTTATGCCAATAATCGTCCACATAATGTCAGTACCTCTCATTGTTGGCTAATCCGCCCAAAGTATATCGACTATGATGAGAATCATCAAGCCCCGTTCCGTCTTTTGGACACTCGTTTCGGCACAGGCATTAAAACAGCTGGTATACCTTACGCCCCCTTTGCCAGTTTACCAGCCAGTTTTTCAGAAAAACCACGATAGAGATTCTGTTTCGGAAAAACGGCTGCCGCTCGAGCAAATACTTCACCCGCTTCCCTTTTCTTATTCAGCGTCAACAAGAGCTGCCCCTCGCGATACAGAATCATAGGATTCTTGGTAAGCTTAAACCACCGGTCGTAGGAAGCAACAAGCTTGGTTGCAATGCGTTGTTTTTCAGTTGCCTTATCTGTTGTTAACATCATCCGGGGTGCTATCTCCGCAAATCCTTCATATACCCCAGGCTCATTGCCGTTTGTTTTTTTGTCTATATTATCAAGTTCCTGCTCCGCCTTTTCAAATTCTCGCTTTGCAATCAAGATCTGAACATAAAAGAGGTCATCATATGGATTATACTTAAGCTGTAGTGACGGAAGCGATTCCGCCACCCGATACTGACGCAGAGCTTCGTCGTATAAGCCTTTTTCATACAGCGCAGCAGCGTACAAACTACGGACCCGCTTGTAATCCGGAGTCTTTTCGACGGAATCCCTGAATAGAGCAATATTGGTCCTCCAGACAAGATTTCGCTGAAAGGTTGAAACAGCTATTGCGACTATCAACAGGGATAATCCGGCAAGACACCAGCTGCGCTTGCGCGAAGAGAGCCGGTCAAACCCTGCCGAAGCGGCATAACCGGCCAGGGAGAGAATCCAGAAAGGAGCTGCGGGATACACATATCGCTCGGCATAGGAAGTCCAGGCGATACTCTCGAAGGTAAGGGGCAGAACCGGCACAATCATCCAGAAACCGGCAATGACAAGTGAGTCGGGAAGCTTCCTCCGGATACTCATGACGGCAAGCAAGCAGAGAATGATGATGCCCAAAAGTGCATACATGGGGCTTACGTCACGGATGACAAGGTTCAGGGGGAGCGGGTAGATGAATTTCTTTGCATAAAAACCCGCCCCCCTGAAAAAAAGGGATATTGTATAATTCATATCAGAAAAAAGAATCCCAAAAGTCCGTCGTATTTGCGGAGATTGGGTAGAGAAGACCATCTTTCTTATGCCCCAGGATACAACCGACAATGCTATGATCAAGCTGGAAAATAGCAGGACATATTTCCGGTTTATCTTCTCTCTCCTACTCCACAGAAGATAGAAGAAATACAGAACTACAATTGCAAATGCCAGGTAATAGTTGAACAAAAATAGCGCTGCTGCAAGAGCAAGCAGACAGGCTGAAAAAAAAGCAATAAAGAGATGACGTTGGCCAGGCAATTCATTTGTTGTGTACACATCACCATCCTTCTTTGTAGTCAGTATAAAAACAAGCGCTGGAACGAATCCTATTGCGGTCTCCTTTGCCAGAATACCCATGAGTAAGGTAACGGCAGATAGTATGAGCCAGGACAGGCGCCTGGAATTCTGAAACCGAAGAACTGAATACAAAGAGGCCAATATAAACATAACCGCCAACAGGTCGGTTCTTCCCGAGATCCAGTTTACCGACTCTGTGGCAATGGGATGGACCCCAAACACCAACGCAGCCAAAAGAGGGAGTTTGCTGTCTTTTGAAATAATCAGGCGGGCAATAAAGAAAATCAGGAACGCACTTGCCAAGTGCAGCAGGATGTTTTCAAGATGCATTATTGTTGGATCAAGGTTCCAAGCGAAACGGTCGATCAGGAAGCTGACGGCAATCATGGGGCGATAATAGAGACCGCCCTGACTATGGGGGAAAAATATTCCGCGCAGATCGAAGTGCTGCATACCCGACAGATTCAAGAGCATGCCACGGTCATCAAGCAGACATGTCTCAGCGAAAAGGGCTGGATAATATATCAGTAACACAATAAAGATTAACAAGGACAACCTTGACGGAAGAGACATAGTCACCACGCAAATAATAAAGGCTGACAAATTTGTCAGCCTTTATGAAATAACAAAAAATATCAATCTAAATTTTATTGCCAAGCAGAACCTGTATAGGGGGTAATTGTCGGTAAATCAGTTGCCGATGGAGCGGTAGGTGCGGCTGTGCCACAAGGATTGGCAGCGCAAGCTTGTGAGAATATTTTGGAAGCATCTCTCGCAAAACCAGTTCCACCGCCGGAACCATATATAGTAGTACCGGTTTCATGTTGCGAAACCACGCCATAAGAAGCTCCGTTTGAAACAACAGCCATATGAACTTTGGTAGAAGGGGTAAAATTACCACCACCAATGGTCGTTGACGTGCCACCTACAATGTTGGCTGCATAAACGCTACTGCCAGTTGCAAACAGAATGAGTGCGGCTAATGCCATGATTTTCTTATTCATATATTTTCTCCTTTCGATCAAAAGTTAGTTACATCGCGGGATACGATTGAGTATCGACAAAAGCTGATTCCATCTGAGTCTTCAGGTTGCGCAGATCGCTCTGAGCTGCCGAGTTATAAGCCTTTGCCCTGTAGGAGGAAAACTGCGGGATGGCGATGGCGGCCAGGATGCCGATGATCGCGACGACGATCAAGAGCTCGATCAGGGTGAAACCTTTTCTGCTTCTGATTTTCTGTAACATTTGATTCTCCTTTCATGGTGGTTGTGCTCTGCAAGAGAGCTTGATGACTGGTTCTTCAATTCATTTTCGTAAACAGCAAGTTTCAGGCCAGCACATGAAAAGCGTATAACCACCAAGAATTACTGGCAGTTAATGCCTGGACAAGTTCTCGCTTTCGTGTTTTCGCCCAAATGCGGCAAGCACCCTGACAATAATTGTCACTCCTCACCCGTATCCAGCCCGAATTTGGCCAGGCGGTAGCGGAACGACCGAAACGACATGCCCAACAGCTCGGCCGCCTTTTTCTTGGCACCCGAGGTTCGCTCCAGCGCCTTAAGCAGGTACTGCTTCTCCAGGTTTTCCAGGAGCGGCTCCAGGGCGATCCCACCCTCGGGGATCGAGACCTCGGCGCACAGACAGGGGGCGCTGCCGCTCACAACCTGCTGGGGCAGGTTTGACTCCGAGATCACCGTAGAATCCAGGATCAGGCTGCGCTCGACAATGTTCTCCAGCTCGCGGATATTTCCCGGGAACGGGTAGTTCATCAGCGCCTTGAGAGCAGTTGGGGTAATGACCTCTCCAAGGGGCGCAGCCCTGCTGAACTTGCGGAAGAACGTGTCCACCAGCAACGGGATATCCTCGAGTCGCTCCCGGAGCGGCGGCAGAACGATCTGCATTACGTTGACACGGTAAAAGAGGTCCTCGCGGAAACCGCCTGTCTTGACTTGGTCGTCCAGGTCGCGGTTGGAGGCGGTCAGGATGCGTACATCGGTCTTCCTGACGACCGTGTCCCCAACCCGCCGAAACTCCCGTTCCTGGAGAACGCGCAGCAACTTGGTCTGCATGGCGAGCGGCAATTCCCCGATCTCGTCCAGGAACAGCGTGCCGCCGTCGGCCTGCTCGAACAGGCCCGGCCGGTCGGCCACGGCTCCGGTAAACGAGCCCTTTTTGTGGCCGAACAGCTCGCTCTCGATCAATGTCTCCGGAATGGCCCCGCAGTTCACCGCTACAAAGGGCTTGGCACTGCGCGGGCTGGTGGCGTGAATGGCCCGTGCCACCAGCTCCTTGCCGGTTCCGCTCTCTCCCAGGATCATAACCGAACTGCCACTCGGCGCCACCTTGCGGATCAGCCCGAAGATCTCCTTCATCCGGGGACTGACGCCGATGATGCCGCAAAAACTGTCCCGCTCGTGCGCATGCAATTTCAATACGCTGTTTTCACGCTTCAGCTCGCTTTTTTCCAACGCGTTCTTGACGAGTTGCTTGACCTCCTCGATCTTGAAGGGCTTGGCGATGTAATCGTAGGCACCCAGTTTCATGGCCTCCACCGCCTGTTCGGCCTCGGAGAAGGCGGTAATCATCAGTACGGCGGTATCGGGGGCGCTGGATTTGATCCGGCCGAGCAGTTCAATGCCGTTCAGGCCCGGCATCTGTACATCGGAGATAACGAGGCCGAACAACCCCTTTTCCAGGTGCGCCAGCGCATCGGCCGCACTGGCGGCGGACACCACCTCGTATCCTTCCCGTTCCAGCAGGATGGTGAGGAACTCCCGCATACTCAGTTCGTCATCAACGATCAGGATTCTGATTTTCATGGGTACTCCCGGCACGCATGTACAAATAGGAGAAGCTGCATTTGTGAACATTACCATGTTTAGCCCGTCATGTTAAGTCCCAGCCGTAAGCCATACTGTTTTTGTGATATGCATTCAAGCCGTTGGTATGATATAGAACACAAAAAATCATAGGCCAAGGCATATGGCAATAACCACTGCGTCCCCCCATAACTCTATTTCCCCGTCCTGCTGCAACACCGAATGCAGCGTCATTCACAACAACCTTAACGCGGCGCTCGAAGACATTCTGAAAAGCGACTCCCTGTTCCGCATCATGTCCGACAATGCCCCTGTCATGATCTGGATGACCGACAATCACGGCAAGAGTATCTTTTTCAACAAAACGTGGCTCGACTTTACCGGCAGGGCATACGAGCAGGAACTGGGCGATGGTTGGCTGGAGGGGGTTCACCCCGATGACAAACCTGTCTTGCGGGAGATGTGCGGGAAATGCCTGGGGGCCCGGACCTCCTGCCGGATCGAATACCGGCTGCGCTCGGCCGACGGCAGCTACCGTTGGGTTCTGAACGACAGTGCGCCCTACTTTACCTCCACCGGCCTGTTTTGCGGCTTTATCAGCACCTGCCTGGACATCACCGAAAACAAGGAGGCCCAAACCAGGCTTAGCGACTCCGAAAAGACCTTGACGACCATTTTCAACAGTGTCTACGATGCCATTTTCCTCCACGATATCGATGGTCGGGTCATGGACGTGAACGACCGGATGCTCGACCTGTACCGGGTCACCAAAGAGGAAGCGCTTTCCATGACCATCGAAGGGCATTTTTCCAGCCCGTCAAACGACATGTCGTTTCTTCCCGTTGCCTGGCACAAGGTGCTCGACGGAGACACCATGCTGTTTGAATGGAAGGCCCGGCGCCCCCATGACGGATCGGAGTTCGACGTGGAGGTTTTCCTGCGCAGGATTGTGCTCGCCGGTAAGGAGACCATCATCGCGACCGTCCGCGACATCAGCTCCCGTAAAGAGATGGAGCGGAGACTGATGATGGCTGCAAAGGTATTCGAAAATTCCATCGAAGGCATTTCCATCACCAACACACGGGGGATCATCGAAATGGTCAACCCCGCCTTTACCCAGATCACCGGATTCACGGCTGAGGAGGCCATCGGCAAAAATCCCCGCATCCTTAAATCCAAGCATCACACCCCCGAGTTCTACCAGGAGATGTGGAATTCACTCAAATGCAAAGGTCAATGGTCGGGCGAGATCTGGAACCGTCGCAAAGATGGCGAGGCCTACCCCGAATGGCTGAATATCAACGCCATCCACGACAAAAACGGCGCGACCACCCATTATGTCGGTATCTTTTACGATATCTCCGAGATCAAGAAAAACCAGGAGGCAATCCAGTACCAGGCACACCACGACGCCCTGACCGGGCTGCCCAACCGGACCCTGTTCAAGGATCGCCTCCTCATGGCCATCAACCATGCCCAACGGCACCAGCAGAAGCTGGCGCTACTGTTTCTCGACCTGGACAATTTCAAAAACGTCAATGACAGTCTGGGGCATGCCTGCGGAGACCTGCTGCTCAGGGAGGTTGCGGACCGCCTGACGCAGACGGTCCGTGAAGAGGACAGCATCGCAAGGCTGGGGGGCGACGAATTTACCGTCATACTTGCCGAAGCGGACGACCTGGAGGTGGAAGAAATAGCCAGGATCGCCTCAAGGATCGTTGCTGAGATCAACATGCCGTTCCAGCTTCAGGGTCACGAGCTTTTTGTCGGGGCAAGCATCGGCATCAGCATCTATCCCGATGACGGCACGGACCCGGATGACCTGTCGAAATGTGCTGACATGGCCATGTACCGGGCCAAGGAGCATGGCCGGAACACCTTCCAGTTTTTCACACCCGGCCTGGAGGAAAAGGCGCTCCGGCGGATGTCGCTGGAGTCGGAATTTCGGAAGGCGTTGGAACAGAAAGAGTTCATTGTCTATTATCAGCCAAAGGTGAGCTTGCAAACAGGGGTCATGTGCGGCTTCGAGGCGTTGGTACGATGGAAAAAGCAGGATGGCTCCATGGTGCCGCCGTCCGATTTCATACCGTTGGCCGAGGAAACCGGTCTTATCGTTCCCCTGGGCGAGTTCGTGCTGAACACCGCCTGCGGGCAATTGAAGCAATGGATAAACAGCGGCCATGGCAACCTTACCATGGCGGTAAACATCTCCGCCCGCCAGTTCTGGACCAACCACCTTTCCCGGACTATCGGGGCTATCGTGGAGGATCACGGGCTTGCGCCGGGATTGATTGAACTGGAAATCACCGAGAGCCTGCTGATGCACAATGTGGACAAGGCCATCGCAACCCTCCGGCAGCTCAAGGAGATGGGATTCCGGCTTGCGCTGGATGACTTCGGAACCGGCTACTCCTCGCTTTACTATCTTAAACGCTTTCCCATAGATTCTCTCAAGATAGACCGTTCCTTTGTCATGGACATCCCCGACGACAGCGATGACATGGCGATTGCCGAATCCATCGTTTCCCTGGCCAGAAGCATGAAACTGACGGTAATTGCCGAAGGTGTCGAAACAGCCGAACAGCTTGCGTTCCTGCAACGGATCAACTGTGACTTCTTCCAGGGATACCTGTTCAGTCCCGCTCGAAGCGCACCAGAGATCGGCGAGATGCTTGCAAGCGGCAGAATCATGGATATGGGCCGATGAGACCCTTCCCTTTCTGGCTGGATGTGGTATAAGAGAGTATACTGTATACGTTGATACGCCGTTTCAGGTGGAGATTTCTCCATTTATATTACTTAGTTCAAGGGGGCAGTTCATGAGTGAGATTGTAGATGTCTATGCCAGGGAGATCCTCGATTCCCGCGGCAATCCCACCCTGGAGGTGGAAGTGTTTCTGGAATCCGGCGCTTTCGGGCGTGCGGCCGTTCCATCCGGAGCATCAACCGGCGAGCGCGAGGCACTGGAACTGCGTGATGGCGACAAGTCCCGCTATCTGGGCAAAGGGGTGCTCAAGGCGGTTGACAACGTCAACAACCTGATCGCCGACGAACTGATCGGCATGGATGCCGACGACCAGGTCGGCGTCGACATGAAGATGCTGGAACTGGACGGCACCGAGTACAAGAGCAAGCTGGGAGCCAACGCCATCCTGGGCGTATCCCTGGCCGTAGCCAAGGCCGCCGCCGAAGAGGCGGGCCAGCCATTGTACAAATACATCGGCGGCGCCGGAGCCCGCGAGTTGCCGTTGCCCATGATGAACATCCTCAACGGCGGGGCTCACGCCGACAACAACGTGGATATCCAGGAATTCATGATCATGCCGGCCGGTGCAACCTGCTTTGCCGAAGCGCTCCGCATGGGCGCCGAGGTGTTCCACGCCCTCAAGGGTGTGCTCAAGGCCAAGGGGTACAATACCGCGGTGGGTGACGAGGGGGGATTCGCTCCCAACCTCAAATCCAACGAGGAGGCTCTACAGGTCATCATGGAGGCCATCGAGAAGGCCGGGTACAAGCCGGGCACGGATATCCTGCTGGCCCTGGACGTGGCCTCGTCCGAGCTGTTCAAGGACGGCGTCTATACCCTGGAGAACGAGGCCGAGCCGAAGAAAACCCCCGACCAGTTGATCGACTTCTACGAGAACCTGGTCAACAAGTATCCGATCATCTCCATCGAGGACGGCATGGCCGAAAACGACTGGGATGGCTGGAAGAAGATGACCGACCGCCTGGGCAAGCGCATCCAGATCGTGGGTGACGACCTGTTTGTCACCAATCCGAAGATACTCAAGGAAGGCATCCAGAAGGGGCTCGCCAACTCGATCCTGATCAAGCTCAACCAGATCGGAACCCTGACCGAGACCCTGGAGGCCATCGAGATGGCCAAGCGGGCCGGTTACACCACGGTCATCTCCCACCGTTCGGGTGAAACCGAGGACACCACCCTGGCCGACCTGGCCGTGGCGGTCAATGCCGGCCAGATCAAAACCGGTTCCCTCTGCCGCACCGACCGCGTGGCCAAGTACAACCAGCTCCTGCGCATCGAGGACGAGCTGGACACCTGCTCCCTGTTCAGGGGCGCGGATGTATTCTACAACATTAAAAAATAATTGATAACCAGTTACTATTGAAAATAAAAAGGCGGGGGCAACCCCGCCTTTTTTGCGTCATACACCATCAAACGACTTACTCACACAAAGGCACAAAGCCCGCAGAGAAGAATCCCACTCAACATTTCTCCAAAGCGTTATCCAGGAAGTACACCAAAAATCACAAATAAAATCACAATGTTTTGACTTGCAATCTCGTGTACTGCTTTCCAAAGCCTTCTTAGGTTGTATTCTTTGTGCCTTTGGGAGCTTAGTGTGAGCCGATTTTGATCCTTACACCTCGATCCTGAATTCCGCTCCCTCGGCGGTGTTGCGTACCGTCAGCCTGCCATGCATGTTCTTCTCTATGATGATCTTCGACATGAACAGCCCCACCCCCGTTCCCTTGTCCGGCCCCTTGGTGGTAAAGTACGGATCGAAGATGCGGTCCATAATCTCCGCTGGTATGCCGCCGGCATTATCGGCAATGGTCACCACGGCCTTGTCCCCTTCCCTGCTTATGGTTACCCAAACCTTTGCTTCGTCCGGTTGCCGCTCCAGTAACGCGTCACGGGCATTCATCAGTATATTGAGCAGGGCCTGGGAGTATTCGTTCGGGAACCCGGAAACTTCCGGATTGGCGTCAGCACGCAACTCAGCGCTGATCTGGTGGTGCTTGAAACTATCCTCGACCAACGCCAGTGTCCTCGCCACCACCACATGGATTGCGAACTCGGACGTATCCTTGTCAGGCATGAAAAAGTTCCTGAAGTCATCGATGGTCTGCGACATGTGCTTGATCAATCCCATGGACTTGTCCACGCTGGAGTCCAGATAGTCCTTGGTAAAATGGCCCATGTCATAAAACAGGCGCATCTGTTGGACCAACATTCCCAGGACATTCAACGGCTGGCGCCACTGGTGGGCGATATTGTTGATCATTTCCCCCATTGCTGCCAGACGGCTCTGTTGCAGGAGCAACCGCTCCTTTTCGCGCAACGACTCCATGGCCTTCAAGCGTTCCAGGGCCTCCTCGTGAAGGGCCTGCTCCACGGCCAGGCGGCGAACCTCCCGCGCCATGTTGTCCAGAGCAAAGGAAACGTCGGCTCCCATCTGCACCAGCAACGCAACATGCTGCTGATCAAAGAAATCTTTTTCCCCAGCATACAGGGTAAGGACGCCGATCACCCGCCCCTCCTCCCGCACCGCAACAGAGGCCGAGGCCTTGATCCCGTGTATCCTCCCCTTTTCGTGCCAGGGGCGGGTACACGGGTCGTTCTGGAAATCGTTGCAGATGCAATAGCTGCCTTCACGGATCGACATGCCGGTCGGCCCGATACCGTCCGGCTCCTCACCGGCCGAGATCTCAACATCGTCCAGATAGCCTGTGGCGCCGCATGCCGCCACCCTGCGCACCTGACCGCCGTCTCCGTCCACAATCCCCACCCAGGAAAGAAGGAAGCCTCCCTGCTCCACGGCTATACGGCAGAAATCACGAAACAACGAGGCGCGGTCGCTGGCGCGGATGATGGCCTGGTCAATCTCGATCGAAACCGCGTAAAGCCGGTTCAGACGGTTGAGATTTGTTTCAATCCGCTCACGTTCGCCTATTTCATGCCGCAGGGTATCGACATTGGCCGCCAGTTCCTCGGTCCGCTCCCTGACCCGCATTTCCAGTTCGTCATGGGCACGGCGCAACGCATCCTCGGCCCGCTTGCGCGCACTGATGTCGCTGGCTATGGCGAGCACGGCCTTGACCGCTCCGTCGGCATCAAAGATCGGCACGGATCGCCAGATATAGTAACGAGGCTCGTCGCCGGTGGGGAACACGAAATCACCGCTGTTCTTTTGTCCGGTTTCCAGCACCGGTCGCAACATGGAATCCAACCGCGCCGCGGTTTCGGGAGGTATGCCCACCTCCCAAACCGTTTTGCCCTGGTATGACTCCAGCGGCACCCCGGTGAGTTGGGTGATGGCGGGATTGACGTAGAGGTGACGCAATTCGCGGTCGTGAAGTGCTATGCAGTCAGGGCTGCTTTCAGATAAGACCCGGAAACGCTCCTCGCTCTCCGCCAGTTCCTCTTCGACACGCTTACGTTCGGTGATGTCCTGGACCATTCCGACGGAGCGGATGATCCGACCGGATTCGTCCCGGTAATGCTCACATTTTTCCAAAACAACGCGAACCTCTCCGCTCTTCCTGACGATCCGGTGTTCAATCTCGTAGCTGTCCCTTCCCTCGCACAATGAGCCGGAATAGGCGGTATCCACGGCTTCGCGATCTTCGGGATGAACAGCTTCGAGAAATGCCTCGTAGCTGGCGCCGAATTCCCCGGGTTGCAGGCCGAAGATCCGGTACACCTCATTCGACCAGGACAGTTGATCGGTCGCCACATCCAACTCCCAACTGCCGAGATGGGCGATCTTCTGCGCCCGGTTCAGGCGTTCCTCGCCCTCCCGCAGACTTTCCAACAACATGTCCCGCTCAGTCAACAAACGCGCCAACTTGACATTGCTGTAACTCAATTTTGAAACAACATCCGCAAACTTTATGAAAAACTCCATGCCGGCGGAAACAAACTCCCTGCTCAGCCGTGGAACGCGATCGAGGGCGGCGATATATTCCCCCTCGTCAAAACCATACTTCCGGGCTTGCGATGTGAAGAGCCCGTAGTCCAGCGGCTCGTCATCGAAGAAGAATTGCCCCGAGAAGAGATTGCCGAGCTGGCGGTCACCCACCATGATCGGTGTGGCCACATCCCACATATTGTTCTTGCACTTGTAGAGTTTGAACTCTCCCGGCGGGATGCCGGTGGTAAGTTGCGAATCGCATTCAATGCAGTTCTTGCAGGTTTCCGGATTAACCCGATGAAATTTCCTGCAGATATCCGCCCACCCCACGCCGACCAGCACCGTGCCCTTTGAATCAATGATAGCCATGGGAATATGGGAAAGTTGGTAGAAATCATCCATGAGCGACTGAATCGCCTGGGCATCGATAATGTCCTCCAAATCCAGGTTGCCGATATCCCCCTCGGGGGACAGGATGCTTTCCAGTTTATGCCTGATGCGTTGTTCGCTCTCCTTGAGCGCAACCTCCAACTGCTTGCGGTCGGTGATATCGGTGTTCGTTTCGAGGACCAGCCAGTTGCCGTACGCATCACGACTCAAGGCCCATCGTGAACTGACGATGGTTTTGCTGCCATCCTTGCGTGTATGAAGAAGCTCTCCGGACCAGCGGCCATCGCGGTGCAATTTCTCCGTGATACGCTCAAGCGGCTCGGGAAACTCCGTGCGTAACAGATCGTGCGTCACGCGTCCGAGGCCCTCGTCACGCGTGTAGCCATACGTCTCCTCGGCACCACTGTTCCAATAGGTAATGCGGTCCTGCGCGTCGCGCACACAGATGGCATCGGAGCTCAGGTCCAGCAGGCGCGCCTGGTCGGACAATTGCTGTTCATGTTTTTTGCGGCTGGTGATATCACGGACGATCTTTGATGCCCCAACAATTTGTCCTCCGCTCCAGATCGGAGAAACGGTGACCGATACGTCAATACGCCTGCCGTCACGGTCCAATCGCACGGTTTCGTAGTGGTCGATCCGCTCGCCGGCCAATAGGCGCTGCAGGATAGCATCCTCCTCTTCATGCAGTTCAGGCGGGATCAGCAGGGAGATCGGCTTACCGGCGACCTCGGCGGTCAGGTAACCGAACAGCCGTTCCGCACCCGCGTTCCAGTCGACGATTATCCCGTTCAGATCCTTGGCGATAATGGCATCGTCCGAGGACTCGACGATTGCCGCCAGCCGCGCATACACCTCCTCGGCCCGCTTGCGTTCCGTGATATCGATGAAGGTCACGACAATGCCGTCGATCCTCCCTTCATGGGCCCGGTAGGGAAAGATGCGTTTCAGGTAGCAGCGTTCCCTGTCCAGTGACGCCATCTCACGCTCGGCAAATGTTTGCCCCGTCAGCACCGTTTCCGCATCCTGCGTAAAGGAGGCCCAGTCGATCTTTCCCGCCAGATGGCGGAACGGGCGGCCGCTGTCGGCCGGGATCAGGTTGAAGATTGAAGCCGCGGCCGGGGTGAAGCTCTTGATTCTCAACTCCCTATCAAGGAACAGGGTGGCGATTCCGGAACTGGCAAGCAGGTTCTCCATGTCGCTGGTGGTCTGGTTGAGTTCTTCCACCTTGGTCTGCAACTCCGCATTGACCGTAACCAGCTCTTCGTTGAGAGCCTGCAACTCCTCCTTTGAGGTCTCCAGCTCTTCGTTGGTGGATTGCAATTCTTCGTTGGCCGACTGGAACTCCTCGTTGATCGACATCAGCTCTTCATTGGCCGACACGAACCCCTCGTTGGAGCTCTCAAGCTGCTCGCTGGTGGCCTGAAGCTGCTCGCTGGTGATGCGCAGTTGTTCCTCCAACTGCCGGACCAGCATATCCCTGGATGTTTCGTCACCCGGCGACGCCACGGATAACGGGGAAGGCGCCACGGCGGCGGGTTCAAAGATCACCATTACCAGCTTCCCGGCAACCATCGGCACATTGAGCGGCTCGACCACCACGTTGACAGCCGATTCTCCGTTGTCGTCAGCGATCTTTACCCCCCGGAACATGATCTGTTTCTGTTCGGCAAAGGCCTTGTGGATCGCTGCCCGCAGAGCCGGCCGCAACTCCTCCCTGGCCTTGCGCAGGATATCCCTGGTCGGCTCGCCAACCGGATCCTCCAGGAAACGGCCCGTCCTGGTTGAGGTATGCACGATTTCGTACTTCTCGTTGACCACCACGCATGGCGGGCTATACCGTCCCATGAGGATCTTTTCGGCAACGGATCCGGGGCTTGGCTCAGGGACAGGGAAAGGCTTTTGGGAACGAACGACCGAGGGGAGTTTGCGGACAGGGGCGGCAAAGGGGAAAGGCATGCCTGATCGATGCTCCCCTTCAGTGCGCTTGAAGATTTTCCACTTCTTGTCGATGGTGGCAAACAGTTCCGAGGTGCGTCCAACCGTTTCGGAACTGCCCAGGAAAAGGCAGCCGCCCGGCTTGAGAACCTGGTGAAACAGGGAGATCAAACGTTTCTGCATGTCGGGGTTCAGGTAGATGAGGAAGTTGCGGCAGACCAGCAGGTCGAGGCGTGAGAAGGGGGGGTCCTTGATCAGGCTCTGGTGGGCAAAGACGACCATCTCCCGCAAACCCTTTGCCACCTGCCAGCGCCCATCGACCCTGGAGAAGAATGTCTTGAGCCGTTCCTCGCCCACGTCCTCCTCGATATCGTCTCCGTAAAGTCCGGCCCTGGCCTGGGCTATGGCCACCTCGTCGATATCGGTGGCGAATATCAGTACCTTTGCATTGAGCTTCCGTTCATCCAGATACTCCCGGATCAGCATGGCCATGGAGTAGACCTCTTCCCCGGTGGCACAGCAGGCATGCCAGACCCGCAACGGCTCTTCGGGAGAGCGGTTTGCCAGGAGTTGTGGAAAGACCTCCCGGTGAAGGATCGCAAACGCCTCCGGGTCACGAAAAAAACTCGTCACGCCGATCAGGATATCCTGGCAGAGGGCATGCGCCTCCTGGGGGGCCGTGCGGAGCAGGGCGATGTATTTCCCGATCCCGGCCACATCATTCACCGCCATGCGGCGCTCGATACGCCGTATGACGGTGTTGGACTTGTAGGAGCTGAAATCGTGGCCGGTCGCGGCCTTGACAAGACTGAAAATCGAGGCCAGATCCTCGTCAAGGGAGGCAACCTGGCATGCCTGTGCGGGAAGTACGCATTCCCCCCGGGATATATCGGCGATCTTCACCGGTATCTCTTCCGCGGCCAGGATCAGGTCTACCGAGCCGGTAGCGATGGCGCTTCTGGGCATGGCGGGATACACGGCCGACTCGGGTTCCTGGACAATGACAATCCCGCCGGCCTCCTTGATATCCTTCACCCCCAGGGTGCCGTCGCTCCCTGCGCCGGAAAGGACCACGGCCACGGCCCGATTCCCCACCTGTTTGGCAAGCGACTGAAACAGGCGGTCAATGGGATGATAGGCCCCGTGGCGCTCTTCCGGTGTTTCCAGGTGAAGCAGGTCGCTGTCAATGGCCAGGTTCCGGCCGGCAGGAATCACATGGATCCTGTTCGGCAAGAGCGGCATACCCTCCTCGGCCGTCAGCACCTCCATGGCGGTGTAGCGGCGCAGCATATCGGCAAGGAATGACGGCCCGTCCGCTGGCAGGTGCATGGCCACCACAAAGGCAAGGCCACAGTCGGTGGGCATGGTGGTGAACATCTGCTCCAGGGCTGCCTGGCCACCGGCGGATGCGCCGATGGCAACGACAAAGCAGGGTTTCTCCGGTGCGAACGTTTCGACATGCTCCGGGGGATTGGTCGATGTAGTGGCCTTTATCCGTGTTGGAATACTGGCGCCATCCTTCATGGTGTCGTGGTCTTTACGCGTTCCCATTATCGCCCCACAGGAAGTCGTTCAAGGTGCAATCCGGCACAATTACGGCAGGTATTGTCCAACTATCGCAAACAGTTTCTCGTAATCGACCGGTTTCAAGATGTAGTGATCGATCCTGATATCGGCCGCCGCACTGTTCTCCAGAATGTTTTTATCGCTGAATGCGGTTAGGACGACAAGTATCACAGCATCATCGATCGACCTGATCTCTCTGGCCATGCGGATACCATCCATTTCCGGCATGTTGACGTCGGTAATGACAATGGCCGGGGAGCATTTTCTGAAGCATTCAAGGCCTGTTTTGCCATTGTTAGCGGCATGCAGGGTGGCCCCCGGAAACTTCAAGGCAAGCACACTGACCAGGAGCTCACGGGAATCCTCGTCGTCTTCTGCCAGTAGTATGGAAAACGGATGGGGTTCTTGCACGTCACACCTCTCGCCTGCATCCTGTACGCCAAAAGCGGTGTGTACCATTGTATCACTGTTGCGGACAAATACTTTTCGATTACGCTGTGTAACCCTAATAAAAATCATACGAGTTTACAAGATGAAAAGGACGGGGAGCTTGTTTGCTTGACAAACGCCGTAGACCGGGCAAGATGGGATACATGACATGACACCGGGAGGTTACAATGGACAATGACGCACTCTGGAAACGTTATACCCGTTATCTTTGCGAATGCCCGCGGATAGGCCTTTCACTGGACATCAGCCGCATGAACTTCGATGACACATTCCTGGATCGCATGGAACCTGCCATGCAGCGTGCCTTCATCGCCATGGCGACCCTGGAAGAGGGGGTAGTCGCCAACCCGGACGAGGGCCGCATGGTGGGACATTACTGGCTGCGCAACCCGGACCTTGCCCCAACCCCCGAGATACGCTCCGCAATCAAAGACGCCATCGCCAAGGTGCGCGGCTTTGCCGACGCAATCCATTCCGGGAATGTCCGCACCGGGCGGGGTGATACCTTCACCAGGCTCATGGTGATCGGCATCGGCGGCTCGGCCCTGGGACCCCAATTCGTGGCCGATGCCCTCTCCTCACCATCCGACCCGATGCGGCCCTGTTTCCTGGACAACACCGATCCGGACGGCATGGACAAGGTCTTTGCCGAACTGGGCGCCGATCTCAGCCGGACCCTGACTATCGTCATATCCAAGAGCGGCTCCACCAAGGAGACCAGGAACGGCATGCTGGAGGCCCGTGCCGCCTATCAGCGGCTAGGTCTGGATTTCAGCCGGCACGCCGTGGCCGTGACCGGCGACAACAGCGAACTGGACCGGCTGGCCAAAGCCGAGGGGTGGATCGAACGTTTTCCCATGTGGGACTGGGTCGGCGGACGCACCTCGGTGACCTCGGCCGTTGGCCTGTTGCCGGCGGCCCTGCAAGGGATCGACATCTCAGCCCTGCTGGAAGGGGCCAAGGCCTGCGATACGATCACCCGCCAGCCACAGACGTTGATCAACCCGGCCGCTCTCATGGCCCTGATGTGGCATCATGCAACCAACGGCCGGGGCGAAAAAGCAATGGTCATGCTTCCCTACAAGGATCGGCTGCTCCTCTTTTCCCGCTACCTGCAACAGTTGATCATGGAGTCCATCGGCAAGGAGCTGGATCTGAACGGCAAGGTGGTCAACCAGGGTCTGAGCGTGTACGGCAACAAGGGCTCCACCGATCAGCACGCCTATGTTCAGCAGCTCCGCGAAGGGGTGGCCAACTTCTTCGTGACCTTCATCGAGGTGCTGCACGACCGTGAAGGTGCTTCGATGCAGGTTGAGGAAGGGATCACCAGCGGCGATTTCCTGTTCGGATTTTTCCAGGGCACCCGCAGCGCCCTGTTCGAGAAGGGGCGCGAGTCCATGACCATCTCGGTCGAGCGCATCGACGCGACTGTCATCGGCGCCCTGATCGCCCTGTTCGAGCGGACCGTCGGCCTGTACGCCGCCCTGATCGGCATCAACGCCTATCACCAGCCGGGCGTGGAGGCGGGCAAGAAGGCGGCAGGCACGGTCATTACCCTGCAAAAGGGCGTTGTCGAACTGCTGAAACGGGAACAACGCCCCATGACCGCCGATGAAATTGCCGCGGCCCTGGGCAGGCCGGAGGAAAGCGAGTCGGTCTTCGCCATCCTGCGGCACCTGAGCGCCAACCCGGACCGGGGCGTGGATGTTGTGCGCGAGGGTGCTGTGAATGAGTGGAAGTTTAAGGCAAGATAACTGCAAAATCTGCCACGGAGACACAGAGACACGGAGAAAGGCTGGAGAAAAACGAAAAAACTTTTGGGTTAAACCGTAAAGCTGCAAGTTTTTGAATTTCTCTGTGAACCTCTGTGTCTCCGTGTCTCTGTGGCAGATGTTAGGTTTTTGGTTTTACCCGCCGCGTTGGTACCGCGCTCCAGGGGTCGTCCGGCCAGGGGTGCTTCGGATATCTCCCCTTCAGCTCCTTTTTCACCTCAAAGTAGGAACCGTTCCAAAACCCCTTCAAGTCCTGCGTCACCTGGATCGGCCGGCCAGCCGGCGACAACAGGTGCAAGAGCACCCCTACCCTGCCCGCCGCAATTGTGGGGGTCTCGGCCAGACCGAACAGTTCCTGCAACTTCACCGCCAGTATGGGCAGGTCGCCCGATGCATAATCCAGCCTGATGCGTGAGCCGCTCGGCACGGTCAGGTGCGTGGGCGCCAGTTCATCCAACGCCTGCCGCTTGCGATAATCCGGAAGTCCGGCCAGGGCGTCGGCAAGGGGGAGACCCGCCAGATCCTGGGACGTGCGGGCCTTTTCGAGCCAGGGGGTCAGCCACTCGTCAAGGCGCTCCAGCAGGGCGTCATCGGACAGGTCCGGCCAATCGTCGTTGGGGAAAGCTGCACGCAGCAGGGCCACCCGTGCCCGGAACTGGCGCGTCGCATCGTCCGGGCACAGCAGGGCGAGCCGCGACTGCCGCACCGCCTCCAGCACCACCGGCACGGCCTCGGCAGCGACGGGAACAAAGGGGCGTGACGAGAGCACTAGCGCCCCGAGACATTCCTCCCTGACCGCAACCACCCTCCCCAGCCGCTCATCCCAGGTTACCCGCCCCCTCTGCTCTATCCGCTGCGCCAATTCCGAACGGAGCAGCGCTTCCGTCACCTCCACGGACAGGTGGATGCCCCCCTCCCCCTGCTCACCGCCGTCAACGGATACGGCTATCAGCAGCGGGCTGCACCGGACCGGGGCAACCGACGCCAGGCGTGCTCCCCGTCCATTGGCCAGCAGGTAGCGCCCCCCTTCGGCCTCACGCAATCCCGCCACCCGGTCGGGATACGCAGACAGCAGGAGACGGCAGAGCGTGTCCGCATCGACGCCGAACGTTCCGGCAGAGCCCATCAACCTTCGTAATTGCAGCGAGACCCGCTCGACCCCCTTCATGGCCGAGATATCGGCGCTCTCCGGGGTACGTCCGGTCATGCGCCATTCCCGCAGCATCTCCAGCCTGTCCCCGATATCCAAAACAGCGTCATGTCTGCCCACCGGTCCACGCCTGACAATATCCCGTTCGGAGAGCAGGGCCGCCAGATCGCACCCCATGTCGGGAACGCCAAGCTCCCGAGACCGCAGCAGCAATCGGGCCAGGCGGGGATGCACCGGCAACCCGGCCATGGCGCGCCCCTGTGGGGTGATCCGCCCGGCACCGTCCAGGGCAGAAAGTTCGCCCAATAACTGACGGGCAACCGCCAGGGCCGCATCGGGCGGCGGGTCGAGCCAGGCCAGGCCGGACGGGTCGGAAACGCCCCAGGCGGTCAGTTCCAGCAGCAGGGGCGCCAGATCGGTGTCCAGTATTTCCGGGGGCGTGTGGGGTGTCATGGCGCTCAGGGTATGGCGGCTATAGAGGCGATAACAGACGCCCGGACCAAGCCGCCCCGCCCTCCCCTTGCGCTGCGCGGCGGACGCCCCGGATTCCCGCACCGTGACGAGCCGGTTCATGCCGCTGGACGGATCGTGCCGCAGCCGGCGCGACAGGCCGCTGTCGATCACCACCCCCACCCCCTCGATGGTCAGGCTGGTCTCGGCAATGCTGGTGGCCAACACGACCTTGCGCCTGCTGCCCGGCAGGATGGCCCGCTGTTGCTCGTCAAAGGGTAGATCGCCGTACAACGGATGGATGGAGATGCCGCGCTCCGCCAGCCCCGCATCAGCCAAGCGGGCAGCGCAGGAGCGGATCTCGCCGGCGCCGGGAAGGAACGCCAGCAGATCGCCTTTTGTCTCGGCCAGGGCGCGCACAATGGCGGCTGACATGCGGCCGGGAAGCGGTCCGTGCGGCTGATCCTCCAGGTAGATCTCCTCAACCGGAAACGTGCGCCCGCTGGATGAGATCACCGGCGCGTCGCCCATCAGGCGGGAAAGCGGCTCGCACTCCAGGGTCGCCGACATGACCAGGATCTTCAGATCAGGCCGCACCTGCCGCTGCACATCCAGGCAAAGCGCCAGCCCCAGGTCGGCATGGATGCTCCGTTCGTGGAACTCGTCGAAGATCACCATCCCCACCCCTTCCAGCAAGGGGTCGTTCTGGATGCGGCGCGTCAGGATCCCCTCGGTGACCACCTCGACGCGGGTTGCTGCCGACAGTTTGCTGTCAAAGCGGATCGAGTAGCCAACGGTCCGTCCCACCTCTTCCCCCAGGCCGGCAGCCATCCAGCGGGCAGCGGAAACGGCGGCCAGGCGGCGCGGTTCCAGCATGACGATGCGCCCCGCCTGGGGCGGGATGATATCGAGCAGCGCCAGGGGCACGCGGGTGGTCTTGCCCGCACCGGGCGGGGCGTGCAAAACGGTATTGGGGTGATTACCAACGGTGCAGAGCAGGTGGGGGAGTATTTCGTCGATAGGAAGAGGAGACTTGAGATTCACGGTATACTGGTCACTTCGCGTACTGTTTGTCTTCTTCAAGGATATGATGCAGGAGCCAGTCTCCCAGAAAAATGATCAGTTCACGGGTCAGTTCCCGTTGGTCGTCAAGCTTCACCCGCTGCAGTTCGCTGATCTTGTCCAGATACATCCTGTGCTTGGCCATGTGCTCGTCCAACCCCTGGTAGTCGGTATCCCTCATGAATTGCTCTTCCGCGGAGAAATGATAGGAGCTGTACTGGATCAGTTCATCGATGATCGGCCGCACGGAATCGAGCGTTTCAGCGGTCATCACCGAGTCGTAGAGCCGGTTGATGATGCCGACAAACCGTTTGTGGTGTTCGTCGAGCCTTTCAAAATGTACGGAGTAGTTTTCTTTCCATTGAATGAGCGGCATCACGGGCCTCGTTTGGCAAGCGAATCAGGGGGTAAACGTGTCTATAATCTTGGTAAGTATATCCAGGTTTGCCTTGGTCAGCAACCACTACTGTTGCCTTTCAGTCATTCTTTTCTTCAAGGATGGGCGAGGTTTTTCTGATGATCCGGGTATGCCGGGGGGGGATGGAGAGGGGACTGAGTGGCTGGTTAGTAGAGCGCTTCACTGGCGTGCAGCAGCAATCGCCGAAAGGATCGCGCCTAGTCCAAAGGCAAATGAAAGTACGAACTGGCCAAACATCGCTAGTGTCGTTACCAAACCTTTCACCACCGCATCGCCCATCTGGCCGGGTGAAACGGTTGCTGGCATAATCGGGCTGGAGGCTACAGCATGCAGCACAATGTACGAAATTAGTGATAACGACAGGCCAACCCACCAGGGCAGCTTGCTTGCAATATGGATCACATCTTCAAGAGGGCTTGTTTTATGTCGCGCCATTGTTTGACCTTTGAATAAGCTTGATCTCAATCGGCAAATGTCAAAACCCAAGAAACATATCGCCTGATAAGTCAAACTCTGGGAGTTCCCTGGCAAAGCCAGAGGTTTACCCAGAGGACATTACCTCGTCATGCGCGCTGCCCTTGGTAGGCTGTTGCATGTGGCAGCGGCCTCATCTCCGATTAGATTGACGACCAATTCAACCTGGTGTGTTGGAACTCTCATGCGTGCATCACGGAGTGCATTAAGAATCGCATTTATCTGTCCAGCCTTTCCCAAGACAGTCTTAACAACATTATGGGTCAGCAAGTCCACTGTTGATACGACTGCTAGTTCAGGGAATTCTCTTTCGCAAATAATCCTGGCCTTTCTTTCGTCAATCATTGCAGCAGCGCCAGTTTCGTGAGCGTAACCAATAGTCGCGGCCTCGCCGTCATCCAGTGTGCAAGAGGCCGAACCCTCTACTAATGAGGAATATATGGCGTTACCGATATCACCGAGATGAACAAGATTTACGGCGCCAGAGTCAACCAATACCTGAAGCTTTTTGTCATCGCTATGCCCGTTACGCGCTCCAGCCACGAGTTCGGCAAAGGCAATCGCTGTCACGACAACGGAACCCTCATATGCCCGGATGATATCTGATGCACACCCTGTAGCATTCAGATTAATGATAACACTGGCATCAGCAACCAGCATGGGATGGGTATTAATGGGAAAGCTTGAAGAGTTCATTTGCCTCGCTTTCCTCTAATTCCACTCCGTCAAGAACCATTCTGGTTTCGTGCCGGTCAAGTTGCAGGAGCCTAGCAAGCTGACCTTCGCTGTAGAATCCACGCCTCGATGCCTCTCTTGCCAGCAGCGCAAGTCGTGGTGGTACTGGACCTTGCACTATCGCCGAACTGAGGTGTCTTTCAGGTAACCCGCCCAATACTTCTCGTGCTTGTTCATCGGTAATACCACCATTTGCGACAAACCAATCCCACGTGCCTGCCTTTGCCAGTTCAAGTTCTTCAAGTCGCCGAACCATTGCTTCTCGCGAAACACTGAAAGCGTGTGCAAGGAGAATGATGTGCCTACGCGTCAGATGTGATTGGCCAGATGTTATTTCTGCAAACCGCTGCCGTACGGCACGTGCAGGCGTGAGGAAGCATCTTGCAAAGCAGTCTGCATAGCGTTCCTCACGAGAAGACGCCTTCTCCTCCTCAACTAGTACTTCAGGTTGCCTGCGGGTACTCACAAAATGTGCGAGTTCATGAGTACCGCTTTGCCTCAACCGATCAACTGGATGATTCGCATTCAAAAGTATGCAAGCGCCGGCAGTCTCGTCATAAGCAAAAAGCCCGGACACCTTACTATCAAGTCGCCTGATATAGACCCGAATGCCAAGTTGGAGATCAAGAATCGAGATGATATCGAGGACAGGCCCGGCACCCAGACCCAACCAGTCGCGTAATTCCTGTGAGTTCTGTTCCGCCTGTGCCCTTACATCACCCGGAAGAATAGGTCTCTCGGGTGGATAGTTTCGTGCACGCTCTATTCCGAGCATATTCTCTAACTCCACTTCGGCACGCACGAGATCATTGAGTAGGCGCGTTGAGTCCTCGATAGCTTTGCCGGGGCTCTGAGTAAGCTTGCGAAAACGCGGCACCATATCAAGATGAACAGCTTCACGTCTTAATATGGCATTTGCCGAAGTTTTGTAGATAACAGCTAAACGTTGCAGTTCGTCCATCCGCGCACGTCTCTGCCCCTGTTCAATCGCAACAATGGTCGTCCGGGCTACATCAATCGCTTTCGCGGCATCGGCCTGGGTTATCTTGACCGACTCCCTTGCAAGGCGCAAGCGCTCTCCGATTTCAACGTCTGAAAGTTTTTCGGTGTGCTTGGTCATTTGTCAACCTGTAACCACTGATGCACAAACGAATGTGCCCCCAGTGAATCTAAATAGTTTTGCCATTCATTTGCATGCCTTCGTAGAAGGTTTCTCAGACTCGACTCGGCATCATCATATGTCATATCAAGGGAAGGTGCAATTAAGAGCGCATGCCTCTTGACGATTCGAGCGGCATCAGCCTCCGCCATATCAGCCAAGTTATCCATATGTAAAATTCCTCCGATCGCATACTCCCGGAAGGAGGGCGAGCCCCCCCTGGCAAACCTCTTGTCAATGGCTTCGTCAAAAGATTTTGCTCTCATGTCTGAAGTAATATAAACACCCAGTTCCTCCACTAATCCAGCCGCATGTACGCTGACTCGTCTTAGCATACATGCGGCACATATGCCACATTGACGAAGTTTGCTATCAAGTGAACACATGTTATTTCCTTGCCAGCATGATCGAGTTTTCTCCCAATCACTTCCACCTGAAATTGAAACCATCTCCCGTAGCGTTTCTCCTTTTGTGTACCAAATTCGCGGAAAAGAAAAACGAATTCGCGTCCCAAGCAGGGCATTAATGAATTTTTCCATCCTTCGCGCAAACAGCGGGTGATTTCGGTAATCCGGATATCCATGCCCAACTAATAACAGAGCAGGCCCTATTGCTCCTTGTCCGCTTTCGGGAATAATAATCTCTTCAGCTTCTGTCAGATAAGCGGCTATGGATGTTATTAAAGAAAACTTGAAACCGCGGCTGCGGGCACTTGACTCCCTATTTTGGTTTGGACAACTTACTTTGTAGGGCACCGTCGTAAATGGTTTCCGACTCTTGATTTCATCCTTTTGCTGGTCCCATTTTTTTGACCCAACTCGTACGCGAACCAGCGTTTCACCGTATGATTTATGAAGAATTTCTGCAACAGCACGTGAGTCCATACCATCGCTATATGCAAGAAGAGCCTGGGTCTTAACTGGCAGCTTAAAAAGATATTCATGCGGCGGTTCAGGCGCTCTGGTTGATCGTTGAACAAATTCGAAATCCCAATAATCACCGGTTAGAAACTCAAGTGCGTCTTGTAAGGCTGTGAACACATTTGGTGCTGTCCATTGTTTGGGATTATGTACCGGGATACGGAGAGAAATTCGGCGAGTCCATCCAGTAGAAGGCCGCTTGATAATCTTGTCGCTATACTCGACGGCAGCGGAGACTACCATTGCATCAAAGATCACAGGTTCCCACTTGGCAAAGGCATAAGATTCGAGCCGTTCAGTGGAAAAACTGAAATCTCGCCCCATATCCAGCGTAGTTCGCCCTTTCCGCGCGCACCCGCCCGGCTCGACGACATCAATGCTTATTTCTGGAAGGTTCCGGCCGACCCGAATATCAGTTTTCATAATGGTGGCCCCTCATCAAGCCCTGTACGTTTCGTCAAGCCAACTCTGGTCATCCGAGTGGCTTTGCCGAGCATTATTTCAGATGCAAGCTCAGAGCAAGAGACAGAGTTCCAGGCCGTTTTCAAACTTGTCCGGATATTTATTGCGCTCCAAGATTCTTTCCGCTTGCAGTGTTCTTCGATTGAGTTGCGAGCACTCGAATAAATTGCTTCTGAAGCATTTTCTAGCGCCATTACAGCAGCCTGATCTCCGGTCAACCCATTGGCATTGGCTTCAATTACACAGTCTAGGAGTATGTTGCCCGCAGTCGAGCCTGGGCAGATTCTTCGGAGTCCCTCAAGTTTATCGACACAATTTTCGTGAAAAAGAGAAGGCTGTCCATCACTCCTTAATATACTGAGGACTTGCGGCATCGGTGCCTCTCGCAAGTCATTAATAAGCGCACTATAGAGAGCTTCAACAATCTCGCCAGGCGAGAACGATGGCGTTACAACCCGCTCCAACACTTTTCTCCAATGCCGCCGTAAAGGCAAGCTTCTATGAGGTCCGTCACTCATATCAATTCTCCAATGTCAGAAATATATTATTTTTTACCTGACATTGTCAAGAACAATAATTACAGCAATAACTTTTTTTAACCACACTTGATCGTGCTTAGCATTTTCGGGAATCGCTGTAGCATAGTGGTATTTTGTTGTATATAAAGAGCGATACGAAACATAATTAACGACTTGGACGAGGAAGCCATGAGCAATCCACCAGAAGATCAATTACTCTTTTATATCGGCTGGATGGCTGATTCATTTGCACGGCTTGAGTCAAGGGTTATCGACTGTTTTACATATCTCATCAACCCCGAGAATCCAAGGATCGGTCAAGTGATAAGTGACCGCTTGTCGCTGAACCAGACCATTAGTTTAATCGGAGCTATTTTGAAGGAGACACAGGATGCTGAGGCATGCAGAGAGTTTGCTTTGATTTCAAAAGAATTAGAGAAAGCTGCTGCCTTGAGAAACGACATCCTGCATTCCTCATGGGCAACACCCTCCGCTAATGATGTGATCGACTGCGACATTATTCAAGAAAGGGCAAGAAAGAGACATATGGGGCTGACCGGACACGCCCTGAACGAGCTAATGCGCAAAATTGAAGATGGCACCTTTTTCATCCAAAAGGTTGAAATTGAGGTTGCCGAGTTCTACAGGCTTTACGAGAATAAGGGTAATTCCGCATAAACCCGTGGGGACAGGCTTTGCATATGGTGATTTATATTTCGAGGACTACATCATTTCCTCGACTTCTTCCTTCCCTTCCCTGCAAGCCTTTCATCATCCTTCTTATCAACAACAGGCACCGCCGCCATCGGCAAAAAACTCTCCCCGGTAACTACACTCCTGCCGGTCTTCTCCTCCAACTCCACCCGCGCCTTCCGGGCGATGCCGCCGCCCTTCTTTCCGGCAACCTCGTTTTCAACCATGCCGGTGGCCTCCATTGTCTCTGCTATCTGCCTGGTAGAAAGCTCGGCCAGTGCGGTAAAAATCAACTCCGCCTCGCTCATGTGGTCACGCAGATTCTGGGTCTTCAACCCCTTGAGCTTCTTATGCTCCTTGACGCCGACCCCGGCCCACTCCTGATGGATGATATTGGTAAGGATGGCAAACTCGGACTCCTTCCTGATGTCATGCTCTTTCCAGTAATCCGTCAGCTTGTTGCGGGTCTCCTGCCCCATCATCCGCTGCTGAATCCACTTTTCGCTTCTGCCGTGCTGCTGCCAATATTCCCTGGCCCGATCCAGCGAGCGCGCCGGGTCGGCCATATCCTGCATCCGCTCATAACCTACCCTGGCCAACCACATCTTGATCGGCTCGGCCTTGGGGCTGGGGACCGACTGGATCAGACGCAGCAGGGTTTCCGGGCTGGCGACATCGGCAAGGTATTTCTTTCCGTCAGCCGCCTCCAGTTTCAGTCGGTTACATTTTGTAACCGACTCGCTACCTTCCTTGTTTAGGCGATTTTTTAATACTTTCCAGTAGTTTCTTGCCGCTTGAAAATCCGGCTGTTGCAACAATGCCTGGATGATATCGACCACGGAGAAATACCAGGTTTCGGTTTTCTCGTCATAAACCCTGCGGATTTTGTAATCTTCAAAAACTGCCAGCTTGCTCTTCATGCCAGCCTCCCGCACAAGACAAAATGCAAAAAAGCCTCCCAACCGGCATTCTCCCCGGTTCAGCGGCCTCTATAATCGTCCGATTCTCCCATCCGTTTATCCCCCACGCCATCACATAAAAAAACACCCTCATCCCACCGACACCTTAATAACAGAAATTATAAGTAATTACAAAAGTTTAATTCTTTCATTAGGTTACATTTACCAGCATCAACTTTACCGTGCTGAATAAACAAAAGGCCCGGACGGATATCCGGGCCTTTCAAAACAAATAGTCAAAACCAGTGATCCACGAAATACACGAAAATCACGAAGGGAAACTATGATTCTCTAAGGATACATTATTAAACCGTTACCTGCTCCGGTGTCACACTCAGACGCAAACCAACGCCATGCAGCAGATTGAACAAGGTGCGGATTTCGGGATTGCCACGGTTAGACAAGGTACGATAGAGACTTTCCCGGTTCAGGTGCGCCTTCTCCGCCACGGCCTTCATGCCGCCGTTTGCCTCCGCAATATTCCGAAGCGCAAGCAGAAAGGCCTCCTTATCTCCCTCTTCGAGAGCCGCGTTCAGATATGCCGCTGCTTCCTTGGGGTCTTTCAATGCTTCAATCAAATCTTTCTGATATTCCGTAATCCGTGCCATGTTACTGCCTCCTTCTGTGATCGTGCAGGTAGCCTATGGCCTGAGCAATGTCCCGTTTCTGCGTGTCCTTGTCGCCTCCGACAAGAAGCAAAACAAGCCTGTTTCCCTCTTTGGCAAAATAGACACGGTATCCCGGCCCGTAGTCAATTCGTAATTCCCAGACCCCTTCGTCAACCAGCTTGTGATCCCCAAGGTTCCCCAGACGCGCACGGTCAAGTCGGACACGAACCCTTGCCCTTCCGTTAACATCTCGCAAGGCTTCAAGCCATTCCTTGAACGGCGCCTTTCCCTCCGAGGTTTTGTAGTAGTCAATTTCGTATGTGAATACTTGCTCACTCATATATTAGCCTATAAGCTACAGAGTAGCAACAGTTTCAATCGGTGACAATTTGTCACCGACTCGCTGCCTTCTTGTTAAAGCGGTTCTTCCATCCCTCACAACCTGATCAGATCCTCGTGTTCCTCGTCATGGGGGTTGATGTGGATCATCACGTCACCCACGTTGGGGAACCCGTCGAAGATCAATTTCTTTACCCGGGTGGACACATCGTGGGATTCCTTGACGGTCATGGCAGGGTCCATGTCCAGCTTGAGGTCGATGATCATGTACTGCCCCGAACGCCGGGCACGGATGTCGTGGACGTGCTCCACCCGTTCGACCCCCTCGGCCAGACGCGTCACCTCGGTGATGAAATCCGGCGGCGCACTGCCGTCCATAAGGTCGTGGGCCGCGTCCCGGAAGGTTTGGTAGCCGATGTGGAGGATAAAGAAGGAGGTCAGCCCGGCGGCAAGCGGGTCCATGAAGCCGAAACCGAAAAAGGCGCCGATAACGCCCACCAAGGTAGAGATGGAGGTGATCGCGTCCTTGCGGTGATCCTTTGCTGTGGCCAGCAGGGCCGGGCTTTCCAACTGTTTTCCGGTCTTAAAGGTAAAACGGTAGAGCCATTCCTTGACCAGGATGGTGAAAAACGCAGCAAGAACGGCGATCAGGCCGGGCGACTTGAAGTCGCGGTCGATGATGGAGTGGATGGAATCCGACAAGATCCAGATGCCGGTGACGGTGATCACCAGCGCGACCAGGATCGCCGCAAGGGACTCGGCCCGGCCGTGACCGTAGGGATGCTTCTCGTCGAACGGCTTCCTCCCGAGCTTGAGCGCTATTATGGTCGAGAAGATGGCCACGAAATCGCAGGCGCTCTCGATACCGTCGGCAAATACGGCATCCGACCGGCCCCAGTAACCGGCGCCCAGTTTAAAAATCATCAGAACCGCATTGATCCAGAAGCCGATCCAGATGATCCTGTCCGCACTGTCAAATCGCTCGTTTCGCTGCATCCAATCACTCCGCCGGGCGCAGATCCTTTACCCGGAGCTGCAAAGTCGTACTGCCGTTCCATTCGTTCAACTCGGGAAAAAATGCCACGTCCACCAATCCCGGTGTCTCCCGCTCCGCCATGCGAAAGGCAATGGCATTGAACGTGAAACCATCCCTTGCCAGGCGCAGGCGCAGATGCCCTCCACCCACCGTCCGGCGCTCCGTGACCGTCATACCGCGCATGACCAGCACCGGTTCGGGGTTGCCGGAGCCGAACGGCTCCAGCCGCTTCAACTCCAGGGCGATCTCCCTGGTAATATCCTCCGGTTGCACCTCAACGTCAACCTCTAGTCGCGGCACAAGATCATCATCCGTCAGCAACCTGCCCGCCTCGGCCTCGAAGGCGGCGCAAAACGCAGCCACGTTCTCTGTCCGCAGGCCTACGCCTGCAGCATGGCGGTGTCCGCCGAAACGTTCCAGGCAGGGCGCGCAGGGTCCGAGGGCATCCAGCAGGTGAAAACCGGGGATGCTGCGCCCGGACCCCTTGGCGCTGCCGTCCTCTCCAAGCGCAATCAGAATGGTCGGCCTGTGATACCGCTCCACCAGCCGCGAGGCTACAATACCCACCACCCCCTGATGCCAGGTTTCGGAGGCCAGGACAATGCTCCGGCGCTGGGGATAATCGCCGGCCGATTCGACCATGGCAACCGCCTCGTCAAAGATCTGCCGTTCAACAGCCTGTCGTTCGGCATTGGCGCTATCCAGTTCGGCGGCGATTGCGCTGCATTCATCCGGGTTCTCGCTCAACAGCAGATCCACGCCGGGCACGGCGCTTTCCATACGGCCGGCGGCATTGAGACGCGGCCCCAGTCGAAAACCGACCTGGCCGCAGGTCACGTTCCCTGTTACACCGGCGACCCGTTTGAGCGCCTGAATCCCCGGCTTTGCGGAACAGGAAAGCTGCTTGAGACCATGATGGGCATAGATGCGGTTCTGGCCGGTCAGCGGCACCACGTCGGCAATCGTGCCCAGGGCCACGAGATCGAGCCACTCGCGCAGATCGGGTTCGGTCCCTTCCCCAAATGCCCCTTGGTTCCGCAACGCCGCTCGCAGGGCAATCAGCAGATTGAAGGCCACACCCACGCCGGCCAGGGACTTGTACGGGTAGCAGCATCCCGGTTGCAGCGGATTCAAGACGGCACTGGCGTCAGGTATCGTCTCTCGTGGGGAATGATGATCGACGATGATGAGATCGACACCCCGTTCGCGGCAAAATATCACCTCGTCCACCGCCGTGATGCCGCAGTCAACCGAAACGATCAGGTCGGCGCCAAGGGCGATGATCCGCTCAAGGGCATCCGTGTTGAGGCCATAGCCGTCATCAAAGCGATTGGGGATAAAATAGCGACATTCCACGCCGGACAGCCGCAGAAAGGAGACCAGCAGGGCAGTGCCGGTGATACCGTCAACATCATAGTCGCCGTAGATGCAGACCGTCTCCCGATTGCGGCGTGCCGACACAAGCCGGTCAACAGCCGCTGCCATGCCGCGCAAGAGATACGGATCGAGCATGGCGGAAAGCGAAGGTGCCAGGAACCGGCTGACCTCCTCCGGCGCAGCAATGCCCCTGGCAACGAGAATCCGGCCGATCAGGGGATGCAACGCAGACATGCCGGCTACGACAATGGCCGCACCTACATCCGTGTTTTTTAGTTCCCAGCGCTTCCGCATGCAATAAATCTCCAAAAAAAAATCCCCCGACCGGCGGGGGATTTTTCTGCTACTTCATGGCCGGCTTCGTGCCCGGACCCAACTTTTCCATCATCCCCCTGATCTGGGTCGCTGTGGCGCTGTTGGGGTCGTACTTGAGATACTGATTCCAGACGGCAGTGGCCTTATCCGGCTGTTTCAGATCCATGGCATAGACAATGCCCATGTTGTACAGGCTCTGCAGGTGATTAGGCTCGATCTTCTGAGCCTTCTCGAAATTGGCAAGCGCCTTGTCGTACCACCCGACCTTGCGGAACATGACCCCCTGGTCGGTAAGGACATTGGGATTGTTGGGCTGGATCTCCAAGGCCTTGCCATAGGCATTGATGGCCTTTTGTGCCTGCTCGGTGTCGAAATAATCGTTGCCCAGGGATATCCAGGCATTCAGGTTCTTGGGATCACGGGCAACGATCTTCTCACCCTCGGCGATGCGGCGCGCATAGTCGGTCGGCGACCCTGCTCCCGCGGGAATTCCGGCAGCCTCCTGCATAGGCTTACCGGCCGTACTCATGGTGCCGATGAGGTACCCACCCAGGAAACCAACTACCAAGGCTACTACTGCAATCAATATCGATTCTTTTTTCAACGGGATGTCTCCTTGTATGTCTGCAACGGATCAGGCCTTTTCCGCGCCTTGTTTCGCAAGGGCACGATTTTCGAGCAGCACCACAATGGGGCTGGCAACGAAGACCGACGAATAGGTGCCGACCAGCACGCCGATCAGCAGCGCGAATGAAAAGTCGTGGATCACCTCTCCGCCGAAAAAGAACAGGGAGGCGGATGCCAGGAACACGGTCAGGGAGGTGACAATGGTCCGGGAGAGCACCTCGTTGATGCTCTGATTGAAGATGGTCTGCATGGCACCCTTGAGATTTTTGTGCAGGTTCTCGCGAATACGGTCGAATACCACCACCGTGTCGGTCAGCGAATAACCGGCAATGGTGAGCACCGCCGTGATGAAGAGCAGGTTGATCTCCTTGTTCATCACGTAAAACACGGCAAACATGGCCAGGCAATCATGCATGGTAGCCAGTGTGGCGCCGATTCCGAACTTGAGGTCAAAACGCCAGGCGATGTAGAGAATGATTCCCAGAAACGATATGGCAACCGCAACCAGGGTATCCTTGCGCAGTTTGTCGCCAATGGATGGGCCTATCTCGGTGGTGCTCTCCACCACGAATGCGTTGCCGGGATAATCCTTTTTGAAGGCCGCCTGGACGGCATCGGTCGGTTTGCCGAGCGCGGCGCTGGCGCTTTTGTCGATCTTGATCAGGAGCTTGTTCCCATCCGTGATCTCCTGGAGATCCACCTTTGTAATGCCGTTGTTATGGAGCGCCTTGCGCGCATCGGCAGTCGGCATCGGCTTGTCGAATTTGAGTTGCATGGCGGTGCCGCCGGAAAAATCGATCCCCATGTTGGCGGCGCCGCGGCCGATCTGGATGATGCCGATGATCCCCACAATGGCGATGATCGATGAGATGACAAACGAGATATTGCGCTTGCCGATGAAGTCTATGTTGGTCTTGCCCAGAAGTTCCATGTACGGTGCTCCCCCTATATGCTCAGTTTCTTGGCTGTTCCCTTGGCAAGGAACAGGTCAAAGGTCACCTTGGTGCCGATCAGCGAGGTGAACAGGTTGATGATGACACCCAGGCTGAGGGAAACGGCAAACCCCTTTACCGGACCGGTGCCGAACTGGAACAGCACCGCCGCGGTGATAAGGGTGGTGATGTGGGAGTCCATGATGGTCATGAAGGCCTTGTCGTAGCCGGCATCCAGAGCCGCCTTGGGTGTCTTGCCCAATTTGAGCTCCTCACGGATGCGTTCGAAAATGAGTACGTTCGAGTCCACCGACATACCGATCAACAGGACGATGGCGGCAATACCCGGCAGGGTAAGGGTTGCCCCAAGGGCCGCCAGCGCACCCATCAGATACACCACGTTCAACACCATACCAATGTTGGCCACCATGCCGGAAAGCCGGTAATAGATCGCCATGAACAGCACGACCAGCACGACCCCGATCAGGCCGGCCATCAGCCCTTTATGGATGGAGTCCTGCCCCAAGGAAGGACCGACGGTCTCGTTCTGGATGATCTTGACCGGAGCGGGAAGCGCGCCGGCCCGCAGTACGATGGCCAGGTCTGAGGCGGTCTTTTCGGTGAAATTGCCGGAGATCTGGGCACTGCCGCCGGAGATGCGCTCCCGGATAACCGGAGCAGAATACACATTATTGTCCAGGACAATGGCAAAGCGCTTGCCCACATTGGCAGCGGTCACCTGATCAAACAGCTTGGCGCCCAGGGAATTGAATTCTATGGCTACATAGGGCTGGTTGAACTGGGAATCGATACGCACCTGGGCATCGGTCAGCAGGTCGCCGGTAATGAGCGACTTCCTCTGCACGACATAGGGTATCTCGGATACCGCGCCGGTGGCCTGATCCACGGTCTTTTCCTTGAGCAGCTCCGCATCCTCGGGAATGCTCGCGGATGTGGGAGGAATGTCCTCACGGACCATCTTGAACTCCAGGCGGGCCGTTTTGCCGATCAGGTCGATGGCGCGCTGGGGGTCCTTGATGCCGGGCAACTGAACCACGATATGGTTGATCCCCTCGCGCTGGATAACCGGCTCGGACACGCCGAACTGGTCGATCCTGTTGCGAATGGTCTCCAGGGCCTGGGCAACCGCCTTGTCCTTACGGTCCTGGGCATCCTTGTCGTTGATCCGCAGGTTCAGGGCAACAAAGCCGCCTTCGTCGTAAGTGGGGCTCAATTCGTAACCGGGATACTTGTCCTTGAGCAGTTTCTGGACACCCTCCGCGGTTCCCTTGTCATAGACGACGACAACAACCTTGTCGGAGCCCACACGGTTGATCCGCTTAAAGCGGAGGTTCTTACTGTTCAGCGTGTCTTCCAGGTCGGTGGCTACGAGATCCAGCGACCCTTCCACCGCTTTCTGGGTATCCACCTCCAGCACCAGATGCGTTCCCCCTTGCAGGTCAAGACCCAGATGGATCTTGTCCTTGGGCAAAAGCCCGCCCCACCACGACGGCATTTTGGCAACCAGTGTGGGGGTCAGGTAGAGAAACGACAGAAGAACGAAGATGAATATCAGGCTTATGCGCCAGCCAGTTCCTTTCGGCATGAAGCTCGGTCTCCCTTCGGTTTGATCCTGCTAGTCTTTTTTGATAGAGGCGATGTAGCTCTTGGTGATCTTGATGTTGACCCCGGTGGCGATCTCAAGGGTAACGATGTTGTCATCCACACCGTTCACCTTGCCATGAACCCCGCCCGCGGTTATTACACTATCACCTTTTTTGAGCGCGTCCAGAAGCGCCTTGTGTTCCTTGGCCTTTTTCTGCTGTGGACGGATCAACAGGAAATAGAAGATGGCAAACATGAACACCAGGGGAATGATCTGCTGAAAAGCCGCCATCCCGCCGCCCGCGCCTGCCCCGCCACCTGGGGGTCCTGCCATTGCAAATGCTAATCCAAACATTGAACTATCCTCCCTTAACAATTTGATGTTGTGCTTGATTACAGTAGTATTCACGGCGAAACGTGGTGAACCTGTCCTCTTGGATCGCCCGCCTCATCCGTTGCATCAGATCAAGATAATAATACAAATTATGATAGGTGTTCAAGTGTGATGCCAGTATCTCGCCGGCTCGATACAGGTGCCGCAGATAGGCACGCGAATAATTCCGGCAGACGTAACAGCCGCACTCGGGGTCCAGCGGCCCCTCGTCCTCCTCGTAGACCTTGGCCTTGATATTGATGCGCCCCTGGCGGGAGAAGAGCATGCCGTTCCTGGCGTTGCGAGTCGGCATGACGCAATCAAACATGTCATAACCGTGCCAGACAGCCTCGATCAGATCCTCGGGAGCGCCGATCCCCATGATGTAACGGGGGCTGTCAAGGGGCATCAACGGGGCGCAGCATTCCATGACCCCGTACATCTGTTCCTTTTCCTCACCAACAGAAAGCCCGCCCAGGGCATAACCGTCAAAGCCGATGGAACGGATGTCGTCAAGGCTGCGGGCCCGCAGTTCGTGGTGCATGCCACCCTGAACGATGCCGAAGAGCTGTTGTCCCTCTCGGTGATGCGCCTCCTTGCAGCGCCGCGCCCAACGGGTGGTCAGCTCCAGCGAGCGTTCGACATACGCGTAATCGGCCGTTGCCGGCGGACACTCGTCGAAGCACATGATGATGTCCGCACCCAGCGCCTCCTGAATCCCGATCGCCAGTTCAGGCGTCAGCACATGGGTGGAACCGTCCAGATGGGACTGAAAGCGAACGCCGTCCTCGCTGATCTTGCGCAGTTCACCCAAGCTGAAAACCTGGAAACCGCCGCTGTCGGTCAAGATCGGCCGCTGCCAGTTCATGAAACGGTGCAGGCCGCCCATCTTTTCCACCAGCCGGTGCCCCGGCCTCAGGTAGAGGTGGTAGGTATTGGCCAGTATGATCTGAGCGTTGACCGCCAGCAGGTCTTCCGGGGTCATGGCCTTGACCGTGGCATTAGTCCCTACCGGCATGAAGATGGGGGTTTCGATCTCGCCGTGAACCGTTTTCAAAGAGCCGAGGCGCGCCCCGCATGAGGCGTCCCTGTGAAGTACCGTAAAATTTTCCGACACGCGACCCCTCATCGTATCAGCATGGCATCGCCATAGCTGTAAAACCTGAAACCGCGACAAACCGCCTCGCGATACGCTTCAAAGACATGTTCACGTCCGGCAAAAGCCGAAACCAGCATGAGCAGTGTCGACTCCGGCAGATGAAAATTGGTCACCAATGCGTCCACGACCTTGAACCGGTAACCGGGATAGATAAAGATATCCGCCTCTCCATCACCCGCATTGATCGTTCCATCATCGTTGGCGGCATATTCCAGCGTCCGGGCCGTTGTGGTACCCACCGCCACAACCCTGCTTCCCCGTGCCCGTGCGGCACGAACGGCGTCAGCCGTGGCCACGGGAAGGGAGTACCGTTCGGTATGTATGCGGTGGTCCTGAACGCGTTCCACGCGGACCGGAAGAAAGGTTCCCAGACCGGTATGCAGGGTTAGGGCCGCGGTTTCGATCCCCTTCGCCTCCAGTTCGGCCAGCAGTTCCCGCGTGAAGTGGAGACCGGCCGTCGGCGCCGCTACCGCTCCGGGTGTGCGGGCGTACACCGTCTGGTAGCGTTCCCTGTCCTGTTCGTCATCACCGCGCTGCAGATACGGGGGCAATGGTATGTGCCCTTCCCGCTCCAGCCAGGTATCAAATGGTTCCTGTCCCCGGAACTCCACCTGCCAGGAATCGTCATCCAGCCGGGTGCGCATGATAGCAGACATACCCGTCGCAAGGTTGATCACCTGACCCGGTCGAAACCGTTTCGACGCCTTGAGCAGGCACGACCAGCATTCCGGTTCTCCCTCCACACGGCGAAGCAGGAAAATCTCGACCTGCCCGCCCGACTCTTTCCGGCCCAATATCCGGGCCGGAATTACCCGTGTGTCGTTCATCACCAGCAGGTCACCAGGTGAAAGATAGGCGCCGATATTCCCGAACCGGTCTTCGTCGATCTCTCCGGTATGCCGATTCAGCAGCATCAGGCGGGATGCATCCCGGTCAGGAACCGGATAACGAGCGATCTGCTCCGGCGGGAGATGAAAATCAAAATCCTTGACAAGCATGGCAGAAAGACCGTCTCAGCGGATGTCAGAGAGCTTTTTCAACTCAGTGCCGGGATAGTAATAGGAAAGTATTTCGGCATAGCCGAAGCCGTCAAGGGCGCGCTGCTTGGCCCCCCACTGGCACAACCCGACACCGTGCCCATTACCGAGCCCCGAGAAGAATGCTTCCCCGTTGGCGACCTTGACGACGAAATTCGTGCTCTTGATGATCCCATATCCGATCGCCTTGCGGAACTGGTCGCCAGCCACGGCAATCTCGCCGCGTGCCGAAGCGATCACGACATTCTTGAGACGCCCGCGGTTATTGCGGACTCCGCCCCGGATGTCGGTGGCGCCTGAAACCCTGTAGCCTGCCGTCTTCAACCGTTCCTCGATCTCCCTGAGCGTCAGCCGCTGCTCCCAGGCACTGGATGCCGAGGTAAGGCAATACTGGCAATCGACCCCCTTAAGATAGGGAAGGGAGGCACCCCAGACATTCTCGGCCGATTCGGTCTTGCCGCCGCAGCTTGAGTGGTAAAACGCCTGGATAACAGCACCGTTATAGGCCAACACCTCACCCGCGGTTTCCGTGACCGCCCGCCGGGCCCGGCTGTCTTCGATCAGGCAACCCTCGTAAACCTGGTCCATGACCGTTGATTCAAGATGATAGAAAGCGCCTTTCCGGGCGTTTTTCCGATTGATTGCGTAGGTTCTGGCAATAACCGCCTGGGCCTTGACCGCCTCGATGGGCCAGGCGGAAGAAATTTCGCAGTTGATGAGGCCAACCAGGTAGTCTTCCAGCGGAAGCTCGTTGACAACCAGCAACCCCTTATCGCCAGGAGTGATTTCCGTCACGCCTTTGTAGGGTTTCCCATTGACAAAGACAACGGATGATGCCCCGAACGTGAGTCGGCTGAAGTTTGAGTCACCAACACGGAGACCGTATTTAGCCGCTTTGATGGTGACCGGCGTGGAAAGCGCAACCGCCACATCGTTTTCACGCGTGGCCAGGATACCATTCCCGTCCACGGTTACCTCGGCAGCGTTTTTTAGGATCGCAACACGGATTATCTCATTTATTGGACCAGCGCCCGACCTGACAGCCGTTGCCGGTAGTATGAAGGCAATCAGGAAAAGGAGCGTCGCAAGTACGCGCATCGGTAACCCTCGAAAATTTTATGATAGAACCACACATGCATGCTCCATGTCAATTTTTTTGGAATATCGCAAACCCCGGAAAAGAGTCCGGACATGCAGCCCTTCCTGCATGAAGCCTCGGATTTTATAGCATATATTCCCCAATAATGGCTGGCAATATGCGTATACCTATGGTATTTGATTTACAATTCATTCAACGCTGGTATGTTGCTGCATCGGACCTCCCCGTGTACCCATGACGCCATCCTGGAGAGAGTGTGCACCTTTTGAAGAAATTCATATCCTTTACATCCATCACACTGAAGCGCTTCATCTTCACGGCAACCCTGATCGTGTCCGCCGTGACCTTCACAACCGTCATCGGCACCGTTTCCTGGATATTCCTGCGGCAGGCCGAAGACGTTTCCGCCCGGCATTCCATGGCAATGGCACATCAGATACTGGACTCCATCTCCCGGGCAATGGAGAATGGCCGCACCCTTTCCGACATGACAAAGATCCTGGAGGGGTACCAGCGGTCATTCGCGGGGCGTTATACCATTACCATTCTCCCGGGCAGGACGATAAACCCGTCGGCGCCTCCCCTTCCGGACACACATTCGAACCCCGGCAAGGTATTTTCCAATGGCTCGACCATTCACCGGCGCACCTTTACCACATTCGAATATATTTTCCCGCTCAAGGCCGAGGCACAATGTCTCGGCTGCCATCCAACTGCCCGAATAGGCGAGGTCCTGGGCGTACTCGCCATCAACGAAGACATCAGAGCCGACCGGGATGCCTTTTTCAAGAAGGTCTTTCTCTGCTTTTTCCTTTTGCTTCCGATTCCTTTCCTGATGTCATTTTCAGTTTCCCGTTTTGTCAATGCACACGTGGGGGATGCCGTTACCCGGCTACACCGGAAGGTTCATTCCGTCAACAGCATATCCGACCTGACACAACTGGAGATGGATCTGGAGAACGAGGAGCACACGTTTCGTGAACTGGAGGAGATCTTTGGCGAGTTCAGCGCCTTTGTCTCCCGGATCAAGGATGTGGCGGTCGGCAAGGAGATGCTGGAGTTCGAGATCAAGGTTCTGGAACGCTTCATCATCACCTCGGAGGCCATCCGGGACTGGAAGGAGCGGGTCGGTTTCCTGCTGAGCGAAGTCAACAAGGTCATGCCGGCCTACACCATTTTCTGCATCTTCCAGGTCGAAGAGGAGATCTACGACATCGAGATCTTCTGGTCGAGTCCTCCTGACGCATCGACCGAAACTACCATGGAGGATATCATCCGCCACCGGGTCAGCCTTGAAAAACTTCCGTTGATGTCAGCGGCAGCCATCAAGGTCATCAACAACATCGTCAACGCGCATGGGCCGATACTTGCACTCAATCGCCATGAAATCGAGCTGCAGACGAAATCGCTTTTCATGGACATGCCCCAGATCGGGGGGGTGGTCGGGATTGGCGTCCAATCCCAGGTGGTGGTGGACCCGATCCGCTCCCTGGTCATCAACGGCATCCTGACCACCCTGCTCAATGTGGTCGGTTCCATCAAGGCAATCTACAAATACACGAAAGACCTGGAATATTACGCTACCCGCGATCCGCTCACCAACCTCTTCAACCAGAGGGTGTTCTGGGAACTGCTCGGCTATGAGGTCGGCCGTGCCGAGCGCCACGGCTACACATTCGGCCTGCTGGTGATCGATATGGACAATTTCAAGTATGTGAACGACACCTACGGCCACATCGTGGGTGACAAATTCCTCTCCAAGGTCGGGAACACCATCCACGACTGCCTGCGATTGGGGGATATACTGGCGCGCTATGGTGGCGACGAATTCGTGATCGTTCTCCCCGAGGCCGACCAGGAACAGGTCTACATGGTTGCTAACCGTATCAGGGAGGCCTTGGAGGAGATGGTCGTGACAACGGCCGACGAGACAAAGATCCGTGGCACGGCCTCCATCGGCATGGCGGTCTATCCGACCCATGCCCAAACCCCCAAGGACCTGTTCCTGTTTGCGGACAACATGACCTACAAGGCCAAGGGCATGGGGAGAAACTGCATCATCATCCCCACCAGCGATGATGTGATCGAGGTGTTTCAAAAGAGCAGCGAGATGTCGAGGATCCTGCTCCAGGCACTGGAAGAAAAGCGGATCATCCCCTATTTCCAGCCCATCGTCACGACCGGCGACAAGCAGATAAACTGCCATGAGGTCCTGTGCCGGGTAGAGGTCGGTGATAAGGTGATCCCCGCGGCCGAATTCATCGAAATCGCGGAGAAACTCAGCATTGTCAGCCGGCTCGACAACATCCTGATGGAAAAGGTGTTCCAGAAGGTACAAGAGGTGGGCTATGACGGGTATCTGTTCATCAACCTCTCCCCCAAGTCGCTGGTACTCAAGGAGTTTGTCCCCACGATCATAAAATTGGCCCGCACCTACAAGATCCGGCACGAAAAGGTTGTGTTCGAGATTACCGAGCGGGAGACCGTGAAAAACATGACCCTGCTTGAAAGTTTCGTGGTGGATCTCAAACTTGAAGGCTTCAAGTTCGCCATCGACGACTTCGGTTCCGGTTTTTCGTCGTTCCAGTATATCCGCAGGCTTCCCATCGACTTCGTCAAGATCGAAGGGGTCTTTGTGCGTAACATGCTGAACGATCCCAAGGATATGGCCTTTGTCAAGACACTTGCCATACTGGCGCAGGAATTCGGCATCAAGACCATTGCGGAATATATCGAGAGCGAGGAACTGCTGGCCGCCGTTCACGCCCTGGGTATAGATTACGCCCAGGGATACCACACCGGCAAACCGACACCGGAGTTCATCATGCCGGCCGCCCCATCGAACCGTGTCGAAACATAGAGCGACAAACCTGACGGCCTGGCCCGTTCAGCTGTTGTGAGGTAGTCCGTGCCGCCACTTCTCTCCGTTACACACCTGCAAACCTGTTTCACAACCCCATCCGGGATCGTCAGCGCGGTCAAGGGGATCAGCTTCACCATCGACAAGGGCGCTACCCTTGCTCTGGTGGGAGAATCCGGTTCCGGGAAATCCATGACCGCGCTCTCCATCATGCGTCTAGTGCCATCGCCCGGTTTCATCCAATCGGGCCGGATTGTCCTGGAGGGAACGGATCTTCTTGAGCTCTCCGAGGAGGCCATGCGCTCGGTCCGCGGCAGCCGCATCTCCATGGTTTTTCAGGAGCCGATGACCTCACTCAACCCGGTGCTGCGCATCGGTGACCAGGTCATGGAACCGCTCATGCTGCACCGCGGGATGTCCCGCAAGGAGGCTGCCGAAGAGGGGGCCGAACTGCTCCGCAAGGTCGGCATCCCCTCGGCCGGCGACCGCATGGCCGACTACCCCCACCAGTTGAGCGGCGGCATGCGGCAGCGGGTCATGATCGCCATGGCATTGGCCTGCAACCCGGCCCTGCTGATTGCCGACGAGCCGACCACGGCCCTGGATGTCACCATCCAGGCCCAGATACTTGAGCTGATAGATTCCCTCAGAAAGAGCACGGACATGGGTATCCTGCTCATTACCCACGATCTCGGCATTGTCGCCGAACGCGCGGACCATACCTGCGTCATGTATGCCGGACGCATCGTCGAATCGGCCGACAGCAAGGAACTGTTCCGTAATCCCCGTCATCCCTATACCATTGCCCTGCTGGCATCGCTGCCCCAGAATGCCGAGCCGGGCAAGCCGCTGGCCACCCTCTCGGGACAGGCGCCCGACATTGCCGCCGACCTGCCCGGATGCGGCTTTTGCCCCCGCTGCCCCGCTCCCCTCCCGGAATGCAGGCAACAGCTCCCCGAATTGAAGGCTGTGGCGCCCGGACATCTTGTGCGCTGCTGGAGTTGCCAATGACTACCGGGCAGGGCATACTGGGCGGAATCAACCTCCGCAAGCAGTATCATATGAAGAGCGGCCCCTCTTCTCCATCGGGACTGCTTACGGCTTTGGACAGCGTCACCATCCAGGTGTCCCAGGGTGAAACGCTGGGGATTGCCGGGGAATCCGGGTGCGGAAAATCGACCCTGGGCAAGATACTGGCCGGATTGCTCAAACCGGACAGCGGTGAGGTGCGTTTCCACGGCTCACCCATCACGGCGCTTTCACCGGACGCCTCCATCGCCTTTCGCCGCAAGACCCAGATGATCTTTCAGGATCCATTTTCCTCGCTCAACCCGCGCATGCGGGTCGGCGACATAATCGCCGAACCGCTGGTCATTGCCGGCACCGGTTCGGACGCCGACCGCCGTTCCATGGTTGAACGGATCATGGCAACGGTCGGCCTGACCTTGGAGCATTACCACCGTTTCCCCCACGAGTTCTCCGGCGGCCAACGCCAGCGCATCGGCATCGCCCGCGCCCTGGCGGCGTCGCCCGACATCATCATTGCCGACGAACCGGTCTCATCCCTTGACATCTCCATCCAGGCCCAGATCATCAACCTGCTCCAGGCCATGAAAACGGAATACCGCCTGTCCATGGCAATCATCTCCCATGACCTCTCGGTGCTCAGGCACATCTGTGACCGGGTCGTGATCATGTACCTTGGCATCATTGTCGAAAGCGCCCCCGCCGACAACCTGTTCCGACGTTGCCTGCACCCCTATACCGAGGCACTTATCGCCGCCATCCCCACGATCAACAGGGGCGAACAGCACACGCGGTATATCCTCAAGGACGACCTCCCCTCCCCCATGGCCATCCCCGGCGGTTGCCGCTTTCATCCGCGCTGCCGTTACGCCGAAGCTATTTGCCGCACGCATGTTCCCTTGCTCGAGGAAAAGCAGCCGGGGCATTTTGCCGCCTGCCATCTCAGCGATACCATTTTCGGGAAGTAAATCTTCTCTCCCAAACTACCACATCACATATGGATCCTTCCGTAAGCCCTCCGGAGTCTGACAAGGAGTTTAACCATGAATTGCAACAGCTGTATGGCAATCGGAATGTTCTTCGTATCGCTGCTTTCAATCTGCCCTTTGGTAGGGGCCGAGACCATAACTATCACCGCTGAAGGCGAATATGTCGTGGGCGGGGGTGAGTCCATGGATATCGGGGATGATATGGCCCAGAAAAAGGCCGAGAAGAATGCAGCCGAGGAGGCAGGCGCCTTTGTCAAGAGTTACACGAAGGTGCGAAACCTGGCCCTTGAGGAAGATATCATCGAGGTAGTGGCAAACCATGCCATGAAGGTCACTGTTCTGGACAGAAAGCGGTCCGTCATCGGAAACCTGGAGGGCATCAAGTGCGTGGTGAAGATCAAGGCCGTCATGACCACGGAAGATGTGGATGCCAATCTCAAAAAGGCGCGCGAGGACAGGGGGGTCATCGACTCCTATAACCGGCTGAAAGCGGACTATGACCGCCAGGCAAGGGAAATGGAATCCCTCAAGAAACGGTTGACTACGGCCAGAGGTGAAGAGAAAAAGCAGGTCCTGGCTGAGATCACAATCGAGGAAAAACGATTTAAGGCAAACCTCTGGCTGGAAAAAGCGACCGATCTACGCTATCAAAACCATGAAATGAGGCTGAAGGCATACGATAAGGCCATTGAGCTGAATCCGGACCTTGTCGAGGCCTATATTGGAAGGGCCAAACTCCTCGGTGACATAAGCTTCGGAGGTTGCTCTACACTTTCGAACAAGGGGACCTCGGAGTGTACGAAACTGCTGCAAAATCAGAACAACGCCCTATCAGATCTGGACAAGGTCATCTCCCTTGATAAAGGCTACGCCGAAGCCTATGTCGTGAGAGCGGAAGTTTACAACACTACCAGGAATGAACAGCATCGGGTTGCCTACTCGCGCTCAGAGAGCACCGAGGCGCTCAATAAGATCAACAATCACTATGCGACGCTGATAATTGAAGCCCTCACGAGCGCCATATCCCTCAAACCCGACAACCCGGAATACTACTCGCAAAGAGCTCATTATTACCGTGTGCTGCGCTATGACGACGACAACGCCGGCAGCGATATGTCACGGGCCATCGTGCTCTGCCGGGAAACGAATTGTGGCATGCTCGACTCCTATTACGAAAAGAGGGCAGAAATCTATTTAGAGGCCGGCAAAACGGAGCTTTGGGAAAAAGACATGGCGGAAGCAAAGAAGATCTACGCGGCGAGAAATGAAAAATACAAGGAAACTTCGGTTAAGGATGAGCTTATCATGCAGGCGATACAGAAAAGTGAGCTTGCCAAGCTGAAAAAGGAACTCGATGCCAGAGCCTTTGTGGAGAGAGATGAAAAGGAGACAGATGAGACGCTGAAGGCGCTGGACCGAAAAATTTCCCAGAAAAACGGAAATGCCGAAGATTACATCCTGAGAGCCGACCTGGGCGCTGGTCAGGAAAACAAGCTCCGGGATTATTCTGAGGCCATCCGGCTGCTTACATCAGGAAGGCAGGCGGGGGAGAATGCACTGCTTTTGACAAGGCTCTACCTTTACAAAGCAATGGCGTACGAAAAACAGCATGATCTGGCTTTGAAGGAGTTGAAGGACGCTCAACAATTGTTGGATCAGCATCTTCCCCACGCCCTCGCTATCATGAAGGCTGACAATTATCTGGCCCTTTTAACGGGGTCGGAAGAAGAAGGTATGAAGAAGCTTATGAAGATGACCCGGAGCGAAGCCGAGGCCTTCACCTGGCTGGAGTTCACCGACAAAATCGTAAACACCCGGGCAGCCATCTATGAGGAACTGGGTTTGCCCGTAAAGGCGAAATCAGAATATCAGTACCTGTGCGAAAAGCTGAAGGATGCCCAGGCCTGCAAAAATCTGGGGCGATTGAAGTAGCGGATAATAATATAAAGGGACATTCATTCATAAGTTGCCACCTTTTCACTTGACGGGAATGAAATCTATATATATGTTTTTCAAAATCTAATATCCAGGGGCAGTCTAATGGAATTTTCTATAGACAGGCAGTTCAACGCAGAGGCGGAGGTATTAAAGGTACTGGGTCACCCGATCCGTTTGAAGATCGTTGCTGGGCTCTGTACCAGGGAATGCAACGTGAAGCATATATGGGAATGTCTCGGCCTGCCGCAGGCCACGGTATCCCAGCACCTGGCGCTGCTCAAGAACAAGGGGATCATCGAGGGGAAACGCGAAGGGGTGGAGGTGCACTACAGCGTCATCCATCCATTGGCGAAAAAGATCATCTCGTCGTTGGACTAAGCCGCACACCTCCCCTCCGGGCCACCACGTAAATGACCTCATAGGTGGCAGGAATCATCCCGCCCTCAAGGAATCGCTCTTGATAGATGTTGGCCATATCGGCCAAAAGCCCTCGCCATCCCAACCCGCCACCCGTATCGTTTCGACTGGTCGTGGCAGCGCCGATCGATTTAATCGACCTCAGCAAGCCGGCAACATCCGTGTGATATTCCATCTCCGTCTCAGTGGCAATCACCACCTGGTCATAGCCAAGACCTGACATTACCCGCTGTACCTCGTCCCTGTCCCTGAAACGATGCATCCTGTTCTGACGTTCATCATTGGCGCCGAAACGGTTCGTCACCGCCTCACGATAACACTCCCGCAGCTCCCAAAGCGTCCTGCCTCCGAAAAAGGCCGCACACAACAGCCCTCCCTCACGCAAAACCCGATGGCACTGCTGGAAGCAGACATCGAGCCGGTCAACCCACTGGAGCGTTGATGCCGAAACAACCAGATCAAATACCCCATCTTGAAACGGGAGCCGTTCGACATCACCGTTGACGAGCAGTGCCCTATCTCCCAGGCGCGCCGCAGATTGCCGGGCCATGTTGAAGGCCAGATCAAGTCCGACAAGGCTGGCATGCGGATAGCGGCCGGCCAGAACGGAGAGCAGTGCGCCGGTACCGCAGCCGATATCCAATGCCCGCGGCGGTGCCTGGGGCAGGTGAGCCTCCAGCAGCCGCTCAAGACGTACGACAACCCGTTTCTGCACCGAGGCATATCGGTCGTATTCAGCGGCATGGCGATGGAACGCCCTGCCGATCCTTTGTCTATCGGATTGTGCTACCACATACCCTCCTGCTGAAATCCGCAAGACAGACATCAAACTCCTTGTTGCGGGTGAGAAACGGCGCATGGCCGCATCCCTGCATCACCACCCTCCGGCTGTTTGGTATCTGTTGTTCAAGAAAGGCAGATGCATCGGGCAGGCAGATAAGGTCCCGGTCACCATTTATGATCACTGCCGGACAATCAATTGCCGGCAACAGATGGCGCATATCGGCCTTTGCCAGGCTTTGCAGGCTCTGTAACGCAACAGAGGTTTCAGGAATCGGGACTGCTGCCAGCAGGTCGCGGATCACGGTGCTCTGAACCGGGTCATCCAGCTCGCCCGGGCTAAACATGCGGGCCGTAAAACCCTCCAACGCCCGTGCGGCATTACGCCGCAGCTTGAGGGCCATACCGTCAACCTCGACAGGGGTCAGGCCACAGGGGAAATCCTCCGTCGCGGTGAAACGCGGTGTGGCGGAGATCAGCACCAAGCCGGCCAGGCGATCCCGCAGTTGCCCAAAGGCCTGAAGGGCGACCTGCCCTCCCAGGGACCACCCCGCCAGTATCGCATCCGCAAGATCCAGGTGTCGGAACAGGGCGGAAAGATCATCGACAAAACGTGCAAAGTCGTGTCCATCAGCGGATTGGGCGGATCTGCCATGACCGGCAAGGTCGGGGGCAATCACCCGGAAGCGCTCGGACAGGCTCTCAAGCTGGAGCCGCCAGACCGCAGAGGACATGCACCAGCCATGCACTAACACAATGGCCGGGCCTGTTCCCCGCTCTTCGTACCAGAGCCGGTCGCCGGTCGCATGTTCATACCAGGGCATCAGATAATCTCCAGGCGGCGGGCGACCGCGCTGATCCTCTCAGCGGCCCAGGCCAAATCCGCAGCCGTATGGGTGGCCATTACCGTGCAGCGGAGCCGGCAGGCACCGGCAGGCACGGTTGGCGGACGTATGCCCTGGACAAAGATCCCTTCGTCCAGCAACTGTTCCGAAAAGCGCATGGTTGTGTCCGCGGCACCGGACATGATCGGCACGATCTGGGTGGTGCCGTTACCCGTGGATAAACCTGCCTCGTGAAGCAAACCCCTGAACAGGGTGGTGTTGGCCAGAAGCTGTTCCCTGAGCTCCAGGCCTTCCGGCGATTGGACCAGTTCCAGCGCCGCAACGGATGCTGCCAGCACGGCCGGCGGCAGCGAGGTGGAGAAGATCAGGCTGCGGGCCCGGTTGATCAACAGCTCGCGCAGCTCCGCCGATACAGCCGCATAGGCGCCGAAGCTCCCCAACGCCTTGCCGAATGTCCCCATCTGGATATCCACCGCCGCCATGACGCCGAGCAGTTCCGCGCTGCCCCGGCCATGGGCGCCGAGCACGCCCGTGGCATGGGCATCATCCACCATGAGCAGGGCATCGTGCGTCTCTTTGAGCCCCGCCAGTTCCCGCAAGGGCGCCAGATCGCCATCCATGCTGAAGACGCCGTCGGTAACGATCAGGCAGCGGCCGGCTCCGCGATGTTTTGCCATCAACCGGGCCAACGCGGCATGATCACCGTGGGGGTAGCGCACCAGCCGGGCACCGGACAGCAGGGCGCCGTCAATGATGCTGGCATGGTTGAGACGGTCGGAAAAGATGACATCGCCGCGGCCGGCCAGGGCGGGTATGATGCCGGTATTGGCGGCATAACCGCTGTTGAACACCAGCGCGGACTCTGTCTGCTTGAAACGGGCAAGGGCGGCCTCCAGCATCTGGTGCAGTTCCATGGTCCCCGACACGAGCCGCGAGGCGCCGCTGGAGGTGCCGTAACGCTTCGCGGCGGCGGTGGAGGCCTTGATGAGGGCGGGATGGTCGGCAAGCCCCAGGTAGTTGTTGGAGCAGAGCAGCAGCGCCTCACGCCCGTCCAGCACCACCCGCGTTGACTGGGCTCCCTCGATCATCCGCGTTGTGCGGTATAATCCCTTGTTCCGAATCTGCTGCAATTCTTCCGCTATTGACATGGACATAAGTTCCTCATTGGTCAACCAACATACATTACAGGGTTGACAATATGAACAAAAAAACTCCCCGTTTTCATGAACATGGCCATGAAAACGGGGGCGATCCGATCAAAGACAGGCGTTGTTGTTCCGGGACAGCTCCTCAACGACCTTTTTCACATCCTGGGCACGCTCCCGATCACAGATCAGGAGGGCATCGGGTGTCGACACGACCACCAGGCCATGCACGCCAACGGTGGCAACCGTCCGGTTATCGACGTAGATCAGGCAGTCGGATGAGTCGATGGCAACGTGCGAAGCAGCATTGATGCATACCGTGCCATTGGAATCCGGCGCGACCACCTCGGGCAGGGCGCTCCAGCTTCCCACGTCGCTCCATCCCATCTCCACCGGTACGATCTGGACGCGGGTCGATTTTTCCATGACGCCGTAATCGATGGAAACACTCTCCACATCGTGGTAGACGGCATCGATCTGACCATCCAGGTCGGACAACTCCCAGACGTCGCCGTTAAAGGAGATGGTAGCCAGCGTCCGCGACAGGTCAGGCATATGCAGGGCGATTTCGGCCAGAATCGTGTCGGCACGCCAGATAAACATACCGCTGTTCCAGAAATAGTTTCCGCAGTCCAGGTAACGGACCGCCTCTTCCAAGGGCGGCTTCTCGACAAAACGCCTGACCGGAAACGGTCCTTCGCCGCGCAGATCCATGTCCGCCTCGATATACCCATAACCGGTCTCGGGGCGGGAAGGCATAATTCCGAGGGTAACCAAATAGCCGTTGCGAGCGGTATGCGAGGCGGCCACGAGTGTCTCGCGCAACGCCTCCTCATCCTTGATAAAATGATCTGCAGGCAGAACGACCATCACCCCGGCCGGATCATGGGCGGCAATGATGGTGGCGGCCAGACCGATGGCGGGTGCGGTATTCCGGGCCAGCGGCTCTGCAATGACATCAATGGCAACACCACGGTACGCGGCGATCTGGCGTTCCGTTTCCTCGGCCTGAAGCGTGTTGGTGACAATCAGGATACGCTTGGGCTTGAGGGGCAACACCCGCTCCACGGTCCGCTGGAGCATGGTTAGATCGCCGGTGATGGAGATAAGCTGCTTGGGTCGGGCCACACGGGACAAAGGCCAGAAGCGGGTTCCCGAGCCACCCGCGAGAATAACGATATACACGGTTTCTCCCTCATAAGACCCTAAAGGTCTAAAAAAACTTTAGGGTCTGGCTATTTATACTGGATTCGGTCGATAAAATCGGCTATCTCACGTCCTAATTGACCGATACCATCGGTGGTATCGAACACGTCCCACAGGGTCTGCCGGAAATAGGCCACCTCCTCCCCGCTACCTCCGTCGACCAAAACCGCTTCGACCGAGATCCTGAAACGCCCCATGCGGGTGAACTTTCCCTTCAAGACCAGGGTGGTAGCGGAAGGGGCACTATTCCGGGAGACCTCCTGGTAGATATGCCGGGACCTGACATAACGCTGGATCTGCTCGCCGAGTTGAGCGGGTATTTGGGCATACCGCCGATCCCGTTCACCCATGCGGGAATCGGGAACATCGGTATACATCTCCCGCTTCAGTTCAAAATCGTGGATGGCCAACGATGTGTAGGATGACAGCGGCTTCTGGTTGGTGACAACCTCTTCATCCATAACCGTGGTAGTGGTAGCCGCACATCCGGACAGAAGCCCCACAAGGATCATGATGCACAGACGCTCCATCAGGGTCCCGATACCCCCGTTCCGTACTACGTTTTCAGGCGACATCGGGGGGTTCGCAACGATTGTAATCGTCGTCAAAGCGGACGATGTCGTCCTCTCCCAGGTATTCTCCGCTCTGCACCTCTATGATCACCAACGGGATCTTGCCGGGGTTTTCCAGGCGATGATTCTGACCTATAGGGATAAAGGTGGATTCGTTGACGTTGACGAAGTATTCACCCTCACCACAGGTCACCTTGGCAATACCCGATACCACGATCCAGTGTTCGCTGCGATGGTGATGCTTTTGCAACGACAACCGTTCACCCGGCTTGACCTCTATCCGCTTTATCTTGTAACTGGTGTTCTCGTCCAGGACCACATACGATCCCCACGGACGCTCTCCCCGTTCCATACCCTCTCCTTATGACAAGTGTTTTCTCGCTTCAAGATATGATCTCAGCGCGTCGCGCCATGGCTCGGGACGACAACCGGTATCCCGCTCCAACTTGCCGCAGTCCAGCGTGGAATAGAGCGGCCGTCGTGCCGGGCGATTCAACTGGTCCGTGGTCATGCCGCGCACCGAAACGTCCTGGCCGGCCTCTTCGAAAATGGCGCGGGCAAACCCGTTCCACGAGCAAAACCCGACGTTGGCCGCATGATAGATGCCCGTGCAGCCATGATCGATCAGCGCAATGATGGCTCGGGCCAGATCGACAGTCCAGGTGGGCGAACCGATCTGGTCATCCACCACGTCCAGTTCTTTCCTTTCGCCGGCCAAACGGAGCATGGTCTCAACGAAGTTTTTGCCGGCCAAGCCGTACAGCCACTGGGTGCGCACGATAAGGTGCTCGGGGTTGAAGGCCGCGTTCATCTCGCCGGCCAGTTTTGATTCGCCGTAGACGCTCAGCGGATGGGGCGCATCATCCTCAAGGTAGGGACTTCCCTTGCCACCGTCAAACACGTAATCGGTGCTGAGTTGAACCAGTCGAGCACCGATTGTGCGGGTCGCCATGGCCAGATGCCCTACCCCTTCGCCATTGACCTGCATGGCTGTTTCCACATTGGCCTCGCAGCCATCCACATCCGTATAGGCCGCGCAATTCACCACCACCGATGGATGGATGGCACGCACCACCCGCTCAGTGGACTGAAGGTCGGTGATATCGATGTCACCGATATCCACACCACGTGCCCGACCACCCAGCAGGGTCATCAGGTCTTTGCCAAGCATGCCGTTTGCACCCACAACCAGGATCATGATCGCCCCCCATACTGTTGAGCGTAATACTCGCGATAAGAGCCGGAGGTTACCTCTCCTACCCACTCCTGATTGGCCAGATACCAGTCGATGGTTTCGGCTATACCCCGCTCAAAGGTATAGGCCGGTTCCCAGCCCAGGTCGCTTTTCAGCCGCGAGGCATCGATGGCGTAACGCCGGTCGTGGCCGAGACGATCCGCGACAAAGGTGATCAGTTTCCGGTTCTCGCCACCGGCCCGGCCAAGTCGTTCATCCAGCAGGTCGCAGACCAGGTTGACGATGTCGATATTGTGCCATTCGTTGTTGCCGCCTATGTTGTAGACCGAACCGGGCGCCGCTGTTTTCAGCACGGTCTCCACCGCCGCGGCATGGTCGCGTACATGCAGCCAGTCGCGCACGTTCCTGCCGTCGCCGTAGACCGGCAGCGGTTTCCGGTTAATGATGTTGTGGATCATGAGCGGGATCAGCTTCTCGGGAAAATGGTATGGCCCATAGTTATTGGAGCAACGGGTGTTGAGGGTCGGCATGCCGTAGGTCTCGTGGTAGGCCCGGACCAGCAGGTCGGCCCCGGCCTTGCTGGCCGAATAGGGGGAATTGGGGGCCAGGGGAGTTTCCTCGGTAAAAAAGCCGGTCTCCCCCAGGCTGCCATAGACCTCGTCGGTGGATATCTGGAAAAAACGAAAATCGGCAACCGCCCCGGACTGCCAGTGCTTGCGGCTCTCCTCCAGCAAGGTCTGCGTTCCCAGTACGTTGGTACGCACAAAGATCTCCGGCCCGGTTATGGAGCGGTCCACATGGGATTCGGCGGCAAAATGGACCACGGCATCAATCATTTCTTCGGCCAGTAGAGTAGCCACCACGGTGGCATCGCAGATGTCAGCGCGAACGAAACGATAGCTGGGGTGGTGTTCGACCCCCTTCAGATTCGCCAGGTTGCCGGCATAGGTCAGGCAATCCAGGTTGATGACGCGGCATGCTGGGTTGTTGGCGATGAAGCTATGGATGAAGTTGGAACCGATGAATCCGGCCCCGCCTGTTACAAGAATGGATCTGGGGGAAAATGCCACGGCGACTATCCTTTCTGTTTGCTGGTAAACATTTTCTTTTACCATATTTCCTGCTAGTCTGGGAATACTTTTAGCGACCTTGACCGCAATGAAAGGAGGGATTGCAATGGAGAATCAGGCAAAATGCAGATGCGGGGCAGACCACCATGGCCATCTGTGCATGCTGCGCAGCAACGGATTGCACGACGAGATCGCCAGGGTTACCAGCACCCCGAAGTTCTACTGTTTCACCTGCGGAGGTGAGGCCAATTGTGCCGAGAACCTGTGCGAACCGGCCCCTATCGAAGGTTAAAGGGTACCGGCAACCTCGATCCAGTCCTTTTTGCAGCACGACGAAGGAAGCGCGCCTGTCGCGGTGAGCAGCATCATCGCGGCATTGAATACTTCATCCACGGTAATCTCTTCCATGCACCGCGCATTGGCGGGGCATGGCGGCGTGGTACCGAAGGTCGTACAGGGGGAACAGGGCAGCCCCTTGTTGATGACCAGGTGACGTTCGCCGCCCGGAGCCCACTTCTTGGATCGACCTGGCCCGAACAGCGACACGGTCGGTTTTCCCAGCCCAACCGCAATATGCAGCACCCCGGAATCAGCACTGATGAGCAGGGCGCTTCTTTCAATGATTGCCGCGGTTTCGGACAACGACGTCCGGCCCGCCAGGTTCAGCCCGATCCCACTGGAAACGATAACCTCTCCCTGTTCCCGATCCTCTTTGCCTCCAACCACAACGATGCCAACTCCGAAGGCCATCAGCATTTCCGACACCCGCCTGAAGCGGTCCGCGCCCCAACGCCGTTCCGGGATGCTGGCGCCGGGAAAGATGGCCACAAACAGTGTGCCGGCAAGCGGCTCCAGCAAGGGGGTAACGGCACGGATCGCATCATCCGGCACGGTCAGGAAGCGTTCCGGCAATTCTCGTGAGTCGATACCCAATGGCGCCAGCAGGTTCAGAAAGCTGTCGATCTCGTAATCGTCGTGCGAATAGGCTATCGGGTGGGTAAACAGCCGGGCACGCTCGTTGGTGGCAAAGCCGATCAGCATCGGGGCACGGGTCAGGCGCGCCACCACGGCGGAGAGGCGATGCCACTGTTCGGTATCGATGACCACGTCGTAGCTGCCCCGCAGAGCTGAAACAAGTTGAGAAGGACGGTCGTAAAGCAGGATATTGTGAATCTCCGGGCAAAGATGGAATGCGGAGGCGTTGCGGCGCTCGGCCAGGACCGTGATTTTCGCAGATGGGTACTGTTTCCTGACTGCCTGAATGGCTGGCACTAGGTGAATTGCGTCGCCGATGCCACCGGGGCGGATGATGAGGACAGAATGGACATGAGTAGGGTTGGAAACTTGAGGATTGCGACTAAACCTGGCAAGCGTCGCGCCAAAAAACGAATCAATACCTTTAAGAACAATTATTTTTCGACTCACGGAAGCACTCCTATTACCGTCTCAAAACAGGTCGGTTTCCGCCTGATCCGCTTGAGCTGATCCCTGCCGTCATCTTTTGGGTCTCAAGTCGCCGTGGATCGTGTCAAAGGTTAACCAAAACATCGCAACACGACGGGTTGATGTGTATGCCTAGCCACCCCAAAGGCGAGAAGTAGCCTTGTCCAGTTTGTGGTGATCTGCTACCGGCATACGATCACTCAAGAAAACGGGTGTGGCGACACCTTGATAGCTACCAGTTCCTAACCTGGGAAGTAGCAATATAATTAACTTGGCACTTCAGGTTCAACTCATGTCCCTTCTGAAAAATTGCATCGATACTCGTTTCGAAAAATATGAGGGAAATGGCAACAACATTTTTCTGAGACAGTTGTTGCTAATCCGTCGATTGCGCTGGATCACGCGCCGCTTTTGCAACATCGTTGGCAACAAACGTACGGCATCGAGCTTTCCGGTTAAATATGCTTTCCAGCGGCGCCCCAACACACAATAATATACAAAGGTGGCTAGTTCATAGAACAGACGATGATGAAAAAAACGCAGCATCAGGGTTAAAGGCATATTTTTCACCCATACGAGAATGCTGTTACGAGAGAAATAGTACACTGTGAGCTCGCTCATTGTGCCTAAGGTTGCACTCACGTCGTGCTGCACGATGGCAGTGGGGACATAGACGCTTTTCCAGCCCGCGAGGAACGCACGAAAGTCCAGGTCAGTATCCTCGTGGTTTAGAAAGAAGTCGCCGTCCAGAAAACCAATTTCCTCGATCATAGTGCGCCGATAAAGCGCAGCAGCCGCACATGCGCCATCTACCTGGCATGATGACAGGTAGTGTTGTTGAGACTCTCCCTCTCCTCTCTTGAAACCACTTCCCGCAGTTGTGAAGCCTCCGCCTACACTATCGATAATGTCCGTCCCGGAAACTACAATACGCGAAGAACAAATACCGATGCGGGGATCGCCCTCCATGGCAGCAACAAGCTCTCCGAGCCAGCACTCGGATACTTCCGTGTCATTATTCAACATGGCAATGAATTTTCCCGACGCAACGCGATAACCAACATTATTGCCACCGGTAAAACCGGTATTTACCTCCAAGGCAATTACCTTTACCTCCGGATGATGTAAAGCAAGCCACTGTACTGAGCCATCCTGGGAAGCATTATCAACGACGATGATTTCGAAATCTCCGAAGTTCTGCCGTTGGAGCGCCTCAAGGCATCTGGCAAGGATATTTATACCGTTATAATTAACAATAATGACGCTGACCATTCAGAAACCTTTGTAAACTAGTTTACCGGAAAAACCCGGCGGACCATTGCGCTTGTGTAAGTATCTTCAACAAGGAGATCTTTTCGCAAGCTTGGAGACAACAATTCTGGATTTTGACAAATTCTTTCAAAGATCATCTGCATCATCTCTGGGCTGGCATCTGCAAAATCAAGCAAAATATCAGGGTAACAACGGATCAGATCTTCAAGATACGACTCAATACCCTGCTGTACTTGCCGTATTCTTTCGTAGTTCGCCACTTCTGAAGAGTTCCGAAATATCGGCGTCGGACCATTTGTTGTAGAATCGAATTTGATTAATTGTGCGTTTGGCGAAAGCATTACACTTTCCAGAAAAAGCAAATTATTATTCAATGGAATTGAATTGCTACTTGTAATATTTTTTCCAAAACAAGAAAAAACGTTAAGGTTTTGAGCCTTTTCTGTCGTAAATAAATAATACCCCGTTAGTTTACGTTCTAATATTTTTTGCAGCGACCTTTGTATGGTGCCTGAGTAGCCTACATCTACAACAGATTCTAGTAAAGACAAGGAATCACCATGGGCACCGAGGTACTTAAGGTAAGCCTTATTTTCAATCTCAGCATTAGCAAGGATTGTCGGAATATACTGGTAAATTTTATTTGTGGCCTTCTCATACTCGTTTTCCGTATCCAAAAAACAGTTATCAGTTATGGTAATGCCTTCAAGGCCATACCTATATGACAAGAGATCCGCAACTGACCCGGTAAACGGAATTTCCAACAGTCCATAAACGTCTGATTCGGTTTTAATGGCAGCGACACCGGTAGCTCTCCGTGAAACCAGCAAATAGTCCGTCTTAAGGTTCAGAAAATATGGGTCATCCTTGGCGAGGGAGTGAGTCAAAATTTCAAAGAGCCTTTTTAGCAGGTGTCCTTCCCTGGAGAGAAATGATAATCTTCCTACACCATTAGCTCTGGCGGATTTGGCCAGCCAGATGGTAAAGGAGGCGAAAAGTGGTCCGAACACAAAATAACCAAGAGTATCTGGCTGCTTGATTTGCTTATGCTCGCTGTTTGTTTGTGACGCAAAGGGATTTGAGAAGACCTTATTAGCAGCAAGACCGAGCAGGACACTATCCTCAAAGGAACGTCTTGAAAATATTGAATCATAATAAGGAGAATTTATGAAAAGATTTTTGACCGACATCACGTGATATGAATTTATCCCCAAATCGCGCGGGACCTGAACATCTGAATGCTCGTTGTCTCCGATGTGGATGTGTTTAGTTACGGCATAGTTATCGATAAAATATTTCCAGAACTGACCATTATCCTTCCTCATTCCTGTTCTGGAGGATACGAGCAATTGCTGGTATCCGTTTATACCCGCCTTTATCAGGAGAGGCTCAATATCTTCAGGCGCCAAGTACATATCACTAACCAATAAGATATTTTTCCCTTGCGATACCAACTCAGCAAGAAGCCCCACCACCTCTTGCCTTGGAAGAGTCAGTTGCATCTCCGCTGACAACTCGATCCTTTTCATTTCGTCAAAAAGATCGGGTGGGATTTCCAACAGGGTCTTCATCATTTCATAGATTTCGTCAATGGATACATCACCGGAACCAGACCTAAGCTCTCTCAACTTTGCTTCGGCATCTCGGCGTAGATCGGAAAAGGGAACCATTACTTTAAGGCTTAAGCGAACTAGCCGTTCCACGTAATCATGCACGTAATCTGCATCAAGTATTGGCCGAATCAGCAGCGTATCAAAAATATCAAAGGTCACCACCTCATAACGTAGAAGATGTCTGATGGCTTCTTTTTTACTTTTCACTTCATACTGTTGGAGGTTTCTATTGCTGCTTCCAATCCGGCAGACTCCTCGACGTGGTACTATCTCGCAAAAGGTGTAACCCTTGGCATTCACAATTGGAACTAAAGCCCTCTCGATAACGTGAGCCAACGTGCCATCGTTTTGTCCGGTTTCGCGCGGGAAGTCATCATAGCTCAACCCCATCGCCAATAGCGTTTCAAGGCTTTGCGATCTCGCCCAAAACATGGTCCCCATAGGAGCATCTATGTATGCGTCTAGGTCGATTTCGATGCCAAGTTTCTGGAAAAAATCTTGGGCAAGATGTTTATTTGAAAGCCATGTGTGCGCCCAATAAGGCAGCAATGAGTAGGTTTCTGGGTAAATAATTCCAATATTATCATAGGAGTCAAACAGCGAGATGATTCTGCCAACCGAGCATTTGGAACCCAGCAGTGCCGTCGCAAGATAACGCAACCAATCAGAGCGTTCCCTTCCTGAATAGAGGGATTTCTTTGTATGAATGTGGCAAAAATACTTGTATTTTTGCAAACTCTGGGCAAATTCAACCACGAGTGGGGCAACATTTCGCCCTCTGTTTTCCACTACGGCCAGATGGAACGTGTCGGGCTTGTTTGAAAGCTGCGTGACACATCTGCGTACCACATGTTCAAAATTACTGTCGGTTAGAGATATGTATAAGTCATATCTGACAGGCATGTTTTTCAAATAAGGGATTATAATTTTTGCTACGTCTATGTAGTGAATATGAATATGAACAGCCACCTGCGTGGAAGTCAAATACTGGGGAGAAAAATCCTCGATATCGGAAATTGAGAATGTTCCGTTGGTTATTCTATTTGATAGCCTCAAACTGAAAAAAAAGAATATTTTCTCCTTCAACTGCCTGAATTGACCTTTTATGAGAAGCTTAAAGGCCATTCTTGAGTAAAAACTAAGAAGTGATGCCGTATTTGCAATTCTTTCAGCGAACATTATCTCATCCGAAATAGATATATCTGTATGGTACAAGAAGCTGACAGGACATCCTTCATCGCCCCCCCCTCCATCCAACCAATCTACCGGCAAACCGAAGCGGTTCCGTTAAACGCCACGATAAGGTGTGTTGTATGTTTTGAATGTTCTGTTGCAAAGACTTTACATGATTCTCAGATTCATCAATTCTCCGCATGTTCTCAAGTTTATTCCTCCGTTCCATACTGAAACAGAATTTAAGAAGTCCAATTGAAATCAGAGTATCTCCCTGAAACCTGAAATATTCTCTATTCAGGAGCAAACGATGCCTTTCCTTGATGTACTTGAGATTGAATTCATAGATTTCTGTCTCGCAAGGTCGACTCAATCTCCATCGTAAATATTCGGGCTCAAAAAGGTATTCAAATGGGATTAAGTAACCAAAAAGAATAAAATTAAGTGCCTGCAATTGCTCTTCTATCGTGAACGAAGAGGGCGGATAATCCAGGCTGTTAGCTGCGGCAAAAGCGAAGGGGCTATCTCCCAGAATGCACGTTTCACGGTCGAACAGCATAGCCTCAAGCCCAACGCTTGAATTTATGGTAGCTATCCGCTTGCAACGCTGAAGAAAACCAACAGAGTCTAAAGAATTATCAATTACTCCATATGTGTTGTCAAAGTCAGACAACCCATAGGGGTGACGACGAATTAGAGCATGCTCTTTGCCGTAGGAAGCGCTCGCATTCTCAATCAGAAGTTGATTGTTCCACCCATTGGAGAAAGCAATTATATTTGTATCGTTTTCGACTTGGAGGGGAATGCCGATTTCAAATTCTGGGGGTGAGGAATGTGAAGCCACTGGTTTCAGAAGATAAAGATCTAATAGCTCTTTTTTAGATAGCACAGGTACAGAACTATTGAGGGTTTCAGCGCGGAACCGTTCAAACCTGGATGCGGCCTCTGTATGTCCATTAACTCCTTTAAAGTCTAAATACGCCGTTGTATGGTAGCACGGTTTCCTGAGTGGTCCCAATTCATTGTGAATGACGGGAAGACCGAAGGAGGTTGCAACGACCGACAGGCTAGTCACATTACACCACGTCAAGACAGCCTCAATCGATTCTTGACGGACCAGGACATCAAAGGCCCTTGCTATCTCTGTTTCCAACCTCTCATATCGGCTTATCAACAAACGCTTGACGATCTCCTCATTGGTTATCCCTTCCTGTTCAAGAGTTGCAAATATGTCTGAAGGGATCAAATATCTTCGATACCCGTTCAAGGTATCAAATGAAGGAAGGTCAAACTCCCAACATTCCTGAGTCCGCAAAGAGATATCACTCCTGCCGGACTCAAAGAAAATAGAGGGATTCTGAAAATATTCCTCTGTACCAACAAAAATAATCTCGTCGGGCGAAAAGTGGCTGATCTGTTTGTAGAGCACCCAGAGGTAGGGGGCCACAAGGTTTTTAGCGCGAAAGGGAAAAAGAAATGAAACAAACATAGCTTAACTTTCCAATAGATACGGATTCACTTTACAGATTTTCGTGCAAACAAATCAATGGCGTCGGCATTCTCCCGACCGGCCATCATCGTGGATAGAAACCGTAATCGATATTGCCGGTAGAGTTTCGACAGTTGCCATCACATGTCTTTCATACGACGGATGTTTCCCATATGGCCTTAAATTGCTGCCCTGCCACCCCAACTCGCTCTGCGGCAACCTCAATTGCAGCAACATCCTTCAACCAGTCATAATGAGTCATCATGTTTCTTGATTGAAGAAGAGCTGATATTTTGTAAATACCTGCATTTAAGGAGAGTTCAGAAATACAGGCCTTGACCAACAGCTCTTCTCCAGCCAGCAGGTCGATTGATACACTTGATGTGATATTATTGCATTCCGCAACTACTTCATCACTAATACTCAGAAAAACCAAGTCAATGCAAACATCCCCAATATTGATTTCAGACATCACACGAAGTTCGACAAAAAAAGGAGCTCCATATTGAAACCGTGTTGTCTCACATCCAGTATCATTCAAAAACCGGAGAGACTGTATCCGTGCTGATCCTGAGCCGGATCTTGACCCCGCCATCTGATTCGTGAACAAACGGTTATACTCAAGTATCGCATTCACAGAATCTCCCTTGAATTTAACATACCCACGATCAAGAACCATTGCAGACGTTGCCAACCTGCTGATCATTGGCATCGAATGAGAGACCAGAATAATTGCCGTGTTTTCTGAAATCTTGGCGATCCGATTGTAACATTTACTCCTGAAACCCGCATCACCAACTGCTATAACCTCATCTATTATCAGAACATCCGGCTCCATCTGGGCTGCAATAGCAAATCCGAGCCGAACATACATGCCTGAACTGTAATGTTTGACAGGGGAGTCGATAAACTCATGCAAACCAGAGAATTCGACAATTTCATCGAACTTGGAATTGATTTCTTTTTTGCTGAAACCAAGGATAGCCCCATTTACATAGATGTTTTCCCTCCCGGTCAGCAGAGGGTGAAAACCTGCTCCAACCTCGATAAGTGCGCCTACCCGTCCATGCATTTCAATTTGTCCTCGGTCTGGGGACATTATGCCATTGAGAATCTTAAGCAAGGTGGACTTGCCAGCACCATTAGCGCCGACAAGTCCCAAACACTCGCCGCGTTTCAACTCAAAACTCACGTCCTGTAATGCCCAGAACTCACCTTCCCGCAGAGATTCAGCGGTCTGCGACATACCGAGAAAACTGCGGGCCAAGTCACAGGCGCCATATTGCATGGTATGCTTCAAGGTTTTACAAAATTTCTTACCAATTCCGTCGACCTTGATAATCGTGTCATTCATCAAATACGTTCCGCAATCTTGGCCTGAGCCAGATAGAATAACCGCCAACCTACTAGAAATGCTATCACGGATAGTAACGATACGAAGGCAAATTGAGGGACATCTCGAATGTAACCATGAAGAATTAGATCCCTGGGAACATTGACCAAGTAGTTAAAAGGATTCCAGGCATTAATACCTCCCAGCGGCGAATCGCCCGACATAGGGTAGAGTACCGGCGTAAGGAGCATAAGGCCAAGAAGCAGAATGTTCAGGGCACTAACCACATCTCTGAATAAAACCGCAATCAATGACAAAATAAACCCGATACCGAGCATCATCAGGCAGGTAGGCAGGAGGAACAACAACCCGATCAATAAACCTCCCCAATTCGGGACTACTCCATACCAAGCGAATGCCACGGCGGTCAATATGGCTCGAACAATAAACTCAATCCCCCCCTGTCCCGCAGCGGAGAAAACCAGCGCCGACTTGGGAAAATTGATCTTCACCACCATGCCGCCAGCGTTTATCAGAGATGTGGAACAAGCGGAAACACCTATGGAAAAAAGATGCCAAATACTCAGCCCGACAAGAGCATATACAGGGTATGGAACGCCGACCTCCCCGATTGCTACGATTCCGGAACGGTTCATGACAATGAACATGCCGACGGTAACCAGCGGCAACAACACCGCCCAGGCTACGCCAAGCAGGGATTGCCGGTACCGGGAGTTGAATTCACGCAGAAAAAGTCGCCAAACAAGCTCGTGGGAGGATACCGCTTCCGAGAACATTCGTCGAATGACCGGAAATGCTCTGGCACTCTCCTCATAAATGGGACCGTTGGGGGTGTATACAACTTTTCGACTATCCATCAGTATATCGCCAATCTTTATGAGAATTTTTGCTAATCACCGTGCATCTAAGTTCAACGAAAACTGAATATGACGCATCGAACCATCCTCATCCCCCGTACACCCCCCACCCCACCATCAATGCCCAGGCAAGTCCCACGATAAACAGCGGAATATCTTTCAACAGCGACTCCGTAGGGTCCCCTCCCTTGCCGGACTGCACCCTGAGTATGTAGCGCAGGAGCCCAAAGCAGCAGAGCGGAACGGAATAGACCAGAATCGCGGAGTGGCGCGCTATCACATACATGGTATAGGTCACCAGCACTGCGCTGCCGGTCATGTACATGCCCCCCTGGAGAAAACCGTCGGGATAGGCAACCAACGCCTTGCGATGACTGACAGCCGTTCCGCCGAGCCTGTTCTTCTCACTGAGGCGCTTGCCGGTGCTGAGGAATACCGACAACAGGAAGACGCTCAGGAACAACCATTCCGAAATGGCTATGCCGAACGCCGCGCCGCCCGCTTCAAGACGGAGCAGGAACCCGGCCGAGATGCAGAAGATGTCGATCAGGGCAAAGTCCTTGAGAAGGACGGAGTAGGCGATGGAAACGACCAGGTAGATGGACAGGCAGAGTACAAATGCACTGGAGATTGTCCAGGCGAGCACTATGGAGGCACAGGCGAGCACTATGGCCAGGAGGGCGGCGCTCGCAACGGAGATTTTGCCGGAGGGAAGCGGACGGTGCCTCTTGTCAGGGTGATGACGGTCATGCTCCCGGTCGCGGACATCGTTAAGGATATAGGTGGCGCTGGATGCCATACAGAAGGAGAAGAACGGCAAGGCTCCCCGCATGGCCATCCCGGACTGGAGGAGCGTTCCACCCAGAAAGGGGGGAAAGAAGATCATCAGATTTTTCAGCCACTGGAGCGGCCGGAGAAGGGTTATGTAGGGCACGGGACAGGCACGGTGTTCACGAAGCGGTGCGCGAACCGGCATCTCTGGCAACAGGTACGCACCTAGATTTCCATATCCTTGGTTTCTTCCAGCAACATCAGCAGTTCGGCGATCTGGAATTCGCCGATATCCAGAATTTCCGCCTCCGGGGTGTTGATCAACGCCAGATCGGGATCATGCTTGAGTCCCAGACCGACACGATGACACGCCATGTTGACGAAACGGACTATGGCCAGCATCTTGTTGACCGTATCCCAATCTTCCGCATGGTGGAATTTGATGACGTCACAGTACATGGCGGGAAAATTCCAGTGCTGCATCAGCCGGTATCCCTGCTCCACATGCATGGCTTCAAAAATCTCCATGATCAGTTCATCGTCGAACATGGAATTGATCACGCCCGCGTTGACGAGGCGCTCAATCGATTTGAGCAGATAGAGCTTGCCCACATCATGAAGCAGGGCAGCGAGATAGTTCTCATCGGCAACACCGCGCATGCCGCAATTGAGGGCCAGCCAGCGAGCTCCGAGAGCGGCGCCATGACTGTGGGCCCAGAGCGCCTTCATATACTTGTCCAGGGCCGGATTGGCGGATTCATGGGTGGAAGCCTGGGAAGCGGCAATGGCGATGTTGATCACCTGCTGGGCACCCAGGCGGATGACCGCCTCCTTGATGGTGGCAACCTTGGTTCTCCCCATGTACATGGGTGAGTTTGCCATCTTGAGCATCTGGCTGGCCAGCGACATATCCCCATTGGCAACCTGGGCGACTTCATCAACGGTAAAATCGTAATTCGAAAGCATCTGTTGCAACTTGAGCGCAACAGGATGAAAGATGGGCAGTTCAATAGGCTGGGATGCAAGAAGTTTTCTGACGGTTTCAGGTATCTCGGCAAAAGCCATGTATATCTTCTCCTTCACGTGCAATCAATCGGCAGGGGGCATGATCCGCGGACCACGCAGTACGCGTCAATTCGTAAAAAATACAGGATATTATGAAAAATTGCCAGTTATTTCACAGGCGACGATCCTCTACTACCATGGTGTTCCGATTTCTTTTCCGTTGTTTTTTCCGCAACCCGATCCGGCCTTCCAGGTCGTCGATAAACTGCCGGGCCGAGCGCCCGCTCCGCCGTGCGGTATACTGCGCCCATTGCAGCGCCTTTTCGCACAACTCCTTATCGGATACCACAACCTTGCGCTGTGCCGCGTAGCTCCTGACCACGGCCAGATAGTCGTCCTGTTCAAGGCTGTAGAAACCGAGGGACAGGCCGAAACGGTCCGACAAGGCCAGCTTTTCACCCACAGCTTCCTCGGGATGGATCTCGTCATCTCCGGCGGTGTCCCGTACCCGCTCAGGCAGCAGATGGCGCCGGTTGGAGGTGGCATAGATCAGTACATTGGCCGGCCGTTCCTCGATATCGCCATCCAGCAGGGTCTTGAGGGCGCGGAAATCACCCTCCCCTTCATCAAAGGAGAGGTCATCGCAGAACAGTATGAAGCGAAACGGTGCATCCCGCAGCACCTTCGCGATCTGCGGCAGGAACATAATGTCCCAGCGTTTCAGTTCGACAATCCTCAGGCCGCGCCCTGCAAACGGCTTCAGCAGCCCCTTTACCAGCGACGACTTGCCGCACCCCCGCTCGCCCCAAAGCAGCACGTTGTTGGCAGGAAGCCCTGCCACGAACTGGGTGGTATTGCGGATAACCTCATCCCGAATGTCATCGATCCCCACCAACTGATCCAAGTCGAACAGGTGCGGAAGGCTGACCGCTGCCAGCCTTCCCGTCTCCCCTGCTTGCTCCCAGCGAAAGGCAAGATAGTTCTCAAAATCGAGAGGTTCGGGAACGGCAGGCACCAGCCTGTCCAGTACCCGCTCAACCTTTGCAAACAAAACTTCTAATTTATCAATATTATTTCTCATAATACCTACATCAATGCTTTTAGTTTTTCAGGGACCTTTGTAAATCTCTGTGATTCCTCTGTGCCTCGCTTAGAAGCGCCTACTTTTGGCTGTGTCTCTATGGCAAACGTGAATGTGTTAGCAGCCGCACCCGCAGTTATGACACACCTTTCGGAATTCATTGGCCGGCGGAATGGTTTCCGGGGCAAAGGCGATCCGCCGCACCGCCGTACCGATATCCTCCATGATATCCAAGTGCTCGCTCTTGCCGATTATGTGGCCGATACACTGGTTGGAGTGGCCGTCACACGGGGAAGATACCTTGACCGTGTTGAGCAGATCGGCATAACTGTTGACCGTGATGACGATGTCGCCGTTGTGCACCTTTTCCAAGGCGACCCCCAGCTTCCGCATCTCCCTGGTCAAAGATTGGAAAAAACGTTGGAACACTTCGCCGTCAAAGTCGAACTGCCAATCCTTGCGAACATGCTCCTGATTCAGGATCGTGACCGTAATCCGTTTCAATGCTCTACCTGTCATTACATCCGTACCTCGTGCTCGAATAATCAGCCCCTGAGCGGGCATTCCGCTTCCCAGGCGATGTAGCCGTCGCCGCTTATGGCAAGAAAGCGTTCGATCCGCTGGCGGTAATACTCTTCCTGGCCCGCCTCTTCCTCGATAAAGGCCAGTTCGTCCGCGGAGACAAGGTGCTGGCCATGCAGGAACCGATAGAACTCCCGAATAGCCTCCAGGTGCCGCTCCAATACCGTCATCTCGGGATCAAGGGTGTGGGTGATGAACCAGGTTGCCGCAAAGCGCCGGACAATGCCCGGCTGCGGCCGCGCCACGTTCTGGCGGGCAAAGTCCAGCAGATAATCACGCAGATAGTAATCGGCGCAAAAGGCCAGATCAGAGGCGCGCTGGGCCTCATGTCCGCTGTTCATCAAATGGAGATAGAAGTGCTTGAGCAGCGACTGGCAGCGTTCATCCACCCTAAGCTCGTCCTCCAGGGTAGCCAGTTCGAAATCATCGTGCTCAAACTCGATCTCGGGAAGCTTGGTCTCGCTCATTGCGGCTATTTCCCCTTCTTGGCCGGATTCAGGTCCAACAGGTCCTTATGCACGAACCGGCCGCTCTTCTGGATCAGGCAATCGTCGAACCAGATCTCGCCGCCGTCGGTCAGGATGCAGACCATGTCCCAGTGCACGGCGGAACGGTTGCCGTTGTCGCACTCGTCATAGGCCTGGCCCGGGGTGAAATGGATCGAACCGAAGATCTTCTCGTCAAACAGGATGTTGCGCATGGGCTGGCGGATGCCGGGATTGACCCCCACGGCGAACTCTCCGATGTAGCGCGCCCCTTCGTCCGTATCGAGTATCTTGTTGAGGGGACCGGTCATGCCGGCCTCGGCCGTGGCCTTGACAACCTTGCCGTCCTTGAACTCCAGGCGCACGCCGTTGTATTCCTTGCCCTGGTATATGGTCGGGCAGTTATAGGTGATATGCCCCTGGGCCGAGTCCCTGACCGGCGCGGTAAAGACCTCGCCGTCGGGCATGTTGTAGCGTCCGTCGCATTTGATCCCCGGCAGACCGGCGATACTGAAACGCAGGTCCGTGCCCGGCGCAACGATGCGCACCTTGTCGGTCTTGTCCATCAGCTTTTTCAGTTTGTCCTGCTTCTTCGATTCGGCCTTCCAGTCGATGCAGCAGGCCGAGAAGAGATACTCCTCGTACTCGTCCAGGCTCATGCGGGCCTCCTGGGCCGCGGCATGGGTCGGATACCGGGTGACCACCCAGCGGGTGTGCTTGACCCGCTGGTCCACCAGCGGCTTGGTCAGCTTCTGGTAGGCAACCATCGCCTCCTGGCGGGCATTGGCCATGACCATGGAGTTGTCGCCGGCACCGATGCCGATATACACGGTCAGGGTCTTGTAGAAATCCAGCTTGTGCTGGGGAAAGTGCTCCAACTGCTGCTTGCTGGCCAGGTTGTAGAGATTGCGGTCGATCTCGGGCACCGAGAAGGTATACTCCACATACTTGGCGCCACGCTTCAGGCAGAGGGCGTACAGCTCCTTCACCAGCGGCATGGCCTCCAGGCCGGCGGCACTGATCAATACTACATCGCCCTTCTTCACCCTGGTGGAGTAATCCACCAGGATCTCAGCAAACTGGCTTATACGGGGATCTTGCATGCATCCATCCTTTTCAATCTTGATAAGTTAACAGCTTTCTCTCACAGAGTTCACAGAGCTCACAGATAAGTCCAGAGTGAGAGAATGATTTTTAAATATGGTTGTTGCCTATGGTTGTTCTCTGGTATCCTGCCCCGGCAAGCGCGGCCATTCCACCTGATGAGGGCAAAAATTTACATGAACAGCCACAAAATTGAAACCAAAATCATGAATCCGTTGATGGGAACCAGCATCCCGCTCCCCGCCTACGCAACGCACGGTGCGGCGGCCATGGACCTGCGCGCCTGCCTGGAATCGCCGCTTACGGTGCAGCCTGGCGAGACCGCGTTCGTGCCCAGCGGTATCGCCATCAGCATCCACGACCCGAGCCTGGTGGCCCTGATCGTGCCACGCTCGGGCCTGGGCATCAAACATGGCATTGTATTGGCAAATACGATCGGCGTGATCGACTCGGACTACCAGGGTGAGATCGGCATCGGCATCCACAACCGGGGGGCCCTCCCCTACACCATCGAACCGGGCGAGCGCGTCTGCCAGATGATGTTCGTGCCGGTGGTGCAGGCAACGCTGGCGGTGGTGGATGAATTCAGCCAGGAAAGCGCCCGCGGCGCGGGCGGGTTCGGGCATACCGGGAAGCACTAATACTGTTTCACCGCAGAGGACGCAGAGGATCGCAGAGAAAAATCACAGAGTTCATGAATAACAAAACAACCTTTTTGGTTCTGAAGATTTGTCGATTCAACCCATTATTGTTTCTTTGGTTTCCTCTGTGTCCTCCGCGTCCCCTGCGGTGATCAGCCGTTTCTGCTACTCCACGTTCTGCACCTGCTCCCGCATCTTCTCCATCTCGGCCTTGATCCTGATCACCAGGGACGTCATCTCCGCGTCGTTCGACTTTGACCCGATGGTGTTCACCTCCCGGTTCATCTCCTGCATCAAGAAATCCAGCTTGCGTCCCACCGGCTCGGCGTGCCGCATGGTCTCGTCGAACTGGGCAAAGTGGCTGGAGAGCCGCACCAGCTCCTCGGTCACATCGCAACGGTCGGCCATGAGCGCCACCTCCTGGGCCAGGCGCGCCGGGTCCATCTCCACCCCTTCCAGAAGTTGATCCAGGCGCACCTTAAGCTTCTGACGGTACTCGGCCACCACCTGGGGGGCCCGCCCGCCGATCTGCGCAACCCATTCGGCCACCTGGCTGCGCCGGGCCAGCAGGTCATCGGCCAGCGCCTTCCCCTCCCTCGTGCGCATGGCGTCAATGGTCCCGACAGCGGACTGGACAGCCGCGACAAGCTGCGGCAGGAACTCGGCCTCGTCCAGCGCGGTCGCGGTATCCCTAAGAACCCCCTTTTGGGAAAGGATCAACGACAACGGCACCTCCGCCGTCATTCCCAGGTCGCGGGCCAGGCCGGTAAAGGCGGTGAAATAGCCGCCGGCCACCACGCTGTCGATGCGGGGGATGCCCTCGACAGCCACAGTCTCCTCCCATTGGACGGTAACGTCGATCTTGCCCCGCTTGAGCAGGTTCGAGACGCACCGTTTGACCTCCTGCTCCAGGGAAAGGAAGCTGCGCGGCATGCGCACCGAAACCTCGCCGTAGCGGTGGTTGACCGAGCGGATCTCCACCGTGAAGCGCCCCCGCTCCGAAGCGGCCTCCCCTTTGCCATACCCCGTCATGCTCTTTATCATACCGTCTCCTTTTCACATTGTAGCCTTGCACCCTCCCCCAGCCCCTCCCATCAAGGGAGGGGGGCTTTAAATTCCCTCTCCCCACATGGACCCGAAGGGCCTAAAGGAGAGGGCTAGGGAGAGGGGGAATGACGAAGATCGTAACAAACCAACAGGATTACTACTCGCCAAACCATACATCATCGGGAGAAATTCAGCAATGACAGGTTTGGCCGCCCCATGCCGGGACGTTGTGAGGGTGTCATCATATTTTCCCTATTGACAAAGAATGGTGGGTGCGGTTCAATAATTTTTTTACCGGCGATTCAGCTGCCTATTCCACATATGCTCCAGGAGAAAACAATGAACCCATTGGCACAAGAACTGAACGACCTGCTTGCCCAACACAGCCCTCATGTCCTTGAAATGCTGTCCGACCTGGGAAAGAACCTCTTCTTTCCCAAAGGGATACTGACCCAGTCGGCCGAAGCCAAGGACAAGGCCCACAAATACAACGCCACCATCGGCATCGCCACTGAAAACGGCGGCCCCATGTTCCTGCAATGCATCCAGGACAAGCTCTCCGCCTTTGATCCCAAGGACATCTACCCCTATGCGCCGCCGGCCGGCAAACCGGAACTGCGCGCCCTGTGGCGCGAGAAGCAGCTGCGGGAAAACCCCAGCCAGCAGGGGAAACACTTCAGCAACCCCATCGTCACCAACGCCCTGACCCACGGCCTCTCCATCGTCGGCGACATGTTCGTGGACAAGGGTGACCACCTGATCCTTCCGGACATGCTCTGGGGCAACTACAACCTGACCTTTGGTACCTGCAACGGCGCCGTCGTCAAGAAACATCCGACCTTCACCGCCACCGGCGGCTATGACGTAGCAGCGTTCAAGGCCGAACTGAAGAACACGGCCGAGGAAAAGGGCAAGGCCATCGTGCTCTTGAACTTCCCCAACAATCCCAGCGGCTACACCCCCACTGTTGCCGAGGGTGACGCCCTGGTGGCCGCCATCAAGGAAGTGGCCGAGGCTGGCTGCAACGTGGTCGCCATCGCGGACGACGCCTATTTCGGGCTCTTCTACGAGGACAGCCTCAAGGAGTCGTTGTTCGGCAAGCTCGCCAACATCCACCCGCGCGTACTGGCCATCAAGCTGGACGGCGCCACCAAGGAAGAGTTTGTCTGGGGCTTCCGCACCGGGTTCATCACCTTTGCCGACGGCAACGACTATGAAAACACGCCGGTCATGACCGCCCTGGAGAAGAAGGCCATGGGGATCATCCGCGCCAAGATATCCAACTGCCCCCACCCCTCCCAGACATTGGTCATCGAGGCGCTCCGTTCGCCCCAGTTCCTGTCCCAGAAGGAAGAGAAGTTCCAGATCATGAAGGGGCGCGCCCTCAAGACCAAGCAGGTCCTGGACAGCGGCAAGTACGTATCCGCCTGGACCTACTACCCGTTCAATTCCGGTTACTTCATGTGCCTGAAGCTGAAGACCGTGGAAGCCGAAAAGCTGCGCGTGCATCTCCTGGACAAGTACGGGGTCGGCGCCATCTCCACAACCAAGACCGACCTGCGCATCGCCTTCTCCTGCATTGCCGAGGAGAACATCCAGGAGTTGTTCGACATCATCTACCAGGGGGTTCAGGATCTGGCCTGATCCGGCCGCTTCCCGATCCACTGACACACGAAGGGCCCGCACGACGCGGGCCCTTTTTTTTGTGCCCAAATGCCGAAGCGGCACAGGCCGTATTGCAAAACCAGTTGCTTTTTCAAAGGTTGCACAACCTGCGCAAAAAAGTTTATCCATGTGGGCTAATGAGGATATTTATTTTATAAAATCAAGCAGTTATGATATTGACTTTTACCCGATGTTTTGGTACCTCGATGTGTCTTAATATATGCAGTGTGCTATTGGAGGGTTATGAAGATGTGGGCAACAACTCGTCAAAGGATGGTACTTGAATGAAAATGAGCTGGCAGTGGTTCTTGATATTTTTGCTACTAGTCTTGTCCGGATGTGGTGGTGGATCCGGCTCATCTTCATCACTTGTTCCAGCGGCGTCGAATCTCGTTGTCTTGTCAACCGAGACAGGGAAGTTCAATGTCTATTTTGACTATTCTGACCAAGACGGAGACGTCACTGAGTCAACGGCAGTTCTGTATGATGCTTCAGGAGTAAAAATTGGCAGTTCAACAGTAAAAGTACCTGATATTGCAGGCCATACATCCGGCACTCTCCAAGGTACACTGAATTTTTCCAGCCTTTCCACAGGAGATTATAGGTTTGAGATATTCATTACTGACAGTGGTGGGCGGGAATCCAACAGGCTTTCAAAAACATTCAGTGCTACTGGATGGGGTATAGGCAAAGCTGTCTCCTACCAAAATCCCTCCGATTACCTTTATCTTGGCGATACCGCTATTGGCGATCTAAATGGGGATGGCCGCAATGATGTCGTAGCCATACAAGGGTCAAATAACACTGGAGAACTATTAATTTATTATCAAAACAAATCAGGGAAGTTAGACACCCCGATTGTAAAAAATCTCACCATAACTACAAGAGGAGTTGTCATTGCCGATGTCAACAATGACGGTAAAGCCGACCTGATACTGTCCGGGCTGTCCAAAAACGCAAATGTTGGATGGCAAGGACGCCTGTTAGTTTTTCTGCAAGACCCAGCGACCGGTCAACTACAGACACCACAAGAATATACTGTTGGCTCTAATTATGTCTTCAATCTGGCTGCGGCCGATTTGAACGGTGATGGCAGGAATGACATCGTGGTTATGGCACCCAACGTAGGGGCATCTGGTAGCCTTTCAATTTTTTTCCAAAATTCTGCCGGTACGTTCGACCAGGAAGTCAAATATGACAAGGTCAATGTTATGTCTGGGGGGCAGATTCATGTGGCTGATATGGATAACGACGGGAGAAATGACATCGTCGTTCAAAGCGGATTGAAGGAATTTGCCGTCATTCGCCAGACAGCTCCTGGAACATTTAGCTCAACTCCGGACTTATACGCTGCCCAGACTAGCTACTGGCCCAGTTTCTATGCTTTTGCCCTTGGGGATGTCAATGGCGATGGTCGCATCGACGTAGTAACCGTTGACCCCGGCAATGACGGCTACCTCAATATCTTTCTGCAGAACTCACAAGGAAAACTTGACCCGCCAAGACTAGTCCAGACAGATGTGCCTTTCGGGGTACAAATTGCCGACATTACGGGTGATGGCTTGAACGACATCATCTATGACGTCACTGGCGGAATCAAGGTTCTCCCACAGCAAAGCGACCACACATTTGGACCTAGTCGATACTATAGCTATCCATCCGTTAGTTTTGGGGGCTCATCTGTGCATCAGGCCCTCTCCATTGGAGATGTGACGGGAGACGGCAAACTTGATGCGGTGCTGACATGGTCTGACGAGGGGCTCTTCGTGCTGCCATACAGCGCACAATTGGTTGCACAATAGATGTCGGCGTGGCATGAATGCATATTTAGCAGGATTATTAATAGTATTTCGCACACACTTTAGATGAGCTACATAAACATTCGGCGGCACTCACTCACGCCACTGCTCGTCAAGAACATACAGGAGAAATATTTAATGCGAAATATCCTTAAAATTGTAATGACTGGTTTCATCGCAGCTAGCCTCGCCTGCACGCTTACAGCGTGCGGTGGTGGCAGCGGCGGCACAGGTAATGGCATCGCTTCCACTACAACTCAAAGTCAATCAGTACAGTACACCTTGTCGGCGCAATCTGTTTCAAGCCGGGGCGAAGCTATTCCAATCACGTTGCGCTTTGAAAACGGTGGTAATACTACAACCACGCAATCGCCATACATAGAGGTATACAAGGACAATACATTGGTTTTGTCCTATATTTCTCCACTCTCATCCGGCACAACTACATCGCCATTTGTTTTTAGGACCTCGGTTGAACTTCTCCCCGGCACATCGTCAGATCTTGCGTATAGCTGGGACCAGAAAGACTCTTCCGGGGCAGCAGTCATGCCAGGCAATTACACAATACGGGCCAGCGACGCGACCAGCGGCGTACAACTAAGCATCACTATTCAGATTAACCCATGAAAAAGCAATTTCACTACTCTATCGACGGAGACAGTACCCGCTGAGGGAATAAAGCGGGACAGATTTATTTAGGAGACCAGATAGGTGTCAGGTCTCCACTTATGACATTGTCACAGGTGGAGACCTGACACCCTGATGATACCCCTTGTTTCACCGCTTCTATCTTGAACTCTTCAGTGTAACGCTTGCTGCTCATGCATGCCTCCTGAGGTTGTTTCTGTATAGCTCAGGAGTGTCTAAAAAACTAGGGGCGATTCACTCGAAGACAGCGTGTCTGATTACATTCGCGAAGCAATCTTGAGAGATCCAATTCAGGATGAACGTCTTGACGTATTTTTGTCTGAAATGATGTTCGCGGGCAAGTGTAGAGCACTAATGCACTTGTATGGCCAGCTCATCGAGTCGGGTTCGGTCACGTACACACATGAAGACCTCAATGAGCTGGAAAAGGTACTTATTGAATGCGCAAAACGTCGCAACGAGTATGCGCATGCAGATTGGACTGGCGTTAAGAAAGAAAATTACGTGCGAGTTAAATCTCAATCCAAGAAACGTGGTGTCTTCCACCGCTACAAAAAATTCGAGATGCCTAAATTAGAAGACGACGTTGAGTTCATCCGTAACGCTCGTCACGTGCTCGACGATTTCAATGAAAAAATTCACGATCAGCTATGGGGCCGTGACTCATCATAATAATCGCTATGCGACCCCAGAGGGGGCTGTCTTTAATAAGAGAAAAGTCAAATAAGGCAAAGACACAACCAGAAAGTTAGACCGGGCCGAAAAACCAACCCGGTCAACTTCATGCCCGTTATGTGAGGAAAGAAAAACCATGAGTGAAGCCAACAGCGGCATCTTGGAGATTATCAGACCGTCGATGTATTTCGCGAAGTACCGTTCATACCCAATCTTCGTAGATGGCGAAAAAGTAGGGTCAGTTAAAGACGGTGCTGCGCTAGCAATGCCACTTCAATCAGGTAGTCACAACGTGTGGAGTAAAATTGACTGGAAGAAAAGCAATACGGCAGAAATCAGAATAGAGACAGGAAAAACAACTAAAATAAGAGTCGGATATAAAAAGAAGGTAGGCTTGAAACTTCTTCTCCCAGTTGCGCTGGGGCTTGTTGCAATCATAGCCGGCGCGACGTTCGGAATGATCATTTTTACTGTTTTAGGCTTCGTCGGAATACTGATGGCAAGAGTAGGCGACCTTCATCTCGAAGAAGAAAACAACACATAACCACGTCGTTAGACGCCGCCCCAAAAGACGGGCGAGTCAACGCCGACCCCGTTGGCAAATAAATGAATGAATCTTGAATTATAAAGGGAGAAGCCGTTGGAAGAAGGTAAATGTAAATTTTGTGGGACCCCTCTTGAAGATCAAGGAGTTGATGGCACAGGATTATGCATTACCTGCATTTCGACCGGAAGATCTGTGAAGTCAAAAATACAATACAAACGCAAGAGACCAAAATGGGTCAACAATCTGAGCATTGGATTGGGAATCATGCGTTTAGCTTGTTATCTATTTTTCTTTCAACCACTTACAACCGATGCTCAATGGCAACTTGATCTTATCCCTCTGAACATTGCAGATTTTCCAATTACTATGCTTTATTGGTGGTTGCCTGCGCCAATAGGTGAGGCATTCATTGGGCCTGTATGGTGGTTTTTTATGCCTAGATTTGTATGGTGGTTTTTTTATGAAATGGGGAGAGCAAATCCTCCAACTCAACAACAGAAAGGCAATTGCCAACCAGACGCTCAGACCATGACCGGGCGATAAAACTGCCCGCCAGGTCAAGCGCCACACCGTTGCGCTGACTCTCTATAACTTGCCTTGCACCACCGTCAACATCCCCCCAATGCCGCACCCTGGGCGAGTAAAACCGATTACAGATGTTTTCCCTTCGGGAGGATGTGTTTCAGTTTGTTCGAGCCATCATACAGTGTCTGCTTTATGATCGCCCGCTTCTCCTTGAGATCCTTTCTCACATCGCTTTCTTCCACCAGGAACTCGGCTTCTGCGGCAAGCTCTTCGATCATTGCCGCCTCTTTTTCATCGATACGCGTTGCCATTGAACACACCTCCCTTCACGCTACAATTTTCCCATACGGCGGATAAAATGGCAATCGAGCGGGCTGCATCCGAGGCTCCTGGTGGCAAGGTGTGACGTACCGGCTTTGCCCGTTTCATTTCCGGCCTGTGTCCCCCCTTTTCCCCCTTGTTTGTCCAACCAGTTCCGGTGTACTCTTGCCCCCATGGGCTCACTCACGGTCATCACCAGCGCTTCCCTCACCCGCCTGGCAGCCGCACTGGCCGACGATCTGGCCGCTACGGCCGTGTCGCCGCTGGCGCGGGAAACCGTAGTCGTACTCAACCCCGGCATGGCCCGCTGGATCTCCCTGGAACTTGCAACCATCCGGGGCGTCAGCGCCGGCCTCGACTTCCCCTTTCCCAACCAGATCCTGGACAGTTGCTTCCGAGCCGTAATCCCCGCCCTGCCCGTGGTTTCGCCCTTTACGCGGGAAAGCATGGCCTGGCGCATTGCGGCCCGGCTTCCCGGCCTGCGCACCCTGCCCGGCTTCGAGCAGATAGCCGGCTATCTCGGCACGGGCAGCGACGACCGCCGCCTGCTCCAGATCAGCCGCACCCTGGCCGACCTGTTCGACCAGTACATCATGTTCCGCCCCGAGATGATCCAGGCGTGGGATGACGGCAAGGATGACGGCTGGCAGTCGGTTCTGTGGCGCGGGATCTCGACCGGCTGCCTGGGACAGCACCGGGCCGGCCAGCTCGCCATGTTCCGGGAGCGCCTCAGGAGCGGCGCGATCCCCGCTAATGCCCTTCCCCGCCGGATCAGCCTGTTCGGCATCTCCTACCTCCCCCCGTTCCATTTGGAGGCGTTCTCGCTCCTGGCACACCAGTGCGACGTGGTCTTTTACCTGCAAAACCCCTGCGGCGCCTATTGGGGCGATATCGTGTCCCGACAGCGCCTGGCTGAACTGGTTCTGCGGGATTCGCAGGTCGCACAGGAATACTACGACACCGGCAACCAGCTCCTCTCCTCCCTGGGGACCATGGGGCAGGAGTTCCACGACCTGCTGCTGGAATACGGGTTCGAGACCCGAGACCTGGACGGCGATGAAGCGGAACCGGACAACGCCACCATCCTGCGGGCTGTCCAAAACGACATCCGCCAACTGCGCGACAGCGGCGGACGCGATGAACGAGTCGTTGTGGCGCCCGGAGACCGTTCCCTGCTGGTGCACGCCTGTCACGGGCCGCTCCGGGAGATGGAGGCGCTCTACGACAACCTGCTGGCCATGTTCGACGAACTTGACGGCCTGGAGCCGCGCCAGGTGCTGGTGATGATACCGGACATCGAGTCCTATGCCCCCTACATCTCCGCCGTGTTCGGCACCCAGTCCGGCGGCAGGCCCCCTATCCCATTCACCATCGCGGACCGCAGCCAACGCCGCGAAAACCCGGTATTGGAGACGTTCGGCCGCATCATGGGGCTCCCGGCCACCCGCTTCGGCGTCAACCGGATACTGGAACTGCTGGAATCGCCTCCGGTCCTGGCCCGCTTCGCCATCACCCCCGAAGAATTGGAAACCATCCGGGAGTGGTTGGCTGCAACCGGTGTGCGCTGGGGCCTGGACGGACAGCACCGCTCCAGCCTCGGCTTCCCCGCGTTTGACGATTTCAGTTGGCAGGCGGCCCTGGACCGGCTCTTCCTGGGATATGCCCTGGAGCCGGAGAGCGACCGCCTGTTCAACGACATCCTCCCGTTCGAGGCGATCGAGGGGCGCTCGGCCGTGCCGTTGGGAAAGCTGGCCGAGTTCATCCATGTCTGCCGGACAATCACGGAACAACTGGAGGGGAAGCGCACCCTGACCGCATGGGCCGACACCCTCACCACAATCGCCCTTGACCTGATCCTGCCCGATGATGCCGAAAACGGACTCAAGCCGCTCTTCGACGCCTTGCAGACCCTGGCCGAGGCCCAGGATCAAAGCGGCTTTACCGCACCGCTCACCCTGGACGCGGTCCGCGAGTGCCTGACAACGCTGCTGGACGGTTCGGGCAGCGGCTACGGGTTCCTGGGGGGCAGGGTCACCTTCTGCGCCATGCTCCCCATGCGCAGCATCCCCTTCCGGGTCATCTGCCTGGCAGGGATGAACGACGGCGTGTTCCCCCGCACCCGGCGCCAGCCCGGTTTCAGCCTGTTGTCGGGCAAGCGGCGGCGCGGCGACCGGTCGCTCAGGGACGAAGACCGTTACCTGTTCCTGGAAACGCTCCTCTCGGCAGGGGAGCGCCTGCACATCAGCTACACCGGCCAGAGCGACCGGGACAACTCAATCATTCCCCCTTCAGTAGTGGTGGCTGAACTGCTGGACTATGTGGGGCGCGGCTTCCGTGTGGCCGGGACGGACAGCGCCCCTGCCATTCTGGTCAAACACCGCCTGCAGGCCTTCAGCCCGGAATACTTTACAACGAATGCCGGCTCATTGCTGTTCAGCTTTTCCCCAGAATACCGGGATGCCCTGCAACAGCAACGGCTGACCGGGCGCTCGGCCCGTTGCTTCATCTCCGAACCGTTGCCGGACGACCCGGATCTCTTGGCCGCAATCGACGTCCGCGACCTGAAGCGCTTCCTCGCCAACCCGGCAGCCGCTTTTCTGGCCCGAAGGCTGGGCATACGCCCGTCCGATCCCACGGAGGAGGCGGACGAGCGGGAACCGTTCAGCCTGGACAGCCTGACCGCCTACGGCCTCAAGCAGGACCTGGTGCACCGGATACTGTCCGGCGCGGAAACGGCCGATGGTTACGAGATCGCCCGCGCCAGATCGCTCCTGCCGCCGCTCGGCGCCGGCCGGGCAGCCTTTGGGGAGACCATGGAGACAAGCCGGGAGTTTGCCAGCAAGGTTGCGCCCCTGCTGGGTGCGGAGCTGGAGCCGCTTCCGGTGCTGTTCGGGCATGACGGGATGACGCTGGCCGGGGTCCTGGACGGCATTTGCTCCGGCCGGCACGTAGCCTGGCGCTGCGCCTCCATGAAGGCACGGGACCGCATCTCCCTCTGGGTCGATCACCTGCTGCTCAACGCCATGTCCGCCCCCGGATATCCGTGCGAGAGCCTGCTGATCTGCAGCGACCTGACCCTGGCCCTGCCACCGCTCCCCAATGCCGCTGCAATCCTGGGCGACCTGCTGGAGCTGTACCGCGAGGGGCTGCGACGGCCGCTCCCCTTCTTTCCCCAGGTTTCCTGGCTCTATGTCACGGAGGGGCGGGACAAGGCGGAGGGGCGCTGGGACGGCAGCGACCACGCCCCGTCACCGGCAGTATCGGCGGAATCGTCGATCAGCATCTGTTTTGGCGATACAGACCCGTTGGACGGGGAGTTCGAGGCGCTTGCGCAACGGGTCTTCGAGCCGTTGCGGATGGTGGCGGTTGAGGAGAAGGTGGCGTGATTGGTGTAAAATGGGGGGCATAGCCCCATAGGGGCGTTTGATGGTAGCCGTGGGATTCATCCCACGGTTTGAGGCAACATATTCGCGTACGCGACGGTGGGACATGTTGCGGCGTTAATCCGGGGAATGAATTCCCCGTCTTGCGTCATACGTCCCTACGGGACTGCAACACTCATTCCTTCACCCGTTTCCCGGCGGCCCGGTACACGGCGAGATTTTCCCGTTTGCCGACGGCCACAACAATGACAACGATGCGGTTGTCGTCAACCTGATAGACCAGCCGGTAACCGGCGTTCTTCAGCTTGATTTTGTAGCAGTCCGGCATACCGGAGAGCCGGGCCGATTCGACACGGGGGCGCTCAAGCCGCTCGGCCAGCCGTTTCTTGAAATGCTCACGGATTCCGCCATCCAGCTTGCGCCATTCCTTCAGGGCGGATTCCTTGAATTCGAGACTATAGTTCATCGAGCGTGATCTTGACGGTGGGTTCATGCTCCCGTTCCTTCACCACACGGGAAAGCTCGTAATCCTCCAGCTTTTCCATGAGCACCTCGAAGGCCCCGGCGGGAATGAGATAGGCGCTGGGCCTGTTGTGGTTGAGGATCGCCACCGGGGAACCCTCGGATTCATTGATGATACGGGAAGGATTCTTCTTCAGGTCGCTGATGCTGACCGATGCGCGGGAATAGAGACGTTCCATACACTACCTCGTTTAAGACTTAATTATGGATACAAATATAGGTCATTTTTATCATGAGGACAAGAAAAGAAATCACACTTAGGGGAATATGAAACACCTTAGCCTGACAGATATCCAGACCAGCGGCCTGACCCTGATCGAGGCCAGCGCCGGGACCGGCAAGACCTGGACCATCACCGCCCTGTACATCCTGCTGGTGCTGGAAGAACGCATGCGGCCCGAGGAGATCCTGGTGGTGACCTACACCAAGGCCGCCACCGCCGAACTGCGCGACCGGATCCGAAAACGGATCGTTGCCACGCTGGAACTCTACACCAGCGGCCGTGAACCGGCCGATGAACTGGAGCAGATGCTGCTTGCCAGCCAAAAGGTGGATGGGGAAACGGCGCAAAAACTCCTCACCCGCGCCCTGTACGCCTTTGACGATGCCGCCATCTTCACCATCCACGGCTTTTGCCAACGGGCCCTGCTGGAGCATGCCTTCGAGTCCGGTTCCCTGTTCGACACCGAACTGACCGTTGACCAGTCCGTCCTGATCGGCGAGGCGTGCGACGATTTCTGGCGGACCCGCATCATGGCGGATGAGGGGCCATTCCTGGAGCGCCTGATCAGCGACGGGTACACCCCGGACAAACTGGCCGCCCCCTTCGAGGGGCATTACCGGAACCCGGCCCTGCGGATCATCCCCGAAACGGACGATCCGGACCTGGAGGCACTCCTGGGGCGACGCGACGCCCTGCTGCCTGCGGTGGCCGCCATGTGGCGGGCTGAGCGGGAAGCGATCATCCGGCAGATCAACCAGGCCGGCCTGAACCAGGTCAGCTACAAACCGGAACGGATCGAGGCGGCCGCGCTCAGCATGGACAGGCTTCTGGCTGATGGGGCGGCGCAAAGAGAATGGGACGGGCTGGCGCTGCTGACAACGGCCCGGATCGAGGGGGCCCTGAAAAAGGGTTCCACTCTGCCGGACCACCCCTTTTTCGCGCTCTGCCAGCAGTTGCATGACAGTGTCAGCCTGGTGGAACAGGGGTATGCCGACAAACTGATCCATCGCCAGAGGGCACTGGGGGAGTGGTTGCGGGAGGAACTGGACCGGCGCAAACAGGCGCTCAACCTGCGCGGTTACGACGACCTGCTGCTGGACCTGCACCTGGCCCTGGAAGGTGCAGGGGGGGAACGGTTGGCAAGCGCTCTGCGCGAACGCTACCGTGCCGCCCTGATCGACGAGTTCCAGGACACGGACCCGCTGCAATGGCGGATATTTGCCCGTTTGGCGGGACATTTTACGAAGTCGGTTTCGGGTGCAGGTCAAGGCGGCGAGGAGGAAGCGACGCAGGCGTACACACCAGTACGTCGAGCAGATTCCGACGAAGCCAACGCAGAGATGCGCCCGAAGGCGGCTTCGTATCCCCTGTTCCTGATCGGCGACCCCAAACAGGCCATCTACAGCTTCCGTGGGGCCGATATCCATGCCTACATCGCCGCTGCCCTGACAACGGAGACGGACCGGCGCTGGACCCTGGACACCAACCGTCGCTCGTCGGAGCCGCTGGTCAGGGGGGTCAACACGCTGTTCCAGGCAAGCGACGACCCGTTCCTCAACGAGGCAATCCGGTTCAGCAGCGTAACATCCGGCAAGGCCCCGCACCAGCAGCTCCTGCACAACGGCATCCCGGAAGGGTCGCCGCTGCGGTTCTGGGTCTACCAGCGCGCTGACCAGACGAGGGCGGTGGCCAAAGGCCCGATCCGTCATGCAGCGGTCTCGGCGACCGCCGGCGAGATCAGCCGCCTGTTGGACGGCAGCCGCGAGATTGTCGGCAAGGATGGCGGCCGCAGGCCGCTCGGTCCCGGGGACATTGCCGTGCTGGTCAAGGCCCATTACCAGGCCGACCAGATACAGGCAGCCCTGACAGATCTCGGCATTCCCTCGGTCCAGCACGGCAGCGCCACCATCTTCGAGACCCGCGAGGCCCTGGATCTTCTGTGCATCCTGCGGGCAGCGGCAGACCCGGCCCGCAGCCCCCTGGTACGCGAAGCGCTCCTGACATCGGCCATCGGCTTGTCGGCCAATGAGGTATTCAACCTCTTGAGTGATGAGGATGCCTGGGAGGTCTGGCTGCTGCGCTTCCGGGCGCTGCACGAGGCGGCCCGGACCGGGGGGGTGATCGCCCTGGCGTCGCGCCTGCTTGGGGAGTGTGGCGTGAGGCGGCAGGCGCTGGCACGGACCAGCGGCGAACGGCGTCTGACCAACATCCTGCATTGCTGCGAACTGCTGCACCAGGCCGAGCAGGAGCACGGCTCGGGCCTGGAGGGTTCCATCACCTGGCTGGAGCGGCGAATCACCGGGGAGCAGGCAGATGAGACGGCGTTGCTGCGCCTGGAAACGGACGCCCACGCCGTTACCCTCTCCACCATCCACGCCAGCAAGGGGTTGGAGTACCCGGTGGTGTTCCTTCCCTTTGCCTGGGACCCTCCCCCAAGCAGGGACGGGCGAGTGCTGTTTCACGACGATGACGGAGCGCTTACGCTGGATCTGGGTTCTGACCTGCGGAAGGAGCACCGGCAGAAGGCGAAAGAGGAACAAGCGGCCGAGGCGACGCGATTGCTGTACGTGGCCGTGACCAGGGCCGAATTTCTTTGCTATGTTGCCTGGGGGAACAGTAACGGGGCATACGGAGCGCCGCTCCGCCGACTGTTGCACGGCACCGGTTTCAAGGACGCCAAGGCGTTCGCCGCAGTCAGTGACCGGGAGATCCTGGGCGCAATCAACGCCTTGGCCGTAAAGGCGGGCAACGGGAACGTTCCGCTCCCCATTTCCGCCCGGTTCATGCCAACCGCCCTTCCCGCCCCACCCTATCGCCCGGCACAGGACGGCGCAGAGCGATATGCCTGTCGGGAGATGTCGCGAGGCATACCGACCGACTGGCGCGTTTCCAGCTTCAGCGGCATGGTGGCCGGAACCGAGCGGCATCTCCAGCCCCGGGACCACGATGCCATCCCCCCGTCAACCGTTTCCTCGCCGGCCGCACCTGCAGGGTCCGATGCCTCGGGCGAGTCCAGGGGCGGCCTGACCATCTTCGATTTCCCGCGCGGCGCGGCAGCAGGCACCTGTCTGCACGAACTGTTCGAACAGCTAGACTACAGCGCGATCACGGATGACTGCCTTGAGCGGCTCTCCCGGACCTGCCTGCAACGCAACGGGTACGACCTGCGCTGGCTGCCGGCCGTACAGGCCATGGTCAGGGAGGTGATCAGCACACCGCTCCTCCCCGCAGACCCCGGTTTTTCACTCTCCCGTCTCAAACCGGGCTCGTGGCTGGTTGAGCTGGAGTTCTTTCTTCCCTTGGGCAGGGTGAGCGGGGCGCGACTGCGGGAACTGTTCGACGGCATGCTCGATCCTGGGCGGCACGGCGAATTCGCGCAGGTGCTGGCCTCGTTGCAGCTCCAGGAAACGCGGGGCATGCTGCAGGGTTTCATGGACATGGTCTTCGAGCATAACGGCCGCTATTACATCATCGACTGGAAGTCGAACCACCTGGGCTATCGACACGACGATTATCATCCCGGCATGCTGCGGGACCCCATGTCCAGCCACGCCTACATCCTCCAGTACCATCTCTACACCCTGGCCCTGGACCGGCTGCTGCGCCAGAGGTTGCCCGGCTACTCCTACGAAACCCATTTCGGCGGGGCGATCTACGTCTTTCTGCGAGGCATCTCGCCCCATGACCCGCAAAGCGGCATCTACCGCGACCGGCCCACGGTGGAATTCATTCGGCGCGCAAATACCATCCTGCTGACGGAAGGAGCATTGTCCGACAGCAGGTGATCCGCGGTTAACGATTATTTATATTTAATCAAACATTCCTTACAGACAAACCGGATTTATACGGTATCATCTACACAGGATATTCAGTAAACTCAGCAGTAAGGACATCGAGTGGCTATGTTTCCTGTCGAAAAGGCCGTTTGGGTGGATAGTCCATTCTCCGGGGGCAGGGATGTCTCTTGGGCAACCAATTTTCGTGCAACGGGGATGCGGTGCGCATATTCTCACCCATGACGATGACCGGAAAGCCTTACGCACCATGACGGGCACGGTCAACCTGCTCCGCCTCCCCTTTGAGTTTAATCCCTTTACCCATCTTGAAAACTACATCACCATGGATATTACGGGAGTTTTATATGCCTTGCATCGAATGGACTGAAAAATTTGAGCTCGGCATCAGCCAGCTTGACGAACATCACCGGCACCTGGTTGATATTCTCAATAACATCTACGACTGCTACCAAGACGAAAATCACGAAACAGTCCTGGAAAACGTATTGGAAGAGTTGCTCAAGTACACTCAATACCACTTTTCCGCGGAAGAACAGTTGATGCAGGATACCAACTACCCGGCACGGCGTGAGCATACCATGGAACACGACATGTTTACCCGCCAGATTGCCCAGTTTGAACAGGACCTGTTCGACGGAAAGGGACTGTTGGCCCTGGAAATGATACAATTTTTGGGGACATGGCTGCTGCGCCACATTATTGATGTAGACAAGAAATTCGGCATCTATTTGGCCGCCAGGGAAGCATCCTGCCCGCACCAATAGTATCTAGGTACGCGCGTACCAGCCGGCTAATCCTGCCGGTATGACATTCCCATGGATGGAAACGGAATCTGAATTTTGGGGGGAGCGAGAACCGCGGGGGACGTGTCAGAAATTATCTGTATTTTTCCAGATACTTCCTGATGCCACTTTCAAAGGTTTCCTGGATTTCGTTTTTGGCGGCGCTATTGATATAACGCGTGAAATAGGTAATGATAATGGAAAGAAGGACAACGAACAACAGGGCCGCAAGCAGCATCTTAAGAGGGGTCAAGCGGTTAATTGCACCCAGGCCGTCTATGGGAAGCGATTTCTGACGCAACATACGGATGCGCATCAACTCCAGGTTTGAGATGAGGCGAACGATAGCATCCCGGTCCCGCTCGTCAATGAACAGGAACTGCACGGCAATATTCCAATACTCCTTGTCGGTTCCGACAAAATAGTTCCGGTTTTTGAAGGCCACCCGCGCCACGCTATCCATGATGCGCGGTGGAGACGTGGGAATATATATCTCCATGATAACAAGCTGCCCTACCTCATAATGGTCCGCGGTGATAAATTTGAAACCGCCGGCACTGAGATTTACGGCGTTTGCCATCACCGTATCCCACACAGGGTCTATATGATCAAACTCCTCCTCGGAAGAAACGGGCGCTGTTTCATCCCGCTCACGCTTTTCCTCGGACAATTCTCCTTCCGCAATTTTATAGATTCGCTCCCTGCGCTTGAGACGCATCTCATCCCGGCGCGCCATCTCCTCGCTAAGACGCTGTTCCCTTCTGGTACGCCATTCCTTGAGTAGTTTATCCAGGTTATGCTCATTGGAAACCTGGATCGTAAAGGGAAGGAATGTTTCGATACGGTAATATTCCCGGAGTTCATTAGTGTTGACATCACCGGTAAGACGCAGTTGAACGGTATTATCCGCACCCTCGGAAACATAGATCCCGCTGCAACGATACCCCTTTCCCTCCTGGCCACAACGAAGTTCCAGCACCTTTCCGGTCTGCATGTTGACATCGGCAGGGAGCACATCGCGCGACAACTGGAGTTCAACCAGATCTTTTTCCAGGGTGATGATAATGGCCCAGTCGCGAAACAGCTCATTGTTCTGCATGGGGATGCCGACACCGACCCGCGTGCCGACCTGAAAGAATTTGGCGTATTGCTCCGGATCGCTCATGGCTCAATATCCAGGCGGAAAGAAAAGAGAGGGCTGCTGTCAAGGCCTGGCACCATCATGAAATAGACCGGTTCAAGGCGTCGATGAGTTCGTCAATGCCGACCTTATGGACTCCGGCTCCATGTTCAATGGTTTCCAGATCCGCGATCTGGCATTCATAACAGTCGAGATTGTAACGTTTGAAAACCTGCAGGGTGGTGGGGTGATCCCTGATAATGTCCGCAATAATCATATCTCGTGTGATCATGTCTGAGCCCCTTGTGGTGCGGTGATTGCTCGTGTTGTCAATCAGCCTGCCTGCCGTCAGTCCAGACCGTACTTCAGCCTGAGGGCCGACTTTACCTCCAGCGGAACAAATCCGTCGATGTTGCCATTCAAGGAACAAACCTCCTTGACAATGGAGGATGACAGGTAGCCGTACTGGAGGGACGTCATCATAAACAGTGTTTCCACGCCCCGCCCGATGCAACTGTTCATCTGGGCGATCTGAAACTCGTACTCGAAGTCGGAGATGGCGCGAAGCCCCCTGATAATGACATGCGCTTTCCTTGAGGAGACATAATCTATCAAAAGGCCGGTAAATGTGTCAACCTGGACCCGTTTTTCGTCCTTAAGCACATCACGGATCAGGGCTACCCGTTCGTCAAAGGTGAACAGGGCATTTTTCTGGGAGTTGGCGGCAACGGCCACCACCACCTCATCAAAAATCGTAAGACCTCGTTTAATGATGTCCAGGTGACCGTAGGTAATGGGATCGAACGAGCCGGGATACACTGCGATCTTTTTCATTCACCCTCCAGAACATATAATTCCAATGCAGTGTCACCATAGACCCGGCGATCATCCTTGACAAGGGCTCCCAGATGGTCCGGCAGGACATTTCGTGTGGCGCATTCCGCGATGAACAACCCTCCCTCGGCCAGCAGGGAAAGACTGCAAAGCATTTCCGGAACCGTGACGTACATCCCCGACGCATAGGGAGGATCGAAAAAAACAATATCAAACCGTGTTCGTCGCACTGACAAAAGACGTAACGCCTTGAGCGCATCCTGTTCCAGAATTTCGGCACGTTCGCCGCAGTGGGCGGCGACCAGATTCCGTTTCAGTATTGCCGCGGCATTTCTGTCGTACTCTATGAAACAGCAGGATGCCGCTTCACGGCTGAGGGCCTCGATCCCCAGGCTGCCTGTTCCGGCACAAATATCCAGTACACGGGCGCCTTCCAACTCAAAGCGGCTTTGGATAATACTGAAGAGCGCCTCCCGGACACGGTCCGCGGTAGGACGCGTACTCATTCCCCGTGGCGCGGCGAGACGTATTCCTCGGGCCTTTCCCGCTATCACGCGCATGTCTGTGTAACCCCTGCAAAAAGCTGCGTCTGCGGAAAAACTACCTTAAAACCGTGTGTGCGTCAAGCTGGAACGCCTGAACATCGCAAATACCGGCCGGATTGTAAAATGTATTGAAAATCGCAAGGTCATCGGTACAATAGCTGCGTCAGTACAGACAAAAGGATCAAACGAAGGAATGTATGCGGACAATGCGGCCAATATCCATAAACCGTTTTTCAATGCGGACCCTGTTGATCGTTGCCATGCTGCTTGTCGTAACGCTGGATTCCACCCCGGCGTCAGCCCTGTGGGTACGACTTGCGCGAAGTGAACGCTACGAGGTTGCCCTGGATACATCGTCAGTGCGGTTGACCACCTCCGGCAAGCAGGCCCTATGGCTCAAATTCATCCCACGGGGAGAATCCTGGCGAAAGATGGCAGCCGTCACGTACAATAACAAAGAGTACCGCCTGCACATGGAATATTACGAGATTGACTGTGACAATAACAATGCGGTCAAGGGGGTGACGTATATTATCGGGCCCGCGGGGAAGCGGCTTGGAAGGATTACGGGAAGCGGCCCTCCGGAAATCATCATACCCGGCTCGGTGCTTGAACATGCCGCAAAACAGGTCTGTCCAGTTGTCGAGGAGAACAAAACGGTTGAAGAGGATGCTTCCGACGAGTCCGCGAGCATCGATGAGCCCCGGGATGACTCATCCGATGGCCGGATAGCTGCTGAAGCGCAGCAACGCGTCACCATCGCGGTGCAACGGACCGAGGCCGAACCGGCCAACCATGCAGCCTGGGTCGAACTGGGCAATGCCTGTTATGACGCCGATATGCCGCGGCAAGCCATCGAGGCGTATAACCGCGCCCTGGCGCTGAAACCCGACGATCCCGACGTTCTCAATGACCAGGGTGCCATGTTCCGGCAAACGGGAGACGTGGCGCAAGCGTTGAGAAATTTTGAAAGGGCGCTTGTCATCGCCCCCGACAATCTGGAAAGTCTGTACAACTCAGGCTATATTTATGCCTTTGACCTCCACGATATCGATCATGCCTTGGAGATATGGCGACGTTTTGTGAAACTGGACAGTTCAAGTGAGACAGCCCGGCAGGTGCAATCGTTCATCGAGCGGTACGGGCACCCAGAGCCCGTCAGGAAATGACCTGAATCCGTGACGAATGGACACGGATTCAGTTCATTATGCCAGTTCACTTTCCCTTCTGAGTTCACCCAGCCGTTTGTTGAGGGTTTGGCGGGTGATGCCCAACATGGTTGCCGCACTCCCCTGATTTCCCTTTGCTTCCTTCAGCCCTTCCAGGATCATGAAATCCTCCATCTGCCGGATCGTCGGAAATTGCCCGAAAACGGATCTGATCAATTCACGCCCATCCTCGGGATGATGGGACAATCGCATGGTATCGTTCAGGGAGCTTGATCCCACCGCGGCCCTGAAGCCGTCCAGCGGGATACCTCCCGAGGCGCTGCTCCGCGCAACCGCATCATAGACCAATGCCTCCAGTTCCCTGAGATTGCCGGGAAAGCTGTATCCCGCCAAAAGTCTCATAAGTTCGGCGGGTGCATCGGGCTTTTTCTTTCCCAAAGCCCCTGCCGCCTTCTGAAGAAAATGTTCGATCACCAAAGGGATATCATCGGTGCGTTCGCGTAATGGGGGAATCTCGATCTGATGGGTGCAGAGCCGGTAATAGAGGTCGTTACGGAATTTTCCGGCGGCCATGAGGCCTTTGAGCGACTTGTTGGTGGCAACGACGACCCGTGCATCGCTCTTGCGGGGAACGTCCGCGCCGACCGGGTAATATTCCTGTTCCTGTAGAAGGCGCAGCAGCTTGATTTGAGACGAATCGCTCAGATCACCTATCTCGTCAAGGAAAATGGTGCCGCCGGAGGCGCGAGAGAGCAAACCGTCGCGGGCCTGGTCCGCGCCGGTATAGGCGCCGCGCTTGTGACCGAACAGGGTGTCGGAAAACATGGCATCATCAAGCCCTGCCACGTTAACAGCCACAAACTCGCCTTTACAACGGCATGAAGCGTGTATGGCCTTGGCCAGCAGATCCTTGCCAACCCCTGTTTCACCGGTGATCAACACCGGCTGTCGAGAGGGGGCAAGAACCTCCACGTACTGGAATATGGAGCGCATCCGCTTATCACGGGTTTTGATGGCATCAAACACGGCAGGATTCTCAAGTCGGTCGGTCAACAGGTAATCCTTGAGCGACGACACCTCGCGTGAAAGTGCATGCACCTCAAACGCCTTGATAACGGTTGCCGCAAGTCGGGCCGAATCGGCCGGCTTTACAATGTAGTCAAAGGCCCCGGCACGCATGCACTCCACAGCCGATTGGGTTTCATCGTCGGAGGTCATGACAATGACGACTATCTCGGGATAATTATTGACAATCTGGGTGAGTAATTCCCGGCCTGAAACCACCGGCATGTGCAGGTCGATGATAGCGACGGCGACAGGTGTTGTGGCAAGCAACTGCATCACCTTGCTGCTGTCCTGAACGGAAATGACATTGTCAAAACCCTTGCTCTGCAGCATCAGACCCGATGCTTTCAGGATGGGGGCCTCATCATCGACAAGAAGAACAGGTAATGAGTTTGAAGGGTCCATATATGATACCTCCGCCAGATAGTTATTTTGATGTATCTGCAATTAGTGCTTTGCGGCCTCGAATTGCATTTTCGGAGCCCGGTTTCCGTTACCGCCGGTTACAATTTTTGTTACATTAACGGGCCTGTTCATGTATAAACAGGCTATCGGTACCACCAACCCAAAGAAGTATATATGATCTGCAACACGTTGCGCCCGTAGCTCAGCTGGATAGAGTCCCTGGCTTCGAACCAGGTTGTCGGGAGTTCGAATCTCTCCGGGCGCGCCACTTACAATTCAAAGAAGTTTAGCTATAGCGATTGAATCACCACCTCGTGCAGGTGACGCTGGAGAAACACAGGTCTTCACACTCCGGTGAAGGGCCGGCTTCATGGACGCGTACCTCCCGAAATCATGCATTTCTATTTCCGGCGCGCCACGCTCTTCCTTTCCCACTTCTCGAAAAAGCTGATTGAGCAACATCCTTTCATCAGGTCCCAGGCCTTGATATTCCCCATGCATAAGCGTCTCCAAACATGATAGTGGTTCAACTGGACTAACCCTTCGCGAATATGGCCGTGACATGCAATCACGTATTCTCCATGCATCGCAAAAAACAGGCCAATCAGCAACCAATCGCCTCACAACGCCTATTGACAGGGATTTTACACCTTTTGCAATAACCAGGCACCATCCACTGTGTAAGATATATTTACATTATTATCAAAATAACTCAACAGCATGTCGCATAAGTTTACACAACCTAGCATCGGAATAACGAAAAATATCGGATACCAAACTGCCGGTTTGTACCGTACCTTCCCTCTCTTCTTGACAAAAGAGGTCGCAGAGTTCAATAATTCACCCCATTACCGAACAATGAAGGGACGTTCCGCATGCGTATCGAAAGCGATATCCTGGTTGTCGGCAGCGGCATCGCCGGCCTCTCCTATGCCCTCCAGGCAGCCAACCATGGCAACGTTGCCATCGTGACCAAACGTGACATATCCGAATCCGCCACCAAGTATGCCCAGGGCGGCATTGCCTCGGTCTTCTCCGCTGAAGACTCGTTCGATGCCCATATAGAAGATACCCTGGTGGCAGGCGCCGGAATCTGTCACGAAGATGTAGTCAGAATGGTGGTGGAGGAAGGCCCCCAGACCATCCGCAACCTGATCGAATGGGGAGTCAAGTTTACCACCAGCGGCGAATCCTACGACCTGACACGTGAGGGGGGGCACAGTGCCCGCCGCATCCTGCACGCCGAGGACATCACCGGCCGCGAGATCGAACGCGCCCTGGTGGAGGCGGTGCGCCAGCATCCCAATATACAGGTTTACGAGCACCACATCGCCATTGACCTGATTACGTCGGCCAAGGTCGAGCGTCGCCCTCTGGAGCAAAACCGCTGTCTGGGGGCCTATGCACTGGACAAAACCAACGGCCGGGTACTCACCTTTTCCTCCAAGATCACGCTCCTGGCCAGCGGCGGCGCCGGCAAGGTCTACCTCTACACCTGCAACCCGGACGTGGCCTCGGGCGATGGGGTGGCCATGGCCTACCGCGCCGGCGCCACCGTGTCCAACATGGAATTCATGCAGTTCCATCCCACGACCCTTTTCCACCCACTTGCCAAATCGTTCCTGATCTCCGAGGCGGTGCGCGGCGAGGGCGCCATCCTGCGCCGCCGCGACGGCACGGCCTTCATGGAGAAATATCACAAGCTGAAAGACCTGGCACCGCGAGATATCGTGGCCAGGGCCATCGACAACGAGATGAAGACCAGCGGCGACGACTGCGTCTTCCTGGATATCACCCATGAACCGGCCGATTTTGTGCGCAGCCGTTTCCCCAACATCTATCAGACCTGCATGGAATTTGGCCTGGATATGACCAAGGAATGGCTGCCGGTGGTCCCGGCGGCCCATTACCTGTGCGGCGGGGTAGCGGTCAATACCGATGCCGAAACCGACCTTCCCGGGCTATACGCCATCGGCGAGGCTGCATTCACCGGCTTGCACGGCGCCAACCGCCTGGCCAGCAACTCGCTCCTGGAGGCAGCGGTCTATGCGGGCCGCGCCTTCAAGCACTCCACCGAAGCGCTGAAGACGTTGCAGCACGACCGGCGCGACCTGCCCGAATGGGATTCAAGCACGGCCACCAACAGCGACGAGATGGTTGTCGTCTCCCAAAACTGGGACGAGATCCGGCGCTTCATGTGGAACTATGTGGGCATTGTTCGTTCCGACAAACGGCTGGAACGGGCCATGCGGCGCATCAGGCTGATCCAGGACGAGATCGATGAATACTACTGGAACTTTATTGTCACCTCGGATCTGGTCGAGCTGCGTAACATAGCAACCGTGGCCGAGCTGATCGTGACCTGTGCCCAGATGCGCAAGGAATCCCGCGGGCTTCACTACAACATCGATTATCCCGAGCGGGATGACATCAACGGAAAAAGGGATACGTTTATCAAAAAGCACTTCTGATCCCGATAAGCGAGCGTCGGGTCGAGTCAAGCGTCTGGGTTTGAATCGGAATAAGGAATGGAGAATGTACGTGGACATTAACGAGATACGAAAACGGATCGACCTGCTGGATGATGTCCTATTGCGCATCTTCAACGAGCGCGCCCGCCTGGCGCTTGAAATCGGTCACATGAAGAAGGGGCTGAATCTGCCGGTCTTTGACCCGACACGGGAAAAACGCATCTTTGCCCGCATGAAGGAAGACAATCCCGGACCGCTGGACGACGGAGCCATTGTCAGGCTTTTTGAAAGGGTTGTGGACGAATCCCGCCGGCTGGAACGCATCATGTCCCACGCGGACGGAGAAGTTGAAGTTTAATTCAGGGGGAGACACTTCACCATGCTTATAATCATGAAAAAACATGCTCCGGAAGAGGCGTTGGACCAGATAAAGGAATACCTGATCACCCGCGATTTCGACATCCATCAATCGACCGGCGCCAACCGCACCATCATCGGAGTGATCGGCGATACGGACACGCTGGATGATCACGAGATCGAGGCCATGCCGGGGGTAAGCCAGGTGGTGAGGATCAAAAGGGATGATTGACGGATATCAATACATCCCGATACTGTTCAGATATACTCCGTACTGCCGGGCAACATCCGTAATATAGCCTTTCAACAGGTTGCCGAGGGATTCCATCAATTCAGACAATTCCGCAATAGCCATTTTCTTCCGATGAATCAAATCCCGCTGATACCCGAACATTTTCTGGATTACCTGAACATGCCTCTGTTCGTGCGCCGGTAATCCCGGGTAGGCGTATTCTTTCATGAGAAGCTCTTCTTCGGTAAAATAGTACAGTGCATAGTCGATCAGTTCGTCGACAAGCGGTTCCATCTCTTCGGCCTTCGCGTTGCCGGTCCAGGCGACATAATTCTTCTCGAGAAGACAGAACAGGTGCCGATGATGCTTGTCAAACCGGTTTACGCCAACCAACAGGTTTTCATCCCATTCGATACTCTGCATACGCCCCTCCCGTAGTGTCATTCAACTGTTTCCCTTCAAATAGGTGTTGACCAGAAAACATTGCTCATCCGAAGCAAAACAGAGAATAAGCGAATCGTTGGGATTTCCGGCCGAGATACTGTATTCGCTGCCGGCAATAACCGAAGGGGTCGAGAGCCTGATGTCAAGACCGCCGCTCGACAGGTGGTGCTTAAAGGAGCCGGCGATCATGTTGGTAATCTCCGCCATGGCGTCGTGAACGTCAGCGTCCACCTCGGTCACCTCCATGCCCAACATGCCGGAGGCAAAGTCCAGCGCCAACTTCTGTGGCGCATGCATACTCACCACGCCGTTGAAGGTACCGGTCATCCCGACCATAGCCGTTACACACGATTCAAAGCGGGTAATAGGATCAAGCATCAACGGCAGGCACAACAGGTTGCTCTTCCCCACCATGGTACTGAAAACTTCCTGCACATCACTGACCATCCTGGTGAACAGATCACGTTCAGTGAGTCCCAATGATGCGACGACCGACTGATCAAGGGCCATGATATCCTCCTCTGCCTGCGGGAATCTGTTTATTCAGTAACCAGGCCGTCTTTGAGTTCTTGAATTATTTCAACCTGTCGCTGGTAGATAAACTGCCCGACAACGGTATCGCTTCTGCGATCCGGCTTCATTTGAAAAATGCATATATGCCCGTTATTCCCGCTTGCTACGGTTCTGACGAACACCCCCGGCACCGCAAGCGGGATACCCATGAGCGAAAAATACAACAATCCCGATTGGTCGGCAGTGGTTGCGGGGGCAACGGGTGACAGAATAGATATGCCGGTCCCGGAGATATCCACCAGGGCTCCTTCAATGCTGACCTCACCATAGGAAAATGTCACCGCCTGGGCATCAATGACCTTGACCCGAACCGCTTCCCTGCGTTCAGCCCGTATCTGCGCATAGGCAAAGTTGTGCAGAATCACGGTTTTCTTGGGTACGTTGACATAGGCGGCATAACAATGAACCCCAAGCTCATTGTGGAAATACTTGCTCTTGATGAGCGTGCTGTTGTCGTTTTTCATAACAACCGCCTGGTGCTCATGAACCGACAGTTCGATACTGTCTTGCTCAACAGCGGTAATGGTCGAACCATAGCTCACCGGGACTTCGTGATAATAGTTAAGCAACCTGAGATCGCTTTTCAGTCTGCCCGTTGCCATATCGGAAAGCAGCTTGACGATACCCGCCGTGTCGGATTTGCCGTCTTTGACGGTTACCAGCCTATAGATGTCGTTATTCATATAAAGCCCCTATCTCGTAGCGGAAATCAGGCCATCCCCTTGCGCCATGTATAGGCCCTTTTCTGGGATGTGAGGACGTTCTCGATGGAGATCCCCATTTCCCCCAACTGGCCTGCAAGCTGCTCAAATTTCATCTCCTCAACCATCTCGGCCACATACAACAGTTTTCCGAGCCCCCCCTGTCGTGAGGTCAATGCATCCCTGACATCTTCGGAGAGATTCAGATTCCTCACCACCTCATCCATCGGCACGTCGTAAACCTTCTCCAGAATCGATAGAATACCGATCATGAAAGCCTTCTCGGCTGAATCATGAAAGCATTTCAGGCTTTGATGGCAACCGGCCATATTTTCCATGAAACCGGCCCTGACGGCGGCCATGTCCACCAGCGGATTTTCCATTCCGCGAAGGTCGTTGCCGGCAAAAAGGGCCAGTTGGACCCAGCGTTTGATCTGCTGGCGCCCCAGGATCGCAACGGCATGGCGCACGGTATCGATCTTGTTGCGCGTGCCGATACCGACCGAGTTGACCAGCAGCAACAGTTTGTAGGTAAGCACGGCATTCCCGCGAAAGGCCTTCTCGATCTCGGCCAGTTCGGCATCCTCGCCAAGCAGGCGCATCAGCTTCAGCAACGTGGAGCCGGAATCGTCCATACGTCTTTTTTCCATGACGGATGGCTTGGCAAAGTAGTATCCCTGGAACAGGTCAAAGCCGAGATCGAGGCACTGCCTGAACTCCTCCTGTGACTCAACCTTCTCTGCCAGTAATTGCAACGGGTAACGCTCAAACTGTTTGACCATCTCCGCCAGTTGAGCGGGGGGACTCTGCATGAGATCAACCTTGACAATGTCGACGATTTCGTACAACTCGTGGAAGACCGGACTGTACTCATGATCGTCAAGGGCAAGGATAAAACCGTTTTCCTTCAGGGAACGGCAACGTTCAACCAACTCAGGTGTAACCTGGAGGGTTTCAAGAAGCTCGATAACCACCTGTTCCTTGGGCAGGATATTCAAGGAATCGTCCATCAACAGTTCCAGTTCCATGTTGATGAACCCCTTGTGCCTCCCCAGAATATCCTCGATCCCGAACCCGGTCAGGGTATTGATGATCACGCTTGCGGTTGCGTACGAAGCGTCCTCCACATCGGCCGTCTGTGACTCGGCGGAGCGAAAGAGCAGTTCATAGGCCACAAGCTCCTCGTTGCGGTTCAGTATCGGCTGTCTTCCGAGGAGATATTTTTCAGCTTCCATTGCAACGCCTCGATGTGGAGAAATGCCGCGGGGTGCTACCGTTCCAGCAGGATTTGCAGCCGGCTCATGGCATTTCGAATCTCGTAACGGGTCCTCTCGCTATCAAGCCCCCCCACGGTGTCGGCCAATTTTTCCTGATGGATCAATGTGGAGGCTATCGTATCGTTGACGGTCATTTTCAAGAGATACGAACCTCTAAGACCCAATCGATGGCCATCAACCAATTGGATGGTTGTCAACGGGACAGACATTTCACCGGCAATTTCATGTACAAGCTCTTCGATCATCTGTGGCACCTTCATTAACAGGATGTTCCTCTCCGTCATTTCCGCACAATCGGCAGCAATCATGTAATCTCGTCGTTAATCGCCAAAACACTATTCTTTATCTCACGTCGATATATCGAACAGGAACGGAACTTATCGCCGCAGACTGCAAGAATCTTGGGGATGTTCTCGCTGGAAACACTCATGCAGTGACACTCGAAAAATGGATTGTGAACAAATTGGCAGATATGGCTTTTGTGAATGTCATCACACGGAGTATAGTTTGCATGATACTTCTCTGGCTTCATGGCATGCCTCGCAACTAAAGTTGGCGCTACGCCCTTCAGCCTCAATACTAAGCAATAGGAGTGCCATTGGAGTAACAGACTGTTTTAGCAGATGAAAGATGAAAGAGTGCCGGCAAACGGGTATCCAGAATGGATAGTGTGTTCCCGATGCGGGTAGCTAAAATGGAAGGGCCGCGGTTTGATATCTGAGCCGGGCAACGTGCAACATGCTGTTTCATCACGGGAAGTCCTCAAAGCTGTTCAGTACCCAGCCTTTGAAAGAGGCAAAGGGAACATCGGTCGTCATAAATGCCGGCAGATCGGCCATCCGGGACCTGAAGGATATTCCGGAACCATCCACGTCGTATTCGGTCCGGCGGCAAAGCCATTGGTCCCCAACCTTTACGGCCCCGGAATCCTGCGGAGTACACACGTCAAATTTGACATGATGTTCGCTGGTGACAGGACCGAGCTCCACTCCCAGCAGGACAGGCTTGTTGAACTGTTCTCCGAGGGAAAGCGTGGCGCGCGTCATATCAAAAACCGTTGCCGCATCCGTGCGATGGCTCACCACCACCACCTCGTCGGCCGTCTCGACAATTCCCTGGGCCAGCGACCTTCCCCCCTCATGAATGGTGTCAAACCAAAAAGGCACAACAACCGAAAGCGGTACACTGAAACCTCTTTTGATCACCGCCAGAAGATCGACATAGGCCGTGGCATAGCCTCCCTTCCCGGCAGTGAGGTCCTTACCAAGATACGGCTCGATATCGGTCTGGAAGCCGGAGAAACGAGCATCCGGATGGGTGCGGTTATAGCTTTCCACGGCCTTGATCCGTGCCAAAAGCGCCTCGGGCGCGGCGACATGGCTCGGGTTACCGTCAAGGGCATACACCTCGATCCCGCGTTGAACCGCCTTACGTAAAAAATCGCGGTACATGCCGGGATCATCGCCGACCCGCAGGTAGACCCTGGTGATGGAGTATGCGGACAACTTTTCAAGCACCCGGTCTTCCTTCCCCAGCACCTTGTCCCGGTCCCAAATCCAGACGCCCCGACCGGTCTCACCGGGATGATGTGCCGTGTGGCTGAAGCATACCTCGTCAAGGCTTGCGGAACCTGACCGCGACACAAGCCGCAGGACCAGTTGGCCGCCCCTGCTCGCATCCGCTCCCCTGAAGATGGGACCCAAAGCAAAACGGCCACCGGCCGGGGTACTGATTGTGCCGACAGGCACGGTGTAACCGGCCGCACCGGCAGGGCCACCGGAATATGCGACCTCCCATGTTCCGCTGAATTGCCCTGAAAGCGATACCTCGTCATACCCGAGCAGATTGGCCGTCCGGCCATTGCCCGCCAAGGGGATGAGGTAGCCGCAACGGGCGGCGTCTTGGCGGGAAAATGTGTTATTCGTTTGCGAACAGTTTCCGAACGGTATAGGGCGTGGCTTGAACCCATAAACCGGAAATGGCGGCCGTGAAAGGTCCGTGTCGTGCTTCTCCAGATACTTCAGATGAGACAACGTACCCGAGACATAGACAGCATCGATGCCCTTGGCACTGGCAAGAAGGTTTTGATCGATCCTGCCCGCGAAATGGTCCGGCCCCGGCAGGGGCAACAGCATGAAAACCTGCAGGGCACATAATGAAATAATTGAATGCATGGCCATCCTTTATTGTTGATTCAACCGTATCGCATGCACTGGCCATGCGCGGTATGAAATCGCACTATTCCCATCGTCCGGAATAAGGACGTTTGATGTACTGCCCCCATGATTGTGCAGAACGCGGGCCAAAGACATACCATCAAACAAGTTCAACACATTACAGTGCAATGCGGAGAAGAGATGCCGCTAACGGTGTCCCGGGCGAGGGCATTTGTCCCCATACAGGACAAACCGCCTGCGTACCGGTCAAAGCAACAGCAGTGCCATGACAACAACATGGTGATTTAACAAGAAATAGAGGCGGGCAAGGGCGTTGAAAGGGTATCCACTATGGACAGTTTAACCCTGGGAGGGGTAGCAAAAATGGCAGGGGCTGTTACAGCCCGTATTTCTCCAGCATGCGTTTGAAACGACGGTACTCCACATCGAGCAGACGAGCGGCCTCCATCTTTTTGCCACCGGTAGCATCCAGGGCCTGCCTGACCGCCTGCAACTCCAACTGGTCGAGGGTAAGGGGACGGGGGCAAACCACAGCAGTCGTGCGGTCCGATACGGTAAGGATACGGGACAGACACTCGTTGGTCAGCGTCTCTCCGGCAAACAGGGCACCGCGCTTCATGGCGCTTTTGAGTTCCCGAATGTTGCCGGGCCACGGGTGCTGTTTGAGCACCAGCAAAACCTCCTCGGTGATATGGGGAGGGGTTTTGTTCAATTCCAGTGCCGCCTCGCGCAGGAACATCCGTGCCATGGCCGGTATGTCCGCGCTCCTCTCCCTGAGTGGTGGAATGGCAATCACAAGGTCGCTGAGACGATAGTAGAAATCCTCCCGAAAGCGCCCTTCGCGGGTTTCGCCCAGGAGGTCACGGTTGCTGGCCGCGATGATGCGCACATCCACGTCCACCGGCGCGGTACTGCCCACGGGATAAAAGCGCTTGTCCTCCACCGCGCGCAACAGCTTGGCCTGGATGGCGGGTGGCGCGCAGTCCACGTCGTCCAGAAACAGGGTACCACCGTGGGCAGCCTCAAAGAGCCCCTTTCGCGTCTTGACCGCCCCGGTGAAGGCCCCTCGCATATGGCCAAAAAGCTCACTCTCAATCAGGGATTCCGGTATGGAGCCGAGGGGAGCCGGGATAAAGGGGGCATTTTTACGGGTACCCATGCCGTGGATCAGTGAAGCGAGATGAGACTTCCCTACCCCGGTCTCCCCCTGCAAGATCACGGAGAAGCCGGTATCGGCTATATGGTGAACCTGCCGGATAACCTCTTGAATGGCGGGGCTTCCTCCCAGGACGTATTCGAGGGACGCCTGTTCGGAGCGCTGCGCGCGTTCCAGTTCGATCCGTTGCAGCAAGGGGGTGGCGGTCCGTGTAATGATTTCGACCAGCTTCCGGCAGTCGAGCGGTTTACGAACATAGGCGGAGACCCCCAGTTCGATAGCCTTGAGCAGATAGGTCGTTTCAGTGAATGCGGTACAGAAGATCACCGGCGTATCCGGGACAATCTGCCTGATCTGCTCCGCCATTTCCAATCCGTCCATCACCGGCATCTGGATATCGCTCACGACGATGTCGGGACGTTCGCGCATAAAGATGTCCAGCCCCTCCTGGCCATTGGCGGCGCAGTGCACCCGGTCGAAATGCATCTCGAGCACGATGCGGACGCGTTCGCGCAGAAACGGCTCATCTTCCACATACAGTACATTCAGGGGTAGCGAATCATTCATACGTAGTACCTGCTCTCTCCCGTTTCCGGGGTGTTGTCTTCCGACGCAACCTGCACGGGGCATATCAACCATCATACCCATCGTGATGTCGCTTGCTGCATGTCATTCGGGCGCATGAAACGCCCTCTCAAATATGAACCGTCAGGGTAAAAAAAGAGTACCTGCCATCGATATCACGAACAGAATAATCAAGCATGGCGTTCGAGCGTTTTGCAATCTCCATAAGCCCCAATCCCGCCCCTGCCGCGCCAGGCGGGATCTTGCTCCGCAGTTGCTGCCGGATAGACTTTTTCAAGCTGTCGCGATCGAGACTATTGATATGATCGATCCGGGTGATCAGGGGGGTGATGTCCGTCTTCGTGATCACGTTCCCGGACGTGACGGCATAGGTTTCACCCTGTTTTGCAATGAGAATGGTCGCCGACCCGGTATCACCGGTGGGGAGGTTTCGCAGGGCCTGATAGTTACGGACGTTTTGGGCCATCTCGATGTAGGCGGCAAAGACATCCTGCACCGCCATGCGGGTAATATCCTCCGCTTCCAGGTAATTTTTGATGGCGGTCCCCATCTCCTCGATAATACTGTGGGAAAATGGACCGTTAAAACACATCATGATACCTTCTCGCGAGAACTGTTCCCGAAGCTGGAAGAGATCCATGGTTGCCTCCTCGATAATTGCGGTTGCCGTAACTGGGTCAGGCCCCGTTCAGCTCGATCGTGAAAACGGTCCCGTCCGGGCCGCTCTGAAAATCCAGATGCCCCCCCATGCTCTCCTCGATGATCAGCCGCGACATGTAGAGCCCGATACCGGTCCCCTTGCCCTCGGGCTTGGTCGTAAAGTACGGATCGAAAACCCGTTCGGCAATCTCGGGAGGAATCCCGCAACCGCTGTCCCGGACTTTGATCACCACCTTGTTTGCTTCGCCGTGTACCGAAAGGGCAATTTCGTCATGGGTGCGCGAGACCTGCCCTGCCAACACTGTTCTCTGGCGGCGCTCCAGGATCGCATCGCGGCCATTGCTGACCAGATTGAGTACCACCTGCTTGAATTCGTTGGGATACCCGCTGACCTTGATCGGCTCCGTGGAAGTATTGGTCACGCAAATAGTGATGCCCGAGTTGGCGAATTGTGCGCTGACCAGTTGGACCGCATCCTCGAGTTCGTCACAAACGACAAAGCTCTCCGTATCCTTCTCCGGCCGAAAAAAATTCCTGAACCCTTCGATGGTATCGGACATGTAGTAGAGTTGCTTTTGGGCGGCAGCCTCCGCGCGCTCCAGAAAATCGCTGTCAAGGCGTTGCCGCTCCCATGCCATCCTGATGCTCTGGATGGTGGCGCCGAGCGTTGCCAGCGGTTGCCGCCATTGATGGGCAATGGCGCCGATCATCTCTCCCATTGCCGCCAAACGGCCATTGCGCGCAAGCATGCGTTCGTGTTCGAGCCGCTTCTCCGTTTCCTCGTCCACCTGCTGCGTGAGGGTCTGGTTGAGTCCCTTAAGCTGGACCTTCAACTCCTGAAGCTGGGACTGGTAACTGTCGCTGATCCTGGCAATACGCTTCATCCGTTTCGTCAAGCGGACATACTTCTGAAACAACTCGCTAAAATCGTCATACAGGGGAGTTGTTGCGAGTTGTTCATTGGCAAGCACCGGCAGGAACCTGACAATGACCGGATCATCAAGATCCGTTTCATCAAGCGCATTCCTGGAATCGGGCAGGGACTTCATGACCGCCCCGGCTATCTTCCGGGAGATGGCGTGGTAGTTGGCTGCGCAATCCGGACAGAGCCCATGGGAGAAGAGGGCTTCGGAATGCTCGGACAGGTACTGCTCCAACTGTTTCCAATACCCTTCATCGTTACGGATCTTCTTGCATGAGGCGCAGATGGGAATATACCCCTTGAGTTCCTTGACCTTGGCAAGCGCCTCCTGCAATTTGAGAACGAGCGATTTTACCTCGCCCTGATAGCTGTCACTGATCCGGACAATCCGGGCGAGCCGCCTGTTCAGCTTCAGGTACCCGCCGAAGATTTCGGCAACCTCCGAAAAGGAAAACTGTTGTTCGGCGGCGGAATTGGTGAACCGTTCACGATACTTTTCGATAATCGGATCATCCATCCCGGAATATCTCCCCTTTTTCATGACTTTTCGCTGACCGGGATGATCGTGAACGGCAGGGTGACTTCCTCCTTGAACTCCTCGGCGGTCTCCAGGGCACGGTCGTTTTCTTCATCGCAATACCAGTTGACGGTAATCTGACCGCCGACCAGAAAAAATTCTTCGAGCAGGTCCAGGATGTCCATCATGCATTTGGTGCTGCCGGTGTTCAGGTAGCTGAGGTGAATATTGTAGGTCACCGGCCCGGTGTGGGCCTTCAGGAAGCGCGACAGCCACGAGATCACCGGATTGTAGTACTCGAAGGAGTTTTCGGGGTACGACTCGCCGGACATGCTCAACACACCCGTGGCATGATCGAAGAGGATCTCCGGGGATGATTTCGTTCCTTCAATGTGCAACGTCTCCATAATCTTCTCCTAACCCTGATAAACTGTAACGTACTAAAGAATGGCCTTGAGGCTGAAAAAGCAGTAGCCCTCATTGATTTGGGTAATGGAATATTCCAATGGCTGCGAGGTCCTGCGCGACATGTCGATCAGGCCTAGCCCTGCGCCCTTTCCGGGTCGGGCCTCTTTCCTCATCTGCTCCTTGTAGGCGGACTTGAGTCCCTGCTTGTCGAGTCCCCTGAGCATGTCGAGATGCTTGATCGCATCCTGAATGTCGGTGCATGCGACAATGTTTCCCGAGCAAACCTCATACCGCTCGCCATTTTTTCCGATAACCACGATCCCGCTCGTGAAATCCTGTTCCCTGTTTCCCTCACTGGCCTTAAACTCGGCGTAATTCCGCACATTCTGGGTCTGTTCGATGAAAACCGAGAACACGTCCATCAGGGAGGCCTTTGTCATCTGTTCAGCTTCCAGGTAGCGTTTCACGGCATTGCCCAACTCCTCGATAATACTGTGGGAAAACGGGCCCGCGAAGCAGATGAGGATCCCCTCGCTGTTGTAGGTCTTTTTGAGGGCATACAGGTTGATGAGTTCCATTGTTCATTTCCTCCCGTGATACGCGGAATGCTACGGTTTGAAGCCGAGCATGGTTATGTCGTCCCGTTGCGGGGTGTCCCCCTGGTACAGGGCAAGCGCCTCTTCGATGGCTGTCCGCTGGCAGGAGGCGGACCGTTCGCGGATACGCACCAGAAGCTCATTGAACCGCCTTCTGCCGAATCCCCACCCCTTGGCGCCTCCCGACTGGTCAAGGATACCATCGCTGGCAAGATAGAACATCATGCCCTCTTCGAGCGTGATTGCATGATTTGTGTAGCTGAAAGCCGTATTGGAACTCCGGTAACCGATGGACTGCCGGTCTCCGGCGATCCTTTCCGCCTTGCCGCCGTTGACATGATGCAGGTCAATGCGCGCCCCGGCAAAGACCAGCTTCCGTTCTGCCGGGGCGCACCAGCAAAGACCGATCTCCAGGCCATTATCCACCGAGGTGCCCCCTGCGCCATGGTGCAGGGCTACCTGGATCAGCCGGTTCAGCTCCTTGAGAATGGCGGCGGGATCGTCGTTGACGATGGTATCGAGCACATGGCCAAGGACCGCGTTGGCCGTCATGGTCATGAATGCCCCGGGCACGCCATGCCCGGTGCAGTCGATCACCGCAATGATATAATTCTCCCCGGATTCCCGGAAATAGTAGAAATCGCCACCAACAACATCCCTCGGTCGGTAGATCACGAAAAAATCCGTCATGTTGCGGCGAACGACCGTTTCTTCCGGCAATATGGATGCCTGGATAAGTTGGGCATAGCGGATGCTGTCCATGACCATGCGATTCGACTCGGCCAGCATCCGGTTGGAGCGGTTCAATTCGTCGGTCCGTTCGTTCACCTTGTGTTCCAAATTCTCGGTGTAATCCTTGACCATCCTGGCCATATCGTTGAAGGAACGGGTGAGTGCACCGATTTCGTCGTCCGAGTTGACCTGCATGTGGATATCGAAGTCGCCCGATGCGATCTTGTGTGAAGAGACCGCCAGGGTGGAGAGCGGCGCAAGCACGATCCGGTTGAGTTGATACCCGATGATGACGATGACCGCCAGCAGCGAGACGATGGTGATGACGAGGATGGGGAGGAAATCGCGGTTACTGATGATGCCGGCCGTATCCACCAGAACAAGATTGTACCAGTTGATCTCATTCAGATGCGACATGGCGGCCAACTGACGCTTGCCGCCAACGGTGAGAAAAAAGGTCTCGACCTCCCGCGTGCCGGACGAAAGCGAAGCAATGGCATTTTTGAGCGTGGCCCTGTCCGCATCGCTGGTCAGCAGGTCATAGATGGTGGTCTTTTTTTCCGAACCACGTACCTTGCCGTTGCGGATGACGTACTGTTTATCCCGATGCCCCGTAATGGCGCCATCCGGCCCGATCAGGATGGTCTCGACCCCTTTTTCGTTCGAGTTGACGCTCTCGTTGATAAAGGCTGAAATATCCACACCGCTGCCGCCGAGACCTATCTTGCGGTTCCCGGCGTCCCTGACGATCACGTTGAACCAGACCTTGGTCACGTCCAGGTGGCTGTCATAATCGACATTCAGCTCAAAGGCTGATACATCCCGCATGGTCCTGTAGTACCAGGCATCGTTCACATTGTCGGGATTAAGGGTGTAACGGGGTGTATCAAATGAGTTTTTCCGCGTACCGTCGCCAAAATAATAATGCTCGGAATGGTCGATGACGAAAAAGGCGCTTCCGGCCTTGAAGCTCTTCCGAAAGCTTTCCAGTTCTTCCCGCGCGAGTTGGGCAAGCTGCCGATTGTTCTCATCAAGGGCCCAACGCCTGAGCAACGGCGAATCCGCCAACTTGAGCGAAAGCGACAGATCACTCTGTATCGCGGACATCATCTTTGACTTTTCCAGCAGGGCCTGTTTTACCGCAAAATTTTTGCCCAGCGAACGAACCACCTGCCCCACGACAAGATGGAACGCCAGGTAGGTCGCGATACCGATGATGACATACACCATGGCGATGGTCGCGGTGAAACGTATCTTCAGACTGCGCCGTTTCATGGTATGTGATATTTTCGCTGCATACTGAGTCACCCTGCGTCGTGTCCCCTAACGGATCTCGTCGTACTGCCCAACGGAACGGCAAACACTATATCAGCAGAGCATCTGTCCGGGCAAGCTAATGATCCGGCGAAACGGCGCAACAGGGATTCCGCCGATGGGATGCAAAAGCCGGTGTCATGCCCCTTTCAGTTCAATACTGAACAGCGTTCCCTCAGGGCCGCTTGTAAAACCCACATGTCCATCCATGTTCTCTTCGATGATCAGCCGCGAGATGTAGAGGCCGATACCGGTCCCGGTTCCGCTGGACTTGGTCGAAAAATAGGGGTCGAAGATCCTGTCGGCAATTTCGGGGGAAATCCCGCAGCCGTTATCCCGAATCTCGATGAGCACCCTTTCCCCGTTATTGGATACGGAGAGGGAAATCAGATCAACGGCGCCGGGCTCCCCATCGACCTGCGTGGACGATTCCCGGCGGCGCTCGATGATGGCGTCGCGGGCGTTGTTGACAATGTTGAGCACCGCCTGCTTGAACTCGTTGGGATACCCTTTCACCGGCAGCTCTTCGGGGGAATGGTTGACAACGCGAAGGCATATCCCGGTTGAGGCAAATTGCGCCTCAACCAACAAGGCAACCTCGTTCAGCTTCTCGCCGACAAGGAAGGTTTCGACCTTCTTATCGGGTCTGAAGAAATTTCTGAATTCCTCGATGGTGTCGGACATGTAAAAGAGCTGCTTCTGGGCATCGGACTCGGCGCGCTCCATGAATGCGTTGTCGAGACGGTTTCGTTCCCAGGCCATCCTCATGCTCTGAATCGTTGCGCCGACCGTGGCCAACGGCTGCCGCCATTGGTGGGCGATGGCAGCGATCATCTCCCCCATGGCGGCCAGGCGGTTGTTGCGCGCCAGCAGGCGCTCGTGTTCCAGGCGCTTTTCCGTTTCCTGTTCAACCTGTTGAATCAGGGTCAGGTTCAACCGGTTGAGTTGCGCCTCGGTAATACGCAGCCGGTAGAGCGCTTCCTCCAGTTTTCGTTTTTCGGTCAGCAGCCTGCCCTCGGTCTGTTTGCGTTCGGAAATGTCCCGAACGGCGCCGATAAAACCGATGATGGCGCCATCGGCATCGCGTAACGGGTTGGAATTGATCTCGGTCCAGATGAATCCGCCATCCTTGCGCTTCAACGGCACCTCGAAACAGACCGACCCGGTCCGTATTCCCTGCTGTTCCTGGTCAAGACGCATCTGGTACAACCGGCGAACCCTGTCGACCCCCTCGCCGGCTATGACATCGAAGACACTACCGCCAATGACCTCTTCGGCCGCAAAGCCGCGCATCTCCTGGTCCGATCTACCGACGTAGGTAATCCGCAAATCCCCGTCCAACTGCCAGATGGTATCGACAGAGTTTTCCGCCAGGGCGCGAAACCTCTGTTCGCTGTAACCAAGGTCTTTCTGGGTGCGGCAAAGCGAGGTGATGTCGCGCAGGGCTATGAGCCAGCCATGCAGGTTGCCGCCCGATTCGATGCGCGTCTTGGTAACGTGCCAAGATCGATTTGCGGGACCATCATCAAGCACCAGGCCGTCCTGGCCGGTTGCATCCTCCTTGATCAGTTGCTTCAAACGGGGATAGGGAGCGAAAAACGACTCAGCCGGAATGGCCGTGGAATTATTGTCCAGGCGCAGCAGATCGCGCGCCGCCCGGTTGGCGGTGGCAAGGCGCCCCTCCCGGTCAAGCACGAGCACCGGTTCGATCATCATCTCGAACAGGGTTTCACGGGCAATAGGCACCAGATCGAGCAGACGGTGGCGGAAGATGGCAACACTGTAGAGAATCCCGCTCGCCAGTAAGGCCGATGTGGCTCCATCGAATCCCTTGATGGGGATCAACGGGAAGATCCGCAACACCAGGGGGCTCACCGTTGCCGCGATCATCAGCCCGAAGCGCGGCCATTCGCTGCGTGGTGTCCTCCAGAATCCGGAGATGAAGATCGCCACCACGACCGCGCAGACGCACCGTAGATACAGAACAAGCAGGTCGAAAAGCGGGCCTTGATGATAACCGAGCAGCAGCAGGGGACCGCTCGTGTACAGATAAAAACCGTAACGCGCCAAGGAGTGGAATTCACTTATCCAGGTCAAAAAAGAGGCAACAAGCGGAATGACTGCAACCATCAGCAGCCTTTGCCGGGTCAGCCACCGGCCGAGACCTACGGATTCCAGGGCAAGAGGCAACAGGGAAAGGATAAAAATGCACGCAAATGTCGTCCCGAATTTATAACAGAGGATCTTGACGGCCAGGGAGGTGGATGCGATGGAGAGCGCGTAGACCAGGCACCATCCGCTCACGCCCATCGTAAGCCAGAACAGGGCCGGTGCGGCCGGCACATGACGTCGGCGCAGGGTAAATGCCGCCAGCCCGGCATTGACCGCGGCCGAGAGGAGCGGAGGGATCATGTAGGGGGTGAAATAAAAGGACATGGTGTAGTACTAACCGTTCACGTGTCAAGCGCCCTCATAAGTGCATCCGCCGCAAGCGAAACCTCTGTCTGCACCCCGTCCGCCATCCGCTTGACGGCCGCCCTGCCGGATGTAACCTCGTTCTCGCCGATGACCACGCTGAAGCGGGCGCCCAACTTGTCGGCGCGGCGCATCTGGCTCTTCAGGCTTTTGCCCTCGTAATCCATCTCTGCCCGCACCCCCAGGAACAACAGGTCATGCATCAACCGGAAGGCGAAGGAGCGCTCCCCTCCCCCCAGCGTGGCGATGAACAGATCCGGCCGCAGCGAGAACTCCTGGTCGCCCAGGAGCAACGCCACCCGCTCCAGCCCCATGGCAAAGCCGATGCCCGGAATGGCCGGCCCGCCCAGTTGCGAGATCAGGCCATCGTAACGTCCGCCGGCTGCCACGGCGGACTGGGAACCCAACAGGCCGGTAACCATCTCGAAGGTGGTACGGGTGTAGTAATCAAGCCCGCGTACCATGCGGGGGTTGACGCTATAGGGGGTGCCGGTGGATTCCAGGTAGCCCCGGACGCCGCTGAAGTGCTCGTTGCAGCCGGTGCAGAGGTGGTCCAGCACCGACGGCGCACCGGCGGTGGCCTCGATGCAGCGCGGGACCTTGCAATCCAGGATGCGCAACGGGTTGGTGCTGAAACGCCGCCGGCAGTCCTCGCACAACTGCTCCAGCCTCCCCTCCAGGAACCCGAGCAGCGCCGTCCGGTAGACGGGCCTGCAGTCGGGACACCCCAGGGAGTTCACCTGCAGTTGCGGCTCGTCCAGGCCGATCTCGCGAAAAAAGCCGACCAGCATGTTCAACACCTGGGCATCGGCCAGGGGATCATGCACGCCGGTGATCTCCGCGCCGATCTGATGGAACTGGCGGTAACGCCCCTTCTGGGGACGCTCATACCGGAACATGGGACCGAGATAGTACAGCTTGGCCACCGGGTCCTGGGCATGGAGCTTATGCTCGATAAAGGCCCGCATGACCCCGGCGGTCCCCTCCGGGCGCAGGGTAACGCTGTTTCCCCCCTTGTCCGTAAAGGTGTACATCTCCTTCTCGACGATGTCGGTGGCATCACCGATGGAACGGCTGAACAGTTCGGTCTTCTCCATGATCGGAACGCGAATCTCGGAGAAGCCGTTCCGCTCGAACACCCGCCGTGCGGCCTGCTCAATGTGCTGCCACCTTCCTGACTCCTGGGGCAGGATATCGTTAAAACCTTTAATTGCCGTTATGGACATGCATATTCCTCGATGTGGTGGGATAAAAAACGGGGCTGTCAGGGGGTCGCGGAAAAACGTCTGACGCAGTTCCTGCCGCTGGCCTTGCCGGAATACATGGCCTTGTCGGCCATCTCCAGGAGGTCCTGCTTTGACATGGTATCCTCGGGACAACAGGAGTAGCCGATGCTGCAGGTCATGCGGAGATTGTAACCCTCGGCCTCCAGAAAGAGGTGGGATTCGACCAGATGGCGGATGCGCTCGGCTACTATCCCGGCGGTATGGCAATTGGTTTCCACCAGGATGATGGTGTATTCGTCACCGCCGTAGCGGATGACCACGTCAACCTCCCGGACCGATGACTTGAGCAGCGCCCCCATCTCCTTGAGCACTTGACTGCCCACCAGATGGCCATAACTGTCATTGACCTGCTTGAAGGCATCCATGTCCAGGAACAGGACGGAGAGTTGCGACGCATACCGTTCCGCCCGCTTCAGCTCGCGGTCCAGCGCCACCTCAAGGTAGCGGTAGTTGAACAGGCCGGAGAGGTCATCTATGAAGAGCATGTCCTTGGCCAGGGAATAGGTTTCCGCATTCTCGAAGGCCAGCGCCGACTGTTCCAGCAGGAAAAGGACGTTCTTCTTTTTGGTCCGGATATCGGGCAGGCGGAGGCCCGGGTCGTTGAACAGGACAATGACCCCCTGCAACATATTCCCGTTGCGTACAAATACCAGGTAGGCCTCTTTTATGCCAACGGCGCTTTCATCCAAGGACGCGAGCGCTTCCTGAAGACGTATCCGGCTCACGATATGCTTGTGGGGCATATGCTTGACAACACATGCCAGGATAGCGTCGCGGTACTGTCCCGCCACATGTTCCGCCACCCCCTTGACCTCCCTGACATCAAGGGTATTGTCATCCAGGAACACGCCCATTGTGCGACTGACGCCAATCTCCCGGGCAATCGCATCCACCAGCAGGTGATACACCCGGCCAAACTCCAGGCAACCGGCGATTGCCTGGCTGGCCTGAAACAGGCTGAGCATGTTCTTGAGTTCTTCGTTTTCGTCCAGAAGCCGGCGCTGTTCCAGGCACTGGGCCACCGAGTGCCGGAATTCATCGGGATTGACCGGTTTGATCAGATAGTCGCGGGCACCGTGCTTGAGGGCGAAGATGGCCGACTCCAGATTGGCGTTGCCGGTCACCATGATGACATCTATGGTGGGGTCGCTCTCACGGATACGGGACAGGACCTCCATGCCGCTGATATCGGGCATGACCAGATCGGTGATCACCAGGGCATAGGGCTGCTGCTCGGACAGCATCTTCAGCCCTTCCAGTCCGCCCGAGGCACAATCCACCGCATATCCCTCGCTTTTCAGCAAGTCGGAGAATACTTCCCGGAAAAAACGGTCATCCTCTATGATTAGAATTTTTTCCATTGCAGATGATTATTATCCTATTTGGGAGAGCCGTGTCAAACAGACTTTCCCGTTCACGGGAGATAAGGGGTGGCGATACTCCAGCCATTGCCGTCACTGACAAGCTCGATAGTCCCGTCCCGGTCGGTGCGATAGGTCCGTATGCCCCGACGTTCCAAAAGGTCGAGGGTCCGGGCCGAAGGCAGGCCAAAGCGGTTGTCGTGGCCGGCCGAGATCAGGGCAATCCGCGGGGCGACCCGGTCAAGGAAGGCCTCGGAGGTTGAAAGACGGCTGCCGTGATGGCCTACCTTGAGTACGGTTGCAGTCATGTCCGCGCCACTCCGCAGCATCCGCTCCTCGGCCGGGAAACCGGTGTCGGCGGCAAACAGCAGGCTGGCCTTGCCATAACTGAGCCGGAATGCCAGGGAATCCTCGTTCATGCCCATGTCGTCGATTCCCTGCTCCCTGCGGTGCGGTGCCCCCAGGGGCGGCGACAGTACCGTCACAATGACCCCGGGGGACGGTTCGATCCTGTCGCCCGCGGCCAGCGATCTGACAGGGACGCCTTTGGCCGCCAAAAGGGTTCGCAACCGATCATATAATGCACCGGAGCCTCCCGGGGCGGTCTCCCAGAATTCTCCCACCGGAAACATCCGGGCCACGAACGGCAATCCACCCACATGGTCGGGATGGGCGTGGGTCATGACCATGCAGTCTATGCGCTCCACCCCCAGCCGGGACAGAGCCGGCCCCAGGAAGCGCTCGCCGAAGTCCCTGCCGGTATCGTGGAGATACCCTCCTCCATCCACCAGCAGGGTGCCGCCGTTCGGCAGACGGACCAGGAGCGACTCTGCCTGGCCCACGCTCAGCATGGTCACATGAAGACGCCCGTCAGCGGCGGACGGCGCAAGAACATGGGCAAAAATGGCCACTGCCGGCAACAACGCGCACAGGGCAACCTTCAGCCTTTGGCCGCGCATGAATGTAATGGCGCACATGACCCCCAGAAAGAGCAGCATATCCAGGCGGGTGATACCGTGGAAGCGCAGCAGCGGCAGTTCTGCAAACATCATGATCAACCGGTTGGACAGGGCTGTCAGCTCTCCGGCCAGCCAGAGCAGCAGGTGGGCCAACGGTGCAAGGATCGGGACAAACGGCAGGGCGCAAAATCCTGCCAGGACCGCACCATAACCCAACAGGGGAACGATCAGGAAATTGGCGATAATGCCGTTCATGGAGGCCTGGTTGAAGTAAAACAACACCGGCACGGCGGTTGCGAATGAGGCGGCGCAGGATGAAGCAACGAACTGGAGCAGCGTACGCAGCCAGCCGGCCTGGATTGCACCGAATCGTTCCATGACCGGCGGCACGGCAATCACGATCCCCCACAAGGCCAGAAAGGAGAGTTGAAACGAGAGATCGAACAGGCCGGGTGGATTCATGGCCAGCAGGAACAGGGCCGAGAGCAGCAGGGCATTGACCGGATCGGTCTCGCGCTCCGCGTACAGGGCCAGCACAAAGGCAACCAGCATGATGACCGAGCGGGCCGTGGCCGGTGCCGCGCCGGTCAGGAAGAGATACAGCACCATGGCCGGCAGGGCGAGAAGCAGCACCAGACGGCGCAGGTTGCATGCCAGGGCCAGGGCTTCGAAACGGGTGACTACCAGCAGGGCCGCCTGGATCATGAAAAAGGCGATGATACCGACATGGAACCCGGAGATGGAGAGGATGTGGTTGACGCCGGCCCTGGTATACGCGGCATTCAACTGTTCGGGGATACGCTTCTGATCACCGAGTAGGAGCGCCGTCAACACCGATGAGACGTCAGTATCCGGAATCGAGGCCCGGATGAAATCCCCGAGCCGACGCGCCGCCCGGTCAAACAGCCGCAGGGGCGACCCTTCGGCTGCGCCCCGCATCAGCACGATGTCATCCGCTGTTGCAACCCTGCCGGTGGCGCTGACACCCTGAAAAGCGAGGTAGCGGGGATAATCGAATTCGCCGGGCAGGCCAAGCCTGCGGGGCGGCACGATGCGTGTGGCAAGGCGGACCCGGTCTCCGCGGGCCAGGTCAACGTCGCCGGCCGAGACATACACCATCATGGCGCCGCGGGCCGGAACGGCACGGCCCTCCGTGATTACCGCTTCGGTCCGCAAAACAAAACTGCTTCCAACGGGAGTTGCCGCGGGTCGTGACGTTATGATCCCCTCTACAATGACCGGGTCAGGCGAGACAAACCGCTGAATGGTACGGGTGGATGGTGCCGGCGATCTCCATGGGGTCAGGGCGTACATCCCCCAGACCAGGAAAAAGCCGAAAATACAGGCAGACACGGGCAGGATGCCGCGAATGAAACAGGACAACACCAGACAACAGAAGACTGCCGCCACAAAGGAGAACGGAACAAGCGTGCCGCTCTGGTCGGCAATGGTCAACCCGGCGATCAGGCCCAGGAGCGGGACAAGCAGCGGACGTTCCCGGTACATCGGGCTACCCGTAAATTGAGTACTTCTCATGATTGACCATAGCGGCTCCGGCAGGGAAATCCCGCCACAGGACAGGGTTTCAATAAATTATTTAGAAACTATTAACGTCTTCTGGTATATACCATAACTTTATGTTACTTGAAAACCGATCAATTGAATGATAAATTCCTACGCTCTTGATGGTTGGGCATGTACTTCATGCAGGAAGAAAGAAGGCACAGGCAACATGACCGCAGACAGCGCCACTGACAGGGATGACAGCCTGCACGCCGAATCGGAACTGAAAAAGTTCTATCAGGCCGCTGAACAAAGCCCCAGCCAGCTTGTCATTACCGATACCAATGGCATAATCGAATATGCAAACCCCCGCTTTTGCGAGGTTACCGGGTTTTCCCGCGGGGAGATCATTGGCCGCAAGCCCAGCCTTTTCAAATCCGGCAGGATGTCGGCCGGATTTTACCGATCACTCTGGGAGACCCTGCTCTCCGGCAACGAATGGCAAGGGGAATTCCTTAATCGCCGCAGGGACGGCTCCCTCTATTGGGAACGCTCCTCCATTGCCCCCATCAAGGATAACGACGGATCCATCACGCACTTCATCAAGGTTGCCGAGGATGTTACCGAACGGCGACGGGCAGAGGAAAGCCAACGGCGCAGTCTCAAGCTGAGTGAGGCGATCACGGCGGCCAACCTGCGCTTCATTGAAACCGGCAGCCTCAACCAGATGGCATCGGTCCTTCTCGATGCCTGCATGACCATAACCAACTCACCGTTCGGGATGCTCTACGAGCTGCTCCCCAACGGCAACGGCGACATTCTGGCCCTTTCCCTGGCGTCATTCGATCCCGTCTCGGAAGAGCCCGCCTTTCGCGACATCCAGTACGAAATCCGCCGCCATGGTCATTGCGAATTGCAGCGCCATGCATCGATCTACTTTGCGCCCGTGATCGAAGGCACAACCGTGATCGTGAACAGGCTCGACGAGAACCGCTGGAAAGGGTGCGAATGCCCTGTCTGCGCACCGGCGCTGACCACCTTTGTCGGCATTCCGCTCAAGATCGGCACAACCGTCATCGGCTTGCTCTCCGTGGCGAATCGTGATGGCGGGTACCAGAAAGAGGATATCCTGGAAATGGATACCTATGCCCAAACATGCGCGCTGGCGATCGGCAGCGCCAAGGCGGAACTCGACCGCAAGCAGGCCCGTGAGCAACTCCGCCAGGCCCAGAAGATGGAGGCGATCGGACAGTTGGCGGGCGGCATCGCCCACGACTTCAACAATCTGCTCACGGTCATCAACGGTTACAGCACCCTGCTGCTCCAGAAGATCAAGGACAACGATCAGATGCGCAAAGAGGTCGAACAGATCCTCAACGCCGGAGAACGTGCCTCCACGCTGATCAGGCAGCTTCTGGCCTTTGGGCGGCGACAGATGCTCGAACCGCGCCTTCTGAACATCAACACCTTGGTTGCAAGCCTGCACAAGATCCTCTGCCGGCTGATCGGTGAAAACATCACCCTCTCCACCCAACTGGCCATCGATGTCGGGATGGTCAAGGCAGACCCCAGCCAGATCGAACAGATCATCATGAACCTGGTCATCAATTCCCGGGACGCCCTGGAAAGCGGCGGCACCATCACCGTTGAAACCGCAAACCGGCACCTGGACGCCGCGTTTGTCCGCCAGCACGGCGGTTCCGAACCGGGCGATTTTGTCTTGATTGCCGTCCGGGACACGGGCATGGGGATGTCGGAAGAGGTAATCGGCAGGATATTCGAACCCTTCTTCACCACCAAGGGGCAGGGATACGGCACCGGTCTGGGGCTGGCAACGGTCTATGGCATCGTCAAGCAGAGTAACGGCTATATCCAGGTGCAAAGCGAAGTGGGCATGGGCACGGAGTTTCGTGTATTCCTCCCCATGGTTGCGGACACTTCGGAGCAGAGTTCCAGCGGAGATATCCTGCCCCAGGCAACAAGGCAGGACGGCGATTCAGGGCTGGTCCTGATCGTCGAGGATGAGCAGGCCGTGCTTGACCTGTCAGCCGTCACCCTCAGATCGCAGGGGTATGAAGTGCTGACCGCGGCCGGCCCGCAGGATGCGCTCAAACTGTTCGGACGTTTTGCCCAAAAGATCGACCTGCTGTTGACGGATGTCATGATGCCCGACATGTCGGGACCGGAAATGGTTCGGTTGATGCTCGCACAACGCCCCGATCTGAAGGTGGTGTTCATGTCGGGCTACACGGACGAAAAGCTCAAGGTATCCGACTTTGTGGATGATCGCCTGACGTTCATCATGAAACCATTCAATCCAATCAGTCTGGCACGCCTGATCAGCGACAACATCCGCCGCCCGCTCGGGATGGCATCCCCGGAGACACCAACATGAATGAACACATCCTTATAGTCGACGATGAAGAGATGATCCGGGACCTGCTCTCCTCGGCACTGCTCCAGGAAGGCTATAACTGCTTCCAGGCGGCAAACGTCGATGCGGCCTTCGGTATCCTGGGGGAACATTCGGTCGATCTGGTAATATCGGATATCATGATGCCCGGCAGGAGCGGGGTTGACCTTCTCAGGGACCTGAAAACGGTTGACCCGGACATCGCCGTCCTGATGATCACCGGGCTTTCCGACACCAACACCGCCTTGGAATGCATCCACCTCGGGGCGGACGATTATATCACCAAGCCGTTCGGCATCAGCAGGGTTGTCCTGACGGTCAAGAACCTGATCGAGAAGCGGTGCCTGGCCATTGAAAAAAAGAATTACCAGACCAGCCTGGAATTCAAGGTCATGGAGCAGACCGAGCAGTTGCGCCGCACCATGCATGAACTGCACAACGCCTATGACAACACCCTTACGGCACTCGTCAAGGCGCTTGATGCCCGCGAGAAAGAGGTCGGCTCCCATTCGGAACGGGTGATGAACTTTTCCACCTTCATGGCGGGCAAGATGGGAATCTCCGGGAATGACCTGGAACAGTTGGCCAAAGGGGCCCTGCTCCATGATATCGGCAAGATCGGGATCTCCGACAACATCCTGCTCAAACCGGGCAAACTGGACGACGACGAGTGGGTCGAGATGCGTCGGCATCCGCAGATCGGCTATGCCATCCTGTCCGAGATCCGGTTCCTGAAAGGTCCGGCCGAGATTATCCTGACCCACCACGAGCGCTTCGACGGCACCGGGTATCCCAAACAGCTCAAGGGAATCCAGATACCGGTCGGCTCCCGCATCTTCGTGCTGGTTGATACGCTGGATGCCATGACCTCCGACCGTCCCTATCGCCGGGCCCTCCCCTTCGAGGCGGTCACCAGCGAGGTCAGAAAATACCGCGGCACCCAGTTCGACCCCGACATTGCCGACCTTTTTCTCTCCATTCCCCGCATCCAATGGGAAGAGTGCGCGGGGAAACGGTTTATCTGAAACATAAAAGAGGGGGGCGAAATCCATCGCCCCCCTCTTTTTATCCCCGGTCACATCAGATCGTGCGGTAGCCATCTGCATAGTGCCGTTCAACTTCCTCCCGTGATACTGATATCGTCGACAAATACGGTGACGTTATAGTAAGGGTCGTCTCCCTCTACGCACGAACCGCCCCAATCACTGAGATCGACGCAATAACCGCCACCGTCATCGGAATTGCCTGTCTGGGTAACTGTGATCGTATCGCCCGCATGAACGTTAAACACCGGGGATTTTACCCAGGCGTTCGTGTCCGATGTCACCGTGTGGACTACAGAGCCATTTATTGAAATCGTCATGCTGCCCACATTGTCGCCATAGCTGCTCCAGTCGTCACCCTCATTCAAATAGTATCCCCAAGCACTTGTTTTGTAGTACCAGAGTGAAATGCCGCCACTCAATGGAGCAGTGAATGAAACACTGCCGTCAGTACTACTGCCATTACCCACCGCGAGGCTATAAGGGGCGCTATGGGACGCACCATTATAAATCCCAACGGCGCCCTGGGTGCTCCACCCCGTGGGCACAAGTGCGGCGAACGGTTCGCTATAGTTTGCCTCAATGATATTATAGACTTGGGACTTTACCGTTTCCCTGTTGTCGGCTATGCCGTTGGCGAAGTAACTCAAGGTCGTTGTTGCGGATATCGACAAGGGTGCCGAGTACACGGGTGAACTCGTCGTGGGAACCGTACCGTCGGTGGTGTAGTAAATCGTTGCGGGGATATTTGTCGACAAGGTAACCGTCTGAGCCGAGGAATATGTCCCGCCGCCGGGCGTTGCCGTGGTGACCGGCACGGCAACTATGGTGACATCGTCGATATAAACGGACATATGGGTGTACGGATCCTCTTGCGCGTGACAGTAGTGACCGATTTGTTGGTTGCAATAGGCGCCTTGGTCATCGCGGTTGCCGTTTTGGACAATCATGACCGTATCGCCAGCCTGAACGGAAAATGTGGGGGTTTTCGCCCAACCCGTGTCCTGTGATGTACTAAAGACATACCTACCATTGACAAAAACCACCACAAAGCCGGCATTGGTGCCACTTTGCACCCACTCTTCCGAATTCCGGTAGTATCCCCAGGCGCTGCTTTTGCTGTACCAGAAGGAAAGGTTGCCGCTTATCGGCGCGACGAATGAAACTCTGCCGTCCATCATGGCAGCATCACCCAACATAAGGCTGTAGGGGGTGCTATGAGACGTATAGCCGACTATTGGCGCAGCTCCTTCAGGGCTCCAGCCCACAGGCAGCGTTGTAGAGGCGAAGGTTTCGACATAGTCGGCAACCGCCACGGTAACAGGACCGCTGGCCACCGTCCCCATGCTGTCCCGTACCTGGACCGTGAAGCTGCTGGTGCCGACCGTGGTCGGTGTGCCGCTGATGACGCCGGTCGATGAATTGAGGGCAAGGCCTGCGGGCAGACTGCCACCGGTAATAGACCATGTATAAGGCGCCAGCCCGCCGATGGCGACCAAGACCTGATTATTGGCGCTGGCGGTGCTGAAGGTTACCGATGTCGTTGCGATGGCAAGGTGTTTCGCAATAACAATTGAATAGTATTTTGTGACATTCTGGTAGTTGGCGGCGAGAACTTGGACCGCGAAGTTATAGGTGCCGTCAGCGGTCGGAGTCCCCGAGATGGCACCGGTCGTGGCGTTCAGACTCAGCCCCGGCGGCAGGATGCCTGCGGTGGTCGACCAGGTATAGGGCGTCAGGCCTCCGGTAGCGGCCAACGTCTGGGTGTAGGGGGTGCCGACCAAACCGGACGACAGTGATGCCGTGGTAATGCCGAGAGGGCCGGTCACGGCAAATATGATAACATCGTCGATATTAACGAACGCATGGGAGTACGGATCTTCTTGCGGTTGACAGTTACGACCGAGTTGGTCGCAATAGGCACCCCAGTCATCACTGTTGCCGGTCTGGATAATCGTGACCTTATCCCCCGCCTGCACGGATAATGAGGGCGTCTTCACCCACCCCGTGTCCTGTGTGGCACTAAAGGCAAGCGCACCATTGATCCAGACCATAATAGAGCCGGCATTGGCGCCCAATTGCTCCCATTCTTCCGAATTCCGGTAGTATCCCCAGGCGCTGCTTTTGCTGTACCAGAAGGAAAGGTTGCCGCTTATCGGGGCAACGAATGAAACGCGGCCGTCCATCATAGCGGCATCGCCCAGCAGAAGGCTGTAGGGAGCGCTATGAGACGTATAGCCGACTATTGGTGCAGATCCTTCAGGGCTCCAGCCCACGGGCAGCGTTGTAGAGGCGAAGGTCTCGACATAGTCAGCTATGACCACAGCGACAGTGCCGCTGACCGTAGTACCCATGCTGTCCCGCAACTGCACCGTGATGCTGCTGACGTCGTTCGTGGCCGGCGTGCCGCTGATGACGCCGGTCGAGGTATCGAGAGTAAGACCTGCGGGAAGACTGCCGCTGGTGATCGTCCATGTATAAGGCGCCAGCCCCCCGATGGCGACCAAGGTCTGGCTGTTGGCACCGGCGGTGCTGCTGAAGGTTACCGAGGTTGTGGCAATGGCGAGGTGTTTCGCAATAACAATTGAATAGAATTTTGTTACATTCTCGTTGTTGGCGTCCAGAACCTGGACATCGAAGTTATAGGTGCCGTCAGCGGTCGGAGTCCCCGAAATGGCACCGGTCGCGGCGTCCAGACTTAGCCCCGGTGGCAGGCGGCCACCGGGGATCGACCAGGTGAATGGAGCGCTTCCACCGGTTACGTTCAGCGTCTGATTGTAGGGACTGCCGACAAAACCGGATGGGAGTGATGTAGTTGTAATGCCTAGAGCGCCGGCCATCCCCTTTGAGAGCATGTTTCCCACTTCATCATAGGAATAGCGAATTTTAGTGCCATCCGGATAGACAACCAGAATCAACCGGTCCAGTTCGTCATAGGTATAGTTCACCGCAGCCGATTGTGCGGAATGCGTCGGCGCAAACACTATGCAGATCATTACCGCCAGGGCGGCAAATAAGTGAGTAAGCTTAAGCTCCTTGAGCGTCATGCGTTCCCTCCGTATGCAATTTCATGGAAATCTTCATTGAATGGTTGTTTGTCATAATCATGAAACAAAAGGTGTCAATTCAAGCGGGGCACGTGCAATTTGAATTCGTCCCCCATGGCTCTCCCCAAACAACCGGTTCATTGGGATGTCGAGACATGGACAGGCGCCTTGGCCTGATGTGCGAGAACGTCAGCCAGATCTGATTTCATGGCTGCAATCGCCTTCTGGAGCGATGTTCCGGCCATCCGCACCTTGGTTTCCGGGGTATCGCATTTGAACTTGATCATCTTTTCCTCATGATGCCCGCTGTAGCTCTTGTTGAGTACCACTTTTCCCGACGCGAGTTCGGTTACCCGCATCTGAATGCCCGAGTCGCCATACACGTCGGTGTCGGTGCTGCCATAAATGGCGCCTCCGACGATACCGGTGAAAAATCCGGCAAGAAAGGCGTAACTTTTCATTGTTTCATAGTCCGGCACTTCCCAGTCAAACCTCGTCAGTGCCGGGGTGATCATTACGTCGGCCTTGGCATTTGCGGCATCGGTAACGGTAACAACCTGTTCGAACAGGTTGGTGCTCAGCAGCTCGCTTTCAAGTATCGCCTGAATGTCTTTAAGCGGCTCGCCGTCGTAACACTCGTCGACCTCCTTCTTGCCGGTCCGGCTGTCGCTTATCTGCGTCAGCGCCGCTACAAGGGTGCCCGTTCCTTTGCCGGTCTGCTGTATCGGTTGGTTGTAAACGAATTTGCTTTTAGTGGCACAACCGCACATCAACATAACAGCGCAGGCAAACAGTAAAACGTATGGTTTCATAACAACTTCTCCTAATGATGTTTGTGTAGGTCTGCCCTTATAGGGTCTGTGGCATTGAATGCAACTCTCGTGAATTATTGAAGCTTCTCCCTTGATAGCTGCATTATCCAAATACTCCAACCCCTTTGCCCTTGGTAAATTCGATCTCTGGAATAGTGTAAATCTTTCCATTGACTATAATATTTGGCATCTTGATCCTATAAACCGTTTTTTCTGAATCACTAAAATTTATATGCGTAGTATAAAAAGTTAGTTGCAACATAACTGTCGGATTAAAGTGATCTCCCCCGTCTGGCTTTGTGCTGTAACTCCGTACATCAAAAACAACCTGTCTCTTCTCAGGAGTGTACACATCCACCTTGTCAGACGTGAAAGCCACAGATTTCCCCTTTGGGTTGTAAAGCGACATTCCCACAAAAGTTCCTTGACCAGTAAAGCTCACATTTACACCATCGAATATAAACTCGACGGAATTACTATGGGCCAATTGCCCATGTGATGATAACTTTCCGCCTTCAGCACGAGGCGCCCAATAGGTGTAGAATGCCGGGCTGCAGCCGCAAAGTATCAATTGAAGTGCGCAACATAGCAGCACATACGATATGAGTTTGTTATCAATCAATAACAGCGATCTCCTTCCGTCTTGTAACCAACTATTATCCCTTGTGGATTAACTTCCCAGTGGATAAGGCAGCGTGGCTCCGGCTCAACAAACACCATATTTCCATTTGGGAGCTTATAAGTGTTTTCTTTCCAGTTGATGCTTGTTGCATAAGAACCAGGCCTTAACATGATGTCTTTCATCTCACTAATATTGCGCCCAATCCATCCCTTGGTGTGCTCATCAAGTGAAACAATTTGAGATAGGCATCCATTCAGTGTGAGTACACATGCGACAGCAAGAATGACCTTGTAAACCATATTACCCCCCCTCTCTGCACTTACCTTGTCCGGCCTCTGGTTGACATTGTGTTGTAAAGAGCAGCCGCCCGCATGTCCGTCATCAGGGCTCCATAGGTTATGCCCGCCGCAGGGATCATACCCGGAACGTTCAGAATATTCCGTGCCCAGTCTCCGCCCCATTTATCCAAGGTTACCTGGAACATGTCATGCATACCCGAAACGGCATTAACACCCGGAATGAAGTTTGCGAACCTTGACACACGACCGCCTTCATTAAACCATCCATTGGGATCAACAGGTCCCCCTTGCGTCCCAATATTATTTTTGCCTTCGACTGGGTAATCAAATCGATTTTTTTCAACTGCATCGCCGCCAGAATTCCAGTCTGCGCCATAACGTACCGCACTGTTATAAGCATACGCAGCGGTTGATGCACCAAAGGCAAACAGGGCGCCTGTTGTGAAGTCACCACCGGCTGCCGCCGAAAGCCCGCCGCCTGCCAGTGTAGTCGCCCCAACACGCCATACATCCCATCTATTACCCCAGTAGCTTCTGATACTCCCAAACGCCGCACCACCCAAACCGCCAACGTAAATGCCTTCACCAACATTAGCTCCACTCATCGCTGAACCCGCAGCACCGGCAGCCATACCGCCCGCAACTAAACCGCCCATGACATCGCCACTGGTTGCACCTACAAAACCACTAACCCCGCCAAAAACGGCGCCCGATCCAGCTCCAATTGCCATCCCCTGTAAGACGTCACCACCCTGTATAGCTGACGTTGTGGCACCTAAAGCCGCGCCTATAGTTACCCCAATAGCAACATCTTTAATAACTTCAGCGGTGATTAGCGCAGACACCAAAAATCCGACCCCAAAGAAATGCCCCGTCGGATCAGTATTGTTTATGGGATTGTTTCGCCCATACGCGTACCGGTTCAGCGCCTGGGGATCATCCGGGGCCTGTACTATACTGTCCGGCGTCAGAAACCGCCCCAACTCCGGATCATAAATCCTCGCATTGTAGTTGTACAGCCCGGTCTCCTGGTCCTGCTCCTGTCCGGTGTATTTGTGGTTGAGGTTGATTACCGCGCCCGTGTCCTGTCTCGTCCCTCCGAAAGGATAGTAGGCAATGCCTTCTTCCTTGCCGCCGAGCGCGTTGGTGACGACGCTGGTGCTCCCCTGGTGGTCGGGATGGTAGTAGAGCACCACCGTGTCGGTCTTGATGGCTATACGCCGGTTGCCGGCAAAGATGAATTTGGAGCAGAGGCCATTAGTGCATTCGTAGAGCTTGTCCGGGTAGATTGTGGTGAAAACACCGGGGATGGTTTTTTTGACCCGCGTGCTTGCGCCGTCGTAGGTGAAGCCGACGGTGCCGATTGCGGTCGGCATATTGTCGTAGTTGTAGGTGATGGTTCTCGTGCCGTCGCTGGTGATGTTGCCGTTGTCGTCGTAGCCGAATATCCGTCCGCTGCCGGTCGATCCCACGGCATGGGCGCGGACCGGGGTGTAGGTGTCGCTGGACAGGCTCATCGGCAGTGACGTGTTCACCCGGTCGTCTATGCTGGTGATGTTGCCTTTTGTGTCGTAACCGTACACGTTGTCCACCAGCACTCCCTGGGTGGGGCTGAGTACGGTAAGCTCTGTGAGTCTTTTGTTGATGCTGTCGTATGTGTACGACGTGGAGGCGCCGCCGCTGCCGTAGGCTTCGTTGCCGGGACGGCCAAGGGCGTCGAAGTTCGAAAAGATGACATACCCGTCCACACTCTTCAGGTATCCGGCGTCATAGCTGTAGCTGACCGTTTCGTTGTCAGGATAGGTGATAGTCTTCAGCAGGCCGTTGGGATAGGTGTACGACATGCGGTAGGTGGCGCCGTCGATTGTCTTACCGGTGCTGCCGATACGCCCCACGGTGTCATAGTTGTAGACGGTCTGGCAGGTTGCGTCGGTCATTCCGGTGAGCCGCCCCTTGCCGTTGGTTGATGTGGGCTCGTCGTAGGTAAAGACGATATCGGGGCCTGACGGGAAGTGTTTCGTGGTCAGACGGTTCAGGCTGTCGTAGGTAAAGGTGATGGTCTGCCCCTTGGCGTCGGTCTGGGTTTTAAGGTTGCCGTTGGTGTCGTATGCGTAGGTCCACACCCCCATGTCGGGATCGCTCATGTACCGTTTGCGCCCCAGGGTGTCGTAGCGAATCTCGGTCTGATTCCCCTTGGCATCGGTCACGAAACGCAGGTTGCCGAGTACGTCATACTGATAGGTGGTGGTGGCGTAGGGATCGCCCGGTTCCGTGGTGCAGGAATCGAAATGTCCCGTGTATTCCTGTACCGTGACCAGCCTGTTGTTGGAGTCGCGCACTTCGCGCCGGCGGTGGCCGTTGGGGTCGATGATCACGGTTACAGTATGGTCGTAACAGGATTGGCTGTTAATCGTCTCGGTGGCGGACAGGGGGGCGGAGGCCCTGACCACCCTGCCCAGCGGGTCGTAGCCGTATGTCTTGAACCGGACACTCTCGCCGCCATCCAGGTAGGGGAGCGAGGTCTGCGCGACAGCCCCCCTGTCGTCATAGTGCGTATCGACGGCAATGACCTTTGCCTCAGGTCCGCTGGCCTTCTTCCGGTACGAACGCTGCAATCCGTCGAAATAGTCCTCCGACCATGATCCGGCGGACGTGACGGTTCGTATGTTTTGTGAATTGGCACTGCCGAAATTGTTGTAGGACCATGTCGTCCAGGTGTTGTCCGGGAGCGTTTCTTTGATTTTCCTGCCCAGTGAGTCGTATTCCGTGACGGTCGCCGCGCTATTGGCGTCGGTGACGCTCCTGGTCTGTCCGTAAAGTCCCTTGTCCGTTGGGACATTGTTGACGCCGTAGTAGCTGGTGAAGGTTTGCTGCCCCAATGAATTGGTAGCGACAATCGGGAAGGTGTTGCTGGGGTCGTACCCGATGGTGGTGGTGTTGTGGTTGGCGTCGCTGCGGCAGATGAGATTGCCGTAGGAGTCGTATGCCGCGCGCTCTTCGGTCAAGGTGTCCGGGGTGTCGCCATAATGCTGCCAGTGTTCGGTCCTGGTGAGTTTGCCCTTGGTCGGGGATTGATTTGTCGAAGCGGTTTCGCAGTCTGTGGCGCCATCATAGTAAAAGCTGGTCGAGGCGACCTGTGTGCTCGCGCCGAGGCCCTGGTAAACCGTTTCGGATGCGGGAAAGCCGGTAATTCCCGCCGATTCGTTCGGAAAATAGCTGCGGTGGATGGTAAGGTCATCATTAGGGTTGTCCACATCGCCATAGCGGTATTCGTAACTCAGATTTCCGTATTCGGTTGAGGCGTTGTAGTCAAAGAAATAGTCCGTTCTGTAATGCTTGGCGTATGCGGTGGTTTCATCGCACCGCCCGGTTACCTTGCCGTCGCAGATGTAGGTATGGACCTGGGCGGGAGGATTGAAGTAGAAACTATCTCCTTGCCTGCTAGCAGCATAGACCGTTTCAGTCTCGCTGAAGACATTACCGCTGCCGTCCTTGACCCGAACACGGTATGGTTTGCCTTTCATGTACCCGATCGAGGCGTTGCGGTTGTTGATATCTACACCCAGGTCATTGCCTTGATGGAACCAGGTTTCGGTAATCTTTTGTTCATTGCCGGCGCCGGCCGGACCTGTGACAGTTACATGGTTGAATCCGCGGAAATCGTGTTCCGGTATGTAGTAATACCCCCCGTCATAGCTGAAACCGATTGTTGAACGATTGCCGGTGCCGTCATCGGTGGTCAGAGAGGAGACGACCTGAACGGCAAAGGGGAGCAGGGGATTGTTGAATGCGGTGGACGGCATGTATTCAACGGTTGTTACGCCACCGTAACTATTGGATACCGTGCTGAGCAAGTCCGCGGCCTTGTCATTTAGTGCCACATACCAGCCGTTATAGTTGTACATGAAGTCCAGTTTGCCATCGCCATTGAAGTCGCCTAAAAACTGGTATCCTGCGTTATATGTCTGGCCGCTCGGCCCGGTCTTATCCAGCCAGCGGGTAGGTTGTTGTTCGAAGCTAATGCCATTGGATTTGGCCACATACCAGCCATCGGACCCCAAGTACATGAAGTCCATTTTCCCGTCGCCGTTGAAGTCGCCAACAAACTGATACCCAGCGTTGTGTGTCTGGCTACCTGACACATTGTTTTCCAGCCAGCGAGTCGGCGTTTCAAAACCGTTACCGTTGGATAACGCCACATACCAGCCGTCGGAACCCAAGTACATGAAGTCCATCTTACCGTCGCCGTTGAAGTCACCGGTGAACTGGTTCTTGGGGTTGTACGTATAACCGCCCGGTCCGCTATTGCCTAACCAGAACGTCGCTGAATCAAAGCCGCTACCATCGGCGTTGGACTTGGCCACATACCAACCGTTGGCTCCCAAATACAATAAGTCCGCCTTGCCGTCGCCGTTAAAGTCGCCGACGAACTGATACCCGATGCCGTAGTATGATGGATCGTTTGGCGCGCTGTTGCTTAACCAGCGCGTCGGCGTGTCAAAGCCGTTACCATTGGACTTGGTAACACACCAACCGGTGCTGTTGTAAGAGCAGTAGTAGTACATGAAGTCCATTTTTCCATCGCCATTGAAGTCACCGACGAACTTATTCGGTACATAGAATATCGGAGCGCTTGGCCCAATTGGCGTCTCAAATTTATCACTGCCGTTGGACATGGCCACATACCAACCACCGTTGACTCCCGCGTACATTAGATCTATTTTGCCGTCGCCGTTAAAGTCACCGACGTACTGATAGCCACTACTGCCATTACTGGTGTATGGTTGAGCGTTCGGTTCACTGTTGCTTAACCAGCGTGTCGGCGTTTCAAAACCGCTACCATTGGACAGTGCCACGTGCCAGCCGTCGGAACCCAAGTACATGAAGTCCATTTTCCCATCGCCGTTGAAGTCGCCGCTGAACTGGTACCCCAGGTTATATGTCTGACTGCCTGACACGTTGTTGTTCAACCAGGGAGAAGAAGACGGTTCCTGAAACGATGAGTTTGCCTGGGTATACGTGAAAGAAATTTCCTGTGCTGCCGAGACATCCTTACCGGTCTTCTGTACGGAGATAAGCATGCTGCGGCCGGTTGAGGAACTGCAGCCATAGTTGAGGGCGTAGGTTCTGACCCTGCTTCCATCCGCCCCAAGAACGTCTATTGCTTTGAGCCGTCTGCCCGTTTTGACGAGAAAGTTGGTGGTATACATGTTCGGAGCATCGTCTCTGGATTCAGTGTAAAATAATATCTGATTGCCGTTGTAATTGATGTGGTCAAGATAGATCTGGCCGGTGTCAGTCGGCACGCCGTTGGCGTTATAGTCGGGATATTTTGCGTAGCTGAACGTTATGGTATTGCCGAACGGATCAACTATGCTGCTGAGGGACCATCTGAAAGTTCCCGGGGAGCCGGCAAAAGCTCCGGCACCGGAAATTTTTGAGTCGGGAGTTGAGCCGAAGAAGAATTTAATGCCTTGCTTGTCAATGGCGAGGAACGAACCATCTGGTTGTCTATAAATTTGCAAAAAATCGGATTCTATTTTAGCTTGGAAGTGCCCGTTTGATGAAACAAGCTCTGAGAGTGATCCGGCGCGGCGGAGCACGAAATTGTCTTTGGTATAATCAACCCCGGTGCGGGTAGATCGCTCGATTGCCCCCACTTCCATTTCCCATCCCATGCCTACCCACCCGTTGACGTTGCTGCTGCGATACGCGAGAGCCAAGCCCGGTTGCATGCCGTTGCGGCCCGGTGGCACTTCAATGGGAATCCGGTAACTCATGGCACCGGTAAACAGGTCAGGCAAAGCAGTGTCGCCGCCGCTGCTGTCCGATGTATCCCCGCCAACGGCGACTCTCGCCACGGAACTGCCGCTGGCGCTGCCGCCGGAGTCGTCGCCACCGGTTGTCCCATCATCGGAACGCGCTACGCAAGGCAAGAGACATATGAGAATAACCAATAGAAACGATACGAGCCCCCTAAACTCTCCTATAACAGCTTTCTTTTTACCACCAACCATGTGCCCTCCAGTATTCAATTACTCAAGTCATGTTTAATGATCGCAAAAAAAATGATTATATATATCAATATCCATGCCACCCCTTATAACCCCCCATCAAACAAGCGTTTTCAGCATTGAACCGTTACGCTGCCGACGGAATGCCCCCAAAAGAGGTGTTTTTTGCCTGCCTGAAACGTAAAGAAACTTTACGCTCTCAGCAAATATCTCGGCAAACCCGCTATTGATGCGATTTTGCTCAAAACGTAAAGAAACTTTACACTGGTTGCGCAAAAGCCTGTAAAGCCGCTATTGGAAAGGCTTTGCGTGAAACGTAAAGAAACTTTACACACACGCATGAGAGACTGAATTAGGGATTTGAATTACGGATACAGGAGGGAGGTTTTGCGAAATCAGGAGCTGTCCGAAAAGCTCCGGGTGGTAAGCATGAAAAAGGGAGGCGGATTTCATATCCGCCTCCCTTGCAGTGTTCCGTCACATCCGAGGATGACCGCCAGGAATTACTCCTCCTCCCAGCCATCCCCTTCATCATCGCCCTCATCCAGCGCAAAGGCATCATCGAAATCCGGTTCGTCATCATCCAACGATTCGGCCCCGTACCGCACGGCCGGCTGCCGGTCATCCTCCGAGATCCGCTCAAAACGGGCAACCAACTCCTGGTCCATGCAGAAACGTCCGTCCTTGAAACCGCACCTCTCCCGATCACACAGATCAAAGAGTTGAATCTCGCTGCACAGGCGCCGAATTGTTCCGGGAGACTCGTCGCCGGTCTCTTTCATGACCAGTCCTCCCGACCTTCTAACAGTCGCCGTTCAGGAATTCAGCGGCCTTGGCAACATCATCACGGCAACCGATATAGACGGGGCAGCGCTGATCCAGAGCTTCGGGAACGATATCCAGGATCGGGATGTCGCCGTTGGTGGCGGAACCGCCTGCCTGCTCCAGCAAAAACGCCATGGGATTCAACTCGAACAAGAGCCGCAACTTGCCGTTGGGGGCATCGTTCAGGGCCGGATACATGAAAACCCCCTTGCCCTTCATCAGCACCTGGTTGATGTCCGGCACAAACCCGCCGGAATAGCGCAGCTTCGAGCCCTTATCCTCCAGGTAGCGGATAAAACGTTCATTACCCTCGCTATACTTCTTGCGGAGGCCGCCGGGCGAATAGATATCGCCGGCCGGCTTCATCCGGATATTCTCCCGCGTCAGGGTGTACTCCATCAACTGGTTCATGGTGAACTCGTAGACCCCCTTGCCCACCGAATAGACCATGGAGACCCGCGGTCCGTAGAGGATGTACATGGCGCCGACCATCTTGCGGCCCGGCTGCAACAGATCGCACCCCTGATAGATGCCCACAATGGTGCCGACCGCCAGATTGACATCCACCAGCGAGGAGCCATCCAGCGGATCGTAGGCCACCGAGAACATCCCCTGGGGATTGCTGGAAACCTGGAAGATTTCCTCCATCTCCTCGGAGGCAATGTTGCAGACTACGCCGGAATGTTGCAGCCGCTTGCGCATGATGCGGTCGGAAAGCACGTCAAGAGCCAGTTGTTCCTCGCCGTAGAGATTGGAGGTACCCGCCACGCCCAGGTCGCCGGTACGGACCGCGTTGATGACGTATTTACTCGCCTCCGCTATCTCACAGAGCAGATGGACCAGGTTGCCGCTGATGTTTTGGTCACGCAAATGCTGGCGAAAATCAACCTGAAATTTTGTCTTGCCCGGTTCGCTGTACATTCCTTCCTCCACGATGAGTTGAATTGATATCGAGAAGCATTCTCCTTGACGGGCAAGAGGCGAGGAAAGGGCGACGCGGGTGCGGTCCACTACTTACGTTGAGGAACCACGACGAAGCCAACGAACCCGGCGTTTGAATGAGACTCGGTATGATGAGGTGTTACACGCTCGCCACAATACTGTAAACAGGCTGTTTTAGCAAGACTAAATTCGGGTGGCGATAGTTTTACCGGACTAAATGCGCCATGGGGTCGGGTAAGCAAGAATGATCGTCAGAATTCGAAGGTAGCGCCGTCATGGAGAAGCTCTATCCCCTTCATGCCGAGGCTGTCGATTTCCGCCCTGATCGTGTCGTAGAACTGCGGTTTGGGATGGGTAACAAGGATACGGTGGGGCAACGATCCAATCTTTTCAAGCTCGGAACGCAACAGGGAACAGGTCAGATGCCCGGTCAAAAGCGCCAGAGGCTCCATGCTGTTGGGAAACGAGACCTCAACAATAAGGGCGTCGATACCGGAAACGTGACGCCAGATCGCCTCGGTGGGACCGGTATCTCCCGTGTAGGCAAGCGTGGTGCCGTTGTTTGAGATGATGTATCCGACTGCCGGCACCGTGTGGTTTACCTCCACCGCCCTGACGGTATAGTCGGCAACCGTGAAAGGCCGGCCGATTTCGATCTCCTGAAAGGTCAACACCGGATGCTCGGGGGTGGGAATCCGGGTAAAATCAGGCCAGATGACGCCGTTGAACAGATGGTCCTTCATGGCCGTGATGACGTCACGGGTGCTATGGACCGCAACCGTGTGGCCCAGGTTTTTCAGGATGATGTTATCGGCCAGGGCAGGAATAGCGCGGATATGGTCAAGATGGGAATGGGTGATAAGGATATTTTCAAGCGCCCACTGTTCTTCTTCGCCCAGTACCGACCCGATGGTTCCGGCATCCAGCAAAAGGTGATCGTCGATCAGAAAGGCCGGCGGCCGGAAGTCGGGGAATTCAGCGCCAGCACTTCCCAAAACCCGTAGCTTCATGTTCCTCTCCCCTTTTCATCGCACGGTGGATGCGGCAGCTTGCAATCAGTCCGTATCTTGTAACAGCAGAACGCCAAAGTCAAGGATGAGAAACCTGGTTTTATAAGAAGCAACTCACAATCCACAGGTCATCAGATACGTTCCGGCATGGCTCCCTACTTGCTCTTGGCCGTATAGACTCCGTCCCAGTCGGCGGGGGGCGGGTGTTCCAGGTAATCGGCACAGCGCTCGGCATACAGACGCGAGGGGCCGTCGGAGCAGTTCCGCACCAGATCGTCGAAGATGGCCTTGGCAACGGCGAACTCCCGCGAACGGTACTTTTCCAAGCCCTCGTCGAAACGGGGCAGAATCTCCCTGTTGGCGATCATCAGTTCGTACATGACGATCGGCTGCTGCTTCCCCTTGACCCGCACCCGGTCCACCTCGCGAAAGGTGAAACGACTGTCGCTGACCTGCTTGCGGGTGTCTTCGCTGACCAGTATGTGGGTGGAATAATACTTGTTAAGCCCCTCCAGGCGCGAGGCCAGATTGACCGAATCGCCGATGGCGGTGTAGTCGAAGCGGATGTCGGCCCCCATGTTTCCCACAACCGCCGGACCGGTGTTGATGCCGACGCCGATATCGAGGACATGCATACCGTTGGCGCTGAACCCTTCGTTCAGTTCCTTCAGCTTCTCCATCATCCGGACGGCGGCCGTACAGGCATGCACGGCATGTTCCGGAACATCCAGCGGCGCATTGAACAGGGCCATGACCGCGTCCCCGATGAACTTGTCAAGGGTACCGCGCTCTTCCAGCACGATGCGGGTCATGGGGCTCAGGTACTCGTTGAGCAGCTTGACCAGTTCCGGCGGCGACAGGCTCTCGGAAACGGTGGTGAAGCCGCGGATATCGGAGAACAGGATGGTGAGCTCGCGCTGTTCGCCTCCCAGGACCAAATTATCCGGGTTCTTTTCGATCTGCTTGACCAGATCGGGCGATACATAGCTGGAAAAGGCCTTCTTGAGTTGGCGCCCCTTTTTCTCCACCACCAGGTTGCGCCACGCCTCGCTCCCCAGGTAGGTCAGGGCAATGCCGAAGAAGGGGTAGATCAGGGTCATGTCGCGAAAAGCAGAGGCGAACATGGCATAGTTGAAGGCCCCGAACGCCGATGTGACCACCGCCAGGACCCCCAGGCCGGCAAAGGTGCCGGGAGCAAAGGCCAGCAGACTCCCCAGCAGGATCGGCACGAGGATGATACAGGCGATCTCCATCTCCTGGGTAACGCTGTCGTATTTGAGAAAACGCCGTTCCAGGGCGTTTGCGGCCATGGTGGCATGGATCTCGATCCCCGGCAGGGTCGCGTCGAACGGCGTGGGGCGCAGGTCGTAGATACCGATCTCCGTCGCCCCCACAAAGGCGATCTTGCCCTTGAGACTCTCCCTGGGCAGTCGCCGGGCAATGATATCGGCTGCCGATACGGTGGTGAAGGTCCCGGTCGGACCGTAGAAGTTGAGCGCCATGGTCCCGTCTTCCCGAGACGGGATACGCAAGGAGCCGATCTGCAGGGAATCGACCCCCCACTGCCGGACGTCCAGCATGATCTCCGATCCCAGGTAGTAACGCAACGCCTTCATGGCAAGGGAGGGGTAGATATCGCCGTTGTACAACAGGAGCAGGATCGAACGCCGGTACAGGCCATCCGCGTCGGGGCGGGCATTGAAGAAACCGGAATCCAGCGCGCCAGCCCCAATGATGGGGATGTTCAGGTCCAGGCCGGTGAATTCGGGGATGGGGATGTTCCGGACACCTTCGGCTACCTTGACCAGCTTGATCTTGGCGCTTTCGAGCTGGGCCACGGCCGCGGGCGACGGCTCGGCCTTCTCATCGCGGAAGAAATAACCCAGAACCACGTTGCCGGCTATTTTTACGGAGGCGGCCAGGGCCTGGTCGGCCTGGTCGTTCTGCGGCTCGGAGAAGACGATATCCAGGGCGGTCACCTTGGTCCCGTAATATCCTCCCAGGTTTTGCACCAGCTTGCCGGTCACCTCGCGCGACCAGGGCCAGCGGCCGATCTCCTTGATGCTCTTGTGGTCGATGGCCACCACAACCACATCCTTGTCCGGCTTGACCGGGCCGCGAATTCGGAAACGGGCGTCCTTCATGCGGAAATCGAGTTGCTGGATCGCGGGATGGGCCTCTTTATACAGCAGAAACGAAACGATGGCGGCGATCACGCCGAACAGGGCGAATATGATGCGTTTATTCATACGGTCGTGACCTCGGAGATGAATATCCTGAATTCGTGACGCCGGGGGCCACGAAAGCCCCCGTCGTCACAAATTCAGAAATGTGCCGGCCGTTACTTACCCAGCCCCTTGAGCAGTGTTTCCACGTTATCCTTGTGTTTTCCGGCCGGGTACTCTTTCAGGTATTGGCCGAACCTGATCCGAGCCTGATCGACAAAACCGAGTTCGGCAAGGGTCTGGGCGGCATTGAACAGGGCGGTCTCGGCCTGGGGCAGCTTCGGGTATTCCTCCATGACCAGCAGGTATTCCGCCAGCGCCAGTTCGGGATTATTGAGAAAACGGGCATACACCGCGCCCCGCTCCATGTACGCATCGGCGCGGGTCCCGGCGAGTCCTGTCAGGTCAAGGGCGATCTGGAAGACCTGCAACGCATCGTTGTACTTGCCGGAGTCGGCCAGGTAATGGCCATGATTGATGTTCCAGCGGGCAATAATATCGGCAATCCGGCCGGAATCGGTCCATTCGGCCGGCGGTGCAACGGCTGTAACCTTGTCGAAGATATCCCGGGCCTCGGCAACCGGCGTGCCGGCCTCAACCTTGAGCGGCTCCACCGGGGTCATGCCGCGAGTATTTTGGGTCATGGTGCCTGACGTCAACGGTTGGCGCGGCCCCTTGACATCTCCCGATACCGCCACCCTCCCCTCGTTGCCGAAAAAGACGTTGGCCGGTCCCTGGGAAAGCATCAGAAACTCGGTCCCCTTTATTCCGGCCACGGCCGTACCGCTCCTGACGCTCATACCGCTCTGCTTGCCCCCCAGCTTGACCACCGAGGCCCGCAGCTTGCCCTGGGTCATGGTAAAGACCCCCTCACGCTGCTTTTTGCCGTTATAGAGGAAGCTGGTCACCTCGAATTCGGTATTGTTTGCCAGGGTAAAGGTGCTCCTGTCGTTCAGGGTCAATTCCACCCAGCCGTCGGCGCCGGTTTTGATCCAGTTCCCCTCGCTGACAACATCACCTTTCCTGAGTGTGTTGTAGGGGATATTGCTCCGCGCCCTGATCTGGGCAGCCCCGTGCAATCCGGTTATCTTTCCCACCTGCCCTGCCATGGCCGCGACCGGTACCAGCAGGAACGCCAGCAGGCCTATCAAGGCTCGCTTCATGGTGCCACCTCCCTTTTGTATACACAGCAAGGGTGCAATTTTAACAGTATTTTAATCAGAGTCAACGTAATATCGCGTGCAGCCGCAGAGGCGCATTTGTGCTTGTTTAATGCCGTAAATCTGATAATCTACACATGTTTCTCATCACGTCTTCAGGAACACGCCATGGCCCAGGAAACGGATGCCCTCAAGCAACAGCTCGAATACCGCAAACGTTTGACGGACAAGATCAACGAGATCCATTCCGCCGACAACCTCGGCACCATTCTCCTCAACATAAAAGACAGTATAGCCGCCCTGTTCGACGCCGAACGGATAACCATCTACCTGGCCGACAGCAAGCGCAACATGCTTATCTCAAAGGTGATGAGCGGAAGCGAGGTCAAGCAGATCGCCGTCCCGATCAGCGATTCAAGCCTGTCCGGCTACTGCGCCCTGACCGGAACAGTGATCAATATCAAGGACGCCTATGACGCCCATGAACTGAAGATGGTGGGCAGCAACCTGAAGTTCGACGTGAGCTGGGACAAGAAAACCGGATTCAGGAGCAAGCAGGTGCTGTGCGTGCCCATGACCTTCCAGAAGACCCTGATCGGCGTGGTCCAGGTCATCAATCACAAGAGCGACACCCCTTTCTCGGATACGGATATCAACTACGCCATGGAACTGGGCACTTCGCTTTCCATCGCCATCCACAACATCTACCGCCTCTCGGTCACCTCCAAGGTCGTCAGGCAGCAATCACGGTACAACTACCTGCTGGACAAGAACATCATCGACGACAAGGTGCTGGAAAAGGCAACCACCCACGGCGACACTCCCAGAATCGGGTTGGATACCGTGCTGATGAGGGAATTCGGGGTTTCGCGGGAAGATATGGCCAAGAACCTCTCCCTCTACTTCGGTACCGAGTTCGTCGGTTACGAGCCGGCCGCACCACCGCTGGATGACGAACTTCTCAGAAGGGTCAAACCCGAGCGGCTGGTAAAGGAGTGGTGGGTCCCGTTCAAGATCGAGAACGGCATCCTGCACATCATCATGGACGACCCCACCGACCTGGCCCGCCACGACATGATCAAGTTCATCTACCCGGAATACAAGCGTATCAGTTGCATCGGCGCCTTCCGGGACGACATCCACAGCTACATCAACCTGTTCTACCACCACGGCGCCGGCGGAACCACCAGCGGCAGCATCAACGACCTGATCAGCAAGCTGGATGACTCGGATGAGCCGGAGGTCGAGAGCGAATCCCAGAAGGTCTCGGAGCAGGACAGCGTCATTGTCCAACTGGTGAACAAGATCATCATGGATGCCGTGCAGAACAAGGTCTCCGACATCCACATCGAACCCTATCCGGGCAAGGACGACGTGATCGTCAGGATGCGCGTGGACGGGCGCTGCAAGGTCTACCAGCGCATCCCCTACAAGTACAAGGCCGCCATCCCATCGCGCATCAAGATCATGTGCGGCCTGGACATCTCCGAGCGCCGCAAACCCCAGGACGGCAAGATCGACTTCAAGAAGTTCGGCCCGCTGGACGTGGAGTTGCGGGTCGCCACGGTGCCCACGGCCGGACAGTTGGAGGACGTGGTCATGCGCGTCCTGGCTTCAGGCGAGTCGGCGCTCCCCTACGACAAGCTGGGGCTGACCGAACGCAACAACCGCGAACTGCTTGCCTGCATCAACCAGCCGTACGGCCTGGTGCTGGTGGTCGGCCCGACCGGTTCCGGCAAGACGACGACACTGCACTCGGCCATTTCGGTCATCAACACCCCCGAAACCAAGATCTGGACCGCCGAGGACCCGGTGGAGATCACCCAGCGCGGCCTGCGCCAGGTGCAGGTGCATCCCAAGATCGGCTTCACCTTTGCCGCGGCCCTGCGCTCCTTCCTGCGCGCCGACCCGGACGTGATCATGGTGGGCGAGATGCGCGACCAGGAGACCGCCGAGATCGGCGTGGAATCGTCGCTCACCGGCCACCTGGTCTTTTCCACACTGCACACCAACTCGGCCCCGGAAACGATCACCCGCCTTTTGGACATGGAACTGGACCCGTTCAACTTTTCCGATGCCATCCTCTGCATCCTGGCGCAACGCCTGGCCCGGCGTCTCTGCGGCTGCAAGGAGGAATACAAGCCCACCGACAAGGAAATCGAGGATCTCATCCTGGAATACGGAACCGATGAATTCAAACTGACCGGCATCAATCCGGCCGACATACGGCTGTACAAGGCGGTGGGCTGCCCCAAATGCGGCGATTCGGGCTACAAGGGGCGCCTCGGCCTGCATGAGCTGCTCAAGGGAACGGACCCGATGAAGGTGTTGATCAAGCGCAAGTCGGAGATCGAGCTGATCCGCAGGCAGGCCATCGCCGACGGCATGACCACCCTCAAACAGGACGGCATTCTCAAATGTTTCCAGGGGTTGACGGACCTGAAGGAAGTCCGGAAGGTCTGCATCAAGTAGGAGAGAGTCGCCTATTTGCCCGTATCCGGCTGATCGGCGGTTTTATTCAGCGGTTTGTAGTGCACATAGAGAATGAGCAGGAAAAAAGGGAATACCCCCGAAAGAATCCCCCAGATAAAGGGATTTTTACCGCGCCGTCGGGCAAGCACAACACCAAGGACAGCAGGCACTCCGAACAGCAGCAGCAGAAAAATGAATTCACTCATCGGTTATCCTCGCAAGAAAGGTGCAACAGTGTAGCATCCATCCGCCGGCTTTGCAAACCACAACGCGGCCGGGGATTATGCCAATTCCAGACCAAGGATGATCTCAAGGCGGCGAGGATTGAGGCTGCGAGGCGTACTGAAGCGTACGTTGAGCAGCCGAAGACGAGCCAACGAAGAGAGGGCCTTGACAGGGAATTGGAATTACGTTCCATGACAGAAGGGAGGTGACACCATGGCAACCTGGAAATGCGCCTGCGGATTCAGCAAGGAAGGTCGCTGCAAACCGCAGAAGTGTGAAAAATGCGGTGAAAAGGGGAAATTCGTCAAGGTGGAGTAAGAGATATCCCGCACCAGGGATCAGGCCTTTCAGCCCGATAGTGAAAGGCCTTTTGGCATAAAAACCGGAAAAGGGCATGGCGTCGCAACGCTCATGCCCTTTTCCGGTTACTCGTACCTGATGCCTTCCCGACTCCTCTCGCTTAAATGCCTCAGCTCCGGCATTTCGCTCGATCCGCCGTACAGGCATCACGCATTCAGGTCGTATTTTTCGGGTCCGGTCACATCCAGGCTACCTCGGCGCCCTGCATATTCTTCATCAGCCAATCGGCGCCCTGCTTCTCCACAAAGTCGTACTTTTCACCACCCACGGCGCCCATGTATTCGGCACAGGGGGGACAGACGCCGAATGTTGCGCCTTTTGCCTTGAGCTTCTTGACAAGCTCGGCCGCTGTCCCGAACTTCTTGAAGATCGGTGATTCGATCCGTTCGGCCTTACCCTTGACCGCAATCTCGGCGCCTTCCAGGGTCATCCAGACGTGCACCGATCCGAACCCCTTGTCCAGCGCTGTCCAAGCCATCAAAAGCCCGAGAATGGCACGATTGGAATTAGTGCCGCCATTGGTGAGAACCACCACGTATCGCTTGCCGCTCCCTTCTGCGGCGACCGCCGTCCCCGATACAAGTCCGCCCAGGGCCATGGCGCCGAGTCCGGCCCCAACCCCCTTCAGAAAATCCTCTCTGCTGATACCGTCGTTCCCGTCCATGACTGCCTCCTCCCCGTTGATAAGTATTTCATGGGGAGGGATTGTACGGGATTCCATGCTGGAGTCAAATTGGTAGTATCGAACTTACTGAGCAATATTATCGTTTTTGACGATATTTCTGCCAATGGTCCAGCATCAGCCCCCAAAATGCGCTGGCTGCCGGGGAAAGTTCCCTGCCGGCGCGGCGGGCCGCAAAGAATCTCCTGGTGATGTTGACACCGGGAACCCTGATGGAGACTAGCCGGCCATTGGCGATCTCCTCGGCCACCGACATGGCGGAAATAAAGGCGTAGCCGGTCCCGTTCAGGACGGTGCGCTTAACGGCCTCGTCACTGCCGAGTTCCGCCACGATCCGCAAGGCATCCTTCCTGATCCAGGTCCCGGCCAGGGCTTCGTAGACCGCCTGCTGGGTGCCCGACCCCTGTTCGCGCACCACCATCGGGACCTTGCACAGTTCGGCCTGGCTCAGGCTGTACTTGCCCGACTGGGCCAGATCGGGCGATACGACGCAGATGATGGTGTCTTCCCCCATCGGTTCGCATTCCACCTGATCATCATCGTAGCGGCCGCCGATGAATCCCAGTTCGATCTCCTCACCGATCAGGGACGCGACTATCGACTTGCTGTCACCCTGGATCACCTTGAGCCGGACCTTGGGGCATTGTTCCAGAAAACGGCCCAGTACCGCGGGAATCAGTTGCGTACCGGGAATGTTACTGGCGCCGATCCGCACTTCCACATCCTCCATGCCGCGAAAACGGCGCATTGCCGAAATGGAAGCATCACACTCGCCACGTATCCGCCGGGCACGTTCGAGGAACAGCTTGCCGGCCTCGGTCAGCATGGCGCCCCCGCGCCCACGATCAAAGAGCCTGATGCCCAGCTCTTCCTCCAGGGTCTGGATATGCTGGCTGGCCGTGGACTGGGTGATGCAGCTCTCCTCGGCGCCCTTGGAAAAACTGCGGGTCTCGGCTATTGCCAGAAACACCTCAAGCTGCTTTAAGGTCATGGATTATCGCCTCCTATTGGCAATATCGATGCTATCTATCGGCAAACTACCGAAAAGCGGCAGCGGTTACAACATAAATCAGTAGCGAGATTAGAAAAAATTGGTACTATACTCTTCACACAACGAATCTCCATTTTTTGTACACGCCGTATCAGGGAGCAAAGATGAAACGCATCATACTGCAGACGATGCTTCTGATTGCAGTGACTGTCACCTGCCGGGCCGAGGAACGTCAGGTCAGTCGTTTTGGCGCCGAGGGACTGGCAGGGTGGAAGAGCAAGACATTTGCTGGGCTGACCGACTACACCCTGGTAAAGGAGAACGGCCGCACCGTGGTCAAGGCTTACAGCAAAGCGGCCGCATCAGGCCTTATCAAGGAGGTAAAGCTTGACCCGCACCGATTCCGTTACCTGAAATGGTCGTGGAAGGTCGCCGGCATCATCCCCAACGGCGACGAACGCACCAAGGCTGGTGACGACTATGCGGCGCGGGTCTATGTGGTCTTTCCCGGCCGGTTTTTCTGGCAAACCAGGGCCATCAACTACATCTGGGCCAATCGCCTTGCCAAAGGGGCTTCCCTGCCCAACGCCTATACGGGGAATGCCCGGATGGTGGCGGTGGAATCCGGCCCCGACCGGGTGGGGCAATGGATCAGCGAGGAGCGCGACATCCTGGCCGACTACCGCCGCCTGTTCGGCGAGGAACCGCGCCAGATCGGCGCCATCGCCATCATGACCGACACCGACAACACCGGCGCCGAGGCTACCGCCTGGTACGGGGATATTGTCATCTCCACTGACAGATAACCCCATGCACTGCCCAGGCCGTTTGTAACTGATTCAACGTACCAGGAGGAACGAACCATGAATCTCGACCGCATCCCGCGCAAAGCCCTGCATGAAATCCTCTGCGGAATGCCGAAGGCGGAACTGCATATTCACATCGAAGGCTCACTGGAACCGGAACTGATCTTTGAACTGGCGCAGCGGAACCGGATTCACCTCCCCTACCCGACCATGGAAGCACTGCGCAGCGCCTATGCCTTTACCGACCTCCAAAGCTTTCTGGACATCTACTATGCCGGGGCCAGCGTGCTGCGGACGGAAGCGGACTTTTTCGACATGGCCTGGGCCTACCTGAAGCGTGCCAAGGCCGACAATGTCGTCCATGCGGAGATCTTCTTCGATCCGCAGACACATACGTCCAGGGGAATTCCCTTTGAAACGGTCATCAACGGGCTGGATCAAGCACTCCGTCGCGGCCGTGAAGAACTGGGCGTGAGTGCCTCGCTGATACTCTGTTTTCTGCGCCACCTGAGTGAAGAGGACGCCTTTGCGGCGCTTGAGGCTGCCCTGCCGTTCCGGGACCGGTTCATCGGGGTCGGCCTGGACAGCAGCGAGCGCGGAAATCCGCCGGAAAAATTTGCCAGGGTATTTGCACGCTGCCGGGAACTGGGACTGCGTTTGGTGGCCCATGCGGGAGAAGAGGGCTCAGCCGACTACATCAGCCACGCCCTGGATCTGCTGGGCGCGGAAAGGATCGACCATGGCGTGCATTGTCTGGATGATCCCTCGCTGGTCGCACGACTGGCACACCAGCGCATACCCTTGACCGTATGCCCCCTTTCCAATGTAAAACTGTGCGTGTTTCCGACCCTTGCCGCTCACAACATCGGCAAACTGCTGGCTGCGGGCATAGCTGCGACCATCAATTCCGACGATCCGGCCTATTTCGGGGGCTATCTGAACGAGAATTTCACCGCCACCTTTGCGGCACTGCCGGAGCTTGGGGCGCACGAGGCCTACCAACTGGCCCGCAACAGCTTCGAGGCCAGCTTTGCGGATGAAGGGACCAAGAAAGGATGGATCAGGGAACTCGATGCGTTCTTTGCCCAGTAAGTTCCAGCGCGAACAGACCATCAAACGACTCCATGCAATAAACCTGAAACGTTGTTGCCACAGAGAGCACAGAGAACACAGAGAAATCACTACAGAAATGGTTAAATACTTTTTCCAGGATAACCGCACAGCCTGACAATCAAGAATTGCCCACCGTCTTGACGCACCGCCCACCCTGTTGTACTCTTTGCACACCAAACAAGATGCAACCGATCCCACACACCATTGGAGAACCCGGATATGCCCCAAACCGACCTGACCTGGAACACCGCCCTGCTCTACCCCGCGCCTGACTCCCCGGAACTGGAGGCAGATCTCGCCTCCTTCGAGCCGCTTGCAGCCGCATTCCGCGAACGCTATTTCGAAAAGGTGGCTGACCTGGACAACAAGGCTATCCTGGCAGCGGTCCGGGAGTACGAGTCCATGCAGGTTGCCATGGCAAAACCGTTCTGCTACAGCCACCTGCTGTTTGCCGCCGACTCGGGCAACGAGACCAACCGCGCCCTTTCCCAGCGCTGTTCCGAACTGGGGAGCCGCCTCTCCCAGCAACTCCTGTTCTTCGACCTGGAACTGATGCAACTGGAGGATACGCGCTTCGAGGCGCTCTGCGCCCTGCCCGAGGCGGCCACCTATTGCCATTTCCTCCAGGGTATCCGCAAGTTCCGCCCCTACACCCTCAAGGAAAACGAGGAGCGCCTGCTGACCCGCAAGGACCTGACCGGCATCAACGCATTTACCAAGCTGTTCGACGAGTTGTCCGCCTCGCTCTCCTATCGCATGGAGATGGATGGGGAAGAAAAGGAGTTCACCGGCGAGGAATTGCTCTCCATGCTGCATCACACCTCTCCTGACCTGCGCTACCGGGCCTTCACCACCTTCCTGGAGAAGCACGCCGAGAACGGCATCGTCTTTGGTTCGGTCTTCAACAACATGGCCCTGGACCATGGCCAGGAAATGGAGTTGCGCGGTTACACAACCCCGATCCAGCCCACCAACATCGGCAACGAGATCCCGGATGAGGCGGTGGAGCACCTGATGGCAGTGACCGAGGCCAACTACGGGCTGGCCCAGGAATATTTCCGCCTGAAGGCGGGGATGCTGGGAATGGACAAGATTCGCAACTGCGACGTCTATGCCCCGGTAGCCGAGGTTGAGCGGAAATACGCCTTTGACGAGGCCCGCGCAATGGTGGTCGCATCCTACAGCGCCTATGACCCGGAGTTCGGCCGTATCGTTGGGGCCTTTTTCGACGAGCGGCGGGTGGATGTCATGCCGCGTCCCGGCAAGTCGGGCGGCGCCTTTGCCATGGGGGTTTCCCCGGTCAGCCCGCCATTCCTGCTCCTGAACTACACCGGCACCCTGCGCGACCTGGCAACGATAGCCCATGAGGCCGGACATGGCCTGCACTTTGTCCTGGCCCAGAAACAGTCCATGCTCAACTACCACGCGCCCTTGCCCCTGGCGGAAACCGCCTCGGTCTTCGGCGAGATGCTGTTGACCCGCATGCTGCTGGACAAGGAGAGCGACCCGGCAGTCAGAAAATCGCTGCTGTGCGCCAAGATCGAGGACATCATCGCCACCACCTTCCGCCAGACCGTGCTGACCCGCTTCGAACTGCGGCTGCACAACGAACGCCAGAGCGGCCTCCTGTCCAACGACCGGGTGGCGGAGATCTGGCTGGAGGAAAACGCCCGGCTGTTCGGTGACAGCGTTGAGATGATCCCCGCCTACCGCTGGGGATGGAGCTACATCAGCCACTTCATCCACGCCCGATTCTACTGCTACTCCTATACGTTTGCCGAACTGCTGGTGCTGGCACTGTTCCAGAACTACCGCGAGCAGGGGGACAGCTTCAAGCCGGGTTATCGCCGGCTCCTGGAGTCGGGCGGCGCCCTGTCGCCGGCTGATACGGCCGGGCTGGCCGGTATCGACATCACCGCGAGCGGTTTCTGGCAGAAGGGGTACGATTTCCTGGGGGGATTGATCGAGGAACTGAAGGCTACACTGTAGGCGTTAAACAACAGTCCACACAAAGCGAGGGGGAGACCGTATCCGGCCACCCCCTCGTTTTTTTAACCAATTGCCCTTCCGGCTCTTACGCGGCCAGCTTGAACTGTGCCATCAATTCGCGCAATTCGTCCGACAGGCGCGCCAGTTGCGAGGCCGCTTCGGCCGACTCATGGGAGCCGTTGGCGTTGAGTTGGACCACTTCCGTGATCTGCTGAATATTATTGGTGATCTCGTTGGTGGTAGCGGTCTGCTCTTCCGCAGCCGTGGCGATCTGGCTCACCTGCATGGTCAGGGAATTGACCTGATCGAGGATATGCTGCAGCGCAACACCCGATTTGGCCGCTTCGTTCCTCCCCTGCTCCGCCTCCTGAACACCCACCTCCATGGCCGTTACCGCACAACGGGTTTCCTGCTGGATATTCTTGATCGTTTCGGCGATCTGCCTGGTAGCCTTGGTCGTCCGCTCGGCCAGGGCACGCACCTCGTCGGCCACCACGGCAAATCCGCGCCCCTGTTCCCCGGCACGGGCCGCTTCGATGGCCGCATTGAGCGCCAGCAGGTTGGTTTGATCGGCAATATCCTCGATAGTGTTGATGATGTCGCCAATCTCCTCGGAACGGCTGCCCAGGGTTTCCACCATCGCAGCGGTTTCCTTCACCTGACCGGCAATCCGGCTCATCACGGCAATTGTTTCTTCAACCACCTTGACGCCGATCATCGCATCTTCATTTACCTTGCCGGCATTGGCGGCCGCCGCCTGGCAATTGGCGGCAATATCGTTGGATGTGGCCGACATTTCCTCGCTGGCCGTGGCAATGGTATGTGTCTGTGCTGCTGTCTGTTCCGCACCGGTTGCCATTTGGGTGGATGTTGCCTGAAGCTGGTTGGCCGCAGACGCGACCTCGATCCCGTTCTGGGCCACCCTGGTGATGGTCTGGCTCAATTTATCGGCCGTCAGGTTGAGCTCCTCTGGGCCAACTGCCCCATCTCATCATGGGAGTTGACCTCGCAGCGCACGGAAAGGTCGCCTCCTGCCAGGCTCTTCATGGCATCGAACACCATTTTTAGGGGCTTATCGACAGAGGCGGCAATGACATCCCAGGGAAAGCGCCGTGGCCAGTGAAACGATGATGATCAGGGTCATGACCAGGAATAAGCGCTTAAAGGACGACGTATCGACCCTGTACATCTCCTCCCCCTGCTTGATGGACTTTGCCACAAGCAGGGCAACCGCCTCGGCCGGCTTGTTGTACAAGGGCGCCACGCTTCCCGTGCCAAAGCCGATGGCGGCAGCCAATGCGGCATCGTCAGCGGCGGCATGGGCAGATAGAAGCATTTTCCCCAACGTTGTGCCTTTCTCGACGTACCGATTGAACCCATCCTTGAACGCAGTTATGGCTTCCCGCTCGTCACTGTCCGTGGGAGCGGTTTCGAACCATTTCAGGTGGTCACGGACCTCGGCGCTCTTCCTGGTAAAATCGTCCCATTTTTCCTGCAACTTTGCCTGATCATTGAGCGCCATCATATACACAAGATCAAGCCGCATAGTCAGAAAACCGCTTTTCATCTCGCCGAGCCGCGCCACCTGTTCCATGTTCTGGTTCGACTCCCCGAGGCTCCCATGGGTGGCGCGCATCCCCATCAACCCCATGACGCCAACCACCATGAGGGCCACACATGCAACGAATACGAGTATCCTCAGTTTTGTGCGCACCTTCAGATCATTCAACGCTTTCATGGCAGCCCCCTTTCCCGTCACTCGCCGTTAGTCTGTGAATATTTTTAATAAGTAATTCTAACTACCATCCCGACACTGTCAAGTTTGTCAAAATCTTTAATGTAAATCCTCAAATATACTTGGGCATAGAGATATCGCTACGATCACCTTACAAAATTCGGCACTGCTAACGTGCCGGCAGCCCTGAAATATCGGCTATGCCGGAAAAACCGACGCGGCATTCCGTGACAAGGGCATTATTCGGACAGATTGGTGACTGGAAGGAAAAGGACCAACGAGGAACTACTGGAGGAGATCATGATGACGGCCAATTGGCAACCGGGTACGCAGAGCATCACGCCGGCGCATCCCCGCGCCGACACCTTGTGCTGGTGATAGGACATTCATGATCGCGACACATACGGCATTGCCGTTCTTATCTGTTAACCTGCATATTTCTGCCGCAATGCCACCTTGTTGACCTTGCCCACACTGGTCTTGTCGATGGCCTCTACCATGCGCACCTTGAGCAACACGACCTGTTTGTTTACCAGGCCCTTGTCGGCGTACTCCCGCACATGATGCTGGATCAGTTTTTCGTTCGATTCGGCGCCCGGCTTGAGGACCACCAGCGCCAGGGGGCGCTCTCCCCACTTCTCATCAGGCAGGCCTATCACCGCCGCCTCGGCCACGGCCGGGTGGTGGACGATGATATCCTCCAACTCCAAGGACGAGATCCACTCGCCGCCGACCTTGATCACATCCTTGCCCCGGTCGGTGATCTTCACGTAGCCGCGCCCGTCCCGTACCGCCACATCGCCGGTGTGCAGATAGCCGCCTTCCCACAGCTTTTCCGAGATCTTGTGGTCCTTGAGGTAGCCCTGGGTCAGCCACGGCGCGCGCACCACGATTTCTCCGGCGCTGCGGCCGTCGCGGGGCACTTCGACCATATCCTCGCCCATCACCTTCAGATCCACCAGTGGCAGGGTCAGACCGGTCTTGCAGCGGATATCGGCCTGTTCCTCGACACTCCACTCCAGCATGTCCGGTGTCAGGTGAGCCACGGTAAGTATCGGACAGGTTTCGGACATGCCGTAGCCGGTGAAGATGTCCAGACCGCGCCGCATGGCCTCCATGCAGAGCGCCTTGGACATGGCGGCCCCGCCGATCATCACCTTCCATCCCGAAAGGTCCACCTGAGCGGAATGGGGATGTTTGAGCAGCATGTGCAGGATAGTCGGTACGCAGTGGGAAAAAGTGACCTTTTCCCGTGCCACCAGTTCCAGCAGGCTATCTGGGGCATAGCGTCCCGGATAGACCTGTTTCAGCCCCAGGGAGGTGGCCACGTAAGGGAGGCCCCAGGCGTGGACATGGAACATCGGGGTGATGGGCATATACACATCGCCCCGATGCAGACGCCCCTGTTCGGTGGGGGACGCCAGGGCGGCCATGCTGCTCAGGGTGTGCAACACCAGTTGGCGATGGCTGAAATAGACCCCCTTGGGCATGCCGGTGGTGCCGGTGGTATAAAAGGTGGTGGCGCGGCTGTTCTCGTCAAAATCGGGAAAATCAAACTCCGAAGGGGCCGAGGCCAGTAGCTGCTCATATTCGGCCGTAAAGGAGACGGTAGACACATGGGGTGCATCATCGTCCCGCAGCAGGATGAAGTCGCGCACCGCATCGATGCGCCCGCGGATCTGCTCAAGGATCGGCAGAAACTCGGCGTTGACCAGCAGCACGTCATCCTCGGCGTGGTCGATGGTATAAAGGATCTGCTCGGGCGAGAGGCGCACGTTGATGGTATGCAGCACTGCGCCGATCATGGGCACGGCAAAGAAGCACTCAAGGTAGCGATGGCTGTCCCAGTCCATCACCGCCACGGTATCTCCCGGTTTTACCCCCAGGCCGACCAGTGCGGCTGCCAGGCGGTTGACCCGTTGGCGCAGGTCGCGATAGGTCTGGCGCACCAGGTGGCGATAGACGATCTCCTGGTCGGGGTTGTCCACCACCGGATGCAGCAGGATGTTCTTTATCAGCAGTTGGTAATCATGGGCGGATTCGGTGCGGGGGATGGGGATGCTCTTCATTGAGGTTCCGTCCTTTCAACTGATATGGTTTTCGTATTGACGACCGCGCGTCTCGGCATTGACGCCGCAGATGTCCGTGGCCGGGTTGGAGCTAGGGAGTATCCCCGGAACGCCTTAAGGAAATAACCACATCATCTACCGTCCACCACGAACGGCCACGATATTGTATTTATTTTCTTGATCGTGGGCGCAGCCCGCATAGAGGCTGCCGCCTGGCTGGGACGTGAGGATCCAGGTGCATGCCTTGTGCGGCATGGGGCTGCGAGTGGACGACCAGTACCAGAGACTCTGGACGTTCTTGAATTGGCTTAGTTCTGAGTAAACGGTCTTAAATTCATCAATGGTAGGAAGACGCCAATCGCCGGCTTTTGAATTATCGCTCAGTCCGCACTTGCCGTGTTCAAGTCTATAGGCCACCCCCCCCATGGCAGCTGGCCAGGTACTTGTTCCAAGGCAGCCGGCATCCTTTAGCCAGACCAGACCATTAATGGTTACTGTGCCGTTGCCGTTGTCACCGCACCAGGCTGCGACGGACATCATTATCAAACTGCAAAATACCACCATGCTAATTGCCAAACGTTTCATGTTCAATCTCCTTTTCCGGGTTTGCATAATCGAAGGCGGACAAAGCAGATGAAGTGTACCTTGCCTCTGCTTGAATATTCATAGAGCAGATCACATGCCAAATAGAGTAACTAATGATATCGGAACGATACAACAATCAACACTGCCAACCGCCAACCGCAACCGCCAACATAAGTGGCGATGAGGCCAGGGTGTTCCGCCAGTTTACTTCTCCAGCGCAACCTATGGGGTCTGTTTACGGCTACTCGGTTCCCCAAAATGTCTCATGTCAATGGCTGGCCCCTCTTGTACTCCTTTCTTACTTGTGGCCAACGGATGAGAGCACAGCGGGTTCACCGCTGCTGCGCTTGATTGAACGTTTGTTTATTTCGCAGCTCTTCGCTTAACTTCCAAAATCCCACCTCGCAATAATGTATGAAACTTTCTCCATTTCAGCCGAAGAAAGCCCTATAATTTTAGCTGAGACAGTAGATTTCGATGATCCATTTATAAGCTTTGCTGTACCCTTCGCCATTCCAAGTACTACTCCACTTTTTGATTTTGCTTCAAATATTATGTCAGCATACAAAGGACTTATATAATCATTAAATATTTGGTAATTGACGTTAGAAGTTAATGCAATATCATATTCCCTTTGTTTTGATTTTGATTTCTCGTCAGTTCCATAATTTTTTATACATTCAAACAAAACAGATTCAATTTCTGCATTGGCAGTTGTTGAATATTTACCACCCCACTTAACGCTTGCCTCTATTTTTGAGGGATATGCCTTGATCTTGGAAGTATCAATAGAGTTGAATGTGTTATTGATGTAGTCACATCCTAACAGATGCAAAGAAAGACATAGTAAAATGACAAATTTTAGAGCCATATTATTCTCCTTATTCGTCATATTATCTTTGTGTTACACGCAATTCGTATTTCTCTTTTACTGTGTTAACGATCTGCGAGACGATAGCAGGCATATATTCAGGGCCTTTCCAGTTATATCCGCTTAGATCCGGACCTGAATATCCCTCTGGCACGCCAATGATTACCATTCCTTCTTCAAAATCAGGGTGTTTTCTTAATTCCTGATTGCAGACTGCTACAAATTGATCCTCATTCACAATTTTCTTTTCCATGTCAATTTCTCCTTGTTCAACGGCTTGGCCGTTGACCCGCCGTCTTTTGGGCGGTGTCCAACGGTCTGGTTATGCCTCGCCGTTGTCCTTACTCTCTGAGGGTAGCGGGGGCGTAAATACCGTGGCATTCATATTAATGCTTCGCTCGTTTCTCAGAACTTCTAGCAATAATGACCTCAATTCATTTTGCTGGCTTTCTGTGAATACGTAACCTTTTGGATAATAAGCATTATGTTTAATGGAGGTTTTAGAAAATGGAATCTTTAAATCGTTGGCCATGGTTTGCATCAACTCCTGAAACAGATTGTCCGCCGTGGCAGACCATCGATTCAGACTATCCTCGGTTTTACCTTGATCAGTTTCAAGTTGCCTTAAATATTGTCCCCAAGCATCTACAACTTTCGGATGGGACGATTGAGGAAAAGCAAGCTCAATTCGGTTTAGGGCTGATACATGCTCAGTTTGCATGCGTGCTCCGCGAGTCGCCATTAATGTATGGAATACCTGTTCCTTCCGGTCACGTATCCGCTTGTGCTCCGCTCGGATGTCAGAAGCCCAAACCGCTAGAACTGGCCCTCCGAGAGTTGCGAAAATTATGGCAATCGCTGACCAATCTATTTGGCACATTTATTTTCCACCTTTTCTAGATTTTTGCGCCCATCAAGGGCGCTAGGTTCTCGGTTTTATGGGTTATTCAATCTCTTTTATTCGTCGTAAGTGCTTAAAATTATCATGGTTACAAACCCACTTATCACCATGAGAAAAAAGGCTCCGAGTGCTCCGAGAATTTGAAAATGGAAGATACAGGCAAGAGTTGTGAAAGCAGAAGCAAGAGCTCCGATGCCAAAGGCTAGAACCCAAAACCATTTTTTAGTCATTAACCAAAGGCACAGTATCCCAGTTCCAAACATTATAACAGTTGCAGTATCATTCATCCGTTTGCCCTTTCTCGCCTTTTCTGGGGTTCTGGGTATAACGTGGTGTTGACCGGTTCACGCGCACGCGTGAACCGGTGATCTTCCCAAATGGAACATTTATTCTGATACAGGCATCCAATATTGGACCGGCCTCCCCTACCCCCACCAGGACCAGGGGGCGTTTTTCTAAACCAATCCCTCCAGCACCCCGCCCTTCTTGCCCAATTCATCGATTCGCCGCTCAACAGCCGGATCATCCTCCAGCACCGGGGCGTGGAACGGCTTAATGCGGGCGTCGATCACCAGTGCCCCGCGGCACCCCCAATGGCGGCCCCTGGTTTCGGCATTGATACCGTAGATGTCCGTGGCCGGGTTGGAGCGGGTAAAGGCCACCCAGAGGAGGTTGTTCAGGGTTGCGGCGGTAAAACCGCTGTCATCGCAGATGATGAGCAACGGGAAACCGTCGAAACAGGCGCGTTCGCTGTAGAAGCGGCAGAACTCCTCGATGGCCGGATCGCCCTCTCCCCTCCCCTGCTCCGACTTCGGCCCCTGGATTGCCAGCACGCCAGGCAGACAGACATTGGCCGGGCCGAACCCGGCGGGCAGATCCAAGCCGGCGGGGGCTTCGGTTGCCAGCTTGCGTCGCACCGGACCGGCACAGGCCACGACCACCTTGGAGCCCTGGTTGAGGGCGTCCCCGCTGTAGTCCAGCGTATCGATGGTGGTGGCGGTCTGGAAGTGCAGGTCCTTGCGCCAGTCGGCCCGTTCCAGGATATGGCCGAGGAAGGCGGGGATGTCATGGGTATGCAGACCGGGAGCATCCTCCTGGGCCGCCATGAGCAGGTACTTGGCCAGGGAAAGCTGCCCCTGCCCCAGGATGGCGTTGGCGATGGTCAACAACTCCTGGGGGTGGCGTTCCTGTGCATAGGGGACGTAGCGCTCGCTGGCGATGGCCAGGAGGAGGGGATGCACGCCGGCCGCATCAACGGCGTGGACCTCCTTAACACCCGCCACCACCGAGGGAATGAGTGGTCCGGTCAGTTCGTGGATAAAGGCGCCGAAGCTGGTGTCTTCCTGGGGGGGACGGCCGACCGTGGTAAAGGGCCAGATGGCGTCACGACGGTGGTACACGGCCTCCACCTGGATAAAGGGGAATGGGTGGGCCAGGCTGTAGTAGCCGAGATGGTCGCCAAAGGGGCCCTCCGGCAGGGTCTTTCGGGGATCGACCACGCCGCAGATGCAGAAGTCGGCCTCGGCCGAGACCGGCAGATGCCCGGGCAGCCGGGTCATGGGGATGCGGTGGCCTCCCAGCAGACCGGCAAAGGAGAGTTCCGGCATCCCTTCCGGCAACGGCATCACGGCAGCGACGGTCATGGAAGGGGCGCCGCCCACAAAGACGTTCACCCGCAGCAGGTCGCCCCGCTCGATGGCCTCGGCGTGGTGGCCGCCGATGCCGCGATGGATCTGGTAGTGCAACCCGGTCTGCCGGTCCGGCTCGTAGGAGTTGCCGGAAAGCTGCACCCGGTACATCCCCAGGTTGGATTTCCCGAAACCGGGCTGGGCCGGGCTTTCGGTGTAGACCTGCGGCAATGTGATGAAAGCCCCGCCATCCAGAGGCCAGGAAACGATCTGCGGCAAGGCGGACAGGGTGGTGCGGCACTCCAGCACCGGAGCGCCGGGGACGGTTCGCGGCAGCAGATGGAGGGCCGCAAACGGCGCCCTAACAGCATCCAGGGGGTGTTTGAGCAACGAGAACGGGTCGAGTTTCAGATCAACCAGGCGACGGATATCGGCCAGGGTATCGCGAAAGATGAAACGGGTCCGCTCCAGGGTGCCGAACAGATTGGCCAGCAACGGAAAACCGCATCCCGTGGGGTTGGTAAAAAGCAGCGCCGGGCCGCCGGCCCGGTAAACGCGCCGTTGCACGGCACCAACCTCAAGGCGGGGATCGAGCGGGGCCTGTATCCGCACCAGCATACCGTGACGCTCAAGATCCGCCACACATTCCTGAAGATTTCGATACCCCATCCATCCTCCCTACCGTCGATATTTTCATCTCGACAGCGGCAACGTACAAATGAACACTTGACACTGGCGAAGATTATCATTGTAATCAGACAATTACAATCCTGGAGACGAGAACGTCCGTGCCCCGTATCACCTTATTCAAAAAGATCCTGATCGTCACCCTGCTGCTCACGCTGGTGCCGCTTTTTGCGTCGTCGCTGATCCTGCTGATCAACCTGAATTCCATCAGCACCCGTCTCACCGAGGAAATCGCCGACACCGCCGACATCCAGGCATCGGAATCCCTGCAGATGCGGGCCCAGCACGTGGCCGGAACCATCGAGAATTTCCTGCGTCAGTGCGAGAACGACCTCTTGTTCCTCTCCCGCACCCCCCTGGATAAACAGAATCTCATCAACTTCTACGAAACACGCCGCAGCGAGATCTGGGAACGCAACGCCACCCACATGGGACTCCGGGAAGTCCTGAGACAGGTGCCGCTGTATCGTTCCGTTGCCTTTATCGACAAGAATGGAAAAGAGCGCATCGTCATCCGGGACGGCCGTTTTTTGACCGCTTCGGAATTGCGTGACGTCTCAAGGCCCGAGGAAACCGAGTTCAAGAGCGAGGATTACTTTCAACAGATCAGGCAACTGATACGTGGCGAGATCTATGTCTCTCACCTGACCGGTTTCCACATCTCGAAAAACGAGCAGTTGGCAGGGGCGCCCGACCCTGAAAGGGCCTTTAACGGCGCCAGCTACCAGGGGGTACTACGCTTCGGTACTCCGCTCTACTCCGCCGATGGCACGTTTATGGGCGCGGTGGTCATTTCTCTCGATCACCGCCATCTGATGGAGTTTACCCAGCATATCGATCCGGGCAAGAATTTCTTCACGCCATTTCCCTCCTACCAAAGCGGCAACTACGCCTTTCTCTTCGACGACGAGGGGTGGACCATTGCCCACCCCAAATACTGGGATATCCGCGGATTGGATAAGGACGGCAGACTGGTGCCCCCCTACACCGCAAAATCCAGCCAGGCCGACATCGACAGCGGACGTATTCCCTTCAACCTGGATTACGCCGGATTCATCCACCCCAATTACCCCGTGGTGGCAAAGGAGGTGCGGGCTCAACATGCCGGCTATGCGGACGTCACCAACATGGGCGGGGCCAAGAGAATCGTGGCGTTCGCTCCGATCCTGTACGACACCGGCGACTACAGAAAGCACGGCGTATTCGGCGGCGTGACCATCGGTTTCCAGGTCGATCAGTTCCATGACGCGGCTCACCGGGGGAGCCGCCTGATCAAACGCGAACTGCGGGAACACCGTACGGTGAGTGCCCTGATCCTTCTGCTGACCGCCCTGCTCTCGGCCCTTTCCGCCTGGTTCCTCTCCCGGGGGATCAGCCGGCCACTCAGGCAATTAACGGAAGGTGCCCGGAGGCTGGCAGCAGGCGACACCCATGAGCGGGTACCGGTGGCATCCTCGAACGAGATCGGCGAACTGGCCGGCACCTTCAACTTCATGGCCGATGAACTGGAACTGCGCAAGCAGAGCCTGCTCTCGACCCTGGACGAACTGCGCCGCTCGCGCCTGGAGATCCTGGATGAGCGCAATTTCAAGGCCAACATCCTGGAGAGTATTTCAAGCGCCATCGTCACCTTCTCGCCCGAAGGGCTGCTGACCTCCATCAACGGAACCGGGCATGCATTTTTGGGCAACGATATTGCAGAGGATATGCACTTCAGGGATGTCTTCGCGGGATGGGGAGACATGGCCGACCGCATCGAGCGCGCCCTGAGCACCCGCTCCGGCTACGGCCGCGAGCCGTTCGTGATCGACCGGGGCGCAGGCCCGATCTACTTTGACGTGGGCCTGTTCCCGATCGGCAATGATTCCGGAAAAGGGCTGACCGTTACCATGCGCAACGAGACCGAGCGGGAAAAGCTGCGGGAAGAGATGATACGGCTCGACCGGCTGGCTTCGCTGGGCAAGCTTTCGGCCGGCATCGCCCACGAGGTCAGGAACCCGCTGACCGGTATCTCGCTCCTGCTGGACGACCTGCACGACCGGGCCGTAACCGCCTCCGACGACCAGATCATGATCAAGAAGGCCTTGGCCGAGATCGAGCGCGTGGAACGGCTGATCAGCGCCCTGCTGAGCTACTCATCCCCGGTGCGGGCAGATTTCAGGGAATGCGACCTGAATACCGTCGTACACGACACCGTTCTGTTGCTGCGGCGACAGTGCGAGCGGCGGCAGGTAGTGCTGACGCTGGAGACAAGCCCTGTCCCGGTTTTCAGGCTCGACCCGGAAAAGATCAAACAGGCGCTGCTCAACATTGTCAGAAACGCTCTGGATGCCATGCCCGGCGGGGGCACGCTCGCCATTACCACCCAGGAGCGGGACGGCTGCGCAATGGTCGCCATCTCCGACAGCGGACCGGGCATCAACCCGGACGACCTGCCGCTGATCTTTGAGCCGTTCTTTACCCGCAAGGGTGCCGGCACCGGGCTGGGGCTCTCCATCACCCAGCGCATCGTGGAAGAGCACCACGGCCGGATCAGCGTGGAAAGCTCACCGGAACAAGGGACGCAGTTCACCATCGAACTGCCGCTTTAGAATACAAATTAAACGGCTGAGAACCTTTCAAAAGCTCTCTCACAGAGCACACGGAGCTCACGGAGATATAAACGCTTTTAGACTTTCTCCGTGACCTCTGTGAGCTTTAGCGAACAACGTGAGCGAGTGAGAAAAATATGTATTTTGCTGTTTCCACTTTTTATTGCGCTATAACACTAACCGAGGATACATATGGAAAAAATACTGATCATTGACGACGAAGCCTTTATCCGCGAGAATGTGGAGCGCATCCTGGGAGACCAGGGATACCAGGTATGCACCGCCGCATCCGGGGCTGAAGCGCGGGAGATCGTTGCCGGCGAAGAGGTGGATCTGGCCCTGCTCGACCTCAACCTGGGCACGGAAAACGGCATCGACGTGCTCAAGACGCTCAAGGAACTTGATCCGGACCTTCTGGTGATCATCATAACCGGCTACGGTTCGGTGGAAACCGCCGTGGATGCGCTCAAACTGGGCGCGTTCCATTATATGAAAAAACCCTTCAAGGCCGATGCCCTGCGGGTTATCGTCAAGCTTGCCCTGCAAACCCAGACCCTCAAACGCGAGGTTCGCAACCTGAAGCGTGTGGACGCCATCCTGCCGGGCCGCTCACCCATGATCGGCCGGAGTCGCGCCTTTGGCGAGGTGATTGCCCAGGTGCGTGAGATCGCCCGTATCCCTTCCACCGTGCTGATCACCGGCGAATCCGGTACCGGCAAGGAACTGGTGGCCCGGGCCATTCATGATCTGTCGGACCGCAAGGATTCGGGCTTTATCGGCATAAACTGCGCCTCGATCCCGGCCAACCTGCTGGAAAGCGAACTGTTCGGGCACGAAAAAGGCGCCTTTACCGGCGCCACCAACCGCAAACCGGGGCTGTTCGAAGAGGCGCACCACGGCACGGTCTTCCTGGACGAGATCGGCGAGATGGACATGCCCATGCAGGCCAAGCTGCTGCGGGTATTGCAGGAACGCACCATCCGCCGTGTGGGCGGGGTCAAGGACATCCCCATCGATGTCCGGGTGATTGCCGCCACCAACCGCAACCTGCAGGAAAAGATCGTCACCCGGGACTTCCGCGAAGACCTGTTCTACCGGCTGAACGTTTTTCCCATCCACATTCCGCCGCTCAGGGCGCGTACCGATGACATCCCCCCCCTGGCCTCGTTTTTCCTGGACAGCTTCAGCCGCGCCTTTGGCAGGGACTTTCACGGGCTTTCCTCCGAGGCGGTCAGCCTCATGAAGTCATATGCCTGGCCGGGTAACATCCGCGAGTTGCGCAATGTCATCGAACGTATCTGCATCATGCGCACCGGCCCGACCCTGCTGCCCGACTACCTCCCCCCCGAGATCCGCGGGGCGCAGCAGCCCGGCGCATCATCCGCCGGCCGGATCGAAGGCGCCGCGACACTCCCCGACGGAATGGGGCTTGAAGAGGCACTGGCGGAGTTTGAATGCGGCATTATCCGGGAAGCGTTGAACAAGACCGGCGCCAACGTGCTCCAGACAGCATCCCTGTTGCAGATTCCCCGAGGCACCCTGCGCTACAAGATGGAAAAATACGGCTTGTAATCGGGCCGTTTTGCTTGTAATGATTGACCGCAATGAGCAGGCCGCATCGGCCGCCGCGTAATCCCACATACCCGAGGCAGCAGTGGCACGAGGTGCGATCATGACCGAAACAGGTGAACAGCGGGTGAACAAGTTCCTGCGCAAAACCGTCCTGGTTGTCGCATCAACCGCTGCCTTTCTGGCCCTCTCCTGCTCCGCCGGCCTCTCCGACCCCGCCAAACCCCTTGATTTTACACCCGAGGAGATCCGGTATCTCCAGTCACACGGTCCCATTGTTTTCGTAAGCCAGTCAAGCTATCCGCCATTCGAGTTTCTCCAGAAAGACGGCTCCATGGACGGAATCAGCATCGAACTGGCGCGTTGGATGTCAACTGAGATGGGATTCCAGACGCGATTCCTCAACATGCCGTTCCAGCAGGCGCAACAGGCCGTGCTTTCCGGCCGGGCAGATGTCATCACCAGCATGTTTTACAGCGACAAACGTGCCGAGTCCTTTGATTTCAGCAAGCCGCTCTTCGACGTACCCGCATCGATCTTTGTCAAGACCGAACGGCCCGACATTGCCCGCCTGGAAGACCTGAAGGGCAAACGCATCGCCATCCCGCGGGGCGACTATGCCGGAGAGTTCCTGGAATCCAGGGGAATCTCCTGCGAACCGGTCCCGACCGATAATTTTGCCCAGGCAACCGACGCCGTGCTTACGGGCCGCGCCGATGCATTGATCGGCGACGAACAGATCGTTCTCTACCACCTTTTCAGCAACCGCCTGACCACGCAGATAAAGAAGGTGGGGACCCCCCTATATATCGGCAAGGACTGCATGGCGACCAGAAAGGGTAATGCCGTCCTGGACGCAATCCTCGCCAAAAGCCTGAAACATGCCCGCGAAGCGGGCGTAGTGGACAGTATCAGCCGGAAGTGGCTCGGAACGGGGTTTGCCGGCGGGCAAAGCCTGCTGGCGCGCTGGGGATTCTTCATTCTCACGGCAGCTTCGGTGCTGGTTGTCATTGCAGGGGCAGTGGTCGTGTGGAACATCCGCCTGCGGCATCTGGTCGAGGCCAGAACCAGGGAGCTTGGCATAAACGAGGAACGTTTCCGCTCCTATGTGGAAAATGTCAACGACATAGTCTTTACGCTTACACCTTCCGGCGTCTTCGACTATGTATCACCCAACTGGAAGGAGGCGTTCGGGTATGATCTCAGCGAAACCATCGGCAGGCAGTTTGATAGTTTCGTACACCCCGATGACATCCCCACATGCTATGCGTTCCTGAAGAAGGTCCTTGAAACCGGGGAAAAACAGAGCGGGGTCGAGTACCGGGTGCATCACAAGGACGGCGCCTGGTTGTGGTATACCGCGAACGGCTCGCTCATACGCTCGCCGGACGGCAGCACCGTTTCATTCATCGGCATCGGCCGCGACATTGGCGAGCGGAAACTGGCCGAGGAGCGGCTGCGCCTGTCGGAGGAGAGATATTCGACCGCTTTCCATGCCACACCCGATGCCGTCATCATTACCAACCTGAGCGACGGGACATGCCTGGAGGTCAACGAAGGATTTACGGACATCACGGGCTATCTGCCGGAAGAGGTTCTTGGCAGAAGTTTTATCGAACTGGGCGTCTGGGCCGATTTCGGCGACCGGGAGCGGCTTGTGCGGGAGTTGCGGGATCACGGCATCGTCAAGTCACTGGAAGCTAAATTCAGGTGCAAGGATGGTTCGATCATTATCGGGCAGATGTCGGCCCGGAGCATCGAGATCAATGGCACGCCATGCCTTCTCAGCATTACCCGCGACGTTACGCAGCGCAAACAGGCCGAACAGGCGCTGAGTGAAAACGAGGAAATGCTCAAGTCACTCATGGAACTGATGCCGGTCGGTATCGCCTGGGCTGACCATGATGGCACCATTGAATACATGAACCGGAATTTCACGGAATACTTCGGCTACTCGCAGGCAGATGTGCCAACGGTCGAACAGTGGTTCCAGGCAGCCTACTCCGATCCCCAGGACCGCGACAGGATCGTGCCGCTCTGGAGGACGCAGATCGCCGATGCCCTTGAGCATGGCGTACCGATTCCAACCCGCGATGCAAGGATCACCTGCAAGGACGGCACAATCTGCCACGTCATCATCAATACCCAGATCGCCCAAAACCGCATACTCGCCATCTTCACCGACATCACCGAACGCGAGAACATCCAGAAGGAGCTTCTCAAGATTCAAAAGCTGGAATCCCTCGGAGTTCTGGCGGGTGGCATTGCCCATGACTTCAACAATATTCTCACCGGGATATTGGGAAACATCTCCTTTGCGCGGATGCTCCTCGATGAGTCTCACCGGGCATCCAAGATACTTCAGGAAGCGGAGAAGGCGTCCCAAAGGGCCACAGACCTTGCCCATCAGCTTCTGACCTTTGCCAAGGGGAGCCACCCCATAAAGAAGGCAGTTTCCGCCAGGCATGTCATGGAAGCGGCCGCTTCGCTCGTTCTGCGCGGTTCAAATGTGCTGAGCGCCATCCACGTTTCCGAAGACCTGCACACTATCGAGGTTGACGAGGGACAGGTCAGCCAGGCGTTCAACAACATCTTCATCAACGCCGCACATGCAATGCCCGGCGGAGGCACCATCACCATCACGGCTGAAAACTTTACCCTGGATGGCGCAAATCGGATGCTGCTGCCGGCGGGTGAGTATGTCAAAATCAGCGTTACCGACACGGGATGCGGCATCTCGAACGACGATCAGAAACGGATCTTCGATCCGTATTTCACGACCAAAACCGGCGGGAGCGGGCTCGGACTGGCTTCCGTCCACTCGATCATCAACAAGCATGGAGGACATATCAGTGTCCGATCCATGGTTGGAAAAGGCACGACATTTGATATCTTGCTGCCGGCAAGCCCCCTGAAGGCACCGGAACCCGAAGAAGACATACCCCTGATGGCGGCGGGTGAGCACCCGAACGGCTCCCTGCTCGTCATGGACGATGAGGAAATGATACTGGATTTGACCTCCGAGATCCTGGGGGAATATGGCTATCATGTGCAGACGTGCGTCAACGGAGATGAGGCGATAGCCCTGTACAAAGCGGCAAAAGAGGCGGGGGTGCCTTTCTCCGCCGTTATCATGGACCTGACCATACCCGGCGGGATGGGGGGGAAAGAGGCTGCCCGGCATATCCTGGACATTGACCCGAATGCCCTCCTGGTCGTTTCGAGCGGCTACTCCAATGATCCTGTTGTCGCCGAATATGCCCAATACGGCTTCAGCGCAATGATGGCAAAGCCATACAAGGCAACCGAGGTTATCAAGGTTCTGGGCGATCTGCTGACAGCCCCACCCAGGATTCGATCCTGATTGCGCCGCTCCCCCTTCAGGCTCGCAAAAAGGGCCGTACCCTTTTCGGATACGGCCCTGTCGACTGAACATTTCACTAACGAAGCATCAGCGATTCGGGGATGGGGGGAAGATCTTTCCGGCCCGACGCCTTCAACGCGCAATAGCTGGAATACCTGTTGAAGGTCTGCAGCTTCCTTTGCGGGGCTATTTTGGGAGCGGCCACGCCCCTCTTCCTGTTCATCACGACATTGCTCAACACGATCCGGTCATGATAGGAAACAATCAAACCGCCGAGCGAACCCTTCACGACAAGGTTGCCCGCCAGCATTTCCCCGCAATCTCCAATTATGGAGCGCACCTTTGCCGGTTGATAGATGGCTATATTAGAAATTATATTCAGGGTGCATTCCTTGTTGAGCGGCGGTGAAATCGGACCGGTCCTGAACGTCCCCTTGGAGACAATGACCTTGCCATCCGGCCGGTAAATCCCTTCGGAATCCACAAGACTCACCAGGAGTTCCGTTCCATCCGGCAGATTTGTCGTGCCGCCGACCGTCAACCGCTTTTCGTCCACCGCTGCCGTCAGCCGCACGTCGAGGGCCATTGCATTCGATGCAGAGAGTACCAACAGCATCAACAGAAACATCCTTATGCGCATATCGATATGCCCTTCCCCCTCTTTGCCATGACCGCCATTATGCTCACTTGATAATCCCCGCCTTTTTCATGCCTGCAATAGTTTGCTTGTATTTAGGCTCAATGCTCTTGTCGAGCTTGAGCGCCTCGTTATAACACTTGTAGCCGTCCTTCTCATCCCCGGAAACCATATATACCGATCCGAGCTGGAAATAGGCCGATGCGGTTTTGGTATACCCGAGCGATTTTTTGTATGCCGCAATGGCCTCTTTGGTCTTGTCGGCAAACCCGTAGGCATCTCCGTCAAGGTAGTACAGATAGGCGATCTGTTTTGCATTCAGCTTGGCCTTGGGTTGCGCCTTGGTGATCTCGGCAATGGTTTCACCCGCGGCGGCAACAATCGAATGGACATGCCCATAGTCCTGCTTGTTGAGATTCTCCTCGGCCGCCAGAATCATACCCTTTATTGTCGAGTTGCCGACGTATTCCGCCCGTATGATCTTCTTGTCCCGCTTGCCGCCTTCAGCCGCATAGATCTTATCTACCTGCAGGGTAACCTGCCTGGCGACATCATCCTTCGACGGCAACCCTGCCGCAGTCTCAACGGCCCCCGCCTGAACCGCAACCATCAGCATCAGCCCTGCAACCGCAACTATCTTTTTCATCGGTATCTCCTCTGTTTTGGGTGGGATATTCGTTCAACCCCGCTATCCTTGGATATGTATCACTATTTGCATCAATTTTCCGCAAAAATCCGTACACGCCATGTAAATTCACCTGCATTCAGCCGCACACCATCCGCATGACGAGCACGGGACACCCGATGGCGAAAACCGGCCACACACATGGCGGTTTATCGCCACAACTATCACACCGTTTTCTTCTCCATATCAGCTACCTGATGCAATTCGGGTACTTAGGTCACTGAATCTATTGGCATCAAGATTGCTTTAAAACAGTAATTTATTATTTCCGTATACGCCTACAGACGCACTATTACACAGGGCAGGGGCATCAATTTGCAGCGCACATCACAACCATCAAGGAGGATGCACATGAAACTGAAATCGTTGTTTATTGCAACACTGGTACTGGCGTTTGCTTCGGCCGCCCTGGCCGCACCCGCACCGATCGTGATCAAGTTCAGCCACGTCGTTGCCCAGAACACGCCGAAAGGACAGGCTGCCGACTACTTCAAGAAACTGGCAGAGACGCGCACCAAGGGGCGGGTAAAGGTAGAGGTCTACCCCAACAGCCAGCTCTACAAGGACAAGGAAGAGATGGAGGCGTTGCAGTTGGGTGCCGTGCAGATGCTGGCCCCCTCCCTGGCCAAGTTTGCCCCGCTGGGGGTCAAGGAGTTCGAGGTGTTCGACCTCCCCTACATCTTCGACAACTATCAGGAACTGCACAAGGTTACCATGGGCCCCGTCGGTGCCAAACTGTTGGCCAAGCTTGACGCAAAGGGGATTCATGGCCTTGCCTATTGGGATAACGGTTTCAAGGTTATGAGTGATAATAAGCCACTCAGGACTCCGGCCGACTTCAGGGGTCAGAAGATGCGGATCCAGTCCTCCAAGGTACTTGACTCACAGATGCGTTCCATGGGCGCAATTCCCCAGGTCATGGCCTTTTCCGAGGTGTATCAGGCACTCCAGACCGGTGTTGTCAACGGCACCGAGAACCCCCCCTCAAACCTGTACACCCAGAAAATGCACGAGGTACAGAAGTACGTGACCCTCTCCGATCATGGCTATCTCGGATACGCCGTCATCGTCAACAAGAAGTTCTGGGCCGGTCTGCCGGCCGATATCCGCACCATACTTGAAGGCGCCATGAAGGATGCCACCAAGTTCGCGAACGACGTGGCCAAAAAGGACAATGACGAGGCATTGGCAGCAGTGAAAAAATCCGGCAAATGCCAGTTCATAACCCTGACGCCGCAAGAGCGCTCCCAGTGGAAAAAGACCATGGACAAGGCCCACAAGGACAACATTGGCCGTATCGGCGCGGATATCGTGAAGGAAGTCTACCGGGAAACCGGATACAACCCCAACAAATAAAACCATGCCCGGCAAAACCGCGGTGCCCGCCCGACCACCGCGGCTTTGCCGGGTCTGTAACCAGAATCGCCCCATCATCCATCACGCGGGAGAACACATCTTATGATGAAATATCTTGATCATCTTGAGGAATGGATCATCACCTTCCTCATAGGCGCGGCAACGCTCGTTATCTTTGTTTCCATTATCCACCGCTATGGCGCCGGGTTGCCGATCCCCGGCGTGCAGGATTGGCTGATCCAGCTCAACCTCAGTTGGGCCCAGGAACTGTGTATCTATATGTTCGTCTGGATGGCCAAGTTCGGTGCGGCTTATGGCGTGCGTTCAGGTATCCATGTAGGCGTGGATGTGCTCGTGAACCGCCTTCCCGTTGAGTGGCGACAGAAAGGGGTCATAGTGGCCATTGTCTGCGGCGCCATTTTCACCGGCATTATCGGCACCCTTGGCGCCACATTTGTCTGGGAAAACGGCATGCACTACGCCGTGTTCAACAAACTGGGCATGGACCTTACCGACCTGACCGAAGGCCCCACCACCCCGGACCTGGGATGGCCCACCTGGTTTGTCTACTCGGCCGTGCCGATGGGCTCCTACCTTATGTGCTTCCGTTTTCTCCAGGTCGGATGGCGCTTCATCAAGACAGGAGAACTGCCGCGCCATAACGAAGCCCATGTTGAGGGCATTGAAGAGGAAATGGACGACCTGCCGGGCGTATTACACGATCCCACACTCCAAGAAAATGCAGTGACCGAAGGAGGTATGACGAAATGAGTACAGCAGAACAGGCATTGAATGCCATACCTCCCATGACCAAGCCCCGAGCAGCAGCGTGGTTGATCGGGCTTTCAGCCGTCCTGATCGGCGTCAGCCTTTACTTTGGCAATGTCGGCATCGTCTTCGCGCTGCTTTTGGCGCTGATGCTGACCGGAGTTCCGGTTTCCATCGCCCTCGGCCTGACCGTTCTTACCTTTCTCTTTCTCATGACCAACGTGCCGATTGAGGCGGTGGCGTTGAAACTGTTCACCGGCATAGAAAAGTTCGAGATCATGGCCATTCCGTTCTTCATCCTGGCCGGGAACTTTCTGACCCACGGCGGCGTGGCAAAACGCATGATCGCCTTTGCCACCAGCATGATCGGGCATTTTCACGGCGGCCTGGGACTTGCCGGCATCCTCGCCTGCGCCATGTTTGCCCTGGTGTGCGGATCGAGCGTCGCCACCGTGGTCGCCATCGGTTCGATCATCCTTCCCGCCATGGTAAAACAGGGGTATCCAATGCGCTTTGGTGCCGGCATCATAGTGTGTGCCGGTTCTCTCGGCATCCTCATGCTCCCCTCTATCCCCAAGGTGGTCTACGCTATCGCGACCAACACCTCCATCGGCGCCCTTTTCGTGGCCGGCCTGGTTCCGGGCATTCTCCTGACGATAATGCTCTGTACCGTTACCTGGTATGTCTCCAAGAAACGCGGATACGCGCGTCTGCCAAAAGCCACATGGGCTGAACGCTTCAGTGCCTTCCGCAAGAGCGTCTGGGGATTGATGCTCGTGGTCATCATCGTGGGCGGCATCTATTCCGGCGTCTTTACCGCCACCGAGGCAGCCGCCATGTCGGCGGTATATGCCTTCTTCATCTCCATATTCGTGTACAAGGACATGTCCATGAAGGACGTGCCCCGCGTACTGTTGAACTCGGCCAACTTGAGCGCCATGCTGCTCTATATCATCACCAACGCGGTGCTGTTCTCGTTCCTGATGTCCAACGAGAACATCCCCCAGGCCATGGCCGACTGGATTCTCGGCAAGGACCTGGGCGTCGTGACCTTCCTGATCTTCGTCAACCTGGTGCTGCTCTTGGCGGGGAACGTGATGGAACCATCCTCCATCATCCTCATCTTTGCCCCGATCCTGTTCCCGGCCGCCATGCGTCTGGGCATCGATCCGGTACACTTCGGCATCCTGATCGATGCCAACATGGAGGTCGGCCTGTGCCATCCCCCTGTTGGTCTGAATCTGTACGTTGCCAGCGGTATCTCGAAGCTCAGTATCACCGAGCTTACGGTAGCGGTATTGCCATGGCTCGGCACCATGGTGATTTTCCTTATTATCGTTACCTATTGGCCGTCATTGTCCCTCTGGCTGCCGAGAATCATGGGGATGATGTAGCAGGTTACTATTAAAAGGATAAATCAATGTCAAACAATATGCTCATATACCTGATAGTGGCACTCAACGCGGCTTGCCATGCAATGCTTATCTGGCGGTTGAAACTGGGCCGATGGGCAAAATGGAAATATTGCAGCCTGGCGGTTGGGATTCCCCTGCTGATCGCCATGGGAATGCGGCTGATGGTTGCCGTGGGGGTTATGCACGGCAGGGTTGCCGAGCAGGCAGGTATTGAACGGCTTGTCACCTCGCTGGCGGGCATGCTCCTGATTGCCGGACCGCTGATGGCAACCGGGGCAGCGATCATATTCGGCAGAAAGAAACGGGACGTTGCCGCCCAACACGCCAATGTCCCTGAAAACTGCGGTTAAGAAGAGCACATACTGCCATGTGTGCTCCTTTCGGAGCCGGGGGAGCAATCCCCCGGTTTTTTTTAATCCGGCGGCCATCTGATTACCGAGTGAAACAGTGAGGCGCCAAGCTCGCACATCAACGTTCAACGCGCACTGACTTCGCTGTTTCCGCGACAACCAAACAGTCACCCCACTAACATTCAATCCATTATTCCTGATTCGGAGCAGGTTACGAACTGGTCGGGAGAGTATCCGCAAGAGGGAGGAAGGAAGCCATGAAGATCAAAAACAAGCTGATGCTCAATTCGTCGATCATCCTGGTCTTGATGGCGGTGATCGGAGCCTCGGCCATTGTCGGGATCAGGTTCATCCAGAAGAACATCTTCCTCCTTACCCAGAAATCAACGCCCTATCAGATAAAGACCCTGAACCACCAGCGCGCCCTGCAGGCCCATGCCTCGAACCTGCTCAAGCTTGCCGGATCGGAATCCGTCGAGGAATTCGGGCGCAATTCATCCCAATGCAAGGAATCCCTTAGCGAGGAGATCAAATCCGCCGACGAACTGGTCAAGCTGGGATCGACCAGCGATTACCAGGCCGACGCCATTTCGGAGAACACCCAATCCATACGGGACATGACCCAGAAGCGGCTCCAGTTGCAGCAGGAAACCCAAACCGTTGTCCAAGGGATGCGCAACAACCTGGGCGAGGCGGCCAAGCGGCTGCAGGGGCTGGATGCCTCCATCAGGAGACTGCAACAGGGGGCCGCCGGAAAGATGGTGTCCAATATCGACCTCACCTCCAGCGAGAACAAGCAGGCATCCACTCTGGCGGCCCTTCGCGACGGCCTGAAGGATGTGAATATCTATGTGAGCCGGGTCATGACGACCGCGGACAAGGACGCCGTGGAGGACATGTACGACAACCTTGCCGGGACGCTGAACAACATGCAGGTCTATGTCAAGACCATCACATGGTCGGACAAGCCGACCGGCGAGGACTTTGCCAAAAAGATTGACGAGATGAGCGCAAAGCTGGGCGAGGCGAAAGACGAGTACCTGAAATTTCTCGCCTCACGCGATGCGTCGGCCAAGGCAAAGGCCGTGCAGGCGATCAGGGACGCGGAGACCATAATTGCTTCCATGCAGACCACCGCCCGCATGGAAAGCTCAAAATCCAAAACCGGACTGGACGTCAGCTCGCAGGAAATGTCGACAAGCATCAACGCCTTTTCCGAAACCAACACCATCCTGATCCTGTCATCGGAGATCCTCTTCTCTAGCGCTGTCATCGATTCACAGGTCAATTACAGCCTGGCGGTAAAAGGTGTGGCGGATTTCGACAAGACCGTTGCCGCCGTGCAGCGGGAGTTTACCCGGATAGACGCCACCGCCAATAAATTGAAGGCGTTGTTCGCAAAGGGCAAGTTCAAGCATGAGTCAAAGCTCCTGTCCGATTCGCTTGGCGCCCTGGCAACGGTCAGGCAGGGGTTCCTCGGCAAGGACGGGGCAGCGGAAAAGATCAAGGCATCCCTGAAGAATATCGACGACGTGGCCAAGCTGAATCAGAAGATGAAGGAAATGGTGGCCCGGCAGATCGAGCAGAGCGGCAAGGATGTGGTCAGTGCGCAGAAGAGCCAGGAAGATGCCGTTGCCTCGGTGCGGTCGGCGGTCAGCACCACCGTCATGCTGATCATCGTCATCTCCGCAATAGCCGTATTGGCCTCCATCGGCCTGAGCAGGTGGATAGGCGTTTCCATCACCGCGCCCGTCAAGGAACTCATGTCGGTGGCTGAAAGTTTCGGTAACGGGGATTTCAGCAAGCGCATGGACGAATCGCGGAAGGATGAATTCGGCAATCTGGCGGTGCATCTGAACCATGCCACGGGAAAGCTGGGCGAGATCACCTCGCACCTGAAGCGGGCCATCACCAGGCTTTCCGAGAGTTCCAAAAGCCTTCTGGCCACGGCCGAAGACCTGCATAACGGCGCCCAGGAGCAGGCTCTTCAGACCGACCAATCCGTCACCGCCATGACCGAGATAAGCTGCACCATAAACGACATGGCCAAAAACGCCCGCGATGCCGCCGGCGCGTCCAAGGATGCGCTGGACACGGCAACGGTCGGCAAGGATGTGGTCACACGGACCGTCAAGGGGATGAACGAAATAGCCGACTTCGTCATGGGGGCATCCGACACCATCGGCAAATTGAGTCAAAGCTCGGAAAAGATCGGCGAGATACTCAACACCATTAACGACGTCGCCGACCAGACGAATCTCCTGGCGCTCAATGCGGCCATCGAGGCGGCCCGCGCCGGCGAACAGGGGAAAGGATTCGCCGTTGTGGCCGACGAGGTGAGGAAGCTTGCCCAGAGCACCGGCGAGGCGACCCATGAAATCGCTGCCATCATCCACGAGATCCAGACGGACACGGCGCGCTCCGTATCGGCCATGAACAGCGGCAAGGTCAGGGTCGAAGAGGGGGTGAAACTGTCCGGTGAGGCGAGCACATCGCTGGAGGCCATACTCGGCGCGTCCGAGCGGGGCGTGCATATGGCGCGGATGATCGCCACGGCAACCGACGACCAGTCCACCGCATCCGAGGGGGTCTCCCAGGGAATGGAAAAGATAGCCACCATTACCATCAGGCTGAAAAAATCCACGGTAGAGATCAAGCAATCATCGGAAGAGCTGTCCGGCCTGGCCAATGAGCTCAACACCATGGCGTCGTGGTTCAAGGTGACGGCTTGATTTTCATGCCCCTGTTCTGACAGGTCAGACGTCTCTATCACAACCCGCCTCACGCATGGGGTCTGCCAACCGGCAGGCCCCTTTTCCGTAACAATACGATTTTGTTCATCCACTGCTTTCCCAATTGCTGCGGGTATGGTATGTATCAAGCAAAGGAAGGAACGAGCATGGAATCCGCGGCAATTCACTCTGCTAAACATATACTCCTTATGGTGGGCATTATTCTGGGTGCCGGGTCGTTCAGCGGAATTCTGGCTCAGAAGCTCAAGGTGCCCGACGTGGTGCTGTTCCTTCTGATCGGCATGGGACTCGGCCCGGAAGCGGCGGGCATAATCGATGTAAGGGCCGACTCCACCCTGAACCAACTTATCCTGATCTTCGGTTCCTGCTATATTCTGTTCGACGGTGGTGCAGGCCTGAAACTCAGGGTAGTGAAAGAGGTCTGGATCACCATCGTGCTCATCTCAACCGCGGGATTGCTCATCACCGTTGCCATAACCGGTTTCGCCGCCACGCAACTCTTGGAATTGCCGCTGACAACCGCACTGCTGCTTGGCGCGGTAATCGCTTCCACCGACCCGGCAACCCTGGTGCCGGTCTTCAAACAGGTGCGTATCAGAGACCGGGTAGCCCAGACCGTCATGAGCGAGTCGGCCTTCAACGACACCATGGGGGCCATCATCACCTTTTCCCTGCTGGGCATCGCCATTGGGACGGGAGGAACCTTTTCCTTCGGTACATCGGCTTTTGATCTCATCAGCAACGTAGTCATCGGTGTTCTGGTGGGAGGCATCCTCGGGTATGCAGCGGCATTTCTGATCGCCCATGAAAAATTCAGCTTTCTGCTGGAGTATGCCCCGCTCGTAACCCTGATGTCGGTGGCGGGCGCCTACATGAGTGCGGAGAACTTCCATTCAAGCGGTTTCATGGCGGTCTTCGTGTTCGGTATCGTGCTCGGCAACAAGGATGTCTTCGGCTTCAGAATGGAACATCAGGAAGAGGAAAAGCTGGATGATTTTATCCTTACCACCTCCCTGATCATGCGGATGTTCATCTTCATCCTGCTGGGGAGCCAGGTCAACTTCGGCCTGATGGGACACTGTCTGGGGAGCGGTATCGCGCTGGTCTGCGTGCTGATGTTCATTGCCCGGCCGCTGACGGTTTTCTGCTGCACCCTTCCCGACCGGAGAGCCAGATGGAGCATGAAGGAGATGCTGTTCATGTGCTGGACTCGCGAGACCGGGGTAATCCCCGGCGCACTGGCCGGCATCCTGCTCGGCATGAAGGTCCCGGGAGCGGATGTAATCGCTTCGGTTACGTTTCTGGCGATCCTCATGACCATCATAATCCAGGCTACCACCACGAAATGGCTGGCCGGCAAACTGGGACTGCTGCTGGACGAATAGCTGCCTTGAGGTAATCTTGAGCTTAGAGATAGGTTCCTCTCCCTGAATTTTGCCAGACTTCATTACAGTACTACCCATCGAACCGGATGCCCCATGACAGCTAACCCACTCAATCAATTCAGGAACACGGAAGGCTATGCCGCTTTAAGCGTCTATCTTGTCTGCGGTTTGCTGATAGGATTGATTGCTTTTTTTGATTTTGCCACCCCACTCGGTATTGCCATTGGCGTCCTGTATGTGGTTGTGGTGCTGCTTTCCTTTTGGTCACCCAATCCCAAATTCACCTATTGGGTAGCCGTCATTGCTTCGTTGTTCACCATCGGTGCTTTTCTTTTCAAACCTCCGGTCGCGGAGATGTGGAAGGTCATATTCAATCGTTCCCTCTCCCTGTTTGTCATCTGGGTTACCACGTTTCTCGGCCTAAAGATAAAGCGGGCGGAAGAGAGGCTGATCGAGATGGCAAACTACGACTTCCTGACCGGACTGCTCAACCGGCGCGAGATGTTCGCCCGTCTCGGCGTGGAGATTTCCCGCGCCAATCGCACGATGGAGCCGTTATCGATCATCATGATCGACATCGATCATTTCAAGACGATCAACGACACACATGGGCACATCGCAGGGGATATTGTTTTGAAGGAGATCGCGCGCAGACTCAGGGAGGGGATGCGTGATTACGACCTGATCTGCCGGTTCGGCGGGGAGGAGTTTCTCGTCATGGCTCCGGAAACCGCTGTGGAGCGTGCGGAGGAACTGGCCGAGCGCCTGCGCGGCATGGTGTCGGACATCCCGCTCCAGATTTCATCGGCTCCCGCCGTCATCACCATCAGTGCCGGAGTGACCCAACTGGCGGCGGGAGAAACCATCGAAGGCGTGCTCTCCCGCGCCGATTCGGCCCTGTACCGGGCCAAGGAACAGGGCCGCAACCGGGTTGCGGTTTTATAGGGATTACCTCCCGTGCTGATTCACCGCTTCACCCGCGGGTCCAGCGCGTCCCGCACCCCTTCACCCAGAAGATTGTAGGCCAGCACCGTCACCAGTATCGCCAGACCGGGAAAGAGCGACAGCCACCAGGCAAACTCGATATAATCCTTGCCCGAGGTCAGGATGTTACCCCAACTGGGGGTGGGTGGCTGGACGCCGATGCCGAGGAACGACAGGGCGGACTCGGTCAGGATGGCCCCGGCAATCCCCAGGGTGGCGGCAACAAGCGCCGGCGAAACGGCGTTGGGCAGGATATGGCGGAAGATGACGCGCTTGTCGGAGCAGCCGATGCAGCGGGCCGCCATGATGTAATCCATCTCGCGGATGGAAAGTACCTCCGCCCGCACCATGCGCGCAACCCCCATCCAGCCGGTCAGGCCGATGATGATCATGATGTACCAGATGGACGGACTCAGGAAGGTGATGACGGCCAGGATCAGGAAAAAGGCCGGAAAGCAGAACATGATGTCCACCACCCGCATCAGCAGGTTATCGATCCAGCCACCGTAGAATCCGGCCAGCAGCCCGACCACCGTGCCGATCAGCACCGCGATGCCGGCCGCCACGAAACCCACCAGGAGCGAAATCCTCGCCCCGTAGATCACCCGGCTCAACACGTCCCTTCCCAGATCATCCGTCCCGAACCAATGTTTCAGGGACGGCGGATTCAGCACATCCCAAGCATTGATCTCGTTGGGGCCAAACGGCACGATCAACGGCGCGGTAAGGGAGATAACCAGCATGAACACCACCACCGCTCCACCGATCACGGCAAAGCGGTTCCTCGCCAGGCGCGGCCAGAACACGGCGCGTATGTAGGAATGTTTAGAAATCATAAAATCTGTCTCTCACAAAGGCACAAAGTACACAAAGAAAAATATCAGAGTCGGGTCCAAGCTTTTGTAGATTGCTTATTGAAAAAGCTGTTTCCATATATATCCGTTTGATGCCGTGATGACCTGTTTATGAATTCCTTTGCGCCTTTGTGAGCTTTGTGTGAGCCGCAGTTACTGCCCATGCCGGATGCGCGGGTCAGCCAGGGCGTAGCACACATCTGCAACCAGGTTGCCGATCAGGGTCAGCAGCGCCCCGATGATCAGGATGCCCATCACCACCGGGTAATCCCGGGACATGACCGACTGATAGAAGAGCTGCCCCATGCCGGGTATGGAGTAGATGGATTCGAAGATGACGCTGCCGCCGATCAGGCCGGGGATGGAAAAACCGGCCAGGGTGATCAGTGGCAACAGGGCGTTGCGCAGGGCGTGCTTGTAGATCACCACCCGCTCCGAGAGCCCCTTGGCCCTGGCAGTGGTGATGTAATCCTGGCCGATGACGTTCAGCATGGAGGAGCGCATGTAGCGGGACATGCCTGCCAGGCTGCCGAAGGAGGCCACCATGATCGGCATGACCAGGTGTTTGGCCATATCCCACAGGTAGAGGAGTGTCCCGTACCCGTCACTCCCCAGGGTGTGCAGACCCGAGATGGGGAGCCAGTTGAGCTTTACGCCGAAGAGGTACATCAAGAGCAATGCCAGCCAGAAGGTGGGCACGGCAAAACCGACGAACACGAAGACCGTAATCCCCTTGTCCAGCCAGGTATCCCGGTGGGTGGCTGCCATGATGCCGATGGGGATGGCCAGGCCGAATTCCAGCAAGAGGGCGATGATGTTGAGGGACAGGGTAATGGGCAGCCGTTCCCTGATCTTGGCCGCGACCGGCCGGTTGTCCGAGGAGAACGAACGCCCCAGGTCGAGCCGCACCATCTTGCCGACCCACTCCACGTACTGCACGTGCAGAGGCCGGTCCAGGCCGTAGAACTTGCGCAGCCGCTCCCTGGCCTCCTTGCCCACTTTGGGGTTCATGGCCATCTGCATCTCCACCGGTTCGCCCGGCGCCAGATGCACCACTGTAAAGGTGATCAGGGTGATCCCCAGCATGAGCGGGATGAGCATCAGGATGCGTTTTAAAAGATAAACAGACATTGTTTTCTCACAAAGGCACAAAGTTCACAAAGAAAAGCTCAATTAATAATTCTGAAAATCCCGTCTTTCATAAGTTCGCAGCCAAAATTCAAAAGCAAACCAAGATTCTTTCCTGAGAGCTTCAAATATGTCAAAAGCTGTTTTTTGTGGACAGGCAAGACATTTTCAATTGATTTCAGTTCAACTATAACGCACTCCCCGACAACCAAATCAGCACGAAAACCGACTTCAAAATAAACGTCTTCATAGGACACTGGAATTGCGACCTGCGTTGTCACACTAAGATCACGACTTTTTAACTCGTACGCCAAAGCTGTTTCATACACCGACTCCAAAAGTCCCGGGCCAAGAATCCGGTGTACCTTCAAACTGGCATCCACAATTTCTTTGGCTATATTGTTTTCCCGTTTCATTTCTTTGTGCCTTTGTGAGCTTTGTGTGAGCAGATTTTCAATAGACCTGTTCCGCCTTCGGCACGTACCACTGGATCTGGTTGTAACCGATGCCGGCCGGAGCCGGCTTTACCCCGCGGATGCGGCTCGAAACCACCGGCAGGGCGTCCGGCACGTAGAGAAAGGTATAGGGCTGCTCGTCGGCCAGAATCTCCTGAATGCGGAAATAGGCCTTTTTGCGTTTCTCGATGTCAAAGGTGGAACGCCCCTCCACCAGCAGGCGGTCCACCTCGGCATTCTTGAAGCCGATGAAATTGAGTTCACCCGGATTGGTCTTGCTGGAATGCCAGATGTCGTACATGTCCGGGTCCTGGGAGGTGCTCCACCCCAGCATGACCACCTCGAAGTTCCCCTTGTCCACAAACTCCTTCAGGAAGGTGGCCCACTCCACGATGCGTATCTTGACGTCGATCCCCACGAAGCGCAGCCGCTGCTGGATGATCTGGGCCGTGAGGAGCCGCTGCTGGTTCCCCTGGTTGGTCAGGATGGTGAAGCTGAACGGCTTGCCGTCTTTCATCAGGATGCCGTCGCTGTTCTTCTCTTTCCAACCGGCAAGGGCCAGCAGTTCAGCCGCGTGCCTGGGGTCGTAGGGGATGTCCTTCACGTTGGGGTTGTAGGCCCAGCGGCCGGGCACAATGGGACCGACAGCCTTTTGCCCCATGCCGAACAGGACACCGTGGATCAACTCCTCCTTGTTGATGGCGGCAGTCAGGGCCTGGCGGACACGCTTGTCCGTAAAAAGCGGGTGACGCAGGTTGTACCCCATGTACACATACCCGGAGGAAGGATAACGATACTTGTTGAAGCGGGAGGTGAAACCGGTTCCGGTTGTTTGGCGGGCATACTGCACCGGGGTCAGGCCCATCAGGTCCACGGCCCCTGCCTTGAGCTCCATATACATGGTGGAGGTATCCGGGATGATGCGGTAGATGTAGCGGTCGATCCAGGGTCGCCCCTCGAAGTAGTCGTGGTTGGACTCCAGCACGATCTTCTGGCCGGCAATCCATTCCTTGAAGCGGTAAGGACCTGTGCCGACAGGCCTTCTGGCCAAGGGACTCTTGGTGATGTCCCGCCCCTCCAACAGGTGGGCCGGGAGGATGGCGGTCCCCCACGAAGCAAGGGCAGGTGCAAAGGGTTTGTCGTACGTCACCCTGACGGTAAGGTCGTCGGGCGCTGACAGGTTTTTGATCTGCTTGAAATCCTCGGCATAGGCGGTGGGTGTCTTGGGGTCGATAATGACCCGGTAGGTATAGAGTACGTCATGGGAGGTAAACGGTGCGCCGTCGTGCCACTTCACCCCACGGCGGAGGTGGAAGGTGATAGTCAACCCATCCTTGGCGATATCGAAGGAGTCGGCCAGGTCGCCGACGATATGCAGGTCCTTGTCGTACTTGATCAGCCCGTTATAGATCTGCCCTGCAACGGCATGGGAGGCGGAATCGGATGCAAGGATCGGGATCAGGGTGGATGCTTCGCCGATGGTCCCCTCGACAATGGCATCACCATAGGCGGGTGGAGCGTCGGCTGACCGGGAGCCCCTGACCTCCGTTCCCCTCTCCGTGCAGCCGAAAAGAAGGAAGAGAAACAAGGCCGACAGGCAGGCTGCCCGCCGCACACCCCACGCCGCACGGTCAATCATCGATCGCCATGCTCCCCTTTGATCCTGCGGATCTTTTCAATCAGTACCTTACGTCCCTTATCATGTTCCAGGGCATTGCCATAGGCTTTCAGCGCCCTTTTATAATCGCGACGGGCGCTATAGGCATCCCCCAGGTGTTCCGAAATGGTCGAATCGTCATCAACCAGGCCCACGGCCTGTTCCAGGTATTTGACAGCCTCATCGTATTTTTTCATCTTGTAGTAAACCCATCCAAGGCTGTCCAGTATGAAGCCGTCATTTGGGCGCAGTTCCACCGCCTGCTTGATATACCCCAACGCCTCATCCATGTGGACACCCATTTCAGCATAGGTGTACCCGAGAAAGTTGAGCGCCTGCGCATCCTTCGGGTTCAGGCCGATCACCCGTTTCATCTGGTCGATGGACTCCTGCTTCCTTCCCACTTTATCCAGAAGCACGCCCAGCCTAAAGTGAAGCCGGGGCTCCTTGTCAAAGCGTTTTTCCGCATCCAGAAGCAGGCTGAGAGCCGCGTCCGTCTTTTCCGTGGTTTCCAGGAGCGCTGAGAGATTCAGATAAAACTCGATCTGTCCGGGATTGGCGGCAATGGCATCCTTCAGCAGTTTAATGGCCTGGTCGGGTTTCCCTTTTTCCTTGAGGATAAAGGAAATGTTGCCAAGGGCATCGACCGAGGCGCTGGTGCCGGGCGGAATCTTGACGAATTCGTTGTACGCACGATCCAGATCCCCCTTTTCCTCGTAGGCCATGCCCAGATAGAGCCGTATTTGATCCGCGTTGGGATCTTTATCGAGCAGCCCGCTGAAGACCTTGATGGCGTCATCGTAGCGTTCCATTTCCAGATAGACCAGGCCGATCTTACGTTGGACATCCTGGCCGCCCAGCCCCGATTCAACGGCAAAATTGAGGTATTCCAGCGACTCTTCGAATCTGCGTTGCTGGATCAGGAGTTGGATCAACCGCTGGAGGACGTCCGCCCGGCTTTCGTCTTCATCCACGATACCCCGATACACCTCGATGGCTTCGGAAAATTCCCCCAAGGCCTCATAGGTGGCAGCCATATCAATGGATGCCTGGGTGAAGTCGGGACGCAGTTCCAATGTCTTTTTGAAATAGACCACCGCTTCGCGATAGAGCTTCATCTGGCTGTAGGTACGACCGAGGTAAAAATACCCCAGGGCCGATTCGCTGTTCTTTGCAACCAACTGCTTGAGGGTGGTTACCGCCTCCTCGTATTCGAACATCCGCATCAGGGAAATGACCAGTTGCAGGTAGGCGTCTTCCTTGGCCGGATCGAGCTTGATCGCGGTGCGCAGATAACCGGCCGCTTCCTTGTCCTTTCCGGACGATGCCAGGATGGCGCCGGCCATCACGTAGGGCTCGCGATACGTTGGATCGAGTTTGATCGCCTTGTCGAGGTACTCCATTGCCTCCGGCACCTGGCCGATCTTGATCTTGATTTCGGCAATGGCCGTATGGAGAAAGGCCGACTGCGGATCGAGTCCGAGGGCATCACGCAAAAAGTTCAGGGCAGCCGGATAATCGCCCTCGATGCTCGCCAGGTGGGCACGGGAGAAAAGATACGTGGCGCGGGCGCGGTTATCATGAAATGCCGGGGAGGCAACGTCATCGGGGCTTGAAAAGCCCCCAAAGGTGGCGCACGACGAAAGCATCGCGGCAGAAAGAAGTATGATCAGGTAAAGGGGCATCCGGGGCAGTCCATTTCATGAAAAAAAGTAATAAAATTTAGCATGGAACCATACCTTCGTCAAACGATTATCATAGTGCCCAATAGCTTGCGGATGGGGTGGTTTGATGGTAGTCTTTCATGAGAAACGAGGCGTTGCCATGATACGGACCATACTAAAATCACTTCTGAAGGCAGACGCCTATCCTGAACCGACACGTTCCGTCACGATGGTGCAAACCCATATCTCATGGATCTTTCTGACCGACAACCATGCCTACAAGATCAAAAAACCGGTCGATTTCGGTTTTCTCAATTTTTCCACCATTGACCGCCGCCGCTTCTACTGCAACGAGGAGGTCCGGCTGAATCGCCGGCTCTGCCCGGACATCTACGAGGGGGTCGTTGATCTGCGGGAGACTCCCACAGGCGCTGCCTTTCACGGCGATGGACCGGTTATCGATCATGCCGTCAAAATGAAGCGCCTGCCGGCGGAGCGGATACTGGACCGTCTGGTGGAAAGCGGGGAGGCATCATCCGGTGACATGGCCAACGTGGCCCGCACCATAGCCGACTTTCACCGCAACGCCCTCACCTCCCCCGCCATTTCCGAATACGGACACCTTGACCGCATCATGTCCAACTGGCAGGAAAACTTTGAGCAGATGATCCCTTTCCAGGACACGACCCTTTCCGCGGAGGAGCGTGACGTGATCCGGGAATGGGTAGCCTCGTTCGCGGAGAACAACACCTCTCTTTTTGAACGCCGGGTAGCCGAAGGATTCATCCGTGAATGCGACGGTGACATACACCTGGACAACATCTGCTTGATCGACCACCGGCCCTGTATCTTCGACTGCATCGAATTCAACGAGCGCTTTCGCTGTTGCGATACCGTGGCGGATGTGGCCTTTTTGTTGATGGATCTTGACTTTTATCGTCGCCATGACCTGGCCGAGGATGTTCTCACTGCCTACCGGGAGGCATCGGGCGATGACGGCATGATGGCCCTGGTCGATTTTTACAAGATCTACCGTGCCTTTGTACGGGGCAAGGTGGAGAGTTTCCGCCAGAACGACGCGGACATCGACCCGCAGGCACGGGAGGTGGCCCGCGACCGGGCAGTCAGGTACTTCAGGCTGGCACGGGGCTTTATCGAGCGCCGGCGGCTGACACCGACCCTCTTCATCACCTGCGGGCTGATGGGAAGCGGCAAGAGCTCCCTGGCCGGCCAACTCGCCTTTGAACTGGGGGTGGCCTGTTTCAATTCCGATACGATCCGCAAGCGCCTGGCAGGTATCCAGCCGGATACGGCTGTGACCGAGGCCTATGCCGCGGGACTCTATGACCGCACGACCAGCGACGCCACCTATGCCGAACTGCTTCGGCTGGCGGAGACGGAACTTGCCGCCGGGCGTTCCGTGATCGTCGACGCCAGCTTCATGCGCAGGAAGGACAGATCCCTCTGTGCCGCCCTGGCCGGGCGATACTCGGCTCGCTTCGCCATCCTGCACGTGACCTGTGGTGACGCCGAAAACCGGCGCAGATTGACGGAACGCAGCGCAAAAGGCTCCTCCATCTCGGACGGGCGGGTGGAGCTGCTCGACCAACAGCAGCAACGGTTCGAACCGCCCGGAGCGGAAGAAGGCCTGCTCATCGATTGCCTCTCCGGCGGATTACCCGCAACCCTCACCAGCGCCATCTACGGGAGGCTTGCCTGACATGCCGAAACGACTGCGCCAGCAGTTGCTGCACCGGCTGCAACTGCCGGAATCCTGGGTCATCTTTTTCATCATGGGAATCATCATGATGAATTTCCCCTTTATGGCTATCTTCAACAAACCGATCACCATCTTCGGCTTTCCCCTGATGTTTCTCTATTTCTTCATCGGCTGGCCCGTCTCGATCTTTGTTATCTATCTCTTCACCAGCGGTGTCGTACATACCGATAACAACCACCAGGAGACGCGCCAGCCGTGAAAGCCGGAATCGTCCCAGCGGCGCTCATATCGCTCCTGTATACCCTGCTGATTTTCCTGATCGCCTGGTACGCCCACCACCGCAAGGAAACCGGGCGCAGCATCATTGCCAACCCCTATGCCTACGCCCTTTCCATCGCGGTCTACTGCACCTCCTGGACCTTTTACGGCAGCGTCGGCAAGGCAGCCACCACCGGCATCGACTTCCTGATGATCTACCTCGGCCCCTCCCTGACCGCCTTTGCCTGGCTTTTCCTGCTGCGCCGCATCGTCCGGATCAGCAAGGAAAACAACATCACCTCCATCGCCGACTTCATCAGCCTGCGCTACGGCAAATCCCTCGGGCTGGGCGCCCTGGTGACGATCATCGCCATCCTGGGGATCATGCCCTATATCGCCTTGCAGATTAAGGCGGTCTCCACCAGCTTCTACCTGATCAGCGGTTTCCAGGAGAAGGGCATCCATCTCGGACACGGAGGCGCCGAAGTTACGCTCCCCACCGGGCTGCTTCTCTCCCTGATCCTGTCCGTGTTCAGCGTTATGTTCGGCGCGCGCAGATTGATGTCGTCGGAACGGCACGAAGGGCTGATGGCGGCGGTAGCCTTCGAGTCCCTGGTAAAACTGGTAAGCCTGATCGGCGTGGGACTGTTTGTCACCTATCAGCTCTTTGACGGTTTTTCGGATATCTTCACCCGTTTTCAGCACGTGCATCCCGAACTGTTTGCGCGCCTGTTTACCCTTGGCGGCGCCAGCAACGACCCGGATTATATCCCTTCCTTCAGCATGCTGTTCATGTCCATGGGTGCCATCATGCTGCTCCCGCGCCAGTTTCACGTCATGGTGATCGAAAACTCGGACGAACGGCATATTACCAAGGCCATGTGGCTCTTTCCCGCTTATCTGTTCCTGATCAACCTGTTTGTCATGCCGATTGCCCTGGGAGGTATCCTCACCACGGGAAGCGCCACCGGCGCCGACTTCTTCGTCATCAACATCCCACTCATCACCGGACATAGCGGCATCGCCATGCTTGCCTTCCTGGGAGGGCTCTCGGCCGCGGCCGGCATGGTGATGGTGGAAGCGGTGGCCATCTCCACCATGCTGCTCAACCACATCTTCATGCCGGTCATCGTCCGCTTTACCCCCCAGGCATGGTTCCCCTACCTGCTGATCAATCTCAAGCGGCTGGGCATATTCCTGGTGATCTTCATGGGGTATTTCTACTACCGCATCGTGGGTGATTCCTTCATGCTGGTCAACATGGGGATGATCTCCTTCTCGGCCGCTTCCCAGTTCCTGCCGGCCATGCTGGGCGGACTCTATTGGCGGCGCGGCAACAAGGCCGGCGCCATCACCGGCATCCTGCTCGGCTTTCTCACCTGGTTTTACACGTTGCTGCTCCCCTCGTTCAGCCATTCGGGCTGGATAGGCTCCGATCTGCTGGCAAGCGGCCCTTTCGGCATCGCCTTGCTCAAACCGACCCAACTGTTCGGGCTCTCCGGCATGGACCTCTGGAGCCACTCCCTGTTCTGGAGCATGCTGTTCAACATCGGCGGCTATATCATCTGCTCGATCATGCTCGGGCAGGACGAGGCCGAACATGACCAACTCCGCAAATTTACCGGCATGATCGACCTGACGCGCGGCTACCGCCATACCGAAACGAAGCGCCTCTCCAAGCCGGTCACCATCACCCAGTTCGTCAACCTGATGTCCAAATTCATAGGCCCCGAGGAGGCGCGCCGGGCTATCTTCGGTTATATCGGCGAACGCGAGATCGACGCCGAGGGCAATGTGTCCGAGTTCGAGTTGCCCAACCTGAAGCGCTTCACCGAAAAGACCCTGGCCGGTTCAGTCGGCGCGGCAGCGGCAGGCGCCATCGTGGACAGCTTCCTGTCCGACATGGGCTCACGCATGGAATCGGTCTACGACATCTTCAGCAACGTCAAGACGTCGCTGGATCAAAGCCGCGAGGCACTCTTCGTCCGCCTGAAGGCATCGGAGATCATCAACCGGACCCTTGATCTGCAGATCATCATGGACGACCTGCTGAACCTGCTGCTCAAGGAATTCAAGCTCGATGCCGCCATCATCCAGCTTCGCTCCGAAAACGGCGAACTGGCCGTCAGAAGTTACCAGGGGGTAAACCGCCGGCCGATCAACCCGCACCACTGGTTCCTGGAGAGCAGGCCCTATTTCGATATGGCACTGGTTGACCGCAAGGCCCACTTTGTCAACGATACCCGGCTGATCTCCGACACGGTCACACTCGACCGCACCATTGCCGAGGGGATCATCTCCTGCGCCCACATCCCGATCGTCCGGGAAGGTGAATCGTCCGTCGGCCTCATGTCGGTCTTTTCCAAATCAATCGCCGGGCTCTTTACCGAGGAGTTTCTCGGCCTGCTCTCCAGCCTGACGGGACAACTGGCCCAGGCGGTCACCATTGTGCGCGAAATGGAGGCAAAGGAGCGGGAACGACTCCAGAAGGAGCAAGCTCAACTGAAACATGCCCGTGTGGTGCGGGATATGGAGATCGCCCAGCAGATCCAGTTATCGCTTCTGCCCGAATCGGCGCCGGAGCTGTCCGGTATCGAGATGGGTGGGCGCTGCATCTCCGCCGCCCATGTGGGAGGCGACTATTATGACTTTTTTCAATATAACGATCATAGCGTTGACCTGGTGATTGCCGATGTGTCCGGGCATAGCGTCGGGGCCGCCCTGATCATGTCCGAGGTGCGTACCCTGCTGCGCGCTCAAGCAAATTCAACCCTCAATGCCAGCACCATCCTCCAGACCCTCAACAACCAGCTCTACGAGGATCTGACACGATCCGAACTGTTCATCACCATGTTTTACGCCAAATACAATTCGGCAACCGGTCGGCTTTCCTATGCCAATGCCGGGCACAACAACCCCCTCATCAGGCGGGCGGACGTATCGTCCTGTATGAAACTGGATGCGGAGGGGCTGATCATCGGCGTCAAAAAGTCCGTCGTGTTCGAGGAACGGGGTATCGAACTGCAAAAAGGGGACGTGGTGCTGTTCTACACGGACGGGTTGAACGAGGCAATGAATTCACAGGACGAACCATTTGGAATCGAGCGGATCTGCGAGCATCTGGGCAGCGTCACCCACCTTCCGGTTACGGAGATACTGGATTCGATTTATAAAGCGGTAACAGATTTTACGGGGTCGGACACCTTGCAGGACGACATTTCACTGGTAGTGCTCAAAATCAATTAAACGAAACGGGAGGCAATCAATGAACCTGAAAACGGAAACAAACGACAAACTGACGGTGATCTTCGTGCGGGAGGAGCGTCTCGACGCGCACAATTCCGAGGAGTTGAAGGCCGAGATGAACCGGCTGTTCGAAGCAGGGACCAAGGACATCCTGATAGATCTGAAAGAGGTCCGCTTCATCGACAGTTCGGGACTGGGCGTGCTGGTATCCGGTTTCAAAAATGCCTCCACGCGCCAGGGAAGCCTCAAGCTATGCGGACTCCAGACCCAGGTCAAGTCCATGTTCGAGTTGACCAGGCTGCACCGGGTGTTCGATATCTTCCAAACCGTGGACGAGGCGCTGGAGAGCGTGTAAACAATTAATCCCCAAAAACAGTTGACTCACACAAAGGCACCACCAGAAGTAGGCGCTTCTAAGCGAGAACGCAAAGACAAGAGATTGTGTTGTAGAGTTTGATGAATAACACTGGAATGCGATCAACAAGAAACAAAATCAAGTAATTGTCTTTCTTAGTGATCTTTGCGAGCTTTGTGTGAGAGCGGTCGTTTTTTAGGTTTATTCCCACAGTGTGAGGGAATCATGAAGAATAAAATAGACATGGAAATAACTGTCCCCAATCAGACCCGCTACCTGAGCCTGATCGGCAAGATCGGCGAAGACCTCGCGCGGGTTTTGGACAATTTCAGCGGGGACCGCGAGGCGCTTGCCCACCATCTCAACATGGTGTTGACCGAAGCCATGGTCAATGCCATCAAGCACGCCAATGCCGCGGATCCCCACAAGGAGGTACAGATCCGCATCAGTATCTCGGACAAGGAGCTCTTTATCAGGGTCTACGACCAGGGGCGCGGATTCGATCTGGGCGGAGTTCCCGCCCCCGTCTTCACTCCCAACCAGCTTGAGGACAAGGGGCGGGGTATCTTTATCATCAAATCGCTGATGGATTCGGTAGAGTACAAAAAGGCAAAGGGAGGTAATGTGCTGGAGATGAGGAAGAGGCTGGGCTAGACCCGTTCCGCCTGGATCCCCCAGGCCCGCAGTTCATCCACTACGGCCGCCAGCAGGGTGTCAACCTGGGCCTCAACTGCCGGGGTCAACTCGGTACCTATTTCGATATCGCCCGGTTGGACCCCGATCAGCACCATCTCTTGCGGAAAATGACCCATCAATCGGGCCACGGACAACAAATCCTTGAGCCCCATCTGGTGAGGCGATATCTTGGTCTCCAGGGCTATGGGCAGTTCCTCGCCGGTCAACCGGACACAGGTCCCCGGTTCTTTGCCCGTTTCAACCGCATCCACGACTATCAGACGTTCGATCCCCTCCAGCCGGGGCAGGATATCCAGCCCCAAGGTCCCGCCGTCCATCACGTCCACATAGCCCGGCAGGCGATATTCCCGCTGAAGCCGTTGCACGACAACCACCCCTACCCCGTCATCGCTCATCACCAGGTTACCGATACCAAGGACCAACACCGTCGGCGCTGTTTTGTCGCAGCTATTCATAATTCTCCCCGATTTTTTCATCGTTAAATAAAGCTGTCACCGCAGAGTATCGCAGAGGAGAAACAGAGTGCAGCAATTTGTTTCATATTGCTTCAATATACATCATTTGGTTTCCTCTGCGTCCTCTGAGTCCTTTGCGTCCCTGATGTCTTTTCACGTTTTATAGTGCTGCGCACAAAAAAAGGGCGCGCAACGTTGCGCGCCCGACAGCATACCATAAAATGACAAGCTAATCCTCTTTCTTTACCGTGAACTTGTAGCCGCTGAACATGCTGGATATCTCACTGCCGTGCTCCTTGATATCCATCAGCCATGCACTGTAGATGTGATTGATGACAAAACCCACGATGAGCCACATGCTGAAGTGGTGCGCCAAACGCATCCCTTGGAGACTGAACAGGGAGTACATGAAGCCGAGCACCCGGTACATGGGCGAACCGGGCGCATGGCTGGCATAGAGCGCAAAACCGGTCAGGATCATCAGGGAGTAGATGAAGAACAGAACGACATATGCGGACGTCGCCAATGGGTTATGCCCGGTGGTCTCGGGAACGTCCCGGTCGATCAGCAGGTAGTAGCGCAGCATCTTGACCATCTTCTCCCGCCCCTGTTTGGTTGCCAGGGGAAAGAACTCCTTCCAGCCCGAATACTTGTTGCCGATAAACGACCAGAGCACCCGGGTGATCACGCTGACGGCAAACAGGTAGGCTGCCGTGAAGTGGAAGAAGCGGATCCACCCCATGGTGAAATCCGAGGCAGACCTGCCAAAGGAGAAGGGGGTGCCGATAAAGAAACCGGTAACGCACAGGACAATGATGGACATGACATTGATCCAGTGGCACCAGCGAACCGGCAGTTCCCAGATGTAGCATTTGAATTTACACTGTTCGCTCATAGCCGGCCCCCTTTCTAGGAAACCTTGACCTTGACCACTTCATTGCCGGTGGCATCCACAACATGGACGGCACAGGCAAGACAGGGGTCAAAGGAGTGGATGGTGCGCAGGATCTCCAGCGGTTTGTTGGGATCGGCCACGGGAGTACCAACCAGGGCCGCCTCATAGGGGCCGCGCTGCCCCTTGGCGTCGCGGGGCGAGGCGTTCCAGGTGGAGGGGACCACCGCCTGGTAGTTGAGGATCTTCTGGTCCTTGATCTTGATCCAGTGGCCAAGGGCACCGCGTGGCGCCTCGTGCCAGCCGTAGCCGCTGGCCTCTGCCGGCCATTCGGATGGGTCCCACTTCTCGTTGGCGTGGATACGGTAATCCCCCTTGGAGATATTGCCGATCAGTTCGTCCAGCCATTTGGGGGTCTGGCGGGCGATCAACAGACAATCTATGCCCCGGGCGCCGGTCCGGCCCAGGGTGGAGAAGAGTGCCGCGGGTCCGACACCCAGCTTGCCCAACACCATGTCGACCGCTGCCTTGGCCTCTTTCTGGCCGGAGCAATAGGCAACCAGCACGCGGGCCAGCGGACCGACCTCCATGGCCTTCTCATCGTAACGAGGGGCCTTGACCCACGAGTATTTCTTGTCCGTGTCCAGATGCTCATACGGCGGCTTGGGTCCGCTGTATGCCGGTTCGGACTCCCCATCCCAGGGATGGAGTCCCTTGCCCGGTCCGGCGGAATTCTCGAACCAGGAGTGATCCACGTATTCGGCCACCTTTTTCTGGTCCAGCGGCAACACCTTGGAGATATCCTTGTTCATGATGGCGCCGGCCGGGAACCAGAGGTTGCCGTTGGCGTCCGGGAACTCGCCGTAGCTGAGATAATTGCCCACGCCGCCGCCAATGGCCGCCCAATCCTTGTAGAACGAAGCAACCGCCAGCAGATCCGGGATATAGACCTTTTCCACGAAGTCCTGGGCCTTTTTCAACAGGCGCTTGATCTCCATCAGCTTGTCTGCGTTCAGGGCGTTCTGGGAGTCGGGGTCGATGGGGATTGCCATGCCGCCCACCAGGAATGTCTGGGGATGGGGGTTCTTGCTCCCCAGGATGGCGTGGATCTTGATAACGTCTTTTTGCCACTCCAACGCCTCCAGGTAATGGGCGGTGGCCATGAGATTCGCCTCGGGCGGCAATTTGTAGGCCGGATGTCCCCAGTAGGCGTTGGCAAAGGGACCAAGACGGCCGGAGGCAACAAAGGATTTGAGTTTATCCTGCACCCCCTTGAAGTAGGTAGCCGAATTGTTGGGCCAGTCGGATATGGAGGCGGCCAGCTTGGAGGTGGCTGCCGGATCCGCCTTGAGGGCAGAGGTTACATCGACCCAGTCCAGGGCATGCAGATGATAGAAGTGGATCACATGATCCTGCACGTTCTGGATGCCGATAATGATGTTGCGGATCAACTGGGCGTTGGGCGGAATCTTGATCTTGAGGGCATCTTCCACGGCGCGGATGGACGCGATGGAATGCACGGTGGTGCAAACGCCGCAGAAACGCTGGGTCCAGTACCAGGCATCGCGCGGGTCGCGCCCCTTGAGGATCTTCTCGATGCCGCGAAACATGGTGCTGGAACTCCAGGCGTCGGTGATCTTGCCACCATTCACCTCGGCTTCGATACGAAGATGTCCTTCAATCCGGGTAATCGGGTCAACTACAATCTTGGCCATATCCTATCCCTCCCTGGTTTCGTCGCTGGGTTCTTTATCTTTTCTCACTGCGTTCAACACCCCGTGGACCGCAAATGCCGCCGCCGTACCGGCTGCCAGGCCGATGCCGATCTTGTCGGCGGTATGCTCGATGCCGAAGCCGGGCACGTTGGGCAGGCGCTTGTACATGGGTCCCATGGTGTCCCAGAAGGCCGGCTCCGAACAGCCGGCACAGGGATGTCCTGCGCCCACGGGCCAACTGGTCTTCTCGTTGTAGCGCTGGGTGGGGCAGTTATGGAAGGTTGCCGGTCCCTTGCACCCCATCTTGTAGAGGCAGAAACCTTTGCGGTGACCGTCATCCCCCCAGTGTTCCACGTACTGGCCGGCATCGAAGTGCGGACGACGTTCGCAGTTATCATGGATTCGCTTGCCATAGGCAAACAACGGCCGGCCGTGACCGTCCAGGGCCGGTATCTTGCCGAACACCAGGTAATGCACGATGGTTGCGGTCAGGTTGTCGGCGTTGACCGGGCAACCGGGCAGGTTGACGACCGTTGCGCCGGGAACCGCCTCCCTGACCCCCACCGCGCCGGTCGGGTTGGGTACCGCCGCCGCAATGCCGCCGTAGCAAGCGCAGGTACCGACCGCAACCGTGGCCGCGGCACCACCGCACACCTGGCGGGCACGGTCGAGGTGCGATTTGCCACCCACGCAACCGTAAACACCGCCGTCCTTCATGGGGATGGAGCCTTCCACCACGCACAGGTACTTGCCCTTGTAGTCGTTGATGGTCTTTTCCAGGGCAGCCTCGGCCTGATGGCCGGCAGCGGCCATGATGGTCTCGTGATAGTCCACCGAGAGGATATCGAGCACGATTTCACCCACGGTCGGGTTGGCGGATCGCAGGAGTGCCTCGGTATCACCGGCGCAGTCCTGAAACTCCATCCAGACCAGAGGCGGGCGTTTGACCTCATCAAGCGCCTCGGCCACCCTGGGAGCAAATGAAGCGGGCAAGGCCATTGCCGCCGTTACGGCCGAACAAAACTTGAGAAAGTCGCGACGGGAAACCCCCCGCTCCTTGAGAATCTCGCCGACGGAGTATTCTCGACGCTCAGAATCTTGTTTTTCATTGCCGCTTTGTTTAACCGCGTTATCTACGGTGTCCACATTGTGCTTACTCATCCACGACCTCCTTTTTGACTTGATTGACCTGCCGGGAACATAACGTGCTGTAGCAGAATTTACATTCAAAAAATACATAGAAAATAAAATATTGTTATGCACATTATATACCAATGTTAGTTTGCGACAATTACCAGCCACAAAGCGCTATTAACATATTGAAATTATTTATATAATATACTTGCAAACAAGGTTTTAAAAGAAATTTATTATATTCAAAATAGTACAAATGAGCCGACCGTGGCACAAAACTCCAATATTTATGCCGATATTCGTCACACCCACACGCCAACAGTCCAACAAAGGCGATATAACCATAAAAACGGTCGGTTATACAAGCGATCACTTCCAATCAGGGTGCACGGAACACACCCCTCCCCGTTTACTGCAGTGCGCTTGTAACGTGACTGTGTGAGCGGTATATAACACCGGCACAGAGAGATAACCCTTTAATAAGTATATAGCATGCCACTCAAAAACCAAATATCCAGGCGCCAAGTTACACCATAAGCAGTAAATTCAATAATTATCAGGATGTTACTCGGAAAAACGCTTGCGGAAAATAACGTTTGAGACTAAAATTTTGTTTTATAAATTTCACACCGCTATCCCTTGGTCAAAACAAACCGTAGTCACATGACTACAAATTGTCAATAAATCAACATGTTACATTTAACCCGCATATCACTGTAGATCAGGGCCTGTTTTGCAAACGTTTCTTGGCTAATTTTTCACGACAGGGAAACCATTGGTCTCCCAACCAATATTGTGCCATCACGGGCACAAATATTTTTTTATGCCCATATTGGCACAAAATATCACGATGAATTGAAGTTATCATTCTCATCCGCATTTATGCTCAGACCTTCACGACACGCGAGGGCACCATGGTTTCGATAATCACCCTGAAGGATAAATGCCGCAAGTGCTACACCTGTGTCCGAAACTGCCCGGTAAAGGCCATCAAGGGCGAAACGAACCATACCGAGATTATGTATGAGCGCTGCATCGGCTGCGGCAAGTGTGTCAACAACTGCCCTCAAAAGGCCAAGATATTTAACGACAAGGTTGCGTCGATGGAACGCCTGCTGGCCTCTGGGCAACTGGTCATTGCCGTGTTGGGAGGCGAGTTTCCCGCCTTTTTCCACAACGTTTCACCGGGACAGTTGGTTGCTGGACTAAAGCAACTGGGCTTTGCCGAAGTCCATGAGGGCGCCTATGGGGTCGAACTGGTCGCCATAGAGTATGTAAGCGCACTGGAGGTAGCCACCAAACCTCTTATTTCATCCCACTGTCCGGCAATAGTCGACCTCATTGAACGACACTACCCGAAACTCATAAACAACCTCATTGAAGTCGTCTCGCCGATGGTGGCAATGGGGCGGTTTCTGAAGGGGGTTCTGGGCGCCGAGGTAAAGGTGGTCTATATCAGTTCATGCAACGGCGCAAAGCTGGAGATCGAGTCGGAGGAAATTCGTGGGGCCATCGACATCGTTTTGACCTGTCGGGAACTGCACAGCATGTTCAAAAGCCGTTCCATAGACATTTCCGCTCTCCATGAAGAGGCGTTCGACGGAATTCAACCGTATTTGGGACGTCTCTTTCCGATCACCGAAGGTTCCTTCCGGGTACTTCCCATTGTCAGTGACCTTCTGGATGGCAAGATCGTGACCGCCACGGGGGAAGTCAATGTCATGGAGATCATCAGCGACCTGGCGCAAGGTCGCATAACTCCCAATATTGCCGATATTCGTTTTTGTTATAACGGCTGCATCGGTGGCCCCGGCATGAGCCACGAGCTTACCAGCTTTTTCAAACGGAACCTGGTCATTTCCCATTTCAGGAGCGATGTCCCCTATCAGACAGCCCAGCACTACCTGGATATGAAGATCACCCCGCACCTTGCCAGGTCCTTTTCCAACAGATACGTGAAGCTCAGCACCCCCAAATCCGGCGATATCACGCGGATACTTCGCTCTACCAACAAGTTCACCCAGAAGGACGAGCTCAATTGCAGCGCCTGCGGTTACCGGACCTGCCGCGAATACTCGGTGGCGGTTCACCAGGGGCTGGCCAATCTGGAGATGTGCCTCCCCTACAACCTCCAGCAGCTTGAGGAGGACCGGCAACGTCTTATCCAGAAGTATGAGTTGGCCCAGCGTGAGCTCAACCGCGAATATGGCGATGAATTCATTGTCGGCGACGACAAAAAGACCTTGGAAGTGCTCGATTTGATCAAGCAGGTCGGCCCCACCCCCACGACGGTGCTGATCCGCGGCGAATCGGGAACGGGCAAGGAGTTGACCGCCCGGGCAATTCATCGGTACAGCAAACGAAACGACAAGCCGCTGGTGACGGTAAACTGTACGACCATCACCGATTCCCTCCTGGAAAGCGAGTTATTCGGCCACAAAAAAGGGGCTTTCACCGGGGCCAACGCGGATAAGATCGGACTTTTCGAGGCAGCGGATGGCGGCACGATCTTTCTTGACGAAATCGGCGACATTACGCCCAAGCTTCAGGCGGAACTGTTACGCGTGCTGGATTGCGGCGATGTACGGCCGGTAGGCGGGACGCAAACCATTAAGGTTGATATACGGCTTATCGCTGCTACAAACAAGAACCTGGAAGAGGGGGTCAAACAGGGGTGGTTTCGGGAAGATCTCTATTATCGCCTGAACGTCTTTACCATCACGACCCCTCCCCTGCGGAGCAGGGTGGAATCCATTCCACTTCTGGCCCAGCATTTTCTGGAGAAGACCAGCGCCAAGCTGAACAAGAAGATCGTCTGCATTGAGAATAGGGCCATCAAGGCGATGATGCACTACCCCTGGTCCGGCAATTTCAGGGAGATGCAAAATGTGATCGAGCGAGCCGCGGTCCTCACCCAGGATGATACCATCAGACTGGAGAACCTCCCCCACGTCTTTGCCGAGAATTACACGGAAACAATCGGTGATAAACCCGTTTCACCGGCCTCTTTCCAAACAACCCGAGACAGTCATGTCGGACGAGTGGAAAAAGAACTTATTCAGCACTACCTGGCCGAGGTCGGCGGGCATGTATCCAAGGCTGCAACACTCGCCAATATCCCTCGCAGGACATTCTATCGACTGATGGAAAAATACGGCCTCAAGGGGCGGGAAATCAAGGCTCTGCTGAAAACAGGCAGGTGACGGGCCAAAGCGATACGACGGTAGAAATACCGGTGGTCAAAATACAAATTTCATGGTATAACTCAGCGAATTTTTATGCACTATTTATAAAAGGTCCTTACAAACGCCCTTCTTCATTAGATTATGCCTACATTGCCGTGCGACAGCTTTCCCCGTCGCCTTATAGTACAAGGGCAACTGTATCTTATTAAATTTTTGCCGGGAAATTTTGCAGGGCGCAACCTCCCCGACTCGGGTGAAAAATTACATGCCTACTCCCATTCCAATCTGTTTTCGCACTCCCTTGTACGCCCCATCCGGTGAAATCGGGTCCGTATACTCCTCTCTGCGCGGTTCAGCACGTGCTGCCGGGAGGAAACCAACCGCATGAGCAGCATACTTTCATTTTATCTCGACGGCACTGTTGTCCAGGCGGTGAGGGCACACATAGCCGACGGCAGTATAACGATCAAGGACGCCCGGACGTTTCCTCACGAGGAGTTGGAGGATTATCTGTCGGGCTGCCGGGAAAAGGCCTGTATCCTCTGCTGCAACCCAACTGCGTTTTACCAGGATATTGTGTACCTGCCCCAGGCGGCCGGCAAATTTTACGACAACCTGGTCCGTGCCGAGGTACAAAAAGAACACTCCGACCTGACCTCCTTCACCCTTTTTCACCGCGTCATCGGCGAGGCGACAATAGACGGCGCCTTGTACAACAAGATTGCGGCATTCAGTTATGCCGACGATGCGATTTCCGACTTCATAGCCCTGTTCAACCACAACGGCAAGACGATCTCCCATCTTTATGCCGCCCCCTATCCCATTTTCAGGCTGGCCGCCTCGGCTTGCGACGCCGACTCGGACCAGGCGCGTATATTCATAGCCGCCCTTCCCGGTGAAAAACTCATCCTCCTGAGTGAGAAAGAGGAGTTTGAATTCATCCGCAAGATCCCTTCGCCGGAAACAGCGCTGCTTCCCGCGGACATCCAGAACATCAACATGACCATCGATTACTGTTTCCAGACCCTGCGGGTAAGGCCGATGGAAGCAATCATGCTTAATCCGGCCGAGGGATCGGAAGAACACTCATCTTCCCTGGCGGTTGCCTTCAAGTCCGTTTGCCCCCTGGCGCTGGCGCGCATACCCCATCAATTGGCCCAGGAGTATCTGGCGCCCCTGGCCGCCGCCCTGCATCGTTTCGAATCCCCCGGTGAATGCGACATCCTGCCGTCGGACTATGTATCCTTCAAGCAAAACAAGAGGATTCTCGCAGCCGGAACCATGGTATTGACGCTGCTGGTGCTGATCCTGGCCGGGCTTGTCATGACGGAACGGATGGTTATTTCCGACCTCAAATCCAGTATAGGCGCCTTGCGAGTGCACCTGGGCAGCGCCGGGGCGGAAGTTGCGGCCTATAGAAAACTTGATGAAGAGACAAAGGCTCTCGACAACCCCATAGCATTTCTCAACAAGCTCAATGCCGCCCAGAATCCCGAGGCCGCTCTCGCGGCCCTGACACTTCCAAAAACGACCAACTATTCATTCAAGGGGATAACGTTGAAAAAGGGAGACGGCTTCATCAATGTCCACCTTGAAGGCGCCATTACCTCGCCCGGTTACAAGGACACCCAGACCATATATGAAGGATTGATTGAACAGGTAAAGAAGATTCCGGGATACTCCCTGGTATCAAGCGTTGTTGACATAAAACTGAAAACTTTCAGCATGGAAGCGCGCTACAGCGGCGCCGGGCACCAAAGCAAATGAACCGCACTGACAGCAGATACGATAGTGCCATCAAACCTCTGAAACGGGGCTTCATAATAGCCACGGTGCTGTTTCTCGCCTTGGCGACGGTACTCGTGCTCCTGAAACGGAGTCATCGGGTGCTGGAAAAGACCCACGGGGAACTTGTCCGGGCCAAAGACGGCCTGGCACGGGTACAGGAGGCCAGCCGGAACCGGAAACAGGCATTGACGACCCTCAAGGCCCAGCTTGTGCAAGGACTTGAGACCGCATCGCCGGAGAGGATGATCTACGGAAAGGTTGATGAGATCAAGGCACAGCTCAAGCCGAATGACATGACCATCGGTTCCGTGGAAAAAAAGGGGGGCGACGCTTCGCTCCAGTACACCCTCAAGTTCATCAACCCCAACTACTGCGACCTGCTTAACAGCATCAGCCGGCTGCAACAGGCCGTTTTCCCCTTTTCTCCGGTGGACTCCATCGCCATATCCACGGCAGAGCAAGCAGGGAAAGGGGTCCTTGAATTCACCGTTACCGGTACGATCCTGACCCCTGAGAGGATCAAGCCATGACCATGGACAAAACCATTGCGGCGATGCTCCTGCTGCCTCTCATAGGGCTTGCCATACCGGCAGCGGTCTTTTTCCGCAAACTGCCCCCTACCGACCTGAGCGCATCCGAAAAAGAACTGGCGGGCTTTTCCAGCCAGCAGATCGCGGTGTCACAACCGGGCCGCCTGGCCGTTTATTCAGGGCTGGAATGCCCCCTGCGCCCCCCAATCGTACCAGCCGGCGCCAAGGCGGCAAGCGGAAATTTCCCCCCGGGCCCCATCCCCCCCGCGAACGCCGCTGCCGCCCGGCAGAAGAACCGGCCGGCGGAATACCGGCCCGGCGTTACCATGATCTATAGCGACGGCCGGGCGCGGATGGCCATCATTGACGGCCACGTCCTGCACGAGGGGGCATCCATCGGCGCCGGCAAGGTAGTAAAAATCGAAAAAACAAGGGTTCTGTTGAGAACAACCGGAAAGGACATATGGCTAAACATCGATTGACGGCAATGATACCGAGGTTTGTGGCCCGGCTGGCCTGGCTCGCGGCACTGGCATCCCTGGCGGCCTGTTCAGCGCACACTCAGGCCATCAGGTCCGACAAACCGCTCGTAAAGAGAGAAATGGTCCGCTCCGATGGATGGAAGGCGGATGCCCCGGCGCCCTCCCCGGCTCCGTCGAAACCTGACTTTGTTTCGGTCTCCGAAGATATCGTGCCGCTCAAGACCAAGATGGTCAATATCGTTGTCAGGAACAGCTCGCTCGGCGATGTCCTGCATGTGGTGGCCGAGGCCAGCGGTTTGAATCTCCTGATTGACCGGGATGTCCCCCTTGACCAGCCCGTGACCCTGTCCCTCAGGAACGTATCGGCCGAGGATGCCCTGAAAAGCATATTTTCTTCCGTGGATTGCTTCTACACTGTCACCAACAACCTCCTGAAGGTAGAATCCGTGGGCACCAAGGTGTTCGAACTGGGGCACCCCGCCCTGGTCAACACCTACTCAATCGACGTGGGCGGGGACATCCTGGGCGGCGCCATGAACGTAACAGCGGCAGGTGCCTCAGGAGGGGGGTCCAGCAATATCAAGGGAAACATACAATCGGGCAGCAAGGCCGACGCCAAGGCGTACGACTTCTGGGACTCCATGGAAAAAAACATGGACAACATCATGGGGAAAAAGGAGTTGCCGGGGATGAAATCCGGGCGTGCCGGCGACACCGGATCACCACAGAACAAGTCTCCGAATCAACCATCGACGCCGGCTTCGACCTGGGTAACCCAAACCGTGGAAAACCAGCCGCTGCAAAGCATCACCATCAACCGGCTCACCGGCACCATCATGGTTACCGCAACCAGAAAGAACATGGAGAAGGTAGAACAGTATATCGAGAACGTCAGGAAGGTCCTCAACAGGCAGGTGATGATCGAAGCCAGGATCATCGAGGTTCAACTCACGAATGCGTTACAGTTTGGCATCGACTGGTCGTTCCTGGATAATGTCAAACACCTGGGCACCCTCAATTCCGGTTTCGGCGCCCTCAATATGGCCACTACCACTTTCAACGACGCCACCAACACCGCAGCCACCAAAGGGCAGCAGTTCCAGTTTGGGGTGAGCAGGGCAAACTTCCAGGCCCTGCTTACCGCGCTGAATACTCAAGGGGACGTCAAGACCCTTTCCAATCCGAAGATCAATGTCATGAACGGGCATGCGTCAATCCTGACCGTCGGCACAAATACCAGCTTCCTCTCAAAGGTCACCTCAACCACCACTTCCGTCGGCACCACGCCGTCCATAAGCTTCGATGTGCAGACCAACAGCGTCCTTTCCGGCCTCATGGTCGGCATTGTGCCGTACATATCGGAAACAGGCGAGATCACGCTCAATGTTACACCGATAACATCGAACCTGGTAACGCTCACCCCGGCAACCATAGGTGCTGGCGGAAATCAGACAACCATCTCCATCCCTACCGTTGACCTGAGGGAGATGACTACCACCGTCAAGATGCGTGACGGCCAGATGGTGATCATCGGCGGGCTGATATCCCGGCAGACAACCTCGAACGAAGAGAAGGTACCGTTTATCGGGGACATACCGTTCTTCGGCAAGCTGTTCACCAGGCTGGACAACAAGGAGTCGAGATCCGAACTGGTGCTGCTCCTGAGACCTCAAATCGTAAACGGCGACTGAAAGGGTAACACTGCATGGCAACCGCCCCGGTACGCATAGGCGACCTCCTCATAGCAAAAGGACTGCTTACCCAGAAGCAGCTCAACATAGCCCTTATCCAGCAGAGGGTGACCGGAGCCATACTGGGCGACACCCTTATTTCCCTCGGGTTTGTGACGGCGCGGGAGTTTGCCCAGACCATTGCGCATCAGTTCGGCATAGAATACCTGGACCTGCGCAGCTACACCATAACCGAGGAGGTGCTGAGGCTTGTCCCCAAGGATACCGCCCAGAAAGGCGCGTTCATCCCCCTGGAGATGAAAGACGGTACCCTCTCCATAGGGGTCATGAATCCCAGCAATATCGTGGCGGTCGACTCGGTACGCCACCTGACCGGCAAGCCGCCCAAGGTCTATCTCGTGGATCAGGACGCCTACGGCGACATCCTTGAGAGCGCCTACTATTTTGTGGAGCACCCGGTGCTGCAACGACTGGAAGAACTCACCAAGGGGCTCAAGAGCGGCGGAGCAGTACCAAGCGCCATCGTACCCGAACTCACGGAACTGCTCCTCATGGACGGCATCCGGAGACAGGCCACGGACGTCCATTTCACCCCTTCCAAAGAGGTGCTGCATGTCTTTTACCGCATCGACGGCGTCCTTACCTACGGCCACTGCCTCCCCAGAATCATCCAGTCAACACTGGCGTCCCGCATCAAGATCATGGCCCACCTGGACATAGCGGAACAGCGGCTCCCCCAGGACGGCTCCTACACACTGGAATTCCTCAACAAAAAGTACGATCTGCGCATATCCACGGTTCCCTCCATCTACGGCGAGAACGTGGTCATCAGGGTCCTCTCCACGAGCGGTTCCCTGATGCATATATCCACCCTGGGGCTCAACGACAGCGTCGTCGACACCGTGCGGCGCCTCTTCAACAAATCCCACGGCATCATACTCGTAACCGGCCCCACCGGGAGCGGCAAGACTACGACGCTTTACTCCTGCCTCAGGGAGATCGACCTTCTGGAAAGGAACGTGATCACGGTCGAGGACCCGGTCGAGTATCGCCTGAACTTTGTCCGCCAGACCGAGGTAAACGAGAAGGCGGGCTACACCTTTGCCTCATCGGCCAGGACCTTCATGCGGCAGGACCCGGACGTCATGCTGCTGGGCGAGATCCGCGACGGGGAAACGGCGCAAATGGCCATTCGCGCCTCCATAACGGGCCACCTGGTCCTCTCCACCCTGCACACGAACGATGCGGTAACCTCCATCCCGCGCCTGCTGGACCTGGGCATGGACAAACTGCTGCTCTCCTCGGCCCTGCTGGCGGTCATGGCGCAGCGACTTGCGCGACGGATATGCCCCCACTGCAAGGAGGAATACGATCTGAACGAGCAGGAAACAGCCCTCTTCAAGCGGGCCGGCATGGAGGTAACCAAGGGGTATCGCGGTACCGGATGCGTGCGTTGCAACGACAGCGGCTATTCCGGCAGGACGTGCATTGCCGAGGTCATGATCATAAACAGCGAGATCAAGGAGCTTGTCTATGCGGGCGCCTCCACCGGTGCCATCTTTCAGGCGGCCTTGCGGGGAGGGATGATACCCCTTCACCTTGACGGGCTCAGAAAGGTGGCTGCCGGCCATACCACCATCACCGAGGTTCAAAGGGTCGCGGGATGAGCTTCTTCAACTACAGCGCCATAGACCCGACCGGCCAGGTGGTCAAGGGGACCATTGAATCCGCGAGTGCGGAAGCGGCCACCCGCGACGTCAACGGCAAGGGGCTCTACCTCATCACCCTGCAAGAGACCACCAACCGCATGGCGGTCCTGTTGAAGTCCTTCCAGTCATTCAGCGTCAGCCGGGCCGAGATCATCGAATTTGCCCAGAACCTCTCGGTCATGCTCAGGGCGGGCATGCCCATCCTGGCGTCCCTGGAGGACATCGCCACCTCCATCGCCAACAAATCCTTCAAGATGGCGCTTCAAGACCTCAAACAACAGGTGGAACGCGGAAGTTCCGTGTCCGCCGCCATGGAGGCCCAGGGATCGCTGTTCCCCGACATCCTGAGAAGGCTGGTCGCGGTGGGGGAGGAAACCGGCCGTTTCGACGAAAGCCTGCGGGAGGCCGCCGATCACCTGCTGCGGATGCAGAACCTGGCCAGCGCCATCAAGCGCGCCCTCATGTACCCGGCATTCGCCATCACCACCACCCTTTCCGCCCTGGTGTTCTGGCTGGCCTTCGTGCTCCCCAAGCTGACCGAAACCCTGAAAGGCATGGGCGTCAAACTCCCTCCCCTCACCCTTTTCCTGATCGGGGTCAGCAAACTGTTTCACGATCACTGGAAACTCCTGCTGCTTGTGCCGGTCATCCTGCCGCTTGCCGTATATCTTGCCGGCAAACATCCCCGCATCAGGTACCTGCGCGACAAAGCCTACATAAGGATACCCATCGTCAAGATGATCATGTATAACAAGCTGGTGGCCGTATTCGCCGAACAGTTCAGGATCCTGGTCGTGGCAGGCATGACCATCGACAGGATCTTCGACCTGCTCATACCCTCCCTGGGGAACGAGTACTTCAAGGTCCACCTTCTCAAGGCCAAGGAAAACGTCCTCTACGGCAACCTGATCTCCGATTCGTTGAAGGAACAGAACATACTTCCGCTGCTGGTCGTCCGCATGATCGCCATCGGGGAGTCCAGCGGAACGCTGGACAGCCAGCTCGAATTCCTGTCGGAGCACTACACGAAAAAGCTGGACGACGCCACCGACAGCCTGGGCAAGCTTATCGAGCCCCTGGTCATGGTTGTTGTCGGCGGGCTGTTTGCCGTCATCATCATGGGGCTCATGCTCCCCATATACGATCTCGTCTCGAAAATGGGCAAGTAACAGGGGACCATCCCCCCTCCCAACCTCCCCCCGCTGGGGAAGGAGCAATTGTCCCCTCCCTTTAGGCCCTGCGGGTCCCAGCGGGGGAGGGCTAGGGAGGGGGCGGGGAGTGAACAAGTAACCTTCGGGGTATTGCCAGTGAACTATCTCACCTTTTTCAACCTCAATGACGATCCGTTCCGGATAACACCGGACATCGCCTATTTCTACAACTCCCCCGAGCACTCCACCGCGCTCCTCTCCCTGGAATACTGCATCAAGGAGAAGGAGGGCTTCTGTATCCTCACCGGCGAGCCGGGCACCGGCAAGACCACCATCCTGCGGCTGTTCGTGGAAAAGTGGAAAGAGAGGGCGGAGATCGCCCTGATCATGACCCCCCGGCTTTCACCCGAAGAGTTTTTCATGGCCATCCTGGAGGACTTCAAGATATCGTTCCCCAGCACGAGTAAAAACGACATGCTGAAGGCATTCCGCGATTTCCTCCTGGCCCACGCCCAAAATGACAAGCGTGTGGTCATCATCGTGGACGAGGCCCAGGAACTGCCCGACACCACCCTTGAAGAACTCAGGCTCCTGTCCAACCTGGAAACGGAAAAGGAAAAACTGCTCCAGATCATCCTCATCGGCCAGCCGGAGCTGCGGGACAAGCTCACCAGCAAAGCCCTGAGGCAGCTCAATTCGCGCATCACGGTCCGCATCCCGCTTAACCACCTCACGGCGCCCGAAACCTCCGACTACATCACCAACAGGTTGATCAGGGCGGGGAACAGCTCCCAGCTCTTTAACGAAAAGGCCAGGGAACTCATCTTCGAACTTTCCGGCGGCATACCTCGCACCATCAACCTGTTAGCCTCGCGGGGGTTGATGGCCGCCTTCCTGGAAGGGAGCAGGGAGGTCAGCGACCGGCATGTGGAACAGGGGGCAACGGACGTTATGGAGAATTCCGGGGCCACGGATACCGCAACCAAAAGGTCTTCCTCCCGCAGAACCCTGTTCCTTGTCATCGCGCTGCTCCTGGTTGCCGTTGTCGCCGGGTGGTTCTATTTCGTGCTCAACGCACCTGACACCCCATCTCCGGCCGTCGTGCCCACCGCACCGCCAAGGCCGGTGACGGCGCCTGTCTCGTCGGCAAAGCTGGCAAACAGATCCTCGGCCGGAAAAAGGGCCGAAGCGCCGGGCAATTCCTTTGCCGCTGCCGTTTCAAGGGAGATCGGTCGTCTCGACACCAATCAAACCGCCTTCCAGGCATTCAACGCCCTGGCCGGGGTATGGGAATTCTCCCCGTTCACCGCTTTCGAACCGCCGGGCACCGATCCCTGGACCTATCTTTCCCGGTTATCCGCCAGTCGAGGGATGGAGCTGATCCAGTTTTCCGGCACGCTGGACGGGCTCATTGCAATCGGCTATCCCGTGATTCTGCAAATCAACCCAACCGAAACCGGCAAGGAGATCTATACCGCCATGACCGGGGTTTCCAACGGGGAATTTGTCCTGCCGTCCGGCCTTGCCGGAAAGAAGAGCCTGACACGGGCCGAGCTGGAGAGCGTCTGGCACGGCAAGGCATTCATCCTCTGGAAAAACTACAAGAAGATACCGTCTCAGATACCCGTGGGGTCCAGGACCAGGGAGATAGCCGTTCTCCAGAAGCTCCTGGTGCAAGCCGGCGTAAATGCCGGCAAGAGCGGCGTATTCGACAAGAAAACCGTGGCGGCCATCAAGTCGTTCCAGAACACAAGGGGTCTCAGCATCTCCGGGCAGCCCGACCCCCAGACCCTGCTTCACCTGTACAAGGATTCCGCGTATATTTTTTATCACCCGGCGCTGCAATAGAACTGAACGAAATGTTTTTGAAACACAGAGCAACGAAGCAACTGAGTAAAACCAAGAATACATCGTGTTGGAATACCTTTTAGGAGGCTTCCGTTTTGGCATCCCCTCTTTTTTCTTGGTGCAAGGTTTTGATTTCTCCGTTGCTCAGTTGCTCCGTGTTATTCAACCGCCTTTTGCAGGTTTATTGAATTTGTAGTTTGGGACAAATATGCTAAAGGATTTCCCCATCATTACAATAACGGCGCTGTTGCTCCTGCTCCCCGGCACGGCGTTCCCCTTCTGCTTTGACGAGGCGGGACGCACCTACGGCATCAACCCACGGCTGCTGCGGGGGATCGCCCGTGTGGAATCGAACATGAACCCGGAGGCCGTCAACCGCAACAGCAACGGCAGTATCGACCTGGGGCTGATGCAGGTGAACAGCTTCTGGCTGAAGACTTTGGGAACGACGTCCCAGGAGCTGACAAGCGACCCCTGTTACAATGTCATGGCAGGCGCGTGGATACTCAAGGGTTGCCTCGACCGCCACGGCGAAACATGGGAAGCGGTCGGTTGCTACAACGCGACCAGCCGCAACAAACGGGTGAACTATTCCTGGAAGATCTACCGTGAACTGCTGAAAAGCGCGAAGAGCGCCGCTCCATCGGGCGAAAACGGGACTGTTGCGACCTCCAACACCCCGCCCCAGCACACTGCGGCGCGTCCCGGCAGCAGGGATGACAACGGGAAACGCGCTGGTGTTACCCCCGTATCATCGATACAGATCTCGGTTATCGACACCGAGTAAAGAAACCTATTCCAACGACGAACAACTGGTGCGGTACATGAGTATTCTGGCTGATCTGCTGTCAAAAAACACATCGGGCGAAGCACAGGGCGGCAAGGACATCCCCCCAACCCTTGCCAAGTCCCTGAGTGCGTCCGCCCTCAAGCGTACCACCCCGAAGCGCTATATCTTTATAGCCATTGCATCCGTAATCGTTATCGGCGTCGGATTGGCAACGGCCTTTTTCCTCAGAACCATGGCTTCCCCCAATGCGGTGAAATACCCCCTGCCGCCCATGGCTGCCGCCCCGGTTGCTCAGCCACAGCCCGCTCCGCCGCAGCCCGCCGCAACGCAGCCCCAGCAACCGGTCCAGCCGCAACCCGCCCCCCCCGCGACCCCGGCGGCCGAGCCGCAACCGAAGCCGAAAGCGACATTCGCCACATGGCACGTGCCGAAGCCACACAAGCGAGTAGCCACCAAACCGGCGGCCACACGGCAACCAGCCATGGCCGCCTCTTCGCGCAAGGCCACGCCGAATAACCAGGACGCTGCCGCGACCGCCCGCACGGAGACGCCCGCCACCTCCAGGACCGATGCGACAGGCGCGAAAGGCGCCCTTCTCTATGCCGCCCGTTCCGCCGAACTGGCCGGCGACTGGCGTACGGCCATTGCCAACTACCGCAAGGCCCTGGAGATCGACCCCGGCAACTACAAGATCCTGAGCAACGTTGCCGCAGCACTCAACAATATCGGCATGTACGATGAAGGGGCAAAGGAAGCCAGGAAGGCGCTGAGCAGGAAGCCGGACTATCTTCCCGCCATGATCAACGCCGCCATTGCCTACTCGTCATCGGGCAACAGCAAAGAGGCGTTGCGGCTCTTTGCAGCAGCCTGCCTGGCCGATCCCAGCAACCGGAACCTGGCCATCAACCTCGGCATCCTTCAGGAAAGAACGGGCAAGCTCGACGAAGCCCAGGCCACCTACCGCAAGCTTGCAGACTCAGGCGACCCCCTGGCCTTCATGGGGCTGGGCAGGATTGCCGAACGGAAAGGCAACAGGGCAGAGGCAGCCGGCGACTACCGCCGGATACTGGCCTTGAGGGATGCCAGCCCGTCACAGAAAAAAGAGGCAAAAGAGCGGCTTGTGCGGCTGGAAGAATAAACCTAAAACGGCAGTTCAATAACACAGTGACACGGCCAAAAGTAGGCGCTTCTAAGCGAGAACGCAGAGAAATCAACGCCTTAAAACAATAAAACTGTAATCCTTTTGGTGAGTCATACAACCCGTTTTTTAGCTTATAACTCTCAGATTTTACTCTGGGTTCTCTGTGCTCTCTGTGTTTCAAACGCTTTTCTAGGGTAGAAAACTAAACCTTTACTTTTTTGTTGTAACTATGCTATTTTTTATGCACTATTTTATTTTACCCAGTCACTTCCACCATATTCTTAATATTTTTTTCAAAATGAAAGGAGAGGCACACATGGATTCAACCAAGAAATCGGCAGTCATGTCCCAACTCAGGAACAGCAAAGGCTTCACCCTCATCGAGATGGCCATCGTCCTGGTGATCATCGGCATCATCCTGGGCGCGGTAATGAAAGGGCAGGATTTGATCACCAACTCCAAGGCCAAGAACATCGGAGCTGCGGCAAACAACTGGAAGGCGCTGATTTTTGCCTTTGTGGATCGCAACGGCAAGCTGCCTGGTGATACGTCCAGACTTGGATACATCAGTAACACCGTAGGTCATGACGCCATTTACCAACTGTACAGTACTATGTCGCAGACACCTATGAACCCGGTTACGGTAGGTGGCACCGGCTACTATTTCTACCTGACCCATGATGATCAAAACAAAAGCGTCATGGTTATCTGTAACAGCCAAAACTGTGGTACTAATTTTGGCACTGACGATATTGAACTTATGAAATCAATAGACTCGTCGATTGACGGCTCTCCAAATGCTGGGAATGGCGCATTCAGAGCAGCTTCTGCTGTTACCACTGCCCCTGTAGCTGGCAACTTCAGAAATGACGTTGCACGCCAGTATGCTACCACCATACCGACAATCACTCAGGCGAACGTTTCCGACACCACCGCCGCACCTATAGATTGGGGGGCTACTGCAACTAAGGCGGCCGTATATTATTTCGACAAACCTTTCAAATAACATCTTCATTTTGATTAAGGGAGGCTTCGGCCTCCCTTTTTTGTTTTGGACAACAAACACTTCTAGCAGCCCGTCCATCTCTTGAATACACAAGTCCTTTCTGGTAGATTGAGACACTAACTAGATGGCACCGATGCGTGGGGTACGAACCGTCATGCGAGATCAAGACACCAAGGTATCGAACAGCAGTGGCTTCACGCTGGTGGAACTGGCAATCGTGCTGGTCATCGTGGGCATACTGGTTGGTGCGGGTGCCAGCATGGTCGGAGTGCTGTCCACGGCCATCAAGGTGCGGCAGACCAAGGATTCGCTGGATGAGAATATGCAGGCCGTTGCCAGTTGGGCATCGGCAAACAATCGGTTACCCAGCACAGGCGAGTTCAGCTCTCCGGTTTCCAAGACCCCTCAGGATGCCTGGGGACGTGATTTTGTCTACATCTACGACAGCAACCTTGTCGCAATACCTGCCACCAAAGATACCATCTGTGGCCGGCGCGCAACCTTTTTAAATCTCAGCACCAGCGATCCGGCCGCATATATGACAAACGTGGCATATGCTGTCGCCAGCAGGGGCGACAGTTCGACCTTTCAGAGCACCCTCACCGGTGGCACTGTCGGAGTAATTGCAAATACGGCCGTCGCGGCAGCCACTACGATCCATGTTGATCGTAACCATAATGACATCGTCCGTTGGGTAACCTTGGATGAACTGCGCAGCAAGATTGGTTGCCAGGGAGGTCCACTCAAGATTATCAACAACGAACTGCCCTTCATCCCTTCCTCTTATGCCGTTAGCTCACCATTTGCAACCATCGCCGCCGATGGCGGAGTTCCTATAACCGGTGGAGGCGGCAACTTCACGTGGTGTGTGGAGTTTGCGCCGCGGAGGGGAATATCGATGTTTGACACCGTACCTTCTGTTGGGATTAAAACTACCGGGGTTGGAACATCCTGCTGGGCATCGGCAGAAACAGTTGCTAGCGGTTTCGTGCAAAGCACTACCTTCGGATTGCAGAAAAAGGCACTCATGGGCAATTTTTCGACAGGTTCATACCAAATTACCATTACGGCCCGGGACGGAGCCTCCACCCCGGCCAACACCGCTGCCTGCAGCACTAATCCCGGTGACAACTGCATTCAGAAAACTTTCATACTGACCGTCAACCCAAACTGAGGATGCACAACATGTCCATTTTTACTTCAACACAGAACCGACGTGGCATGGCCCTCCTTAATATGGTGTTTATCTTCATCTTTATCGGCGTGCTAGTTGTCGCCGGTATGAAGATGTACGGCTCTATCGTTTCACGAGCAAAAATCAAAGACAGCAAAAGCGGGCTGGAAAACCAAGTCAAGGTGATCGCCGCCTGGGGTGTCAAGAACGGACGGTTACCCACAACCACTGGTTCTCCCAGTGAATATGTTGGCATTTTCGGCACCCACCCTCTGGATTCATGGGGCAGACCGATAACCTACATCTATGACGGTAATCTGTCTACAACAGCAACCGGTGGCCTGTGCGGCAGGACGACAACATCGCTCAGCTTCATGACTACTTCGAATGTAGCCTTTATCCTATTAAGCGGCGGCGAGAACTCCTCGCTACAGAGCACCTTGGCAATGGCGGGCACCGGCACCGGATACTTGAATGGCGGTTCGCTCAGTCCCATAGCAACTGGCGCAATCACCGTCACTGGGGGGAATGGTTCTGTAACTCTCAATCCCCCGGTCGCCCCTATAAACAACAGCAACGATATCATCCGATATGTAACCCTTTATGAGTTGCAGGCAATGGCCGGTTGTTTTGGGTCGACGATGGGGTATCTCAGAATTGTCAACAATGAGCTTCCTAGCTCTTGCATCACAAGCACATCATATTCAGCCACGATACTTGCAAATGGCGGAGTACCTGGTTGGTCTTGGACTGTGACTAATGCTCCTAGCTGGCTACTATGTAACAACAATATATGCAGTAGTGGCCCATTTTCCGGCCAAACTCTCAACCTGACTTCAGCTCCAGCACCAAACAATTACCCTATCAGCCCAGTTGCCAACCTTACCTTTACTCTTACAGATTCTACGGGAAATTCCGTTACGAGGGTATTGCCAATTAATCGTAGTAGTGACGCATCCTGCGCGACAGCCTGCACCGGTACTCCCGGATGCCCAGATGCCTGCGCAGCAAATAATGCGTGCAAAACAGCCTGTTCGGCAAGTGCAGACTGCGCTTCCAAGTGTCCTGCCTGTGTTGGTGGTGGTGCCCCAACAGGCGGTGCAGTAACCTACGGGGCAGACAGCGGCATCAATACAAGCAACGCCTCTGATGCCAACGCATTATCCCAAAACATTGTCAGCGGCATGTCCGGAATTCAGGTAGTAGGCAATCTTATCGAATTCGGCTTCAACCAAGGCAACGGTTCGGCCTGTATCTGGTATCCATACAATTTTCCTCTGTTCGGCAAAACCCTGCGAGCTTACTGGAATTTTTGTTTCGCGAATTCTGACACCTCCTCTGACAGCACCACATATGCTGATGGGTACACATTTACCCTTATGCAGGGAAGCAATCCTACTACCTATTGCGGAACAGGAACCCCTTCTGACCCGGTGACAAATCCGTTTTTTGATTGTCAGTATTCCGGCCACTTCGGCGAGTTCCTCGCCTACTGCGGACTTCCAGGCCAAAGCACGGCCTTGGAGTTCGATATTTATCCAAACAGTGGCTCACAGACCCGAAACGACCCCTCGAACGACTATAATCACATCGCTATTGTGAATGCCATCAACGAACACAACGGCCCTACCCTTTCCGGCTTGTATGGAGAAAACACCCATAATTACGGCGGCAATCCTGCCTGTGGTACGACACTCAAAGCCTGCAACGGAACCTGCACCGGCAACAAGGCATGTTCGGGAACCTGCGACGGAGTAGCTGTAACTAACAAAACATGTGCCGGAACGTGTTTCGGGACATGTAACGGAACGTGCAACGGGACCGGTAGTGGATGTATCTATAACGGGTTTCCCAACATCAACTTCACCGTTCCATCCGGCCACACTGCCGCTACTTGGCTTGAAGACGGCTGTAACACCAACAAGGACAACCATAACGCTCGGGTTGAGGTTCATTCACGTTGCAACAGTGATTGCAGCCAATGCGAAACCTCAAGCTGTACGACGAAATCATTCATAAAGGTGTGGATCGACAAGAACAACAACAATCTTGTCAGTAATGAATCATCAACCCCCGACCTTTCTTACTGCGCAGACCTTCCAACGGCCCTCAATCAGTTTAAGGCTGGGTTCACCCAAGCCACAGGCGCGAAGAATCAGTTGGGCTATATTTCCAACTTCATTCTTAAATCGTATGGCAATTGCTCAGTACCCGTCATTTCCCCTGCAACATTACCGGCCGGTGCTTTAGGTATCCCCTATGCAGCCCAAGTTTCTGCCACGGGTGGACAAGCACCCTACACATGGAGTTTGAGTTCATCAAATATTCCAGGGGTAGCCGCCAGCACCCTGCCGCCCGGTCTGAGTACCACTCTGCTGACTTCCGGCACCTGCCCCGGCACTACCACCCCCACATGCACAAACAGCTCTCCCTGCATCTGCGGCACGCCTACAACCGAGGGTACATATAACACTGTGCTCGTTTCCGCAACGGATAGCTGTTCCGCCGATACCTGTGCCAACACAGCGTCCCGATCCTATACCATCTCAACCACACCCACTTTTGCTACTTTTATACTCAACTCGAATGTCTTCGTGTATGGAACCCAATTCGTCTTTTCGGGCGGAAATGTCAGCGGAGCAAACGCCACGACGGTAATTAAGGGAGACTTGAATACAAGTGACTTAAATGGGGGGGCTACTGTTAGTGTTACGACTATCTATATCGATGGACATGTGTACTTAGACGGTGGTAGTGCGGGTCTGGGTTCGAGCACCAATCCCGGCAACATCTATGTGAATGGTGATACGACATTATGGGGGGGGACACGGGATATTTATGGCGATGTGCATGTCAACGGTAACTTTAGTTTAAAAGACGCCCATATACACGGTGATGTCTATGTCAACGGCAATGTTACATTGGGCTGGACGCCTACCTTGGATAGTAATTCACATATTTACTACACCGGCAATATCTCGTATCCAAACAATTATAGTAATTCAATTCTTTCAAAATGTGTTCACGTTTCATCCGTTCCATCTTTTTCAATGCCTAATTATTCAATACCTCCTTTGAAAGCAGATTCATGGTACACGTCGCAAGGCTATGTCACTGGTAACCCGGCTCTAGTTGATAACATCAAAGTATTATCTAATAATTATTCATCAACTTCATGGGTATCTAATCGTAGTAATGTAACAATTGTCAGCAAAGGGGATATAACTATAACGGGCATGGGAGGAAGCGCGCTTAGTGGGGTCTTGTTTGCGCCATATGGAAAGGTGACTTTTGATGGCGGATCTTTTACTGGTGTTGTTATCGCACGCGACGGTTTTTTTGTCACCAGCGGAGGCACCACGGTAACATTCCAGAACATAAGCAACTACATCAGCGATCCCAACAATTACCCATTTTGATAAACACGTATCCACATAAGGCATGCTCAAATACCTCCTCTTCATAGCCTTCTTCGCCATCATGTTGGCGGGCTACTTCACCATCAACGTCCCCGGCGACACCCCCTACGCCGAGGTGCTCACCCGGGTGTACCGGGGAATAGCCCTTACCGTTATCGGCGGCTTGGGCAGCATGCTCTGCCTGCACCGGATCACGCGGTAGAGCCTGATGGACTGAATACGAATGATTTGAATGTTGACGTTTTTTCCATCCCCGCTTATCATGTAATTACATTGTAGGTCCATGGAGGTAAATGTATGCTTGCTCAACTTATATCTATCGGCAATTCGAAAGGTATCCGCATCCCGGCGTCTTTGCTTCGCCAATTCAATATCCGGGAAGAGGTGGAACTAGTTTCCGGCAAGGATGAAATCATCATCCGCCCGGTAGTGAAAGAGCCACGCAAAGGGTGGGATAACGCCTTTTCATTGATGCATGAACGTGGCGAGGACAGCCTGTTGATCGACGATGCTCTTGATCTGGAGGAGTGGGAGTGGAACTGATCCAGTATCACATCTACCTGGTTAACCTTGATCCCACCGTCGGCCACGAAATCCGCAAGACCCGTCCCTGCATGATCCTGTCGCCAAATGAGATGAACCGCCACCTTAAGACTGTTATGATTGCCCCTTTGACAACCAAATCACATGATTATCCGACCAGAGTTTCACTACGGCTTGAAGGAAAAGACGCATGGATAGTACTCGACCAGATTCGAACAGTTGACCGCATCCGCTTGATCAAGAAACTTGGCAAGATCGATACGCGCACTATCCGTAACGTCAAGGAAGTAATCCGGGAAATGCTGGTGGATTGAATGTAATCCTTTCTTGCCCAAAACAACAAAAGGCGGCCCATCCAAGGCCGCCCTTTGTCATATCCGATACACCACGGGGAGAAACCTTATCCTTCCATCCCCTTGGACTTTGACTTTCCTTTCATCTTTTTCTTCACCTTGGCGCTCTCCTTGAGCCGCTTCTCCATGCGATCGATCATCATCCGGTGCGTGCCGTGCGCGGGGCACTCGTCGGACGGTGTGCGCTGGATATAGCTGCCGTCTGCCTGCATGTCCCAGGCCGAACATTGATCGGCAGTGTGGGTGTCGAAGATCTCCCGCAACTCCCTGGTCAATTCCGGCTGTTCCACCGGGCAGAGAACCTCCACCCGCGCCTCCAGGTTGCGTTTCATGGCATCGGCCGAGGCGATGAAGTACTCCTCCTGGCCGCCGTTTTTGAAGTAGTAGAGGCGTGAATGTTCCAGGAAACGGCCGACCGTGCTGACGACACGGATGTTTTCCGACAGGCCCGGAATACCGGGGCGAAGCCGGCAGGTGTCGCGAACGAACAGGTCGATCCTGACCCCGGCCATGGAGGCACGGTAGAGCGCCCGGCAGATATCGCCGTCCTCCAGGGCGTTCATCTTGAACTGGATCAGGCCGCCACCCTTTTCGGCATGGGTGGCCATTTCCCGTTCGATCCGCATGAGCAGCGCCTTTTTCAGGAAACGGGGAGCGGGGGCCAGCTTCTGGTAGTTGCGCCGGGCCGTGAATCCGGTGGTCAGGTAGTTGAACAGTTCGGTCACGTCCTGGGCGATGATCTGGTCGCAGGTAAGCATGCCCACGTCGCTGTAGATGCGGGCGGTCCCGGCGTGATAGTTGCCGGTGCCGATATGCACGTACCGCCTCAGACCGTTGTAATCCTGTCGCACCACCAGAATCGCCTTGCAGTGGGTCTTGAGGCCGACCACGCCGTAGGTGACATGGACCCCGGCCTGCTCCATCCGCTCCGCAAGCTGGATATTGGCCGCCTCATCGAAGCGCGCCTTGAGTTCCACCACCACGGCCACCTGTTTGCCGTTCTGGGCCGCAAGGATCAGCGAATCGATGATCCTGCTCTGGGTGCCGGTGCGATAGAGGGTCATCTTGATGCCGCGCACCTTGGGATCGGTGGCTGCTTCCTTCAGAAAGCGCTCCACCGAGCTGGAAAACGAGATGTACGGATGCTGGAGCAGGATCGCGCCGGCATCGCGGATGATGTGGAAGATGCTGCGCTGGCTCTGCAACTGGGGATGGTCGATGGGATAATGGGGCTGATCGTGCAGCCGGGGATAATCCAGCGCCGCCAGTTCGAACAGGTCGCGCATGGCCAGCATGCCGGGGAACTCGAAGACATCGTTCTCCTCGTCCAGTTCCAGTTCGGCCGCCAAACGGCCGCGATGGACCGGGTCCATGCCGGCGCCTATCTCCAGCCGGACGATGGGCGCAAACTTGCGTTCCTTCAGCTCGGATTCGATCATGGCCATCAGGTCGTCGGCCTGTTCCTCGTCCTGCTCGGTGTTGGCGTTGCGGGTAACCCGGAAGATCTCGCAGGCCACTATCTCCATGCCCGGAAAGAGCATGTCCAGGTTATTCATCATCAACTCTTCCAAGGGGATGAAGCTGTCACCCTTCCCCACCCGGATAAAGCGGGGAGTTCCCAGGCCGGTCGGGACCTTGACCCGCGCCAGGGAGACCTCGCGCGCCCTTGGATAGCGCAGGGTCACCAGGAGGTTGAGCGACAGGTTGGAGATGAACGGAAAGGGATGGGCCGGATCGATGGACTGGGGGGTCAACAGCGGGAAGATGTTGGTGTAGTAGTACTCGCGGAGCTGCTTTCGTTCTTTCGGGGTTAGCGTGTCATGGCGCTCGATCACGATCCCCTTCTGCTCCATGAGCGCCGTGACCTTTTGAAATGCCTGCCTTTTGCGGACATTGATATCCCTGATGACGGTGTGGCATTCCTGAACCTGCTGGCGCGGCGTGCGGCCGTCCAGGGTCAACTCCCGCATGCCGGCCCCGATCTGCTGTTTGAGACCGCCGATGCGCTTCATGAAGAATTCGTCCAGGTTGGCGCTGACAATGGCAATGAACTTCAGGCGTTCCAGGAGCGGTGTGCGCTCGTCTTCCGCCTCGTGCAGCACGCGGCGGTTGAACTCCAGCCAGGTCAGCTCGCGATTGAGGTACCATTCGTTGTCCGACAGATCGAATGCCTGCGCGACGGAGTCGCCAGGGGCGGCCGGTTCCGTTGCCCCGCCCTTCCGTGTACCCTTTGTCTTAACTTTTACCGGTTTGACGCTGGAATCGGTCACAATCGCCTTTTTTGCCTTAGCCTTGGGATGTTTCTTCGTAGCGCTGGAGGGGGTCACTATCGACTCCGATTCGAGGGGAATGTTATACCTTCCAAATATTACATTCTTTGCACATTGCCGCAACAAGATTGAAACAATATACGACTGTTTTACCGCTGAGGACGCGGAGAAAACCGCATATACACCTGAAACCGTGACGCCGGAATGTCGCAGTGGCCGGAAGAGCCGGGGCCCGCACACCGCACGGTCGTAACAACCTGCGCACTCCGCCTCTCCTCCGCCTGGCTGTCGCGCATACCTCACAAGCAATGGCAGAGGCCTTTCGGACTAACGGAGACATGGAGGCGTCACGGGATTCAGGTACAGGCATACACAGATCAGCAAATAGACATTGAGATCTTGTGGTTCACGAACTCCCTGTTTTCCTCTGCAATCCTCGCTTAGAAGCGCCTACTTTTGGCTGCTTACTTTGCGGTAAACAAATTTGCCTCACCCCCTCCCTATGTGCTACAAACGTTAAACTATGAAAAAACTCAATCCACCGCAGCAACAGGCGGTCAACCATACCGAAGGCGCCCTGCTGCTCCTGGCCGGCGCCGGTTCCGGCAAGACCCAGGTCATCACCACCCGCATCGTTCACCTGCTGAAAACAAAGCACGTACCGGCGGCAAACATCCTGGCCGTAACCTTCACCAACAAGGCGGCCCGGGAGATGCGAGAGCGCGTCGGCTCCATGGCCGGCGCCATGGCCGAGGGGATGGTGATCTCCACCTTCCATTCCCTGGGAGTGCGCATCCTCAGGCGCGATATCCGCACCCTGGGGTTCAAGCCGAACTTCTCCATCTACTCCACCTCCGACCAGGCCGGCGTGCTGCGCCAGGCCATGCGCGAACGGGACATCGACCCCAAGCAGTGCGACCCGGACCGGATCCTCTGGCGCATATCCGGCCTCAAGAACCGCCTGATCGGCCCGCGTGAGTTTAAGCCCGAAGGGACCGACCCCATCGAGCTTGCCACGGCCGTTGTCTATCCCCGCTACCAGGAGTTGCTCAAAGGCTTCAACGCCATCGACTTCGACGACATCATCATGCTCTCGGTCGGGCTCCTCCAGTCCCACCCCGCGATTCTCGAACATTGGCAGGAGCGATTCCGTTACATCATGGTGGACGAATACCAGGATACCAACGCCTCCCAGTACCTGCTGATCTCGCTGTTGGCCAAGCGGCACGGCAATCTTTGCGTGGTTGGCGACGACGACCAGTCCATCTACGGCTGGCGCGGGGCCGAGGTAAAGAACATCCTCAATTTCGAGCACGACTACCCCGGCTGCCGGGTCATCAAGCTGGAACAGAACTACCGCTCCACCGGATCGATCCTGGAGGCGGCCAACAGCGTGATCAGGAACAACCCGGTGCGCACCGACAAGGCGCTCTGGACCGCTTCCGGCCAGGGGCGCGAGATCGACCTGATCGTGGCGGCCAATGAAGAGGAAGAGGCCGCGAGGGTGGTGGACGGCATGATGCTGGAGCAATACCGCGACAAGCTGCTCTGGTCCGACATGGCGGTGCTGTACCGTTCCAACGCCCAGAGCAGGGCCTTTGAGGAAAAGCTACGCCTGGAGCGCATCCCCTACGTGGTGGTGGGGGGACAGCAATTCTACGAACGCAAGGAGGTCAAGGACGCGGTCGCCTATCTGCGGGTCATCGACAATCCGGGCGACGAGGCCTCGCTCTTGCGTATCATCAACTTTCCCCGCCGGGGGATCGGCGACACCACCCTGGTCAGGCTCAACCAGTGGTCACTGGAGCACACCGTACCGCTGTTCGACGCCCTGGGACGGGTGGCCGGGATTCCGGAGATCTCCGAGTCCGCCAAAAAGGCGGTAGCAGCCTTTCATGCCATGATGAAGGGGGTGATCGACAACTTCGATACCAAGACCAGGCTGGGGGAACAGGTCAATACACTCTTCAACCGGCTGCGCATCGAGGACGAAATCTACCGCACCCTGAACGACGCGGCACAGGCCCGAAAACGGATCGAGAACATCGAGCAGGTGGTCAACTCCCTGGCCGGCTTCGAGGAGCAGAACCCGCGCGCCGGCCTGTCGGCCTTCCTGGAGCGGATATCCCTGATGGACGAGGACTCGGGCGACGACAAGGAACAGAGCCACAACTCGGTCACTCTCATGTCGCTCCACTCCAGCAAGGGACTGGAGTTCAGCCATGTCTGGCTGATCGGCATGGAAGAGGATCTGCTGCCCCACAAGCGCTCCATGGAGGAGGACCCGACCTGCGCCGAGGAGCGGCGCTTGTGCTACGTGGGGATCACCCGGGCTCGCCGGCACCTGACCATCTCCCGCTGCCTGACCCGCCGGAAATACGGCGCCGTGGAAGAGCGCCATCCCAGCCGCTTCCTGGCGGAGATACCGGATCACCTGCTGAACGAGGCGCCGGGCAACGGGAACGACAAACAGACCGAATCGGTGGATCTGGCCGCTGACTTCTTTGCCCGCATGCTGGGGGAATGATATCGTTCTCCCTGAATACGCGACCTCAAAGACCTGGTGAGGCATTTAAAGCGAGAGGAGCCGTGAAGGTGTCAGGTATTCAGATTCTTCAAACAGAATGCATCTATTGACAATTCCTTAACTTTCACATAATTGAATTACTAAATTCATTTTTATACCAGACACCTCCATGAAAAGACCCGGTTCCGACATCTTGAGCAAACCGCTTGTCGGCTTGCTCCTTCCATCGACACGGCAACAATTTGCCGTGTTCATGGCAAGCCTCTTTATCTGCGAAATACTCGTGATGCAACTCCTGCCTCATCTCATTTCCAAAGCCCCCAGACCATCGATTATTGAGAGCATGGCCGCCTCCCTCATACTGACCGCGCTGAGCGCACCGTTACTCTGGAGGCTCATTACCCGCCAGCTCCGCAGGTTTTCCCGGATTCAGAGCGAACGCGCGGAGCTGGTCCTCCAAGACGTCGTGGAAGGGATTGTCTGTTTCAGCCCGCAGGGTAAAATTGTGTCGTTTAATCCGGCAGCCGAAGAAATCTTCGGTTATTCCGCCGACGAACTGCTGCACAAAGACATTACCATCCTGTTCTCAAAATCTGATGACGTGGAAGCTGGCTTCTCCGCAGCCAGCCTGACGCCGTCGGCCAGTGGCAAGAACAGCCGACTGATCCGTGATCTGGTCGGCCAGCGCAAGGATGGCGGCACCTGCAACATGGACCTGTCGATCAGTGAATTGAAACTGGACGAAACGTCCCTGTTCATGGGGATCATGCGCGACACGCAGGAACGCAGGGACGCTGACGAGCGTATCTATTTCATGGCCCACTACGATGCGCTTACCGGCCTTCCCAACAGGGTTTTGCTGCACGACCGGATACTTCAGGCAATTGTCTCGGCCCCGCGCCTCAAAAGGAAAGTAGCGATCCTCTTTCTCGACCTGGACAGGTTCAAGACCATCAACGACTCCTTGGGGCACAGCATAGGCGATCTTTTGCTCCAGGCGGTAGCGGAGCGGCTGAAAGGGTGCATTCGGAGCAGCGATACCGTGGCCCGCCTGGGGGGAGACGAATTCATCGTTGTTCTCCCCGATCTCCCGGAAGGTACTCATGCCGCAACAGTCGCGCAAAAGATCCTCGATACGATCTCCACCCCCTTCATGATCAGGGACGTGGAGCTTAACACTTCGGCCAGCATCGGCATCAGCCTTTACCCTGACGACGGAGTTGCCAATGAAGACCTCGTTGCCAACGCAGACGTTGCCATGTACCGATCCAAGGAGCACGGACGAAACAATTACCATTTCTTTGCCCCGCAGATGAACGACAAGGCCTACGAGCGCCTGACCATGGAAAACAGCCTGCGAAGGGCGCTGGATCGGCAGGAGTTTGTGCTCTATTACCAGCCTCAGGTACATCCCGAATCCGGCCTGATCATTGGGGCCGAGGCCCTGGTTCGCTGGAAGAATCCGGAACGAGGGCTTGTACCGCCGGGGATGTTCATACCGATAGCGGAAGAAACCGGACTGATCGTGGCCATCGGGGACTGGGTGTTGCGGGAGGCGTGCCGTCAGAACAAGGCGTGGCAGGACGAGGGGCTCCCCTCCATCCCGGTTGCGGTAAACCTCTCGGCGGTACAATTCCGCCAGAAAGGCCTGGCGGACTCGGTAGCAGACGCGCTGCGGCAAAGCGGATTGGAACCCCAGTGGCTTGAGTTGGAGATCACGGAGAGCGCCATCATGCAGAATGCCGAGGCCGCCATCAAAACGCTCCGGTCATTGAAGCAGATGGGACTCAAACTGTCTATCGACGACTTCGGCACCGGCTACTCCAGCCTGAGTTACCTGAAAAAGTTTCCCCTCGACAAACTGAAAATCGACCAATCCTTTGTCCGCGACATCACCACCGACCAGGACGACGCCTCCATTGTCACCGCCATCATCGGAATGGCGAAAAACCTGAAACTGCGGGTTATCGCGGAAGGCGTCGAGACCAGGGGACATCTGGATTTCCTCACCAGCAACGGCTGCGTTGAAATACAGGGGTTTTATTTCGGCAAACCGGTGCCTGCCGACGAATTCAGACATCTCCTTGCCCATGGGCTCTGGAGTGAAGAGCTCTGCCGGGATTGCCGCCTTCGGCCGGAATCGCTGCCCGATCAGGGTACTGGCGAGCACCCCTGCGCACAATGTATCTACAACGTTAACAACTGAGCCCCCCGGCGTAGTGACGTATATCGACCGATTTCATGTAACTGGCAGCCGTTTTTTTGCCCGCATGCCGGGGAAATAAATCCAACCCATGGCACTTACCATTTTGACCAGCCTGCCCTGAAGTCACCCTATCCAATCTGGATACCCCTCTCCCGCACATCCCCCGCCGCATAATCAACCCGATCAATATGTTATCCCATTGGCATTGGTATTGCTTTATATACCGAGACCTAATCAGGACGTAGCCGATGCTAATAATCCCTTTACACGAATGAGGAGGAGTAACGTATGTCCTTTTCCACCCGTATCATACTCGGAAATGCCGTTGTCGTGATCATCACGGTGGTCGCCATGACACTCGCCTACCCGTTGGAGCACATGCAACCGCTGGTAAGCGCCGCCATCGGCATTGTCATGCTGGCGGTGACGTCCATCGCGCAATGGTTCCTGTGCCGCAGCGCTTTCCGGCCGTTGATCACCGTAACCGACGCCATTGAAAAGGCGGCTGCCGGCGACCTGTCCGTCCGGGTCCCGGCCGCCGGTTTCGGCGAGATACTGAGACTCGGCATATCCTTCAACACCATGATGAACGACATGAACAAGGCCATGCGCCAGTTCTTCTCCGTGGCCGATCTGGTGCGTGATTCTGTCGTCATGGTCAGATCGACCACCGACGCCATGGTGGCATCGGCCGAGGATGTGGCCATGCAGGCCGGAACCATTGCCACGGCCAGCGAAGAGATGTCGGCAACCTCCGGAGATATCGCCCGCAACTGTCTTTATGCCGCTGAAAACGCCCAAAAGGCCACGGACCAGACCCACGACGGCGCCCGGATCGTTCAGGGAAGCTCCCGACTGATGGACAACATTGCCCGACGGGTGCAGGATTCGTCACGCACGGTGGAAGGGCTGGGACAGCGCTCCGATCAGATCGGAGCCATCGTCAACACCATCGAAGACATTGCCGACCAGACCAATCTGCTGGCGTTGAATGCCGCCATCGAGGCAGCTCGTGCCGGAGAGCAGGGACGCGGCTTTGCGGTCGTGGCCGACGAGGTGCGCGCCCTTGCGGAGCGCACCACCAAGGCGACCAAGGAGATCGGCGCCATGATCAAGTCCATCCAGAGCGAAACCCAGACAGCGGTCGGCTCCATGTCGGAGGGTGTGGAGGAGGTCAATCGGGGGACAGCGGAAACGGCCCGTTCCGGAGAGGCATTGGAGGACATCCTCACCAAGATCAACGAGGTGACCGAACAGGTAAATCAGATTGCCACGGCAGCCGAGGAGCAGACCGCAACGACCCAGGAGATCACCAGCAATATCCAGATGATTACCGAGGTGGTGGACCGCAACGTTGCCAGCGCCAGGGGCACCACGGAGGCGACCTCCAAGCTTTCCCAGCAGGTGGACGAACTGCATGTGCTGGTCTCCCGCTTCCGCCTGTCGCGCGCCCTGGAATGGGACGACAGTTTCGCCACCGGCGTAAGAACCCTGGACGATCAACATCGAATACTGTTCGACATGGTCAACGACCTGCACGACGCCATGCAGCAGAAACGGAGCAAAGAGGCCATCGGCTCGATCCTGGGACGCCTGATCGAGTATACCGCCAGCCATTTCGGCGCCGAGGAGGAGAGTTTCAAGCGCACCAACTACCCGGGAGAGGCGCAGCACAAGGTCCATCACACCAAGCTGGTGGAACAGGTACTGGATCTTCAGAGGAAATTCACTGCCGGCGAGGCGCTTTTGACCCAGAGCGTGATCGAGTTCCTGCAGGATTGGCTGATCAACCATATCAAGGGGGTTGACAAGCACTACGGCCCGCACTTCATCAAGCACGGGATCGCGTAAAAGATTCAATCTGCCACAGAGACACAGAGACACGGAGAAAGACGAGAGAAAACCTGCTTATTCCTTGTTGCATTCAAGATGACACTTTCCCCCTCGCCCCCGCCCCTCTCCTTTAGGCCCTTTGGGTCCACAAGGGGCGAGGGGAGAAAACCCTCTCCCCATGGTGGGAGAGGGTGGCCGAAGGCCGGGTGAGGGGTAAGGCAGTGCCTGACTATGGGTCATCTTGACTGCAACACCGAATTACCAATTGGCAGAAGTCTTTTCCCTACCCCGCCGTGATCACGGTGAACCGCTCATCGAAATAAGGCTCCAGAAGCGGGCGCACCTCTTTCCACGACAGCCCCCCTCCCCCGCAACCGGGGCGGGGCACCACCACCCTTGTCCACCCTTTCTCATCGGCCAACTCCACCAACTCGCGCGCAGAGCGCTCGATCAGCTTCGGGTCGGGGTTCTCATAGGGAGTATGTTCCACCGGAAAGCTGGCGATGTTGTCACCGAGATCGTGGACATGATTTCCCTGCTTTGCCAGCAACGTGCCGAGGGTCATTGACAGGTTGGGAAACAGCCGCGCCGCCTGGGCCGCCACACCTCGCCCCATGACCGCCCTGCCGCTGCCAGCCACCTGGCCGTTGGTGGTGATCACGATTACCGCATTACCCCGGTAATCCCAGATATCGCCCGTTATCTCCCGCATGCACCCTCCCCGGTCTTTTTTGAAAAAATCATATAGTTGGACCATTGTGTTTTTCAGCGTTGTCAGGTTAGGAAATTGCACTATGGTTATTTGCTGTAAATCACTGCCTTGCACCCTCCCCCAACCCTTTAGGCCCGAAGTTTGGGTCCTCCCATCAAGGGAGGGGGGCGTAAAATCCCCTCTCCCCTTGTGGGAGAGGGCTAGGGAGAGGGGGGGATGTTGTGACCGCAAAGACTTAACCGTACATTGCGTGTGTTTTTTGGGTTACCAACTGTTTTTATAGGATACTTACGGTAGAATGAAAAGGAAAGAAGGGCGCACCGTTGCACCATCGCGCAAAAGGAGAATGCACCATGTCACTGCTGAGTGAACTGAATAAAAACACCCTGCCCCCTGATGGCGGCGAGCGTTTCAACCGCTTGATCTTCGCCCGCAGCCCCTACCTGCTCCAGCATGCGGAAAACCCGGTGGACTGGTATGAATGGGGTGACGCGGCCTTTGACAAGGCCCGGAGCGAGAACCGGCCGGTATTCCTCTCCATCGGCTACGCCACCTGCCACTGGTGCCACGTCATGGCCCACGAATCCTTTATGGATACCGAGGTGGCCACCCTGCTCAACCGTCACTTTGTCGCCATCAAGGTAGACCGCGAGGAGCGGCCGGACATTGATGACTTCTACATGACCGCATCCCAACTCATGGGCGCACGGGGCGGATGGCCGCTCAACATCTTCATGACCCCCGACAGGATACCCTTCATGGCCATTACCTATCTCCCCAGGCTGAGCCGAGACGGCATGACCGGCTTCCTGGACATGCTGGCCAATATTGCCGCGCTCTGGCGACAGCGGCCCGATCTCATCCAAAAAAATCGTTCGGCAATCATGGAGGCGCTGGGCGACATGGCCCGTCCCGTGGAGCAGGGGAGCGTGGACCTGGCTGAACTGTCCCGGCGGGCCATGGAACAGATTGCCGGCATCTATGACGTTGAGATGGGAGGCTTTGGCGGGGCGCCCAAGTTCCCCATGCCCCCCTACCTGATCTGGCTGATCGGACAAGGGCGCAACGGCAACCGGCAGGCCCTGGACATGGCGTTGAACACCCTGCGCCGCATTCGCATGGGCGGGATCTGGGATCACCTGGGAGGGGGCGTGCACCGTTACGCCGTGGACCGGGCCTGGCTCGTGCCGCACTTTGAAAAGATGCTCTACGATCAGGCCCTGGTGGCGCTGGCGGCCCTTGATGCGTGTCAGGCCGATGGGGACGCATTTTTCCTGCACATGGCCGAGGATATCTTTTCATTCGCGGAACAGGAGTTGCGGTCACCGGAAGGGGGCTTCTGTTCCGCCTTGGATGCCGATTCCGAAGGGGTGGAGGGCAAATACTACCTGTGGGACAAACAGGAGATCGATGAGTGCCTCGGCCCTGACGCTCCCCTTTTCCGCCGCTTTTATGACGTTCGTGACAACGGCAACTTCGAGGGGCAAACCATCCTCAATATGCCCGAGACACTGGAGAAGTTCTGCGGCCACGAAGGATGTACGCCGCTGGACGCGGAACAGACGATGGAACGGTGCCGGCTGCTGCTTTTGGAGCGGCGCAAGGGCCGGGTGCGGCCATTCCGTGATGCCAAGGTCGTCACCGCCTGGAATGGGCTGATGATTGCCGCCCTGGCAAAAGGGGGCATGGTCGGCAACAAACCGGAATACCTGGAAAGGGCCGGTCGGGTCGCCACGTTCATCCTTGATCGCCTGCGCCGGACAGACGGCAGGCTGCTGCGCAGCTACCTGGGCGGCCCGTCCGGGATACCCGCCTTTCTGGAGGACTACGCCTGTCTCTGCTTCGGACTGCTGGAACTGTTCAACGCCACCCTGGAACCCTCATGGCTCGACCTTGCCCTAGGACTGGCGGAGGATGCGGTGCGTCTGTTCCAGCGCCGGGAGGACGGCTGTTTTACCACCATCGGCAGCGATGCCGAACAGATGCCGGCCCAGGTTACCCTGGACCATGACGGCGTCACCCCGTCGGCCGCCTCCTTGATGGTTCAGGTGCTGATTCGCCTGGCACGGGCATGCGACCGGCCCGACCTGCTCAACCAGGCGGCCACGGCGTTGACAGCCACCATCGGCAAGGCGCGTCACCAGCCATTGGCCCATCTGGGTGCGGTGGAGGCATTGGCCCTGCTTGAGACGGAACCGGTCGTAATAACCTTCCACGGTGACATGGAGGAGCAGGAGCGCTCCGGCCTGGCAGCGGTTGTACGGCGACATTTCCTTCCCAACCTGGCAATCAGGAGTAAACCGGACCCGGCCACCCCCGCCGGTGTCCAGGTGTGCGGCGCCGGCACATGTTATCCGGTCATCAGCAATGTAGCCGAACTGGACAGGCTGCTGGGCAACATCGATCTCTCACCCGCTCACTCCGTTCGCTAAAGCTCACAGAGCACACGGAGAAAACCTGAAAGCAGAGTACTTGTTTTCTCCGTGTGCCCGTGTGCCCTGTGAGAGACGGCTTTTGACGGTTTGTTCATTCAACCCGAAGCAATTGACTCCTTCCCGTTTTTGAAATTGACATGCCAACCGAAAGGGCGTAAAAAACGTTCATTAGGATTTTTGTGTTTTCAATGGGGGATGGGATGGTTTCAGGTGGGGACGACATGAATGTGCAAAGCCGCTCGGACCAGTGTTTAACTGGTTAAGCGGCTTTTTTGTTTCTTTTTATTATTACCGTATTTTTATGTTATTCGTGTGATCCGGCAGTCTGGCAGGATACCACATTGGCGAGGTGAGCGATCATGACACACCGTAGACTGAAATTGAACGTACCCGTCCTGCTGCCGGCGTTCCTGCTGTTCGGCCTGCTGCTCCCGAACCTGGGCAGTGCCGCCCAGGGGGCGGCCACCACCGGCCGCATGCTGGTTGCACAGGTGGCACCCACCGACTCGGACCTGCTCCTGTTCTGGGAGGAGAAGGACCTGTACGTGGAGACCGCCACCCGAACCGAGAAGCCGATCACCCAGGCCGCTGAGAACATCACCGTGATCACGGCCCGAGAGATCGAGATGATGAACGCCCACAGCGTGGACGAGGTGCTGGACAGGGTACCGGGCTTGAATGTGGGATTCCAGGGGCAGGATTTCAACGGCACCTCGCAACTCACCATACAGGGCTCGTCCCCGCGCAACGTGACCGTGCTCCTGGACGGCGTGGTCTGGAACAGCCTGGCGAGCGGCACCGCCTCCACCACCACCATACCGGTGCAGATCGTCGAGCGGATCGAGATCATCAAGGGGCCCGCCTCGTCGGCCTGGGGCTCGGCCCTGGGGGGGGTGGTGAACATCATCACCAAGGGGACCGGCGATACGGCCCGGCCCCAGGGGACCATCAGCGGCTCCTTCGGCGAGGCCAATTCCCAGGACTACAACGCCGAGTTGTACGGCACGGCGGGCCTCGCCTCCTACTACCTGCACGCCGGCGCCCAGAGTTCCGACGGCCTGCGCAACAACCGCAGCTTCTATAACGACAGCCTGTACGGCAAGATCAGCGTCTCCCCCACCAGCGACCTGAAGCTCCTCTTTACCGTGGGCTACAGCGATCCCCGCACATATACCGGGGTCTTGCACGCACCGCGTTTCGATATTGACACGCATCTTAGCCAGAGCGCCTTCTTCGCCACCGGCGCCGCCGAATATCGCATCACCCCTGACCTGAGCCTGAAGGGGGGCATCCAGATCCTGCGGAGCCGGAATGATCTGCCCACCTACTTCATCACCGCCTTTCCCGGCCACCTCCTCAACAAGATCGTGTACAACGAGCTGACCACCCAGGCCAACCTCAAGCTGCTCTACACCGGTGGCATGCATACCGCGACCCTTGGCCTGGAGGGAAGCCACGGCAACCTGGACCAGACCATCACCATGGGGCCGGACCTGGGGGGACAGACCGAAATTTCCCGGCCGAGCATCGACAAGTGGGCGATCTATGCCAACGACACCCTGGATTTCGGCGCCCTGGCCGTCACCCCCGGCGTCAGGGTGGATCATGACAATGTCACCGGCTATTTTGTCAGCCCCAGCATCGGCGCCACCTACGAGCTGGCCGAGCATACCATTGCCCGGGCCTCGGTGGCGAGGGGTTTCACCTCCCCCCCGCTTGCCTCCACATCCGGGGGAGGGACTTTCCAGATACCGAATCCCGGACTGAAGTCGGAGCAGGGGTGGTCCTACCAGGTGGGACTGGAGACCAGCGTGGCCGACTACCTGAACCTGAAGGCCACCCTGTTCCGCAACGACATCAAGGACGCCATCAGCGACACCACGAACGCGAGTGGGCAAGTGGTCAACATGGGGTCCATGGTCCGCCAGGGGTATGAGCTGGGCACCGACACCGTGCCGCTGTACAACCTCTCCCTCAGGCTGGCCCACACCTACACCCATATCCATGCGAACATCGGCGACCCCACCCTGCTCAGCATGGCCCCCATCCAGGACTACTACACCTACCTGGTGGGGATCAAGTACGACGACCGGGACTCCCTCACCTCCCAACTGACCGGCACCTATACCTGGTGGACCCAGCAGGCCTACGAACTGGCCCAGTACAACACCTTCATCTGGGACTTTTCCATCAACAAGCGCTTCCACACCGGCAAGCAGACCTCCACCGAGCTGTTCGTGAACGTGCATAACATCTTCAGCGGCCCCTATTATTTTGTGAGCAGCTATGCTAACGCCAATCGATGGGTGGAGGGGGGCATCAAGTTCCGGTTCTGATCCTGCGCGCCGCAGCGAACCAGGCATAAAAAAACCTCCGGGAGAGTCCTCCCGGAGGTTTTTTCGTTCTGCCAAACAGGCAAAAGCTTTTTGCCTCATGATGAACTCGCGATTATCAGGATGTTGCATCGATAATCGTGAAGTAATCGTGAGGTAATCATGAGGCTGAAAACAATGTTATTCCTTACGGCTGGGCTGATACTGCAAATCCTGCCGCACGATCCGCTCCAGGGCTGCGTCGTAATACTCCCGCCGGCAATCGACCGCGTCGATGGCGCCGTTGCGCAGGAGCGTCATCTGGCGGCACCCGCCGAAACAGATGGGGAGATAGGGGCACTCCAGGCACTCATCCGTCTTCCAGATATCCAGGCCATGGGATGCGCTGTAGTCGGCAATGCCGCCGGCCAGGGTGCCGATACGCAGTTCGTCGTAGGCCATGAAGGCCGGGCACTTGTAGAGCGCACCGTCGTAATTGACCACCAGGTCGTTCGCGAACTCCACCATACAGGCCGACATCTGCGGCTTGGGCGCCGGGAAGCCGCGCTTCAGGGTTTCTTCCCGCAGGAACACGCCCGCCTCGATCAGCCACGGCTCGTAGGAGCAGGCGCAGGCACCGTTGAAGTCGGTGACTGCCCGCTCGCCCGACTTGGGGATTACCGGGGCGAAGAGCATGGCAGCCACCTGGCCCGGAGCGATTCCCTCTGCCAGGAGATGGTCCAAAAGCTGGGGAAAGTCGCGGTAATTTTCCCGGGTGTAGTTGCCCCCCAGTTGCAAGCGCAGCAGCCCCGCCACCTCCTTGACGTTGCGGACGATGGCATCGAAACTCCCGGTGCCCGAGACAAAGGGACGGCTGACGTTGTGGGTCTCCCGGGGGCCGTCCAGGGTGACCTTGGCCCCCACCAGCCCCAGGGGGAGCAACTCCTCCGCAACCCGGCGCGACAGCAGGGTGCCGTTGGTGACCAGGGAAAAGGAATACTTCGTGCCTTGTTCCTTGGCAGCCCGATACAGGCGGTCGGAGATGGAGCGGATCAGGTCCAGGGAGAGGAGCGGCTCGCCGCCGTAGAAGGTGAGCTTGACCTCCTGTCCTGCTCCGATCCGGTCCCGCTGGATGGTTTCCACCAGCAGGTCGGCGGTCTCCGGCGACATGTAATGGCGGCCCCGGAACCGGTCCTCGTAGCAGTAGGGGCAGGCCAGGTTGCAATCCAGGTTGAGCACCGCCACGGCGTTGAACGGCCGGTTTTTCCGGTTGGCAAGAATAAAGATGTCGTGCATCTCTGCCCGTTCCGCCTCCGGGTCCTCCACGAGGAAACCGAGTTGGGCCATGGCCTCGGCATCGGGACCGGTGACGGTCCCCTCCCGTGCCGCTGACAGCAACGGGTCCGGCACCAGGGCGCTTGAGGACTGTTTGGTGGAATAGAGCAGGTTCATGCCCGGCCGGTCCGGGCAGGGGTAGATCTTCAAATACTGGGACAGATGCATGAAAACTCCTGACACGAAAAAAGGAGGTGAGACGAATCCCCCCTCCTTTATCCATCAACCGACAGATCGGCCTACATAAGCGGCATGAGATTTGACGTACAGCAGCCTGCGATGTCGGTGAAACCCTTGGTTCCTTCTTCGAGCACTACCAGTGTTACGTTTTCCATTTCCGTGTCTTCTCCTTTTCCGTGGGATATCCTCAAGGGCCACAAAGTGGTTCCCGTGTAGGCTGGTAACTCATAAGACCTATTATCTTATTTTCATATATTCAAACAACTTTTTAATTTCATTCATTAAAAAATTTCATCTTGTTTACCACACAAGGATATTTTGTCAAGCTGATTGGAATTATTTTTTTTTAATTATTATTTCACGCAGTTATCATGTTTATTTTGCTGGTTTTTGTTGAATTTTAATGTGCAACACCCTATATTGTCGTGCCGACTAAAATTCCGTACCGATAGCCGCGCCGAGTAGTTACACCGCAAGCCGGATGCGGATAAACGGAGACGCCGGATTCAAACTTTGAGACACTGTATGAAATCATGCATCACCCTGACATTTCTGATCACGATATTCCTCCACCTGCCGTGCGCGCCCCGTTGTGATGCGGTCGAGGTCATTGTCGTTGCCGACGCACGGCTCAAACCGGTGACCGAGATGGTGGCCGGCATCAGAAAGACGCTTCGGGCCTCCCTGAGGATCTACTCCCCTGCCGACGTAAAAGACTCATTGCCCCGTATCATGGAACGGGAGGGGGCACGGGTCGTTATCGCACTCGGCAGGGAAGCGTTAACCGAGGCTGTAAAGCTCCCCCCCGCCATACCGGTAATCTACGACCTGGTAGTTACCCCGCCAGCCATCAGCCGTCCCAATACCGTGGGTTTTTACATGGCCACGCCGGCCAGGGAATACCTTGATCTGATCACTACCTATCTCCAGTCCATCAGGAAGATCGCTGTAATCGGAAGCCGTGAACAACTGGGCATCCTGGCGGGAAATGCGACCCCGCAAATGGTTACCTATGGTGTCAGGAACACCTTCGAGATGGTAAGTACGCTTCGCCAGATCGAGCAGGGCAACGCGATCCTGCTGCTGCCGGACGCCTCCATACTGACCCCTACGGCCATGGAAGAGGCCTATCTGCTTTCCTTCAGAAAAGGCATTCCCCTTTTGGGCATCTCCGAGCGACAGGTCAAGGAGGGCGCCCTGCTGGCCCTGGTGGTCGATACGGTCCAGGTCGGCCATGTGATCGGCGACTATGCATCCAAGGCGCTGAGAGGGGCGAGCATGGGCCACCCCCCCCCGGCGCCGCCCCGTCGATTCGAACTGTACGTCAATACGGAAACAGCCCGGAAGATGGGCATCCGGCTGCCTGATGAGATGCTGCGCACCGCCAGGAGGGTCTATCCATGAGAACGACCGTCAAGATGAAGGCGCTGTTTTTCATATTGCCGGTGCTCGTGCTCATGTCGCTCGTATTCACCTATGCATCCATCAGGACCGAAAAGCAGATTATCCGGAACGAGATCATCAAACGGGCCGAGACCATCACCACCCTGGCGACTAAAACCGGCGAACTGCCGATTCTCTCGGGCAACCCCGAACTCCTCAAAAGCACGGCCCAGTTCCTGAAGAGCAACTCCGAAATAGCCTCGGTCACCTTCTACGACACCCGGATGTCACTGCTTACCCATATCGGTGCGGGCATACCGAAGCAAGCACCCGGCCTGCCGCCCGATTCGCCCATATCCATGTCCGAGGATGACGACTCCTTTGTCTTTTACGCGCCCGTCTACACCATAAAGTCGCAGGAAGATTTCGATATCTTCCAGGAGGACGCCGGCAAAAAGGTAAAGGAAAGGATCGGTTGGATCAGACTCGGTTTCTCAAAGTCATCCATGAGGGAAAACGAGGGGAAAATTGTTGTTCAGGGACTGCTGCTGGCTGTGCTCTTTGCCTCTGCCAGCAGTGTCCTGGTGTACTTCCTGATCAGCCTGGCGACCCGGCCGTTGAGCCGGATCGTGGAGGTTGCGCATGCCATCGCCCATGGTGATTTCAGCCAGGAAACAGGCATTGACCAGCACGACGAGATCGGGGCCCTGGCTGAAGCATTCCGAGGCATGAAAAATGCGATCAGACAGGTCGTACAGGAAACCAACGGGCTTATCCTGGCGGTTCAGGCGGGCAACCTGGATACACGAGGCAATGCCGAGGCATTCGAAGGGGGCTGGCGTGAACTGGTTACCGGGGTCAATGACCTGACAAACGAATTTGCCACGGTCAACCGGGAATTACAGGAATCCACGGCGGCGGCCGAAGCCGCCAGCATGGCCAAGAGCGAATTCCTGGCCAACATGAGCCATGAGTTGCGTACCCCCTTGAATGCAATCATGGGCTATGCCCAGATACTCAAACGCCAGGACAACATGACCGAGATGCAGCGCCAGCAGTTGGAAACCATTCGCAGCAGCGGCGAGCATCTGCTCATGCTCATCAATGACATCCTGGACGTGGGCAAGATCGAGGCGCAGAAAATGGAACTGGAGGATCTGCCCTTTGATTTGTCGGCGCTTATCCGCCAGGTATTCAACATCACCAACCTGCATGCCGAGGAAAAAGAGTTGCGCTTTCAGTATGAAGCCGGCACCCCCCTGCCGGAGTACGTCCGCGGTGATGAACGCAAGCTCAGACAGATCCTGCTGAATCTGTTGAGCAATGCGGTGAAGTACACGAAACGGGGCAGCGTTACCCTGCGGGTGAGTTATGGCCGTGTAGGGGCGGGGCTGTTCCGGTGCGAGATAACGGATACCGGCATCGGCATCCCCGCGGACAAACTGGAAACGATCTTTGAACCGTTCACGCAACTGGTTGCCGACCGGCAGGTCCGTGAAGGGACCGGCCTGGGATTGAACATTACCAAACGTCTTGTGGAACTGATGCAGGGCGAACTGGGCGTGGAAAGCACCCTCGGCAAGGGGAGTACCTTCTGGCTGCAAATTGCGTTGTCTCCGGTGGCACAAATTCAGGATATCCCGCAAAAGACCGATCGGCTCATTACCGGCTACCAGGGGGAACGCAAGCGGATCCTGGTGGTGGATGACAATGTTACCAACACCTCGATGCTGGTGTCGCTCCTTGTTCCCCTGGGATTCGAGGTTGCCACCGCCGAAAACGGGCGGGTGGCCCTGGTACAGGCGGAGGTGAGCCGTCCCGACCTGGTGCTGCTGGATCTGGTCATGCCGGAAATGGACGGCCTGGAAATGGCCCGTGAAATGAGACAACATCCACGTCTTGCGAAAGCCAGGATCATTGGTGCATCGGCCACGGCATCCGACAGTGCGCACAAAGAACTGTTCGCGTCCGTATGCGACGACTTTATCGTGAAACCGATCAACATCGATCTGCTTCTGGACAAGATCAGGATGCACCTGCAGATCGTCTGGGAAACGGCGCAATCCAAGGCGGCAGAGACGGTTCCCCCCAGGGAGATCGAAGAGGGCCTGGAACAGGCCGAAATACCGGCGACCGAAAAACTGCAAGAGCTCTATGAACTGGGTCTGCTTGGAGACATGCGAAAGATCCAGGCCTGGGCGGCGCAACTTGACGAGAGCGACGGAAAATACCGCCGCTTTGCCGATAAACTTCGCGAGCTGGCCGGTGACTTCAAAACCAAGGCCATTCTGGCGTTGGCGACACACCCCGCGGGAGAAGAACATGACCTCTGACACGCCAATCCGGGCCGTACCCGTGGTACGCGAACCCACGATCCTGATCATCGACGACGATCCCCTCAATCTGTCAATCGTGACAAACTATCTTGAGGAGTACAAGTACACCATCCTTGTTGCGGAGGACGGCGAAACCGGGGTGGCCAGGGCCGGATATGCCCGGCCGGACCTGATACTGCTCGACATTATGATGCCGGGAATTGATGGATACGAGACCTGCCGCAGACTGAAGGTCCAGGATACCACCCGGGACATCCCGGTAATCTTCATGACCGCACTGGCGGAAACGGAACACAAGGTTCGCGGCTTTGAGGCCGGGGCCGTGGACTATATCACCAAGCCGTTTCAGCGCGAGGAAGTCCTGGCCCGTGTGGGTGTACATCTGCGCATTCGGGAACTGACGACCAGGCTCCAGGAAGCCAAGGAAACCCTGGAACGTCGCGTCAACGAGCGAACCGCCGAACTTCAGCAGGCCAACGGGGAATTGCAGGCGGAGATCATCGAACGCAGACAGGCCGAGGAGGAGCGCGCGCGCCTGGCCACGGCTATCGAGCAGGCAGCGGAATCCATATTCATTACCGATGCGAACTGGTTCATCTACTACGTGAATCCGGCCTTTGAACGCATGAACGGTTATTCCCGGGACGAGATAATCGGCAAGCATACCCGCATTCTCAAGAACAACAAACATGACCGGGCATTCTACGGGGCCATACTGAAAACCCTCAAACGTGGCGATGTCTGGTCAGGGCGCCTCACCAACAGGAAAAAGGACGGCACGCTCTACGAAGCCGAGGTCACGGCCTCCCCGATCCGGGACAAGAACGGGACTATCATCAATTTTGTCAGCATCCACCGGGACATTACCAACGAGATAAAGCTTGAGCGGGAGTTGCGCCAGGCGCAAAAGATGGAGGCCATCGGCACGCTTGCCGCCGGGATTGCCCACGACTTCAACAACATCCTCACCGCCATTCTCGGCTTTACGCAAATGGCCCTGAACAAGACCCCGGCGGAGAATCCGGTGCAACGCGACCTGGAACGGGTACTGGAATCCAGTTCACGGGCCGCGGAGCTGGTAAGGCAGATCCTCACCTTCAGCCGCCAGAGCGAACTGGAGCGGAAACCGGTGCAGATATCCCTCATTGTCAAAGAGGTACTCAAGCTGCTGCGCTCTTCTCTCCCCGCAACCATCTCCATCTCCCAGGACAACGACCTCGGCCTTGACCGGGACAAAATCCTGGCCGATCCGACTCAGCTCCACCAGGTACTGATGAACCTCGGCACCAACGCCGCCCATGCCATGCGTACCAATGGAGGCATCCTGAGCGTCAGTCTGTCCGAAATCGAGGCGGATGCCTCCTTTGTCTCACGTTTCCCCGATCTGAGCCCCGGACCATATGTGAGACTTGCGGTAAGCGATACCGGGCATGGGATGGATGCGGCGGTCATGGAACGGATCTTCGACCCCTACTTCACCACAAAAGAGGTCGGCGAGGGAACCGGGATGGGCCTGGCAGTGGTTCAGGGAATCATCAAGAGCCATGGCGGCGCGATCACCGCGTACAGCGAACCGGGCCAGGGCACCTCCTTTCACGTCTTTCTCCCCATCATCAAGGGCGAGGTAGCACAGGAGTCCAAGACACCCGAGCTGCTTCTCAACGGCAGCGAACGCATCCTTTTCGTTGACGATGAAGAGCCACTGGCGGAACTGGGCAAGGAAATGCTTGAATACCTGGGCTACAACGTCACCGCCACCACGAGCAGCCAGGAAGCCTTGAACATGTTCACGGCCAACCCACTTGCATTTGACCTGGTGGTTACCGACATGACCATGCCGGGCCTTACCGGCAAACAGCTCGCCATGGAACTCATGTGGGTTCGCGAAAATATCCCCATTATCCTCTGCACCGGATTCAGTGAATCCATCAACAGGAAGCAGGCCAGAGAGATCGGTATCCGTGAAATCCTCATGAAGCCCTATGTGATCAACGGTCTCGCCAAAACCGTCCGGAAGGTCCTGGACAAAAATATGCCATGATATGCCTTGAGTAACAGGGGCACAGCGGAGCCCTGCTTCGCCCCTGTACTCAAAAGCCCCCTCCCCGTCAATATCACCAGCCACTGCCTCAATTATATGCCGCTTGCATAAAAAACAACCATGCGTTATATAATTTAAAATATATCGACTGCATCTATCGATTATAACTTTTTGGTATAATTAAAAATATAGTCGTTAACCGGATTGGCATGCGTTATGTAAGCACTACCACAACCATGGGGAAGGGGGCGTACATGAAAGTCGCTTTCACCATCACGGAGCATCCATGAAGAGCCGGAAACAGGATATGGCGGTCAGCGGCGCGCTGTGGCTGCACAGAAATGACAACCGTTTCCTGGGCGAAGACCGCATCGCCCTGCTGGAAAAGATCGATGAACTCGGCTCCATCACCAAGGCGGCCAAGGCGGTCGGCATCAGCTACAAGACGGCCTGGGATCTGGTCAACATGATCAACAACCTGGCTGAAAAGCCGCTGGTGGACCGCCTGACCGGCGGCAAGGGGGGCGGCGGCACCACGCTCACCCTTGAAGGCAAAAAGGTGCTGAAACAGTACGAGGTCATCCGGGATGAGCACCGCAAGTTTCTGGACAACCTGGAGAGCAGGCTCGGCGACACCGACAGCCTGTACCAATTTCTAAGGAGGATTTCCATGAAAGTCAGCGCACGCAACACATTTGCCGGCACCGTGACAAACATCACCAAGGGTGCGGTCAATGCCGAGGTAACCCTCTCCCTCAAGGGTGGTGTGCCCCTGATCGCCGTCGTCACCAACGGCGCCATCGACAACCTGGGATTGAAAGCCGGCGCCGAGGCCTATGCCATCGTCAAGGCCAGCTCGGTCATCATCGGCACAGACCTGCACGACGCCAGGGTCAGCGCCCGCAACATCTTCTGCGGCACTATCGCCAAGATCGTCGAAGGCCCGGTCAATACCGAGGTAGACGTGGAGATCGGCGGCGGCAATACCGTCAGCGCCGTTATCACCCATGACAGCGCTATCCGGCTTGAACTGAAGGTGGGCGGCCACGCCTGTGCCCTGTTCAAGGCCTCCAGCGTCATTATCGGCGTCAACTGATACGAATCAGGGGACACCAACGGCGCTGTCCCTTTTTATGTGGCTTTCGTTATATCAGCAACGACATATCGCCTTTGCCCTATCCGGCACCGGCGCAACCATATCGCCTACCCCTTATAAACAGGATAGTGCGTTAGCCAAATTATTTTCTGCCTGAAAATCGCAGAAAATAATTTGTAACTTACTAAAGGAATACAGATATGAAGAAAAAGACAACCACTGCCGTAATCATACTGTTGAGCGTTCTCTGCCTGGCCTCTTCCGCCTTTGCCGGCGAAATCAGCCTGTCCGTTGCAGCCAGCCTGAGGGAGGTAGTCAACGAACTGGCCGACGGCTTTTCCGGCAAGAACCCCGGCGTGACCTTCAAGAAGAATTTCGGGGGTTCGGGCGCACTGGCCAAGCAGATCGAGAACGGCGCGCCGGCCGATGTCTTCATCTCGGCCAACCTTGAATGGATGGACTATCTCAAGGCCAGGAAGCTGACCGACAACAAGAGCATCGCCGTATTCGCCTACAATGAACTGGTCTTTGCAGGCAGACCGGAATTAAAGGCAAGCGGCCTGGGGGATATGGTCAAACTGGGCAAGATCGCCATTGGCAGCCCCAAGAGCGTACCGGCCGGTGAATACGCCATGGAAGCGTTCAAAAAGGCCGGTATCGACCGGCAGATCGAGAAGAAGCTGGTCATGGCCAGGGATGTGCGCGAATGCCTGATGTATGCCGAAGGAGGCATGGTGGACGGCGCCTTTGTCTACAAGACCGACGCCCATCAGCTTGCCAGGAAGGCAAAGATCCTCTTCACCGTCCCCCAGAACCTCTACCCGCGGGTAACCTATCCCATGGCCCTGACCATGGCCGGCGCGAAAAAAACGGAGGCCGCGGCCTTCTACAAATATCTGCAAACCCCCGAGGCGCGTGCGATACTTGCTAGGCGCGGTTTCCCGGTAAAGTAGGCTTCCATGTTCGCTTTTTCCCCTGCCGAATACACGGCCATCCTGCTTTCGCTCAAGGTCTCCGTGGTGGCAACCCTGGTGTCGCTCCCTTTTGGCTTTAGCGCAGCCTATATCATGACCTATTGCCAGTTCCGGGGAAAAGTCGCACTGGATGTGCTGGTCAACCTCCCGCTTACCCTTCCGCCGGTGGTGATCGGCTATCTGCTCCTGCTATTGCTGGGGAAAAACGGCTGGGTGGGGCAACTGCTCAAACCGCTCGGCATCGAGTTGATCTTTACCTGGAAAGCGGCGGTGATCGCAACGGCGGTGGTCGGTTTTCCGCTGATGGTGCGCTCGATCCGCATCGGCATGGAAACGGTCGACCAGCGGTTGATACAGGCTTCACGTACCCTTGGAGCCGGATGGCTCGACAGCATGCTTACCGTGATCATACCGCTCTCCGGGCGGGGACTGATCGCCGGTTCGGCACTCATGTTCGCCCGTGGGCTGGGTGAGTTCGGAGCAACCATCATCGTGGCCGGCAACATTCCCGGAGTTACCCAGACCATCCCGCTGGCCATCTACGAATATGCCAGTTCCCCTGACGGAGATACCATGGCCCTGGGCCTCTGCGTCGTGTCCGTGGTAATCTCGGCGGCCGTGCTCCTGTGTCACGAGTACCTGAATCGGCGCATGGTCCGGGGGAACTGACATGGAATTGCGCGTGGCGGTACAAAAAAGTTTCGGAACCTTTTGCCTGGAAACGGACGTTACCATCCGGGGCGAGAAAATCGGCATCTTCGGGCCATCCGGGAGCGGTAAATCGACCATGGTCAGCCTGATAGCCGGCCTGGAGCAACCGGACACGGGCAGCATCACCCTGGATGGCACGCCGATCTTCGATGACCGCAGACACATTAACGTCCCGCCTGAACAACGGCGCATCGGCATCGTCTTTCAGGCCCCCAACCTGTTTCCCCACATGAATGTCAGGAAGAATCTGCTCTACGGTCTGAAACGGTGTGCCCTGGAACACCGCCGTATCGATTTCGCGAGCCTGGTTGAGGTCCTGCAACTGGGGCATCTGCTGGAACGCGGGGTGAACAATCTCTCCGGCGGCGAAAAACAACGGGTCGCCATCGGCCGGGCAGTACTCTCCAACCCTCGCCTGCTGCTCATGGATGAACCGTTGTCCGCCTTGGACGACAATCTCAGGTTTCAGATCATCGCCTACCTGAAATCGGCCTGCGAGACATTCCGCATCCCCTACCTGTTCATCTCCCACTCATTGCTGGAGATGCGGCTCATGGCCGACCAGGTGCTGAGTGTCGCTGATGGGCGCATCGCGGAACAGACGACGACGGAGCAACTGGCGCGCTCCCGCATGGGGAGCAGTCCGGTCGGCTATATCAACCTGCTTCAGTTGAGCGCCATGCATGTGAGGGATGGGATGTGCGTCTACCAATGGGATGGTGGAGAACTGCTCCTGTCGCTGGGCAACCGGGATACGGAGAGTGGTGTCTTCGAACTCTCGTCCAAGGACATCATCCTCTTCAAGCGGCATCCCGAGGCCATCAGCGCCAGAAATCTCCTCTGCTGCACGGTTGTCGGCCTGTTTGAAAGCGAATCAAAGGTAGGGGTGGAACTGGAGTGCGGCAGAGGGCGACTGATTGCTGAGATTGTCCCGGATGCTGCCCGCGAACTGGGCATCGTGCCCGGCGGCACGGTCCACGCCGCCATCAAGGCATCGGCCTTTCGCAGGCTGACCACTAACGGCTTCGCGGCCTCGGGATAACGGGAAACGGCTACCTGATCTTTTCGAACACAAAATCGCCGCTTTCATGGCCTGAGTTGCGGATTATCTTGCATTCCGGCGTCTGGGCGGAACGGCCGGCCACCGACTCCTTGATAGCGGTCGTTACCAGCTCTCCCGCGGTAAAGACGTCTGCCGGGGGGCTTTGCAGGGATTCAATGAAAACCGATGCAAAAATGGAATGCCCCCTTCCCCCTGAATCGGAGACCGGTTCGCTGCCGCCGCTTGATATGAGTATGCGCGACGGTTTGAGTTGCAGCTTTTTCAGATAATTTTCGCGCACATCCCCTTTTGTCAACTCTGCCGTAAAACTTCGAGTGATCGTCCCGGAATAGCAGCTATCGGAAACAACCAGTATCTGGCGGGGTGACATCCGCTTGAGGCTGTCGCTTATACTTTTGGAATCGATCCACTTGGTATCGTCTTTTGGCTCGGCATCCATGGGAAGCCAATACGATGCATTTGTTGCCTGGTCGAGAACGCCATGGCCCGCATAATAGATCAGCAATTTGTCGTCGGGCGTAAGGTTTTCCCGTAATTGATTCAATTCCCGCATAATGGAATCGCGTGAAGCATGATCATCCAGCAACAGCCTGGTTTCATAACCATAGTCGGCAGCCAGTACCCGTGCAATATCATGCACGTCGGCCACCGCGGTCTTCAACTTTTGAATGTACCGGTACTTATCGATACCTATCAGCAGGGCAATCTTTCTGGGGGTGTACCTGCTGATGGCCGGTTGGGCAGGCGCCTGGTATTCCCTGACGGCCTGGATGACGAGTGATGATGTGTTATTGCGGGTATCCGTGGCTGCAATGACAATCTCGTTGGCTCCGGGCTTCAGCAGCGCGTCACCCTTGAAATTACCGGAAGCATCGAGTGTTGCGGGTAATCCGTTTATGGTGACCTCTGCCACGCCGCTTTCATCCGTTGCCCGCCCGGCCACCGCAATGCGTGCGGACCTCTCGCGAACAGCCAGGCCACGAGTTACAACGGGAGCAAAAATATCGATTACTGGTGGAGTAGAGTCGATCGCCGCCGGTGGTTGCAGCGGCCTGGCCGCTGCAACCACCGGCAGGGGCCTTTGTTGCACGGCACCCCTGATTTTGGATAAAGAGGCTAAGGCGGCAGCATTGAGGGCGCGGGAAAACATCTCGTCATTCATGGCCGCCGTCGACATATCCATGGAGCGGCCGGTAAGAGTTTCCACGAAGCTTTTTTGGGCCTCGGAATTACCCTCCGCCACAAATCGCGCCACGGTCTTGCCGGTTGCGCCATCCACGACCCGCCAGGCAAGCGTGACGGTCAGGATGGAATAATCCAGACGTGTGGTGATTACAGGATAGAGCAGGAAGGGGGAACGGACGTCCCCCAGTTGGGATTCCTCGAAAACGTCGACCGTTGTAAACAGAGCACTGAGTTGCTGCGAGAGGGAGGCCATCACATCCGGGTAAACCCGGTAGTTACTCATGTTGACATGCAGACGTTGCAGCTTGTGGTCCGTATCGACAACCAGCGCCGCACCGAACGGCAGCGCGGCCTTCTGGGCGGTTTGACCGTCCAAAACCACTGGCTTGACATGCCCCTCGAACGTGGTGACGCATGCGGCGAGCATCAACATCGCAACCGTCACGAAAGCGATGCCCAGACTGCGGGCGGCACAGGTTGCCGCGGATTCTATCAGCGATGTGCCCATTGTGCGGCCAGTGAGTTCATCAGATCAAGCGCCAAGTCTGCCGAAAGCTTCTGGACAGACGGAAACGCATTGTCATTTACCAGCTCGTATCCCTTATCGGTCACCACAACCTTCTTCGGCCGCGATTTTGACCGGTCCCAGTTCAGGCTGGTGGAGCTGGCCAGTATTCTTCCCGTCCTGACCTCTTTTGCCGATGCCTTGAACTCGTAGCCGTACATGGCGGACGGATAGCGTGATATGAGAATTTCAATAAAGATATCGGCGTTATTCACGAGCGCATCCATCTCGACCTTCTTGACCTCAATCGGAGCGTTTCCCTGACTGATTGAGCGAGAGGCAAGGCGCATGATGGTGGCCCGGTCAATCAGTACGGTGCCGGCACGCAGAAACGGCTGAATAAAGCCGTCTTCGAACCCCCAGGCATAGGATTCGCCGGGGTATGAATGCTGCCCGTTCATCTCCATGCCGGTCTGGACCGAGACGGACGAAGGGCCCTTAACGGTTTCAGACTCTCTGCCAAAGGCCGTTTCCCTGGTAGTTGTTACCCCGCCATCTCCTGTCTTGACAATGCGGGCTTCGCTACGCCATTCTCGGACCTCGTCGCTCAGGCGACGATTAAACAAAATCGCTATCCGGGGGCGGCCGGCCGCCTTGTAACTTGCCTCGAAACGGTCGGTCGCCGGGAAAGCCGCGCCGCCGGAAGGGCCGGACTCGCGCACGATGCCTGAATCAAGCGCAATCTGGTTGCCATACACGCCGCCGGTATCGCCCGGGTGCAGCTCACCGGATTGGCTGCGTGGAAGCTCCTGAATTCTCGGAGGAGCAATTGCCGGGGCTTCGGGAATACGGGCCGTCGGGGTCGGTTTCTCCAGATACGTGGTGGCGCACCCTCCAAGCACGAGCAGGGCCGTGATACTTGCAAATACGCGTCTCATATCAGCTACCCTCCCTGATTTCGATATAGAAGTAACCAACCTCGGTCACACTGGTCGAGAACTCTTTATAGGTATTGATCGAGTTAGGGGGAAGAAAAAGACGCTGCCATTCCGTCGGTCCCTCCAGCGGCCCCTTGCTCTGGTCGAAAAACATGACCCGCCCTTCTACGACCTGTTGATAATTGGTACGGTTACGCAAGATTGCCCATGCCTCCACGGTCCCTGTGGGGCTCCTGCGTGCGCCGGCGTTTTCCACGGCGATCTTGCCGACATGACCATGATCGATCTTGCCGTTTTCATACACATACGAGGTTTGCAGATTCCGATCGAGAACCGCAACGGAATTATAGCGGATTCCCGCATTCGGGGCGGAAGGGTGTTCGATGCGAACGCCCGGTGACGGCCCTTCATAGATCTGGGTGGTTGTACAGGCAGCACACATCAAGAAGACGAGCATGCCGGAGATTGTTTTCACTATCTTCATGTTAGAAAACTCCTTTCCTATGCATCAGCGGGGTCTAACAACCACGAGTGAAAGCTTGTCGCGACTCGCCTCAAAGTCAATCTTCCTGTCCTTGATATCGGGAACCTGAACATACTTCTCGTCCGTAAAGCGGAAGACGGCGGAATGCTTGCCCGGAGCGACCTTGACCAGCGCCACGTGAACCATGTCGGGGAGATTGTCCCAATAGCGCGTATCGGCCTGCGGCTTGGCATTGATGGCCATATACTGCTGCACCGCGCCAATAACTGCCAGCCCCCCGGCCACGCCCTGCACCGCACCCATGCCACCGGCATTGCCTATATTGGCAAGGGGTGCCAGAACCATGGCCGTTTCGGCGGCCTCCGATAGGGTAGAGCCCATGGCAAGATTCCGTTCGCGGAACACGACCTTATCCTTGAGGATCTTGTCGATCTGGCGGCCGCCGCGAGTGGCTGCCTGGAAATAGATATCCTCCATCGGATAGGCGGCCTTGAAGGAAGCCCCGTCAAGAGAAAGTTGCACCCTCTTTTCCGAAAAATTCCTGCCGCGACGATACTTCAACTCGGCATGTCCCGGACCGTCCGACACCTTGCGCGGCGAATTGCCGGACTCTATCAGGATCAGCACATTGGCGCCGGACGGCGCCGAAAAATCCGGGCGGAATCGATTGAGCTCCTTGTAAACCTGCGAGGCGACTTCCGTATTGCCGAGCCGTTGCGTGACCATGGCCTCAAGCATGATCAACAGCGCAAAGTCGCAGCGATACTGTTCCTCCTCGGCAAAGGAATCCTGAATAATTCCGGATTTAAAGGCAGCCTGCGCATTATCGAGGTCGCCATCCTCGATGTACATCAGCCCGCGATAGTAGTAGGCCATGCACCGCTCGTACGGCTCCCCCTTGAAATCCTTCATCCCCTCTTCGTACCACAAACTGCGGGCCTTTTTTGCCGTCTCGCTATCGGCATAGACCGTTTCGATCCCCTTGATGGCCTGATCGAGAGCAGCCTTGGCGATATCCCGATATCCCGCCCGGTATGCTTCCACACCGAGATGCATGCTATTGAGGACCTCGTTACGCCTCCCCTCGGAACGGAGCCGGGAAAAGGCGGGCCTGAGGGAAACCGGCTTGTCGCTAAGATATGCATCCATGCCCGGGTCCGGTGGGACAACGGGAGCGGAAGCGCACGACAGCACCAGGAAGCAGAGTACGAGAAGGGGGATCAGCCTGAAAACGGTTCGTTGCGACATGCGACATCCCCCGAGTTACCGATAGATAATGTCATCCTGTGCTGTCTTCTTAAATTCATACAGGCCGGTCCAGACGGCAATTCCGGTTTCAAGATCAACCATCTTGAAGCTGATCTGATGGTAGCGCGACATCTTGCCCGATGAGTTGCTGACCGACGAGAGCGACATGATCCTGCCCGTAAGCTGGAAATCGGCCCCGGCAGGGGCGGCTGTGCTTCCCATGGTCCCCCTGCTCACCACCCCCGACCGCTTCAGGGCGCGTTCCTTTTCTATCATGGCAGCGGCCTGGCGTTCGACGAACACCATCCTTCCCGCTGCCGCGCGATTCAGGTTTACCATCAGACGCTCGGTAATCATGCGCTTATCGATAATCGAAGAGCTCTCGTTGATAAAATTCGAGTCGTCCACGATGACGCGCGGTGAAACGGCCCTTCCCGCGAGCACGGGACTGGAAAGCATATCGCGCATCATCTTGTCGGTCATGCTGGTGATATCCTGCGACTCTACACCGACACCGGCCACCTGGCCGGGCGAAGAAACATCTTCATACATCGTAGCCTTGCCGGGGCTGTCGTCAACCCGGGTCGTATATGTGGCGCACCCACTGTTAGTCGCCGCCAGCACCAAAAAGACCAACAGACCAATCTTCGAACGTACCATGCCTTTTTCCCTTTCTTTTAGAACCGGTCACACTGCCTGCCGGGATCAATCGTTGGCAGTTCTACTTAGCCTCTGGCTTTTCGGCAACATTCATCGTAGGCACCTTGTCGGCCGCTGGAGCCATCTCTTTCACAATGGTAGTAGCAACATTCGGCCGGCCACACATGGTCTGGTACTCCTGGAAAGTCGGGCACTTCTTGGTTCTGCACACATCGGCCGACGCGGCGATCAGGATCTGCTCGTACTTCCCTTTTTCAAAATCACCCGGATACAGCTTTGTCTCCGCGCCAACCGCGGTGAAGTAGTGCTCGTTGTAGCAGTATTTGGTGAACATGTACAAAGCCAATTCGTCTGCGGTGTTGAAGGAAATATCCGACTTCGATTTGATGAAATCCCAACCACCGACGGATTCTATGGCAATCTTCCTGCCAACGGCCCGCCCGGCATAATCGCCCATCAACCCGCCCACAAACGGCACCTGCTGCAAGGCATAGCTCGCGGCGGCGGCACCGACTGCCCCGCCTATTGCCGCACCCATGCCAACGTTGGCCATCTTGTCCGTCCACTCCGTCAATACGCCGTCCTGGGTATAGGGCGCGAGGTATTCACCGGAGTTATTCGTCATCGCTACAGGCGCCGTAAGATATTCCGGCCGCGCAACGTACTTGGTGCAGCCATTGACAAACAATGCCGCCGCAACCACCAGAGAAAGAATCCCAACCTTCGTAAAACGCCCCAAACGCCCCATGTTTCCCATGTTAACCTCCAGTTTAGTTATTAATACATCCGATTCGGCGCGATAAGTATGGCCACTAACCTGATAATAAAATTGATCGGAGTATACAGAGAAATTTTTATAAAGCAATACGCTGTTTCAAACAGATCGCAAAACTACCATTACATTGCATAACAGACTGATATATAAACCTTAATATCGTTATATAATTCTGTATTCATACCCTCGCAGTCGCCAGTGGTGAACACGTGGTGCCAGGGTTTGCCGCTCAAATATGACTCTTTGTAAACCGGCCATGGACTGATTTCACTGGCATCCCAAGATGGTTTCTGCAAAAATGCCACCCATGATCATTTTCGCGTACACGAGCATGTTTGAATTACCGGAGACCGTGGTATGAGGGTTATCTTCATCCACCCCCACGGCAGCAACTGGCTGGGGGGGCAAAAGGACATCAGCTCGATCTTCAACCTCATGCCTCCCCTGGGGATGTTGAGCATCGCCGCCGTATTGGAACGGAACGGCATCCAGGTGGAGATTATCGACTGTTACGCAACCCCCCTCACACCCGAGGCCCTGACGGAAAGGATCGTCGCCGATCCGCCGGATGCCGTCGGCCTTTCCTGCACCACCTCAGCCTTTCTGGAGGGGTACCGGATCGCCGAGATGCTCAAGGAGCGGCGGCCGGAGATCGTAACCATTGTGGGGGGCGCCCATGCCTGCACCATCGGGCCGCCGCTCCTTGATGCCTTCCCGGCCATTGACTACCTGGTGATAGGCGAAGGCGAGCAGACCATGCTGGAGTTGGCCCGGTCGGGTTTTCGCAATGCAACGGCGATCCCCGGCGTGGCCTGCCGCAACGCCGAAGGGAGAGGGGCGCTGGTGGCGCAGCGTGAACTGATCGCCGACCTGGATGACCTCCCCTTCCCCGCCTACCGCCGGCTGCCGCTCTTCCCGAAACGCTACAACCTGCCGCTCTTCAGCTACCCGACGGCCCCCAACACGAGCATCATCTCCAGCCGCGGCTGCCCCTACGCCTGTTCCTACTGCGATCGGTCGGTCTTTTCCCGCGGATTCCGCTTCAACTCTCCCGAATACATCGTGGAGCACGTGGCCATGCTCAACCGCGACTTCGGCATCCGCCATGTCTCCTTCTACGACGACCTGTTCACCTTTGACCGCTCGCGGGTGGCCAGGTTCTGTGAACTGAAGGAGCAAAAAGGATTAAAGGTCACCTACAACTGCATCGCCCGGCTGGAGCACGTGGACGCGGATCTGCTGGCCCTGCTCAAACGCTCCGGCTGCTGGCAGGTCAACTTCGGCATCGAATCGGGCGACCCGGAGATACTCAAGAAGCACCGCAAGTTTTTCGGGCTGGATGAGGTGGGGCAGAAACTGCTGATGGTCAAAAAGGCGGGCATGCGGGTCAAGGGACTGTTCATGGTCGGCCTGCCGGGCGAGGACGAGGCGGCCATCCGCCGTACCATCGACTATGCCCTGTCACTCCCCCTGGACGAGGTCAACGTCACCAAGTTCACCCCCTTCCCCGGCGCCCCGGTGTACGCCACCATCCGCGATCATGGGGAATTCGAGGAGAACTGGCCGCTGATGAACTGCTTGAACTTCGTCTTCGTGCCTCACGGCATGACCAAGGTGCAACTGGAAGGTCTCTACGACGAGTTCATCCGCCGCTTTTACCATCGTTCCCGGATCCATTGGGGCTACACCAGGATGCTCTGGAAATCTCCCCACAGCATGTTCACCTTTCTGCGCCACCTGCCAGAGATACTGGCCTTTGAAATGAAACAGAAGTGGTAGACGGGATGGAACCGGCGTGCAAGCACATGAATAGATACAAATATAATCACCACTTAAAACGCCTGGTCTATGGTAAACTTATCTCCTGCGTACCGGTAACCCGGCTTGGTCCACCCTAACTATGTTGCACATGAGGAGGATTGATCATGAAAAGTGGATTTTCACGACAGATGACGAGTTGCCTGCTGGTTCACCTGGTGTTTGCCGCTCTGACGGCGTCTTGCCTGCTTGCCGGGGCCATGCCTGCCGCAGCGGCCCAACCTGCCATACTTGGGGTTGGCATGACCCCGAACCAGGCAACATGGTCCTTTACCCCGCAGTACACCAACAAAGACGTAAAATTCTGGCTGCGGGTACAGCGCCAGGGCAATCTGAACCGGTTCGGCACATTCGATTATTATTTCAGGATCAAGGTGGTGCGTCCCGATGGCACCGAAGTCTGGAATACCCGCTATGGTTTCGACGAGCAGGGATATGCCGAACAGGTACTCGTCCTGCCGGCGTTCTTCCATGAGCGCAGCGTCAACCGCTCCACCCCCTCTTTGGGAACGTGGAAGGTGCGAATCTTTGTCGAGGACATCAATTCCCGATCAGAGACGCTTGCCAAAGAGTTTCGCCTCGATTTCACGAATGGCCGAACAATAACCACACCCCAGTCATCGGTGCAATCAGACAGCCTGGGCAGACCGTTTCCTGTACCGCGCTTCGCCTATCAGCGCTGGCAGTTGAAGGATTGGGGGGTGGGGATTATTGACGAGAACGCGGCAGGTCCGGACAGCTACGACAAGAAACTCACGGTACGCGAATCCCGCAAAAGTTTTTCCCTCAAGGAGGTAAGCGCCGCATGGGGCCAGGGGCACCAATTCGGGGCATGGCTGACCGGCCCGCCCGTGGACACCTATCGAAACACCAACAACATGCCGCTCTACCTGTTCACCACGGTTCTCCATCGGCCGGACGGCTCGGTGGACGGAAGAGATCCCGCAGCCCGATCCAGCAAATATGCAAACAACCCCGGCTTTGCCGTGTTCCCCTTTGACCTCCGGGCACCGGGGAACTACCGGATCGAGTTCCTGCTTCGGGAACGCGACAGGAACTCATGGGAGGCCGCATCATGGGTGTCCATAGGTTTCATCGACTTCAACCTGACGGAATAGGTTATTAGCGAGTTATGCCGGTAAAAAACCTCCAACAAAAGATTGCCGGTTGCGTGATCGCCCTGGTACTGATCGTATTCGGCGGCGCATGGTGGGGATATGCCCATCTTACCGGCCTTGTCCAGGCGCGACTAAGGACCCTTGTGGGCAATGATCTGACCATCGGCAAGGTCACGGCCCGCTGGAACCGGGTGGAGTTGGAGCAGATCCGCATGGCGCGCCATGGAGCCGGGCCGTTTGACCGGCGCATCGCCATCGAGCGGGTTGTCCTGCACCCCCGGCTTGCCTCGCTCTTCAGCGGCCACCTGGAACTTTCCGACATAACCATCGACAAACCCTACATCCTCCTGGAAATCGCCCCCGACGGTTCGCTGGTGAAACCTTTTCCCTCCAGCGCCGCTCCATCCCGAAAAACCGCCGGTCCAGCTCTCCCCGTCACAATCGGTGCGGTGCATGTCATTGGCGGCACCGTTGATCTCCTTGACTGGCATGTGGCACAGCGCACCACCAAATGGCTGAGCAACCCGGGCAAACGCTACAACCTGCTCCATCTTGACGATGTTGCACTCAACCTGGGAAAGCTCGACATACCATCCGAGGACCGCACCATCCCGCTGCGGCTTAGCGTGAAAAACCAGGGAAGCGGCACGCTTGTCCTGAACGGCACGTTTGCGCCGAAAACCCTCGACAGCAGACTCACACTCACCATTACCGATCTCGACATTACCCGCTTCCGCCCCTATTACCTGAAACAGGGCGACCTGGGCGTTACCGCCGGCTTCCTTTCGGCGCGAAGCGACATCACCATTGCGCAACGTAATCTGAAGGCGCCCGGCGTGATCGTCCTCAAGGGGCTGGCATTCGAGCGCTCGGGGGCAAAAGGCCTCTGGATGGGGATTCCAGCCTGGGCCTTGGTCAACTTCATGGCAAACAACAAAGGCGAGCTGAAGACGGAATTCGCAGTGAGCGGCAGCCTGGACAATCCCCGTTTCTCCATCCGCCAATCACTCACCGAACAGTTCGCCTCCGCGCTGTCATCGAAGATCGGGATTGCCAGCGTGGGGAGCATCGGCAAGGGGATCATCGGAATCGGCGGCAAGGGTATCAAGGGAGTAATGGGCATATTCGGCCGGTAACCGGAACTGCTCCTGCAATCCACCTGAATCCATGCCACCTCCATGTCTCCGTTAGTCCGGAAGCCTCAGCCATTGCATTTCGGGAGGCGAGGGACTATCCGGCGAAGGGCCGGCGGAGTGAGTGGTTTGTTACTGCATTGCGGGGTGCGGGCACCGGCTCTTCCGGCCGCTACGACATTCCGGTGTCACGGATTCAGGAATCAGTCATTTGAGCCTTTCGTGAGCACGAAAGCCGTTTTCAGAAGTATGGGTGAAGTCCCTGGAGAGACCATGACCATCGTATTGAAACGTATCCTGCCGCTCCTGTTCAGCATACTCGTGATCACGACCGCCGCAAGCGGCGAGGAAATGGCAACCGTCGCCACGGCGCGAAACGAATTCGCCTTTCTGACCGGCTACGGCATCACCCACCGCTACTTCGGCGCGACCCGCACCCAAGTGCAGACCTGGGACGCCATTGCCCGCTGGGGCCATTTTCTTTCCGATGATGTGGGTAAAGGGAGCTGGTATCAGGGGAGGCACGAACTGCTGGTGGAGCTTCCCTATCACATGGCAGTGGATCATGATGCCCGGTCGATGACTGGAGGATATCTCCTGGGAAGCTGGAAATTTACCGGGCTTGACCGGTTTGCGCCCTATGTCTTCGCCGGCGGGGGGATTCTCTTCGTGGACACGGGATTGCCCACCATGGGGACAAAACTTGATTATTCCTACCAGGGGGGGACCGGCCTGCAATTCTTCATCCGCCCCGACACGGCCCTGATGGCCGAATACCGCTATCATCACATCTCCAACGCCGGCACGGCAACGCCTAACGAGCCTCTCAATTCAAGCAAGTTCCTGATCGGGGTTTCGTTCTTCAGATAGCTGTTGCGTTATTACTCGTTCATGAATATAGTTTTACCTTATACTCGGCAACATACTCCAAATGTGTGGGGGTCAACATGAACGGAATTCTCAAGGCAGCACTGTTGGTTGGCTTGGCAATCTTCGTATTCGGCTGTTCATCAAGTCACTATGTCGTGCAGACCAGGGAGGGGACACGACACATCGTGCCGGAAAAACCTGTCTACAACGAAAAGACCTCAACCTATGAATTCAGCGATGCCAAGGGACAAAACTGGATTCTCAACAGGGAAGAGGTACAAAGCATGGTGCGCCTTGACCAAGGGGAGCTCCCCGAAGCAACCGTTGCTCCCGTTGCAACCAAGGCAACCGGTCCACAAAACAAGAAGAAAACCGTGAAGCTGACCAACCGCAAGGATTCTCCCGTCATCGCCTACATCAACTTTGGTGCGGATTCGCAAATCCAGGCAAACGACCTCGGTGGTTTCTGCACCGCCACCGGGAAGCTCAATTGCAACCTCACACTCCAGGCTAACACAAGCGTCCTGCTGCCCAACAGCAGCTACAAATACCTCAATATGGCGCTCGCGTTCAACAAACCCGTCACATGCGGCTCCACAAAGGCTGAGGTCATTGCCAACAACCCCAACTGGTTCGACATACTCGATGTCAGTGTGGTAGACGGCTTCAATGAAAAGATACAGATGAACGTTACCAGCGGCGGCAGAACCGTTCAACTCGGCCCTCCCGTCGGCAAGACAGGGAACAGGAACGTCTTTGGGGTGTTTCCCTATGGGTGCACCATCTGCGCCGGGATCAAGGACGCCCCCTGCGGCGATGCCGGTACGGGCGAGTGCAAGGGCGGCACTGAAAGCAAGCCGGACTCGCTCTGCCAGTATCAGATGAACGAAACAGAAGGTGAAATTGATGTGATCCTGCTGCCATAGAGACATTTCAACGTTCTTCGCATCAATATACACGTGGAGGAGCGGCACCACATGCCTGCTTCAAAACCATGGAACCACCCACAAGAAAGCCGCCCGATCGGGCGGCTTTCTTGTTCCAAGGTCTTACGAGCAGTACCTGTCCACGAATATTTTTAGAATGTTTGTATGCCTGTTTCGAGCCATCGGTTGTAGGCATCCGTTACCGTAATCCAGATTGCGGCTCCTGTTGGAGAAAAACCGCTTTGTGCCGTAACGGTGCCCACCACGCTGGTTTGGTTTGCCATGGGTGAATAATCATAGCTGACTGTTGTACTTTGACTATTAAGGGTACCGGTGACCCGGATCTGAAACCAATCCGCCGATGTTCCTGCCGCCAATGTCCATTGAATCGTATTGGCTACATTAACCTGAAGGGCTGCAAGTTCCGCCATGGATGCAGGTTTTGCAAAGACAGCAAACGGGGCCGTTGCCAACTCGCTCAACTTGTAGGGCCGCTTGCCGAGATACTCGGTGTACTGGGCGACCTGAACATTACTGCTGTCGTACAGGGTGATGGTATAGGCAACGTTTGAGTCCTGCCCTGCGGGAAATGCACTGTCTATAGCCGCATCGGCGGCTGTTTGCTGTGACGCGCTGTATGTATCCTGATTCAGCCAATAAACATTGTTTATGTCATGGCCGGTCGAATCGAGAGTGAACTGGCCATGGGAGATACTCTCCGTATTGGCGATCTGGCTATAGAGCGTCACGCCCGCCGTGGGGAGCGCGGGCCCGGTTACAACGGCATGATGGACACCACTGGAATTGTACCGGTCCTCGATATCAAGAGATATACCGGTCAGGTAACGCGAGGGACTCTGGGCGGAAGTCAACTGCATATGGTTTGCAGAGGCCACGACATTGACTTTGACCTTGCGCTGGTTCCCCAAGGCTGTCCAAACACCGTTGGCTTTCCGGAAATTCCAGGTAACGATTTGTTGCTGGTTGTTGTTATGCGGCATGGTTGCAGTAAAGGTTACCAGGGCCTTGCCGGCGGCAAGATCGGTGTCGGCACCCGGGACAAAGGAAATGCCTGTCAGCGTCATACCGAGTACAGTGCTGTCGCTGGTCATTTCGGTGAGCATTGTTGTCCGGTTGCGGCCATCATCCAGGAACGAGGTGTCAAGGAGGGCCAAAAGGGCCGTATCCGTAGGCGAAGGAAGGCTGCTGGCGAATTTGGCGACAAAGGCGCTGCACCCCTGGCGAATCTGGTCTATATCGGCCAGATTGGTGACTGTCGGTGTGGTAAGTGTCCCGCTCATGGTTCCACCGGCAGTACCGGTTATCTTGGAATTGTCGATGATGTTGGTTATCTGTACCGCCGCTGTTTGCGGATCGACATCAATCTTGACGATGTCGAGCACTTTGTCGAGTGCATCGGTGCCGGGGGTGAACGACTGGCGCAGCAGGTCCACAGACCCACTGATACCAAGTGAGTTGAGCACGGGAACTAGGTTGGTTGCCAAATCCTGCACCTGGGTCTGAATTGCCGTGGTGGTGATCTTGCTGGGATCACCATTGGTGTAAAAATTGGATGCCATCTGGCTGGCAATGTTGGCCACAATCAGATCGGTGAACGGGGTAATATTGATGGTTTTACCCTCGTCGGCGGAGGTTGCCACCGAGCAGTACGTGACAATGGTATTGCCGACACTGCCCACCACTTTCAACTTATAGGGCGCGACCAGACCTGTCACGTCGATTGAATACGCGCCGTTTGCCGCCGCATCAACGGTGACGCTCTTTTCGGTCCCGGCGCTGTCCTTGATATACACAGTTCCAATGATAGGCGCCCCGGCTGCTGCGACACCACTAATGGTCTTTGCAACAGGTTGTGTTGCGCTCCCACCGCCACCTCCACTGCATCCCGCCGATACTAAAAACACACACGCCATTGCAATGCTACACAGGACTTTCATGGTGTTTCTCCTTTCTTGGATAGTAGTCTGGTTCACGGAGTGAACCAGCGGAACAGGAAGTATTGCTTGGCAATATTCAATTAATCATCACTAAGTATACCGGGGGGCGGACTGATTGCAAGGAAGGGATGTTGTTTCTCTGCGGAGTAAGCAAATTACTCTGGACCCGCAAGACGCTATTTCTTACCAGAACGTATCCAAACAGAGCAGAATCTGGTAAAAATATCCGATATGTTCTACATTGATCTTTGAGGTCTCACTGTTTCAACACGGACAAAGAACAGCCAAGGACACGTATCAACCATGGGAAAAAGAACACGAACTGCAGGCTGGACAGCGGCACTTATCTTGGCGGCATCATGCGCTTATGCAAAACCACCGGAAGCGGATTACGACAAGCCGCCCCAGGTAAAGGCCCACGAAGCGCCTCATGCAACGGCCCACACAAAGGAGAGGCGCCAAGCCGACCCGAAGCGCCACAAGATACGGCGACTGGCACGAGTCGGATTTTCGGTACAATCCGGTGAATTTGCGGATCTCTCCACGGTTAAGAAGATTATTGCCGCGCTAAAACAGGATGGGCGGGAAGATGCCTTTTACTATCGCGGCAAAGGCGGCGGCTATGTTGTCCATATTGGCGACTTTACCACAAGGAGAGCGGCGACTGTTGCCGGCAACAAGCTGAAATCGAGCAAGGTTATTGCCGGCTACGCCATTGTCAGACCGAGCGCATTAGAGATCGCACCCGTTGTCCAGCACGGCAGGCATCCGGCGCGAACTGCCGAGGCAATCAGTAGAAACAACACCTACATAGAGCGTCCGACCGGAAAAGCGGCTCCCAAACCCACGAAGCATTGGTGGGAGGCGAAAACGGCAACTGATGCCTCCATCCTGGCTGGTAATCATAAAGCAGGGGGTGGAGGAACACCGGTTTTCAACAATCATTCCGGAGGGGCGGACGTACAAAGAGATCCGGGCGGTTCCGAAATGGGTGTGATAGCCGCGAGAACCGCAGAACGCTTCGTCGGCATTCCGTACCTTTGGGGTGGAAACACGGTCGTTGACGGGTTGGATTGCAGCGGCTTCGTTCGCGCGGTCTATAACCTGTGCGGTTACTCCTTGCCACGGGTCGCGCGCGATCAATACCAGGCCGGTGAAGTCGTATCACCGGACCACATACGGGAAGGCGACCTGATCTTTTTCGGGCCTTCACCCGCAAAGATCAAGCATGTCGGGATGTATGTGGGAGGCGGTCAATTCGTGCATGCCCCAAAACGCGGGGACGTAATCAAGATCACACCGATTACGGATGAGAACTACGCGCCGAGAATGATGGGAATCAGAAGGTTTTTTTGACGCCCGAGAGCAGTAAAGGGGTATAATCAACCTATAAAGAAGCCAGACACTTATAAGGGGGGTAAAGGCCATGATTACCGTGATGGTACTGTTTGTCATCGCAGGATCGACCTTACTCTTCATCCCTGTATTGCTCGGATACAAGAAACATGTGGAGACACATCATATAGACGTGATGGCAGGGGATGAAGGGGAAGATTAGCTGAATCCGGGAAAACAACCGGGTTGAGAATTACAAAGGGGGCAGGCTGCGTATCCCGATAACGTAGCCTGCCCTTCGTTCAAGCTGGATTTTCATTTCACAAAATCATTCCCGACAGGTAAATCCAGATTACTCGCCGCCTTTGCCGCCGTCCTTATCGCCACCCTTGCCGCCATCCTTGCCGCCATCCTTGGCGCCACCCTTGACGGTCTGACCGATCTCCTTGCCCATCTTCTTCATGGCGCTGCCGGTCTCCTTGCCCGCCTTTTTGAAGCCTTCCTTTATCTCCCGGCCAACCTCCTTGGAGGTATCCTTGATTTCCCGGCCGGCCTTTTTAAAGGCCTGGCCGGTTTCGTGGGCAGCATCCTTGACATCTTCCTTGAAGCCGTTTTCTGAGGCATGGACGGCCGGTGCCATGAACAGCGAGAGCAGCGCCACGATGATCGATCTCTTGAGAAACATACGTTTGTCCCCTTTCATCAAAAAAATCTTGAGTCCGCGAAAAGCACGAAACGGAACCATTTCAGAGAACCGCACCAACAAGGTTTCACCATGATCCACGCTTGCTGAGCGCCTTGTTCATGTTGTTCGTGCACTTCGTGAACAACTGGCTTTCTGTCTCTGTATATACATCAGTGTAGAGCAATACCGGGAAAGGAGCAAAGATTGATTCGGCTCACGCCCTTTTATCCCGGCGGACGCCACCAAACAGGGCAACCACTGCCGGCAGCGTCACCAGCGCGAACAGGGTCGTGAAACCGACCCCAAGGTTGGTGGCCCACCCAATGGACGACATGGCGCCGTAATCGGTAAAGGCCAGGGAGCCGAAACCGACAATGGTGGTCATGGCGGACAGGAGGACCGACCTGCCAATCTGCACGAACTGCCGCTCCCTCACGGCCGGGTCGGTATCGCAGACGCGAAAGCGAATGTACAGGCCGAAATCGCTTCCCATGCCCAGGATGGTAACCAGGACCATGGCGTTCATGAAATTGAGCCGCATGCCGGTCAGGGCCATGACCCCAAGCATACAGACCGATCCGGCCAACACCGGAAACATGGAATAGAAGACGCCGGTGGGCGTCTCCATAAAGTGAACCAGAAGCAGGAACAGCACGATGGTCCCACCGATCAGGAATGCCTGGATAAAGCTCTTTTTCACGGAATCCGTCAATTGCCCGCTGACCAGGTCCACGCTGGTGGCACGGGCAGCCGGGTCTATCGCGGCCAGCTCGGCCAGGAACACGGACGAGTTGAACTCGGGACCGCGATAGTGAAGGTAGAGCAGGGAGTGATACCCCTTGGCATCCTTTACCAGGTGATGGTCGGCGATCCCGCGCAACGGCGAGGCGGCCAGCCGGGCAATGGCCTCTTCCGGGCGTACCGGCCCGGCCTGTCCCAGGCGCCCCACGGCATCAAGGAACGGCCGGAAGGCATCAGTGCTGAAGCCGTGGCGTTCCAGCGCCGAGCGGACTGCATCTTCCGGGCGCGCGCCGCCAAATTCGGCCCTCAGCAGGCGTGCCATCCCGGCTTGATCAGAGGGACTGTTGATGATCCGCCCCAGAGACGACCAGGCCGTGATCCGGCCGTCTGCCTGCAACCGGGCCGCCAGGGCTTCCACGCGACCGGCCCGAGCCAGCACGGAGGCAAGATCGTTCCCCTCCACGGCCACCAGCATCTGCTTGGGCGCAAGGCTCAGGTGTTGTTCGATCCGTTCCTGGGCCAGGAACGCCTCGGAATGCCGGGGTTGCAGATTCTTCAGTTCGCCGTCGAAGCCTACATGGAATGCAGCCCAGCAAAGACCGGCCGTCAGAAGCACCGTAAAAACGGTGATCACTCCGGGCCAACGCCCGGCCAGACGCCACACACCCCTCAGCCCGAGGCTTGGGATGGGGCGGTAGGTAACGGGGTAGCGCCGTTCCATGAATATGAGCAGCGGCGGCAGGAAGAACAGGGAGGCATACAGGGAGAAGATCACCCCCAGCCCCACCAGCAGGCCAAGCTCGGACAGGGCGCGCACGTCGGACACGCAGAGCGCCAGAAACGGCAGGGCCGTGGTAACGGCAGCGGTGAACACCCCGTGGCCGGTATTGAGCAGCGCCAGGCGCAACGCCTCTTCCGTCCCCTTTCCCACGGCCCGTTCCGAATGGAATCGGTCATACAGATGGATCGAATAGTCCGTACCGATACCGGTAATCAGCGCCGTAAAGGCAAAGGAGATGATATGGATGGATCGGATGAACAGACCGGCAAAACCCAGGGCCAGCACCACGCCGCACACCAGGATGACCGGGATCAGCAGCGTGGGCAGGATACGGCGGTATGCGGCATAAAAGATTCCCAGCACCACCACCAGGGACGAGACAATACTGATCAGCACGTTTGACTTCATGGCCTGCTCGTCCAGGACAGCGCTGATATGGGCGCCGGTGCAGGAGATGGCGACAGTGGCCCCGCGACGCGCCTCGTTGATTGCCAGTACCAGTTTGCGGGCAAACACCATGTCCTGCACCGGCCGCACCGGCTCGGCGATCATGATCATCAGCCGGCCGTCGCGGGAGACGAAATAGGGAGATGCAGGGTCCAGGTCGAGGGCCTGGCTGCCGGCCTTCAAGCGCGGCAGGATCAGGTCGCGCAAAAAGAGCGGGTCTGCCGTGGCCAGTCCGGTCATGGCGCCGCCAAACTGGCCGGCAAGGTCGGACTGGAGCCGCAGCAGCGATTCGTCCATGGCAGCAGACCCAAAGCGCTGAATATACCGCCCCAGGTCCGTTGGTGCGACAAACACCTGGGGATGGGCCACGGCATAGGCTATCAAGCTGGTGAACGCCCCAGCCTGGCTCTCGTCGAAGACCTGCCAGGTGATGCGCTTGAAGGCAGGCTGGCCGTCTACCCTGGCCTGGTGCAGGCGCTCCGCGAACCGGGCCGCCTCGGTGGGCAGGGCCTGTTTGTCACCCTCCAGGAGAAAATAGGCCTCTCCGGCACTACCGGACCATTCCAGCGAGTCCAGGAGCAGTCTCAATGCCGGCTGATGAGTGGGAAAGAGGCGAAAGATATCGGTGTCGAAGTGGATAGTGGCGATGGACACACCCGAAAGGGCAAGGGCGAGGAGAAAGACGCACAAAACCTGACGCGGGCGGGTAGTGGTCAGGCGATAGATCCAGGACAGATGCCGTTGGGTAAGCGTATTGCCATAGGAGGTGACCCGGTAAACCAGGCGTCCGAACATCCGTTACATCCCCTGGATGGCGGACAAAGGGAGCACGGTCAGGCCGGCCAGCCTCGGCAGCAGTGCGGCATCGTCCAGGGGGGTATTGATCTCCGGCTCACTCAGGACAAGGCGGATCTGGTCGTTGCGGGCATTGCGCATGTCGATCACGGATGCCAGCGGGATACCGTTCAGCACGGTGTAGCCCGAATAATAGACCTGGTCGCCGTTGGCCGCGACCTTTGCGGTCACCAGGCCGTTTTCAAAGGTTACCTTTTCCATCTCCCCCTGTTTGCCCCTGCGCTCCACGGTGCCGTTCCGAACGCCGCTGCCCGGAGGATCCACATCCATCACCCAGCGCATCATGCTCCATCCCTGCAAGCCGCCCTTGACGGGCAGTTCGGAGATCGGCCCGCTATAGGCGGTGGAACTGGAGGGGTACACCAGCGTGATCAGGTCCCCCACGGCAAACGCCTCCAGCATGGTCGTACCGAACGGCGACAGGATCACCAGGTGCAGTTGGTCCGGACGACGGTACACCAGGAAGCCGTTCCCGCTCATGCCATGGTCGGAGGTCAGGACCGACACGGACACCGCCGCAGAAAGTGTATCCGCCACCGCACCCGCTTTGTAGTCAATGCCGGGCCGCGGCAGGGTGACGCAGGCGGACAGCAGCAGAAGGGGCGCGAGGTGAATAAAAGATCTGATAAAGGCAATCATGGGTGCGTTCCTGATACTGCCGGATTTTGAAAACCAAATAAAAGCTGTTACCGCAGAGTACGCTGAGTACGCAAAGGAAAAACAAAGAACTCGTGAAAACAACCAGTCATCTATTGACGTAAGAGATTATTGTGCAACCAAGCTGTTATATTTGGTTTCCTCTGCGTCCCCTGCGTCCTCTGCGGTGAAACGCCGGAAATGCTATTCCAGCCGGAAATCCTTATCACCCAGCCCCACGTTGCGCTTCACCTTTCTGAAGGTCATGGTGGCCTTGTCGCCGTTTCGCTCGTTGATGACCAGCCGCCTGATGGTGCCGTCCCCCTGGAACGTTATCGTCAACTCCCTGACCTGTCCCGTACCCTTTGGGGCGATGGTAAGGGTATACACGCCCGCCGTGAGGTCGGCCTGCATGGCAACCCCATCCGGCAACGAGGTCACCGGACCAGCCAGCTTGGCAAACCAGCGCTTCAGCCCCTGATCCGGCGGAAGCACGATCCGGTTGGGCTCCCCTCCCTTGCCCGTGGCCTGTTCCATGACGCTGTCCCGCAGCAGCATGCGACTGGCAAAGGGTGGATTGATCTCCATGAAAAACAGGTCCGGCTTTTTGAAACGGACCGTACCGGTCATGACCATGGTGCGTTTCATCAGCGAAAGACGCTTTTCCTGGGAGATCTCGGCGGTGAAATCGTTGATGCCGGCAAACCCCTTGCGCAACGCCTCCAATCCTTCCAAGGGCGGCACGGGGCGGGCATGGCATACCGTTGCCGAAAGAAGCATGGCGAACAAGGATAGAATAATAACGTTATTGAGCAGTCCAGATCTTCCACCAGATACATACCTACCGTCGGAAAGAAACTCCTCCCCCCAGCGGGGGGAGGCAGGGAGGGGGGATTTGGTCGAGCAACCACTTCCCCCTCCCTGCCCCTCCCCCGCTGGGGGAGGGAACCTGTTTGAGATGTGTAATGAAAGATTCAAACTCATCAGTTTAAAGTATCTCCCCATGATCCCCCTCACAACCTGCCTACCCCGAGGGTGAGCCGTGTCGTCAACAGGCGTTCGCCCGCCCGTGCCACATCCCCCTCCACCATGAAGAGGCGGCCAAAGGCCTTGACGACCCTGGCCGAGATGGTGAGGACGTCGCCGGGACCGGGCGCGCCGAAGAATTCCGCCTGGTCGATGGAGGCGAGAAAGCCCCCCTCCCCCTCCTCCTTGATGGTGAGGATGCCCGCCAGTTGGGCAACGCACTCCACCAGCATCACCTGAGGAAACCCGTGATCGGCGGAGACCATGGTGCGGGCGACGGCATGGACGCCCGCTTCCAGTTCAGCGACACGGTCAAGCGCCAGAAAGGGGTAACGGTGGGGAAGGTATTTGCCGGGATCAGGGTTGAACAGGGGAGCCTCCGTTCAAGCGAATCGCATACCAGGGCCCTTCGGGAGATGCCGCCAGGTGAAGGCCTTCCCGACCGGCACCGAGGGAGGCCAGCAGCACGGCCATGGCAGTCCCCCCCATGGCCATGGAACGGCCTACAACGGAGTCGATGGCAATGGTCTCACGACCGGCAAAACGTTCGCCAAGCTGCGAAACCTCCTGGGCCGTGCCGGAAAGAGACACCATGGCGGCATTATCTGCTGGCGGGATAAGGAGGTCCAGTCCCTCCCGTTCATGGCCCGGGATAAGCAGGCCAATGGTGGCGACCGAGACAACGAAGCCCTTGGCCGCGGCCCCACGCCGAGATGCGTGCTCGGCGCTTTCAAGCACCAATATGCCGCTCCCTTCCCCGAAACAGGAGGCGTAACGCCGCAGTTGCCCTGTGGCCCTGAAGCCCTGGATCATCAGCGGCATCAGGTCGTCGGCACCGCCGGCCAGCATGACATCGGCCCTCCCCTCGGCAATGAAACGGCAGGCCATCAAAAAGGCCGACTCGGCCGAGCAGAAGCGCTGCACCAGGGTGACGTTCGGCCCTTTCAGGCCATGTTCGATGGAGGCGTTGCTGGCGGACGCATTGGAGACCGTGTTGGGAAAGAGCATCGGCTCCAGCCCCTCCACCCCGCTCCGGAAATAGCCGGCCAGGAATTCCGCCGAATTGGCCACACCGCCGAATCCGCACCCCAGGGCGATACCGATCCGCTCGGGGTTCATTCCCCTGGGGTCGATGCCGGCGTCTTTCAGGGCCAGACCGGCTGCAGCCACGGCAAACTGGCTGCAACGATCCATCTTGCGGGCCTTGAGCGGCGGTATGAAATCGGTCGCCTTGAAACCGGTCGCCTTGCCCCAGCGATACCGGTCACTGCCGGCCAGATCAACGGGAACGGGCGTCAGCGCGTTTCCGCTGGACCGGACAAGCTCCAGCAGCGGCCCCATGCCGTTTCCCGCAGCGGTAACGGCCGACCAGCCGGTAATCACGATGTCGTTGAATGACTGGTTCATAGGCTCAGCACCAGGGAGGTAATGTTGCCGCCAAAGGCAAAGGAATTGGACATGGCCACGGTCCGGTCACAGGGGCGTGAACCAGCGTGACAGTATTCCAGATCGCACTCGGGGTCATGGCCGCGAAAGTTGAGGGTTTGTGGGATGGTCCGGTGGTTGAGTGCCAGGACCGTTGCCACGGCCTCGATGGCGCCGGCAGCCCCAAGGCAGTGTCCGGTCATGGCCTTGGTGGAGATCAACGGCACCTGGGAGGCTTGTTCGCCGAAGACCAGTTTGACGGCGTTGGATTCCACCACGTCGTTGAGCGGTGTGCCGGTGCCGTGGGCATTGACCCAGCCGACCGCATCGGGAGTGATACCGGCAACGGTCAACGCCTCGCCCATGACGCGCGCCGCGGTTGAACCGGTCGGATCGGGAGCGGTCATGTGAAAGGCCTCGCCGGCCAGGGCATACCCCAGGACAGAGCCGTAGATGTGTGCGCCCCGTTGACGGGCATCTTCCTCGCTCTCCATCACCATAAAGGCCGCCCCCTCTCCCAGGGAGATCCCCTGACGGCCGAGGCTGAACGGGGAACAGGGTTCGGGATCGACCACCTTGAGCGAGTTGAAACCGGCAAAGGTAAGCAGGGAAAGGGTATCGCTGCCGCCGGCCAGAACCGCCTTTTGCTGGCCCGAGGCAACCAGTTCCGCGCCCCAGCCAATGGCGGTTGCCGATGAGGAACAGGCCGTGGTAACGGTCCCCTGGTAACCTGCCAGGTTGAAGGCCTTGGCGATCTCCGTGGCGGTCTTATCCGGCAACACACCGCGCAAGAGCAGCGGTGAGGCTGTTTCCCCGGCGAGTTGTGCCTTCAGCCACTGTTCCGACTGGAACATGCCGGCAGCGCCCGCGCCCATGGATATTCCCAGGTCATAAGGGGAATAGTGGCTCAGCACGCCGCTGTCGGCCAGCGCCTCCCCTGCGGCGATGTAACCAAACTGGTCGGCCCTGGACAATTTTTGCGCCATGCGGCGGTCAAAGCGGTCCAGCGGGTTGTACCCCTTTACCTGGCAGCCGATCCGGGAAGGAAAGGCCGAGACATCGAACAGGTCCAACTCGGCAATGCCGCTTCTGCCACAGAGCAGCGCGTCGCTGAATTCGGCCACATTGTTGCCTGCGCCGCAGAAAACGCCCAACCCGGTTATGACGACACGTTTTTTTGACATAGTATCCTGTAAAAGCATTCACCGCAGAGGACGCAGAGGACGGGGAGGAATGTCACACCGACCCCCGGTAATCAGGGTTAAAATCAAAAATTTGTTTGCCTTTCCTTCGTGGTTCCAGCTTTTGTTGTTCTCTGCGTTCCTCCGCGTCCTCTGCGGTGCAACGTTGTGTCTGGATTTATACTATCCCGCCATCCACCACCAGCGACTGGCCGGTGATGTAGGAAGCGCGGTCCGAAGCCAGGAAGGCGACCGCCTCGGCCACCTCTTCCGGCCGGCCGGCGCGTCCCAGGGAGGAACCCTTGACGATGCGGTCCACGACATCCTGCTTCAGGCCCGCGGTCATATCGGTGGCGATCAGTCCAGCCACGACGGCATTGACGCGGATGCCCATCGGACCGACCTCGCGGGCAAGGGATTTGGTGAAGCTGATGGCCGCCCCCTTGGTAGCGGCATAGTTGGTCTGCCCGACCGCACCGGTGATGGCGGAAATGGAAGAGATGGTGATAATACTGCCGCTGCGCCGTCCCATCATCCTGCGCACACCCCATTTGCAGCAGTGGAACAGGGGCTGGAGGTTGGTGCGCATAACCGCGTCCCAATCGTCGTCGGACATCATGGCCAGAAAACCGTCGCGAATGATCCCGGCGTTGTTCACCAGCACGTCGATATGGCCGGCATCCTGTGAAGCGGCGTTGATCAGGGCCTGGGCGCCGTCGCTCGTGGCCACGTCGGCCTTGAGCACGCTGATCGTCCCGGCCAGCCCGTGCGCTTCCTCGATCAGAGTCTGGGCCGCCTGGTCGTTGTTCAGGTAGGCGGCAAAGACATGGGCGCCTTTGCTTGCGAACAGCAGGGAAACAGCCCGACCGATGCCGCGTGTGCCACCTGTTACCGCCACGATTTTATCTTTGAATTCCATCGAAACTCCGGAGAGGGTCTGAATGTGAGGTTCTAATTCTAACGTTTTCGGCGGGGTATGTCCAGACATGTCATCACGTTCCCGGTCCGGAAAGGGGTTCAGGCGGGAGAAAATCAACGGGGGCGGTCCTTGAAGCCTTGACCGTACATCCTCAAATCTTCAGGACCTGCCCCAATAATGGTCCAACCATCATTTTTCCTGATTCGTTCTATTCTTCCGCCTGTAAATATTGCCAGTCGAAAAAACAACTCCTCCCCCCAGCGGGGGGAGGTGGGGAGGGGGGCAGAGAACCTGGCCGACATTTTCCCCCTCCCTAACCCTCCCCCGCTGGGGGAGGGAACCTGTTTTTAGATATTTGCCGCAGATTAGAACTACTCAGGTCATTTTTTCATGGAAACCCTCCCGTATTCCTCGCCCATCAACAGGTGATTATACGAACCGTCCTTATGCTGTGCGACCGTGAGCTTGAACTTCACCTTGTCCTGGAACAGGATCACGTAATCCGAACCGCCGAACAGGAAGTAACCGAGCATATCCCCCTTCTTGAACGCAGCCCCCGGCTTGACCCCCTGCTCAAAATTGACCGAGGAGACCTGCGACATCCCGATGGGCAACAGGGCCACCAGGCCATACCCTTTCGTCTCGATGATCACGCAGCCGCGCGTCTCGATATTTTGCCAGCCGGGCGTCGCGGAATCCAGGACATATCTCTTGGCCTTGGCATCCCACGTCGTGATCCCGCCGGCCGCGTCGTCGGCCGGGATGATCCGCACCTCTTTTACCGTGCCGGAGATGGGGAAATGATAGCGATGGTAATCGTTTACGTCGAGGAAGGTATGGGTCAGGGTGCCGTTGGCAAAGGCGTTCTTGTAGGCGCTGTCTGCACCAATGAGCGCTACGACCGATTTGAACAGGGTGGATTTGATCCTGACCCCCTTCTTGTCCACGATGTTGGAGTGCTTGTCTATCTTCCATACGCCCTGGGGCTTTGAATCGGCCGGGGACGCGATGATTGACGGATCATCCGGTGAGGCGATGGGGCGCTGATCCGGTGATTTCAGGTAGCGTGCGAAGAACTGGTTGAATGTCTTCCAGTTCGATGGGTCTTCGTACCACCCCTTTTGCAGGCCGAATCCCGGATCGGCCAGTGCCATCCGGTAATACTGATCGTTCCAGGACGCCTCGGTGCTCAGGTACAGCCCCCATTCCCTGGTGAAATTGATCATCCAGGTGCGGTAGGGTTCGTGGTATTGCAGGGAATTGTTGTAGTATCCCTTGTTTTTCAGGGCGCCAAGGGGCTGGTCGTTGATGTAGTAGAAGTAATCCAGGCTTTGGTCGATCTGATCGTACAGGGACGAATAGGGGATGTTCCGCAGGATCGTCCAGGGCATGGCCTTTGTCGCCCAGTCTATGAACGTGTAATACTCCTCCAGTGTCTGGGCGGGATTCATCACCCGGTCGGGATTGAGTTTCCTGGCCGATTGGATGGAATCGACCAGCATCTTCTTCAACGGCGCGTTGTGATCCATCATGGTGATCAACTGCTGGGTGATCTGCTCGTGCTTCATCAGGGCCGCATTGTCGGCCTGTCCGAACGCGTTGAGGCACAAACAGGCGCACAAGGTGACAATCGACAGGAAGCCGGTCAGAAACTTTCCAGTTTTCATACGTCTCTCCTTTGCATGGGTGAATGTCTCCGGTCGTTGATGACATACTTCAGCAGCGCAAAGCATCTGGAAACGCCGTTAAGCAATAAAAAAGGGAATGAAAATAGTTACTTCATTCCCCGTGTTCGTTGATTATTTCAAATCGTTCAAGCAGTGCTTGTGTTTCTCAACTCATTCAACAGATCCGGGTGATGATCAAGCAGTCTGAATAAATTGAGTACAGCCTGGATAGGTTTTGCCTCTCCCCGCTCATACCGTGAGAAAGCATTATGGCCTCCGCCAGTAATAAGCGCTGCCTCTTTTTGGGTAAGTTTCAGCTTTTTCCTGATTCTGGCGAGTTCGGCAACGTCTTCCGCGTCTACCTTATCGCGAAATGTTTGCCACTCTATCTCTTCGCGTTCATCATAATTGGGAAAACCGTCATGACAATGATCACAGAAAGCTCCCTGTATTGTGGACTCATATTTACGGCCTCTATATTCCAGGACTTTTGTCTGGCTTCCATCATGCAATGTGCCCTCCAAGCAGAGCGGGCATTGTTTATTATTCCATTTCGATTTCATGGTTACAACTCCTTGAAAGATACAACAAAATACTCGCCCGCCTGTTGAAACTTCACATAGAACAATTTTTCCCGCCATTTTGCATGATAAACATCCTGCCAAACTCGATGACTCTGGTGTGTTGTCATGCTCTTGTAAAAATTGGCGGCAGAGAGCTGGGTTATCACCGCAAGCGCTTCATTCCGCGTCATTCCTGCCACTCTGATTCCCTGTTGAGCAGACATGGTCAGATTCATGTTCTCAACACATGTCATCTGTGCAAGGATTGCTTTGAGGTCGTAGTGCGGTCGCCGTTTTTCCATATTCAAAATAACCCTTTCAGGGTATTTGGTCAATCGGATTTTTTGCTTACGTACCCGATCCTTGGCTTGGCCCAACAATAGTGAGGCGTGGCGGCGACCCCTTCTCCCTGAGGGAGAAGGTGGCCGAAGGCCGGATGAGGGGGCAGAAGTGCCATTGTATCCGCCAGTTTCCCCTCACCCAGTTCTTCGAGGGGACGTTGTTGATTAGTCAACTACGTGTCGAGTTGATCAACTAATCAACAACGTCCCCTATGCCACTCCCGAATATCCCCATGATGCCGGCAATGGCGCCGGAAGCGCCCAGCGCATGCCCGGCCTCGCCCGTGGCGATAAAGGCGGCCAGCACAAAGGCCACGCCGCCGAACAGCCCGGTGATCAGGTAAAGCAGGGCAAAGCGGCTATGCCCGATGCGCCGCTCCACCGTTGTGCCCAGCATCCAGAGAAAAGTCATGTTGCCCCAGAGATGACCGCCGCCGGCATGCAGGAACATGGCAGTAAAGGGGCTGACCACGCAGTTCCAGGCGTTCGGTTCGCGGGGGAGAAAGATCAGGTTGTTGGCGATGAACTTGAGATCGCCCCAGGGGGCGTCCTCGTACAGGTAGAAGATCAGGACATTGGCCAGAATAATGCCGTAGGTAACCCAGGGGATGACCTCTTTCTTTCGGTCCCCTTCGGCATGCATGATCGGGATGAAGGTGATGTGCTCCTTGAGCAGGTCGTAGGGGCTGACCCCCTCGGAGACGGCCTGGAGGCGGATGTAGATCAGGAACACGACCGGAAAGAGGATGAAGAGCAGGAACAACAGGCCGCTCAGGTATTCGCGGACCAGGATAATGACCAGGATCATGAGGAATGCCTTGGCGATGAAGGCCTGTTCCTCGTGACGCTCGAAGTAGTCGCTCAATGACTGCGTCATGCCGGTTGTCCTCCCTTGAGTGCGCTATCCCTCAAAACGGTGGAATTGGATATTGGATATTTGAGACAGGCGACGTAACTATCGACCCCATTCAAGGGCGAACTGTCAGGTAATTACTCTCTGTACATACAGGCTACCTAAGTCCATTACATGCAGCTTCACGTTCCGCTTGGTGCTCCTCATAACACTTTATATTTGCAACACAAATACTTGCAATTTTTTGCGATATTTCAGCACAGGCAGCCATCTTTTTTTGATAACGCTCCATTTGCTCTCTACAATTTGAGCTAATAGAAGAGTTAATTCGATCTTCCATATGAGTACATTGTCGAAGTTCTGTAATCATTGCTTGTCCAATTATTTGCATCTCTTGTTGACAAGCAGCGGATAAATTGAATTTTTTCGATTCAAGCTGTTTTAAACATTCGGATGAATATTTTTGTTTTGATTTAATTGTGACTGAATCAGTACATCTTTTAATACTTTCATCATTTGTTAAACTTTTATCAAATGTTCTCATTTCTTGTAAGCAATCCGCATCTGGCTCCAGTAATTGCTGTTTAGATGGTTGTCTTTTTCCGGCTGAAGTAGTTATTGATGCGTTTTGCAAAGACTTAGACACATTAAAACTTGCATCATCTCGATGCGAAATTGGGGGCTTTCCACTTTGGTCCTTTGTAGGTGGAGTATTACCGCACAGTGGTCCCTGGCAATTGAGTGTATTGAAGTCATAAACTGCCGAGTGACCGGGATTGCCGCTTGGTCGCGGTATGCCCTTTGGGATGATGAAGGTTGCCGAGTTGCCACCGTATAGTCCAGCGGGATATGTGAACGATTTCAAGACAACGTATGCGTTATAAATGGATGGCTTTGGCGGCTTTGGAATACCCTTACCTGCCACAGGTGGTATATCTCGTTGAGGCGAATTTTGAATAATTGCATCTGCCCAAGCATCAGCGTCTGCTACTGTGGCCTTTCTCAGTATTCCTTTTCGAACCGCATCTTCCAGCCCCGCAGGACCAGCAATAGGCGCGTTTTTGTCATAAAACGATGTCGGAATTGTCTCAGTGGAAGTGACCAGCTTGGTTCCCATTTGCAATGGCTCCCCGATAACTACTTGGCCTTTTTTTGCGAGGAAAACCATTTCTACAGGCCGGCCGAAAACGCGCCTTGCCATAGGGTTTAATGAGGTAAGATTTTCGTTGGATATGTAGAAATACCCACATGGACCACGATTATCGTGAGAGCTAATTAGCTGCGGGATATTCTTCTCTAAACCGGCAACAACTTGTCGATGGTATCCGCTGACAAGAACCGCCAGAATTTTTGTCCCCGGTGACCATCCAATATTCCAAATGGTTGGTTCGTACGCACCCAGCATCAGCACTACAGGCTTATCAGGACTATTCACCGCGACATCTATCTGAGTGCCTTCATGACCGCTCTGGTCAATTTGGAAGGGTATTTTTCGTCCCGAATATGCGCCTGCGGCAAAGACTGCGAAATCAGACGGTAGCTTCAATTCAGAAAAAATACACGTTGGCTTTTGTGTGATACTGCTTTGCTGTGTCACTTCTGTTTTGAACTCAAAAGGTTTCAGTTCAGCAGTAGCATTACATGCACCGGTAAAAATAATTAGCACAGTAAGCAGGGAAAGTTGTATTCGCATGAGTAGCCTCCTAATTGCCAACGGTATGGTTGGGCATCTCATTTTTAGATTATTTCCACTTTCAAGCACCCTCGGACGTGTTTGCTATTATTGGGGCTCGCGAAGCCTAACTTTCAGAGTGCGCTTAACCTCCCACATTTTGTTATAATCCCGGAAATGCCACCACTCGAAGGTGAGATACCCATGCTCTGATCTTATCGTGGGAGTTTGAATGTAACCTGTAAAACCCTTCACTTCCTCCGGCTTTTGGAAGCTTATTCGATACAGCATATCCCCGGTGTCAGTATATTTGGTTATGACCATTTTGTTAGTCAACTCAAGATGAGCGTAGTACAAAATGTAATCTTTATCACAGAGCCTATGTGCGCCAGTACTCAAGTTTGATTTATTGTAAGGGACTTTTTTTTGACCGGTTGAATCTTTAGAAAATCGCTTGCCCAACCATGGCTCTTTCGGATCGGCCTGTTTGAATAATGATTTGCAATACTTTGAATACTCAGAACGATCTTTATCACTTACCAGACGACTCCATTCATCTTTGCCAATCAATCGAACAGGATTGTAATTATTCGTTTCCAGTATCTCCAAAGTGACTTCTTGCGGTGGCGGCAACACTACTTCTGTTTCTAAGGGGAGAGGCGAGCGGCAATCGTTTTTAAATCGAACGTTCTTGTATCGGGTCTCCTTATCCGGTTCGTCCCATTTGTCAAAATTTTCAGGTATCTCAGCAGTCGAAATGTTTGAGTTTTTTCGTCGTTTAGACACGTTCATGCTTGATCTGTATTGACCAGAAATGAATTCTTTGGTCTGTCGTTTTCCATTAAGCATGTACGCATATTGGTATTCAGGGGATAAATTGGCAGTCCGCAGGGCTTTGGGCGCTAGATTCCTTGGAACAGGATTCCATTTAGAGGTCTCTTGTTCATATCTTAAAAATACATATGGAATCTCAGGGCAACCGTATAACTCAACATTCGAAAATACGTGGCTGGACTTAACGACCACGTAGGGGATGCCATCAACGAAGTCAAGCATGATTGGATTAACTGATCTCTCACCAGACCACCTGATCGTCTTGCCGGTATCAGGATTTTGAGCTTCGAGTGAGTATTCGTCCAAGCTTGTGCTTATGCCTTGCGAAAGACTTTTCCCGCCATTGGCAACCTTCCGGTGTACTTCAATTGTGCGTCCATCATGCAGCAATGCTTCGTCGTCCCATTCTTTTGTTATGGCAACGATCTGTATGTCCTTGATATTTGCAATAATTGTTTTATAAGCTTCCAGTGCACTAGCTAGGTCATTACGCCTGTCCTTTGGATCAAGCTTTACTTGTTTCCATAAATATAGATCCATTATTTGGTTTTTGGGTGATTTTATGAGTATGTTTTTATCATTTACGACAGAGACAATCCATTCATCTCCTTTGTCTCTTTCAGATATGTACTTAATATGCCCATTTTGTTCCGAAATAAGTTGATATGTTGAGACTTTACCACCAAGATGCATAGACGCGGCAATGGACTTGCTATCAAAATCTAATATTATTCCAAACGTGTAGCCAAACAACGCCGAAAAAAGCTGAGCATTTGCGGGTGTCCACTTAGGAATCGATTGCTTCAAGCGTTCTTCGGTTGCCTTGGCATCAACTATCCATGTTCCTTTCAATGACTCTGGCACTTCTGCCAAAGCAACTGATGAAAGGACATTTACCAACATCAATACCACTAATATTTTCATGAACCACTTCATTAATAATTCACCTTTCTAGCTCCCTAATCACCAGCTTAGCTCGCCATCTAATAGTAGATGCTTTTCCAGTTCCATATCTTTGATAGTGTATCCAACGGAGCCGGGTGTTTTCCTTCACCACCACGCACAAAAGCCCCGAATTCCATTACCAGGAACGCGGGGCCTTCGTACATGCAGCACCACTTGTTGACTCACAATCACGCATATCGTCCCTCCAGGAAACCACGCATCATAAATGCATGCTCATGGAAGTATCAAATGCATCACCAAAAGTCAACACGACATTTTATTTAACTATTTGAATTACCGTCATTTTGTGAAATCCATTCATTAGACTTTACCTATCATAACCACAGCCTCACAACGGCTTGATCCGACTCCTCCCCAGCCGCTTCATCAACTTCCAAAGCGGCCCCTTGACCGGGAACATGCGCAACGCATCCAGCATGGCGTCGCTGATGTTCACCTCCAGCCCCGGCACAACCCAGTTCTTACGCTTGATCGCCTCACTGGTTACCAGGCCGGTCAACTCTTCCCGCACTAGGGGCGATATGTAAAATACCGGCTCCAGCAAATCGGTGTCTGCCGTGATAACCCCTTCTTCCAGGGCGGTGCGGTGGAGCGGGGTGCCGGGATAGATGCGGATGCCGGTCATGGCAATGATCGCGGTCGGCTCCAGTTCATCCATCAGGCCGAAGCTCTCAAGCACGGTTTCCTGCGTCTCGCCCGGCCCGCCGAACAGGATGTAATGGGCAAAATCCACCCCCCGCTCGCGGCAGAGCAACGACGCCGCGCGCACGTCCTCGACCGTGAAGGCCTTGCCCAGGTTCTGCAACATAACGGGCGAGCCGGATTCCGTGCCGTATTCCACGGCATCGCAGCCGGCAGCCAGCATGGCGTCCAGCAGTTCCGGGGACATGAAAGCGGGGTTGATGAAGGCCGACCAGTTGATCCCGAGCTGTTCCGCTGCCATGGCGTGGCACAGCTCCGCAGCAAACTCGACCGGATAATTGAAGATATCGTCCACGAAGTAGACATAGCTGACGCCAAAATCATCCCGCAGGGAGCGGAGTTCGGCAATGATGTCGCTGATGGGGCGCAGCCGCATGGTGCGACCCTCCAAGAGCGGGTAGGTGCAGTAGATGCAGGCGAACGGGCAACCGCGCTTGGTCTGTACATTGGCCATGCCACCCTCGCGCTGGTAGCGGGCCACGTCGAAGAGGTTTCGTGATGGCGTGGCGATACGCTCCACCAAAAGTGGCGGCAGAAATTCATTGTTTCCCCGGATGACCACGCCCGGCAGGCCGATTGGGCTCTCGCACCGTTCAAGTCGTGCCACCAGGAGCGGCAGCAGTTCCTCGCCCTCCCCCACCACGCCGAAATCTGCGCCGAGAAGCGCCAGGATCTCCCGCGGCATGAGCGAAAAACCGGAGCCACCGACCACAACGGGAGCACGGCCGGAACTGAGCCCCACGAGCAGCTTGACGCCGTCCAGATAGGAGCGGCAGACCGGCCAGGTGACATTATCGATGTTGCGCAGGGAGAAGACAACCAGACCGGGCGCAAAGCCGTCCAGTGCCGCTTTCAGGGCCGCATCAGGCGCCTTCTCGAAGCAGAGGTCCAGGGCATGAAGTTCATGGCCAGCAGCCTCCAGGGGGGCTGCCAGGTACGCCAGGCCAATGGGAAAGACCGGATAGGGGGAGCGCTCGCGGTTGGCCGAAACCAGCAGGATCTTCATCGCCCCTCCAGCCAGGCCCGCATCCGTTCCACCCGTTCGGCCACCACGGGTGGGAGCTGGAACTGGAGCACGCCGTCCAGGTCGGTCAGGGCATGGGTGGTAAGGCCTGTTGCCAGCTTTTTGCCGTCAGGGCCGAGGATCTCGCTTTCGAACACCAGGGTGGCGGTCGTGCTGGGTTGCAGGCAGGTGCGGATGGTGAGCAGATCGTTGAAGCGGGCCGGTTGCAGGTATTTCACCCGCAGGTCCACCACCGGCCCCAGAAAACCGGCAGCGGACAACTGGTCCGGGTCCAGGCCGAACTGGCCCGCCAGGGCGGTGCGGCCGATCTCCATCCAGGCCACGTAATGGCCGTGCCAGGCGACACGGTAGGCGTCGATCTCGTTGAAGCGGACGGTTATGCCGGTTTCGTGGTATCCCATCCTATAAAATACCGTTGAAACTGGGATGAATAGGATGAACGCCGATAAAAGCAAGAGAATCAACCTGAAGGGCATTCACCGGCATGATATGCATAAATCTTCTCCCCATCGATTTTATGTATCTGTGTCCATCCGCGTTCATCTGCGGTTCCTGTCGTTTTACAGTTTATATTTCGCTGTCGATCCAGCGGTTGAATTTGGTCAGCGCCGCTGCGCCGCCCACCTCGCGAAACGTCGTGGCCCCCAGAGAACGGAGGGCTTGATAGGTTCGCTCCCATTGCACCGGGCAACACAACTCCTCCACCAGGAAGGCGGGAATCCGCTCAGCGGTCAGGCGGGTCTGGCCGATATGCTCCACCAGCGGGATGCGGGGCTCGTGATAACGGCAGTCATTGAAGATGGCGGCCAGATCAAGGGCGATCTCCTCCATCAGCGGCGTGTGCAGCGGTGCATCGCAGGGAAAGACGCCCGCCGAGAACGCCCCTGCCTGCGTCGCCTCGGCACATGCCGCTTCGATGCCCGCACAAGGGCCGGCCAGGAGAAAATGGCGTGACGTATTGCAGTTGGCCAGATACACGCCGTTATTGGCGCTGATGGCGGCCAGCGGCTGTTGCGTCAAGCCGATCACGCACCCGAGGGCGTAGTCCCGCCCCCGGAAGCGCTGTTCCATGCACTCCCCTGCCCGGAAGGCCATCTCCAGGGCATCCCCTTCGCTGACAGAGCCGCAGGCTGTCAGGGCGGCATAGATGCCCATGCTGTGCTCGCCAATCACCGCAGGTTGCACCCCTTCCACCAAGAGACGACGCAAGCGGTAGAGGCTCATGGCCACGCCATAGACTTGCAGCGCAACCTGCGCCGTGTGCGCCTCACCTGTCCAGGTGAATGACGACAGGTCCAGACCGGTGCGTTCGCGGGTCAGGCTGGCGATCTCCGTAAAGTCGGCGTCAGCGGGGAGTGTCGCGTCGTGGGTAAGCGGTTGTCCGGGGAACATGAAGCAGATCACGCACCGCTCCTCTTGCGCCTGACGGCCGAGCGAAAACCGATATTCATGGGCCCGAAGACCTGCACCGAGCGGTGCAGTTTGAAGATGCGGCGATACATGGAACCAAACGAGTAAAAGGAGGTACAGATCTGGTCGTAGCCCTCCTGCAACTCCTGCACGGTCATCCCTTTGGGCTGGAAGGTGACATGTTCCATATCGTAATCTCGCCAGTTGTTGTTGATGATCCGCCCCTCCGCCTCCAGGCGGCGCCGTACCGTGGTGCCGGGATAGGGGGTCAGAATCGGGAAGATGGCCGCCTCCAGGCGGGCATCTTCGCAGAAGCGCAGGGTCTGCTCGAAGACCGCCGAGGTGTCGTTGTCGCACCCCATGACAAAGGAGCCCAGGATGCCGATGCCGTTGTCCCGGAACAGCCGGGCGTACTCCATGTACGACGCAGCCCGGTTGGTCACCTTGCCCATGGCAACAAGCGCGTCCTGGTTCAGGGATTCAAAACCCACAAACATGCCGACGCAGCCCGACTCTCCGGCCAGGGCGAGCAGTTCCCGATCCGCCGCGAAATCGATGGGTGCGTGGGAGAGCCACTTCAGCCCCATCCCCTTCATCCCCTCGAACAGTTCCAGGGAGTAGCGCCGGTCGGCCACGATATTGTCGTCCACGAAGAAGACGAACGAGTTGGCCTTGCGCAGTTCCTGCAACTCGGCCAGCACCTGGCCGACTGGCCGCTTGCGGTATTTGCGGCCGTAGAAGGCGGTAACCGAGCAGAACTCACAATCGAAAGGACAGCCGCGGGTGGTCTGGATGGTGTTGGTAAAGAGGTGGCCGGAGCCCTTGAAGATCTCCCGGCGGGCCGAAGGGATCAGGGTGGTGTCGATCAGGCCGTCAGCCCGGTAGGTCCGCTGCAATGCGCCATTTTGGAGATCAGCCAGCAGCAGCGGCCAGGCCAATTCCCCCTCCCCCACCACCACGCTGTCCACATGCGCTAAGGCCTCATCCGGCAGGTTGCTGGCATGGAAGCCCCCCATTACTACCGTTTTGCCACGTTCACGAAAGGCATCGGCCAACTCATAGGCACGGTTGGCCTGGGCGGTCATGGCGGTCAGGGCGATCACGTCGGCATCCGTGTCCAACGGGGTCGGACGAATGGCGTCGTCATGGAACGCCACCTCCCATTCCGGCGGCGTGACCGCCGCCAGGGCTGCCAGGGACAGGGTGGGGAACTTGAAGCCGAGTTCTCCCCACAATCTGCCTTTGGGCCAACCTGGGGAGAGCAAGAGGATCTTCATCGGGGTATCCGGGGGCTACTTCCGGTTTTCCGCGATATAGGCGGCCATGCTGCGCACCGAGGCAAACACCGTGGTGCCGGTGGCCGCATCGGGCACCACCACGCCGAACTCCTTCTCCATGGCCACCACCAGTTGCAACGCATCAATGGAGTCCAGCCCCAGCCCCTCGCCGAACAGGGGGGCGTCGGTCTCGATCTCGTCGGGCGACATCCCCTCGATACGCAGGCTGTCGATGATCATCTGTTTTACCTTTGGAATCAACTCGTCACTCATTCATCAATCCTCTCGTTAATGTAATGCGATTATCAAAAAAAGCGGGGTTTCACACAAAGCTCACAAAGTCCACAAAGAAATAAAAATCTTCGGAGATCATGCGAATTCACCATAATCGTCTGGTTTCCTTTGCGAACTTTGTGAGCTTTGTGTGAACCAATTGCTTTTCTAGGGTTGCTTTTCCCAAAACTCAAAAAAATTATACCACTGATCCGGATACCGACTGATGTAGCGCTCGAACACCGCCACCAGCCGCTCCATCCCTTCGCGGATGGCGTCGGCATGCCGTCCGTGCCCACCCTGAACGTAGATCGCCTCCTCCATGAGTGTGGCATATTTCCCGTTCTCCAGGGGAACGAACACCGGGATGATCGGGGCTCCGCTGGCCAGGGAGAGGTAGGCGGCCCCTACCGGAAAATCGGCAGGACGGCCGAAAAAATCCACCCGGATGGTGTTGGACGAGCCATCCCGTTCGCCCAGGAGCGCCAGCACCTCGTTTCGCCGCAGGGCATTGACCGCCTCGATGATCGCCAGGGGCGAACTGTCATTGCGGTCAACGTAGATAAAGCCGATGCCCCGCTCCCGCCGAACCGCTTCGCGCAGTTCATTGACCTTCTCGTCCGGCTCCCGAAAGGTCAGGACATTGACCTTGTACCCCAGGTCGGCCAGCCCCAGCCCCCCCAACTCCCAGTTCCCCAGGTGTGGTGAGACCAGGATTGCACCATTGCCCCGGGCCAGTGCCTCGTCCATAGGTCCGGGATCTCCCCGGCGGCCGATCAGGGCCTGCAGGCGTTTGCCCCGCAGGCGCATCATCAGCATCACGTCGCTCCAGTTGTGAGCAAACTTCCGGAAGGTGGAGAAAACCAGCCCTTCCACGTCGTGCCGACCGGTGACGACCCGCAGATTGGAGCGCACGCCCCGCCGCCCTTTCCCCATAAGCAGGTAGAAGAGCCCACCCCAGAAGAACGTGAACGGCGGGTACAACCACCGCGGCACCAGCATGGTGAACAGCTTGATAAAGAACAGGTTGAGGCTGCTGTACAGTGTCAACGAGATAACCCGAGATGGAATTCAACAACAAGTTCCCAAACACATGTTGCCAGATTTTTGATGGAAAGCCTGCCCCTTTCGGCAGCTTGGCTGAACCCCGCGCTTGCTTCCCTGGACCTGCGGTAAAACCTTACAAAGGCCTTGATCAGCAGGAGTTGCAGGCGATGCCGGTTGATACGGGGATGACGGAACACCAGATGCAAACCGTCGTAGAACTTCCAGCGCCGGCAGAAGATGAGCCCCTTGATCTCTTCATACAACCTGGTGCCGGGATAGGGGGTCAGGATGGAGAACTGGGCAATGTTCGTGTTCAGCCTGATGGCCAGGTCAATGGTCATTTCCACGTCTTCAACGCTCTCGTTCAGGTTGCCGATGATGTAGCTGCCATAGGATTCGATGCCGTTCTGCCGCAGGAGGTCCACGGCAAGGGTCACATCCGACGACGTGGTGTTCTTGCCAAGGGAGTTGAGGGTATCATCGCTGCCACTCTCGATCCCAAGATAGACCGTGGTGGAGCCTGCCCTGGCCATTTTCGCAACCATGGCGGGATTGCGCACGATCGTATCGACCCGGGAAAAGTTCCACCACTTCAGGTCATAACCGCGCTCCATGACACCGTCGGCGATCTGCTCCACCCTGGCCGGTGCCAGGGTAAAGTTGTCGTCCATGAACGCCACGGCACGGAAGCCGTAGCGGTTGTAGACCTGGTCCAGTTCGGCCAACACCGCCTCGGCACTGCGATAGCGCCATCCACGGCCGAAAAAGCTCGACGACGAACAGAAATGACATGCGCTGGGACAGCCGCGGCTGGTGACCACCGGGGTTATGGGACGGCCCGACATGTTGGCGCGATACCGGTGCAGGTCCACCAGGTGCCGGGCTGGCAGGGGCAGCGACTCCACATCAACGGGGTCCGCATCCGAAGTACTAACGATCTGTTTGCCGTCCCTGAAGATGATTCCGCGGACCAGAGACTTGTCCTCCCTGGCCTCAAGTGCGGCAAGCAGGGTCGGGAAGACCGTCTCCCCTTCCCCCCTGACGATCGCATCCACGCTGCCGTCAGCCAGGATATCCTCCGGCATGAACTGTGGGTGGGGACCGCCCAGGATCACGGGACGATTGAAACCGGCGGCCCACCGCGCCAGGCGCATAGCCCGTTCGATGCGGGTGGTGTCGCTGGAGATCCCGACCGCATCCGCCCCCCGGAAATCGGCGTCCGTCACCTCTCCCCCGTCAGCGGCCAGGTCGCGAACCACGACCCGGTGGCCGGCCTGCTCCAGGCTTGCGGCCACGTATAAAAGCCCCATGGGCGGCAGACTGAGGCCGAAGGTAGTGTACACACTGATGGATGGGGGATTTATCAGGAGTACGTTCATTGCATCACAAGCCCCGCTTCAGCTTAACCGGATGGTCCTTGAACTCCTCTTCCCAGGCCGGATCGGCCAACTCGCCATAGGCAGCGGAATAATCGTCCATCCGGTCAGCCAGGCCGGTGAAGATCTCGTCGGCCCCTTCGTGGGTCGGATAGGCGCCTTCCGAGGCGAACAGTTCCCGCCCGGCGTCCGGGTGATCGATCAGCATGCAGGGGCGCAGCAGGTTGTCGTGCTCCCCCTGCTTGGCGCGGATCTTCCTGAACAGCGGCGAAGCGAGCGCCTCGGCGATGGTGATCCGACGGATGTTGTCCACGGCAAAGTGGCAGAAGACGCACGGTTCTATATCGCCGTTGGCATTGATATGGAAGTACTTTCTGCCGCCGGCCAGGCAACCGGAAATCATGGGCCCGTCGTTCCAGAAATCCACGAACAGCATCGGCTTGGTTGCCCGGTAGCCGATCACGGTGCGGCGCAACAGGTCACGCTGTTCCGGCAGCGGCATCAGCTCCGTATCCGGCTTTCTCCCGACCGGCACATAGGAGAAGAGCCACAGGGCAAAGACCCCTTTGGCGAGCAACATGTCGATATAGTCAGGGTTGGTGATAATGTCCGTATTCTTGCGCGAATGGGTAAAGGAGCCGCAGAATGAGAGGCCTCCGGCCTTGAGCAGGTCCATGGCGTGCATGACCTTCTGGAAATGCCCGGCGCCCCGCCGTTCGTCGGTCTCCTTTTCATACCCTTCCAGGGAGAAGGCCGGCATGACGTTGCCCACCTCGGTCAGGCGTTCCACCATCCGCTCGTCGATCAGCCCGCCATGGGTAAAAACAAGAAAGGCCATGTCGCTGTGTTTCCTGAAGATCTCGAAGATACCCTCCATGTAGAACGGTTCTCCACCGGAGATGACGGCGAAATAGACCCCCATCTCCTTCATCTGGGTCAGCACCGAGTCGATCTCGTCCAGGGAAAGCTCCAGCGACTTCTTGTAGTCGCCGGCATAGCAGCCGTAACAAGAGAGGTTGCAGCGCATGGTGGGGCTGATCACCACCGTGGAGGGGGGATAGAAACCGTTCTTGTCGGCCCATTCCTTCCGCTTGTTGGTGCCGTTCAGGAGGTGGTTGATGGCCAGGTTGCTGATCCATTTGTCGCGCTGGTTGGGGTGTAGTTCGGCCAGGATGCGGCGCGGAAACTCGATACTGGGGTGTTTGTCCCGAATGAGTCCCCTCATCCAGCGGATGCGCTCCTTGTAATAATCCTTCTTGGGGATCAGCTCCATCAGGTGGGTCATACGGATCAGCGTTTCGTCCGATGAACTGGTCGCCAGTGACAGAAGATAGGAAAGTACTTTTTCTTTCGTGTAATTCTTGAGGGTGTTGATCATTCGATAGATGCCTCGTCACATATTGAGTAAGAATGCGCTACAAATGTCTATCGTGTCCCTGAAGGGCCGATAGTGACTGGTAGCGCGGCCATCGGCAACCCGTGCGGCAATGGGGAGACAACCAACCGTAAAGCCCCCCTTCCATGCCTTCAGCATAATTTCCATCTCTAAAGCATATCCATTCGATTTCAAGGATACCTTTTTCACTACCTCGCCTGAATAGTGCCTGAAACCGGATTGACTGTCGGTGATCTCAAAACCGGTACGTTTCCAGATGCACCAGACACCGATACGGTTCCAAAATTTGCGGAGCCCGGCCATCTGCTCGAACTGGGTATGACGGGACGCAATCAGGATGCCCCACCTGCCGTCTTGTGCAGAAGCGATAAGTGCGGGGATAGCTGAAACCTCATGTTGGCCGTCGGCATCCACGGTGACCACTCCGTCAAAACCGGACTCGATCGCCCAGGCAAAACCGGTTTTCAGTGCAGCCCCCTTACCAAGATTCCGTTCATGCCGGAGAAGCTTCACCGGCAATCCCGACACCAGATCTGCCGTACCATCAGCAGATCCATCATCCACCACTACCACGGGTAAGCCATGATCCAGGCACTCCCGCACGACGGTCAGAATGGTTTTCTCGGCGTTATATGCCGGAATCAGGATGCATGTTGCCACTCGTCTACCAACTCCTTGAGGGTGATGAAGCTATATCGCCGGAACAGTTCACGCAATCGGGGAGCCGCATCCGTTCTCTTCCCATAGGATACAAATCGTTTCAAAGGGTGCAGGTCAAGCCGGGGACCGGCAGGGTCCAGTTCGCGGGGATGAAGATACAGAACAGCAGGATGATGACTGCGATTAAGTGCTTCAATTGTCGTACATATCATTTTGAACGGAAAAAACCTGAACCCCCATCCCCCACCGGTTGGCAGGTTACCTACCCAGGACCTTGTCACCATCGGAGGGATTTCCCACAACCCTTCTCCTTCTCTCCCAAGGCGATAGGCAGTGCGGCTGTTGCGGGAATTACCCACGAACGGAAGCGGGTTGAGACTCGAATCGTAGAGATAACCCCGTTCCCGCAGTATGGCAAAGGCCCAGCCGGTTTGCTCTGACAACGACCACTGCGGCGCCCGGTATCCGAGCGGTCGCTGCCCGGTCTGCCCCATAAGTATCTGCTCCGTGAAGATCAGTTCCTCCCGGAATTGTTCCGGCGCCAAATCCGTCACCAGTCGGTGTGAATAGCCGTGGGAGGCTATTTCATGCCCTACTGAACAGATCATGGGCGCTAAAGCCGGATCGTTTTCGGCCACGGAACCAAGCATGAAAAACGTAGCCTTCTGACCATACTCGTCAAGCAGAACCAGAATCTTTTCCAGGTTACGACGCACCCGCCATAACTCGCGAGGAGGCACGGGCACAACTCCACCCGGGATGCAAACATGGTACCAATCCTCCACATCAACTGTTAATACATTGCGCGTCAGTTAAGACACTCCGGTACTTTTCGATAAGATAATGAATGCATCGTAACAACGATTTACACTTTTTGCAAATGGCCCGCCAATACCATAATAAAATCGAACTGTTATATTCACACCCATAATTACATCGCGTTAATAAAATAAAAACAGCAAAAAAGCATGTTCAGGTCCACATGGCCTCAATATATGGCGGAAACCGCAACATGTTGAGGCTTCTTGAGGGGAGTTGGCGGATTGCTCGTCCAACCCGTCGTTCCTGAGTTTATGCATCCCCGACAGCATGGTTTCACGGCAAAGCCACGCTCCGCTTCCGGCAAACCATGACGATCTCATCAACACCAGCCGCGTCCACCAGCCCATCGACGAAATTCAAGCGCTTTTGAAAAAACATCCCCAACGGCATCAGAACCTTGTTGTACCACCACATCGCCTCGCGTCGGCGATGTTTGAGCCACCACAAGCTGACATCCAACAGCCGGCAGTTTGCCGGTTGCATACCGTATGCGGCGCTTCTCTCGAGTACCAGGCCATGGGCATCGAGCAACTCCGGCAGATCAGCAGGCTCATACCTCCGCACGTGGCCCACGGCCTCGTCGAATTTAGTCCAGAGTCCCGCATGCAGGGGAATGGAAAAGATAAAGACACCTCCCTCCTTGAGCACGCGACTTGCTTCGCCAAATACCTGCCGGTCATCCTCGACATGCTCGATGACATCAAAGGCACAGACGAGTTCGAATTTGCCATCGCTGAACGGTAGAGCAGAAACCTCACCGGACACGGCAATGCCGCCACGTGTCGTCAAGCATCGGATCACCGGGGGACTGATATCCAGAAACCAAGTGCCGTCGATTGGCAAGCGCGGTCGCAGGCCCGGGCCGATTTCCAGGCGCGTCGGGGCAAGCGGCAATAACCCGGAAACCAGCCCCCACGTATTGAAACGTTCCGGCCGTTCAAGGTGGGATTCCGACCAGAGCGCATCATAGAAGCCACGGTTTACCGCCTTGCTGTCTGCGTGTCGAGACTCCTGGCAATGTTCCGTTGCAGCGGCATTCCGAACAATCGTACCCGACTGCTGGTCACACGTGCATTCTTCCGCACCAGGGGCCGTAAGGCTGTCGTTAGGTCCCTTGCGCAAAAGGTTATATGCCAGGTTTGTGAAGCGACGCCCCGGATTTTTCCAGACACGGGAAAGGATGGAAGGCCAGGTATAGGCCTCCTTGCGCGCCTCAACCCAGCCTCGGTACAGCTCTTCGGGCGACATACGTTTTGGCCGGAAGACTACCTCCGAGTGATTATATCGGTTCCAGTCCCTGTGCAGGAGACGCCCTTCCTGTTCGTACTGCCGAAACAGCTCGGTCCCCGGATAGGGGGTCAGCAGGTTGAAGGTGGGAACACTTGGAGAACATTCCTCGACGAAGCGGAGGGTCTTTTCGAAGATGCTTTGGTCGTGATCGTCAAACCCGAAGATGAAGGAGGTTTCGAGGATAATGCCCGCATCCCTGACCCGCTTCATGAGGTCCGACTGAAGCGACAACCCAGCCGATTTAGAGAGCAGGGAGTATGGCCCTGTTACCGACTCAATCCCGACGAAAAGGCCGATACAACCGGAACGGGCAACAAGTTTGAGCAGATCCGGGTCTTCGGCAAAGCGCAGGCTCGTTTGAGATCCCCAGCGTATCCCCATTTCCGCCATCCCTTCGAGGATCGGCCGTGCCTTCTTCGGATCTCCCAGAAAATTATCATCGAGGAAGATCACCAGTTTTCGGGGAAAAGAACGGAGTTCGGCGAGGATGTCGGCGGTGTCCCGATAGCGGAAGCGATTCCCAAAATAGTGAGTAACGGTGCAAAAGACGCAATCGTACGGACAACCGCGACTGGCCTGGACGGTCTGGGTGGTCAGGTACCGCTTTCCGGCCAGGATCTCGCGGCGCGGCCAGGGGACAACAAGCCTGTCATCCTGGGGTATGGGGGCACAGTACACCTTTTCCAGCCTGTTGCCGAGAAAATCGTCGAGCAGCTTTGCCATGACCGATTCCGCCTCGCCAATGACTACGGCATCCGCATGGGCAAGGGCCTCGTCGGGCATAACCGTCGGGTGCATTCCGCCCATGATTACCGGAACACCTTCACTCCTGAATTGATCGGCAATTTCGTAGGCCCGTGGCGCCTGGTGGGTCATGGCGGTGATTCCCACGAGGTCGAAGCTTCTGCCGCATGGTACCGGGTCCTGGCTTTCATCGACAAGCGTCACCTCCCAGTGGGGAGGGGTTACCGCAGCAACCTGCTGAAGAGACAGGGAAGGAAGTTGGAAATATTTGGCCCAGCCGAGCCTGTGTGTGGCCGGGTAAACAAGGAGCAGCCGTGGAGGGGCCTGCCGGTGAAGGAGGGAGGGTTGCATCATACGTGCAGGGTGTGACAAAACTTCAACCATTCGGATTCCTTTTGCCGGACCGAGCAAACCAGCTCGACAGCGCACAAACTTTCAAGCATCCTTCATCACGTCACCATAAGCAGCCATCAGACCGGGCTGATCGTATACCTGCCCATACCGTAGGACGCCCCCTTCCCGGCATGCACAAAGGTCCCCAGTACGAGAAACGGCATCAGGCCGCTGAAGTCTCCGCTGAAATCGCCGTTACCAAGGATGCCCGCCAGCTTTCCTCCCATTCCGGGAGGGATGCCATAGCTGAAACAAGCATCATCAGAGGCTATGGCCACGGCCTGACGCGATAAATCGGAGAAATCGCTGTCCAGTTCGCAGCCTCCGTAGTAGTACGCCAGGGATGAAATGCGCCGCATGAGCGTACGGACAAACCGGCTGAATTCAAAGCTGGTGCTGTAGCGTCCCTCAACCGTTAGCCTGAGGGGCGTGTGCAGCCGGAGTGTCAGCCGGGAGCATCCCCAGGGACGACTTTCCAGCAACCCGTCAGCGGACAGCACCGCCAGATTTTCAGGGTGGTCGAAATGGGTCCCGTTACCTAACAACCGACGTTCACCCTGATAGTCGAGACTGTCAACCCGGATAATCTCCCCGGTTTCCACGCTATGGTCATCCTCCAAAAGAGCACTGAAACCCTCCAGCAATAGTTCAAGGCATGCAATTGCCCGGCCAACAACCACCAACCCGCATTCAAAGGTTTGGGCAGATGAGTCCGCCTCATCGAGCAACGGAAAGGAGAAGGCAAACGGCAACGGCGGTTTCTGGTGGCGCCTGAGAGCTGCCGGATCGGCGGAAAGTCCCTGACCGAACAGGACATACCACGCGCACCCATCGTGTTCCGGGCAGTGCCCACATGCCACCGTGGGCCTCTTGCAGGCCACGTTTCTGCATGCGGTTGCGAGCCCGCTCCCCTGCCCCAGCAAACGAAGACTCAGCAGTGCTGGATTGGCGGTCCGGACGGTAATTTTAAGATTAACGAGGTTGAAATCCATTGCTCTGCCACCTCGGCTCCTGGCGAAATAACCCTGATTAACAGGATAGTGCGTTAGCCAAATTATTTTCTGCCTGAAAAATGCAGAAAATAATTTGTAACTTACTAAAGAAAAAGGGCAGCCTCACGGCCGCCCTCATTATACTGCATAACAACCTATAATTGCGTTGGTTTAAGCGAACTGCGCCTTGAGGAACTCCCGGTTCATGCGGGAGATGAACTTGACGTTGACCCCCTTGGGACAGGAGGCCTGGCACTCGTAGTGGTTGGTGCAATTGCCGAAACCGCATTCGGTCATGGCAGCGGTCATGTTCTTGACGCGAGTAACGGCTTCGGCCCTGCCCTGCGGCAACAGCGCCAATTGCGAAACCTTGGCACCCGTGAAGAGCATGGCGGCCCCGTTAGGACATCCGGCCACACAAGCACCGCACCCGATACACTCGGCGGCATCCGTGGCCTCTTCCGCTATCGGCTTGGGAATCAAGATCGAATTACCGTCAGGCACGCCACCCGTATGACAGGATGTATACCCGCCGGCCTGAATGATCTTGTCAAGGGCAGCGCGATCAACGATCAGGTCTTTAATGATCGGGAAGGCGCGGGCCCGCCACGGTTCGATGTAGATGGTATCGCCATCCTTGAATTTACGCATATGCAGTTGGCAGACCGTGGTACGGTCCTGCCCGCCGTGCGGCGCCCCGTTAATAACCTGAGAACACATGCCGCAGATGCCTTCGCGACAGTCATGGTCAAAAACGATCGGTTCCTTGCCGGCGTGGATCAGATCTTCGTTGACGCAGTCAAGCATCTCCAGAAAGGAGTGGTGCTCGGTGATGTTCTTGGCGGTGTAGGTTTCAAATTTTCCGGGATCGTTGGCATTCTTTTGGCGCCACACGATCAGTGTCAAGGTCATTGTCTTGTGATCGCTCATTATTTGTAGCTCCTTACCGCGAGATGAATAGTCTCGAATTTCAGAGGTTCCTTGTGCAGTTCAGGTTCCTTGTCGTTGCCTTTGAACTCCCATGCACCGACATAGGAGAAGTCAGCGTCGTTACGCTTGGCCTCGCCATCGGGCAGTTGATGTTCAACCCTGAAATGACCACCACAGGACTCTTCGCGGTGGAGGGCATCACGCGTCAGGAGTTCGCCGAATTCAAGGAAGTCCGCCACTCGACCGGCATTTTCCAGTTGCTGGTTAAGCTCGGCGCCGGAACCACCGACCTTGACGTTACTCCAGAATTCTTCGCGAATCTGCGGAATAACCTTGAGCGCCTCAGTGAGGCTTTCCTTGGAGCGCGCCATACCAACGTTGTTCCACATAACCTTGCCCAGCTCACGGTGGAACTCGGTAACGGTCTTTTTGCCATTGATGCCAAGGAATTTATTGGTCCTGGCATTGACATCCTCAATGGATTTCTTGAATTCCGGGTGATCCGCCTTGACGGAACCTGGCTTAACCGTCACCAGATACCCGCCGATGGTGTAAGGAATAACGAAGTAACCATCGGAGAGACCCTGCATAAGTGCAGAGGCACCCAGACGGTTGGCGCCGTGAACCGAGAAGTTGGCTTCGCCCAGAACAAACAGACCTGGGATATTGCTCATCAGGTTGTAGTCAACCCAGAGACCGCCCATGGCGTAGTGCGGTGCGGGATAGATACGCATCGGCCGTTTGTAGCCGTTTTCGTCGGTGATCTTCTCGTACATCTCGAACAGGTTGCCATACCGCTCACGGATGGTGTCCTCGCTGAGGCGCTTGATGGATTCCTCGAAGTCAAGGTAGACGCCACGACCACCAGGTCCGACACCGCGGCCGTCATCACAGGCCTCTTTCGCGGAACGGGAGGAAATGTCACGGGGAGCAAGATTGCCAAAGGAGGGATACTTGCGCTCCAGGTAGTAGTCACGGTCGGCTTCGGCAACTTCACTGGGATGCTTGCCGCAGTCTTCCTTTTTCTTGGGAACCCAGATGCGGCCATCGTTTCGCAGCGATTCGGACATAAGCGTCAGCTTGGATTGATACTCGCCTGCCTGGGGAATACAGGTCGGGTGGATCTGGGTGTAACAGGGGTTGGCAAAGAAAGCGCCTTTCTTTGCAGCGCTCCAGTTAGCCGTTACCGAGCATCCCTTTGCGTTGGTGGAAAGATAGAATACGTTTACATAACCACCGGAAGCCAGACAGACCGCATCGGCGGCGTAGCTTTCCAGCTCGCCGGTAACCAGGTTACGTACCGTGATACCGCGTGCAACACCGTCTACCACGACAAGGTCAAGCATTTCGCGGCGGGTATACATCTTAACGGAACCGGCCTTGATCTGGCGGGACAGGGCCGAGTAGGCGCCCAGCAGCAGTTGCTGTCCTGTCAGCCCTCTTGAGTAAAATGTACGTGAAACCTGGGCACCGCCAAAAGAACGGTTGTCAAGATAGCCGGCATAGTCGCGGGCAAAGGGTACGCCCTGGGCCACGCACTGATCGATGATGTTGTTGGACACCTGGGAGAGACGCCATACGTCTGCCTCTCGGGCGCGGAAGTCGCCACCCTTGATGGTGTCGTACATCAGGCGCAGGATGGAGTCGCCGTCGCTTGGATAGTTCTTGGCGGCGTTGATGCCCCCCTGGGCAGCGATGGAGTGGGCACGACGGGGCGAATCCTGGTAGCAGAAGGCCTGGACATTGTAGCCCAGTTCGCCCAGGGATGCGGCGGCGGCGCCACCGGCCAAGCCAGTGCCGACCATGATGATGTTGTATTTACGTTTGTTGGAAGGATTGACCAGCTTCAGATCGAAGCGGTGCTTATCCCAGCTCTTTTCAATAGGTCCGGTTGGACATTTTCCATCAAGTATCACGGTAACCCCCTTAACCTTTCAGAATTCCGGCAAAAATTGACAGCGGGACGGCGATGTACCCCAGAAACAGGGCCAGCGCTACCAAGGAACCTGCCTTGATGACCACCGGCAGTGTTCGATCGTTGCTGCACCCGATTGTTTGTGAGGAACTCTGGATGCCGTGGGTCAGATGCAGGAACAGGGCAACCATGGCGCCGACATAGATGAAACAGGTAAAGAAATTCTGGAAGCTTGTAACCACCATGGTGAATACGTTGATCGTTCCGGCGGCATCGGTGACCAGGGTCATGCCGGGAATCAGCTTCATCGTGAAATGGGCCAGGTGATAGACGAGGAACGCCAGGATGAGAACGCCCGACCAGATCATGTTTTCGCTGGCAAAGCTCACCTTCTGGGTGGACTTGACCGCGTACTGTTTTGGACGACCCTCACGATTCTCCAGGGTCAACTGGATACCGTACCAGATATGGATGGAAACGGCGGCCAGCATGAAGAGCCGGAACGCCCAGACCAGGGGAGGCAGGGAATGGAGGTGTTCGGCATAGGCGTTGATGCCTCCGTGGAGCCACCCGAAGATGGTCGTGTTGCCGATCAGATGGACCAGAACGAACAGGATCATTAATTGGCCCGTGATCGCCATCAGGATCTTTCTGCCGATAGATGACGTGGTGAGTTGCATATCTATCCTTCCTTTTCTAGAGTGTGGACTGCGATAATGAGATTTGTTTTAATGAGTGCGGGCAACCCGCAATGACGGGATGTTATTGATACCCCGGGGGACCACGCCAGCGTAATCTGTTGACAACCTGCATACCATCCTCCTTCGAGTGTATTTGATGTGCGGTCTGCTATCGTAGTCGTGGTGTGCGGCTTTGCATTTTCCAGACACGGCATACTAAACGCCGTTATAAAAAATTGCAACAAAATTCTGTATACAGGATACGAATGGATGCCCGCCAATGCTGCTTTAGCTGCATGATTGCATTTAGCCGGCCATTCTGGTAGTAACAGTGGCATGCTGCAAAGGCCCGAGGCTTTCCAAGCCTTGACCGGTCGTACGAACGGAGACTATCGATGGAATTCACGCTCCTCAAAAAGGACAAACAGAGCGCCGCGCGACGGGGCGTAGTAGTCACCCAGCACGGTGAGATCCCTACACCGATCTTCATGCCGGTGGCCACCCACGGCGCCATGAAACCTCTTACCCCGGCCCAGATCGAAGAGACCGGCGCCCGGATCATCCTCAGCAACACCTATCACCTGCACCTGCAGCCGGGGGAGGGATTGGTAAAGAAGGCGGGCGGACTGCACAAGTTCATGGCCTGGGACAAGCCTATCCTGACGGACTCAGGCGGTTTCCAGGTTTTTTCCCTCCCCAACAAGCGCATCACCGAGGATGGTGTCTTTTTCAAGCATGAGATCACCGGCGAGGAGATCTACCTGGACCCGGCCTCGGCCACCCGCATCCAGCAGGACCTGGGCGCGGACATCATCATGGCCTTTGACGAGTGCATCCCCTACCCCTGCGACAAGGGGTATGCGGAACAATCAACCAAAAAGACCATTCGCTGGCTGAAGGAATGCCAGCGGGCCATGACCGGCACCGGCCAGGCCCTGTTCGGGATCGTGCAAGGGAGTGTCTACGAGGATCTGCGGGCCATGTGCGCCAGGGAGATGCGAAAACTCGACCTGCCCGGCTATGCCATCGGCGGGGTATCGGTGGGCGAGGGGCTGGAACTGCTCAAGCAGGTGGTGGGGTGGACAGCGCCGCACCTGCCGGAAAACAAACCGCGTTACCTCATGGGGGTCGGTCTGCCCGAGGACATCCTGGAGAGCGTTGAGCGGGGCATCGACATGTTCGACTGCGTCATCCCCACCCGCTATGCCCGAAGCGCCACCCTGTTCACCCGGCGCGGCAGGATCAGGCTGACCAACAAGAACTACAAGCGGGACTTTTTTCCCGTCGACCCCAGTTGCGACTGCTACACCTGCCAAAACTTCACCCGCGCCTACCTGCACCACCTGTTTGCCGCCAACGAAGTCGTCTCGGCCGTGCTTTCGGCGATCCACAACGTCCGTTTCTACCTGAACATGATGGCCGAGATCCGCACGGCCATCGAGAATGACCGTTTCATGGAGTACAAGGGGCATTTTCTGGCCGAGTACCACCAGGGGGAAAAGGGGAAGAAATAGCTCAAATCAACGCCGTTTATTTCATTCAACTGCCTTGATCGCGGTCACATAGTATTCCGATTCACCAAAACAAGTCGTCGGGACCCCCTTGTGCTGTTCGTAGGATACGGAAATCTTTTTGCCCATGGCGCTGTTGAGCTTCACGGCAACAGCGTCGTCCCTGACACTGAAGAGAAACTTTTCCGGAAGGACGCCGGGGGCCGGTATCATCTGCATTTCACCTTCCCATGTCTTGCATAACCACCCTTTTTGAGAAAACTTCTGAAGATAGCCGGCCCGTTCCCCCTTGGAATAGCTCCAATGCAAGGTAATCCAGACATATCCCGCACCCAGCGCCATAATCACGATGAAAAACATTACCAGTGACAACACTATTTTCCTGCCGTTGATTGCCATTAATCCCTCCGAACAATTGATAGGTTAGCGATACCTTGGTTATTTTCAGATTTCCGGTCAATGCAGTACATAACCGCATCAGCCATTCATATTACCCCACATCGGCCGCCACGACGCCCTTCACAACGACCGCCTTTCGTGGCCGCACCTTGTGAAGCAGCCGGTCCATATAGTAATAGACCACCGGCGTGATGTAGAGGGTCAACAACTGTGACGTCAGCAATCCGCCCACCACCGCGAGGCCCAGCGGTTGCCGCGACTCCCCTCCAGCGCCCAGTCCCAGGGCGATGGGCAGGGTTCCCATCAAAGCCGCCATGGTGGTCATCATGATCGGCCTGAAACGGACGATCGCCCCTTCATAGATGGCGTCCAGCGGCTGTTTTCCCGCCTCCCGTTCCGCTTCCAGGGCAAAATCGATCATCATGATGGCGTTCTTTTTGACGATGCCGATCAACATGATGATCCCCACAAAACCATAAATATTCAGATCGCACTTGAAGATCATCAGGGTAATCAACGCACCGAAACCGGCGGCCGGCAGGCCTGACAGGATCGTGATCGGGTGGATGTAGCTCTCATAGAGCACGCCGAGCACAATATAGATGACAAAGATGGCCATGGCCAGAAGCAGCCATAACCCGCTGAACGAGGATTTGAAGGCCTGGGCCGTGCCCTGGAAACTGGTGCTGACGGACTGGGGGAGCGTGGTGTCGGCAAGCCTGTCCACCAGCTTCATGGCATCCCCCAGGGCCACGCCGGGACGGAGGTTGAACGCGATCGTCACGGCCGGAAGCTGTCCCAGATGGTTGACCGCCAGGGGGCCTATGGTTTTGGTAATGGTTGCTATGGTTTCCAGCGGCACCAGTTGCCCGGTTTTGGCGTGGATGTAGAGCATGCCCAGTGCTGCCGGGTCCCCCTGGTAGAGCGGGTCCAGTTCGAGGATGACCTGGTACTGGTTGGTCGGGGCAAAGATGGAGGAAACCTGCCGAGATCCATAGGCATAACCAAGGGCGTCCTCCACCTGCAACACCGTGAGCCCCAGTGCCGCCACCTTGTCCCGGTTGATCTCCACATGCACCTGGGGATTGCTGATCTGCAGGTCGCTGGTCACGTCCTGAAGTTCCGGGATCTCCCGCAGCTTTGTCTCGAAATCGATGGCGGAGCGGTACAACTCATCCGTGTCCTGGCCTTGCAGGGTGAACTGGTACTGGCTTTTGGAACTGACGCCGCCGATCTGGATCGAGGGGACGTTTTTCAGGAAGGTACGGATTCCCGCAACCTTGGCAAGTTTGAGGCGCAGTTTCTGGATCACCTCGTCCGCGGAGAGGTCGCGCTGATCGCGGGGCTTCAACCGGATGAAAAACCGCCCGGTGTTGCTGCCGCTGTTCCCCCCGATGGTGGACATGAAACCGTCGATACCAGGCTCCTTGGCGATGATGGCTGCCACCGCTTCCTGGTGCAGCTTCATATCGGCAAAGGATGTCCCCTGCGCCGTCTCGGTATCGGCGTTGATCCGTCCGGTGTCCTCGATCGGCAGGAAACCCATGGGGACCGTGGTAAAGAGCCAGACCGTCAGCAGCGTAACCAGCAGGGTCACCACCATGGTCGTGCGCCGATAGCGCAGCACCTGTTGCAGTGAGCGTTCGTACAGCCGGAGCATGGCGTCGAAGAACCGCTCCATGACCATGAACAGGCGTCCGTGATGCGTGGTCGCCGGCGGTTTCAGAAAGCGGCTGCACAACATGGGGGTCAGGGTCACGGAAACAAGACATGAGACCAGGATCGCCACGCTGATGGTAATGGCGAATTCATGCAGCAAACGCCCCAGAATCCCCCCCATGAACAGGACCGGGATAAAGACCGCCACCAGCGATATGGTCATGGAGAGGATGGTGAAGCCGATCTCCTTGGAGCCCTTGAACGCGGCCTCCATGGCGCTCTCCCCCTTTTCCATGTGCCGGACGATATTCTCCAGCATGACAATGGCGTCGTCCACCACAAAGCCGACCGCCAGGGTCAGGGCCATCATGGAGATGTTGTTGAGGGAGAACCCCAGCAGGTGCATGACGGTGAAGGTGCCGACAATGGACATGGGCACCGCCAGCGAAGGGATGATCGTGGCGGAGAGATTGCGCAGAAAGAGGAAGATCACCATGATGACCAGGCCGATGGTCAACACCAGGGTGAACTTGACGTCATGCATGGATTCACGGATCAGGATGGAACGGTCGTAGAGCACGTTCAGCTCGACCGAACCGGGCATCTGGTTTCGGAAGGCCGGCAACAGCCGCTTGACGCTGTCCACGACCTCGATGGTGTTGGTGCCCGGCTGGCGCTGGACGGTCAGGATAATGGCGCGGGTGTTGTTGTACCAACTGGCTGTCTTGGTATTCTCCACACTGTCGAGGACCCGCCCCAACTCCTCCAGGCGGACCGGCGAGCCGTCCCGGTAGGCCACCACCATCTGGCGGTAGGCGGCCGCCTTGAACAACTGCCCGTTGGCCTCGATGGTAAATGCCTGCTTTGCCCCATCCAAGGTCCCGGTCGGCAGATTGACGTTGGTCTCGTCGATTGCGGTCGCCACTTCGTCGATGCCGATCTGGCGGGAGGCGAGCGCCTTGGGATCGAGCTGGGCCCGCACGGCGTATTTCTGCGAACCGTGCACGTTGACCTGGGCCACGCCGCTGATGGTGGAGATGCGGCGCGCGATCAGGGTCTGGGCATACTCGTCAACCGCGGAAAGCGGCAGCGTGGGGGAACTGAGCGTCAGGTACAGGACCGGCTGGTCGGCCGGGTTTACCTTGCGGAACGACGGCGGGGTCGGCATGTTTTTCGGCAACGAGCGGATGGCAAGGGATATGGCTGCCTGCACATCCTGGGCTGCCGCATCGATGTCCCGGTCCAGGGTAAACTGGAGGGTGATCCTGGTCGAGCCGACACCGTTGGTGGAGGTCATGGAATCGACCCCGGCAATGGTGGAAAGCTGGTTCTCCAGCGGCGTTGCCACCGCCGACGCCATGGTGTCCGGATTGGCGCCCGGCAGGGTGGCGTTCACCTGGATGGTCGGGAAATCCACGTTGGGCAGGTCATTCACCGGCAGCAGGCGGTAGGATACCACCCCGAAGATGAAGATGGCGATCATGATAAGCGAGGTCATGATCGGCCTGCGGATGAAGATATCCGCGATATTCATTTTGTCTTACCCTTGGCCGGCTGATTCTCCTTCGCCTCAACAACCGCCCCCGGCGTCAGCCGCAGTTGACCATCCACCACCACGGTTTCACCGGTTGCCAGCCCCTTCTCGACAACCGTCTCCTCACCCGCCGCTGATGTTGTTACCTGCCGCATTTCCACCGTATTATCCGGTTTCACCACATAGACAAACTCTCCCTGCTGGCTGGTCTGGATGGCTTGGGTTGGGATTACCATGGCATTCGGGCGGGAGGCGAGCGTCAGTACCACATCCGTGAACTGTCCCGGCCAGAGTTTTCTCGACCTGTTGGCAAACACCCCCTTGAGCTTGATCGTGCCCGTGGCCGGGTTTACCGCATTATCCAGAAAGCTGATCGTCCCGGCCTCGGTGCTGCCCGGTTCATTGGGGATAACGGCCTCCATCTTCAACTGGCCGGCGGCCATGGCTCGCTTGATCTCGGCAAGCCGTTTTTCCGGAAGGGAAAAGGTGACGTAGATCGGGGCAAGCTGATTGACCGTTACAATCGCCAGATCGTTTGCCTTCACCAGGTTGCCCGGTTGCAGCGCAATCGTGCCGGTCCGGCCGGAGATCGGCGACCGGATGGAACAATACCCTAACTGGATTTTTGCGTTTTTAATGGCCGCACGATCTGCAACCAGGGCTGCGGCCAATGATTCGGCATTGGATCTCAGAAGATCATACTGATCGTGGGTAACGATACCTTCCTTGAGCAATTCCTCGTAACGGCTTGCCTGCTCACGGGCAAACCTGGCTTGCGCCTGATCCTTGGCCAGGGTGGCCTCGCATTGGCTCAGTGTCGCCTGGAACGGCTCCGGGTCGATGCTGACCAGCAAGGCCCCCTCTTCCACGTCGCTCCCTTCCGCAAAATGGACCCGTGCTATCTGCCCGGTTACCTGCGACTTGATGGCAACAGTTGTGAAGGCCTCGATATTGCCGATGGACTTGACCTGGACCGGCACATCTTTCTGTACCACCAGGGCAAGCTTTACCGGCACCGGCGGCTTTGCCTTGGATTTCTCCTTTTTGGCCGTGCAGGCAACGCAGAGCAGTAATACCGAACTAATCAGAATCATGAATGCTTGCTTCATATTTTCCTTCTTTCAACGAAACGGTTATTCAACAGCAGATTTCCGCGTGAACAGATACACTACCGCATCAATTTCTGGCGGCAGCACAAGCCGACTCAGGCTGGAGTTTTCCTCCATGGCAAACAACTGCTGTTCCCGATAGGCATCCCAGTTACCTGCTGCATACTGATGACGGCTGGTAATGAGAATATAGAGCTGAACAGTGCGTGTCCTGAAAACCTGCCGTTCGAAGCCGTTGCTGGCGGGCGGCCACGAGCAGATCACAATTTCCGGCATATAATAACTCAAGGCATTCCTTGCATCCTTTTTGACAACCCATTCCGGATATGAAACAGAGTGCTCCCAACTGTAATCATCCGTTGCAGTCACCTGTACTCCCTGCTCTTGTAAAAAGCGTGACAATGTTCCATCTCCGGCAGCTATTTCAAGGCAGCAGCGCCTTCCGATCATCCTGGAAAGTTCCTCAATCAGTTGCCGGGAATAAAAACAATATATGCCTTTGGGCTGTACCAACGGCATCAGATATCGTTTTTGCCAGATCAAGGGCCATATCAGCCGAAACCAGAACAGCGACACCGGCTTGCGTTCCAGCTCATTAGAAAACAACAAGTTTTGAGCAACAAGGCCGTTCAACAGATTAAACCTTACCTTGCCGCTTTCAACACCCGATGCTATCGATACGCAGTGTTGCTTGATAACCGCCCGTGTCAACTGGCAGCGTACCATCTCACGTATTGGCACCGATCCGGACTTCTTCGCCGAAACCATTGCCTGATGTGAAATACGTTTCTGGTAAGACACCAATTCTTCAGGGTTGCCGCGTCCAAAGAGTTCAACCAACTGCTGCTGGACCGTTTCCCATTCTTCGGGATAAGCGTCGCGCAGTTCCGAAAGTGACGGAGATGACTGCAACCATGCAACCGTTTTTTCTGCATTGTCAGATTTCATACGTGGAATTACATGAACTCTTTCATATGTTATGTCCGTTTGAACCGGTATTTGCCTGTTTCAAGGGGCGTTCAAGGATTAGTTCACATTGTAGCAGCTACGGTTTTGGGGCATTCGGCCGTACACTTTTCACACCTTCCGGGACAAGGTTCGATATGCACCAGAATATGGCTGTGGGGCAGACAGTTTTCGATATCAGCCGTGATCTGGTGGCTAAGCGTATGCCCGGCCTCCACGGTAACCTGTTTCGGCACGACCAGATGCATGTCGATGTGCCTGATATGGCCGGATTTGCGGGTGCGCAGCTTGTGGTATTCGATGAAACGGCCGGCATAGCGGTCCATCACGTCATGAATCAACGCCTCTTCCTCATCCGGAAGCTTGACGTCCAGAATATGGAAAAAGGCCGTTTTGGTAAGATCCCAGGCAGCCTTGATGATCATGAGCGCCACGACAATGGCGACGATCGGATCGAGCAGGGCGATGCCGGTAAGCTTGATGGCCACGAGACCGCCAAGCACGCCGACCGAGGTGTATACATCGGTCCTTAGGTGCAACGCATCTGCTTCAAGCGCCACCGAATCGGTCTTGAGTGCCACGTTCAGCAGATGCCTGGAAACAAGGTAGTTTACCAAAGCGGAGACAGCCATCACGGTTGCACCCCATCCCAGGCTCTCGATAGCAGCCGTTCCTGCCCGCAGCTTGTGTACCGCCTCTACAATTATATAAAAAGCAGCTCCGAAGATGAGCACGGCCTCTATGGTCCCAGCCACGTTCTCAATCTTTCCGTGACCGAAACGATGCTCGTCATCGGCGGGCTTACCGGCCTCCCTGATTGAGAACCAGGCAATAAGCGCCGCTATCAGATCAATACCAGAATGGACCGCTTCGGAGATAACACTGACCGACTGCATCATGATGCCGACAATCAGCTTGACAACAATCAGTATGGAATTTGAAACTATCGAGAAGGTTGCGGCCCTGCTTTTCGCCGCCAGGACTTCAGGTGACTGAATCATTGTGATGCTCCGGTTTTTGTCATGATTTTTTTGCGCAGGCTCAGATTGTATTTCGGTTGCACAGCCGCATAATTCCCAAATTTAGCGAAAAGAGGGCTATAAACGACCCTACGGATCAGAAGATACCCGTGCCGCAACTGCCGTTGCAGGAATCCGCGGAACCAGGTGTCCGGTTCCGCGGAACAGGCATGCGCTACTTGGTATGACAACCTTTACAGCTTGTAGGGCCTTTCTTCATCTCGCTGTGGCATTCCTTACATGCCTTTTTATGCGCTAAATCCTTGCCAAAGCCTTCAATCTTTCCACCTTCTGCCTTTTCATGGCATTTTTTGCAATCTTTCAATGCCTCTGAGTGAGCCTTATGGTTGAAGGTAACGCCCTTTTTCATCTCAATCATGTCGGATGCAAATGCTGACCCGGCAAAAACGGTTACCGCCAGTAGTACGAAGATTCTCTTTTTCATGTTGATTCTCCTTTGTGGGGGTTGAGAATTTTTCTTTCACTACTCATATCAATCGAACAGTTCGGCCAACCAAGTCTTCTTTTTAGGATAGCCATTGTGACCGCTTTGCCGATAGCCATGGCCATCATGATCTCCGTGGTGTTCCCTGTTCCGGTACTGGGGCTGACTGTTTTCGTAGCCGGCCTGTTGAGCATTCGGCATGGCAAAAGTCGGCTGAGTGCCTGACCGATCGATAATTTTATCCAGCTCTCCCCTGTCGAGCCAGACACCACGGCATTCGGGACAGTAATCGATTTCTATTCCCTGGCGTTCGGCTATTTTCAGGTCTACTCCTGTGCATATCGGGCATTTCATATGGTTTCTCCTAATGGCTTGATTGGTTGTTATTGCGGTTGTTTGCTGATCGCTGCATCCGTTCGCGCACCGTGTGAAGCAGTCTGCGAGCCCAGGCAAACTCTGTGGCGAGAACACCCAACGCAAGCGGAATAACGACTATGGCAGGGCCGGGCAGGACTATCATGGCAATTCCGATGATAAGGATCGTGCCACCGATGACCGTCACGATCAACCGCCTCAGTTTTTTGAGCGACCAATCATACATGGTAATTCCGTCCGGAATTTCGGGCTGCCGCCGTTGATGCTACGTCGGGATTACATCAGGAAAGGTTCTCGGGTGGGATAAATATTCTGTCTATAAATCGTGGCAAGGTGAGGTGAGGTTCATACGGCAATTGCTTGGCTGTCAGACCGGCATGGGGATTTTTGGAGAATAGGGACAAATGGACATGCCCGGCACAGCAACAGGTTGATTCGCAATTGTCGTCTTCATGGTTTGCAGGACATTCGTCTGATTGGTCTGAGGAAAATAGATCTGCTGTTTCCTGATGCGCCAGTTTGCCGTTGAATGAACAGGGGTGGGCCAGGCATGCCACCGGCAGCAGGAGATACAGCACTATCACTATGATGGACATTGTTTTCATGGGCAGGTGATAATACTACATATTTTTCAATATGTCACGCTACACATGCCCCTTCATCCAGCACGCTGCGTACCTTTTTCAGAAGGTCTGTCGGTGAAAAGGGTTTGCAGGTGATACTCACATTACTGTCAACCATCTCTTTTTGCTGAATTATCTCCGGCGCATACCCGCTGGAAAATATCACCTTGATGTCCGGCTGTATCGCCCTGATCTCGTCATAGGCCTCTTTCCCGGTCTTCTTCGGCATGACCAGATCGAACAGGAGAAGCTTGATCCTATCCCTGTTCTTCATAAATGTACGCACCGCGTCTTCTCCGTCAACCGCAACGATTACCTTATAGCCGAAATCCTGAAGAATGGACACGGTCAGCCGTCGCACAGCCTCGTCATCCTCAGCGAAAAGGATGGTCTCCGTCCCCCTTACCGGCCGTTCAGCCTCCGGTTTGAGCACTTCCGCATCCGCAACCGTGGAGATTGTGGGAAGGTATATCCTGAATGTCGTTCCCTGGCCCGGCTCGCTGTAGACGTTGATGTAGCCGTCATGCTGCTTTATGATGCCGTATACCACGGCCATCCCCAGTCCCGTTCCCTTGCCCACCTCCTTTGTCGTGAAAAACGGATCGAAGATATGCTGCCGGGTCTCTTCAGCCATGCCCGAACCGGTATCGGTCACTGCAATCATGGCATACATGCCGGGGCTGCCGTAGCCGTGCAGCGCAACAAATGCATCGTCAAGCATGATCCGCTCGGTGGCGACCACAAAAGCGCCTCCCTTTGGCATGGCGTCCCTGGCATTGGTCGCAAGGTTCACCAGAACCTGTTCGATCTGGTGGGCATCGGCAAACACCGGCATCGTACCGTCCGCCAGGAGCGTTGTGCAGGCGATATCCTCGCCGATAACCCGTACCAGGAATTTTTCAACGTTCTTGATGATCTCGTTCAGGTCGGCGGACTTTTTGTCGCAGATCTGTTTTCTGCTGAAAAGAAGGAGGTCCCTGGTCAGGTGAGAAGCCCGCTCCGCTGCCGAGAGCATCTGCTCGATATTGGCCCGCAATGGGGCGTCCGGTGGCATACACAGAAGGCTCATCTGTCCGTAGCCCTTGATAACGGTCAGAATGTTGTTGAAATCATGGGCAATGCCGCCGGCAAGGGTGCCGATCGATTCCATCTTTTGCGCCTGACGCAACTGTTCTTCGAGTTTTCTGTGTTCCGTAATATCCTGAAGGCTGAGGAGGACCATCGGCTGATTCCCGACAGTCACCCTGATAGTTGACAAGAGAAACAGGGTGGTCTGTTCCTTTCCATCAACGGAGACGGTTATGCCGGCCTCCTCCTGTTGATGGGACTTACCGGACTCGAAAGTATCCACTGCGGCGAGACGTATCGCGCACGTCTGGCAATTCGGACCAAAACCGCATCCCCCATTGGTATCGAGGGCATGGAGGCAGCGCAACGCGTCACCGGTTCTACGATCAATCATATCGCCGACCGACAAGCCGGTGAGTGAACATGCCAGGCCATTCACCCTGCGTACTTTCCGTTCCCCATCAAGAAGCAGCATCACGAAGGGGGCATTTTCAAAGATCGTGGCCAGCTCCTGTTCCTGCTCCTTGAGGGTCGCTTCGACCCGCTTGCGTTCGGCGATCTCCCTGGTCAGTTCCGCATTGAGGCCGCGAAGCTGCTCTTCCGCCTGTGTGCGCAACGCAAGCGCTTCTTCAAGCTCAAGCACCTTTTCTTCCAGCTTGGCAGCGACAACCCTGCTGTATTCCCGCAGGTACTGCTCGTCACTCTCGTCTATCGACGGGTGGGCAGGCGTTCTCCGTCGTTCATCCCACGCCTTCATGATCGCGCAGGTCTTTTCCCAAAGCACTTCGGGTTCGGCCGGTTTGGCAACAAAGGCCTCCGCCCCGAGCGAGAGAGCCAGTTCCGCCTCCTTATCACCGGTATAGGTGGATGAGTAGAAAATAAAGGGGATCGATTTGAGTTCGGGATTTGCCTTGAGCGCACGAAGCAGTTGAAAACCGTCCATGCGGGGCATAAGCGCGTCGGAGATGATGACGTCGGGGTGATGGCGGGCGGCAAGGTCAAGCCCCTCCTGACCGTCCTGGGCCTCGATGACCGTACAGTCGTAATGCTCAAAGGTATAGCGCAGCAGTTTCAGGGCATTGACATTGTCTTCAACGATCAGGACGTTCACGGCGGCACCTTGTTTCACTCCGATAAGCGTTCAAGCTGACACCTTACCACCCCTAGCCCCTCCTAAAATAGGAGGGGGACTAAAAGCTCCCCTCCTTGCAAAGGAGGGGTTGGGGGTGGTTGGGTGTTGATTGCTACCCGGCGTCGCCGGGTGATTTGCTCTCCAGCGGAAGCTCGATGGTCAGTTCCGCCCCCGACGAGCCGTTGCGGGCGGTGATCGTCCCGCCCATGTGTTTTTCGATGATCACCTTGGACATATACAGCCCCATCCCGGTACCCTGGGACTTGAATTTGGTGGTAAAATACGGGTCGAATATCTTGTCCATGATGTCCAAGGGGATACCCCCGCCATTGTCCCTGACCGTAACCAGCGCCGATTCGCCATTTTGTGAACAGACGATCTCAACAACAGCGGCAGGTGACTGCCGTGCCTGAATCGCTTCCTTGGCGTTCTGGGTAAGATTTAGCAGCACCTGGGAGAACTCTTTCTTATAGCCATTTACGGTTGCATCGCACTCATTGACCAGCCTGATGGCAATACCGCGGGATTCCAGGTCCTCCCTGACCAGCGAAATCGTTTCCGTGACCGTCGGGTACAGATCGAACAATTGCCGGTCGTAATCGGGCTGATAGAATTCACGAAAGGTGTCGATGGTTCGGGACATGTACGTCAGGCCCTTCATACACTTTGCCACATTTTCGCGGCACGAGGCCGCGGTAAGGGCTCCAGCCTCGAAGTCGATCTGGAAACTTTGTATGACGAGCGCAATGTTGTTAAGCGGCTGCCGCCATTGATGGGCGATATTGCCGAGCATCTCTCCCATGGCGGCCAGGCGGGCCTGGTGAGCCATGACGCGGTCTTTGGCGCTGCTCTTCTCCACCTCCGCGGCGATCCGCTGCTCCAGTTCGGCATTGAGGCTGCGAAGCTGTTCTTCCGCTTGTGTGCGCAACGCCAGCGCCTCTTCCAGCTCATGCACCTTTTCTTCCAGCTTGGCCGCGACAACCCTGCTGTATTCCCGCAGGTACTGCTCGTCGCTCTCATCTATCGACGGGTGTGCGGGCGTTCGCTGCCGGGACTCCCATGCCTCCATGATGGCACAGGTCTTTTCCCAGAGTGCTTCGGGCTCTATCGGCTTGACGACAAAGGCCTCGGCCCCGAGCGAGAGGGCCAATTCCTCTTCCTTTTCGCCGGTGTAGGTGGATGAGTAGAAAATAAAGGGGATGGATTTGAGTCCGGGATCGGACTTGAGCGCCCGAAGCAGTTGAAAACCGTCCATGCGCGGCATGAGTGCGTCGGATATGATGATGTCGGGCTGATGCCGGGCGGCAAGATCGAACCCCTCTTCTCCGTCCTTGGCCTCGAAGACCGTGCAGCGGTAGTGCTCAAAGGTGTAGCGCAGCAGGTTTCGGGCGCTGGTGCTGTCTTCCACGATCAAGATGTTCACGAATGTTCCCCGTTCCCTGGCGCCCAGCCAAGCAGGGCATGGATCTTGTCCATGATGGTCAGCGGATCGATCGGCTTTTCGAAATAGCCGGTGCACCCGGCGGCAAGGACCATATCCATGTCCCCGGTCATGGCATAGGAGGTGATGGCGATGATCGGAATGGACCCGTTGGCGCCACTCCGGCGAATGCGTCTGGTGGCTTCGAGCCCGTCGATATCGGGCAGGTTGATGTCCATGATGATGAAGGCAGGGCGCTCGGCTATGGCCAATTCCACCCCTTTCACCCCGGTCTCGGCCGCGATCACCTCGTAGTCGCAGCGTCGCAGGGCATAGGTGATGAGCCGGAGGTTGTCCGCGTTATCCTCTACTACCAATACCTTTTTCATCGATCCGCTCCGGAATTCTCAAGGTGAAGGTGCTTCCCCTGCCCGCGTCGCTTTTACAAACTATATCACCGTGCAAGACTTCCACAACCAGTTTCCGGGTCAGATACAGGCCGAGCCCGGTTCCGGGCACCGAGGTCTTAAGGGGAGACTCCAGACGTACGAACGGCTCGAATATCGCGGGGATTTCCTCCTCGGCAATACCGATGCCGGTGTCGCGAATGGAGATGACGGCCGGCTTGCTCCCACCGGGCAGCCCCCCCTCCCCCCCTTCGCCCGGCCGGGCGGACGATACGGCGATCCCCCCCTTTTCGGTGAACTTTACGGCATTACTCAACAGATTGATGATGCATTGCAAAAGCCGGCGCTTATCGGTCCTGAGCACCTGATGCTCGATTTGCTGTGTAAGTTCCAGACCTTTCTCGTTGATATCCTTTTCCAGATACTGTACCGCTTCAGTCATGAGTTCATACAGGTCAAACTCTTCGACTCGGACATCTATCTTACCCGCCTCGATCTTGGAGACATCGATCACGTCGTTAATCAGGCTGAGCAGGTGTTTTCCGGCATGCTGAATGGTATCGAGGTTTTCCTTTTGTTCCGGATTGACCGCACCGAGCCATCCGTCGCGGATGATACTTGAGAAACCGATTATCGAGTTGAGCGGCGTCCTCAATTCGTGACTCATGGATGCGATGAACATGGACTTCAGCCGGTCAAGCTCCAGCAATTTGGAGTTTGCATTCTCCAACTCCGCGGTTTTCAGATTCAGGTCCTCCACGATATTCATCAATGCCTTCTGGCTTTCCTCCTGTTGGCCCGTTCGCTCCCGCACGCGAAGTTCAAGTTCTTCGTTCAGCCTGCGCAGCGCATCCTCCGCCAGCTTGCGCTCGGTGCGTGCGCGCAGGACCATGATGCCGAACGCAAGATCGCCTGCCAGTTCTTCCAGAAGGCGAATGTCGTCCGCGGTGATGACATTGATTTCCCCGGCATACACGGTGAGTGCGCCGAATGCGGTCGCGTTTTCGTCCTTGAGAGGCAGGGCGACACAAGAACGATAGCCGCGCAGCATGGCATTTTCGCGCCACTGGACCATCTGCGGGTCGGTTGCAAAGTCCTGAACGCAGACTATTTCACCGCTGCGAATTGCTTTTCCGACAGGACCTCCCCCCTGTTCCGTATCGGCCCAGGTGATAGCGACCTTTCCGAGGTCCCCCTCCCTGTCGCCCGCCCAGGCGACAGGGCGAATAGTCCTGGCATCATCGTTTTCGGCATATCCCACCCATACCATGCGGTAGCCGACCTCATAACAGATGATGCGGCAGACGTCATCAAGCAGCTTCTGCTCGTCTTCGGCCCGCACCAGGACCTGGTTGCAGTTGCTTATTGCCCGCAGCTCGAGATTCAGCCGATGCAGTGCCTGCTGCGCCCATTGCCGGCTCTCGGCTTCCGCTTCCAATTGGAGGGTCTGCGCCTGAAGACTCTCTTGCACCGCCTGTCGTTCAGCCACCTCCTGTTCAAGCTCGACGGTTTGGATACGGAGTGCCTCTTCCGCGGCTTTTCTCCTGGCCAACTCCCTTTTCAGGGTAAGAGTCCACATACCGGCAATTACGAACAATACAAACAAAACGATTATGGTTACGGAGTATGCCCTTTCCGAGATCTGTGCCCGTGTCTGAAAGACGACCTCAGTCGGCTTCCAGGTGTCGATAATTTTCTGATAGGTGCCGTCGGTTTTAATGACACGCAGCGCCGCATTGATTTCATCAAGCAGTTGCGTATTTCCCTTTCTCACGGCAAAAGCGGAGTAGGAGAATGCTATGGGCTCGCCGGTCACCTTGATGTTTCGCAGCTTATGCTCGGCAATAACATACGATCCCACCCGGTAGTCCACCACGACGGCATCGATGGCACCGTCATTCAGCAGCTTGAACCCTGTGAGAAAATCAGGAATGATTGATAATTGAATGAGCGGGTTTTTTTCCAGGGACTGCAGTGGCAGCCCTCCCGCCTCGACCCCAACCCGCAGGCCGCGAAGGCTTGAGATCCCTGAAATACCCATTTTATTTGCACGGGTAAAAATCGAAAACTGTGACTCCAGCAATGGGTCTGAAAAATCATATATTTTTTTACGCTCTTCCGTCTGATTTATCTGGATCAGTACATCCGCTTCACCTCGGGCGACACGTGCCTGCGCTTCAGACCAATTCATGGCCCTGACCTCAACAGGCTTGGACAGGTGTTTGGCGAGCGCACGAACGATATCGACGGCGACCCCCGCCGGGGCGCCGTTATCCAGGTAGACCACCGGAGCTATATTACTGTTGCCGAGGAAAAGAATTTTGGCGCCATTTGCTGCTTCGGCAAAAGAGCTGGAGAAAATGATTGCACTAACCAAGACGCCAAGGAGGATAGCCATGGGAGATGTCCCTTGAAGCAGGAATGTATGTCTCATACTGTGTTCCTTCGTTTTCTCACTGCCGGTTGGTTCGCTTTTCTCATACATCAGATCATCCGCCCTGGCAATGAGTTCGTCAAGCGAGCAAACAACGGCAGTGACGGCAACGATTGAGTAAGCAACCCATAAAAACCATGCATAACGTTAATCGTTAAAACAACCAGCATCGCCGGTAACCATGCTGGACGAATTGACACCGCAGCTTCACGTGCCGGATTTTTCCTCCAACTCCCTGACCCGTTCCTTCAACTCCACCATCCGGAGTTCACGGCCGACAAAAAGACGGTTCATCTTATGCAGATCCCAATTTTTCTCCTCCAACTCGGCTGTTCGCTCCCGTATTCGCTGTTCAAGTTCATCCTTGAGCCGGCGAAGCTCTTCTTCAGCCAGTTTTCTTTCGGTAATATCGGTAAACATGGCAAAAGAGCCCAGGAAAGTATGGTTGGTATCGAAGACAGGCGTGGCGGAGGCAAGTGTCCAGACCGTGTCCCCGTTATTCCGGCGGAACCGGCGTTCATAACTCTTTGAAATGCCCTGGCGGCGCTCCTCCATGTTCTTCAGATGATCGGGCGTATCCTCCTTGAACATGAAGTCGGTCAGCGGACGGCCGGCCATCTCCCCGCAGGAACAGCCGAGCATTTCAGCCATTCTGCTATTCACGAAGGTAGTCATGTTGTCCGGCCCGAGCACCCAGATTCCCTCGATGGCCGTGTCCACGATGCGGCGGTACCGTGCCTCGCTTTCCCGCCGTTCCTCCTCCGCCCTCATCCGCTCGGTGAGATCATAGGTCAGACCGACGAATCCCGTAATTCGGCCGTTCTCATCCCGAAGCGCCGTCACGGACAACAGCACCGGCACGCGCGTCCCGTCCTTGCGGATGAAGGTCCACTCCCGTTCCTCCGGCAGGTTGCACCGGGGGCGGGCCGCAAACACATCGAATCCGGGCTGGATCGTTTCGTCCAGTTCATTTGACAATTGAAGGGCGCGTTGCGCCATCTCTTGTGGATCGTGCCAGTACGCGGGCGTCTGTTTGCCGACCACTTCTCCGGCAGTGAACCCCAGGAGCCGTTCCGCTGCTGGATTAAAACTGCTGACAATCCCATCGGGAGCCGTGGAGATGATGCCGTAGGCAGCGTTGTCCAAAATGGTGCGCTGCAGGAGAGTGAGCCGGCGCAAATCATCTTCCCGCTCCTGGATCGCCTCCAGCATGGCATTGAAGCTCCGACCCAGCCGACCCACCTCGTCGGCGCCGGCAGTCGGCACACGCCGGCTGTAGTCGGCCAGAGCGCGAACCTGTTCGACGGTCTCTGCCAGGGTGGAGATGGGGCGGACGATGGTTCGCTGCAATATCGCCCGCAGCCCCAGAGTAACGGCCACCAGCAGGACCAACACCCCCGCGCCGACCATTTGCAACACGCTTCTTGCCTGGCGATTGAACTCCTCCAGGTTCATGACTAGGTGCAGATGCGCCTCGTCATGCAGGCTCCGCTGCAACTCCGCGTTGTTCTTGTACAGATAGACGCCATCGGCTTTGAACGGATGAAAGGTTACCCTGGAGCCCCTGTGGTAGTCGGCCAGCAACCGTCCGTCCCGCAAAACGATAACAGCTCCCATAATCTGCGGATTGGCGCGTAGTGTTGCGAGTATTTCCCGTGCCCGGACCGGGTCCTCGAAGGCCACGGCCGTTTCCGTCCCGATAGCAACCAGTTGCGCATAAGGTTCCATGATTTGCCGGGCGCGACGTTCCAGCGTGAGGTCCCCAAAGAGCGTCATCGCCACACCCACCACGACAAAGGCCAGCAGCGCAGTACTCCAGAGAGTGAGCGCCAGCCTGTTGTGTATGCTCATTCGTTCAAGCCGGATCATCTCAACCTCCGTACTGCCCCGTTCTCCACGACCTCACGGGTAACTTCCAGCATCTTGGTCTGAATCGTCAAGGAAACGGAACGGGCCTGATCAAGGTTAATGCTCATTTCAACCCGGTCCGAAACCTGGAACCGGACAATCCCCCCCTCCTGCAAAAAACCGGGTGCAGTTCCCACCGTGAGGATCGGCCGCTTCTTTAACGCGTCAAGGGCGGCGCGGCGCTTGACCGTATCCGGATACGCCACAAAAACGATCTGGCATGGCGGCAGTTCGTCAAGCGTCTCTGCCCGGAATATCTCAAACGGGCGCCCCTGCTCCATGCGCCCCTTGAAGGTCTTCTCCAGCACCTCGCCAAAGGGGTCGTCCCCCAAGATGCAGATGCGCCAGGGAGATCGGTCGCCGCTGAAGGTACGGGCCGGCCACGTCACATAGCGGGCAAAGTTGCGCAGGAAGGCAGCTTCGACCTTGCCAGGATCGTGCGTCTCCAACTCCTGACTCGCAGCGGAACCCGGCAGGCGCAAAAGGACTAGCAGAGCGATGAGACCGGCCCATTGGCCGACCCATTGCAGGATGCGCGCACGCCCCCGGACGCTGCCGCACGACAGGACGCGGTTGACTGCTCCGCGAACTATTTGAGCACGGTCTGTCATGGCTAGAAGGTGAACTTTGCCGAAAGCGCCACCGAAGCCGCCTCCGACGAGTAATCCGAGCCGCGGAAGTAATACATCCGCTTGTTCAGGGTCTGGTCGGCCCAGCCCAGGATGTTGAAGGCATCGACGCGCAACGTCAGTTGTTTCGTCGGGCGACACTCCAACCCGGCATTCCAATAGATGCTCGGACCGTAGGCTGCATCGTAACCCGGATCGGCCAGGGCAAGACTCCCCGGGCTACGTTGCGCGCCGTTCCAGGCCGCCAGATCCTGGGCCCCCGGAAATCCCCAATACGCGCGCAGTGAACTGCTGGCGGTCCATTTCCTGTTCAACTCCTGGATTAGTGCGAGCTTGGTGATGTTGTTGGCCCAGTTGGCCAGGTTGTGCCCGTAGCCATAGGGGGCGGCGCTGATCCCCTGGATGGTGGCGGGGGTGGCCAGGCTGGCATCGAACAGCTTGCTGTATCCGTGCGAAAGGGTCAGCCTGGTTGTTTCCGAGCGAAAGGATATCTCCGGTTCCACACCCCAAATCTTGAACGTGCCGACCGCAGCGGAGTGATTGGCTGCCGCGTCAAAGCCAATGGCGTCATTCTGCTCCACGAAGATGCTACAGCCGAACGTCCACTGTTCGTCATTCTGGCGTTCATAACGAAACTCCAGGCTGTCCAGGGTTTCCGTCGTCCCCTCGGTGCCGGATTGCACATGCTCTTGCCGCAGTTCTCCGTCGCCATTGCGGCGCACCGCACGAGCGCCGATCAGCTTGAGCGTGTCTTTGGGACCGGGAGTAAAAACCAGCGCCAGTCGCGGTGAAAACAGCCAGTCGGTGTACGAGTGTTTGTCCACCCTGGCGCTCGCAAACGTGGTCCATTGCGCGCCCAGATGCCACTGATGCTCCGCCAGAAATGAAATGGTATCGGTTTCCCATGTATCCTCGACCGGTTGAACGCCGGGGGCCGGCCCGAAGCCGAGGCGCGGCCCGTCAAACCAGATGTGGGAGTATTCCAGGCCCAAGGCCAGCGAATGCTTATCGTTCGGCGTCCAAGAGCCCAGCAGACGGCCATACGCCTCGTGTTCCTGGCGATTCTGGGGGGCAGCGAATTGATCGTACACCCAGAGACGATACTGATACCAATCGTAGCTTACGAACGTCTCCAGGTTGAAGACATCGCTCAGATCCTGTTTGTATGTGGTGGCGACCGTGAATTGTTGGTCCAGATTGCGGCGTCCCTTTTGGGCTGTGGAACTATCCACCGTTTGCAGCGACGTGCGCATCGGCCGCACCACGCCGCCCCCCTGGGTGAAACGCGCCCAGAGCTCAACCGGACCGTTCACGTAGCTGGCGTGATACTTCATTTTCAAGATATCGCCCGCATCATGCAGGTTCGGCTCGGGAAACGTCACCGGCTGACCGGAAACAACGGCAGGCCCCGATCCGGGAGTGGCAAACGACTTCCCGAACACATATGGTGAATCATGTTGATTCGACCCGTTCTGGTCCGCCACGCCGAGATAGAGAAACAGCCCGGATTTCTGGCTGAACCTTTGACCGAAACGAAATTCACCGGCAGTGAATTGATCCAGGAAACCCTGGCGGATCCGGGCGTCGGCCCCTTCAAACGTCAGGCCGTTGTAGGTTTCGAGATTAATGACTCCCGACAGCGCGCCAGCTCCGTATGTCGCGGATGCAGGACCATGGACCAGGGTCACGGAACGAAGATCGCCCAGCAACGGGAGATCCCGCTCGCTCTCGGCCCCGACAAAAAATCGGTTGTTCATGACCTTGCCGTTTACCCGGAGCAGGTATTTGTCGTCCCGGTCGCTGATGATACCCCGAATGCCGAAGTGATCCAGATGCGTGTTGTGCAGGATGAGCTGGGTGTTGGGCGCATAAATCTCCAGCGACTCGTTGAGGGTCCGAGCGCCGCTTTGCGCGATGGTGGCTGCGTCCAGAACGGTCGTCTTTGCCGGAATCAACCGAAGCTGCGTGGGTGTCAAAGTGGCCGATACAATCCGCACGCGGCTCAATTGTTCAATGTCCAGACCGCCGAACTCCTCCGGTTCGTTGTTCTCGAACCGGCTCTGACCGGCGGGTTCTTCCGCCATGGCACCCGGCAGGTGCCCCGGCAGCAGAGTGAGCGCCACGGCAATAGTGACGACCGCCCGTATGCTGAAACCATGCGATGAGTCATTCATGTGAAACCTCCCGGAAGGGGCCGGAGCAGCGTGCCATTCGTCAGATCCGCCGGCGATACGGCGTTGGCAGGCTCGTCCGCCATGGCAACGGCCGGCCACCCTTGCGAGAGAGTGAACACCGCTATGACCGCTACAACCACACGTGCGCCGAAAACATCTGCGATAGTACTCATAGTGAATCTCCTGCGGATGGCGTCTGAGACGGTCATCCCTCCAGCTCCTTGATCCGCTCCTTCAATTCCACCATCCGCAGTTCGCGCCCGACAAACGCCTTGTTCATCTGCTCAAGTTCGATATTTTTCCGTTCAAGTTCCTCGGTCCGCTCCTTGACCCGCTGATCCAGATCGGCGGAGAGATTACGCAACGCCTCCTCCGCCTGCCTGTGGGCGGTGATGTCGAGGATGACTCCGTCCAGACAGAGCAGACTTCCGTCGGGAGAAAAAACGCCCCGGCCCTGTTCATGCACCCAGTGCAGCCTCCCGTCAGCCGCAATCAGGCGGTAGTCCATTTCATAGCGATCCTTGTGCTCCAGGCCGGCCGCCACCGCCTCCTCGACACTACGGCGGTCATCCGGATGGATTATACTGGCGTAGGAGCGGATACGATTATTCAGGAAATCACCGGCGGGGTAACCGGTGATCCCGGTGATGGCGGCGCTAAGGAATTCCATGGTCCACTCGGCGTCAGAGGCGCAGCGGTAGATGGCGCCCGGACTGTTGGCGACGATATTGTCCAAGAGCTGTCTGCTTTCCAGCAATGCTTCCTCTGCCCGCCTCCGCTCGGCCACCTCCTGCTGAAGCAGTTGATTGGCTATTGTCAGCTCTTCGGTACGCTCGGCAACCTTCTGTTCCAACCGCTCGGTCAGTTCCCGCAGCCGCAGGTGAATTCCGACCCTGGCCAGGACCTCTTCCGGTTGGAACGGCTTGGTGATGTAGTCCACGGCGCCTTGCCGGAATCCTTTCACCTTGTCGCGCTCGTCTTCCAGGATACTGATGAAGATGACGGGGATGTCATGTGTCCTCTCATCCTCCTTGAGCCTGCGGCAGACCTCATAGCCGTCCATCCCCGGCATCCGGATATCCAGCAGGATGAGGTCCGGGAGCGTCGACCGGACGAACTCCAGGGCCAGTTCCCCTTCGGAGGCGGGATAAACGGCGTACCCGTGCTCCGTCAATAGATTCGTCAGAAGTTGAAGATTGGCGGTGGTGTCGTCAACAACCAGTATTCTGCCGAAGTGTCCGTTGTTAGCTCCTTCATTCATGACTTCCCCTCAGCGCCGTTTTCATCGTGAACGGCTCTCACCAGCCGCAATATCCGGCCGAATTGAAGGTCCTGCGCCACGACCGCCAAGGAATCCGCCAGTGAGGGATCATGGACGCGTATCTCCTCGATCGCGCGGCCCACCGCGCCGATGTCGATCCGGCTAAGCGCCTGTTCCAGTCCACTCCGCACATCATCGGGGAGGCCGGCCAGGGCTGCCGCATCCAACGGAACCGCAACGGGAACGGCAGCCGGCTCGCCCTCACGGACAAAGCGCACACCGAGCTCTTTCGTCAAAATATCAAGAATATCCGTATATACATAGGGCTTGCGAATGCAATCGTCGCATCCCGCCGCCAGTATTTCGCGCCGTTCCTCCACCAAGGCGTGAGCGGTGATGGCAACGATCTTCATGGGGGCGCCGGCATTGGCTGTCCTGATGCGGCGGGTTGCTTCCAGCCCGTCCAGCACCGGCATCCGGATGTCCATGAAGATCAGATGGGGACGCCACTCCGCGCAAATGGCAACCGCCGCCTCCCCGTTGTCCGCCTCCCGCAGATCGAACCCGAGCGGCTCAAGCAGCTTGCGAAGCAGCAGCCTGTTTTCCGGCTGATCCTCGGCGATAAGGATACGCCGGCGCGGCTGTCCCTCGGCAGGCCCGATAACGCGGCCGCGCTGCGGCTCAACCGGAACCGCCCCGGACGGAAGCAGGGTGGTCGGTATCTCGAAATAGAAGACCGACCCTTTGCCCGGCTCGCTGGCAACCCCGATCTCTCCCCCCATGAGATCCACGTACTGCTTGGAGATAGCGAGCCCCAGGCCGGTCCCGGCCTCGGCTGCCGGATGCGCCCCCACCTGCACGAAGGGATGGAATATCCGCCCCCTCTCCTCCGGCCGGATGCCGGGGCCTGAATCCTCAACCTCGAACCGTATCCGCGCCAGATCGGGGCCCTCCTGCTTCACAACCATGGCCCGAAGAACTACACCGCCGCTTGCCGTGAACTTGACGGCATTACCGATCAGGTTGATCAGCACCTGCCGCAGCTTCACCCCATCGACGGCGATCCGCCGGGGGAGGTCCGGAGACTGTTCCAGGGTAAAAGAGAGGCCTTTCCCTGTTGCCCGCATGTTCATCAGCGATAGTATCTCCTGAACCATTTGGTGGAGGTCGAGTGGAGACTCTTCGAGCTCTACCCGGCCCGACTCGATCTTGGAGATATCCAGTACGTTGTTGATCAGGTTCAGCAGATGTTCGCCGCTATGGGTGATGATCTCCAGGTTTGAGCGCTGTTCCGAGGTGACGCCAGCAGCATTTTTCATCAGTTGCGAGAAGCCGAGCACCGCATTCAGGGGGGTGCGCAGCTCGTGGCTCATATTGGCAAGGAAAACGCTCTTGGCGCGGTTGGCCTTCTCCGCCTGGTCCTTGGCGGCCTCCAACTGGCTTGTACGTTTATTGACCAGTTCCTGAAGGTTTTTCCGATGCCTGTACTGGATGACGACGATTATGGTCATGAAGAAGATAACAAGCCCCGTGGAGTAGGTAACCCACACCGGCAGCTTCTGTACCTGAGGCTGGTTGATGACGATGCTTTCCGGGGGCAGCCGCGATGCCGGAATCCCGAACCGGGCCAACTGGCGGTGGTCGAAGAGAAAGACTTTCCCTGCCCCGCGATGCACCGGTATGGACTCCGGGCGCTCGCCGCGGAGAATCCGCACCGCTATCTCCGCAGCCAGACGCCCCTGCTCGACGCCGCTGATGACGCTTCCCCCCACGGCGCCCTGGCCGACCGTGAAGTCCCAGTTTGTGAAAACGGGGACCGGCGCGGCCGCCGAGACGAGCTCGACGACGCGCTGGCTGCTGATCCCCTCGCCGTCGCGCGTATGCATGTTGGCCATGACGACAATAGCCGCGTCGGGCGGGAGCGTTCTGAGAGCCTCAAGGGCCGCGTTCACGTCGGGATACTCGGGGAACTCGGTCGCGACCTGCGGGGGGAGCGCCGTCAGGTCCTTGGTGACCGTGGCGCGGATAGCACGATAGGTGATGTCGTCCGCCATGCCGGGAAAAACAATGCGCTTCGTCTGCGGCACGAGCCGCAGCAGCACCCGTAGCGTGCCGGACATATCGGCGTCCTCGGCCACCCCGGTGATGCCGCTCCCGCCGCGGAGCATCGCGTCCTGATAGCCGTTCAAGCCCATAAACACGATGGGTACCCCTGGGAAAAGCTCGTCGCGGTGCGCGCGGGCGAAATCGAACGCGGCGTTGTCCGACGTCAGCACCACCCGGAATCGCTGATTCGCGAACTTGGCGCGGAGGAGGTCGAGGAGGAGCGGTCGCTTCAGCAGCTTCGGGTGGTGCACCGCGTCCAGGTACTCGATCCGCACGTCGTACTCGGCGGCGAGAGGTCCGAAGACAGCGTCGATGCCGTCCTGCTGCTCGCGTGTCCAAACAAAGTCCGGGCTGTAGGAGTGGAGGACGAGGATGCTGTCGCGGCCGTGAACCGGGGACGCGGCACGAGCGCCCGCCGGGGCTGACGCGAGGAGCACGGCCAGTGTTATGACAAAGACAAAGAGCCGTTTGGACCCGGCTCGTGTCAATGGGATGAAGCTTCCGCTGAATGATCTCATGTCGTCACTCTACGATCAATTTGATTGAGATGATACGTATCAGGCCCTGTTATCATGGTATTCCGATATGTTCGTTTCAAGCTCCTTGATCCGCCCCTTCAACTCCACCATCCTCAACTCCCGGCCGACGAACAGCTTGTTGAAGCGCTCCAGCTCCTGGTTTTTCTGCTCCAGTTCGCCGCTCTTGGCCTCCAGCTCGGCTGTCCTCTCACGCACCCGATGTTCAAGTTCGTTATTCAATCGTTCCAGCTCTTCTTGCGCTTGTTGGCGTTTTCCAATCTCTTCTTCCAGGAGCAGCGCCTTTTTCTGAAGGTTCTCCTGCGCTGCTTGACGCTCGGCGACCTCCTCCTCCAGCTCGACGGTCTGGAGATGCAGTGCTTCCTCTGTCTTCTTCCGCCCGGTTATATCCCGGCCGATGCCGAGAACACCGATAAGGTTGTTTTCGCCGTCATACATCGGCGTCTTTGTCGTATCCAGCAATGCCTGATGGCCGTCATCGGAAAAGGTTATCCACTCCTCGTTGCTGTGGGGTTTTCCGGATGCAATGGCTTTGCGGTCATTCTCGCGGAAAGAATCGGCAAGATCCTTGTCCACGAAGTCGTAGTCGGTCTTGCCGGCAATGTCAGCTTCACTGGCGCCGAAGAAGCGTTCGAACATCTTGTTGGCGGACAGATACACTCCGTCGGTGTTTTTCAGCCATATCAGGTCGGGGATGGTATTTACCAAGGTGCGGAAGCGTGATTCGCTCTCGCAAAAGCGCTTTGTTTCCTGCTGAAGTTCGATAAAACGGGTTTCGAGCAGCGTAACCATTTTGATAAAGGAACTCCGCAACGAGTCCAGTTCACCATACAAAACAACCGTCTGAATGCGAGAATTATCCTCTTTCTCGCCATGAGCTCCGAGGGCGAACTGTTCAAGAATCTTGATCGGCTTGATAACTATCCGCCAGAGCAACAGATAGAGAGTCATTGTCAGTATGGCGGCAACACCGGCAATTACGCAAAAAATTGTGACGCGTATTGTTGCCAATTGCTCTTCCAAAAACCGGGGGGTAACAAACACCTGTACTTTGCCAATAGCCTCTTTAAAATACTCTATATTCTGCTCCTGCCTGAGAAGCCTGCCCGAAGACACTTCGTTATCCGTCCGGATAACGTTCCATTCCGGAGTTCGTGTCAGCGACAGAAGAATCTCTCCGGAACCGGCTTTTCTGACCACGATAGCGTATACCGATCGCTCCTTCATGATGCTTTCGGCCGCGCGTACTATCTGTGCGCGGTCGAAATTCCACAACGGAATAGCAAGCGCGGTGCCGGCCTGCTCAGCCAGAACGGCATTAAGGGTACGCAACTGTGATCGTTCATACGTACTGAACAGTGAATAACCGGTCATCCCCATGGCAGACAGTATTGTTATTATAATCGCAGTGATGACAATGATCACAATGACTGCGATAGAAGTTCTCTGTCGCATTGTATTCTCCTTGTGGAGCCTTCTTTACATACTATGGCGTCGATCCGTATTTTTTGAGAATTCCCTTATGCTCTTTATTCAAAGAATTGAACGCCTTTTGGAAGCGTTGTATCAGATAGTCAGGGGTGTCTTTGTTGAACGCATAATAATTCCGGCTTGTTGAAAGCAGGTAATATATCTTGAACTTTTTTGGGTTATAGTTTTTTTCTTTCATGAACTCGTTAAAGGTGGTCTCGGTATGAGCGATAAGATCTATCCTGCCGCTTTCCAATTTATCAAAGTTCTGTTCCAGTGTTGAGACTCCTTCGACCTTTGATATGTCGAAGTTGCTCCCCAAAAGAAACTTTTCCAGGACATCTTCCTTGATTGTGCCTATCTTGAATTTTTTTGCATCATCAAGCTTTTTAATGCTGATCTTGCGGTCCGCACGCCCCAACAGGACGTTTCTGACGGTAATAACCGGCCCAACCCATTTAAACAGTGATTCACGCTCTTTGGTGCGTGTCATGGTAAAGAGAACGTGATTTTTTTCAGATTGCACAGCTTCATAGCCCCGTGCCCACGGGACAACCTTGATCTGCTGCGGGGGAACGCCCATTTTTTTCCACATCAGCCTGAGCATCTCGGTTGAAATGCCTTTCAGTTCGCCATGTTCCAGATAATTTGATGGCGGAATATCTTCGCACATGTAGACCAGATCTGCCGGCGTGATATCCTTTGCACAAACAGAACTTACCGCCAGTAACAACAGGCTTGCCACCGTAGCGAATAAACGCGTTGTCTTCATGATATGCTCTTTAAACGTGGTGTGTGAGTATCAACCGGTGGTTTCATTTTAGTGCCTTATCTGCTGCCAGTGGAGCTAAGGGCCTGCCATGAAATAACTGTTACATCTTGCATCTCATCTTCGGGCCATCTTTGACCGGCCTTCAATCGTCAAATCCTCAGCGTAGCCCTGCTACGCCTGCGGTTTGCCTCAATCAGTCCGGCCAAATCTGACCAAAATCTGAGCGCGATCTTGTAATACTTATTTCATGACAGACCCTACGTTGTATTTTTTAAGTATTTTGTTGAGTGTGCCATTTTTCCGGATGGCATCCAGCGCCTGCTGAAATTTGAGGACAGTGGAGTCCGGCGTGTCTTTATGGAAAGCGAAATAAAGTTTATTTTCGGCAAGAGTGAACACCACCTGGTAATTACGCGGATTCATACCCTGGGATTTCAGAGCGGTTACAATCCCGGTTTCCGGGTATGGCAGAAGGTCGAACCGGCCATTCTTGAATTTTTCAAGATTCTGTGTGCTTGAAGCGGCCCGGTCAAGCTTTGTCAGCGGAATGCCGAGTTTGACCAGATAGGTTTCATTGATATCGTCAACAGCAGTGCCAATCCTGTAATTATGGAGTTGCTGCGGGGATGTAATCCGTATCCCGGCCTTGCGATCCGCCACCAGAACAAACCGTGATGTCCGTACCGGACCGGCCCATTTAAACAGGGCTTCACGCTCACTATTTCTTATCATGGTAAAGATTACGGTATTGGGAGTCTTCTGCGCCTCACGAAAGGCTTGCGTCCAGGGAAGAACCTCAATGGGACGTTTAGCTTCCCCCATTATCTTCCAGATTTCGTGGAGCACTTCGACGGAAACCCCTTTCAGGACGCCGTTCTCGGTATAATTATCCGGGACGGTTTCCTCGGTGATATACCTGAGCGGCGGTTCCTGGGCAGCGGGTGACGTTGCATGAAAGCAGATGAAGATCATGCAGATAACAGGACAAAGTATGCGGGCACGGTGAGCATATCCGGTAAAAAACAGACGCGCGGCCAGGGCGCAGGCATGGCCGGTGGCAATCAATGCCGGGAATAGCGGAACGCTGTGCGTGCCAGGTACGGAATCGAATGCGAGTGGTGTGTTGGTCAAAATGGCCTCCTTTAGTAAAGGTCAAAAAATAACGTCCGGATAATAGCAACTGCTCACTATACGTCTGCCGAATTTATCTCTGGCTTTCCAAAACATTGATCCGCTCCTTCAACTCCACCATCCGCAGTTCCCGGCCGACGAACAGCTTGTTGAAGCGCTCCAACTCCCGGTTTTTCTGCTCCAGTTCACCGCTCTTGGCCTCCAGCTCGGCTGTCCTCTCACGCACCCGCAGTTCAAGTTCGTCGTTCAATCTTTCCAGTTCGTCCTGCGCTTGTTGGCGTTTATCAATCTCTTCTTCCAGGAGCAGCGCCTTTTCCTGCAGGTTCTCCTGCGCCACCTGACGCTCAGCCACCTCCTCTTCAAGCTCTACCGCCTTGAGATGCAGCGTATCCTCGACCCGTATACGTTCCGCTATTTCCTCCTGAAGCACCCCGTTCATGTTCTCCAGCGAGGCGGTTCGCTCCCTGATCCGCTCTTCCAGGGCGTCCTGGTTGTCACGCAGGGCTTGTTCCGTCTCTGTCAGTTGCCGGTTTTTCTGCTCCAGTTCGGCACTCTTGGCTATAAGCTCGGCCGTCCGCTCCCGCACCCGCAGTTCGAGTCCCGTATTGAGCGCCTGGAGCTCTTCCCTGGCCTCCTGTATCATACTGATCTGTCCCTCGATTTTTTCCGCCATCCCGGCCAATGCCCTGCCGAAGGGCTGGAATTCGAGGTAGGGGATGACGTGGCCCGATGTGTCGTATCTCCCGGAAGCAAAACGGTTCGCGATCTCATCAAGGCTCTTCAGCGGCTTGTTCAAGGCGGTGCGGATGAACAAAATCGTCACGATTGCAACAGCGATCAGGATGAGTACTATGATGAGCATCGAGAAAACGAGCAGACGGCGGTTACTCTCGTTGTAGAGTGCCGGCGTCAGGGAAACGGACACATCTCCGACGCGTTTTTCAATAAGCCCCTGGGTGTGAAATATGCCGGCAGAGCGGTTTATCAGACCACCGTTTTTTTCCTTTTCCATGGAATAAATTACTGTTCCGGATTCATCCTTGATGATCAATCGCGCAATCGATTCATCCTGGGAAACAGCTTTCCCTACTGCCTTAACCGTCTCATCCTCGACCGACCAAAGCGGAACTCCAAGGGTTCCGGTGAGATAGGCGATCATCTCGTCCGCCCTGTTTTCCATGCTCTGTTGTGCAGCCTGGGATACGACCCGGTGCATAGCGGTGACGGCGATTACCGAAACGATGAGAACGGTAATGATAAGGCTTGCCGTAAGCCGCCGGGTGATGGACCGGTTAACAACGGCATTATCCGGTGAGAGGTTCATGAAAGGCCTCGCTATTTCATATACTCATCCAGCAGTTGTCTATATTGCGGGCTGGCTTTCACTCGATTGAGCGCACGGCGAAAATGTTTGACCACCCGATCATCCGTTTGCGGGCTCATGGCGACATAGTTTTCTCCGTCCGCGCCGGCGACGTGGTAAATACTTTCCACTTTCTTCATGTCATATTTTTGCAAGGACATCGGATCATTGTTCATGACTTTGAACCAATATGACAATACGATAGGATCGCTCGGCAATATATCGATTCTCCCCAGGAACAATTTCTTGATATTTTGCGAGTCAAGGGTGACTTCATCCAGATTATCGCCAAACCCCTGACTACGGAGAAAGATATTCCTGGAATCATCCCGCAGCACGCCAATTCTATATTTCCTGGCGTCGTCCAGCGTATTGACGACAATGTCCGGCCGATTCTTCAGCCGGTACAGATAGACGTGAAAAGGATGAAGCGTATCGACCCATTTAAACAGCTTTTCGCGTGGAGGATTGCGCAGGATGCTGAACAGCATCACGTTTTCCTGCCGCTGCGCCATGCTGTATGCTCGCGCCCAAGGGTACACCTGAATCTTCGGATCGACACCCGCCTCCTTCAGCATCATCCGCACCAATTCGACTGAAACACCGGTGAGCGGCCGATCCTTTTCCTGTATCTGATAGGGAGGTTCGATGCACGTAACGACAGACACTTTTGACAGCAGTGCCTTCAGATCAGAGTCACGCTGACCCGCGTTAGCCTCTTCCAAAGCAAACACCAAACATGACATCACGATCAGACAACGTAGTAGTCTCATTTTGATGACTCCCAAAAAATATTACGCCGTTCGGGCACTAGAGGCGACGTAGTGGCAGACACAGGAACAGAATGTAACCAATCATTTATTCACCGCATTCTCCAACTCCGCGATCCGCTCCTTCAACTCCACCATCCGCAACTCCCGGCCCACAAAGAGCTTGTTCATCTTTTGCAACTCCGTATTCTTGGTCTCCAGTTCGGCTGTTCTCAATTTCACCCGCTGTTCCAGCTCGTTATTGATTTTTTCCAGTTCAACCTGCGCCTTTTGACGCACCTCGATCTCCTCTTCCAACAAAAGCGTCTTTTCCTCAAGGCTCTCCTGCGCCACCTGACGCTCGGCCACCTCTTGTTCAAGCTCTACCGCCTGAAGATGAATCGCTTTCTCGGCCTGCTTGCGTTCGGTGATATCGGTAATACCCTCCAGCACGTTCACCACGCATCCGGACGTATCCTTGATGGGTTGGGAGATAATGTAATACCATCTGCCGGTGGCTGGAACCAATTGCTCGCTTTCGCAAACTTTTCCATCCATAAAAGCCCGCACTGTTCCACACCCGTCACAGATGGTTGCCCTGGATTCGTAAAAGACATGGCATACCTGGCCCACTGGCTCTCTACCAGGGAACATCTCACGAATTTTTTGGTTGACCCAGGCGATGGTCATATCGGGATTGATAAGCGAAAGACCTGTATTCAGGGCAGAAAGGATGACATCCATTCTTTTTCTTTCCTTTTCCAGCATCTCCTCCACCCGTTTGCGTTCCTCAAGCTCTGCTCTCAGGCGTTCAAGGGTTGCTTCGAGTTCAGATGTCCGCGCTGCAACGGCACTCTTGAGTTCCTCATTGGCATTACGAAGCGCCTCTTCAGCGCGCCTGAGTTCTGTAACGTCTCTCATTACCACAACCGCACCGAGATTCTTACCGTCCTCGTCCCTGATCATGCTTCCATTCGCCAGGATAAAGCGCGGCGCTTGGCCCCTGGCGACTATCGCCATGCCTGCATCTACGAGGTTTTCACCCTTGAAGGCCCTGGCAAGAGGTATATCCTCCGTTGACAGCGGGGTGATCCCATCCGAGCGAAAGAGGTCGTAATGTTCCGCCCACTCCTCGGGGGGGAGCCTCGTGGGGTCAGTACCATGCCATTCCTTGGCTGTGCGATTGAAAAGGGTAAGCACGCCCTCGGCGTCACATGCGACCACGCCGTCCGCCATACTCTCAAGCAGGGCGCGGCTGAACTCCTGCTGGCGGATCAACCGTTCCTCAGCCTGTTTGCGCTGAATAATCTCTTTTTCAAGTTCCGCAGTCCTGATCTTGACCCGTTGCTCAAGTTCTTCGTTCAACACGATTTATCTCCTATGTTTGCAATCCCGTTTCTTTCTTTTTCCAGCTCCTTGATCCGCTCCTTCAGTTCCGCCATCCGCAACTCCCTGCCCACAAATGCCTTGTTCATCTCTTCAAGCTCATAATTTCTTCGCTCAAGTTCTGTTGTGCGTTTCCTGAGTTCCCGCTCCATATTTTCCCTGTTTTTGATATTGGCCAGCAGCCTGTCTATCTCTCTGTCCGGCTGTTCACCTCCCAGAAAATCGTCAGGCGGGACGTAATAGAAATTGGGGCATACCATGCCCCCGCAAATTACGAGAGGATGCGTGGATATAACGTCTTTTATGATCTTTGGCGGGAAAAAGCTGCGGTTGTACTGGCAGATGGCGAGCATGTCGTGTTCGGGAAGGAAGTAGTTCAACTTCGCCTCGTATTCCATCAGGCGTTCCGAGCCGGGATCACCGCCCAGCACCCAGGTCATCTCACCGGTGACCCGTAACGCGGAAAAACCGGCGGCCTTTGCCTCGTCCACGGAGCGTTTGAGAAAGTCGATCATCCAGTCCGGGTCAAAGAACCCCTGTTGCAGGTATGCATCCTGCTTGCTTACAATGGCCAGTTTACCGGACTCCATGGCGGTCTCCACATCCATGCCGGCCGCCCTCATCTCGTTAATGACCATGTCGGCGGTAGTGTCGTCAACGACATACAGACACTTCTCGCCGCGTTCCAAACCGATTCGCAGGTAGGGAATCACGGCAGCGAACTGTTCTTCCCGTGTCTCATAGATCAGGCATAGATGGTCGTGGACATGTATTTTCGCTAGTGCGCCAACCAGTTCATTCGAGGCCCTGTCCGGTTCGTTATCCATATGCTCACCTCACCCTGTCTGCCTTAAATTCTCAGCGTTATCCAGCCTCGTAACCAGCCCTTCAACTCCATCATCCGCGGTTCCCTGTTAACCCGCGATTCGCGTTCATTCATTCAACCTTCATGACCTGAAGAGTTTCCGGAGTTGGGCTGCGGGAATGCCGGTTCGCGCGCACGGATCTTGGTTTCGAAACCGCCGTGGTCGTGCAATGCCTCCAAGTCCGGCTTTATGCCCGCATTATGCCTGTTAAGGTACTTGGCGAATGGTTGATAGGTTTGATTGAACGTGCGGGGGTTATGGAGCGGATGTACGGTCAGGGTAGAGACGGGGATATGTTGCCGGGAAGACGCGGTTGCGTACCGCGGCCCCGGACTTTGGGGGGACTGATTGCAACCGAAAGAAGAGAGCATGATAAAAACCGCCATGGTTTTTATACGCAGGTCCATAATGCCCCCTTCCCGTGACAGAATGAAAAAGAATTACATTTCTTAATTATACCTCCTGAAAATAAAATGTTTACAAACTAATTTTTAACGAATGAACTTTGGGAATGTCACCGCCTGATCTTCTGCTCCAGCTCCATATCCAGGCTTTTGAGCCGTTCGATGCTCTGGCGCAACTCCTTGTTGTCGCGGCTGAGCGAGAGGTTGAGTTCCCGCAGGCTCCTGATCTCCCGGTCCCTTACATGCTTGCCGTTGGCCAGATAGGTGACCAACGGGCCGGCCTGGTACGTCCAGATACTGTCGGGAAATTCACTCTTCAGGCGGTCAAGCAGCGCCTTTGCCCGTGTGGCGCCTTTGGTCCCCTCATTGCCGAGAGAGAGCACCGCGAGACGAAACAGGGCCTCGTCCGTTACCCCGGCATGGGGGGGCGCGACAACGACCCGTTCCAATGCCGTGCGCGCCTGCTCATCGTCCCCCTTGCGCAGGTATCCCAGTGCCGAGGCAAAGTCATGCTCCCGCTCGCGAGCCTTGAGGGCGGGCCCCGACGTGCTCCCGAAGATACTCACCAGCCGGGTTTCCATGGTTCCGCAACCGCTCATGCAGGCCAGCAGCACCAGCAGCAGGATGACACTACCTCGTTCACGCCTCACAGATTCTCGCCTCCCTCACAACGATATAGTTGCTTCCCGACGATTCCTTGACCTGGTCCTTGATCTCCGCCGCCGCTGTGGCGATCTCGGCCGCCGTGGCGTAATCGCCCGGCTCGCATATCAGGGCGGCGATGGAGATGGAGATCAGCGGAAAGGCCCGTGGCACGCCGTAGCGGTCGATACCTTCGATGGCACCGGCGCAGCGGTCCTGCTCCGAGTAGTAGGCCGGCACCATGGCATCGATATCATGGATAATGGACTGGCAGGCCATGGGGGCAAGATCGGCGCTGATGATGACCACAAAGTCGTCGCCGCCGATATGCCCCACAAAGGCGTCAGGGTCGTTCAGTCGCTTGACGGCGTCGTGAATTACCTGGCTGGCCTCCTTGATGAGTTCGCTGGCCTTGATGTAACCGTAGCGGTCGTTGTAGGATTTGAAATTGTCCAGATCCAGGTAGCACATGGCAAAGGAGATCTGCTCACGCAGACGCCGGTTGATGGAACGCTCGATGGCGATATTGCCCGGCAGGCGGGTCAGGGGGCTGGCGTCGAGGCTGATCTGTTCCAGATCCTTGAGCCGCTGCGCCATGTTCATGAAATCCTCGGCCAGGGAACCGATCTCGTCTCCCGGCGGGATGTGCGGGTCGTGGTCGAAATCACCGGCCGCGATTCGGTGGGTCGCCTTCTGCAGCTTGCCGATGGAAGAGGCAAAGCTGTAAATCAGGTAAAAGGCCACCAGAAATGCGACAAATCCCCCCAGGGACGCCAGTCCGATGGACGTGTTGACGGTCTCCGCCTCCTTGTCGTCCGAGATCTTCAGCTTGGCGGCCAGGGACACCTTCTGCTCCGCCCTGATCCGATCCAGTATGGCTTCCACCCGTTCGGCGGCCCGCCCCATGGCTGAGGCGTTGACATCCGTTCCGTTGAATACCTGTCGGCACAGTCGTGCGTAGGCGTCATAGGCAGCGCGGAGCTGGCCGATGCCATCTCCGTGGTATACCTGCTCCAATGAGGCCAGCCGGTTGCGGAACTCCTCCGCGTTTCGCTCGTAAAGGCTCTGAAATTCGGGTTGGTGCAGGATCTGATACTTGCCCAGGTAGCGCTCCTGCGCCAGCATGACATCGCGCAGCGTGATCGTGATGGTGGCAGCGGCCACATCGTTGCGGGCGATATCGCTTTCCATCCGATGCATAACCCCCAGGCCGAAAATGGCGTACACCAAGGCGGTTGACATGCAGATGCCGCAAACGGCAAAGCTGAGGATCAGTTTTTGGGTGAGGGTCATATGGATGCGTCCCGGACGCGGCATGATACTGACTCCTGTCAAAGATTACCCCGATTGAACCTGCGGTGAATCATGTTAGTGCCTCCGGCCGCCAATAGCAACGAAATGAAGCACGCCCCTTGGTAAAAATCCGTTGCAATGTGCCGGGGGCAGCGGTATACAGAAATCCCCATTCCGACTACATTCACAAGAAGGATACCACCAAAAATGCCGATTGGAAAACAGCGAATTGCCCTTCTTCTGACAGGTATCGCCCTGAGTGCCATTCTCTCCCCCTTCCGTGCCGGGGCATCAGACAACTCCTGTGGTCCGATGACGCCCGCCGAGGAGGAGCTTGTCAAGTTGCGAATCGACAACAACCTGCTCACAAAGGGGATTGCCCAGTGTGAAGCCGAAAAGGGCATCTTTGTCGAACGGCTGCACCGGAAAAAGGCCCAACGGCTGCGGGAAATCGCCGCGAATGTGAAGCTTCAGCGCCAGGCAACCGGTGACTTCGAGGGGTTTGTCACCTGGATGAACACAAACCTGGCCGGATACAACCGTTTTATCCAGGCCGGTTCCTGCGCCGCCGTTGCCGCCAAAATGCTCCCGGTCCCCTATGCCGGACAGGCATCGCTCTTCACCAAGTTTGCCGCCCAGTTCACCCTGTCTCTCAACACCGCCTCGGTTGCCATCACCACCTACCTGACATCGTCACAAAAGTTCATTGCCATGGCCGACGCCATCGACCCTGCAAAGCCGCTGGACGAAAAGGCCCTTGCCGAGGCGGCGCAGTTCGCCGACCAGAAGCTGCTGAAGGAGATGGACGATGTCCAGGGCAAACTGGCAACGCTTTCCGACCTCTCCGCCGGTGCCCTTTCCTTTCTGGAAACTGTCAACCATTACGTCTGTGGTACGGATGAATACTGGAACAAAATGAAGGGCGTGTTCAAAAAGGACATTAACCCCAAGGAGAAGAGCTTCATATCCGAGAACATCAGCAGCCTCAAGGCCCGGGCCGAACGCTTCAACGGAACGTTGCGAAGTTTCGGGGAACTGGGCAAAAAAGAAACCGCCAGCGTGAAGGCGCTGGCGGTCTATGATGAACTTGCGGCCGAGGCCGTTTCCCAGAAAAAATAAACCCCAAAAACATTTGCTCTCACAAAGGCACAAAGTTCACCAAGTAATTCTCACAAAATGTGAAAACAACTTGGATGGTGACGGGGGTACTGTTTCAATCTGTTTGCAGTTCCTTTGAGTCCTTTGTGAGCTTTGTGAGAGACGAATTTATTTCTGATTGATTGCCGAGAGTTGCCAGGGGTTGTTCCCCACCGGCCTGGTGAAGGTCCAGTACTCCTCGAACTTGACCGGGTCGGTTTTGCTCCCCTCGACAACCTGGCCGCTGGCATCGTCAGTGGTGTAATCCAGCAGATTGGCGTAGATCATGGCCGTGATAAAATCCTGTCCCGACTCCTGCCAGGCTTCGGAGATCTCCACGCTGCGGACGGCGATGTTCTCCAGACGGTTTACCCGCCGCTCGCGCAGCAGGCGATCGATATCTCCCTGGAAGATCCCCCTCATTTCCTGTGTCAGCAAGCCGGTCACCGGTGCCAGGTCCCTGTTCATCCAGGCGCCCTGGATCTTGAAAAAGATATCCATGACAAGATCGTTGAAACGCTGCTCGTCAAAGGAGGGGTCCATCTGACGGACATGGGCGATGCCGGTGGCCAGGTCTTCGCCCGGCCCGCCGTAGGGCGGCGCCGACGGCTGGTACGATACCGGCTCCCGGTAGTCCTGCATGTTGTAGACATTCTGATCCGCGGCCTCTTCCCTCTTCCGCTTCACCATCCGGTAGATGAAGTAGGCAATCCCGCCGATCAGCAGTATCTCGAACAGACCGATCCCACCGCCGCCAAATCCGCCGCCGCCGCCAAAACCGAGGCTACGGAACAGCATGCCGCCCAGCATGCCACCCACCAGGCCGCCTGCCATGCTGCGCAGGAAGCCCCCGCCCGCCGGTTGGGGCGTCTGATAGGGAGACGGCGAAAAGGGGCGCTGCTGCTGGGGAGCCGCCTGTTGATAGGGGCTGGACTGGGACGGCGGCGTTACGGGCCGGGAATAGCTGCGTGAACCGCGGCTGCCCATGGAGCGGCTGCCGCCGGCACGAGCCTCGGCGTTCATGGTTGCGACGGTCATGCTCGCCATCAGGGCTACTGTTGCCAGCGCCAGCGTGCACATCGTGGTGTGTTTCATCTCTCTCCTCCTCATTTATGGTCTTATCTGTTTCTGGTTTTTTTTCGTTGCTGCACTTTTACCACATCTACATCGCTTCCGCAACGCGGGCGGTGCTTACCTAGTGAAGCTAATCATTGCGACGGTAAAATACAAGAGCCGGTGGGGATTAATCCTAACCCTGATAAACAGGATAGTGCGTTAGCCAAATCATTTTCTGCCAGAAAAGCGCAGAAAATGATTTGTAACTTACTAAACCCGGTATTCGCATGCATTGCGCTGACACGATATCTGTCGCCACGCGCGGCCTGTAGCCTTGCAAGATCGGGATTATTCAAACTGTGTAATTGTCACGATACCACGGGAATTTTGGGAAAAGCTGTCCGGCTGTGCGCCGCCGCTGAGGCACGCGAGACAAAGGTGCTGCGGGACAAGAATGTGCTTGGGCTTGGTGAACTGGATGGTGATGCGAAAGGTTCTGTACGCGAATTGCTTTGTAGAGGTAATCAACCGGGCGAGGTGTCACCCCGGAATCACCACCTCAATCTCCAGCTTTCTGGCAAGCTCCGCCATACGGCGGTCGAGGGTCAGGAGGGTGGCATTGTGCCTGCGGGCGAGCACAAGGTAAAGGGCGTCATACATTGGGTGAAGATGGCGGACCGCAAGGGCGAACGCCTCTCGATGAAGGTCCAAGGCTGGCTCAAGCTGGTCCGCCAACCCCAGGGCATTCTCAAGAGCCTGCTCACATTGATCCGCAGCAAGAAGATCAGCCTTGCGGTATTTCCAGAATGCGTTGCAGACCTCGGCGATATAAAGCTCCGGGGCAATGACCATATCCGCCTGTTCCAACAGCGGCTGAAAGGCATCACTACCGGGCATGGCAAGGGCGACCGCAACAGCAGCGCTGGCGTCGATCACGATGGTCATCGGTCCCGATCCTCACGAATCAGAAGCGCCGGGTCGGGTAACCCCGAGATACCGCATTTAGCTACAGCCGCGTTTATTGAGTCCAGAATGGCCTTGCGCCTGAGTCGCGGATCAAGCTCAAGGCTGAGTCCGCGGGCAATCGCAGACACCGCTTGTTGCGCAATGGAGCGATGTTGCGCCTCTGCCTCCCTGCATAGCGACAGATAGATGTGTTCCGGCAGTTCCCGCACCTGTAATGATGGCATCTCACACCTCCTGCAAACAATTTACTGCATTTTTCTTACAAATGCAAGCAGAGGCACAACAACGGTACAAATACGGTACTATTTGCAGAGTACGAGCGGAACAACTATTTAACTGGTTACAAAGGCCACCTTGCCCCCGAACGCCTGTTCGAACAGGTCCTTCTTGGCATTGGCGCCGAATATCTCCACCGAGATATCCTCCGTTCCCAGCAGTTTGATCCGGAAGGCTCCAGCGGTCTGAACGAGTTCCACCACCTCCACCAGGCCACTCCTGCGCCGGTCCAGGCCGTCCGCCAGGCGCAGGATGCCCCCCAGGCGGCAGACTGTGACGCGGTCTTTCTCATTCAGGCGCTGGTATTCTTCGTGCTTCCGCTTGGGCAGCGACTTGCGGTGATAGCGGGCGATCTGGGCGATCATCTCCTGCTCGCGGGGGGTGAATCCGAACAGATCGCCATGGCGGATGAGGTGGTAGGAATGTTTGTGGTGGCTGTTGTAGCTGATGAAATAGCCGATGTCGTGCAACAGCGCGGCCGCTTCCAGCATCCTTCGTTCGCCCTTTTTCAGGCCGGATTTCGGCCCCAGGCTGTCAAAGACCGCCAGCGCCAGCTTGGCCACATGCTTTGAATGCGGTTCATCGAAATGGCAGGACCGCGCAAATTCGACCACCGCCTCGCGCCAGTGGCGCTGCTGTGTCACAGCCGGCATGAGACCGAGCCGCCTCATGCAGCGGATCACCAACCCTTCCCGGATGCCGCGTTCGTTCACCATGAGCATGTTGGCGCCGAAAAAGCGCATCAGCTCTTCAAAAAGCCCCAGGCCGGCAACAATGATGTCGGCCCGGTCCGGGTTCAGCCCCGCCACCGACCTGCGCGCCTTGTTATCCTTGCGCATGAGCATCGCCAGCACGTGCACCACCTCGGAACGGAGCACCTCGAAGCCGTGCACCGAGGAATAGGCCTGCTTGCGCATGTTCATGACCATTGCGCCCAGCGAGGTGATGGTGCCGCCGGAACCGATGAACGTCTGGACGGCAACCTTCTTGCCGGGAAACGCCTTCTTGAGCACCCCCCTGACATGGCGCTGGAATTTTTCATATTCACCGGGCTTGATGGGATCGCTCGGGAAAAAACGTTCGGTCATGACCACCGCGCCCAGATCGAGGGAGAAACATTCCTCGATATGATTTCCCAGGGCGGTGACGATCTCCACGCTGCCGCCGCCGATATCGATCATGGCGTAGCGTTTCCCCTCCATATCGAAGTTGTGCAGGGCCGAGATGGCGGCCAGTTCCGCCTCTTCCTCGCCGGAAATCACCTTGATCTCCCGGCCCAGTTCGCGGGAAAGCACCTCCACCAGTTCCATGCCGTTGGAAGCGGTTCTGACGGCGCTGGTGGCAACCGCCTCCACCTCGCTCACCTTGAGCCCATCGATCAGCTTGCGCATCATGCTGACGGCCCCCACTGCACGGCTGAATGCGGCAGGGCAGATGGCGCCGCTCTTGGAAAGGTTCTCACCCAGGCGGACCGTGGCCTTCTCGTCGTCCAGCACCTTGAACCGCCCATGTTGGTCGGCCTCGACAACTATACAGCGGATCGAGTTGGTTCCTATGTCAATGGCGGCCAAGCGGGGGTTTTTCATTACAGCCTCGTAGCAGAAGGATCATCATTGTATGGGGATGTGCAGTATATCCGGGCTGCCTGGAAAAGTCACCGTTTGAAACCGGCGGCTCGTGTAAAGATTGTGTGACACAGCGGGTAGGGGCAGGCGGGTATCAGTCTCTCGATTTCGCCGGCCTCGATCACAACCCGGCCAGGAACTCCACGATGGCCTTGTTGAACGCCTGCGGCTGTTCCAGATTCACCATGTGCCCGCCGGGGAGGATACAGAGTTTCGCATCAGGAAGCCCTTCCGCAATGATACGCGTGTTGTCACCGGGTATGGCCTGGTCCTGGTCGGCACCGATCACCAGGGCCGGCTGGCTGAAGGTGCCGAGCAGAGGGGCATAGTCCTTCCGGTCCCGCATGGCGATGAGCCCGGCAGACGCGCCCAACGGGGCAATAGCCCGCATCCAGCCGAACACCTCATTGACCAGTTCCGGGGCGTCCGTCAGGGTTGCCGGAGCAAACAGGACGCTCCGAAATACCTCTGCCACCGGCAGGCTTCCCTGATTACGGGCGGCATCGGCAAGGGCCGTGCGCCGGGCCTTGCCCGCTTTATCGTCCCCGCCTGCCTTGGTGACGATGAACAGTGGGACGGCAACCCGGTCAGGATAACGCTCCAGAAGGTTGAAGAGCACATAGCCACCCATGGACATTCCGCCCACCACGGCCCTGTCGATCCCCAGGTGATCCAGGAGCGCCACGATATCGGCGGCATAGACATCCATGTTCACCGTACCGGAGCCCAGTCCGCTCTCCCCGAACCCGCGGAGATCCGGCGTGATAACCCGGCAACCGGCCTTGGACAAGGCCTCTGCCTGGGGCCGCCACATCTTGCGGCAAAGGGGGAAACCGTGGATCAGGACCAAGGGAAGCCCGTTCCCCCGGTCGCTGTAGGCAAGGGTACTACCGTTGATGTCCGCTTTCATGTGATCTCCTTATGTTGCCCGCTCCGCGAGCGGAAGAGACTTGGATGGTCCTGCTGGTTCGAATATGTTCCCTCCCCCAGCGGGGGAGGGTTAGGGAGGGGGTGCATTCCGTGCTGCTCGCTCCACCAGCATATCATAGACCTTCTGCAATACCCCTTCCAAATTGGCAAAGACCTCATTGTTCCAGAATCTGAGCACATGAATACCATGACATGACAAAAGTTCTGTACGCTCTTTATCACGAATTTTTACGTCCGGTTCATTATGCTGCCCTCCATCAAGTTCAATCGCCAGCTTTGCTTCGCAACAATAAAAATCCAAAACAAATCGTTCAAATGGATGTTGTCTGCGAAAACGGAAACCGCCAAGTTGCTTGCGGCGCAAACAATACCATAACAGTTGTTCGGCATCGGTCATGGAGCCACGCAGAGCACGTGCGGCTTCGAGCAACGGCAAGGGAACCGGCGTAGGAATAAAGAGCTTTTGATCCGTATCCATTTTACCAATTCATCGTCTTACTTCCATCGGCAGGGCCTTCCCCCTCCCTGACCCTCCCCCGCTGGGGGAGGGGATGAAAGATCAAACATCACCTTATCTGGGAACAACCATTTCCCTCTCACTGTGACTGGAATATTGTCCGAGTTAGGCGTGAATTGCTTCCTTGTGTACGTCCAGGGCCGCCTCTTTCATTGCCTCGGGCAGGGTCGGATGGGCATGGCAGATCATGGCAATGTCCCGCGCCGTGCCGCTGAAACTCATGACGCTGACCGCCTCGGCAATCAGGTCCGACGCCCGGGGACCGACGATGTGAACACCGAGAACCCGGTCGGTTTCGCTATGGGCCAGGATCTTGACAAACCCTTCGGTCTCGTCCATGCAGCGCGCCCGTCCCAGAGCGGCAAAATTGAAACGGCCCGCATTGTAGGGGACAGCGGCCTCCTTGAGCTGTTCCTCGGTCTGCCCCACGCAGGCCCCTTCCGGCCAGGTATAGACCACACCGGGGATATACTCGTATTCCACGACGCTCTTCCGGCCGGCCATCTGTTCCACGCAGACGACACCCTCCTCGGAGGCCTTGTGGGCCAGCATCGGGCCGGGCACGAGATCACCGATGGCATGGATGCCGGCAACCGTGGTCTGGTAGGCAGCATCCACCACCACCCTGCCCCGCTCGTCCAGCCTGATGCCCGCCTCATCAAGGCCGAGCCCTGCCGTGAGCGGCTTCCGCCCCACGGCAACCAGCAACCGGTCGCAATCGATCTCCTCGCTGCCGGCACCGGAGTTGAACTGGACAATGGCCTTGGCGCCGATGCGGCGCACACCGGTGATGCGCGTATCCAGCTTGAACTGGAACCCCTGTTTGCGCAGGCTGCGATAAATCGTATCACCCGCCTGACGGTCCATGGTGGGGAGAATCTGGGGCAACATCTCCATGACCGTTACCCGGCTCCCCAGGCGGCGCCATACCGACCCCATCTCAAGGCCGATAAATCCGGCTCCGGCAACCACCAGGTGCTCGGGAACCTGATCGAAGCAGAGCGCCTCGCGGGCACTGACCACCACCTGGCCGTCAAAGGGGATGTCCGGCAAGGAGGCAGCCTCGCTGCCGGTAGCCAGAATAACCCGTGGCGCGCTGAACGTCTGCGGTGCAACAGGATTTTCCTCCCCTGCCGCCAGCGGCGTCACCTGAACCTGATGGCTCCCCTCCGCCCCGCGCCCGGCAAGCCGTGCCGTGCCGTTTATCCAGGCAATGCCGTTCTTCTTGAAAAGATAGGCGATCCCCTCGGTGTTCTTTTTCACGACATCATCCTTGCGGCGCAGCAGGGCATCCAGGTCGAGACGGGGAGGCTCGATGACGATGCCATGGACCGGGAAACGGTCCCGTGCCTGGGCAAACAGCTCGCTGGAATCCAAAAGCGCCTTGCTCGGGATGCACCCCTCGTTGAGGCAGACGCCGCCCAGTGTTTCCCGCTTCTCCACCACGGCGACCTTAAAACCGAGTTGGCTGGCACGGATCGCGGCCACATACCCTCCGGGGCCGGCGCCGATGATGATCAGATCGTACGTAGTCGTTTCTGCCATTATTACCTCCATCAATTAATCCATTGCCTGAATCAGTGACGCCTGGACGGCGGAGCGAGCGTAATGCCGGGGTCAATCGCCGCCCGTGACGCTTCATGCCGCCTGCGCCGGGTGATCGACGCAACATCGTGAATCATACCTGAACCGCCGGGACCGAGGCATTCCAAGCGAGCGGAGCAGGGAAGGCGTTACGGATTCAGGATTACCTTTCATCCCTCCAGCAGCAATTCTTCCGGGTCTTCAATGTATTCCTTCACCTTTTTCAGGAACTGCACCGCCTCGCGGCCGTCGATGATGCGGTGGTCGTAGGAGAGCGCCAGGTACATCATGGGGCGGATCACCACCTGTCCGTCCCGCACCACCGGCCGGTCCTGGATGGCGTGCATGCCAAGAACGGCGCTCTGGGGCGGGTTGATGATGGGGGTGGAGAGCAGGGAACCGTACACGCCGCCATTGGTGATGGTGAACGTCCCTCCTTCCAGATCGGCAATAGCCAACTGGTTGCTCTTGATCCTTTCCACGAATGCCAGGATGGCCAGTTCGATCTCGTGAAGATGGAGGCGGTCCGCGTTGCGCAGTACCGGCACCACCAACCCCTTTTCACCGCCGATGGCAATGCCCATGTCGTAGTAATGGTGATAGACGATGTCGTCGCCGTCAATGCCGGCATTCACGGCCGGAAACTCGCGCAGCGCCTCGACGCAGGCCTTGACGAAAAAGGACATGTATCCCAGGCCGACCCCGTGACGCTTCAGGAACTGATCGTGGTGCTTTTCCCGCAAGGCCTTGACCTGACCCAGATCGGCCTCGTTGAAGGTGGTCAGCATGGCGGTCTGCTGGCGGGCGGCCAGCAGACGTTCGGCTATGCGCCTGCGAAGGGGCGACATGGGCTGCCGCTCATCCCGGCCACCGGCATAGACCGGCGCCTCCTCGGACTTGACTGAATCAAGGGGAGTAGTTTGAACCCGTATCGATGGGGTCGGCCGGGAAGATACCGCCGTTGGCTCAGGGGGCCGCGGCGTACGTGTGGGCCCCGGAACAGCCTGGCCTTCCGGGAGATCAAACGGCACTATTTCCGCTTGAGGGAGTGATTGTTCCTCTATACGCGAAAACAGGTCGTCAAGGGTGATTCGCCCCCCCTTCCCGGTTCCGGTGACCGTTTCAGGAGCAATCCCCTTTTCACGCATTTCGCGGCGGACTGCGGGTGAGGACGCCTTGGCATTGATCGTTTCCTCACTGGGCGCGGTGCGTGCTCCGTTTGCCGCCATTGCAACCGGAGCCTGGACAGCGGCGGCCTGTTCAGCAATCGATCCGATGACCGTGCCGATCTTGACCGTTGTCCCTTCGGTCACCGCGATGGACAGGATTCCGGCCGCATCCGCCGCAATATCCAGCGTGATCTTGTCGGTCTCGATCTCGCACAACTGCTCGTCCTTTTTCACCGTCTCGCCGTTCTTTTTGAACCACTTGGCCAGAAGCGCCTCACGCACCGACTCGCCAACCTCCGGAATACGTATATCCATGAGCAACTCCCTCGCAAAAGGATCTGCATGAAACAGATATCATTCTAGCGTACTTTGACCGATTTTCCAGAAAAGACAAAGGGGCGACCAAAAACACAGCCGCCCCTTTGTACAACAGATTCGTAAGCCCCTTTACCCCTGCCCCTTCAGAAATTCCCTCCCAAACGGGGACATCTGGCGCAACCGGGCGATGATGGGCGGCAGTTCGCGGATCACCGTGTCAATCTCCTGCGCGGTGGTGTAACGCGAAAGGGAGAAACGGATCGAACCATGGGCACAGGTAAAGGGCACCCCCATGGCACGCAGGACATGGGATGGTTCCAGGGAGCCGGAGGTGCAGGCGCTGCCCGACGAGGCACAGACACCCAGCTCGCTGAGCAGCAACAGAATGGCCTCACCCTCCACGAATTCGTAGGCGATGGAGGTGGTGTTGGGCAGGCGATCGGCCGTGCCGCCATTGATGCGGGCATTGGGGATAACGGCCATCAGTTCGTTCTGCAAGCGATCTCGCAACGCCTTGACCTGGCTGTTTTCCAGGGCCATATACTGGCCGGCCAGTTCGCACGCCTTGCCCAGGGCAATGATGCCAGCGGAATTTTCCGTTCCGGCGCGCCGGCTCTTTTCCTGGTGGCCGCCCACCATGAAGGGGCGGAACGGGGTGCCGCGGCGCAGGTAGAGCACGCCGATCCCCTTGGGTGCATGCAGTTTGTGGCCGGAGAGCGACAGCATGTCGATCTGCGAGGAAGCCATGTTGATCGGGATCTTGCCAACCGCCTGGACCGCATCGGTGTGGAACAGCGCCCCCTTGGCCTTGGCAATGGCGGCCGCCTCCTCCACCGGGAAGATCACGCCGGTCTCGTTGTTGGCCCACATGAACGACACTATGGCGGTGTCATCATCCACCGTGGCCTTGAACTCCTCCATATCCAACCTGCCTTCGCCGTCCACGCCGATCTCGCTGACCCGGTACCCCTTCTGGGTCAGGTTCCGGCATTGGGTCAGCACGGCCGGATGCTCCACGCGGGAGGTGATGACATGGCGTTTTTCCGGGAAGACCTCCAGGGCCGAGCGGATGGCGGCGTTGTCGCTCTCGGTGCCGCAGGCGGTGAACATGATCTCGTCGGGAGAGGCGCCCAAAAGCGCAGCCACCCGGTTGCGGGCCTCGTCCACCTTGCGCTGGACCTGTCCGCCGAAGAAATGCATGGAACTGGGGTTGCCGTACATCTCGCAGAAATAGGGGCGCATCTCCTCGAAGACCGCCTCATCCACCTTGGTGGTTGCGTTGTTGTCGAGATAGATCTCTTTCATGCAAAGACCTCCTCGACCACTATATCCTCGGCCACCAGGTCACGCAGCTTGATCTCGACCATGCGGGCGGTATTGCCGGAGGAGGCGCAGCCGGCACACGCCTTGCGAAAGGCAACCTGCACCTTTGATCCGTCGATATCGATCAACTCCAGGTCACCGCCGTCAGCCCACAAAAGCGGCCGGATATCCTTCTCCAGCACCTCCTGAATCAACTGCATCTTTTTCATATTGGAGAGCTTTTCAGGTCGTTTGCGCGGTTCCGCGGATTGTTTCCCCATGACCTCGTCGATCAGCTCCTGGATCTTGGGGATACAACCGCCGCAGCCGCCGCCGGCCTTGGTAAAGTGGGTCACCTGTTCCGTGGTTGTCAGGTGATTGGTCTCGATTACCTTTTTCAGGAAGACATCGGTGATGCCGAAACATTTGCAGACAACAGTCCCCTCCTGGTCGGGATAGGCCGGGCCATGATCATGGTCATGATCATGGGTGGGCAGTTCATGGCCGCGGTACTTTGCAATGGCTACCTCCAACGCCTCCTGCCCCATCACCGAGCAGTGCATCTTCTCTTCCGGCAGCCCGCCCAGGAAATCGGCGATCTCCTGGTTGGAGATGGCAAGTGCCTCATCCAGGGTCTTCCCCTTGACCATCTCGGTCAGGGCCGATGACGAGGCAATGGCGCTGGCGCAGCCAAAGGTCTGGAACTTGGCGTCAACGATCTTGTCCTTGTTCTCGTCCAGTTTGAGGTACAGCTTGAGCGCATCGCCACAGGCCAGACTGCCCACCTCGCCGACAGCGTCCGCATCGGGAATATCCCCCACGTTGCGGGGATTCAGGAAATGATCCTTTACGATTGGTGTATAATCCCACATAGCTACTTACTCCTTATGAATTGATTAAAAGCAAAAACGAATCTGCTACAGAGACACAGAGACACGGAGAAAGCACGGAGAGTTGTCTGATTTGCATCGAAATAAATTGCAGAGACGTTGTTTCGGATTTATTGAGATGTTCTCTGTGTCTCCGTGGCAAAAATCAAAACTTATCCCAGTATAAATTTCCGCCCTGCCTCCATCACCTGGGTCAACCGCGCTTCCGATGACGCCTCGCCGTAGAGGCGCACCACCGGCTCGGTACCCGATTTGCGGAACAGCATCCAACTGCCGTCTTCCAGCAGCAGCTTGGTGCCATCGATCCTGACCACCTCCCTGACCTTTGCCCCGGCAACCTCGGCGGGGACCGCATTGATCTTTTCACCATAGGCAAGCTCCAGCGCGGGCGACAGCTTGAGATTATCACGGCGGGTGACAAATCTCCCCACCTCGTTGTAGAGCCGTTCCAACAGCTCGCGTACCGTTTTTCCCTCGCGGGCCACCATCTCAGCCACCAGGAAACAGGCCAGGATACCGTCCTTTTCAGGCACATGCCCCTTGATGGTGAGTCCGGCGCTCTCTTCACCGCCGATCACGATCTTGTCCTGGCAGATCAGTTCACCGATGTACTTGAAACCGACCGGGGTTTCGTAGACCGGCACGCCGTGCTTCGCGGCCACGGCATCGATCAGGTGCGAAGTGGCCACACTGCGGGCAACCCCACCCTCCAGCTTGCGTACCCGGATCAGGTAATCCAGCAGCAGGGCAATGATGTAGTTGGGCTCAATATAGGAGCCGTCGCTGTCCAGGATGCCGAAACGGTCGGCATCGCCATCCGTTGCCAGGCCGAGCCGGATCTCCGGGTCGTTTTTGACCAGGCTGATGAAATCGGGGATATGGCTTTCCGACGGTTCGGGCGGCTGTCCGCCGAAATAGGGGTCAAGCCGGTCATTGATCATCGTAAACGGGATATTACGTTGCCTGAGCGGCGCATCCAGGTAGCCCCGTGCCGTGCCGTAAAGCGGATTGAGCGCCACCCTGCCGAGGCGTGCGATGGCGTCGAAATCGACTATCTTCTCAAGAGTCTGAAGATACGCCGGCCGGGGATCGATGGTCTCCAGCAGCCCCCTGTTCCCCGCCTCTTCCAGGGAGATCTCATTGTAACGGACCTCGCCCAGCATCTCGTTGGCCCGGCTTTCTATATCCCTGGTGGTTTCAGGCAGGGCCGGACCGCCCCAGGAAGGCGAGAACTTGACGCCGTTGTATTCGGGAGGGTTGTGGCTGGCCGTGAAGTTGATGGCACCGGCACTCTTGCGGCGCAGGATCTCGAAGGCGATGACCGGCGTAGGGGTATCACGTTCGCAAAGGAACGCCTTGATGCCCGCACCGGCCAGAACACGCGCCGCCTCCTGGCAAAACCGCGGCCCCATGAAACGGGTGTCGCAACCGACGATCACCCCCTTCTGCTGTTCGCCCGTTGCCGCAAGGTAATCGGCAATGGCCTGGACCACCACCTTGACGTTGTCGAAGGTGAAATCTTCACACAATATTCCGCGCCATCCGGATGTTCCAAAGGCGATACGCGTCATTGCACCCCTCCTCAACCTATTAAGACAGCTTTAGTCTTAAACAGTAATACAGCGACGCCCGTCCGTCAAGTCAAAGAGCCGTTTCTGTAAAGGATTTTTCCATTGACTTTTTTCTCCCATACTTGCTACAGTTACATTTCAGCGCAGAAAAAAACTCAGGAGGAAGAAGCATGCAGTGTCAGACAGTACTTCCAGGTACCGAATGTACCTTTTGGGGTAAACAGGGTTGTATTTTTCCGGATGGTTCGTGCCAGGTTATAGTGGAAAACTGCGAAGGGTGCGATCGTATCGTCAGCGGCTCCATCGGACAGGTCTGCAATGCGTATCCGGCTCCTGCAAAGAAATGGGCCAACGGCATCTGCAATTTCGCCTCTCACGTCAAGGTTGAGATCAAGGTTGATGACGCCAAGGTCAACCCGCTCAAGGCCTCCAAAAAGGCTTCCGGCGGCGGCAAGAAGAAATAGGCCGGGCACGTCACAAACTACATGCACAGAAAGGGGGATTTCCATCCCCCTTTTTTTTGTGCCGGGAGAATCGCCATGCCGTTCGATACCCTTACCTGCCCCAGTTGCGGGGCCCCGGTCAGACAGTACCGCAACCCCTTTCCCACGGTGGACATCATCATCGAGATCAACAACGGCATCGTGCTGATCGAACGCAGGAACCCGCCCTTTGGTTGGGCGTTGCCGGGCGGTTTTGTGGATTACGGGGAGTCGCTGGAAGAGGCTGCCATTCGGGAGGCACGGGAAGAGACGTCGCTGGAGGTCAGTGACCTGCGTCTGCTGGGATGCTACTCAGACCCGGCACGGGACAGCCGCATGCACACCATCTCCACGGTATTCATTGCCAAAGGCTTTGGACAGGCACGCGCGGCGGACGATGCGGTCAATCTGGCGATCTACGGGATTGGAGAGCTGCCAAAGCAGCTCTGTTTCGACCATGCCCGAATCCTGGCCGACTATGCCACAACGACAAATAAAGGTCGCAACCAGAATCCATGAAGCCTGTACGGCGAAGCGAGCGTAATGCCGGAGCCAATCGCCGCCCGTGACGTTCCAGCCAACGGTAACCTATGATCGACGCCCGGATGTGAATCATGCCTGAAACGCCAGGGCTGAGGCATTCCAAGCGAGAGGAGCCGGGAAGGATTCATGGATTCTGGCCACCAGATAGCCCTGCTTTTCGCGCCGCAATCAAGCGTGCCGTTATTCGAAAAAGCACAGCTCCGGGGCCCGCGAAATCAGGCCGAGTTCCGCCGACAGATCGTAAAACAGCCGCAACCCTTCCTGCTGCGCCCCCCCCAGTTCATAGGCGATATTGTCCCGCCAGTACGCAATCAACTGTTCCTGCCCCATCCAGGTAACCTCCGGGGAAGCAGCGGCAATCCGCTCGCGTTCCCGGCCGGCATACGCCTTGGCCATGACGAGCCGCTCGGCAAGGATCTGTACTTCGCGGTGACGCTCCTGCGCAGCGACTCGCGTACAAAACCACAAGGCAAAGACAAACGGCAGCCCGGTCCATTCGTACCAGAGCGACCCAAGGTCATAGACCTGCAGACCGCTCCCGGCCATGGATGAACGAAGGGCCGCATCGCCGATCAACAGCATGGCGGAAGCCGTGCGGAGGGCATCGGCAGGCGGCTGATGGGATACCGTGAAACGGCAGGAGCAGCCGAACCGTTTCGCCATGAGGATCTTGAGCAGGTTAACCGAGGTGGCGGATTCCGCGCTGAGCATGATTTCCAGCCCATCAAGCGCCTCTGGTGCGGTGCGGGAGAAAAGCAGTACGCTCGCAACCGGTCCGGCACTGCTTATGGAGAGATCGGGGAGGATCAGGTAGCGATCCGGATGAATGGCGTATTCGATGGAGGAAGACGGACAGATATCTATCTCTCCCGCGGCAAGCATCCCGTTAAGACGGGCGGGAACACCACCCACAAACGCATAGTCGTCGCACGGAAAATGCTCCTGCAACGCACGAAAAATGGGGGTGCAATTGGCGTAATCTATCCGACCGATCCGCAACATCAGCGTACCTTCTGGTAGAGTTTGTCCGCGTCCCCCTCCACCATGCGGACCCCTTCGCGCTCCAGCAGTTCACCGGTCACCAGCCAGAGGCGGGTGATGGCGTTGTCATAATTCACGGCCGCCTGGATCTGGTTATTCTTGGCGGCCACCAGGTCATTCTCCACGTCCAGCACATCCTTGTTGGTGGCCAGCCCCACATCCTTCTTGCGCAGGTACGCCCTGAGGCGTTCCTCGGCATAGGCCCTGCCCCGGTCCGCCACGGAGATCTGCTTGTAGCTGCTGATGATGTTGCGGATGGCGCTCTTCACGTCATTGGTTGCGCCTTCCTCAAGGCTCCTGATCTGTACCGCGGTCTGTTCTGTCTTGAGCCTGCTCTTGCGGTAATCGTTCTCGGCCGCGTTGTTGCCCAGCGGATAGGTCAAGGAAAGGCCGATGCTCCAGGCCGGATTATCGGCGGAGCCAAGCCTGTCCATGGTGCGGGGATAGGTATGGTCGAGTCCCAGCAGTGATCCGGAGGCGGACAGGGAGAGATCCGGCTTGAGCCTGTTGTTGAAGACCCTGGTCTGGAGTTCGGCAATCTCAAGGTTACGCTTCTGCTCCCTGATATCCGGCCGGCCCATGGCGCGCCTGATCTCCGCATCCTCGTTCACCCCGTAACTGTCGCGCCGGGGCAGGTCTACCGTAAGGATATCCCCTTTCCCCTTGATCTGCAGCAGAAGGCGCAGGACATCCACCTCATCGCTGACCGACCGCTCTACGTCGATCAGGTCCTTTTCCCGCGAATAGACGCCGAATTCGGCGTTGATGATCTCCATGGCGGGCAGGACGCCGGCCGCGACCTGGGCTTTGGTGTCGCTCAGGATCTTGCGGGCCAGTTCCAGGGATGTCCTGGCTACCTGCAGTTGTTCGCGCAGCCCGTAGAGTTTGAAGTATTCGTTCCTGACCTGGGCGACCGTGTTGAGCAACCGGGTGTTCAAATGCTCTAGCGAGGCGAATTTGGACAGCCGCGAGACGTTGATGGCGAGGTCGGTGGTCTCCCGACCGAAGTTTTTCAGGAGCGGCTGGGTGAGGGAGATCCCCAGGCTCGATTCCCAGTAATTACTCATCGAACCGATGCTGTTGGTGCTGTTGAAGGTGTTATTGAAGCCCGCCGTGGCGGTTGCTCCGGACCAGAAGAGCTGGCTCACGGAGGCATCCGCTTGGAACTGGCGCCCATAGCTGGAGGTAACGCCCGAGATGTTGGCCGTGGGTACGGTCGTGTCGCTATACCCTGTCTGAAGAAAGAGCGTCGGGTCGTAGATAGCCTTGTTGCGGTAGATATCCGCCTCAAACTGGGCCGGGTTGTACAGTTCGGCCTTGACGTCCAGGTTTTTCTCCACCCCCATGGCAATCGCCTGTTTCAGGGACAGGGAGAGGGGATCCTCGGCAGCCAGGGCAGGTGATGTGATGCATATCAACACTAAGGCGATAATGAGCAATCTCACAACGGGTCCTTTCAAATAAAGAGGGCGAGATAATTATCTCGCCCTTTATACCACACTCTCCAGAGAAATTCTAATCCCTGTTTTCCACGTAATCGATGTAATCGTCGGCCGTCATGAGCCCCTTCAACTCTTCCGGGTCGTTCAGCGAGACCTCCACCAGCCAGCCGCCGTCATAGGGATCATCATTGACCAGGCCGGGATTGTCCACCACCTCGTGGTTGACGTCGCGGACCGTACCGCTGAACGGGGCATAGAATTCCGCCACGGTCTTTCTGGCCTCGATGGAACCGATGGAGTCGTCCTGCTCCACCTCATCCCCTTCGTCCGGCAGCTCGACGCCCGAAACCAACCCCAACTCCTCCTGGGCAAAATCGGTGATACCGATCACGGCAAAGCCGTTTTCTACCCGCACCCAGACATGTTCTTTTGAATACTTCAGCTCTTCGGGAAATTCCATAATGCGTTACTCCAGCACGATCCGCTCAAGGAAAGACGTATCGATGTTCCCCTCGATGAAATCCTTGTTGGCCATGATCCGCTTGTGAAAGAAGATGGTGGTCTTGATCCCTTCGATTATAAACTCATCCAGGGCCCGTGCCATACGCTTGATGGCATCCTCGCGGGTTTCGGCATGAACGATCAGTTTGGCGATCATGGAATCGTAATGGGGCACGACCGTATACTGGTCGTAGACAAAGGAGTCAACACGCACTCCCAGCCCCCCCGGCGGATGATAGGCCGTGATCTTGCCGGGACAGGGGGTGAATTTGAGCGGGTCCTCGGCATTGATGCGGCATTCGATGGCGTGGCCGTTGATTTTGATGTCCTTCTGCTTGTAGCGCAACGGAACACCGGCCGCGGAGAGTATCTGCTCGCGAACGATGTCCACGCCGGTAACCATCTCGGTCACCGGATGCTCCACCTGGATGCGGGTGTTCATCTCCATGAAGTAGAAGTTGTTCTGCTTGTCTACCAGGAACTCCACCGTGCCGACGCTGTTGTAGCCCACCGCGGCAGCGGCCTTGACCGCCGCGTCGCCCATGGCCTTGCGGATCTCCGGGGTAACGACCGTGGAGGGCGCCTCCTCGATCAGTTTCTGGTGGCGGCGCTGGATCGAGCAATCGCGTTCCCCCAGGTGGATCACGTTGCCGTGCTTGTCGGCAAGGATCTGGATCTCCACATGGCGCGGCTGTTCACAGTACTTCTCGATGTATACCTCGGGGTTGCCGAACCCTGACTGGGCCTCGGCCCGGGCCGTGGCAAAGGCGTTGGGCAGGGCCGCCTGGGAATGGACGATCTTCATCCCCCTGCCGCCGCCACCGGCCGTGGCCTTGATGATGACCGGGAAGCCGATCTGCTTGGCGGTCTTGACCGCATCCTCGACCGTCTGTACCCCTTCCTTGGTGCCGGGCAGGATCGGGACCCCCTGCTTGATCACCGCCTGGCGGGCGCTGATCTTGTCGCCCATGATCCGCATGCTCTCGGGGCTGGGGCCGATAAAGGTAATGCCGCACTTCTCGCACACCTCGGCAAAGTTGGCATTCTCGGAGAGAAAACCGTAGCCGGGGTGGATGGCCTCGGCATCGGTCAGTTCGGCGGCGCTGATGATGGCATTGATGTTGAGATAGCTCTGGCTGCTGGGAGCCGGGCCGATGCAGACACTCTCATCGGCCAGCTTGACGTGCAACGAGTTGCTGTCGGCCTGGGAATAGACGGCAACCGTCTTGATGCCCAGCTCCTTGCAGGCGCGGATGACGCGGATGGCGATCTCGCCGCGATTGGCGATCAGTACTTTATGGAACATGGAGGTCAACCCCTTAGATATATTCGATAAGCCTTACACATTTTGCCACAGAGACACAGAGTCACAGAGGACTTCAAAAACAAAACTGATTTACTTTCACCAGAGAAATTCTTTTATGCTTTTCTCCGTGTCTCTGTGGCTCTGTGGCAAATCGCCTTTGATTACAGTTTCTGGATGACGAACAGCGGATCGCCGAATTCGACCGGCTGGGCGTTTTCCTTGCAGATCTTGACGATCTTGCAGCGACACTCGGCCTCGATCTCGTTCATCAGCTTCATGGCCTCGACAATGCAAAGGACCTGTCCCTTTTCCACAACCTGGCCGACCTCGACATAGGGAGCGGCATCGGGCGCCGGGGCGCGGTAGAACGTGCCAACTATCGGAGAATTGAGGGTATCGCCCGCTTCCTCGGCAACGACCGGTGCGGCCTGAGCGCCAGCGGATGGCGCGGCAACGGGTGCGGACATCGGCTGGGGAGCGGCATACGTGACGCCGGGCGCCGCTACCGTAACATACTCCGGCTTCTGGCCGCGCTTGATGATGATCTTTTCCTCGGAGTTATCCATCTCGAACTCGGTAATATCGGTCTCCGTAATCATCTTTATCAGAACCTTCAAATCCTTGACGTCCATCATCTTCTCCTTTGAATGCAATCTCGCGGACAACCGGCAGGCCATATCCGGCATTCCGCTGTATGAAGTAACCTACACTACCATCAATTCCTTGGGAACCTGCGTCAGCAGGCGGCAACCGTCACGGGTGACCACCACCGTGTCCTCGATCCGCACACCACCGAATCCGGGGATATAGATGCCCGGCTCGATGGTGAAGACCATCCCCTCTTCCACCATCGCCTCGCTGCGCGGCGAAACAACCGGTTTTTCGTGGATTTCCAGGCCGACGCCATGACCCAGGCCATGCCCGAAATAATCGCCATAGCCCTGTTCCCTGATAAACTCCCTGGCTATCGCATCCAGTTCGCGGCAGGCGATGCCGGGCCGGACCGCCGCGATGGCCCGGTCATGGGCCTCCTTGACGATCCCGTAGATCTCGCGGCTCCGTTCACCGGGATCGCCAAGCGCCACGGTCACGGTTTCATCGGAATAATAGCCGTCGCAAAGAGCGCCAAAATCGATCGTCACCAGCTCGCCGGAGCGGATCGGCTTTTCCGATGCCCGGCCATGGGGCATGGCACCCCGCTCTCCCGAGGCCACGATAAAGTCGAATGCCCGGCCGTCAGCCCCACGCCTTCGCATCTCGAACTCCAGCTCGCGGGCGATCTCCTGTTCGCTGACTCCGGGCACCAGCCTCGGAAGCACGGCAATGAGGGAAGCGGAGGCCACAGAGGCGACCTGTTGCAGCCGTTCGATCTCCACCTGGTCCTTGCAGGACCGGATTTGGTCCAGATCCGCACTGACAGCCACCAGTTCGGTGCCGACAAGCTTGTCGGACAAGGCCTTGAAATCCGCGACCGTGGTATGGGCCGACTCGAAACCGATCCGGGAGAGCTTCTGTTCCGCTGCCAGCTCAACCACCGTATCCAGCTTGACCGTGAACTGCCTGACCTCGGCATCCCCAACCTCGGCGCCGGCCTGGGTGGTGTAGCGCGAATCGCACAGGAACCAAGCGTTGTCGCGGGTCAGCACCAACGCCCCCTCGGAACCGCTGAAACCGCACAAATAGCGGATGTTCACCAAGTTCGAGAACAGGATGGCGTCAAGCCCGTAGGTATCGAAAAAACGCTCCAGCCTGAGGCGCCTGTTTTTTAGCATAGGTGAAACCCTAAATACAAACTGTTTTTTGGAACGCTCAATGGTGTATTCAGTATAAGAGCGAAGAAAAAAATACCCTTATTTTTTAGTGGCGCTAAAAAGAGCCCGCAATCCGAGCAGATAGCTGTCCCGGCCGAACCCGCAGATCTGGCCGATTGCCAGGCTGGCGGTCAGGCTCTTGTGGCGGAACTCCTCGCGGCGATGGATATTGGAGAGATGCACCTCGACGAAGGGCACCCCCACGGCGGCCAGCGCATCACGGATGGCAACGCTGGTATGGGTATAGGCGGCAGGGTTGATGACGATCCCGTCATAGACCCCGGAGGCCTTCTGGATGGCGTCGATCAGTTCGCCCTCGGCGTTGGACTGGCAAAAGGTGACGGTGCAGCCAAGCTCCGCGGCCAGTTCTTCCACGGAGCGGTTGATCTCCTCAAGGGTCAGCGTACCGTAGACCTCCGGCTCGCGCCTCCCGAGGAGATTGAGATTGGGGCCGTGCAGGACTAGAAAATGCATATCAGGCGAGCTCCCGTGCCAGTTCGATTGATGTGAGGCGCAGCAGATAGCGCCCTTTGCCAAAGTTGCCGGTCCTGGCCATGACCAGTCCCGCAAACAGCTCCTCGCCAAGGCACCGGAGACAGACCCGCACCTGGCCGGTAGTGATGGAGACCTCCTCCAACCCGCCTACCTTGATGACCTCCACGGCCCGTTTGATCTCCGCGAGCACGGTGGCATACTCCACGGCCAGGAGTTGTACGTCGAATTCCGGCGCGCCCACGATGATCTCATCAATGGCAATGCCGTCGTAGGCCATGACAAAGGCGGCCAGGGCCCCTTCCACATTCTCCGTGATCTGCTGCAGCGTCTCTCTCAGCGACATTGTTTCAACCTCCCGATGTTGCCAAGCCAGCCTTCAAGAATTGCAACCACCTCGGCCGACCTGGCGGGTAGCGGAGAAGGGGCGGCCGGAGACGGTTCCTCGCAAACGCTCTCCGAAATCGCGGCCTCGCCGGCCGAACCGGCGGAGATGCTCCCCGCATCCACTGCCAGGCCCGCTTCCAGCAAGGCGATGCGGGAACGGATTCCGGCATTGTCCGGGTCATGGGCAAGGATGCTGCGATAGACCGTCAGCGCCTTGTCGGTGAAACCCTGCTGTGCATACAACTCGGCCAGGGTGACGGTGGAAAGGGGATCATAACCAGGCTCGCCGGTTGCCGGGGGCTCTACCTCGGCCTCCTCCTCCGGTTCCTCCATTTCATCAAGCTCCAGCAGGTCTGATTCGTCCAGCTCAAGTATCTCCAGATCCTCGATAATCTCTTCCGGTTCCCCTGCCTCATCTTCGAAGGCCGCGAAATCCGCATCCATGGTGTCGGCAACGGGCAGATCGCTACGCCACGGCTCTTGGGCGACCGGCTGCTCTTCGGCAGGCTCGGGCGCCATGCACCGTTCCAGGGACTCCAGCTCGACCCGCCCCCCCACGTCATCCGGGTTGAATTCCAGGGCCGTGCGGAAGGCCTTCACGGCAGCCTCGTTGTTCCCCTTCGCCGCCAGGATGCGGCCCAGCATCTTCTGGGCATCGCCATCCTCGGGCAAGGCCACGGTCACCCTTTCCAGGGCGGCGCGGCATTCATCCTCCAGCCCCTTGGCGTGGCAGGCATGGGCCAGGACCCGTTGCCCGGCGATATAGCCGGGATGCCGTTCCGCCCCCTGCCGGGCGATATGGAGCGCATCGTCCACGAGCCCGACCTTGAGGTAGATTTCGGCCAACCGGGCAAACAGGAGCGAATCCGGGTCCCGCGCCAGGCGTTCCTCGTACTCCTTGATATCACCCCAGAACGATGCGCTGTCGTTTTCCATGGCCTACACCTCCAACCCGCTCAGGGAGAGCAGTTGTTCCGGCGAAATTTTCTCCACGGCATAGCCGCCGATGCCCTGATTGCAGATAAAGCTGAGGGTTCCGCTGCGGCTCTTCTTGTCCTTTGAAAGGGCATCCAGGAACGGTTGGCGCTCAACCGGCGGCACGGCCAGGTCCAGTCCGAACCGCGTGAGCAGGGCAATGATCCTGGCGCTATCCGCTTCCGAACAATGACCGCACGCCAGGCTGACCCGCGTGGCCAGCCCCATGCCGATGGCCACCGCCTCGCCGTGCACCATCTGGCGATACCCGGCCAGCGTCTCCAGGGCATGCCCCAGGGTATGGCCGTAATTGAGCACGGCCCGCACCCCGGTTTCCTTCTCGTCCAGCTCCACCACCCCGGCCTTGAGCCGGCAGCAGGAGAGGATCACCTGGATCAGGGCGTCCCGGTCCATGCCCCGCACCGCATCCACATGCTGCTCCAGGTAGTTGAAAAAGGCGCCGTCAAGGGCGATCCCGTACTTGATCACCTCGGCCAGGCCGGCCCGGAACTCCCGTTCGGGCAGCGTGTTCAGGGTTTCCACGTCGATCAGCACCAGGCGCGGCTGGTAAAAGGCGCCGATCAGGTTCTTGCCGCGCGCGTGATCGATGGCAGTCTTGCCCCCCACGCTGCTGTCCACCTGGGCCAGCAGGGTCGTGGGCACCTGCACGAAGGGGATGCCGCGCAGGTAGGTGGCTGCGGCGAAACCGGCCAGATCGCCCACCACGCCGCCCCCCAGGGCAACGATGAACGAATTGCGGTCCAGGCCTGCGTCGATCAGGCCGTCATAGACGCTGTTCAGGGTAGCACTGTTCTTGTATTCCTCGCCGTCCGGTATCCGGATCAGGGAGACCTCGTTCCCCGCATCCTCCAGCGACTTCCGGGCAACCTCGCCGTACAGGCCGGCCACCGTCGGGTTGGTGATCAGGGCCACGCGCCCGGTCAGGCCGACAGCGGCGCAACGTTGGCCGAGCAACGGCAAAATGCCGCTGTCGATCAGGATATCGTAACTGTCTGCCCCCAGGCTGACGGTCAGCATGCTCACGGCTTCAACCCCTTTAAAAACCTCAGAATCTCTGCCGCCACATCTTCCACGGATTTCCCGTTGGTGTCAATCCGAATATCGGCAACAGCATAAAATTGTGCACGCTCCGCCATCAGTGTTGCCACGGCCTCCGCGGCGTCCTTCCCGGTGAACAGCGGCCGGTCCGTGGCCCCTTCCAGGCGCTCCAACACCTGGTCCAGGGATACGACCAGATTGACCACCCTGCCCTGCCGCGCCATCATCTCCCGGTTATGCTCCGCGATCACCACGCCGCCTCCGGTGGCGATCACCGCCCGCCCCTTGTTCAGGGCCTGTTGCAGGCAGGCGCTTTCCAAGGCGCGGAAGGCCGGTTCCCCTTCTTGGGCAAAGATCTCGTTGATGGATTTCCCGGCTTTTGCCACGATGGCCGCATCCAGATCCACGAACGGCCACCCCAGCCGCCGGGCCAGGACCCGGCCCACGCTGCTCTTGCCGCTTCCCATGAAACCGGTCAGGATCACGGCGCGATCAGGCATTAGCCACCTGTTCCCGGTACCCCTCGTAATTGCGCCTGATCTCTCCCAACGAATCGCCGCCGAACTTCTCCAGAAAGGCGTTGGCGATCTCCACGGCCACCACCGCCTCGGCCACCACCAGGGCAGCAGGCACGGCACAGGTGTCGGAGCGCTCAACAGCCGCCTCGAACGGCTCGTGGCTGCGCATATCCACCGAACGGAGCGGCTTGTACAGGGTGGGGATCGGCTTCATGGCGGCCCGCAGCAAGATCGGCTCGCCGTTGGACATGCCCCCCTCGATGCCGCCGGCATTGTTGGTCGTATGGTAATACGGGCCGGTCGCGCCCTGTGCCGGCCGGCTTGCATCGCGGCCGATCTCGTCGTGCACCTTTGAGCCGGGCCTGCGGGCAGCCTCGAAACCGATGCCCACCTCCACCCCCTTGATGGCCTGGATGCTCATCAGAGCCATGGCCAGGCGCGCATCCAGCTTGCGGTCCCACTGGACATAGCTCCCCAGGCCGGGTGGGCAGCCGAGCACCTGCACCTCCACCACCCCGCCCAGGGTGTCGCCCTCGGCCTTGGCGCTGTCGATGGCACCCTTGATCTCCGCGTCAATCGCCAGGTCGCAGCAGTAGAGCTCCGATTCCTCTGCCAGGGACCAGCGCTCCTCGATAGGCAGGTCAGGGGTCAACGCCGCAACCCCGCCGATCTCGGTCACATACCCGCCGACCCGGATGCCGAACGCGGCCAGGAACTGCTTTGCCACGGCGCCGACCGCCACGCGGACAGCCGTTTCCCTGGCACTGGAGCGCTCCAGCACGTTGCGGGCATCTTGGTGGTCGTACTTCAGCACGCCGCTCAGGTCCGCATGTCCGGGGCGCGGCCGGGTAACAGCATTAGAATCGTCCCGGTGCTCGGGCAAGGCCGACATCTTTTCCTGCCAGTTAGGCCAGTCGCGGTTCTTCACCACCAGCGTCACCGGCGAACCGATGCTCTCGCCCCAGCGCACGCCGGACAGGATCTCGACGGTGTCGCTCTCGATCTTCATCCTGCCGCCGCGGCCGTACCCCTGCTGGCGGCGGAACAGTTCGCGGTTAATGGCGTCTGCGGAGATCGGGATGCCGGCCGGCATCCCTTCGATTATGGCGGTCAATTGCGGTCCGTGGGATTCACCCGCGGTCAGGTAGCGGAGCATGAATGAAAAAACCTCCATGGGGAAGAATGGAGGTTAAATTAGCATTTAAGCCCTGTCAACGGCAAGGTAAAAGGCAACGGGACTATTGGAAAGCAATTAATCTTCCGGCCCTGGACCTAACCCACAAAATCCTGATAATTCTCCTGCGTCACCTTCTGCCATGAAGCCTCCGGGTATGCCTCGCACCAGTTCTTCGGGGGTCTGACACGGCGGTTTTCCGACCAATTGAATTCAAAGCCGAAAAGTCCGCCATCGCGCTCTTCCAGATAGTCGATTTCCTGTCCGGCATAGGTACGCCAAAAATAGTAACCGCCGTACATGCCGCTGTAGGAACGCTTCTTGAGTCGCTCCGACACCATGAAATTCTCCCATAGGGCGCCGATATCGTTACGCGAGTCGAGGGGATTGTACTGTCCGATCACCGCGTTTCTCACACCGTTATCGAGAAAATAGTACTTCGCCTTACTGGTGACTTCATTCCTGAGGTTGCGGCTAAAACCACCCACACGCGCAATCACGAAGCCCTTTTCCAGTATGTCCAGATATCGCCCGACGGTCTTGACATCAAGATGCACCTGTGTGGCCAGTTCATTGAGTGACACCTCGCCGCCCACCTGGAAAGCAACCAGTTTCAGCAGATCCAGCATTGGCCGTGAAGCCCTGATCCTCTCATGGGCAAGCAGGTCTTTCAGCAGATACGAGCCGCTAAGCTCCTCCAGGTATTCGATCCTCTCCTTGCGTGACGACGCGGTAACCACCTCCGGATACGAACCATAGATCAAAAAATCCGGCAGTCGCTCCTTCAGATCGAAAGCATTCATGGTTGAGCGAAGCTCCACTTGGCTTACCGGATAGAGAGTAGCAGTGCGCTTTCTGCCGGTCAGGGGTTCGCCAACGGCACCCGCAAGGTCAAACGAAGAAGAACCAGTGGCAATGACACGCAGATCAGGACGATGATCCACCAGAATCTTCAACCCCATACCGATGCCCGGAATCTGCTGCGCTTCATCGATGGCGATGATTTCATATCCCTCGGCAAATGCCAGGATCTCTTTCAGGTCTGCCGAACCGAGCAGATGACGGACACGGATATCGTCTCCGGTTTCAAGGCGGTAACGGAGTCCGCACGACTGGAGATACGCGGAAAGGAGTGTAGTCTTCCCTGCCCTGCGCGGGCCGTAAAGAATCGCCGCCTTGCCGGGGATTGCAAGGGCTGCCAGGTCAATCGCTCTGGGTATCATCAGGAATGCTCCTGCTCATATTTTATTTAATTTATGGAATACTAATCCATAAATTTATAGTTTTCAAGAATATTCCTCAATCCTCCGGCCCTGCCGCTCCCCGTTCTCCCATCCCGCTTTCCATGTAGCCTGCTGCGCCGCGGGCAACCGGTCTCATTTCGGTGCACACATGGCCTTGGCGCGTGCGTTGATCTCTTCCGGCGACACGTCTTCAACGTGCGTGGCAATGGACCACTTATGCCCGAACGGGTCGGCGACGCTGCCCATGCGATCGCCCCAGAACTGGTCGGCGACCGGCATCAGCACCGTTGCCCCGGCCGCAACCGCACGGTTCACGACCGCATCCACATCCGCCAGGTAGAGCATGATGGACACGGGAGTGCCCCCAATCGTCTGCGGGCTGAGCGCGTTCCAGTTCGGGCTTTCATCGCACAGCATGATGGGCGAATCGCCTATCTTGATCTCCGCATGCATCACGTTGCCATCCGGGGTGTTCAGCCGCACGCTCTCCGTGGCGCCGAACGCTTGTTTATAGAATTCTATGGCCTTGCCGGCATTCTTGATAACCAGGTACGGGGTAACCGTATGGTAGCCGTCCGGAATAGGTTTAATCTTCGTAGTCATGATCGTCTCCTCCGTTTCTTGCGGTCCCGGTAAACAGGAATCCGCCTCTCTCAAAATCCCAGGCATCCACAAGATAATTTTAGTCCTTTTGGACAAAATGGCAATATTAGAGCACCCGGCATTTCCCACCCTGTTTTTGTAACCCGCCGATAGTATCAAACGTCTTATACTATGAGAGGGAAGAAGAGAAAAAGGGCTCCAAAGGAGGTGCCCGATGAAAAAGCTGCTTCTTGTAGTCATTGCCCTCATGCTTGCAGGGTGCGTGGCCTATCCCGCATACAATGACGCGTACTATTACCCCGATTACGGTTATTCTTACCCGTACTATGGTCCGTATCGCTACGGTTATTGGGGACCTGATGTAAACCTGTTCTTCGGTTTCCACGGTCACGATTTCCATGGCGGTTATCGTGGTTTTCATGGCGGCGGCTATGGTGGTTTTCATGGCGGCGGGCATTGGGGAGGAGGCCGGCGTTAGTCGTGCCGGCCTTTGTATCGGGGGATTGGGGTAGTGACAGCCTGGATACCCTGCGAGACGTTTCCGCGCAGGATAACGTGTATATTTCCGTGCATGGTTTTCCGGGGTAAGTTTCCAAACCCCGGTCACCCTGGCTTCACTGGTTCAGGCGGTTATTTGCAAAATTTTGCCTTCTTGCATATATGTTTTGCCGCTCCACTCGCGTCTCCTATCATCTGCTTGGGCGAGCCATATACCGTTTCGCACACTTGTGTTGAGACAATGCCGCCGGAAAAACATACCGCAGCGGCTATCGGTCCACCCTCACCCGACAACCCCTCGCAGACTGTGCCGAAAACAGTGCCTAATCCGGGGCATTTCATGTCGGCTATTGTCGCCGCCGGTATTGCCTCAAGTGTTTTTTTACAAATCGTCTTGCAGGGACCACAGGGGCTTAAAAAACTATCTACCTGCCCTTCCTCACTCCATGAAGCTTGAGGCAACACGCTCAAAAAACAAAAAACAAACAGAACAACCATTGAATATCGTCCCATCACATCCTCCTTTATTTCATTATTCGTACGGTCTAGTTCCCTTGCCTTCTCCGATGTTTCTGGCACTCCTTTCTGATTATATATGCCGGTATTTATGAATTACGTTTCATTGTTGGTAGCACATGCCATGCCATTATGCAATATGGCAGGACGTGAGTGCCAGGCCTGCACGTTTCACTTTGCCAAGAGTGCGGGCCTGACTGTCTCTGGGGCCGCCTGCGCATCCATGACAAGGCACTACCCGTGCCAAAGAATATGTCAGGTATTTACGGCATTGCGCCGCCAACTTCCGTCCACAACCGCCAACCTTGTTGGCACCGAATCCGCTTTCCCCGGCTTCGGCCCGTTCAGCGTTCTGGAGAAAGGGCGCGGATCGGACGCAATCCGGGTGCTGCGCTGAGATCAAATCGCTGCATCGAGGGCGCTGAAGGTGTCAGTTAGAGGGGGGGTGCTGGGGAGTGATGGGGCTTATGGCTTGGTTGCGTTATGCTGAGGGCTGACGATGATGTATGATGTGTCCCTGGAATTCACCCAAGATGACACATAGTTAAGGCCAGACCTTTGAGGTTTTCAAAACCTCAAAGGTCTACAAAAAACACCATTCGGGGTCAGGCTTGCTGAGTTGCTTTATTCTCGAGTATCTGCTTGACCAACTCCATCCTTCGGGCAATCCTGGAATCCTTCCGAGCCTTTTCAGACATCCGTTTGATGCAGGCGCTCAAGGTGCTTACATCGCGGCCGAAAAGCCGTCCCACCTCGCTGATCGTTCCATCGGAGAATTCAGAAACCGCCCAGGCAGCAAGTGTGCGCGCTTCGGCAATTGGACCACTGCGCTGCCGGGAACAAAGCGTTTCATCATCAATGTTGCAGTTCATCTTGACGATCTCCAGCACTTCGCCTACCGTCGGTTTTGTTTCTCTGCGAATCAGGGCCTTTTCCATAACTTCATCGATGAAGCGCTCTTCACCGAGCAGGCGACTGTCGCTCCCGCTACCGCGATGAAATTCTTCCTTGTGACCGTCTCCCATCCTCTCCCCAACAAACAGAGAGAAGAGCCGCACAGCCTTGTCGCGACGGCCACCAAACATAGTCAGAACCTGATCCGTTGTCAGCCACGGAACGGTTTCCTGTCCAAGGAAAGCACGATGGCTGCTCCAGGCATAATCTCCGGGACCTGCCGACATGCCTGCGCGTTGAGGATTGAGGTGTATGTAAGCGACGAGTTCGAGGAGGTATGAGTCGGCATCAACAAGGACTGCCTTGTATCTACCTTGAAATAGATGGCCGGACCTGTTCATCCGGCGATTGATCCAGGTGGTATAGCGAAGCGAGAGATTTTGCATGATGCGGGAGAGGGGCGTTTCCCCCGCCTGGATGGCAAGGTGGATGTGATTTGTCATCAGGCAGTATGCATGGATGCAGTAGCCGAACTTTTCTACCCCTTCCTGGAGAAGGAGGTAAAACCTGTATCTGTCGCAATCATCGAAGAATACGTCTTGTTTGGCGTTTCCGCGCAGGATGACATGATAGAGGGCGCCTGGAAAGTGTATGCGTTGTTTACGAGCCATGGGGTGGTTATACCGATTTTAAAGCAATAAAGCAAGCCTGACCCCAATGGGTTCCTCAATGGGCTATCTTTCTACGGCTACCGGTAACCGCAACCGCAGACAAAAGAACTCTGGGAATTTCTAAGGGCACCAGACTTTATCTCGAATGGAATTAAATACGTATTATGTCCCCCGATATTTTGGGCCGCTTTATCGCCCGTCGGTGTCCAACTGCCAGTTGGACCTTTCGTATCATGAGCGGGGTATTTTATCGGTGATGACAGATTCGCTTACTGCTTTTCTTTCTTCTTCCTTCAACAATTTATATTTTCTTTTGATGCCTAAGAACATGTGATGCAGCTTCCTTCCATCGTTTGCATACTGCTCCCAGACAAAGCCGATTTGTGTTTCAGCCTCTTTATCAATCCTTACCGAGACGGTTGGTGCTAACTTGCCTTCTCTCAGCCGACCTAGAGCTGTGGAGACTGCAACTTTTACAGCATCCCAAGCCAGCCCCTGGACAACGCCTTCCCACATCAAACATCCTATTGCGATCATCCATGGTTCTGGCTCGCAAAGTTGATATGCTACACAAACCTCTGTTTCCCCCCTTTTTTTCATTTCTCGGCGGTCTTCTGCATATACTGCTCGATAAAGAACGTCGTAGTAAATGATTTCCTCAATCGGAGACATACGCCACCGAAGCTGTTTCAATTTCGTTGGTATACTGAACTTGTCCGGCAATGGAGTATTTACAACTGCAACGTCGAGCCTTTCACGGTCAACCTGTATAAATTTCATTCTTTCTCCTTCTGTCCAACGGCTGAGAGCACACCGGCTTGACCGGTGCTGCACTTGGTTGAACATTATGCTCTCATGTTACGAACTGATGATATTCCTTGCGTCTTATCTTATTTGAATATAGACAGATGGGCTCTCAGTGCGTTATGAACAAAAATGTTGTGATCAAACAGGATCTCGTCGTCTCCTCTGAAAGAGAACCTCATTCGCTCTCTTCTTGTGTCTATGTTTCCAATGACTCCAATTCTAAAAAGATCTTTCAAGATTTCTTTAATGGTAGTTTTTTTCAAGAGTTCAGCTGTTTCTTTGTGATCTTTAGATACTGTGATTAAATGGTCATTTAGTTCCGTCAGGCTGGATATTTGCTTATATCCGTAAAATATATATTTAATGCCGTCTATTTCATCTTGCTTATACTTGGCTTTAAGTTCTTCGGTTATTTCAACCCACGATGCAGTCGAATATGATTTTCGTACAGCTTCTAAGCCTTGGAGACTAAACATAGTATCAGTTGGATATTGGTCTTGAACTAAAATCAAAAGTCTCACGATGTCGCGAGGTCTGTACCAAGAATTATGCAATATGTAAACTTGTGGCTTCTGATATGTAATCAGGTCTGGAAAATATTCTTGCCATAATGTAGTAGATTCTAATTGCGCCAGTCCAACTTCATTTCTCGCGTTTGTTATTCTCTTTTCAACAATATGTAATAGTGGTTGCTGTGAAGCATCAAGTCCAGGCCGATTCCAAAGAATGGTCGAGCCAAAGTCTGTGATAGGCTTATTTATCTCCTTGCCTAGCGATTCTACAGAAACTAAAACTTCTGATCGAATTGCAGCATACAGGCAAAGTGGGAATCCCTTTGCTTTTGCGATAGCATTAATTCTCTCTACAGAAACAATCAAATCTCTTACAAGCCGACAGTCACGTTGATATTGCTTGTTACTCCCGTAATTTAATTCAAGTTCGTCGAAGAATATATTCAAACGCTTTGAATTAGGCACAAGCTGCTGAAATGCTTGGTCTGCACGCCTAACCAAGTCGTTAAAATTAACCTTCGCACGCCCTTTATCGTCCCATTCGAGTTCAAGGCCGAGTTTGGGCGATTTGCTGATTTCAATGTTACCTTTGCGGATTGATGGTACTAATCTCATAAACCCCATTTTTTTGGGGTTAGCCATTGCCTCTGAGTTTACAAGTTCCAGAAAATTGGTCAGGTTAGGACATTCTTCAAATGGTGCTGCATTGTTATCTTTAATTGCCGCTGCAATTTTTCTATAAATGAACCATCGCCAAACAGTCTCAAAGTCATCCCCTTCAAACGCTTCACTATTTTCGTCAATAAGTTGAACCCTAGCAGCTTTTGAAAAATCTTTGCGTGCATCCTCGTCCAAATCTGATTTCATAAGAATAAAACTCGAAATGGAACTGTCTAACTCTTCCAGCTTCAAGGATATGTATCTAAGAAGAGCTGTTTTGCCAGTCCCCTTTAACCCAACAACATAATATTTTTGTCGTGTTAGGAACTTATCTACTGTAAGGGCGGGAGGAACAACAAATGAGGCCAAAAAACGAGTTGCTTCCTCAGGTGAGTTGCTCAGCAGTTCATTCTTTGCATCTGTGCTTCCCAGATTAATGTCTTTTAGTTGAAGCATATTCCCTCCATGAATTCATTCTTTATGTGGTGTTCAACTCCTTATTGAGCGGTCAGTAATTATTATTTTCATCTACCTGTATATGCATTTCCAATATGATTCATGCCAAATATTTCCTCATACTTCACACTCAATATGCAAAAAACCCCGCCTTCCCTTTCAGGAACCACGGGGCCTAACTCACCAAACTATCTCCCACAACCATCAAGCAACATATCAAACCAGTTCGGGCTACGGTCCACATCCTCATCATCCCTCCGGATCACGTATACATCACAAAAACATGTCATCGGAGGTATCAAATACATCAGCGAAAGTCAAGGATAACCATCTGATATAACAAAAGATTTATTCTTTCATTAGCCCTGGTGGATAAATTTTTCGCGAATTTTAATGATCGTAATAATATCAACGGAGTGTGAATGCAGGTGGGCGGGAATGGGTCATCAAACAAGGCGAGTGTCACGCAACGACGCGACGAACTGCACAAAACCGTAAAACCTTTTGGTCCAAAAGTTCATCCTGCAAACGGCAGTTACTCACGCGGAGACGCGGAGTTGAAGAAATTCAAAGAGTTATGGAAAACGATGGTTTCACCCATCAGGTGTTGGGTTATTTTTGCTAATTGTCTGATTTTACTCCGCGTTCTCCGCGTCTCCGCGTGTAAATGTCCGGTTTTGTTTTTCTGGTGCGTGAGATTGAGGTTAGATAGGTGTTTTTGTGGACATCGGGGTGGTCCGCTCTCACCCGAGCATGAACGCCTCGAACGCGTCGTAGATCTCGGGATTGAACAGGTTTCTTTCGCCCCTCATGGTGTTCAGCGCCTCCTTCAGGGAAGAGGCCGGCCTGAACGGGCGGTCGTTGGTGAGCGCGCTGAATACGTCGCAGATCGCCGCGACCTGGGCGCAGAGCGGGATATCTCCGCCGGAGAGATGGCCGGGATATCCCCTGCCGTCGTAATGCTCATGGTGCCTCAGTATGATGTCCAGCGAGGTCTGTTCGTTTATCCCCATGTTGCGGGCGATGGCCTGCCCATCCCGCGGATGGTGCTTGATGCGGAAATATTCCTCGTTCGACAGGGCGCCTTCCTTCTCGATGATATTGCTGGCAACGTGCATCATCCCGATGTCGATGAGCATCGAACCCAAGCCGACCTCCGCAAGTTCCCGCTGCCCGGCGTTGAACAATCTCCGGTGCAGGAACATGGTGAGTATCGCCACCTGGGCGCTGTGCTTGAAGAGATAGACGTCCGTGAACGAGACCTTTGCCAGGAGCCTCAGCAATTCATTGCGGTCGGATATCTGAACCTGGAATTGATTCATGAGGGTCCGGCATTTCTGGTACATCCACTTCTGGTCGGGCTGCTGGTACACGTCACTGATGTAATTGACCATGACGGAGCAGAGGACCGAGTTCTTGCCCTCCTGGGACAGGGTATCGCCGGCAAACATGCCGCCCAGGTTGCCCTCGAAATACGCCCGCACATATTCGATGTCCGCCTTTTGCGCAAACACGAATTCCACGTCGCTCTCCCGCAGGTTGCCGAGCCCGGTGCTCGTCAGCGCCACGTTCTTGTCCCGGTACAACACGTAGTTCATCCCCTGCTGGGTATACAGGGCTATGGGGGGAAATGTTGAGGGATCTATGGATTCAATGACAATGGGCGAATAATCTGTGGCCATGCGGTGTCCCCCGGCGTTTTGAATAGGCAGCGCGTATACATTGACGTGCTTTAAGATTGCACTAAACAGGCGTTTTGTCAAATGCGGCGGCAACAATGGCCGCCTGCTCCTCCGCGTGCAGGTGGTGCGAACCGACCGCCGGGCAGCAGTCCTCGGGGCGGCCGACGAAACGGATGGCAGCGCAGCACTCGGCGAACCTGGGCCGGAGAAACGGCCAGGCCCCCATATTCTCCGGTTCCTCCTGCACCCAGGTGCAGGCCGCGCCGGCGGGCAATTGGGCAAACAGCCCGTCCAGCAGGTCGTTGCGGAACGGGTAGAGCTGTTCCACGCGGATGATGGCAGTGGTTGCCCCTCCCCGCTTTGCCCGTTCCTCGATCAGGTCATAGTAGATCTTGCCGCTGCAAAGCAGCACCTGTTTGACCTGGGCCGGTTGGGGCGCATCCAGGATCAATTCGTTAAACGAGCCCGAGGCCAGGTCGTCGAGGGTGGAAACGCAGACCGGGTTGCGCAGCAGGCTCTTGGGGGTGAAGACGACCAGCGGCTTGCGGAAGGCCTGTTTCACCTGGCGCCGCAACAGGTGGAACATCTGGGCCGGGGTAGTGGGGTTTGCCACCACCATGTTTTCCTTGGCGCAGAGTTGCAGGTAGCGCTCGATGCGGGCGCTGGAGTGCTCGGCCCCCTGCCCCTCGTAGCCGTGGGGGAGCAGCATGACCAGGCCGCTGGCCCGGTTCCACTTGGTTTCGCCGCTGGAGATGAACTGGTCGATGATCACCTGGGCACCGTTGGCGAAATCGCCGAACTGGGCCTCCCACAACGTCAGGCCGCAGGGCGATTCCAGGGAATAGCCGTACTCGAAACCGAGCACGCCGAACTCGGACAGCAGGCTGTCCCATACCTGGAACCGGGGGCCCTTGCTCGCCACGCCGGTCAGCGGGGTATGGGTGCGGTCCTCGTTGATATCGTGCAGCACGCTGTGGCGATGGTTGAAGGTGCCGCGCCGGGAATCCTGGCCCGACAGGCGCACCGGCGACCCCTCGTCCAGCAGCGTGGCATAGGCCAGGGTCTCGGCATTGCCCCAGTCGATGCCGCTTCCCTGCGAGACCGCCTCGAAACGCTTGGTTACCAGGGTCTGGATCTTTGCATGGGGGGTGAAGCCGGGGGGCAATTCGGCCAGCCGTCCGGCCAGTTCCAGCAGTTTTGCGGCAGCCACACCGGTTTCGACCCGGTCGGGGCGGTATTCGGGGCTGATGCCGCGCCAGACGTCCTGAAACCCGATTGAGCGGACCTCCGGCTCCCTGGTCATCGACGCCTCAAGCCGGTCGGTGATCGCCTGCTCGATCCCGGCCAGGATGGACGTATCGACACCCTCCCCTGCCAGCTCATCGGCATAGATGCGGTTGACCGTCGGACGGGCCGCGATCTGCCGGTACATGAGCGGCTGGGTAAAGGCCGGTTCGTCCCCCTCGTTGTGGCCGTGGCGGCGATAGCAGATCAGTTCCAGCACCACGTCGCGGCCGTATTCCCGGCGGTACTCCATGGCCAGGCGGATGGCGTGTATGGCCGCCTCGGGCGCCTCGCCCTGCACGTGGAACACCGGGCAGGCCAGCATCTTGGCCGCATCCGTGGCATAGCTGGTGGAGCGGGCATCCTTGGGCAGGGTGGTGAAACCGATCTGGTTGTTGAGCACGATATGGATGGTGCCGCCGGTGCGGTAGCCGTCGAGTTGGGACATGTTGAGCAGTTCCATGATGCTCCCCTGCCCGGCAAAAGCGGCGTCCCCGTGGATCAGGACCGGCAGGACGCGCCCGGCCCCCTCGGCGCCGTAGCGGTCCTGGCGGGCGCGGCTCTTTCCCTCCACGACCGGGTTGACCGCCTCCAGGTGGCTCGGATTGGCGGCAATGGTCAGGTGGACCCGGCCGTCGGGCAGCTCGATCTCCGCCGAATACCCCGTGTGGTACTTGACGTCGCCGTCCCCCACGAAACCGAACGCCAAGGTCTCGCGGAACTCGGCAAAGATGTTCTCGTACGGCTTGCCGAAGATATTGGCCAGCACGTTCAGCCGCCCGCGATGGGCCATGCCCAGCACCATGTCGCTGATGCCCGCCGCCGGGCAGCCGTGAACCACGGCGTCCATCACCGGGATCAGCATCTCTCCCCCTTCCAGGGAGAAGCGTTTCTGGCCGATGAAGCGGCGGTGCAGGAACGACTCGAACAGGGCTGCCTTGTGCAGGGTCTCCAGGATATGCAGACGTTCCTCCTTGGACAGGCCGGGGCGGTTGCGGCACGGCTCCATGCGGTCGATCAGCCATTGGCGCTCGGCCGGGTCCTGGATATGCATGAATTCCACGCCGATCTCGCGGCAATAGGTTTCCCGCAGGGTAGCAACGATCTCCCCCAGGGTCGCCCGCTGTTTCATGAAGCGCCGGGTGGTAAAGACCGTATCCAGGTCTGACGCGTCCAGGCCGAACGCGGAAAGGGCCAGCAGGGGATGTTCGAGTTTGCAGGGGGAGAGCGGGTCAGTGCAGGCCAGCAAATGGCCCACGCTGCGATAGCGGTGGATGAGCGATTGTACGGCCGATTGTTTGAGCGCCTGGGACTCGCTCAAGCCGGCTTCGAAGCGGGCGGGCGACGATGACCCGAGATCGAAACCGTTGAAAAAGGTGCGCCACTCCTCGGGCACGGAAGCGGCATCCCGTTGCCAGGCCGTATAAAGGGAATCCAGCCACTCTTCGGATACATTGGCGAGAAAGGAAGTGTTCATTGATATACCCCGTGTGCGTTTCCGTAAGAGTATACCCGATAACATTGGCTCATGCCATGGAAACAGGGAAAAACGTGACATCGAAAAGCGCGCTTACCGCAGAGTACGCAGAGGGACGCGGAGGAAAGACAACATCAAACAAACTTGTTTTGAATAACCACAATCTGATTGCTAACTTTGATTTGCCTCTGTGTCCTCTGTGTCCTCTATGTCCTCTGCGGTGAAACCAGCATTTCCAAGTTTACGAGACCGGGGGAGGCGCCACAACCACGCGGTTCCTGCCCGCGTCCTTGGCAAGGTAGAGCGCCTTGTCCGCCTGGTCTCCCAGGCTGGCGGCGTCAACGCATTCCGGGAACCCGGCAAGGCCGCAACTGAAGGTAACCAGAAACTCACCCTTGGCATAGACATGCCTGACCTGGGCAAAGCTTTCCCTGATCCGGTCCAGCACCTCGCGGGCCGCCTCCACGCTGGTATCGGGGAGTACCACGGCAAACTCCTCGCCGCCGAAACGGCCGACGATGTCGGTCTTGCGCAGGCGCTGCTGGAGCAGGCGCGCCAGGGTCACGATCACCCGGTCGCCGGTGGGATGGCCGTAGGTGTCGTTGATGCGCTTGAATTCATCTATGTCGATCATGGCAAAGGTCAGGTTTTCTCCCGACCGCCGGGCGCGCATCACGGCCAGGTCCAGATGTTCCTCGCTCATGCTCCGGTTGTAGAGTCCGGTCAGGCTGTCCCGCTCCATGAAATTCCTGATGGTGCGCATCCGCTCGGCCCTGATGGTGACCGAGGAAACCAGATGATCCGATTTGATCGGCTTGGTGAGAAAATCGTCCCCTCCCATGCGCATGGCGATCAATTGCCGGTCTTTGCAGGTTTCCGAGGAAAGGAACACGATGGGGATGCTGACGTACGCCTCCATCTGGCGAATGGCCTTGGCCAGTTCATAGCCGTTGCATTCGGGCATGTACATGTCCATCAGGATCAGGTCCGGCTTGAAGTTGACCAGGTGTTCCATGACTTGGAGCGGCTGGTTGAGCACCCGCGTCTCCATCCCCTTTTCCTGGAGGGTCAGGGCGTAGAAGGTGGAAAGTTCCACATCGTCGTCGATGATCAGGATGTGGTAGGGGTCGATCAGGCGATCCGAGGTAAGCCGGTCGAGACAATCGATCAGGTCGCTGATCGGCACCGGCTTGCAAAAGTAGGCCTCACCGCCCGCCTTGACCGCTTCCAGGCGCGACTCTATACTGCTGCCGCGCGACACGAAGATGACCGGCGGGCATCTGCCGATATGCTCCTCGATGGTAACAGCCGCCTCGGCGCCGGAAAAATCCCCCTCCTGCATGATCATGTCGATGATGATGGCCGCCGGGAACGGCTCCCAGGGCGCCTCCAACAGGTCGCGCCGCGAGGTGAACTCCTGCGTCTCGTAACCGAAACAGCGGATCTGCTCCCCGAGCCGCTTGCAGAAGAGCGGGTCGTCATCCAGGATATAGACCAGCTTGCCCCGTGACTGGACCGACTGGGCCACGGTCACCGCCAGCAGGTCTTCGCTCCTCAGATCGGCCTCCACCCCGGCGCGGGCTTCGCACAAGCGCTTCATCTCGCGAATGCAACCGGAGATTTCGCCCTGCATCATTACAACCGCCTCGTAGCCGCGGGGAATGGCCGCCTTGAGCGTGATCTCGGCCCGCTGCGCGGTTTTGCCGAGAAGGGCAAAGCCGAACGACGGCGCCGACCCGGCCAGCGTATGGAACTGCCGGGCAAGCTCTGTTGCCGTTTCTTCCAACTCGTTGCTCTCCAGGACGGCTGTCCAGAGTTCCAGGCAACGGGCAACCTTGCCCGGCAAAAGACGCGCGAAGTGTTCCCTGAGCGCCCTGAGTTTCTCCTGTGGGGATGGAGACATGTCTGTCATAACTAGTTACCTCTGTTCGATGTTCGGGGTTCCATGTTCGAGGTTTTCAATACGAACTTCGAACTCCGAACCTAGAACCTAGAACTACGTGTTGTCATCCTATCAGGGTTCTCACCGTTTCAAGCAGGTTGGACTGGTCAAAGGCCCCCTTGACGATATAGGCGTCGGCGCCGACCGAGATGCCGCGCTTCTTGTCCTCATCCTTTTCCCGAGACGTTACGATGATGACCGGGATGTTCCGGTAACGGTCGTCGCCCCGCAACTGCTCGGTGAGCGTAAAACCGTCCATTCTCGGCATCTCCACGTCGGTTATGACCAGTTCGTACATCTCGCCGCGGGTCTTTTCCCACGCCTCCTGGCCGTCGCCGGCCGTGACGACGAGGTAGCCGTATGCCTCCAGGATGCTCTTCTCGATCTCCCTGGTGTTGTAGGAATCGTCCACCACCAGGATCGTGGCAGCGCGATCCTCGGTGGAAACATGGGCCCTCCTGACCGGTTCCGCCAGCTCGCGCGCCAGCTTTAACAGCTCGGGAACGTGGAAGACGTTTATGATGTTGTTCCCCTCGCCGATGGTGACGCCGGAAACCAGGCGCAGGTTCTGAATATGTGCCGGCAAGGGTTTTACCACCATCTCCTCCCTGCCGAGGATGTCATCGACCACAAGACCCAGCTTCTCTTCGCCGTTCCTGATGATGACCAGCAGCTTTTCGCCCGGCTCCGGCTCCGCCTCGATTTCGCGGGACAGGCCGAGGATGGCGGCCAGATCCTCCACCGGGATGATCTGTTCCCGCAGACGGATGGCCCGTTTGTGGACGATCTCGATGATCTCCTCACTCCTGACCGAGAGCATTTCGACGATGGAGGTGGCCGGAAGGGCGCAGGGGCGGCCGTTCGCGGAGACCAGGAACAGCGGGAACACGGCCAGGTTGAGGGGCAGGCGCAGGAAAAAGGTGGTGCCTCTCCCTTCCTGGGTTTCGATGATAATGGCGCCCTTCAGGTCATCGACGATGTTTTTCCTGACCACATCCATGCCCACGCCACGTCCGGAGAGATCGGTAATGATCGGGCTGGTGCTGAAACCGGGCAGAAAGATCAGGTTGGTTATCTCGGACCGGGACATGCGGGCCAGGGTATCCGCGTCGTACAACCGCTTGGAAAGCGCCTTTTCCCGTATCCGGTCATGGGACATCCCCTTGCCGTCGTCACCGAGGGCGATGGTGACGCAGCCGCCGTCGTAAAATGCCGAAAGGCTGATGGTCCCCTTGACCGGTTTGCCCGCGGCCACCCGTTCTTCACGGCTTTCCAGGCCATGATCCAGACTGTTGCGGATCATGTGGATAAGGGGGTCGCCGATCCGTTCGATGATCTTCCGATCCAGTTCGGTCTCGCCCCCGTTGATCTCGAAGTCGATCTCCTTGCCGTGCTCGCGGGCCAGGTCGCGCACGGTTCGGCGCAGGGTATCGAACACGGTGGAAAGGGGGAGCATGCGCAACGTGAGCGATGTCTCCTGGAGATCACCGAGCAGGTGATCCTGCATGAGGGAGGCGTCCGCCATGGAACGCACCGCCTGGGTCAGGGAAAGACGGATGGCGGAGCCGGCGGCGGCCTGTTCCCGATGGGCGTCGTCGTTGCCGGCGCCGCTCGTGGGGGACCCCGCGAACTGTGCCATGAAACGTTCCATGGCGCGCTCTATTTCCCGCAACCGCCACACATGCTTTCTGAACCTGCCATGTTCCGAGACGATCTCTCCCATGAGCCGGATCAAATCGTCCAGCTTGGCGGAATTGATGCGCAGATAATCGATCTGCTGGACCTTGCCGGTCGGCTGGGCCGGCCGGGAATTGTCCATCACGGGCGCGGCCGGCGCTTCATCCGGCTTGGGCGCCTCGATGGGAGGAGCCGTGGCGGCCTTCTGCGGGGCCGCTGCCGGCGCAGGTGCGGCGGGCGGCGCGGGGGACGCTGGTGCGGCAGCAACGGGCTCGGGCTTGACAGGCGCCGGGGCCGCAGCAACGGGAGGGGCCGGAGACGGCTCCCCCTCTTCCGAAGCGCCGGACGACGCTGCCGCGGTCAGTTCGTCGCAAAGGTCCTTGGGCGCATCCGGCAGTTGTTCAGCCGCGGCTACCTTGTCCAGCATGGCCGACAGGGCATCCACCCCCCTGAAGAGGATATCCGCCAGGGATGAGGTGAGGGAAATCCTGCCGCCCCGCACCGCATCGAGCGCATCCTCCATGTGATGCGCCAGCTCGGAGATGCTCTGCAGCTTCATCATCCGCGACGACCCCTTGATGGTATGGGCCGAGCGGAACAGGGAGTTGAGCGTCTCGGCGTCGCCGGAAGCCTTTTCCAGGTCGAGCAGGGCGTCGCTTATCCGTGAACAGTGTTCACGCGCCTCCTCGACAAAACGCGCCAGAAATTTCGATTGGTCGAATGCCATGGGTTACTTTCCCTGTTCTTTTATGAGTGACAACTTGTGCCGGCAGATGGCCGCAAACTGATCCGATTTGAACGCCAGAGGGAAAAAAGCCCGTTCATGTTCACCCGGCGTACCGGCATCCAGAATTCTGAGCGTCGATTCGTAACCGCTGCGGGCCCGCTTGCGGTCACCCCGGGCAAACACGATCTCGGCGGTATAGAAATGGGCCGGCCAACAGGAGGAATCCAGGTATATGGCCTCCCTGAACCGTTTGAGGGCCTCTTCGCCGTCTTCTCCATGCCGGGCGATTATGCCGAGCATAAGGGATGCCTCCAGGCAGAGCGGGTCATTGGCGAGCGCCTTTTTGCAGGCGACAGCCGCCTCGTCGTAACGGGACAGATTCAGCAGTATGCTTCCCTTGAGGGAATGGGCCTTGACAAAGGAGCCGTCGCGCCTGATGAGGGAATCGAGAAGTTCGATAGCCGCGTCCGGGCGGTTGTTGCGGGCCAGTTCAAGGGCATCGTCAAAGAGCGCATGGATATCGGAGACATCAACGGCCGAAACGGGCTGTTGCGGTGGCCGCGGCCGCGACGGGGCAGCGGCTGCATGACCGCGCCTCGCCGTATCATGGATCTGCTTCGGAACCGGCACGGGAACCTGCACGGAGCCGGTATCGACCGACTGATGCGCGCTCGTGCCCACGGCGCGACGCTGGCCGCGACGATCCTCGATCTGGATCTTCGGCAATTTCCGGTACAGAAAGAGCGCATCCTTTTCCACCAGGGTGAGGATGCCGAGGTCGTGATGTATGGTTTCCGTGGCACCGACCAGGAGATAGCCCCCTTCATTGAGAAGCTCGGCCAGACGGCTGAAGATCCTGTGTTGGACCTGGCCGGGAAAATAGATCGAGACGTTCCGGTAGAGGATGACGTCGGGCGATCCCATAACCTGCGGGTAGGCGGTACCCAGGAGATTCACGATTTCGAACGTCACATCCTGCCTGACCTCTTCCCTGATCCGGCATTCACCCGCTACGGCAGGCTCGAAATACCGTTCGACCAGCGCGGTGTCCGCCCCCCGAAAGGAAGCCTTCCCGAAAACGCCCTCTTTTGCCCTGGCAATGGCATTGGCATCGATATCCACACCAACGATGGAAAAGAGCTTCCCTGCTTCGGCCCCGTATTTTTCCCGCAACAGCATGGCAATGGAATACGGTTCCTCGCCGGTGGAGCAGCCAGCGCTTACGATCCTGATCTGCCCCTGTTTCCGGTCCCTCACGATCTCCGGGATGAGCCCATCGATCAAGAGCTTCAGGTGGTCCGGCTCGCGGAAGAAATAGGTCTCATTGACGGTCAGCAGTTCCACCAGCCGGTTAAATTCCGTTTCGTTACCGCTTACGAGCGCGTGGTACACATCCGGATCCTCGATCCCCATCAACGCCATCCTCCGGCGCAGCCCCGTGCCCAACGTAACCGCCCGCTCATTCTCGAAACTGAGCCCGCACCTGTTCAGCAGCAGTTCCCTGAAGCGATCAATTTTTTCCATAGCAAGGTCTGTCATGGCAGTCACCACGTCATCACGCGATCCCGCCCACGAGCGGCAGCAACTCGGTGTGGATCTCGGCCAGCGCCACAACCCTGTCCACATACCCGCGTTCAACCGCGAGACGGTTCATGCCGTACACAACCGAGCTCTTGGCGTCCTGGGCCAGGGTAATCCCCCCTGCCGCCTTGATCGCGCCCATACCGTCAACGCCGTCATCACCCATGCCGCTCAGTATGACCCCCACGCAATGTTCCCCATAAGCCGCCGCCGCGGAGTCCAGCAGCGTATTGCAGCAGGGGTGGTAATGGCGGCACGCTTCCGGTTCTCCCAGCCTGATCGTCCCCTGCCCGGTGATGCGCATGGAAAACTCCGTCGGGTTCACATACACGCGTCCCTGATCGAGCAGTTCATTATTGCGGGCAACGGAAACAGTGAGCGGCGTGCTGGCATTCAGCCAGTCGACCATGCCCTGGGCAAATCCTTCGGCAATGTGCTGGCTGATGACGATGGGCGCGGCAAAATTCGCCGGCAGCCGCGAGAGGATATACTGAAGGGCCTGAGGACCTCCCGTGGAAGCGGCAATGGCAACGACCCTTCCGTTCGGAATCGGCGCCCTCGCCGGTACGGCCCCCCTGGATGCGCTCGTCACCCGTGCCTTTGTCGCCATATGCCGGGCAATATCCACGCCGGACAGAATCCGCACCTTTTTGATCAGATCCTGTCCGCTTTTATAGCCGATATCCGGCTTTTCTATGACATCGAGGGCCCCCTTGGATACGGCGGCAAAGGCGGTGCGGACCCCTCCCAGCGCCGTCACCACCAGGATCGGCACCGGATGTTCGGCCATGATCCTTTCAATGGCCTCAAGCCCCCCCAAAAGCGGCATCTCGATATCCATGGTCACCAGGTCCGGCTTGAGCGCCGTTACCTGGGTGACGGCATCCAACCCGTTGTCCGCCGTTCCCACGATGCTTATTCCGGGATCGGTGGACAGGATGGCGCAGATCATATCGCGGATCAGGGGGGAATCGTCAACAACCAGTACCCGTATGTGGCGGCTGGAATTTTTCATACATTACCGTTGTCAACGGAGGTGGCGTCGACCGTATCGGCAACCGGATCGCCCAGTTTGAACGTCATGACCATCGACCGCAGTTTTTCGGACAGTTCGGCCAGTTCATCGGTCACGATGTTCGACTTGCGTATGGAATCGGTGGAATAGCGCAATCCCTGGTCAATGTCCTTGAGTGCCAGCACCACCTGGCTGCTGGCAATCTGCTGCTGCTGGGTAGACAGGGATATCTGCCGGGCCGACGACGTGGTTTCTTCCACGCCATCCACGATGTCGATCAGCATCGCGACCGTGTGGGAGGCGTATTCCTGGCCATCCAGGGTCATCTGGGAACTCTTCTCCGACGACATCACCAAACGGTTGACCGCATCCAGGATCTCGGTGATCTTGCCTTCGATCTCCGCCGTGGATTCCACCACGCTGTCGGCCAGGCGCCTGATCTCGACCGCAACCACCCCAAAGCGCTTTCCGGCCTCCCCGGCACTGGCAGCCTCCAATGCGGCGTTGAAGGCAATCAGCTTGGTCTGGTTGGCGATGTTGTTGATAATCTCCATCACCTTGTTGATCTCTTTCGATTTCCGCCCCAACTCGACGATCTCGGCCAGGTTGGCCTGGATGTCGTTGCTGATGTCGTTCATCTTGAAGGTCAGGTTCTCCACCTCCTGGGCGCCCTGTTTGGTATCCACCAGGGTCTTGTCGGCGCGCTCCACGACACCCTGGCTATGCTGGGCGATCTGGCTGGCCGTTGACGAAAATTCCTCCATGGTGGACGATATCTCCACTACCGAGCTGGAAAGTTCGGTAGTGAATTCGGTCTGCTTGTCAACGGATGTGGCGATCACCCCGGCATGGGAATGGACCTTTTCGGTCATCTCGGAAACCATCCCGATAACCTGCCGCAGGTTTGCGATATGCTCATTGAGCCAGCGGGCCAGTTCGCCAACCTCGTCATCGCTGGTCACGGGCACGGTCACGGTCAGGTCGTTGTTGAAATTTTTCATGGTGCGGGTTATGGCCTCGATGGGAGCGGCAATGAACCTGTTGACCAATACAAATGCCACGCCCAGCAGAACGACCAGCAGGGTGAGCGAAATAGCGATGTACTGAACGATGCTGCTTGAGATTTCATGTTTTATGACGGCTCGTTCCTTGACGACCGCCGCCTCCACGTCATCCACGTAGATGCCGGTACCCACTATCCAGTTCCGGCCCGGGATGGCCTTGGCATAGGAGATCTTCGGCTTCATCTCCTCCTGCCCCGGCACCTTCCACATGTAGTTCAGATACCCCTCTCCCTTTTCCCGGCAGACCTTGGTGATCTCGCGCAGGATATACACACCGTTGGGGTCGCGCAGGTCGCTCTGGTCCTTGCCTTCCAGACGGGGGTCGGGATGGGCGATCATGACATTGTTGAAATCATTGATCCAGATATAGCCGTTCTGCCCGTAACGCATGCTTTTTACAGCCTTCCTTGCGTCTTCCGGCGTCATCCGCTCCAGAATCCTTGCCGCCATCTCCACATATCCCTTGATTTGCTGCTTCCTTTCGGACATCAGCGTGGCCCGGTACTCTGCGATCCGCGCTTCTCCCCTGGAGAAGATATGCATGATGGAAATGGCGGAGATGACGATGGCAATGGAAAAGACGCTGACAAGCGTTAAGCCCATTACCTTTTTTCGCAGCGATAGTTGCATGTTGACCCCCTTGTCACGCAGTTGAGACGATCTAAAAACATTGGGTAATCCGTGCTCCGTCAGGCATTTGAAGCGTCTCCCAGCCTGAAGCGTTCCATGATCGCCTTCAGGTCGCTGGACAGGACCATGAGATCCTTGCCGATGGAATTGATCTGCTGGATGGATGAGGATGAATGCCGTGCCCCCTCCTGAATGTCGTGCAACGCCAGCACCACCTGGCCACTGGCCATAAGTTGCTGCTGGGTCGAAAGGGATATCTGCTTGGCGGCATCGCTGGTGGCCGAGGCCCCATCCACCACGTCGCAGAGCATCTCCAGGGTGCGCCCCGAGTACTCCAACCCCTCGCGTATCCCCTTGGACCCCTTTTCCGAGGCGATCACGAGGCGATTGACCAAATCCATGATCTCGTTGATCTTTCCTTCGGTCGCACCGGCCGACTCCACGACACTGTCCGCCAGACGCCTGATTTCCACCGCCACCACCCCGAACCGTTTTCCCGACTCACCGGCGCTGGCCGCCTCCAACGCCGCGTTGAAGGCGATCAGTTTGGTCTGGTTGGCGATATTGCCGATAATCTCCATGATCTTGGTGATCTCTTTCGATTTCCGCCCCAACTCCACAATCTCGCCAAGGTTGCTTTCGTTGTCGTTGCTGATGTCGCTCATCTTGATGGTGAGCGTTTCAACCCCTGCGGCGCCGTCTTTGGTGCCCTGGAGGGTCCGGTCCGCAATATCCACCACATCGTGGCTGTGATTGGCAATCTGCCCGGCGGTTGAGGAAAACTCCTCCATTGTGGCGGAGATTTCCGTCACCGAACTGGAGAGCTGGCTGGAAAATCCCGCCTGTTGCTCAACGCTGGCCGACAGCCTCCCGGAAAAGGAATAGACCTTGCCGGTCACATCGCTGAGTGTGGCGATAATCTGGCGCAGGGTGTCGGTCATGGTGTTGAACATGCGCGCCATTTCACCCAATTCATCCCGTGACAGGTGCGGCGCCTCCGCGGTCAGGTCGCCGTCGGCGATCTTGCCCGCCATGTCCCGCAGGGAGAAGATCCCCTCGCGTACCGACAAGAAACAGCCGATATTCAGGTAGACCCCCAGCAGGAAGGCCAAAAAGGAAAGGGACAGGTAGATATACATCCGCTTTTGAAACAGCTGGATACGAATGGAGAGAAGCCCGTCCAGTTCCGGGGAGACAACATCGATGGCCCTGAAGACCGCATCCCCGGCATCGCTTCCGGCCCTGGTTACCGTTTGGGGAAGCGGCCCAAGGGGCGGCTTGGCGGCGGCATAGGCCGTCACCCCCTTCAGGAAGGCCGGCACGGATGCGTCCATATCCTGAAACGCCTTTTGCAGGCGGTCCTTTAGCAGGGGATTCTTGACACAGGCTATGCGGATATTCTTGTCGATGGCATCCACCAACGTCCTGACCTGGCCGGAAAGCACGATCAAATCGGTCCGGTCCCCGATGGAGGACCGGTCGGACGCCAGCCGGCCGGCGATGAGGTTCATACGCGCCAGCGCGTCGGCCAGCGGCGGGAGCTTGGTAATGAGGGTATCCATGAGGTAATAGCTGTCGATATCTGGATCAAGGGTCAGATTGGAATTGTCCGCCACCTGTACGATCAGCCCCAACAGGTTATCGACAAGCGCGTTGTGCGCCGCGAACGTCCGCGTCGCCGTTGCCCCAGCCGTACCATTCACTTCACTCAGCTTGGCCTTCAGCGCCCGCAGGGAGTCACCCGTTGCCAACTCGCCTCCCAGGCGTGTCTCGGCCTGGTCGAGTTCCTTCATGGCCTGCTCCGGCACTGCGCTCGGCCGCCCGCTCGAAACCGCTTCCCTGCGATTTTCCAAAAGGTACCGCAACATGCTTTTGAGCGGCGTAACGTACTGTACACCGGAACGTTCCTTTGCGCCGAACTCCACCTGCTCCCGTATATTGCTGATGAGAAAATAGGCGAGAAGGGCGATGGGGATGCAAAAAAACAGGGCCGCCACAAACATCTTGCGTGAATAGGACAGTTGCTTCATCAGCAGGATGGCCGGATTAAACACCATCATGTCTCGTTACCTCCGCGGGGCATCCATCGCCCCTCTTTCTATAAACGGACAAAATCCACGAGCGGTCGCCTTTGACCACAATCCCCACATTCCCTTTGCACATTTTCAAAATACGGCACAGGCGCCATACCTTTGCTAGATCTTCGAAGCGGTATCCAGCATGAAACGTTCCATGACCACTTTCAGGTCGTTGGACATGGCCGCCAGATCCTTGCTTATGGTATTGATCTGCTGGATCGATGCCGACGAATGCCGAGCCCCGTCCTGAATGTCTTGCAACGACAACACCACCTGGCTGCTGGCCAGTTGCTGCTGCTGGGTCGAAAGGGATATCTGCTTGGCGGAATCGCTGGTGGCCGTGGCCCCGGCCACCACATCACCCAGCATCCCCATCCCTTCAAGTATCCCCTGGGAGCCCTTTTCCGACGTGATCACAAGACGGTTGACCGCATTCATGATCTCGGTGATCTTTCCCTCGGTCATGCTGGCCGATTCCGCGACACTGTCCGCCAAACGCTTGATTTCCACCGCCACCACCCCGAACCGTTTTCCCGATTCACCGGCGCTGGCCGCCTCCAAGGCTGCATTGAAGGCAATCAGTTTGGTCTGGTTGGCGATATTGCCGATAATCTCCATGATCTTGGTGATCTCTTTCGATTTTTGCCCCAACTCTATGATCTCCAGCAGGTTGTTCTCGTTATCGCGGCAGATGTCGTTCATCTTGCCGGTCAGGGTTTCCACCCCGGCCGCACCGTTTCTATTGCCCAGCAGGGTCCGGTCGGCGATAGCCACCACTTCTTGGCTGTGACCGGCAATCTGGACGGCGGTTGACGAAAATTCCTCCATGGTGGAGGAAATCTCCGTCACCGAACTGGAGAGTTGGGTGGCAAAGCCGACTTGCTGGTCAACGGCTTCCTCTATGGTGACCACATGGTTGGTGACCTTCGTTGTCAAGTCGGCAACCACGGTCACCATTTCCTTGATTGGCGCAAGCGACCTGTGTACCAGGAGTCCGGCAACGGCGAGGAGAACGCAGGCAAGTGTCACCGCCATGACGATAACCCCTGTTATCAGGTGGTCGTTGGCGGCAAAGAAATCGCTCTTTTTTACCCCCACATAGAGAACGCCGATAATCTCGCCCTTGCTGTTCTTGATTGGGTCGTAGGCGGTAAAATAGGGAATATCGAGGATATTCGTCTCACCCCGATACGATTTTCCTTCCTTGAAGATCGCGTCGTATGCGGCGCCCGTCAACTTTGTACCGATCGCGCGGTGGCCGTCCGCTGTGGCGACGTTGGTGGAGACACGGGTATCTCCCATGAAAATCGTTGCCGTGCCGCCGAAAATCTTTTTTATCTTGTCGGGAAGTTCAAAGTTGTTGTTAATGACATAACTGCCGGCCAGCAGTTTGCCGTCGACAATGCGAAAGTTGTCCCCCTTGGTACGGAGAAGCTCCCAGAACGTCATCAACCGGTTTTCCTGGGCCACGTTTGCCTGCCGGTAGATCTCCTTGTTGATGCGGATAAGGGCGAAGACGGTCGTGCAGGTGATGGCGACCAAGACAATAACGACGTTCAACAAGACAAACTTGGTAGTCATCCTCATGGCGCATCTCCTTTTCTTCATTCCCGAAACTTTAAACAGACCCCTGGACAGCCTTTCTTTCCTTCAACAAACGGAGAAAATCCACCAGCAGGATCATCCGGTCGCCCTTGACCACGATCCCCCACATCCCTTTACGCAGGGCAAACGGCTCAACCAGGGGAGGAAAGGGGTGAATATCATCGGCAACGATGCCGGCCACGTCCTCCATCATATCGATGATCACCCGGTACTCTTGCGAATCACCGGTTTTGATGCCGATTACGACAGGCTCCGCATAGGTGACCGCGTCATCGCCATACGCCATCTCCCGGTGAAACCGGAACAGATCGTCGGACTCCCCGGTAAACGAGAAGGTCCCTTCCACCTGCTCCGCATCCACGCCGAAATGGACCCCACCCACGGAAAAGAGGAGCAGGTCGAGGCCGCGAGGGCCGTGCGTGTCCCCTGCATCACTCATAGCGCAATCTTTGCCGACAGCTTCCCGATATCCAGCAGGGTAACCGTTTCATCGCCGTATTTGATCTCGCCGGCAACCAGGTCGCGGGCCGCACCGTTCAGCGTCGTAAGGGGAGGCTCAATCGTACTGACCGGGATATCCACCACATCCTCGATGGCATCGATCATGACGCCGGAGTGAAAATCTCCCCAAACCGCCATGGCAATATGCCCTTTGTGGGGGGCTGCCCGGTCCTCTCCCAGAAAATGGCGGATGTCGATGACCGACTCGATATCCCCGCGTACATTGATGAGCCCGGGAAGATACTCGGGAAGGCCCGGTACCCATGATATCTCGCAGGCCGGCAGGATTTCGCTGATGTTTGCGCCGTAAAACGCATAGCGATTCTCTCCGGAGGTGAAGATAACGATCTTGACCCGCTCCTCTTCGACATCAACGACCTCCTTCACGCGCTGCTGCCGCTTCAGCTCGTTCAGGATCAGTTCGCTTTTCAGTTGTTCATCGGATGTTGTCATACCCGGCTTCTCCTCGGCCATGTCCCGAAGGAACGTTTTTGATCATTTTTACGCGGTACGTGCGCTGTCCGGAGACACTCCCGGCAGGACAAACGAAAAGACGCTCCCCCCGCCAGGGTGGCTCTCCATCCAGATGGAACCGCCATGATATTCCACAATCTGCTTGCAGATGGGGAGCCCCAAGCCGGTACCCTTGGGTCTGTCGGTCAGGGTGTCGCCTACCTGCTTGAATTTTTCAAAAACCTCCTTGCGGTCTTTTTCGGCAATGCCGATTCCGGTATCGATGATCGAAACCGTGATCGCATTCTCGCCCGCGAGGTCCCCCCTGTCACAGCCTTTGCGCGCCGCGACCGTAACCGAACCGGTGTCGGTAAATTTCAGGGCATTGGACAGAAGATTGATCACCACCTGGATTATCCTATTCCTGTCACAGGACACCGGGAGGAGTTCAGGCGCAATGTCCCTGACAAGGGCCAGGCCTTTGTTCTCGAAAAGCGATGCCGTAGCTGAAATCGCCTGTTCAAGGATCTCCGGCACCGTGACCAGGTCCATCTTCCAGTCGATCTTTCCCGCCTCCATCTTTGAAAGATCGAGAACGTCGTTGATCAGTTCGGTGAGGCGCTCCCCTTCGGAAATGATGATCTTGATATTATCGCTTACCTGGCGGACCGTGCGTTCCGTTTTGGCGTCAACGACAGGGAGCTGGGGGAAAATGACCTCCTCGAGCTTTTTCTTGATGACCTTCGTGAATCCCAGCACCGACGTCAAGGGGGTCCTGAGCTCATGGGAGACCGTGGATATGAAGTCGTCCTTCATCCGCTCGATCTCTTTCTCGGACGTAACATCACGCACGATCACGATATTGCCGATGAATTCGTCCGACTTGCCCGACAACGCCTGTTTCTTGAGAATCGCCGCACTGGCGGCCGATCCTGTCTTCCCCCCTTGCAGTTCCACCTGGGTGGTACGGGAGGAGTCTGCTTTCGAGCAGTCCTTTTCGATCAACGGCGCCAGGTTACCGCTGAATGCGTCCTGGCAGGCCTTACCGACAAGCTCTGTCTCCTTGACCCCGAACATTCTGCCGAGCGCGGGATTGGCAAGCGTTATGAGCGTCTGGGCGTTGGTGACGAGCAAACCGTCGGGCATGTTGTTGATGATGGCGGTCAGAAAGGAAAGGGTGTCTTCCAGTTCCGTGGTCTTGGCGGCGAGGTCGGCTATCAACTGGATATTCTGCAGTTTCAACTGGTGCTTCTCAAGCGCTCTCTTGACGGTGATGTTGATGGTTTCCTGTATCCCCTCATCCTTGAGCACATAGTCGATTGCTCCACTGCTCAGGGCATCGACCGCCACCGATATGCTGCTCACGCTGGTGACCATGATGATCGGCACATCCAGGCTCTTTTTGCGCAGTTCCTTGATCAGTTGAATCCCGTCCATTTCGGGCATGTTGACGTCCGAAACGATAAGCGAGATGCCCGGGTCGGCAATATATTTGTCGATGGCCTCCTGCCCGTTCTCCGCCGTCTCCACCGCGTATCCGCTGGTTTCGAGAATCGACGAAAGCATTTCCCGGACAAAGGCATCATCGTCCACCACCAGTATCTTTATCGATGCAACAGTCATGGTCAACCTCTCTGCCAACGCGCCCCGGCATTTACCAGGGCCCGCAACGACCGGGTTCGCTCACGCTTTACAGTGCGAGAATTTCCTTTGCCTTTGCCAGCACGTCATCGGGATTGAACGGCTTTGTCATGTAGATGTCCGCACCGGCATCGATGCCCTTCTGTTTGTCGAATTCCTGCCCCTTGGCGGTAAGCAGGACGATGTACACGTCCCGCAGGCCGAGCTCGTTCTTGACCTTGTTGCAGACATCGAACCCGTTCATCTTCGGCATCATCACATCGAGAAAGACAATGTCGGGCAGTTCCGTCCTGATGATCTCAAGGGCCGTTTCCCCATTGTCCGCGCTGATCAGCTCGACCCCTTCATCCTCCAGCTCTTCGAGGGTCTGTTCCAGCAGAAACCGGATAAAGGATTCGTCATCGACAATCAGTACCTTTGGCATATAATCCCTCCACTAAGATCAATCAGAGAACAATCTTCTTCCGCGAATTCGCCGTAAAAAAGGCTTCCATAACATCGGAGGCAAAGAAGGCCTCCACTATCTGGGGATCAAACTGCGTCCCCGCATATTTGTGCAACTCTTCAAAGGCCGTTTCCAGGCTCAGGCCCTGGCGGTAGGGCCTGTTCGTGGTCATGGCGTCGAAGGAATCGGCCACGGCAATGATCCTTGCGGTAATATCGATCTCCTCTCCCTTCAGCCCGTCAGGATATCCCCGCCCGTCAAATTTCTCGTGATGCTGTCTGATACCCGGAATGGCGGTCCTCAGTTGGGAGATACGGGCAATAATCTCCTCACCGTAGACGGCGTGCTTCTTGATCTGCTCGAACTCCTCGGCGGTCAGGGCTGATTCCTTGAGAAGGACGCTGTCCCGAACGCCGATCTTGCCGATGTCGTGGAGTACAGCCCCCAACTGGAGCCGGGACATGTCCTCCTCGGCAAGCCCAAGGGTTTTTCCTATGGCGACACTGTACTCCATGACCCTCTTGGTGTGGTTTCCCGTGTAGGGATCGCGTTTCTCGATGGTTTCCGCAAGGGTATAGACCGTTGTATAGAAGGTTTCCTTCAACTGTTCGTAAAGGCTGGCATTTTCCATGGCCACGGCTGCCAGGGAAGCAAGGGTGGTAAAGAGCTTAAGGTCTTCGGCGGTATAGGTGATCGGCTGTTCGCTGCCCAGCTTGATCACGCCGACTACCTTGTCCTTTGCCTTGAGCGGCGCGCACATGAGGGAACGGAGCCTGACCGGGTCGTTGTCGAATCGGGGATCTGCCTGAACATCATTGACGATCTCCGCCCGCCCCAAGGTCAGGACGCTGCCCGCAAGACCTTCACGCCGGTCGACGGTCGCCATGGCATCGAGCTCGTATCCATGATGTGCGATCAGTTCCAGTTCATCGGTATCCCTGTTCAGCATAAACACCGACACACTGCTCAGGTGGATAACCCGTTTGGCCTCTTCCATCACGAGCCGGGCAATCTCTTTCGTATCCAGACAGGAAGAAACCTTTTCAACAATGTCGTACAGGAGCGTAATTTCCTTGTATTTGTTCAGCGTCTCGCTGGCCAGGTTCCTCTTTTCAATCTCCGATTCAGCCAGAAAGGAAAGCAGGGCGGCGATGGGCGCAACCCTTTTATCGCCGTCAACCCATCCGATAACCTCGCCCGCCACGCTCACCGGATACCGGTCAAGCCGCTCGGCCCCGACGGTAGCCATGAGGAGCTTTCCTTCGTCATCCTCGATGATTATGGAGCTTTCCAGAGAACCAACCATGCGGTTGAGTATCGGAGCAAACTCCCTTTTTTTGATCAACTTGGCCAGACTGACCTGAACCATCTCTTACCCTTCACGCGATGGGAAATTGTCCGTGACTTCTTTCCGGACAGGATTCATCATGATTTTCATGAAAATGTATTTTCAAATACCACAACACAAGCTATTTTTCCACTGAATTGATGCATCCGCGGCAGTTATGTCAATGCACGGCAATCCCCATGCATGCTGAAAAACCGATTACCGTCACCCGCGGTTCATATTGCAGAGAGATTCATCAGCGGGTATACTTCCGGGAAACAACCCGACCGGGGCAGCATCCCCGGACATCCCGGGCTGTTTTGGGCACACTTCGTTCACCAGTGTATCGGGTTACCATGACTCATGATGAACACATTAAAGACGTATCCGGCAAGGTGGACCTCAATCCCTTTATCCATCTCTATTGGCTGGATGCCCTGGGAGAGTTTGCCTCTTCGGCCCGGCTGAGAATTGGATTTCGCCGCATGGTGACCATTGATGATGAGATATGGTACATTAATCCTGCCGGTGACCTGGTGATATCGGCCAGCATTGAACTGGAAAACATCCGCATGGTGATCCCGCGCGGCTTGTGGGAATGGTTGTAGGGCGCCGGTATTTTTAATTTTTAACGATTAGCGCTAATCTTCCGCCAAGAGTCCCCCCCCTTTGCTTGATTGCCAGCGGAAGATTCACGCTAATCAGGAATTTTTATAACGGTAAAGGAGGGCGCACATGACCAAGGCCGATATTGTTGAAAGGGTTCAAAAGGAGATGGGCGGTACGAGATCGGAGTGTGCCGTCCTGGTCGAATCCGTCCTGAACATCATGAAGGACACGTTGGAGGCGGGTGAGGATGTCAAAATATCCGGATTCGGGAAGTTCACCGTCAGGAAGAAACGGGATCGAAAGGGGCGGAATCCCCAGACAGGCGAAGGCATGACGATCACCGCTCGAAGGGTATTGACCTTCAAGCCATCGCCCCGATTGAGATCGGCGGCCAATGACGAACGATAATCCGGTTTTCTGTTGAGAACCGTTAAACCTAGAAAAAGCAGTTGTCCACGAAAAGCACGAACAAGATCAACAAAATCAGCAACATCAGCAACATCATGGATTAACCTGTTTGGTGAATACTGCTTTGCTGTAACGCTTTAAATTTTCGTGTCTTTTCGTGTCTTTTGTGGACCCAAAAGCCGTTTTTAGGTTAAAAACTCGAAAAAACGGTCCGGGATGCGCTTACGTATGAACAAACAAGGGCTCCGGGTCTGCCACCCCGAAGCCCTTTACCCATTTTCAGTATGTTGCACCGGACAACGGAACGACTGCCCATCTTCCAGGCAATCCGATCAATTTGCACGGTTGTCACACACTTCCAGCGCTTAATCCCCAGACAGGGAACACCTTATCCACAAAAGCTGTGGAAAAAGACCGCCACATCACCTCAAGTTCGGAATCTGCCCGTTGCGACCTGCTTCTTCGGCAGCAGGTTCCCGGATAACACGTAAGCATCTAGTTGGTTATTGTCAGACTATTTACCGTAAACTCCGATGAAGACGGCGCCGTCATCCCCGTTTTGACATCGCAGACAAGGGTGGCAAATTCGCCTGCGCTGAAACCGGTGGTGGAAATGGCACCAATATTGAGACTCCCGGAAGAAAAACCCGCAAGCATCGTGCCGCCGGAAAAGGCCGTGCCGGACCAATAGAAACTGCTTGGGTCAGGAACAACGCCCGACGTACCAGGGTCGATCGTTGTTTTGATAGTCACACTGTCCGGCAGCTTCAGGCTGAACTGAACACCCTTCACCGCGCCGGCGGCAACGCTGCCGGCAAGACTCAGTTTATACGTCGCCGAGGTCGCTGACGTTGCGACCGTCGAGACGGCCACCGTGGGTGATGTCGTGGGTGGCGCGGCCGCGGTCCCACCGCCGCCCCCCCCGCAACCAAGCAACGAAAACGCAACGAGGGCGAGCATCAATTTCTTCATCCGGTATCTCCTTGTCAAAGCGAAATTTCGCTGTCCTGGGTCAATGCAAAACAGGTCATGGTGCTGTTTTCCGCTGCGATTATCCGGCGACAGTCCCCGAGGATCGTCTCCAGGGCCGCGTCGGTGCGGTCCTGATTGTGGTGGAACAGCCCGAATTGCCGTACCCCCGCTTCCAGGGCCAGCGCAAGCGCGGCCCGGTAGCGAGAATGCCCCCACCCCTGGGTTCGCTGGTATTCTTCGTCCGTGTACTCGGCGTCATGAATGAGCAGGTCGGCATCGCGGCAGAACGCCAGGTACTCGTCGTAAGCCCTCCCCTTGGGATGCGGGTGTTCGAGCTCATTGTCCGTGAGAAAGACGAACCGTTTGCCATTCTCGCTGAACCGGTAACCGTATCCCATGTTGGGGTGATTCAGGTTGATCGGCTCCACCCGCATGCTCCCGAACGTGAGCGGGATACCGCAGGTGTCGCTGAAGCTGATGTCAGCCTTTACCGAGGTGAGATCAACCGGGAAATAAGGTGCCTCCATGGTTCGGGAGAGGATGCCCTTGATGGATTTCTGGGCAAAGGCGCACCCGTGGACCGCAATCCTGGTGCCGCTGAAATAGAGCGGCTTGAAGAACGGAAAACCGCTGATGTGGTCCCAGTGGGCATGGGTCATGATAAGGCTGTATTCGTGCCGTTTCTCCTGAAGCAGCCGATTACCCAGCCTCCTGATGCCGTTGCCGCAGTCGATGATGATGATATCGTCATTGGCATTCCTGATTTCAACACAGGTCGTATCGCCGCCATAGGTAACGTATTCGCTACCCGAAACCGGGATAGAGCCCCGTGCCCCCCAGCACCTGATGAGCATGTCTCTCCCCTCACTACCTCGGACTGGGCTTATTATTCCTTAATGCAAGGACATAGTCAACAACTGCGCTGATACGGTCGTGAGTCATCTCTTTCTTGAAGCCAGGCATGATGCCATGGCCGGTTTCGATTCTCGCGATCATCTCGGCCTTGTTCATCTTACTGGCTCTCAGGGAAAGCTTCTTGATGTCCTGCTTCAATGCCCTGGCCTTTTCCGTTCGCACAACGCCATTCGGTCCATGGCAGCTCGCACAGTGTGCATTGTAATCCGCCCGGCCATCGGCACGGGCAACGGTCGGAACGACGCATGCTGCAACAATGAGTAACATCGGTATTTTTTTCATGATTGGTCTCCTTGTGTGATGATAATCGTGTTAGTGAACTGACTTCAACCTCGTGATCGGATATATACGGTAACCGATGTTCACAACCTGAATGGCGTTGCCAGCATGCGCCAGGAAACGATCAGGGTGAACAGCAGGTAACAGGCCATCGTCACCAGCGCGAGCCGGCGCTGGATCAACGGGGTGATCCGGGCCAGGCTGGTGCGGTTCCTGAACGGCATCAGCGCCCCCACCCCCATTCCCGTTATCCCGCCGCCGAGCAACGTGGCATAGAGCGCATACCCCACGTAGCCGTACTCCTTCTGGAGGATGCAGAACGGACAGTGATGGGTGGGCAGTTCGTAGAAATAGAGGCCGATAAAGGAGATGAGGGAGGCGACCGAAATGACGAAGGTCAAGCAACCGGCTGCAGAAAACAGATACCCCCCCCGCCCCTTCAGGTAGAAAAACAGGCCGCTGGCAACGGTAATTGCCATGGCGCCGTAAAATGCCCATTCCATGGGGACTGCCGGCAGTGCGGCAATATCCCCGGCAATATTCCTCGTATCCGCGCTGAACAGGCTGCCGCAACACGAGGTGATCACATCCGCATGCAGTCCCCTGAAATACCCGACCAGGAGCGTAGCTTCCAGGTATACCAGCGGCGCCATGAGTATGAGCAGGCCATATTTGGCCTTGATAAGCGGATAGTCGTACCCCCTGTTGTCCGTATGGTTGATGATCAGCCAGACACCCGCAAGCAGGCAGTTGACGATCTTCAGTATCAGCACCGGATACCCGTAATGATTCACATTCAGGGTGCCCGCGGCGCACATGGCCCCGACGAACTGGGAGTGGAGGGCGTCGGCCGTGAAGATATACAGAAACAGGGACAGTATCTGAAAAACGAGACAATAGCCCAAAATGGTCGAGACCAGATAGGTACGCCGTTCCAGGCTCAACTGGAGGTCGCTGCCGCTGTGCAGATCCCACTTCAGCAGTATCCGGCCCCCGCACCAGCCCGCATACAGCAGCATGAGGCTGATCAGGAATGAGGACGACAGGAGCGCCAGGATGGCGGGATGCTGCATCATGGCGTACGACCGGTCCCGGTTACGCGCCCGTCGCGCATCTCGACAACCATGTCGGCCAGGGCGGATTCGTACACGATGGGATCGTGACTGGCGATCAGCACCGTTTTCCCCTCCTTCTTGAAGGTGCCGATGATCTCCATGAACTCCCGGGAAAGCTTGCTGTCCAGGTGCGCGGTCGGTTCGTCGGCGATGATGACGCCGGGATTGTTGATCAGGGCGCGGGCAATGGCCGCCCGCTGGAGTTCTCCGCCGGAAAGCCATTCCACCCGGGAACCGGCGTGCCGGGAGATCCCGAACAGGTCCAGCAGGTTCATGGCCCGCCCGCGGAATGCGGTGTAGCTTTCCCCCGTGGGATAGGCCGGCAGCATGATGTTTTCCAGGACCGAAATCCCTCGCACCAGATTAAACTGCTGGAAGATGAAACCGAAGGTCGCACGCCGGATCTCGGTCAAAAAACGCTCGGGCAGGCTGGAGATGTCAAGTCCATCCACCGGTGCATCGGGGATGCACGATGGATGTACGCCGTGAAGGAGGATGCGGCCGGACGTGGGGCGGGCCATACAGCCGATCAGCGTCAAGAGCGAGGTCTTGCCGGAACCGCTCGGCCCTTTCAGTATCGTGACCTCCCCCCTTCTGATTGCCAGGCTGACATCATCCACTGCCGTGAACTGATTGGTCCTGCCCACATTGAAACGTTTGCTGACACCGGTAAGTTCGAACATGGTCACGACCTCATGGCAGCGTCGGGATCCACCGTGGCCGCCAGCCAGGAAGGGATGATGGTGGCCGCGGTATAGGGGAGCACCGCCAGGAAAAAAAGTATGGTCAACTGGTAGGCGTCGATGGCCGGCACCAGCCTGAAGCGGGGGTAGAGCACGGCCCATCCCTTGAGGGCATGCTCGAACAGGCTTGCGGAAAAGAAAAACACGTGGCCATAGGCCAGGACAATCCCCACAAGGAAAGCAGTCAGGGAGATGGCGATCCCTTCCCAGAACTTGAGCAGCAGCACATCCGCCGTCTCCCAGCCTATGGACTTGAGGATGCCGATTTCCCTGCGTTCCTCGGCAGAGAGGCCGGCTGCCTTGTCCCAGGCAAAGATGATAAAGGAGAGCAGGGCCGCTGCCAGGGTGACGACCATCAACCCGCCCCGCCAGTCGAACAGCGAGTCATAGGTCCTGAGCATCTCGCTCTTCAGGATGGGGCGCGTGCCGGGGAACTGTTCGGCGATCTTTGTCGCCACGGTGACCAGTTCGCGCGGGTTGGCAACCGACACGGCCAGGTCGGTGGCGAAACCGTGCGGCAGGTTGAACATGGCCTGGAAGTCCTCCGGTGACAGGCAGATCAGATCGGAAGCCACCAGTTCGGACTCGGCGGGAAACACCTTCCCCACCTGCAGGAGGAGCGGCGGCCCGGCCGCGCTCTTTAACGGCAGCATATCCCCTGCGCGAGCCCCAAGAATCCGGGAAACACCGGCGCCGATCCGGATGGTTCCCGGCTCCGGCGGATTGTCCGGCGGCACCATCAGGGTGTAATTGGCGCCGAATACCGGATCGTAATAATAGCCCCACCTGCGGGGGGTAACGCCACTGACCCCCCGGATTGCGGCGATCCGCTTGGCATAATCATCCGGTATCAGGTCGTGCCGGCCGGCGATCGTGCGCTGCACGACCATGTCCGGAGCCCCCTTGAGAATCAGGCTCGCCTCCCGTTTCAGAGACTGGACGAAAAAGATCAGGGAGGCCATGACAAAGACTACCAACGTGTACACCGCCAGCAGCGAAAGGTTCTTGACCTTCCTGCGTACGAGCGAGGAGATGGCGAAGTCGATGATATTTCTCTGGCGGCTGAAGAGTTTATTCATGGTGCCTCGCGGACAGACTCGGGGGAGTTACCAGGGACCCGGAGGGAAAGTGCTCCAGGGCGACCGGATGGTCCTGATACGGCGCGAACAGGTCGGCCATGGCAGGGTTCCGGGTATAGCGCGCCTCGGTAAAGATGCACAGGTCGGTCAACATGAGCTCCCGCGCCATGGCTGCCATAGCCGGAAGCTCCGTTCGTGCGGCCGCTTGGCCATAGCGGGCGTGAAGCGCCGTGGCCCCCAGCAGGGCCAGGTTGAGCGCCATAAAGACCAGAAATAGCGTGGAGTTGCGCATAGCGGAGTACCTGCTGATTCAGAACCATATTCAAGATTACGGATTTAAAATCGCCGTAATCTTGAGGCTCAAAAGGCCGTTCCTGTTTGGTTCCGACTTTGGGATTATTCCAGTTCCTTCATAAGAGCGGGGGTGATCTGGTTGAAGCGCAGCACCCGTTTCCCCTTGTGGTCATGCATGAAGCCGTCGGCATCGGACGCCTTCTCGAACGGCACCAATTCCTTGCCCATGGGGCCGAACACATTGCTCCCGATCACGTAGAACGCCTTCCGGCCGTCGATCTGCTTGAGAGCGTAATAGTCCCTCACCTGAATCTCCGAGATCGCATCCTGCGATTTGGCCGGGGTATATTTCCTGACATTCAGGTAATAGGTAAAGAGATCCTTGCACCCGTCGAAATAGAGAACTGTCGCATCCCTGAAACGGACAGAGGCTGTCCAGTCCGGATACTTGGTAACGAACATCCCGCACACCGGGCACTTGTCCTTGGCGCCCGGAGCAGCCATCTTGTCGGCGGCACCGGCGGGCAGGCATGTCAGCAGCCAGAACAATGCGACCGGCAGCAAACGGTACAGAATCGGTTTCATAGGTATCACCTTTCCCTGAAGCGGTTCAATGGATCACCCAGGCGCTTTTCTTCACGAGTTCCGGAACAGGGCCGGGCAAGAGCTGGACAATGTAGCACCCTTTTGAGGCATAACGCTGGCCGGGACCGAAACTGAGGCGTTCGTAGAGCGTAAAATTCTGGTCGGGAACCATGCCGATGACATCGAGAAAGTTATCGCGATAATAATTCCCCCTCATTTCCATCAATGCCATTGCCAATATCTGGGTGAGGGAAAGGGAGAGGCTAGCTATCTTTTGCGGCCGGGTTTTTACTGCCAAATCCTTCAGGTATATTGTCTTTTGCTGATCGCTTTGAACAATTGTGCCGTTTGTGGATGGGGATGCGCCATTCTGGGCAAACGTGAATGGGTAGGTGATATAGGTGAATTCACGTATCTGCTCGTGCAGCGCCCAGATGTCCATTCCAAGATAGCTCGATGAAACGAACACGATCCCTGGCCTGTGCCTGTCACCGGCCAGGGCATCCAGGGCAGGCAACATGTCGGAGCCGCCCCAGAGGAGTATGGCGGCGGGTTTTTCCCGGTCCGACAATTTCTTGAGGAAGTCATTGGATATGGTCTCTCCCGCCTTCAGGGTAACCGTCAGCGGCGCCTGATGTCCCAGATCGTGCCAGGTCTCCAGAAATCCCGCCGAAAGCGCCTGACCTTCGCGCGATGCCCTGACTACCTGGATAATCGGCCTGCCTGCCACCGCCCCATCATTCGCGTTGAGATATCGGGCAGCCGCTTCCCCTTCCTGGTAATACCCTTTGGAGAAGTACAAGGTATACCAGTCGGCAGCGGAAACAACAGGAAAATCGGTAATGGGGAACAGAGAGGGGATATGGTTCTCCTCGCTGAACTGGTGGATCGGCCTCCAGTCACCGTTGGTTATCCCTCCCAACAAGGCGAACACCGGTTCCTTGCGATTGTACTCCTCCAGTTGGGCGCGCCATGTCTCGGGAGGCCCCTTCAACACCCAGCGCGACAAGGAAAACGTCCGCATCGCGAATTCCCGTGACGCCAGCATGTTTTCCGCCATCAGGCGTGATCTCGCTCCTCTTTGGGTCTTGAACGCACTAACCTGGGTGTTCTTGATAGCAACGAAGTTGTCCAGGACAGAGAGCATCGCATCTCGATCCTCAGGTCTTACATCCTCCGCGATTACGGTTGCAAAACTGATATTCGTGTCTGAAACCCCGGGAGAAACCTTGGCCGACAACGATTTCAAATAGAACTCGAGAATCGACATATCCGCATCGTCGATAAGATAGCGGGGCATGACATCGTTAAGCTTGTGCCCGCCCGGAACAACACCGCTCCGTATCGCTTCGGCCAGTGTTGCATCGGTATATGCCGGCCGGATCGGCGGGAGCGGAAAAAATTTCTGTGTCAGATGTTTATATGTTGCAAGAAGGGGCTTGAACAGATTGTCCCCATTGGTGGGCGGCGTAACCACTCCCCCTTCGATGGAGCCGAGTCCGCTGCGCAGATGGCAGCTTACGCAGGTAAACGATGTCCCCGGAACAGGGAGGTCCCCCTTGACAAAGGCTTGTACGGGCTCACCCGACGGCAGGAGACCCTCACGATACATCCGTTCTCCCCATTGCAGCTTCTCGTGGTCCGTGAGCGCTGGTTTGGCAGTCTCGCCAAATGCGCTTGACACAAACAGGAGAAGGAAAAAAAACGTACTGCACACGAGCGCCATTGACAGGCGGTTGGTTCGCCGGTATCTGCTGAAATTCTTCATTGTATCCCCACTTTCCGGCACTCGTTGACGAATTCGGCACTGCCCATCAAGCCGAAAAGCCTGATCCATTTGCCGTCGTTCGAGTGGATAAACGTAAGTGGGTAATGGGACATCTTGTCGGGTATATACGCGTTGAAGGCATGCATGACCTTGTCGATATCCGCTCGTGTTCCGGTCAGGAACGTCCATCCCGGCTTGGCCCGGTATCGTTTCAGGTACTCCTTCATGACTTTCGGGGTGTCGTTCTCGGGATCGATGGATATCGACACCAACTGAATGTTCCCGGAACCGGGGCCAAGCTTATGCTGAAGATTGGCAAAACTTGCGGAGAGTATCGGGCATATGGTTGTACAGGTACCGAAGATAAAGTCGACTATTACCGGCTTCCTGGACTTCATCAACTCCTTGAAGTGAACCTTCATGCCGTCCTGGTTTACAAGCGTCACATCGGGCATGGTGTAGCTCTCGATAGTGCGTGTGTATTTAACCCCTTCAGCCTGAGCCCCGCGGGCAATAATGATCACCAGCAGGCATAGTACAGCCATGTGCCATAGTTTTGCCATCTTTTCCCTCCCGGTCTTGGTTTGGTCAATGCATATGATGCGGCGCAGGCTGCTCGTTTTCAGTCTGCGCCGCCTTCAGAGCCTCGTCGAACGCAACGATATTCCCGCCATGCGCCTTTACAAATGCCCTGGCATCCGAATTCCGGGCAAAGGCCCACTTTGCCGCACGGGTCATGACGCCTTGCACATCGCCCCCCATCACCCAGGTTGCTGTCTTGGCGTCGATCAGTTTTTTCGTGGTATAGTCCGCAACACGCAACGATGCGACCTTTTTCCCCTTCGTATCATTCATCTCCACCACGGCACAACTCAGGCTGCAGGTACCGGCGCTGCTCCCGTCGGCATAGGTCACCACCATCCGGCTGTGGGCAAACGCAGTCCGGTTCATCCCGCAATGCATGCACTCGGCCGGGGCCTCCACGTTTTCCGCCGCCAGGCAGACCGTACCCAGCGACAGACAGAGCATCGCAACCACTCCTATCCATTTTTTCATGTCATCTCCTTGGATTGATTTCATTCGTATCGCAGCGTTTATTCGCGACAGTAATCGATTGGCACACAAGAGACCGGAATGCGGGTCAATCATCCTCCGGACAGAAGAGAGTTTACCAGAACATTTCCAACTTTCATGCCACTGAGGACCAATCGGCCATTGTCGCCTCAACCTTCTGATTGTGTGTATTATTTTAACACGGACCTGTCGGAGCGTTGCAAATCGACACGATCACCCCTGTAAATATTTTTTACGCAACTGTCGTCTTATCTGCCATGCATGCCGTTACGGGGGAAAAAGCTTACAGCCGAACTGAGGAAAGTTATTGCAGCCGGTACTGCACGGGAATGACGATCTCGGCAGCCACGGGCGGCTTCGGAAACGGTGCGCAGTTTCTGACCGTTTCCATGGCGCTGTTGTCCAGCAGGGGGTATCCGCAGCTTTCCTTGACATGGATCGAGCGAACCGTGCCGTCTTCGGCCACCACGAATGCCAGCACCAACCTGCCGCTCCACCCCATGCGCCGGGCGGCCGGGGGATAGGAAAGCCGTTTGGTGATCAGATCCCGAATATAGGCAAAGTGCTCCTTGAGATACCGTTGCCGGGCCGTTGCGGATGTCACTTTTTCCTCACCGGCCCGCGCCGCATTGGGTACGCTAACGGATGCCGGCGGCGCCATATTTGGAAAAACCTCTTCAGATGCGGCTCTGCCGGCCTGGGGTTCGGATGGTGACAACGGCGTATTCCGGGTGACCGCCGGTGCCGGTTGAGCCCCCTGAAGTGCCCGTTCCAGCGGGGCCGAAACCGGGGTCGGCGCAATAACCCGTTGTCGGAGAGTGGGCGGCAGCCGGCCGGACCTTTTCTGTTTCTGCTCAGGAACCGGGCTCGCGTTCAGGGTAAAATCAATGGTGATAGGCGGGGGCGGCTTTACCGTTTCGGCGGCCAGCCAAACGACCAGCGCCGCGCCCGCGAGGTGTATCCCCAGAGATGTGCCGAACCATTTTGTCAGATCGTACATTGCCACCCTCCGTCCGAAGACAGATCATTCCCCGGCCAACGCAGGGGCACTTTCACGAGCCCTGCATATTTTTACCTGAATCCGTGACGCTTTCATGCCTTCGTTAGTCCGAAAGGCCTCTGCCATTACCAGTAAGATGCACTACCGCTCGGCGGAGGACCGGCGGAGTGAGTGGTTTGTTACGGCCAGGCGGCGTACGGGCCCCGGCTCTTCCGGACACTGCGGCATTCCAGCGTCACGGATTCAGGTTTTACCAAAAACCAGCGGTACCTGTTCCGCCGGGTCCGGGCTCAGAATTTTACCGCAAGTCCGGCATAGAAAGAGCGACCCATGCCGGGAACCGGGATGTTCGAAGGGATTGCATTCCCCGACATGGTTGCGCCCTGGCCGGTATAGATTCCACCCAGCGGCGGGTTGTAGAACCGGTTGAACAGGTTTGTTATGCCGAGATCCAGGCGCGCATGTTTCCATTCGTAGCTGCTGCGCAGGTTGAACAGGCTGTAGCCGCCGGTCCTGACCTCATCCCTTGTTTGCGACACATCCGTCTTGTCGCTCACCAGTTCGGCTTCGGCGGTATTTGTCCAGTGCGCCATCTTGTGGACCAGGGCCACCTTCCCGCTTGCCGGCATGATGTTGTACAAATTGTCGCCGGTGGTCTCATTGGTTCCCCTGACGTAACTGAACGTGCCGGTCGCGGTAAAATTTCCGAATTCGTCGGTTTTTGCCAGGGGGAAGTAGCCCGAAATATCGATTCCATAAAATTGGGCGGATTGGTTCACAAACTGGAGATACACAAAGCCGGACGTGGCCGTCAGGCTGTTCCGTACCGCCGTGCTTGTGCCGCAAACGCCGGTGGGGCACCGCTGGGCATCGATGTAGTCCTGAACGTATGTGTAATAGGGGGTGATCTTGAGGCCCCATTCCTCCTTGCTCGCATCGTGCAAGTCGGCGGTCATGCTCAGGGTATGCGCCACCTCCGGCCTCAGGTCGAGATTCCCGATGTAGAAATTGCCATCGCCCGAGAAATTGACCATTTCCATCGCCATGGTGTTCGGCGACCAAGCATACCGCTCGTAGAGGTTGGGCGAGCGGGTCTTCAAGGCATAGCCGGCCTCATACGACTGCCGGGCATTCGGGGTATAGCGGGTCAGAAGGGTCAGGTCCGCATTGTAGTCGGTGCGGTGGTGGTCCCGGGAATTGAAGGTGGTCACCGGGAACAGGGGCGCGCCGTTGTACATCGCACCGGTGTTATACCCCTGCACCGAGCCGGTATCCATATCCACCTGCTCGCCACGCGCGCCGACCAGGGTAAGCCACTCAGGATTCCAGCGCGCCTCCCATTCTGCAAAGACAGCAATACGGTCCCGCTGGCCGTCATTGATGTTCCTGAACGTGTTGGGGGCCATCCCACCCATGGTAACCCCCGCCGGCAGGACCGACGGCGAAGGCGGCCACCAGTCGTCCAGGCGGTAACGCTGGTATTCGCCCCCCACCCGCAGGATGTCGCGCTCCGAAAGCACGATATCTCCCTTGAGCAGGACTCCCGTATTGTTGCCCTCGGTATCCATGGGCATGCCGGGAGCCAGGACGGTTGCGGCGCTGCCGTAAAAGAACTGCTTGTCATTGGCGAAATCCATCTTGTGCCGCGTATGCTCGTTGTAAACGCGCCCTTCCAGATTGCCCCAGTGATAGCTTCCGGTATAGCCGAGGTTGACCTGGAAACTTTCGTTCAGGGTCATGTCCATGCGCTGGTTCGGAAAGCCCTGGTACGGTATGTGCTGATAACCGAGTTTCAGGTCCAGCAGATGGTTGTCATGACGCAGTACGAGGTCGAGCGCGTGGTTCTCGGACCGGTAGCTGGACGAACCGACTTCATCGCCGTTAATCCAGTGTGGACCGTCAATGGTACCGGTTGCCAGCGTTCCCGGCTTGAAGTCCCTGGCTGCCGTGTAATTGTTCGATTGCGAGAAGGAGCCGTTGTAGCTGGCGCTCGTGTTTTCGCCCGCGACCGTTGCCGACAGGTTGGAGCCGAACGCATTGCCGTTGGAGCGATAGAATCCCCCCAGTTCGCCGCTGGTCAGCAGTCCTTCGCCCTGTTTGGCAAAGCGGGGCGCCCGCGAGTTGACGACGATCGTACCGCCGATGCTGTCGCCGCCGAGGCTGACCGGGGTAATCCCGGCAAAGACCTTGACGTTCTCCACATTGGTCGGGCTGATGTACGAGAGCGGCGGATTCATGTGGTTGGCACAGGCCGGGATGAGGTCCATGCCGTTGACCTTGGTGCGGATGCGGTCGTCGGCCAGGCCGTGAATGGCAGGCAGGCTGGAAACGCCGCCGGCGCCATACAGGCTGACACCCGGCACATCGCCAAGCAATTGGGCCGTGTCGCTCACATAGGGGCGCTTGGCGGCACTATCGGCGACATCCAGGACAACGGCATCGTCGGACGGCGCCTGCTGCCTGGCGCCGGTAACCACCACCTCATCTAGCTGCTGTTTTTGTGGTTCCTCTGCAGAGGCAACCAAGGAAATGGCACAGAGTGCCACGCAAAATAACAGGGTAATCTTGCCCATAAAATCTCCTTACCTCACGTATGAGTTGGTATCAAAAGCCAATGCGCACCTCCGCAAAAACCCCTGCGTTTCCGAAGGAGTCCGAACGCGGCACGGCTGCAATAAAAAAAGCCGAATAAACCCCATGGCGAGGGCGTTTATCCGGCTTGCTGGCTTGCCGGCAACCGCAGAAATCACGGCGCCGGCTGGCTTGCTGGCTGGCTACTACTCCAGAGGCTTCTGGAGCAACAGTTTCTCGGTTTTGGTTACAACAAGGACATAGGTCGTTTCTCCGTACCGGACGGTAAGGGGAAGGTCGTTACGTTCCAGTGTCAACTGCTTGCGGGGGACCTTGACGACACGCGGCTCCCGAAGCTCGGAAATATCCATACGCGCAACTCCTCCTGCGGCAGGCTTTCCGCAACAGCCTGATTGCGGAAAACGTCCGCGCTCAAGATTGTTTCCAGAAACGTTGCAATGATCCTGAATCCGTGATGCCTGTACGGCGGAACGAGTGAAATGCCGGAGCCAATCGCCGCCCGTGAAGATTCATGCCGGTTCTGCCGGATGAACTTTGCCCCGAACGTGACTGAAGCCTCAAACGCCGGGGCTGAGGCATTCTAAGCGAGCGGAGCCGGGAAGGCGTCACGGATTCAGGATAATGTCAGGCGAGAGAGAACAGTTTTGGGGGAGGATCGGGCGGGACGTCGTAACGGGATGTCAGGCGTCGGACAAGGCTGGAATACTGGGACATTTCCTGGGGCGGTCGGATCTGCACGTCCCAGTTGTTCGGCAACAATTCGATCTTTATCGCACCGGAAAACGCAATCTGCTTGCCGCTGCCGCAAGGGCAATTGCAGGTCAGGGTCGTATCCTTTTTCCTGGCCGGCTTGGCTTTGCAACAATCCGCGACCTGTGCGCTACGTTTTTCGCGAGCAAGCTGCTGCTCCCTCTGCTTTTTCATAAAACAGCAGCAGGTGTGATTCGCCCGTCTCTCCAGGGAACAGCCACAGGTGTCGCAATCACCGGTACATTCCCCGGCCACGGCGTGGGCAATGGCCTTGGAATGCATGGCAAGCGGCGCCAACGGGCTCATGGTGATCACCAGGTACATGACGGTAAGCGCCAAAGCCAGTATGTTTCGAGCGGGTCTTTTCACCGGAATCCTTTGGAAGCCAGTAAATATGATCCAATGGCCTCTTGTCAATATCTATCGGTTCGCGCCGGGGAAACCCGGACCGTTATTCAGGCCATTGTCGCACGGTATGCAGAAGCTATCCAAGTAGTGTGCCAGCGGAGCTCGAAGTGAGGCAACAACCTGATTCTGCACGACAATGCACGTTATCGCCAGATGGTGACATAGCGTAACGCACCAGGGCGTGCCGGCATACTGCCTTACGGCTGTCAAATTGGTTTACACCGCAGTCGCACAATCGTTCAGGCGCGCGACATCGGTTGTAAAAACGACGGTTGATATTGTCGTATTTCATGATATGTATGGCTATACAAAAAACCATTCGGAGGTAGCCCATGAAAAACGTGGTGGCGACAGCAGCAGCCCTGGCCCTTGTCCTGGCATTAACCATCTGCTACGCATTCGCAAAAAGCGAGGCGCAGCCCGCCTACAAGGCGGGCGACACGGTCTATGTCTGCGGCTGCGGGGCCGGCTGCGACTGCGGAACGGTCAGCAGCAAGGAGGGAACCTGCGTCTGCGGCAAGGCGCTCATCAAGACCAAGATCACCAAGGTCGAGAAGGGCAAGCTGTACTACATGGTCAACGGCATGGAGATGTCGGCCCCGGCGACCGGAAAATATGCCTGTTCCTGCGGCGCCGGCTGCCCCTGCAAAACCATCAGCCAGAAGCCGGGCAAATGCGCTTGTGGGCAGGTGATGGAAAAAGTGAAGTAGGCTTCGGGATACCCGGAATGCGAAAGGGGTTGCGCCGGTGGGCGCAGCCCCTTTTTTATGTGGCGGCGACATGACGTGCCTTATATGTTACGTGGGGGCAAACGCTTCAAGCCACTGTTTGCCTGTCATGTTGCAGGTGTCGGCAGGGTTTGGCACCTTGCCCAGCACATCGTGCAGAAGATCCTCCGCCATATGCTTGCCGAGCGTGTAATAGGCGGCCCACTGCGGTTCGTCGAAAAACTGATCGGCTGTCGATTCATGGGGGAACGCCGTATGCCAGGTCTTGTACAGGTAGCTCGGCTCGGCGCTCTTTTTTACCGTCTGCGGCGCTTTCAGCGATGACTTGAGATAGATCAGGATGCCGTGATACCCGGCCAGGCTCGGGTCGGCGCCCGGCAGGGCGCTGATATCGGCAATGGCGAACTGGTCCCGGGAATAGCCGTAGGACGCCTCCGGCCTGATGACATCCTCGGGCCGGGCGCGGAAGGTAATAGCCAAGCCGAGCATGTTGCGCGCCTGGATAATCAACTCCTGCAAATCTGCAAAGCAGTAATCGGGATCGGCTCCGGAGTCCACCGCAAGGATCAACCGGCAGCGCCGGCGCAGCAGCTCGAACACGCCCAGGTTTTCGACATGCCCGCCGTCGGAGAGGAGGACGCGCCTTCGGTTGGTGTCGGTGCGAGAGAGAAGCTCGGCGATATGATACCACGGCCACCAGGTAAGCCTGGGCACGATGCGGGCGGTGGGGTTGGGAGCCCAGTAGCCGAGGCGCAGATTGAGGATCGTCATGGCAAAGGCCAGAAAGCGGTTGGTCTTGTACCCCATATCCGGATTGACCGCCGCCCCCGAAACCGCCATGGCGGTGGCCAGGGTCATGGAGGTGTACGAAGGGCCGGCGCCGGGCGCATAGCCGGTAAGTTTCGAGCCGCAGTAAAGCGGGGACAGGATGAAATGCTCGCAGGTGCTGGTTCCGGCGAACTTCTCGTCGCTCCTCCCCAGCAGGTTGAGGCAGGTATTGATCAATGGATACGGCGCAGCGCCCCACTCCTGCGCGGTTGTGCCGGGGTTGAGCGTAAAGAGCCGGAACGTGCGGTCCACCCCTCTGACGAGCGAGAGGTAGGCGGCGGCCAGAGCGTCGCGGTAGAAGCGGTGAAAGGTGAGGATATTGGGATTGGCAAAGAAGCCGGTAACGATCAGGATGGCCAGAAAGCCCAAAACGGTATTCCAGCAGTTGCCGCACGCCAGCAGGGAATCGAGCCGGCTGCCGATCGTCTCGGTACAGCCGCACCCCATCAGGATGCGGGTAAATACGCCGTCGGCAGACGCATAGGCGCCATAGATGCGGCTGGCCGCATACGGAAGCGCCAAGGCGAATACAACCCCTTCCACTGCATAGAGTAGGCGGGAGGACCAGCAGCACCAGCGGAACACGTGCAGGAAAAAGTGCACCGCAAAGACCAGGATCGCGGCGCAGAGGAGGAATTCGCCGTAATGACCGCCCAGCAGACAGTCGATACCGCGGAACAGGCAGTTTACCGCTGCGCCAAGCGTCACGAACAGGGAGATCACCCAGACCAGGTTCATGAAGAAGCTGTACAGGTAGGCGCCGGCCAGTTTCAGGTAGTCGAAAACACCCCGTGGAGCCAGATAGGAGCCGTAATTACGGAGATGGGCAATATCGTCGCCGCTGAAAAGCGAAGCAAAGGCCGCCGGATCGGAGCCATGTTTTTTCAGGGTGGCGTGGACGTACCCGGCGGTATAGCCGCCCCCTGAAACGGAGGAGAGGTAATCGGCCTTTTCCAGCAGGCAGTGGTTATTGAGGACTTCCAGCACGCCCAGACAGACCGTGGCCGAGCGGATACCGCCGCCGGACAGGGCGATACCGATGAGGTCGTCATCCGGTGGCGGCAGATCGAGTTTTGCCCTGCGGGCGCGAATGGCGGCTTTTTCGTCTTCCAGGACTGTTGTCAGATCGCTTGGTTCGGGAGCATTCCACATGATGGCGTCCTTTACTCGGTAGGATACGGGCCGTTGGAAACGGGCTTTTGTGGGTGCATGATGATGAAGTCAGGGTGAAGGCGGGCCGGGCCGATGGGGACGTTGTACCGGCAGAGGTAGTCGTCTTCCAGTTTGGCTTCCAGATGGCGGGTAAACTTTCGCTCGCTGGGGGTGGTGAATTTGCAGCTGGCTATGGAGGGGATAAGGGTGGACATGTGGTTGCCTGCCTTTATTTGATGAATACTCCTAACCTTGGCAATGCGTCTCTGGCACCTATACCTCACATTACTTGCAGGCTGACGGTTCATGAGGTTACCAGCACACCCTCAACTTTTACTGCTTTTACCTTCTCCTCAATGCTCAATAATAGAGACAGGAGGTCTGAGACGTCCTTATGTTCAAGTTCTGGAAGGTCTTCTTGTTCATGAGTCCCCTTATTCAGAAGGAGCCAGTTATATTTCTCCTTGACCTGCTTCAGTTCTCCATACAGTTCCCTTGAGTTGCCTATATTTCCAAGTTCCTTGATCAGACCATCAACAACCGTAAACAGATCAGGTTCGGCACCAGGCCCCCGAACCTTTACTGGCAACCCCTGTGGCAGAACTTTTCCCAACTTTTTCCACAACTGCTGGGAGAGACTTTCCATGCCTTGACGACAGCGAGCTGCCGAATCCTTGACCTCATTCTTCTCCAAGAACTCTTTAGCTTTCAGGAGATAATGCCTGGAGCTTGCAATGGCAAACCGGACATGCCGCTCCTCCATTCGGGTTGCACGAAGGAATCGATAATCTTTGACCTCCTTACTCGCAACCGACGCACCGAGTTTGTGTGCTAGCTTATTGATGAACATCTCACCATGGCATGTCACGATCTGCTGTCGACTCTTGAGCTGAGGATGCTTGAGCAAGAGCTCGGCTACCCCGTCTCGATGATCATCGTCAATGGCGTTTACGACGTCATCGAAGATGATAAAGCCCAATTCCTGCTTGACCGCTTTCGCCAACAGTATTGAGAGACCCAACACCTTCACATGCCCTTCACTGAGGATAAACAGGGCATTATGGGGGGTAGGATCTCCCTCAAAATGGATCGTGATATTCTGGCCTGGAGCTGTAGGCAACGATAGTGCAGAGAGACGCTCGAAGTCGGGGTCGTGTGCGTTCACAGTATTGTAAAAGTCACGCACTATCTCTGAAAGTCCTGCGGCCAGTTTAGAGGGAAGAGCTGCTCTATATTTTTTCAGGTTCTTGATGAGCTTCGTGTATGACTCCACGTACCGCCTGCTTATTTCAACCTGACCCTGTTCCTCATCTATTGCCTTCAAGGTCGAGGCATTCTCTTCGGCAAACGTTTCAACGGCTTTAAGGAGCTTTTCCTCCTCCTCACGTAGTACCTTTAATTTTGCAACCAGATCGTCATACCTACTCTTGAGGGTTTGATATTTTTTCAGTTCTTGCTCAATCGAGGTCTTTGCCAGTCGCTTCTCGGCAAGGGATGCGTTGTACATTGCAATCGCTCCTTTAATGGCCGCTGCGACTTCCTTCATTTTCTCAACACTTTCCGCCTCAGCACTGAGTCTGCCTCTCCAATCTTCGATGGAAGCTGTTCCTGTATATGTAAATTCAGAAATGACCGGCATCGGAGAACCGGTATAACTAAGCCTTTCCGCAACAGCTGTGATGGTTTCTATGCTGGCGGCGGTATCACGGACATTTCCAGCTAAAGCGTACCCTAGCTGGTTGAGGTGCTCCTGTAGATCTGATAGGCTCTGCAACTTCTCAAGCTCCGATACGGCATTCTGGAAAGGATCTACCGTCACCTGTTCAATTGGAGTTTTACAGGCAGGGCACACTTTACGGTTCGACTCATTGTCACCAGCGATAGCCACAATTGCTGCATACAAATCCTTATAGTTCACATCCGACGACAGCGCCTGAAGTTGATCGACACCCTTTCCGACCTCATTGAGCACTACAATTATTTCCGCTACCTTCTGCGGAAGAGCATCAATTGTTTCAGTCGAGAGATCCGCAGGTATCTGGAATGCCTTCCTTTCTTGGAGCCGTCCAATAACCCCCGAGATCCCATCCTCTCCGACAAGAAAGTCGTGGACCATCGCCAACGTGGCAATCCCCTCCTGTCCAACCTCATTGATTAAAGCTCCTGCCTGAGTGGTATTCTCCGACACATCTTTGCGCACTGCTGCTATTCGCCCTATTCGTTCTTCATTTTTCTGATTTTCCACAGCGAACGCCTTGGCTTTCGGGCTTTCCAGCAAGACGTACCTGCCGTCGAAGTCATCTGTAAAGTTGTCTACAAACTCGCTAAAGGTATCGAGCCCAAAGAGAGTAGCAATCCGATCCTTCTGACTGCTTTGGGTCGTGGCAGTTATCCGAGCAAATGCGTCTATGCGATTCTTTTCTATGAAGGAGAAACGGTAAGCAGCGGGATTGCACGGAACCTCGACAAGCTCCTTCTTCTCATTCTTAGCGTAGATCTTCGGGGCCGCGAATGCTTTGTTGTGAGCGTTCTTCATATAGTCGTGAAGTGGAATTTTTCGCGCTTCTGCTTCCATGATTTCACCCATGAGGCCATATTCCAACCCCTCACAGAAACTAGACTTCCCTGAGCCGTTCGGCCCGCCCATGAACGTGTAATTCCTGTCAAAGTCGAAGACCTCGCTGTCATGGAAGCCTCTGAAGGGACCAATTGTAAGACGTGCCAGCCGGGACACCTTGGATACCTCCATGTTTTCGGCATGTAATAGGCAAGGGAGACCGGCAGGGAGATTTTGATGTTCCTGCGCAATCAATTCGCCAATTACTTTGGCACGACCACCTTTAGCAGATCCAAGATGTACTATCTTGTCAAAGTGATTTATGAGCAAGTTCAAGAGTTTTCCATCTATATCCGAAAGGTCAGAGACCGGTAGCGTATTGATCCAGGTAATAAACTCTCTTTTAATTGCAACGGTGCTCATCTCTGCCTCCAATTCCACTATCTAAAATTCTTCGACGCCCCAAAGAAATTTGTCTCTACCTCACAACCACCACTCCACTCTCTTCCTTCGCCCTTCCACTCCAAACCAGCACCTCAATCCCGTTCTTCATCGCCTTGTCCACATTCTGCCCAAGGCGTGAATACCCGAACAGCCGTGCCGTCTCACGCACCAGGTCCGCAACCGGCAAACCCACATGCTGCTCCAGCAAATGCAGCGCACCGTTGGCAACCTCAATGGGGCATAAATCCTCGGCATCCCGCTTTGACAGGTCATCATCTCCTGGGACGCGGAAAGCGGCATATTCCTTTGGCACAAGCGACGATGGCCAGAGAAAGACCTTGCCGTCATCCGCCGTTATCTTGACATTCGCCTTACGGACTTGTCCGTCAACCCGCTTCACCGCTCGTGCCGTCACGCGTGAAATCCCCCAATGCTCCGCCACCCTGCGGGAGAGCAGCCCCATGCTGATCGGTCCTTCTTTACTCACCACCGCTTCAACAAGGTCACGAATAGCGCCATCGGCAGTTGGCAGATGGAAGTCATCTAGCGTCCCTTTGATTCCGCTGAAGGCAAGCGGCTCGTAGACCGGCAAGGTTGGTTGTTGCGGAGGCAGCGCAGTAAATTTGGCAGGTTCGTTCGCTATAGCTGCTGGTGCGGCTGCAATCCACTGCGGTTCACTTTCTGCTGCCGTTTCCGGTTGCTTTGGTGGCGTTTGTCGTGCTGCCGCAATGGCTGCTTCTATCCTCGCCAGTTCCTCAACCGGCTTCTCCCACCAGTCGGTGGACCAAACCCTATGCAGGTTCCAACCAAGCCCGCGCAAGATGCTTTCCCGCAGTTTATCCCGGTCACGGGCTGTTTTTGAACGGTGGTAGTTGGCGCCGTCGCATTCAACACCAAGCAGATAGCACCCTAGCTTGTCGGGATCAACAATTGCCAAGTCGATACGGTAACCGGAACAGCCAACCTGGGGATGGACGAGATACCCTCTGTCCCGCAGGGCGTCACAAACCTGCTCCTCGAACGGTGATTCACATTCGCCATCCGGGCTGCTCATTTGTCGTTCGGCAATTGCCACCGTGCCCCGTTCAGCATAATCGAGGAAACATTTCAGGTCGGCGACCCCTTGGGCGCGACTGCGAGAAAGATCGATCTGCTCGGCACGCAGGGTGGAGAAGACAATCACCTCCTGACGTGCCCTAGTGATGGCAACATTGAGGCGCCGCTCTCCGCCATCCCGATTGATCGGTCCGAAATTCATGGAGACCCTGCCGGCTGCATCCGGTCCGTAGCAAATGGAAAAGAGGATCACGTCGCGTTCATCACCCTGCACATTTTCCAGGTTTTTAATAAAGAGCTGTTCTACGGCGCTGTCGGAGAAGTACGGCTCTATTTCCGGATTATTTCGCCGCGCTTCTTCTAGCAGATCATCGACCAGCAGTTGCTGGGCAAGACTGAAGGTGACAATGCCGATGCTGAAGCCGCTCAGCTTGGGATCGCGCAAACGTCGCAGGACTTCATCCACCACCGCCTTGGCTTCGGCCTTGTTGGTTCTGCTTTTTCCCTTGTCGTACTCGCCCGCCACCGGGCGGAACGACACACCGAGTTCCTGATGCGGTGAGGGAAACGTCAGCAGACGATTGCCGTAATAGTGGTAGTTGCTGAAGGCGATCAGGCTTTCGTGGCGGCTTCTATAGTGCCAGTTCAGATGACGTTCCGGTAGCTGTGCCGCGATGCAGTCGTCAAGGATACTTTCCAGATCTTCCACGATGCTGTCGTCGGCATCGCCCCCGTCACCACTATCTACCCGCGAGAAAAAGTTTGTTGGGGGTAACTGTTTCGGGTCGCCTACAATGATAACTTCCTTGCCGCGCGCCATTGCTCCTACCGCGTCCCAGACCGGTATCTGCGAGGCTTCGTCGAAGATTACCAAGTCGAACGGCGCATAGGCAGGGTCCAGATACTGGGCAACGGAAATTGGGCTCATTAGCAGACAAGGCTTCAAGCGGGGCAACAGGTTGGGAAGCTTCTGCAACAGGGAGCGCACCGGCAGATGGCCGCGTTGGCGTTGAATCTGTCGACGGAGCAAGCCCATCTCTGAATTGGGATTGTCCACCTGACCACGGGGGAGTCGGGAGGAAACACGTGCCTGGATTTCCTTGCGGGTAAGTTTGGTGTAGCGGTCGTCGATCAGACGGAACTGGCGAATCTTGTCTTCATAGTCGCTGCTGTAGAAACCTGACAATGCTGGTTCGCTGCTGATTACGCTGTCGCACCACCACTGGTAATATCCCCGTTCAAACGCTTCTTGCAGTTGCTCAGTTGGCCGCCCCTGTTCCTCATAAGCACGAATGAGAGGGCTTAGACCAAGTGTCTGTGCTTCGTTCCGTAATGTCCGCCAATGGCACCAATGCCTGAGGTCATTCAGGTTCTGCAACCAGAGTTCGCAGCGCTCGGCAAGGCTATTCAGGTACTCTCGGGAAGATGTTCCTACCCATGACATGTCAGAGTCGAGTGACAGCAGTGTCGTAAGTCCGCTCACCACAGAGGTGAAACGTGAAAACGCTTCCTGATATGTTTGCAGGCGCTGGCCGATGGGGCCACTGTCGGCAAGTTGTTCCCGTCCTTCATCAACAAGCTTTGCCCAGCTTTGGCGCAAACGCACGGCAAGCTCTATGTCCACTCCCGCCACATGGAGCGCGACCTTGCGCAAAGCATCGGCACGACAAACGGCACTTTCGATCGTATCCCAGTCGGCCTCGCCGTTACGCCACAGGCTCCCGAGTAAATCCGTCATTGCGCCCTGCGCTTTCAGGTGCTGTTCCTCACGGCGAACAGCTTGAACCAGTTGCAAATCCGGAATAACGTCTGGATTTTGAGGGACATACCCCGCGTTTGCCGAAGTTGTAAGGGTCTGGCGTATCTTTCGACAGCCAAGCCAGCGAGGCAGGAACCAGGTCTGTTCGGCAGCAGCCCATTGCTGAGCCAGGGCATCGACATCAAGAGTCAGAATGCCTTCGCGATATTTGCTGAATAGCTTTGTCCGCAGCTCGTCACGTTGCCGGCCATGGGTAATGACTTCTCCAATGGCAGCCTTGCTCTGTTCCCATTCGCCTGTTGCCAGCAATCCCTGCGGCAGTGAAGGACAGTTGATCAGGGCAGTAGAGATTTCCATCAGCCTATGTAAGTCCTGATTACTCCATTCGCCGGCAGGCATACCGACAATCGATACAATTCCAATCGTAGCACTCGACAGGGATTCAATGACACCAAGTATTTCATTCAGCATCTGTTCGACACTGTTACGAAGTTCGGGGGTCCATATCTCGCATTGGGCATTGGCCCAGCAATTTACCGATGGGTGGCCAATTTGGCTTGCCGCCAATTTCAAACGCCGGACGGCGTCACGCATCCCGGCCAGTTTTTGGCGGTCGATCTGCTCAACAGAAGACCAGGTAAGCTTTACAAGAGGTACATCACGATGTTTGATGAGCTGCGCAAGTCCGGTAAACAGAGACTCACCGGAAGGCCGAACAGCGTGAAGCGCCCTGACAAAGTCATTCAATTCCTTACGGGTCTTAGCCAACCGCTGCGCTTCACTCAGCCACTCCTCGGACGAATGAGCGGCCTGTACGCCAAGCGTCTGTTCAAGCTGATTAAGAACTTCTTTCTTGTTGCTTTTATTGGAATGAAGTTCCAGACAGAACGGCCCCAGGCCCGACTCAGTCAAACGCCGATGAACAACCTCCAATGCTGCCCGCTTCTCTGATACAAACAGCACCGTTTTTCCCAGTGCAAGGTTATGAGCGATGATATTGGTGATGGTCTGTGATTTTCCGGTGCCAGGCGGCCCATGCAGCACGAAACTTTTGCCGTCGGCAGCCGCATGGATAGCGGCAAGTTGGGAGGAATCGGCGCTGAGCGGACAGAAGGTTAGTTCTGGGCTGTGGGTGTCGTCCAGATGGTCGGGATCAGGGAACGTGCCGCTGTCGGGATAGACATCAGAGGGATTATAAATCAGGTGCCGGACAATGGCGTTACGTTGCAGATCATCCGCACGAACTTCCAGGTCACGCCACATGAGGAACTTGGCAAAGGAGAAGTGGCCGATGTAAGCCTGCTCCAATACTTCCCACCGGTCAATCTCAACTATAGCCTCACGAAATTTTCTCAAAATCAGCGGCACGTTGATGCCATGGTCATCCATTGGAATAGGATCGAGCCCGCTGATATTGAGTTCGAACTCTGCGGCCAAATTTGCAAGCAGGGTCACATTGACCATAGGTTCGTCATCGCCCTGTCGGATACTGAATCCTTCTTGCAAAGAGCGTCGCTCGATTTCTAACGGTATGAGTATGATAGGCGCCAGCCTTCGTTGGGGCGAGGTTGGCTTCTCGTACCATGCCAGGAAACCGAGGGCAAGATACAGCGTGTTGGCTCCGTTTTCCTCAATGCTGAGCTTGGCTTCCCGGTAGATTTCCAACAATCGCCGACTGACATCCAGTTCGGTTGCATCGGCATGCAGACGACGCGAGTGAAAAGCCTCCTTGAGCATCTCGTCCAATGAGTCAGCGCCTGTCCGCTGTCGATGCACATCGGCATTGCGAGCATTGTTTTCTCCCAGGTCATTCAGTTTGGGATAGACCTTGAATGTCGTGCCATCGGCCAACGCATCTTCCAGCGACCCAAGGTCAGGACAAAGAATCGGCAGGTTTTTTTTGGATTCCTTGAAGTTCAAAAGACGGTTGTGCATGGTGAGATCAAGCAGTTTCCGCTTCCAGCGATCAAGCCGGGTAGCCGGTGTTTCTGGTACCGATTCAGCCTGAATGGCTGACGGTGCGGAGTATGCCGGAATATTCAAGGAAGGAGATACCGGTGTTGTGTTTTCAGATTCGTTCGGAGTTGTTGATTGCACCGCAAATCGTCCCACACGAAGGGGTAACGGGCGAATGCGGCTCTTTCTGGCCCGACGGATATCGATCACGCAGCGGAAGGTAGCTATATCTTCGAGGTGCTGGCGACCGGCTTTGACCGCCTCTTCGAATGGTACAGTCTGTTCAGCTGTTATCAGAGTAGTTTCGAATACTACAATCTGGCCCAACTCGACCCGTTTGCGCAGGCGCAGGAGGTCGTCGGTGGCCACATCAGCAAAAGTTTCCGCTTCCAGCCATACACCAACAAAAGCATGGCCGGTTGTAATGACAACCAACGGATTCAGACCAACCTGTTCCAGGCAACCAGCGACAAGCAGTGTCAAATCAAGGCACGTAGCAAGCCGGCTTTCAAGAATCCTGTCAGCCAATCGTATTTTTTGCCCCGCTTCCTCAAAACTTGCAGGTGGATTGATATAACGGATTGATTGCTGTTGGAGTGCCGTGAAAATTGCCGCTGCGGTCAAGACAACCCGTTGCGGGTCTCGTGCTTGATAACCTGTAAGAGATGAGTTGCCCGTCCACTTACCCAACACATCGGCAGTGCCGGATAATACCGTTTCAATGGAGGGATGGTTCGGGGTGATGAATGCCGCTAGTATTTCTGGTAACGACTGCAGGCCGTTCCACTCATCAAAAGCCAGGATATCAATGCGTTTGCTGATGCTTTCCAGTTGGGTGTCTTGCTGAAGGATATTGATACTAAGTGTGCCAGCCATTCGCTCCGTAAGGCTGGCAAGAAAATCGTGAGATAGCGCTAAGTCGACAACGCCGAGATTGTATGTTTCTCCACCTTTAATAATGCCTAATCGTGTCTCCCAAGCGGGTGCAAACTCTGGTTCAGTCGTTATGATTACCTTGACGTCTTGGAGGTGGTTCTCGCTGTTATTTGTGATGCGCAATGCTTTAATGACCGGAACGTCATTTTGTTGCATCGCGTAGTTTACAGTGTGGTCAAGTTCGACAGTTGAAGTTGCTATTATTTCAGCTTCAACCTCATCACACGACTTCAATGTGTCATCGTTCAAGTCAGCACCTCCAGGCTTTATTCCTGCCCTCGCTATTCCGTTCCCTTCAAACCAACCGCCCCTGACACAGCAATTACGAAGGTTGAATTATGAAACTCACCCTCCACACCTCACCCCCTGCTCCTTCACAACCATCTCCCGCTCCCGCTCAACCTCCACCCGCAGCTCCTCCTCACTCGGCAGATACAGCCCTATACGGCAATTATGAAGGCTGAATTATGAATTATGAAATTTCAACCTTCATCCCTCACAAACCCAATCGCCCGCTTCTTCTTCGTCTCCGGCGGTGCCATCAACTGCCGGATGGCAGTGAACACCTCCATCAACTGCCTGTCGTGCTTGTCGTACCTCTTCTCCAGATCATCGAGCCTCTTTGCCAGTACCCGGTTCGAGCCTGCCAACTCGCGCAATTGCACAAAGGCCCGCATGATAGCGATATTCACCTGCACGGCGCGGTCGCTGTTCAGTACACTGGAGAGCATGGCTACTCCCTGTTCGGTGAAGACATAGGGCGCATATCGCCGACCACCACGGCCGGTGTTTTTTGATATTCCAATTTGGAATCTCAAAGAAGCAGCTTCTTCATCGGAGAGTTGAAACATAAAATCTCCGGGGAAACGTTCAATGTTACGCTTTACCGCCTTGTTAAGGTTCGAGGTAGTGACCCCATAAAGTCCCGCCAGATCATTATCCAGCAAAACCTTCTGCCCGCGAATCAGGTAGATCTTCCCCTTGATCACTTCAATCGGAATGATTGCGTCCATTACACCCTCGTTCTCCGTCCTATCACGGAATAAATTAGGGATACCTCCCCTAGTTCCTGCATCCCCCAAGCTCTCAACTCTCCCCTATCTCCACCACCTGCCGACACTTAAGAAACGCAGAACACGCCCAGAACCATTTCCCCGCTTGTCGTTTGATCTGTTATCCTCACTGTTCCAACAACTCCCTCAATGCTCCTGGCAAAACGCCCCTCAATCGTCCGCTCGTGACAGCAATTATGAAGGCTGAATTATGAATTATGAAATTTCAACCTTCATCCCTCAACCTTCATCCCTCAACCTTCAAACTTGTCCTTCATTTCTTTCCCGCGCTTTTGCACTTTTTTGCAATCGTGGTGAAGATCGCCAACAGTTCATTGCATTCCTTCTGTAGAGGCTCAAGGTGTGCTGACGCCGCTGTTCCGGTTTCTGCGAGCAACTCAAACCAGTAACTGCTTTCATCAAGCTCCTTCAGGCAATCTCCGAGTTTTGCGATGAACTCGGGAGTGGAACGGGCACGGCAGGCTTCGCGATAATTGGCTCCGACCGAGGTTCCTGACCGCAAAACCTGCTTGCCCATGACCTGAGCCTCTGTTGTTTTCGGCAGCTTCGAATAAAAACGGACAACCCGGATAGCAAATTCTTTCGTCCGATCTCTCAAATCCCTTGTTTCATCCTTCATAATTCATAATTCATAATTCATCCTTCATAATTCATCCTTCATCCTTTAAAATGCCTTGACGTCACAACGTCACAACGCTACAGTAACCACAGGAGGTACAAACCATGGGCACACTCACCAAACGGGCAACCGTATATTTCGACCCTGCCATGCACCGGGCGCTTCAGCACAAGGCGCTGGAGACATCCCGCTCCCTTTCCGACATCGTCAACGACGCGGTACATAACGCCCTGGCAGAGGATGCCGAAGACCTGACAGCCTTTGAAGAGCGGGTCAACGAGCCGCTGGTTTCCTACGAAGCCGTGTTGAAAGAGCTGAAGGCCAATGGCCGTCTATAGCATCTTCCTCAAGGAGTCGGTCCGAAAGGACCTGGCCGCCATACCCAAGGGCGACTTGCAACGGATCATGGAGCGAATCGGCTGCCTTGCCGACAATCCCCGTCCCGCCGGGTGCGAAAAGCTCTCCGGCCAGGAAAAATACCGGCTTCGCCAGGGAAATTACCGCATCATCTATTCAATTCAGGATACCCAACTGACCGTCTGGGTGGTCAAGGTCGGCCACCGCCGCGAAGTCTACCGAAACTGAACCCCACACTCTCAAACCCAATTGCCCGCTTTATACCTCTTACATCTTTTGAAACCGCAGATGGATAAGATGCACGCGGATGAAACCAAAATCTATTCAGGTTTAGAATCTATCCGCGTTTATCGGCGTCCATCCCAGTTTCCAAAGCCTTTACATCTTTTTGAAACCACAGATGGATAGGATGCACGCAGATGAAACCAAAATTTATTCGGGGTTAGAATCTATCTGCGTTTATCGGCGTCCATCCCAGTTCCCAATGCTTTTACAACTTTTGAAACCGCAGATGGATAGGATGCACGCGGATAAAACCCGCATCATACAAAGACGTTACCCTGGAAATTATTGACAATGCGTTTGATCTCGATCTTTGCCGTACCGAAGTTCATGAGCAGACATACGTGCAAACCTGTAGCCTTCAGATAGTTCAAACATTGGGCCATATGGACGCCGTCCAGTCCTCTGACGGCCTTCAACTCCACCAGTATTTCATTCTCGACAAGCAAATCCGCGACGTACTCACCGGCAACGATCCCGTCATAATAGACATTAACTGCATGTTGCTGTTTCACATCCAGGTCGATTTTGCGCAGTTCGTGGGCAAGCGCATTTTCATATACCTTTTCCAAAAATCCTGGACCAAGGATGTTGGCAACCGTATAGGCACAGCCGATGATCTTTTCGGTTATCAGTTCACTCATAACCCTCAAACCTTTCGGAACCGCTGATGGATAAGATGCACGCGGATGAAATAAAAATCTATTCAGGTTTAGAATCTATCCGCGTTTATGGGCGTTCATCCCAGTTCCCAATGCCTTTACAGCTTTTTGAAACCGCAGATGGATAAGATGCACTCGGATAAAACCAAAATCTATTCAGGTTTAGAATCTATCCGCGTTTATCGGCGTTCATCCCAGTTTCCAATGCCTTTACAGCTTTTTGAAACCGCAGATGGATAGGATGCACCTTTCACACCCCGTACACCACATATCCCCGCTGCGGGGCCTCGATATCGCACCACCCGTCAGCATCGGTCGTAACACTGGACGGGTTGTAAATCATGTCTTTTGCCCGCCAGGCCAGGGGTTTCAGTTGCGTGCCCTTGAAGCCGGTCTGTACGGAATGCCTGATTGTTCCGCCGGAATTGTTCAGGGCAAACACCAACCCCGGCTGCTGTCCGGTGCCGGTGCGCTCCATGGCGTAGAAGACGTCGTCAACGTACAGGATGTTCGTCCCGCCGCCGGCATGGCTTTCGTGCACCTGCACCAGGCGCTCGATGCCGCTCGGTTCTCCCGGCTCGGCAAGTCCGTAGCGGAAATAGTCCTTCCAATAGACGCAGGGATACCCCTCGTGGGTCAGGATGAAGGCATAGGCCAGCATTTTGTCGTTCATGACCTCATCCTGACCGCGGAAGTCGTGGTTATCCACAAAGGTGACCGCCTCGAAGGGGCGATCCCTGAACAGGACGCCGCCATCGGCCATGGCGCGCAGACTGAATCCCGGTTTGTCGCACATATCCTTCAAACGATAGCGGAGGGGAAAATCGAACGCGCCCACCCGGTTGGCAGCCCAGTTGTTGACCGAATTGAGCCATGAGTCGATAAATTGGTCGCTATCCCAGCATTCGCCGACGCCGTAGATGTCCACCGGCTGGCCGGAACGCCGATACTGCCGATCATGGATCGCCCTGACGATCCAGCCGCCGAACCCCTTGACAAAGTCGTATCGGAAACCGTCAAAACCGATCTCTTCGATCATCCACTTGGCGTGGTTGAGGATGCCGGTCATGACGCGGGGATTGGTGTGACAGAGGTCCGGCATATTGCCGAATGCGCCGGGGTTTGAGTCCGGATAGGGACAGGGGTTGAAACAGGTCCAGTCGCGGGTAAACGTTTTGCTCTTCGGGGTGAATTTTGTCCATACCATGGTGCCGGTCATGGGGTGCTGTTCCTGTTCATCGGCCCCGTTGTTGTGATTCAGGATCAGATCGGCATAGACCTTCAACCGGTTATCATGGGCCGCAATGATCAGTTTCCGCAATTCGCTTTCGGAGCCGAACCAGGTCTTTACCGATCCCTTCTGGTCATGAGTCCCCAGGTCGTAATAGTCGTAGACATCGTACCCCATCGACATGCCGCCAAGGTTTGAAGCTTTACTGGCCGGGGGGAGCCAGAGGGCGGTAAATCCTGACGCCCTAAGGGCTTGCAGATTGTCATGAACATGATTCCACCACGTAAACTCCTGCCCCTCTTCCCGTGGACAATCCCAGTAAAATGCCTGCATCAGAACGCCCATGATGTCCTCTCCTTTCGGTTACAACACGTGACGAGTATCCCTCTCCGTCTTTCAGTCTTTTGCCTCCTTGGCACGTCTTACTAAGAAATATATTGTTTACACTTTGTATGCCAACTCCGGCATCAAAACATATTATCTTTATATAATCAATGTGTTGCATCAACTCACCCCACCACCGACAGACACTCACTGGTTCTGTATCAACCGAAAGATAGATACTCGGGAACACCGGATGCGGCAGGAAAGCGACCGGGCAAAACGCACCCGTCACGACGCGACTCTACGTGCAACATGCGTTAAAGCGTTATTGGACAAGGTGTTGCTGAAAATACGGAGAAAATTGAACCTGGGTGGAGAGATGGCGATGGGGGGGTAAGAGACTAAGTCATGCGTTACTATTACGTCGCCGGGTAAAACGTAAAGAAACTTTACGCTTTGACACAGATGCCCTGTTCATGCGGGTTTACAAAACGTAAACATTCTTTACGCTTTACCGTAAATGCCCTCTTTATGCGGGCTGGCGCCGGCGTAAAGAAACTTTACGCCCCGCGAGGCTCCAACTACTCCTTAGAACCGATAGAATTTATGCAGCCAGCTTAAGCGGCGTGATGTGCAACTCGGTTGTACGCCTAGCAATCCTCAAATCATAGTCCGTCTGGAGGTTCAGCCACAACTCCGGGGATGTCCCAAAGTAGGCAGCAAGGCGTAATGCGGTATCGGCGGTAATAGCCCGCTTGCCGTTGACAATGGTGCTGATTCGGCCAGGGGGGACGCCGATCTCACGGGCCAGCTTGTTGATGCTGATCCCCATGGGCTTTAAGAACTCTTCCAGCAGGATTTCGCCGGGGTTTATGGGGTCAAGTAGGTTGTTCATAGTCAGATTTCCTTTCAGTGATAATCCACGATTTCAACGTCATAGGCGTTGCCGTCCTGCCACGTGAAGCAAAGGCGCCACTGATCATTGACACGAATGCTGTACTGTCCCGCTCTATCTCCGCTCAGCCCCTCCAGTCTGTTGGCCGGTGGTATGAGTAGGTCCTGAAGAGTTTTGGCGCCATGAAGATATACAAGTTTGCGCCTGATGATCTTCTCGATAGCCTTGAAGCGGAGAACAGGCTACTGCAGTATTGTTTTGACTGCAAGACAAAGAAGCGCAAGGGGGACACTCAGCAGTCACAGGTGATCCGCAAGGCGCTGGAGATGTATTTCGAATATTTGAAGGTGACGTAGGTGATCGGCGTGGGTTTTAACTCATACAGGCTTGTAGCTACAACTATGCACTTTCGTCAAAAGGATGCAAAAATGGATGCAAAAGGTCTGTGTCAACAAAAAAGGACTTAGCCATTTTCAGCTAAGTCCTTGAATTTGTTGGTCGGTGAGAGAGGATTCGAACCTCCGACCCCCTGCTCCCAAGGCAGGTGCGCTGCCAGACTGCGCTACTCACCGAAAAAAAAGTTTTATAACACAACCAGCCATGCCAGGCAACAACTTAATTCATTTTTCCGCGATATCCCGTTCCACCTCTACCCTTTTCACTCCCCGTACCCGCACGCCGAGCATGATCATCTGCCCGCAAGAAACGTACGCACCGAGCCGGCAATGCCAGCGGGATCGAGGCCAAGCATGGCCCGCAGTTCGTGCTGCTCTCCCTGGGGGATCGGGCTGTCGGGATAGCCGAGCCGCAGCACCCGGATGCCGGTAAGACCTTGTTCTTCCAGAAGCTCCAAAACGGCGCTGCCAAAACCACCTTGCAGGGCGTTCTCCTCAAGGGTGACGATCCGGCCACATGTGCGGGCCAGCTCCGGGATCAGCACCGCGTCCAGCGGCTTGACGAAACGGGCATTAACCACGGAGAGACGGATACCGTGCTCCGCTTCCAGCATTGTTGCGGCCTCCAGGGCCGGATAGACCATGGTGCCCAATGCCAGAAGGACACCATCCGGCCCCTCGCGGAGCAGCTCGGCCCGGCCGACCGGGATCGGTTTGAAGGCTTGGTCAAGAGCCACGCCGTAACCGTTGCCGCGCGGGTAGCGCACCGCCGCCGGCCCTCCCAGCTCGATTGCCGTCGCCAACATATGTTGCAACTCGTTTTCGTCCTTTGGCGCCATCAGGGTCATGTTGGGGAGGTGCCGGAGATAGGAGAGGTCAAAGGCGCCGTGATGGGTGGGGCCGTCGCTTCCCACCACCCCGCTCCGGTCAAGGGCAAAGGTTACCGGCAGGTTTTGCAGGCAGACATCATGGAATACCTGATCATAGGCGCGCTGCAGAAAAGACGAATAGACCGCGAACACGGGCCGCATCCCGTCGGCAGCCATACCGGCCGCAAAGGTGACGGCATGCTGTTCGGCGATCCCCACGTCGAAAAAGCGGCCGGGAAACTCCTTGGCAAAGGCGGAAAGCCCGGTCCCGTCCGGCATGGCAGCGGTGATCGCCACGATCCGCTCATCCTCGGCCGCCAGTTTGCAGAGCGTGGCACCGCAGATGGCGGTATAGGAGGCCGCCCCGCCCTTCCCTTTCAGCACCTTGCCGGTCTCGATCTCGAACGGCCCGACCCCGTGGAACAGTGCCGGATTATCCTCGGCCGGCTTGTACCCCTTCCCCTTTTTGGTAAGGACATGGACCAGTACGGCATCGTCGAACTTCCTGACGTTCTCCAGGGTCTCCAGCAGCATCGGCAAGTCGTGGCCATCGATGGGGCCGATATAGTCGAAGCCGAAGGCCTCGAACAACATGCCGGGCGTGAAAAATCCCTTGAAGGACTCCTCCATCTTGCGGGCCATATGCAGCATGCCGCTGCCCACATTGTCCAGACGGCCCAGGAATGACTCCATGTTCTTTTTAAGGCGAAACACAAACTCGCTGGAAGCGGTGCGGCTGAGGAAGTTGGACAGGGCGCCCACGTTCTCGGCAATGGACATCTCGTTGTCGTTCAGGATGACGATCATGTCCTTGTTCAGGTGACCGGCATGGTTCATCCCTTCGTAGGCGATGCCTCCGGTCATGGAGCCGTCACCGATCACCGCAACCACCTTGTTCTTCCGCTTGTCAAGGTCACGGGCCACCGCAAAACCGGTAGCCGCCGAGATGGAGGTGGACGAGTGCCCGACATCAAAGGCGTCATGGGGCGATTCGGCCCTCTTGGGGAAACCGCTGATGCCGTCCTTGGTGCGCAGGGTGGCAAAACGATCCCGACGGCCGGTCAGGATCTTGTGGGCATAGGCCTGGTGCCCAACGTCCCAGACAATCTTGTCTGTCGGCGTAGTGAACACCCGGTGCAGGGCGATGGTCAACTCCACCACCCCCAGGGAGGGTGCCAGGTGGCCGCCGTTTTTGGCGCAGGTGTCGATGATGAGCTTTCGCAACTCGGCGGCAACGGCCGGGAGCTGTGAAGCCGGGAGCCTTTTCAGATCTTCGGGGGAGTTTATCGTTTCAAGGAGAGCCATATCGAATCCTTACCTGTCAATTTTCATGGGAAGAAGGTGGGAGTGCTTCAAAACAGCAAAAAACGAAAAGCGGTTCTCTCGCAGAGCCCACAACAAAAGGCACTGAGAAAAGTTCAAAAAACCTCAAAAACCGTTACCCTAGCCGGAACCACACAAGAAAACCGGAATAAAGTTTTCCGTGTGAAATGAAACGCTGAATTGTTCAGACGTTGATTATCTCTGTGACTCTGTGAGCTCTGTGAGAGTCGAATCAATTTTTTCGATTAACGATATACGCGGCGATCTCCCGCAACGGGTCGGCCTCGGCACCGAATACATCCAGCGCCCGCATCGCCTCATCCATCATGGCCTTTGCTTCCTGCTTGGCCGCCGCCAGCCCCATTACCGCCGGGTAGGTGGCCTTGCCGCGCGCCTCGTCCGAGCCGGCATCCTTGCCGATCTCCTCGGTGGTACCCTCGATATCCAGGATGTCGTCGGCAATCTGGAACGCCAGCCCGGCCGCCTCGCCGTAGCGCTTGACCGCGGCAAGCTTTCGTTCGTCGGCCCCGCCCAGAAGCGCACCGGCGACCACCGAAGCCTTGATCAGGGCGCCGGTCTTGTGGGTGTGGATATACTGCACCGTGGGCAAGTCCATGTCGGCCTTTCCCTCGCTCTCCATGTCCACCACCTGGCCACCCACCATGCCATATGAACCGGCACACGTGGCGATTTCATGGATAACGCCCAGGCGCGCGGCCGGAGGCACATGGCCGGCGAAACGCGGATCGCTGATCAGTTTGAACGCCTCGGTCAGCAGGGCATCGCCGGCCAGGATGGCCACCGCTTCGCCGAACACCTTGTGGTTGGTGGGATTGCCGCGCCGGAAATCGTCATCGTCCATGGCCGGCAGGTCGTCATGGATCAGGGAATAGGTGTGGATCATCTCCATGGCGCAGGCCGCCGGAATGGCAGCCTCCGTGTCGCCGCCCACCGCCTGGCAGGCCGCCAGCATCAGGATCGGCCGCACCCGCTTGCCACCGGCAAAGACCGAATAGCGCATCGCCTTGTGCAGGCTATGGGGGAGTTCCGTTTCGGCGGGCAGAAACCGGTCCAGGGCCTCATCCACCCGTTTGCATTGCTCTTTAAGATATGATTTCAAGTCCATGGTAACAATCCTTTTGCTTTATTGCCACAGAGTCACAGAGCCACAGAGAAATCAATCCGGAGAGCAAACAATACTCCATGCTACTTGTGGTTACTCTCGACGTTCTCCGTGCCTCGCTTAGAAGCGCCTACTTTCGGCTGTGTCTCCGTGGCAGAGATATGTTTAATTGTCGTCCGGCTCGAACGGCTCGCGGTTGAAGCTGCCGTCCTTCTGTTTCAGCAGCACCTCGACCTTGCGTTCGGCCTCGTCCAGCTTCTTGGAGCAGAAAGCTGCGTGCTTGACCCCTTCCTCAAAGGCCTTGAGGGAATCCTCCAGGGAAAGCGAGCCCCCTTCCAGGCGCCTTACCACCTCTTCCAGCTTTTTCAACGATGTTTCGAATTTTTCAGTTGCCATGACAGACCTCGAAAAGTGAGTATTAGTACAGAAATATCCACTTTTTAAGATGTTATTGTGTTATTTCGGCATGCTATGTCCACTCTTTAACAAAGAGCATATTACTGGTTTTTATCTAACGTGCTGTTATGGCTGATTATTTTAAACTGAGTACGAACAAGCAATTGAAGGAGTGGATATCAAAGTAAACCACTGGGTAAAATGGCTGTAATCCCGCAAGCACACCGAAAGTACACCGCGGACATACCGCAAGTCAATAAGGAGATTTTTTTGAGTGCACCAACCAACTGATAATGCGACATTTCACCATGCCGTCAGAGGCTGGCGGCCGACAGTCCTCCGGCCACCCCACCAATAACGACTGTTTTCATCTGCTACCCTCCCCGTCATGATACTGGAGTGATTTTGCCGTGCCATGGTTTTTCAATCCTCTCCTTCATCACCTGACATCGTGTCAGTATGGGGATGCCAATGTTTCTGATTCACATATCCAAGCCATGGCGCCATGACCAAGGTAGCCACGAAGAGTATAAACAACAGAATTATCGTTCCCATTTCTTCTCTCCTCTCACATGCGTCTTCTCGTATATAGATATTATAGTCCTGATTGCAATAAGGTGGACTATCAATCATTTCTTTGGTCACCGGCCTTGTTTCCTTGTTTAAGTGACTGCCGCAGTACATACGGCAAAATTCCTCCGTGAAGGAAGTAATCCAGTTCGTTGGGGGTATCGATACGGACGGTCACCGTAAATTGTCCTTGTGAACCTTTGCGGGACCTGGTTTTGACGGTGACCCTTTGCCCAGGCTCCAGGGAGGCAAGACCCTCTATGTCAAACAAATCATCACCGCGAAGACCAAGTGAATCGCACGTTTCGCCCGGCAGGAACTGCAAGGGAAGTATCCCCATCCCCACGAGGTTGGAACGGTGGATCCGCTCGAAGCTTTCGGCGATCACCGCCCTCACCCCAAGGAGCAGCGTCCCCTTGGCGGCCCAGTCACGGGATGAGCCGGTACCGTATTCCTTGCCGGCAATAACGATGAGCGGGACCCCTTCATCCCGGTAGCGCATGGCGGCATCGTAGATGGACATCTGCTCGTTCCTGGTCCCGTCCTGTGACATCCAGGCGGTCACCCCTCCTTCCACCCCCGGCACCAGCCGGTTTCTGATGCGGATATTGGCAAAGGTCCCCCTGACCATCACCTCGTGGTTGCCGCGGCGGGAGCCGTAGGAATTGAATTCCTCCGGCTTCACCCCCAGGGAGATGAGGTATTGTCCCGCCGGGGAGTCCTTGCCGATTGAGCCTGCCGGAGAGATGTGGTCGGTTGTGACGGAATCTCCGAGGAGCACGAGGATCCGGGCCCCCGTGATGTCGGCGACCGGCTGCGGGACCGCCGTGAAATTGGCAAAAAACGGCGGTTCCTTGATGTAGGTCGATTGCCCCTGCCACGGGTAGAGTTCGCCGGTTGGTGTTTCGAGCCGGTTCCACAGCTCGTCTCCACGGAAGACGTCCGCATAGGCGCGGCTGAACTGTCCCGCAGAGACGTGGCTGCGGACAAGGCCTGCCACCTCCGCCTCCGCGGGCCAGATATCCGCGAGAAAGACGAGCGTACCGTTCGGATCGGTCCCGAGAGGGTCGCGGGTGAGGTCGATAGTGATGTTTCCTGCCAGGGCATAGGCGACGACGAGTGGCGGGGAGGCGAGATAATTGGCCCGGACATAGCTGTTGATCCGCCCCTCGAAGTTGCGGTTGCCCGAGAGCACCGCTGCAACCGCCAAGCCTCCATCGACAATGGCCTTGGTAATATGGTCGGCCAGCGGTCCGCTGTTGCCGATGCAGGTTGTGCAGCCGTAACCGACCAGGTGGAAGCGCAACCCTTCGAGATAGGGCATCAGCCCCGTGGCGGCCAGGTAATCGGCAACCACCTTCGAGCCGGGTGCAAGACTCGTCTTCACCCACGGCTTCACCTGCAGGCCACGCCGCACCGCGTTTCTGGCCAGAAGCCCGGCAGCGACCATCACCGACGGGTTGGAGGTATTGGTGCAACTGGTGATGGCGGCAATGACGATGGAACCGTGGCAGAGGCTATACGCAGTACCGTCCGGTTGCCGCAACGGCACGCACTGCCCCAGGGCACCGAGTCCCAAGTCGGGATGGACCGCCGCCAGTTCCGGGGCCACGGTCATCGAAGAGCCTCCTTCGCCGAGCCACCGCTCCACGGTCTCCTTCTCCAGCTTCGCCGCTTCATGCTGCATAAGGGCGACCAGTGATGTGCGGAAGGAGCTGCGTACCTCCTTGAGCGGCAGCCGGTCCTGGGGGCGGGAGGGACCGGCAAGGCACGCTTCGACCGTGCCGAGATCCAGTTCCAGCGTATCGCTGTATTCCGGCTCGGGCTGGCCGGGGGTATGCCAGAGCCCCTGCGCCTTGAAGTAGGCTTCAACCAGCGGGACGAGCTCATCCCGCCCAGTAAGACGCAGATAGGCGGTGGTCTGCTCATCGACCGGGAAGATGCCGATCGTGGCGCCATACTCCGGCGCCATGTTGCCGATTGTGGCGCGGTCGGCCACGGAAAGCGCGGCCAGGCCGGGACCGAAGAACTCGACGAATTTCCCCACCACCCCCCTCTTGCGGAGCATCTGCGTAATGGTCAGGACGAGATCGGTGGCCGTCGCTCCCGGCTTGAGACCACCCGTAAGGCGGAATCCGACTACCTGGGGTATGAGCATGGAACAGGGTTGGCCGAGCATGGCCGCCTCCGCCTCGATGCCCCCCACGCCCCATCCAACTACCCCCAGGCCGTTGATCATGGTGGTATGGGAATCGGTCCCGATCAGCGTGTCGGGATAGACCCAGGTCTCGCCATCCAGTTCCGTTGTCATGGCGACGCGGGCGAGATGCTCCAGGTTTACCTGGTGGCAGATGCCGGTTTCCGGCGGAACGACGCAAAAGTTTGCAAGCGCGCCCTGCCCCCAACGAAGAAACTGGTAGCGCTCATGGTTCCGTTCGAACTCAATGGCGGAATTCGCCTTCAGCGCCATAACGGTGCCGTACCTGTCCACCTGCACCGAATGATCGATGATAAGATCTACCGGCTGCAGGGGGTTGATGCGGGACGGTTTCCCCTTGAGCCGTTCCAGTGCTGCACGCATGGCGGCGAGGTCGGCGACGGCCGGCACACCGGTGAAGTCCTGGAGGAGCACCCGCGCCGGCGTGAACTGTATCTCCCTGTCCGGGACAGCCGTCGGCTCCCACCGGGCAAGCGCCTCGATATCCCCTTTCCTGACGGCCACCCCGTCCTCCCGGCGCAGGAGGTTTTCCAGGAGAATCTTCAGGGAAAAGGGAAGCCGTGTGATATCGGCGTGAACGGATGCGGCAAATGCCTTCAGGGAATGGTACCGGTATGGTGTGCCACCCACCTCAATGGTCGCGAGAGAGCCAAAACTGTTCCGTGCCTTTCCCATGAATCACCTCCACGAGCCGGGCATTAGGCTCCCGGTACGTTCCCGGCCAGAGTTGCCGCCAATTCTTCAAACCGGTGGTGGACATCCGGGCCGATTTCTTTTTCCACCAGTTCGAAATTTTTTGCCAACTCCCGCTGTTCGTCTTCGTTCAGAATCTTGTCGGTCATGGGAAAGAGAAGATAGTCTTCCTTCCATATATGGTTGGGGTAGAGGTTTACCAAGCCACGCATGCTTGCGCACAAAGGCTCATGTTCCTTCGAATCGCCCTTTTCGTACGCTTCGACGGCATCGGCCAATTCCGCAACGAGCTTCCTGCCACTTTGATGCTCGTGAATGAGAATCCCCAAAGGGCAGCCGGTCACCGGCACCCCTTTCGCTTCCAGAAGGGGAAAGAGGTAACCCTCTTCCTTGCCGTGGTGACATTTGTCGGCAAAAACCTGCATGAACTCCACCAGATCCCGCAGGATACCGGCCCTGGGCGCCTTCCCCCTTTCCAACTCTTCAGCCAGGACAACCATAGCCCCCACAACCGTCTGAATGATGTGGTGTTCTTCTTCAAGTGATTGTGTTGCCCTTCTTTCCATTGTTACCTCCCGCGTCCACGCGCAGGCCTTGTCTTCGCCGCTATTCCCGCCAGTGAATGCACGATACCGGACAGATGTCGATGGCCTCGTTCTGGATCTCCTCTTCCGTTGCACCGTTCGGATCATAGCACTCCGCCTTGCCGTTTTCGGCGAAGCGGAACACGTCGGGGACATTTCCGATGCAAAGACCGCAACTGATACAAACATCCTGATCCACCCATGGCTCCTTTTTCATATGTTCCTCCCTGTCGCTGCGATGTATGGTGCCGTCGTCAAGACGAGCTATCCAGTTCTTCCGTTCCCTACTTCAGTGCATTGGGTCTGAATGAAACAACGTGCAGTGATACACTGCTTCTCGGTTCGGTGGCGTGTCAGGCCGGGGATTTCACCCGAACCGCCCGCCAGGTGAGGAGCGCCGCCACCAGCAGGGGAAACGCGCCCAGGAAGATGAAGACGAGGTCGCCCGGCATGCGCAGCCATTCGATGAGGCGCGGTATCTTGCCCTGCAAAAACTCCGGCCCCCGGGCATGCCAGTAACCGTTGTTCAGGACGTCGAACAACTGGAGCACACCGCCGGGGAAGAGGTTGGTCACCACCATCAGGGCCAGTCCGATGTTAAGCCCCCAGAAGGAGACCCGTATGAACCGCTCCGGCCGCTCCCACTGTTCGTCCGTGGACACCTGGCGCAGGGCGAACACCGTGAGGGCAACGGCGAGCATGCCGAAAACCCCCATCATGGCGGCATGGCCGTGGTTCGGGGTAAGCATGGTGCCCACCTCGAAGTAGCTGACAATGGGAAGGTTGATGAGGAAACCGAATACCCCGGCGCCGACAAAATTCCAGCACCCGACGGCGATCAGGAAATAGAAGGTCCAGCGGTGCGGCACGGCAATGGCCTTGCCGCAGACATCGCACGTCCCCTTGGTCAGCTTGACAAAGTCCCATGCATCCAGGGTGAGCAGGGTGAGCGGCACCACCTCCATGGCGGAGAAGACCGCTGCCAGGGCCATGGTGACGTTGGACTGGCCGGTCCAGTACCAGTGGTGCCCGGTGCCGATAATGCCGCTGCCGAGATAGAGTATGGCATCCAGGTAGACGACCCTGGCCGCCGTTTGATGGGAGACAATGCCGAGTTGGTAGAAAATGAGGGCCACCATGACAGTCACGAAAACCTCGAAAAAGCCCTCGACCCAGAGGTGGATGATCCAGAAGCGCCAGGTGTCCACCACCGAGAAGTGGCTGGTGCTGTCGAAAAACATGGCCGGGAGATAGAAGAGTGGGATGGCAATGGCCGCGTAGAGGAAGAGTGAGGAGATTTCCTGGCGTTCCGGGTCGTTCCGTGCCGGGGCTATCCCCCTGAACAGAAGGACAACCCAGAACACCAGCCCGATGGCCAACAGTATCTGCCAGGCACGTCCCAGGTCAAGGTACTCCCATCCCTGGTGACCGAACCAGAACCAGAACCTGCCAAGGAGCTGGTTGATACCGAGAATCTCGCCGCAAAGGCTCCCCACAACAACGATGAGCAGTGCGCCGAACAGGAGATTGACCCCCCTGGCCTGCCCGGCAGGCTCTTTTGCCCCCACGGAAGGGGCGAGGAGAAGCCCGCCGGCCACATAGGCGGTGGCGATCCAGAATATTGCCAGTTGCAGATGCCAGGTACGCAGGATGTGGCTGGGGAGCAAACCCGAGATGTCGATGCCGTAAAAGCTCGCCGGATCGACCCGGTAATGGACGGTAGCCCCGCCCACCAGCGCCTGCCCGAGAAAGAGAAGGGCAACGATCACGAAGTACTTGATCGTGGCCCGCTGGCTCGCGGTGGTCACGCCAGGGAGCAGTTGCGGATGGACATGTTCACCCTTCCCCTGCCACCCCAGGAAATCGAACTTGCCGAATGCGAACAGCACGCCGGCCGTCCCGGCAAGGAGCGTGATCAGGCTGAGGGCGCTCCAGAGGACCGCATCGCTGGTCGGCGTGTTACCGGCCACCCGGTCGTAGGGGAAATTGTTCGTGTAGGAGTAGGGCTTATCGGGGCGATTGGCAACCGAGGCCCAGGCGGTCCAGGCAAAGAAGGAGGACAACAGGCGCAGATCCTCGGGGTTCGTGATGTACTTGGCGGGGAGGCCGCCGTTTCCGGCCGGCCTGGAGAAATAGTCCGCCCATGTTGCGATCTGCTTCCGGTACGATGCGGCTTCCGAAGGGGTAAAGGTCAATGTCTCCGATTGAGGATCATAACGGTTTTGCTTGAGCAACTGCCCGGTTTCCGCATCCGCCGCATCACTCTCGGCCTCACTCAGGTTGCCGGAAGCCTTGTTAAAACGTTCCCGGGAAAAGAGCGTCTCCCCTGCCGGGCCGACGACCTTTGCCGGAATCGGTGGGGCGTCCTGGTAACTCCGGACGGCAATCCAGATCAGGACCGTGAATCCCAGCACCAGGACGAGGATAGCGGTATTCCTCCACCAGGGTGAAAGCCGGGCAATCGACTCATTCAGATCTACGTTCGTACGTTCCATGTGGCACTCCCCTCTGTGGATGGCGGAGTTCTGCGTGGCAAAGCAGACCTGTCATTTTTAGCAAGGGGTGTACCATATCGTATCAAACGGGAATTCGCCCGGTTATCTGAAGTTGAGCCGGCCGGATGTAACAACAGGCGACATTATTCGCGAGCCTCTATCAAAATATGCGACACCTGTTTTCACGGAGCACGATCCACGAAGAGCGGGAAACAACTACAAAAAGCAAAAGATAACAAACGGAACCTGCCAACCGTCCAGATCACCGCGATGAAGGCACCGGTTACGTGCTATTACAAGAGATTACTTACAAAAAAGCCCGCATACGCGGGCCTTTCATTTCACTATGTACGTTGGTCTCCACATCAACCAGCGGGACGCCGGCAAATGACCTCTGACTTGGCAATGTTACCCATGGTCAAGTTTTCGCCTCGTCAATCGACTCAATCCTGCTTAGCGCCGCGCCATGTTGAAAACGGAGCCGCAGCCGGTCACCCACGGCCAGTTGCCCTGCGTTGGTCACCACCAGACCATCGGCAACCCGTGTGGTGATGGAGTAGCCACGGGAGAGCGTGGAGAGCGGAGAGAGCACATCCAGCCGGGCAGCGTTCCCGGCAAAGGTATGTTTAAGAGATTCCAGGCGGGCGATCAGAAGGTGTTCGGCCTCGGAGAGCAGCAGCCGCAGGTGCTGACGGGTATCGGCAACCGCTTGCATCGGATTTTTAAATGATAACGATTGATTAAGGCGATGATACTGTTCGTCGCGGCGTTTGAGGTCATTCACCACACCCCGCCGCAACCTTTCCGTCAGGTCGTCCACCCGCTGGGCAAGGTGCCCCAGCATGGTACTCGGATCATGCAACGCCCGGCGCAGGGAATCGAGCCGGACTTCCAGCGACCTGAGCCGCGTCTCCATCACCATGCGCAGGCGGTGGCTCAACGACTCCATCTGGCCGCGCAATTCATCGGTGCTGGCGATCACCAGCTCCGCCGCGGCCGATGGCGTGGGGGCACGCAGATCGGCCGTGAAGTCACAGATGGTCCAGTCGGTCTCGTGCCCCACGGCGGAGATGATCGGAATTTTAGAGCGGTGCACGGCGCGGGCCAGGCACTCCTCGTTAAAGGCCCACAGATCTTCCAGGGAACCGCCGCCGCGCCCCACGATCATCACATCGACCAGTCCCAGGCGGTTCATGTCGTCAACGGCCCGGGCGATCTCAAGGGCAGCCCCCTCCCCCTGGACCCGGACCGGATAGAGCAGTATTTCCAGGGAGGCAAAGCGGCGTTTGAGCACATTGAGGATATCGTGGATGGCCGCGCCCGTCGGAGAGGTTATTACGCCGAGGCGGCGGGGGAAACGGGGCATGGGTCGCTTGTGGGCCTCGTCGAACAGCCCTTCACGAGCCAGGCGTTCCTTGAGCTGCATGAAAGCCGCCTGCAACGCCCCGATGCCGGCGGGTTCCAGGTACTCACAGATCAGTTGATACTCGCCGCGAAGGTCATAGACCGAGATGCGCCCCCGGACGATCAGCCCCATGCCGTCTCCGGGGCGGAATTTCAGGTTCTTGACGGCGCTCTTGAACATCACGCAGCGCAACTGGGCGCCGCTGTCCTTGAGGGTGAAATAGAGGTGCCCGGACGAAGGGAACGACAGGTTCGATACCTCCCCCTCCACCCAGACCTGTTCGAAGTTCTCCTCCAGTACCCCGCGCAGCAGGGCGGTCAGGCGGGTGACGGTGAGGATGGTTTTTTCGCTGAAGATGTTCATGGCAAGCATTCTAAGTGGCACACCTTCGCGCGTCAACCGGAATCGCATGAAAAAAGGCGCATCCGCGGGAAGCGCCTTCTGGGTTTGAGTTGCTGATTGTGGGGCTCTTCTGTAGTCGTATCACCAGCCTCCTACTTGACATGCCCTCTTGCTCACGAACCACCCGGATGTGCCGAGCTACAATAACGCGACTCCTCCCGTGATGTCGTCCAGACCTCCCGCTCCGCCTATTACAGGCTGCCGGGTTTCCAGCAGAGCCAACCGGTGCTGTCGTCAAGGGCCCACCCCTGAATTTTGAACGTGGCCATCGCGGTTGTATGGAGCATTTTTTTAAAAGTGGCGTCACTTGGATTGGAGAACTTTTTAAGGTGATTTCCGCCTATCGGGTTGCCGCAATAGGCACTCTGAGCTGTTATGCCGACGCAGAGACAGGTGACTTCCGCAAAGGCCGGCGCGGAAATAAGGGTTGATGAGAGCAAGGTAAAAGCGATGATCGATTTTTTCATGATAATCTCCTTTTAATACGAAAATTTATACTGACAAACATCGCGGAACCAAACAACCTATGGTGATGATGCGTTTGATCAGGTTCGTTTTCGTGGTGGTTCTCCTTTTTGAGACAATCGTTACTATGCAGGCAATAAAAAGATGCGTGAAATCATGGCCACCGGGGAACGCTCAGGAGCGGTTAAAAGCATGTCAAAATTTGCGTTTGCACACGCTATATGCGGCTTCACAGCGCATTTCCCGCATTTCGTTTCCTCCCGCTCTTTTCACACACGCATCGAAACGCGACTTGCACGTTTCGTTCAGCAGCTCTGTCCGTAAACTGTTTTGGTCGGCGCCGTTACAGAACCTGTCGCAGTTCGGAGGCAGTATCGTGGCATGGAAACATTCATTGAACGTATAGGGGGTAAATTCCATGCAGCTCGCCACACAGACCTTGCATTCGTTGCTGGCCGGCACGCCGGCCATGGCCGAAAACGGCGTGAGACCAAGCAGCGCTGCCATGGCGGCACACAAGATCCCTTTACCAAGATTACGGATACTTTTTACTGTCATACATTTCATGGTGAACCTCCGATGGGCGCTTGAAGTAATAGAATAAGAAATACGCGGCTCGACAGTGGATAGTACCCCGCATCGCTCCGTGGCTAATCGCCTACAACAAACCGCTTCTCTTGAGAAGCGCATCAATGGTCGGCTCCTGGCCGCGGAAACGCTTGTAGAGTACCATCGGGGGCTCACTGCCTCCCTTGGAAAGGATGTTGTCACGGAACGATTTGGCCGTTGCCCTGTCGAATATTCCGTTCTGCTTGAAAACCGAGAAGGCATCCGCATCCAGCACCTCCGCCCACTTGTAACTGTAATAACCGGCAGCATATCCGCCCGAAAATATATGTGAAAAGGCAACGCTCATACAGGTGCCGGGCACGGCGGGCATCAGGCTTGTCTGGCTGAAGGCTGCGTTTTCAAAATCGGCGACCGTGGCGGTAACCGGAGCCTCAATCGAATGCCAGGCCATGTCGAGCATGCCGTAACCAAGCTGTGCCGCCGATTGAGTGCCGACTTGAAAGTTCCGGCTGGCAACGATCTTCTGCACCAACTGCTGGGGTATCTTTTCTCCCGTCAGATAATGGACGGCAAACAAATCGAGAAAATCCTGTTCCGTTGCCCAATTTTCCATGATCTGGGACGGAAGCTCGACAAAATCCTGATACACCGACGTTCCGGTCAATGATGGATAGGTGCCGCTGGCAAGCATGCCGTGAAGGGAATGGCCAAACTCGTGCAGGAACGTGGTCACCTCATCAAAGGAAAGCAGAGCAGGCGTACTTCCCGTGGGCTTTGTAAAATTGGTGACAACCGAAACCAACGGCCGTGTTTCCTTGCCGTCCTTTTTGTACTGAGAACGGAAACTGGTCATCCACGCCCCGCTGCCTTTTCCGTCACGGGGGAAAAAGTCGAGATACAGAACCGCCAGGAAGCTGCCGTCCTGATCAAACACCTCATACGCCCGCACATCCGGGTGGTAGACCGGAATGGTATCATTCGGGACAATGGTTATCCCATACAGCCTGTTTGCCAGGGTAAAGATTCCCTCTCGCACCCGCTCCAGTTGGAAATACGGCTTCACATCCTCCTGGCTGTAGCTGAAATTCCTGTTCTTCAGTTTTTCCGAATAATAGCTCGTATCCCATTTTTCCAGTTTGAAATCAGCGCCGATACTTGCGGCAAATGCTTCAAGGTCATTCAGCTCCGTGCGGGCAAACGGCATGGATGCGTCAATCAGTTGCTGAAGCAGCGCGTTCACCCTTACCGGCGTTTCCGCCATGGTGTCCTGCAACGACATCTGGGCATACGTGGCATACCCCATAAGCTTGGCAAGCTCCAGGCGAAGTTCGACAATACGCGTAACGACCTTCCGGTTATCGTACTGATTTCCCTTAAACCCAATGCTGTTGTAGGCTTTATAAACCTCCTCGCGTAGATTCCTTTTGTCGGAATACGTCATGAAAGACACATACGACGGGTAATCAAGCGTAATTACCCACCCCTGCGTGCCCTTTTGCGTTGCGGCAATGGCCGCCGCATCTCTCACGCTTTGGGGCAGGCCCGCCAGATCGGCTTCGTTGGTAATGGTAAGGAAATACCCATTGGTGTCGGCCAGCAGGTTTTCATCGAACTGGAGCGACAGGTCGGAAAGTTCCTTTGATATGGCCCGGTATCGTTCCTTTCCCGCGTCATCGAGATTCGCGCCATTCCTGACAAAACGGTTATAGGTCTTTTCCAGCAGGGTCATCTGCTCGGTGGTGAGCCCGAGTAAAGCGCGCTTGAGATACACCGCGGTGACCCGTTCGAAAAGTTTGGGATTCAGGATCTTGTCATTGTCAAAGTCCGTCAGTTTGGGTGAAACCTCGCGCACGACCTTCTGCAATGCCGGATTGGTATTTGCCGAGTTCAGGTTGAAGAGAATGCCGGCAATCGTATTCAGTTTGACACTGCTGAATTCGAGCGCTTCAATCGTATTGGCGAATGTCGGGGCTTCGGCATTGTTGACAATGGCATCGATACTTGCCTTGGCCGATGAGATTGCCGCGTCGATTGCGGGAGCGAAATGCTCGGGCTTGATAGCATCGAATGGTGGAGTCTCGCGTGCCGCGCTGAAATCGGCGAGCAGCGGATTGCCGGACGTACCGGCTGAATCCGAGCTGCATGAGCAGGAAAGGGCTGCCAGACAGACCACGACAGCGGCTATTTTCAGTGTATGAACATACCGGCCGAATAGTGACATCCAATTGAAACTATTCATGGAAACAAACCTTTCGCCCGGGGAAATAAGGGTTGAAGAAAGCACGGATAAAAGCAATGATCGATTATTATAGTTAATTTTCGGTAAATGATTTAAGCCACAACCAGACAGGCCAACCCACTTGCATGCCAATCATGCAGTTACTATTCTTAGTCTTCTTATTTGAATCCATGTTTGAGCTTATTGTAAGTTCCTTGGGCATGGTTTTTCCGTAAGTCCAGGGATCCGGAACGTTATATTTCAGCACCAATGCTGTCTCGGCCTTTGTGCCCGTGCCGCTGCAAGTGGAAGAGCAGCCTGAGATAACTTTTGTTGTCCCTGCGTACAAATCTCCTCCCGATACGCCGTAGCCGGTTTGAATAGTTAAGTTGTACATATAGGTAGCTGCCTCCGCTCTTGAAAAGTCGGCCAGAAACGCTGCAACAGCAAACAAAATACAAAATTTCTTCATCTTGAATCCTCCTATTTAAACTGATCTCTTTCAGACTGTCGCTAGTTTTGGGTGCTAACAGGAGACAATGTCCCATGTCGAGGGCTGACCCCTTTGGTACTCTGACCGTACTTTTACGCATGGCAAGTGAAGGAACATTTGCAGTCACGGCATCAACACCGGCTCACTAACTAAAACACCAAGCTCAAAGAATCAAATAACCTACTTTATGTCACGAACCGGCCAAACATAATAATCAACGTTCTTAGCGTCGTTGCCCACATAGCCAAAGCTCATACCCACGATCCAGGCATTGTGTAAATTGATGTACTCGGTACCAGACCAGTACCTACCCGCCTGAACGTTGCTGAAACCACTTAAATTTTTCTGCCTTTTCACCAGTTCATCTTTTGTGGGAAGTCGCCACTGACGTTCCGTGGAGCCATCCCTCAGGCCGCATGAGCCGGATTTCAGGCTGTCGGCGCTGATCATGGCCTGAAACCATCTCTGCTGGCCAAAACAGTTGGCGTCTTGCAGCCAGACCAGATTGCCGTCCTTGACCGTGCCGTTGGGTATACCGGGTATATCAAGCGCCCAGGCCAACGTCACTATCATCATGAAACAGACCACCATCCCGATTACCGCAGCGATTTTTGATTTCATTTCCTTGTCCTCACGTGTTTTAGTTTGCCTTCGATAATCCATATGAAGCAGGTTATATGCCACATCAGATATATACCATTTTAGCCAGTTACTGACTGCCAACCTTATCCGCCTCGCTACTTTGGCGGGCAGTTGATGACATCTCCACAGATCAGCTCGCACTCTTGGCAGCAGTTGAATTTATCATTCACAAACGCGCAGCCTTGTTTACAAATCTCACATTTGTAAAAAGGTTTCCCGCCGGTGCCCAGGACTCCGCCACTACCGTTGCCTGAAAAGATCGCTTGCCCGGAGGCGCAGCCCGGTTCGCACCGGTTAAAGCATTCCAACAGCTTTTTACCGGCCAATCCTTGACACTGATTGACGCAGTACTCACAGATGTAAGGCGAACCGCCAGCCGATGCCGGGCGTGCCATCAGTACGCAAATGCAGGCTATTACTGCAACCATGATGAAGCTGCGGATTTGTTTCATACCGTTTCACCCCTTGAGTTGTTTTTTTGATCCCCGCGAGTGATACTCACTTGGTCTTGCCAGCTTTTCATTTTCAACGTGGGACGAAGAGGTGGCGCGTCTACATTTTTCAAAATTTTATGTAGAATGGAGACCTGACCCCGGTTTTGTTCCTCCGTCATCATGGTCTTTTCCTTTCTTTTAAAACCTGAGTTTCTCAGATACCACTTAAAACTCTACTGATCTGGACCCGCTTTTCAATTGCTTTCCGTTAAGAAGCGGGCCAGCAGAGGGGGACAGGGCGATGGTCCAAATGGGTAAAGGGGCTACTTTTAACATAACTTTTCAAAAAGTAGCCTGTCCCCTTATTCGTCTCCGTTGTCCGGAGTCATCACATAATCAAATGACCTACTGTACGCTACGAACAGGCCACACATAGAAGCTGAAGATCTTAGCTACGATGTCGTTACCGACGTTGGCGACGTAGCCTTCGTCCATATACACGGCCCAAGCGCTGTGGGTGACGTTGGCGTAGGTACTGGAGGACCAATACCACGACGACTGAACGTTGTTGAAACCACTTTGATTCCTCTGCCTTGCCTGTAGTTCCTCTTTGGTGGGAAGACGCCACATACCGGCCTTGGAGCCATCCCTCAGGTTGCAATCGCCGGATTTCAGGCCGGCTGCGCTTTTCATGGCCTGAGACCAGGTCTGTTGGCCAAAACAGTTGGCGTTCTTCAGCCAGACCAGATTGCCGTCGGTAACCGTACCGTTGGGCATACCGGGTATATCAAGCGCCCAGGACAAAGTCGCCATCATCATGAAACAAACCACCATCCCGATTACCGCCGTGCCTTTTCTCTTCATTTGCTTTACCTCCCGTGATTCAGCCGCCTTCACTACTTGCTTTTTACAGCAGGTTATATGCCAAATCACATGTATGTCATTTCAGCCAGTTACTGACATAAAACCGCCAACTTCCGTCCATCACCGCCAAGCATGTTGGCTATTCGGTGATAAGGGGTGATTATCTCCATTCTTCATTTCTGAATAATGTAGACGCGGCCACCTGTAGAGCAGGGCTCTTCCGCTACTTTGATTCAGCCAACGGAACCAGGGGCCGCCCTTCGTGGAAAATGTTTCGGCGCCATCCGGTCACGTCCCGGTTTTCCCCCGCAGCCGGTCGATCACGCACCCTATCTTTGTTCGCAGCGGCTCCGGATCAGCGCCCGATTCGAAATTCCGGACATCCTCCCGGCGTATCCAGGCGAGCGCATGACTGGACCCCGCGAACAGCTCCAGCATGTGTTCTCCTTTCAGCACGCCGGGGATGCCGCCATCCAGAAGGACATCGTCCAGGTCGAAGCTGCGTTCACGGGCCAGTTCCCCGCACAGGCCGGACAGCATCAGTGAGGTGCGTTCAAAAACCTCCGCGGGATCGGCGCCGGGCAACGGTACGGGGTTCATGCTTGATCCCCCTGAAATACGTAAGTGCGGCCATTGAGGGCCAGAGGAGCTGGACCGCCACACGAGAGCACCCCGCACGGTGCGCCGTGTGACCCGTCGTTCCTCCAGGGAAATCGTATTCACCAGACACTCCTTACCGCTGGACACATGCTGCCGCGTTACCATCAACCGGATATGCGTGTTGCCTGAACTGCTCCTCGCTATCCAGAAACGCCTGGACGACCACCGGGTCGAAATGCGTGCCTTCGCCCTCCAGGACCATTGTCCTGACCCGTCCGTGATCAAGCCCGACTCGATAGCAGCGATCCGAACGGAGTGCGTCATAAAAGTCGGCCAACGCCATGATGCGAGCCGAAAGCGGGATATTCCTGCCGGAAAGTCCATCGGGGTATCCCGCGCCGTCCCAGCGTTCGTGGTGATACAAGGCAATCTCGATACCCATGCCGATGAAGGCGTTTCCGGAATAGTGATTATAAACCTGTTGCAGATTTTCGGCGCCGATGACGGTATGCGTCTTCATGACCATGAACTCGGCCGGGGTCAATCTGCGCGGTTTCAGCAGGATACTGTCTGGTATGGCCACCTTGCCGATATCGTGCAGCGGAGAAGCATGCTGGATACATTCGACAAATTCCGGGAGAATGTGCGGCGCATAGGGTGATGCGTCGCCCAGTCGCTCCGCCAGCAGCCGGCAGTATTCCCGCACCCGTTCCAGGTGTTCTCCCGTATCGCCGTCCCGCTGCTCGGCCAGCCTTGCCAAGGCAAAGATTGTTGCCTGCTGCGCCTCCGACAGTTCCCTGACCTTTCGCTCCACCAACCGCTGGGTTTCCAACCTGTCCTGGAGAATGCTCAGCCTGAGGTGCAGCGCAATCCGTGCCCGCAATTCGGCGAAGTGGAACGGCTTGGTGACGTAATCCACCGCTCCCGCATCAAATGCGCTGACCTTGTTCGCCGTATCGTCAAGCATGCTCAAAAAGATGACCGGTATGTCCCTGAACCGGGGATTCTGCTTGAGTTGTCCGCAAAGCAAGGTGCCGTCCATATCCGGCAATACCATGGCCAGCAGAACCAGTTGGGGGGTGGAGTTTTCCAGGGCCGATAATGCCAGTTCGCCGGACGGGTAGATCAACAATTCGCCGCAGCATTGGCCCAGCATTCCGTTGAGCGCGGCATGGGTTTCCAAGTCATCGTCCACAAGCATGATCTTTGATTGTTTCAAGGAGGGTTCTCCGGACATCCAGAACATAGACTTGCTAGTAAGACACACCACGGAAAAGCCGGCAGCGGCCCCCTGCACGGCGGACACTCACAATGCGTCGTTTGATCGGTTGGCGCGGGACACGATCCGATTTGTCGCGGAGACACGGGAACATGGGGGTCTGTCTGCTCGTTTGCTTACGGAGTTTGCTTGACCTCGTATACCGGCACATGGAGTTCCTTACGCCGCGAGAGCTTCTTGTTGAGCGCCTGGCGGCTGATACCCAGAAACGAGGCCGCCAGCTTCTGGTTTCCGCTGGCAAGGGCCAACGCCTGCGTTACGAGATGCTCCTCGGCCTCATCCAGTGTGAAGGGCCGGCCGGTATTCCGGTTAAACAGCGGCTCTTCCTGTTCCGCTTTCGTGGATTGAGTTGGCCTGATCCCGTCGGGGCGGCGCCCGATCGCGTCGAGGAGGCTCTGCATGGAGAGCATGCCCTTGCCGTGGCGAGCCACGGCATCGAACACCATTGACTGGAGCTGCCGGACGTTGCCCGGAAACTCATACGTTTCAAGGTATGCATACAACTCTCTCGGCGGGGTCGGTTTATTTTTGTTGAGCGCTGCCGCGGCTTCGGCCAAAAAACGGTCGACGAGCAGGGGGATGTCCTCGGTACGCTCACGAAGGGGCGGTATATGGATATGATGAGCGCTGAAACGGTAATAAAGGTCCTGGCGAAAGAGATTGGCGGAGATCATTTCCGGGAGATTTCTGTTGGTGGCCACAATAACACGGGCATCCGTGGACTTGGGGATGTCCGAACCGAGCGGGAAGTATTCATGGTTCTGGATAAGCCGCAGCAGCTTGACCTGCGATTGTATGCTCAGATCCCCGATCTCGTCGAGAAAGATGGTTCCCCCCGCAGCCTGAACGATAAGCCCGTCCCGCTTCTGGTGCGCCCCGGTGAAGGCGCCCTTGAGATGGCCGAAGAGGGTGTCGGCAAACATCTGGTCGTCGAGTCCGGCCACGTTCACCGCCACGAACCTGCCGTTCCGGCCGCTGACACGGTGGATCGACCGGGAGATCAGCTCCTTTCCCGTACCTGTTTCACCGGTGACAAGCACCGGCTGCCCGGTACGGGAGATGGCCTCCACATACTGGAAGATCCGCTTCATCTTGTCGCTGTTGCCGGTCGTAATATCGACAAAGGCATCCTCGTGTTCAAGGCGATTGGACAGCAGGTTCTTTTTGAGCGTCGATACCTCCGACCTCAGATCGTGCACCTCCATGGCCCTGGTCACGCTCGCCAGAAGCCTGCTCTCTTCAACCGGCTTGACAAAATAATCGAGCGCCCCAAGTTTCATGCACTCGACCGCGGTTTCGATCCGGTTGGCAGCGGTGACGACGATAAAGGGTATCTGCGGATAACGGTCACGCATCATCTTGATAATATCGAGCCCGGATACGTGCGGCATGTGGAGATCAAGGACCACTACCGAGACATGCCGCTCGCCGAGAATTCCCATCACGTGCCTGCTGTCCTTGACAGGTATGATGTTATGGATGCCGACACAGTTGAACATGATTTCAAAACCGTACAGTATTTCTTCTTCATCTTCGACGAGCATGACGGTAAACGTTGTGTCATTTGTCGATTCCATTAGCCTACCCTCTTTGATGTGCAGTCAAAAATATCACCGTTTTCCGAAGCTGTTTCAGTAAAAAAACCCTGATACTTCAGAAGGGTAACAACGACCTTCGTCCCTTTATCCACCTCTGAAAAGAATTCCATCGATCCGTTATGATCCTTGATGATCGACGCGGAAATGGAGAGACCGAGCCCGGTTCCCCCTTCATCAAGCCGTGTGGAAAAGAACGGTTCGGAAATGCGTTCGATTATCTCCGGCTTGATCCCCCGCCCTTCGTCCTGGATTGTCATTATCACGCTCGCCCCTTCGTCATGGCCAATCGAGACCCGTATCCCCCGTTCCTGGTTCGGAAGGGACTGGAGCGCATTCATGACAAGGTTGATGACCACCTGTTCCAGTTGTTGATGATTCCCGATCACGAATATCGCCGGATTGGGAAGATCAAGGTCGAAATGGTCGGTATAGTTGTGAATCTGGTGGCCGATAATGGTCAGTGCATCGCGAACTACCTGAACGATATTGACCATGCATTCACAATGTCGGTTATCGTCCCTCGATATTCCCCTCAGGTTCTCGACCATATTTTTGATCCGTGTCGATCCTTTCTTGATGCCGTTACAGAGTTTCGGCACAGCCTCCTGCATGCGGGTAAACGGCATGCCGGAAAGCTCGAATTCACCATGCTCCGCGGCATAGCGTTCCAGGATCGGGAACGCCTTGTCCCACATATTGCCAAGCAGCGTGGCATTAACCGAAATAAAGTTGTTGGGGTTATTAATCTCGTGCACGACCCCTGATACAAGCATGCCGAGCGAAGCAAGTTTATTGCTGGTGATAAGCTTCGACTGGAAGGTATCCATTTCCTGTTGCATCCGCACCTTTTCCGAGATGTCCCTGCCCGAACAGTAGACTACATCCCTGTTCTTCAGACGCATCAGCTTGCCTCGCAGGGAAACGGAAACGTGTTCTCCATTATTCCTGGTAAATGCGGCCTTGAAGGGACCAAAGCTTTTAGTAGCTTCGATGTCGGCAATAATCCGTGCGAATTTTTCCTGTTCCGACACCCCCAAGATGGCCTCCGGCTTCATCGTGAGCAGTTCGGTGCGGGTTTTGCCGTAAAGCCGCTCGGCAGCCGGGTTGGTTTTGACAATCGTGTTGCTGTCGATATCAATAAGGATGACGGCATCCTCGTTTTGCTCGAATATCTGGCGGAACCACTCCTCGGATTTTTTCAGGTTATCGAAGAGCCGCGCGTTTTCTATGACCGGTGCGATCTGCAGGGTAATGACGGACAGCAGTTTGAGTTCCATTGCACTAAAATCAGGCCCGTCCGAACGGCCTATGGTGATTACGCCGAGGACCTTGTCCTTTAGCCGGAGCGGCGCGCACATCAGTGAGCGGACCTCGGCCTTCCCCTCCACGTAGCGCATGTCGCGCTGCACGTCATTTACGATTTCCGCCCTGCCACTCGTAATGACGGTTCCCGAGATACCTCTGCCAACCTCGACCCATTCCTTTGGTTCACTTCCACCGCCGATTTCGGCAACAACCTGCAAATAGCCGGTATCGTCATCGAAAATCATCATGGAAGCGCTGTCGGCCCGTACCATCCTCAGAGCCTCGCCTACCGCCAGATTGGCCACATCACGCAAATCGAGACTGGTGGCCAGCTTTTCGGTGAGATCATAGAGCAGATTGATTTCCCGGTATTTGGAAAGCGTTTCCGCTACGAGAGCGCGTTTTTCCATCTCCGAGCCCAGCATGGTCGAGATGAGGGAAGCTGCGGCGGCAACCTCGGGGACACCGGCCACATAGCAGATGGTTTCTCCGCTGAAAACAACCGGATGGAGTTCCTTCTTCTCCTCCCGCCCTGACCACTTCGTGCCTGCCGACTCATAGAGTGGAGCGCCGTCCGGTTCTACGAGGACCAACCGCCTGTCGCACAACTCATCCACCATCCGGAGAACAACATCCTTCTTTTTAAGAAGACGCTTAATGTTCGCATTCATTACAATAAAATCCTCCTTAGGAGCTGTAAATGGATAACATGGTCAAGATTGCGCTCAGATTTAGGTCAGATTTGGCTGAACTGATTGATACAAACCGCAGACGTAGCAGGGCTACGTTGAGGATTTGGTAATTGAAGTTCGGTCAAAGATGGCCTGAAGATGAGATGCAAGATGGTCATGTTATTATTTACAGCTCCTTACGTCTTCGCTTGGAACAATCCGGAGGTACAATCCAAATCCCATTGGCACGTTCAGGCGGCTGAATCAGCCAGCCACGGAGTAAATTTTTCCAAATTAACACGAACTTTAACAATAGTTTTTTATTATATAAGTTTTATTCAACAGCTATCAAGTAACATTCAGTTACGTAACTCACATTAATCATTTCGCATCATCAATCTCTTGCCAGAATGACATCCATGGTTTCATTAAACAGGTGAAACAACTCCATATTATAGGCACCGGACTTCGCCTCTTCGCACATTGTCTTCAATGCTTCCGCATGTGTCATGGCGTTGCGTTTGTGGTGCGACCTGTACCTCTCCGTGGTCAGGGCGCTGTAGATGTCGCTGAGACTTGTTGCCTGGGCGTTCACAGGGATGGCGCCCCCCATGATGCCGGTCGGATAGCCGTTACCGTCGTACCGGTCATGGTGATGGCGTACAATGCCGAGTGCAACCTCGCTGAACAATCCCGTTTGTTTCAAAAATTCATATCCTTTCTGCGTATGCTGTTTCAGCTTGTAGAACTCGAAATCACAAAGGGCGTCCGGCTTGTCCAGGACCCCGTCGGTGATAAGCGTCATGCCGATATCGTGGAAAAGCGAACCGATACCTACATCAACCATCTCATCCAGATCCAGCTTGAATAGATTCTCGTGCATCAGCAGATTGAGAGCCGTCACCTGCACGCTATGTCCGAAAATGTAATAATTGAGACTCGTGACCGTCCGAAGCGCCTCCAACATATGTTCTCCAAGCGCCATATATTGATACTGCAGCATAAGATGAATCAGCTTGCTGCAACGCTCCTTATTGGAAACCATTTCCGGATTCTCAAACACATCGATAACGTAATTGGTCACGGTCTGATAGAGAATACGCCCCTTGGTAACGCTATTGATATCTTCCCTGGCAAGCATGTCCGCCAGATTGTTCTCAAGATAGTCGTTGATCTCCTCCATATCGCCGGTCCTGATATAGAGGAACTCCGTAAAATTTCGCTCCAGCCGCCGATGATCGTCAATGGTGAACTGCCGTCCCGGGGCCTTGTACATGACAAAATTGCTATTCGTCTTCATGTACAAGGCCACATCCGGAAAATACTCGTGGGAAACATAGTCGATACTGATTGGTCGCCAAAAACGGTAGTTCATGTCATTTTCCTTTTGGTAGATTCGCAATATATCTCAATCACTGACCTGGTTGGCGTTCGGCATGTGCCGCGCCGGTACGCCGTTGGGTGGACCGGGAGGTGGTCTGGCCGGTGGGGAACCGGTTTCAAATCTCTGGGGCTGTGGTTTGCAACCACGTTACTTTTCGGATTTTTCCTTCAACTCGCGAATGATCTCAATCTGGCATTGATTAAGAAAACAGGAGAGGACATTTTCCGTCTCGGGGGTGTGCTCGAAAAGCATGATGCAATCGCAGGGTAAACCCTGATGGACCCGCAGGACACGAGCCGGAATCCAGGCATCCTTGGTCACGTTGTTGTGCATGAATTTCAGATTGAGGGTTATGGAGGTTCCCTGTTCGAGAATGGAACCGACCGGTGTCGACAAGTTGCACCCATCGACGGATATGTCCCGGATTTCGCCCGACACCTTGTTATCGTCCACGTTGAGGATTACACGCAGAGGCGGCTGTAACTGCACACGCACCGCCGCGCGCATGTCAAAATGGACATGCGCGAAGGTAAACTCCTTCAGTGACACTATGTTGCGCAACGTGTCGATATAGTTCAGCTTGCCGATAACGGCATTGTTGATGCTCGGGTGCCGGATTATGGTTTCCGCGGCGGATTGGATCGCTGCGATCTGCAAGGGATTGGTCTTGAACTCCGCACATCTGTTATTGACATCGAACAATTCCGATCGATTGCTGATGGGAATCCCTTTGAACACATTTTGCAACGGCAACAGGGTATTCCGATCAGAATCGATACTGGCCTTCAACAGAGACAGGATTGCTGTTTCGTCATCGTGCTTTGAAGCAATGATCTTTTCATGATATGGCTTAAGTCTCATCGATAACCCCTTACAATTTCTACGAGCTACAAATGACATGCCGCGGACGGGACAAAGGTGCTGGTACGGCCGTTCACAAACCACTCCGACGGAACTATGCCTGAGTGCCTCTACGATCAATCCTTGCGCGGATAACGAAGAGTTCGCACGTACCTCCGTCGAATATCGCGCGGGGATGTTGCGGAATCGGCGGCGCCACAATACCCGGCAACGTTCCAAAGGCACGCGTGGCTCGCCTTGTACATGCACTCCTTGCGCGGGAATCCCGCTGATGCGACCTGGGATACAAAATTATTTTTGATGGCGCCCACAAGTTCAACCCGCTTCCCCCGAATGGCGGCACTCCGGTTGATCGCGCACAAAAGCATGATTCCATCCATATCGATGGCGTCCACCTCTTCAACGTCAAGCAACAACAGATCCGATGAAAGCAATGCCTCGACAAGCTCGTTTTTAATCTCCTCAAAATGCGTGATTGTTACATTGCCCTTGAGGGAACAGGTGATACAGGTATTTTGCAATGCGTGAGCTTGTCTCGGTTTCATGATCGCCTCCAAATCCTCCTGCTCATTGGTGTGGATCTCATCCCGACAGGTAATGCACTTTTCAAAACCGGCGGCGCACATGCGTATTCCCCGGTGCATCAAGCAGGACCGCTTATAAACGTAGGTGCGCATTCTGACGGAGACCTGATCGTGCGACGTGTCACTATGATTGCTGTCCAACAAAACCGTGTCTCCTGATTCAACCTCATTAATGGGAACCTGCGAGCAAAGCCGCCTTATCTGCCCTGATTAAACTTGATCCGGAGAGTACAGATACCGATTCTTTAGCACCTTGCATGCCACAAATGAGAATCCCTGTTTGTTCAACGAAATCATGTGTTTTTGCACATTAGTCGAGACACATGTCATGCGACATTAGTTGACACCATGCCATGCCGTATCGCGCGGCGCACCCGGTTTTGGGCATGGCGTTGGCAGACGGGGCTTGAATCTGCGCCCACAAACCGTGTGGTATGAGGCTCGGTGCCGGACGCTTCTTTTGTCGAAGGGGTTGGTGCGGGGAAACGGAACACACACCCAGCCAGGCACCGCACGATTAGTGTAACAGCCATCGCCCGACCCGGCACAAACGCGGAAAGGTGTCAAACCGGTTGACCCCCTTCGGTAAATTGACTACTATCTATAACCAAGCGACATTATTGTCGCAATCCAGCAGAGATGGCGGACACACACCATGCAGCAGTACCCTTATGTCATCACCATATCCTCCGAAAAGGGGGGGGTCGGCAAAACTACCCTGGCCAGCAACCTGGCCGTTTACCTGAAGGCCATGCGGGATGATCTTCCGGTAACCATCCTCTCCTTTGACAATCATTTCACCATAGACCGCATGTTCGAGCTCAAGGGTCAAAAGCTGCATGGGACCGTACACGAGATGCTGCAGGGCGTTCAGGCGCGCGAGCTGGTACACACCGGCCAGTACTGTATCGGGTACATACCCTCATCCACCGAGTTGAGCGATATCCATGAGCGCTTCAAGGGTCCCATGACCCTGACGCGAATCCTGGCCGAGTCAGGCCTTACCGGCATTGTCATCATCGACACCCGACCCGACCTCAACATCCTGACCCAGAACGCCCTCTACGCCGCCGATCAGGTTCTGATACCGGTCAAGGACATGCCAAGCCTTGAGAACTGCAAGAACATCTTTGCCCTCTTCGATCAGCGCGGCATGGACAAGAAATCCCTGGCACTGATCCCGTGCCTGATCGACGAACGTATCAAATTCGAGGGGGTCTTCAAGGACCAGAAGAGCCTCTTGCGGGCATTTGCCGCCAACCGCGGCTACCGCTGCATGGACACCTTCATCTCCAAAAGCCCCAAGGTGGAGAGCCTCAACACCAATCCCGACGGCAAGATCTACCCGATCCTGACCCATGCGCGCGGCACCGATGTGCATGGCCAGTACAGCGAGATTGCGCGGGACGTGCTCGAAAAGCTGGACGCCACCCCTGAAACCCGTGCATTTCTGTATGCCCGCTGGCTGGCTGAAAAAGAGGACAAGAAGAAGGAGGCCTATCTGGCTCGCTTGGAGGGATTGGCGGAACGCTGCCTGATCTGCGGCGCACTGTTGACGGAACGCCCCGATGGGCGGGGCTTCTACTACGAGACCTCGGACCGGGCGCGGCGCGGATTTCTGCATACGGACTGCTTCGCCGACATGCTTTGCGCAACCCTGTACGGCATGACCAGCAACTCCCAGGCCTTTGGCACCGCCCGCATGGTTGTCGCGGAAAAGGCCGCCAAACTGGTATCGCTGCTGCTTCCATCCAGGGTTAACGGGTCATACCACATGGACTTCAGACAGTTTGACGGGTTGGGAGAACAACTCTTCCGGAAGGAGCTTGTCCTGGCCGGTTTTGCGGAAGGGGAGTTTGACGCGGTCAACGACCGACTCTACCTGTTGCTGAACGAAACACTGTCCGGCTACGAGGGCAAACTGCGCGAAGGCGCCTGGCTGGTCGTGCATCCCGTCGACGCCAGACACCCCGAAGCGGTACTGAGCGATGAGCGGTATCGCGCGCTTCACCAGGTGCATGCCAGAATCGGAGAAATGGTTAGTACAGCCTGAACGACGCAGATGAAGCCGTGCCCTCGCGGCAACCACATACAAGCAAGCCCTTCACAAGGCCCTCCATCACCGATTGAGGGCCTTGTTTTGCATTTCGGCACTGTGGCGCGCCCAACAGAGACATCACGGCACCGGTGCTCGTCGTGGCAAGTAGCCTCATACAGCCTTGATATCATACGCAAGCAGGACAAAAGCTAACAGGATAAAATCGATTTTATTGACCGTTTGGCATCCGATGTATATAATTCTGTTTTTCATATTTTGTATGGCGACGACCAAACCAGCTTGTTGTCGCCGTCAAAATATGCGGTATTATTTGTATACTTTTTTGAATGCGCTGCCGCTATTCAAGAATATCAATTTTGTTCGGAGGTCCCATGCTGCAAGACACAAAGATTATCACCCGCCTGCTTATCGGCTTCGGACTGGTGCTCGGACTGCTTCTCCTTATGGGGGGGGGCGGGATATGGAGCATGATGAGAATGTCGCAGACAACCAGTGTGATCAAGGAAGGGTACGAAACTGTTGAATCTTCACAACGATTACGCGCCAACATCAATCAGTTGCGGCGCTATGAAAAAGATATTTTCCTGAATATCGAGGACCCGGCCAAGGTTGCCAAATACAAGAAGCAATATGATGAAATTGTGGATCACTTTAACAAGCGCTTTGATGCATTGTCCAAACTTGCCACGGAACCGAAGGAACAGGAGTTGATCTCAGGGATCAAGCAAAATTTTGCGACCTATCGTGGCGGATTCAACAGCGTGTATGAGCGGATCGCTCGTGGAGAGATAACAAACAAGGATGAAGCCAAGAGTCAGATAGAGCCGTACCGAGAGGCGACTCACAAGACTGAGGCACTGGTTCTGGAATTGTCTGAAAAGAATTCCAGGGATGTGCAAGCGGAATTGCAAGAGGGTGAGGCCGCCAAAAAAACCGTTATGACCGTGCTGGCAGCGTTGCTTGCCACCGCTATCGGTGCGGCCGGCTTCATCTGTTTTGCCATCTCCCGCTCCATCATTGTCCCGGTGAACCTGCTCGCCGCCCAGGCTGATCGACTGGCCGGCGGCGACCTGACCGTGGAGATCGCCTGCACCTCTCAGGACGAAATCGGCCATCTTGCCGGTGCTTTCAAACGCATGGCCGCAAGCCTGCGTACGACCATCTCCCAGATCAGCGAGAGTTCGGCGCTAGTGGCATCCTCATCCAGCCAACTCCAGTCCACCGCCACTCAGATTGCGACCGGCGCGGAAGAGGTTGCATCCCAGACCAGCACGGTGGCTACGGCCAGTGAAGAGATGTCGGCGACCAGCACCGATATCGCCCGCAATTGTTCCATGGCGGCCGAGGCGTCCCAAAACACCACCGAATCAGCCCATGCGGGAGCCAAGGTGGTGCAGGAGACCATCTCCGGCATGAATACCATAGCAGAGCGGGTACGCCAGACCTCCACGACCATTGTTGCCCTCGGTGCACGCTCGGAACAGATCGGCGCCATTATCGGCACCATCGAGGACATCGCCGACCAGACCAACCTGCTGGCATTGAACGCGGCCATCGAGGCTGCCCGGGCCGGTGAACAGGGGAGAGGCTTTGCCGTTGTCGCCGATGAGGTCAGGGCCTTGGCCGAACGCACCACCAAGGCCACCCGTGAGATCGGCGAGATGATCAAGGCCATCCAGCGGGAAACCGAAGAGGCTGTCAAGGCCATGGAAGAAGGTGTCGGCGAGGTGGAAAAGGGTGCCGCATCGTCCCAAAGATCGGGCCGGGCTCTGGAGGACATCCTGGATCGCATCAGCGAAGTATCCATGCAGATCAACCAGATCGCCACGGCAGCAGAGGAACAGACCGCAACTACCAACGAGATAACCTCCAACATGCAGCAGGTGACCGAGGTGGTGCACCAAACGGCGCGGGGCGCGGAGGAAACGGCAAGCGCGGCGGCCCAGCTTGCCAGACAGGCCCATGAGATGCAGAGCCTGGTCAGCCAGTTCAGGCTGTAGGCCCCCTTTCGAATAACAACTCGCCGGATATCACGCTAAAGCCCCCTTGACCGACATGGCCAAGGGGGCTTTGCGTTACTGCCGTTACCATTTCGCTCTATCGCTATCTGACGAGACGCGACGCTGGGACAAGAGTGATGCCCTGTTTCCCGAGTTCCGGCAGGAGTGCCGTCAGGGCCGAGATGGTTGCCGGATGGGGATGACATATGGCAATGCCCGAACCTGTTTTTTGTGCCACGCGTACCGCCTGATCGAGTTGCCCCCGGATATAGGCGAGGTTCTGCTCATTATCCAGAAACACGTTCCGTCGCGCCGACCTGAGTCCCATCTCCCGTGCCAGCCGTAATCCGGTCGTCTTCGGGGTGGTCATGCTGTCGACGAAAAACAGCCCTCGGGATTTGAGCACACCCAGCACGACGCGCATCTTTTCCTCGTGCTCGGTATATTCGGAACCCATGTGATTGTTGGCGCCGATTGCACCGGGAATGTCCCGTATGAACCCCTCCAGCCGATCCGTCACCGCGGCATCGTCCATCGACAGAAGCAGCCCGTTCGCCTCCAAACGGCGCTGCGGCCACCCTTGGGATTGCATCGGGATATGGATCATGGTTTCGATGCCGTTTGAGGCCGCAAAAGAGGCCACCTCGCGATATCTGGCCAGGCCAGGGATGATGGAAAACGTCAGTGGCACGCCGATGGCTGCCAGGCTGCGGGCCTCTCCCACACTGGTTCCCATATCGTCTATAATGATGGCCAAACTCCCTTTGCCCGGCTCTTTTTCGGCGTGAGGCTTGGGTAGGGGCGCGGGTTGCGTCTCAACAGGAGGGCGTACATCCTGTTTGGGCATGGCGGGAACCGCTGCCGGTGGAGCCTGTTCCGCCGGCAGCAGGGGAGCTGTTTGTACCGCGGGGGGCGGCGGAGCGGGAAGGGACTCGCGCCGTGCCTGCTTGCGGCTGGGCGAGAGAAATAGATAGCCGCACACCGCAACAAGGATGACGCCGAATATGATCAGGGCGGCAAACCTGCTGCCGCCCGGCTTCTGCTGCTTATGTCGTTTATTCCTGGTTCTGTCCACGATGGATTACTCTTTCGTTCACGTTAGTTACAGATCGGCCCGTGCATCACGAGATGGATGCACGGGCCTCCCTATTCAGCAGCTTGCGGTGAATCGCCGCCTACTTGGCGTTCCCCATCTTCTTGAGAATTTCCCATCCCTTGAGCAGATCCAGCGCCCTCATAACCTGGAAATCGTTTTTCAGATTATCCTCGGGCTTGAGTGATACCAGTTTATCCTTCTTCTCCTCCGGCTTCACCTCTTTTACGGAATCCTTAGGGGCACCCTTGCCACCAATCTCGAAATGATTCTCCAGATCCTTTTCCCGCAGGTGAAGGCCATCCCGTTTATCCGTTTCCTTGGGCAATTCCAGCCGTTCGACAACTATGTCCGGGGTGATTCCCTTTGCCTGGATCGAACGACCGTTGGGCGTGTAGTAGAGAGCGGTTGTCAGGCGCAGGCCCGAATTGTCCGAAAGCGGGATAATGGTCTGCACCGACCCCTTGCCGAAGCTCTGGGTGCCCATGATCACGGCACGCTTATGGTCCTGAAGCGCACCGGCCACGATCTCGGATGCACTGGCGCTGCCGCCGTTGATCAGCACGACAATCGGATAACCGGGTTCCTTGTTCCCCTTCCTGGCCGAGAACTGCATCTGGGAATCCTTTTCACGTCCCTTTGTGTAGACGATCAGGCCATCCTCCACAAAGTGGTCGGCAACCTTGACCGCTTGGTCCAGCAATCCGCCGGGATCGTTCCGCAGGTCGAGAACCAGTCCTGAAAGCGGCTTCTTGCCATCTTCCTGGAGGGTAGTCAGCGCCTTGCTCAGATCCTCGTCGGTCTTTTCCTGAAACTGTGCAATGCGCACGTAACCATAGCCGTTATCCAGCATCCGCGAACGAACACTCTTGATCTGGATGATATCCCGGACCAGGGGGAATTCCTTGGGCTTCTCAAAGGTATCGCGCATGATGGTCAGAACAACCGTGGAGCCCTTCTGTCCCCGCATCCGCTTGACCGCGTCGTTGATATTGAGGTCCTTGGTGAATTTGTCGTCGATCTTGAGGATCTGGTCACCCGACTTGATGCCGGCCTTGTAGGCGGGGGTATCCTCAATGGGGGAGATGACCGTCAGGATACCGTCCTTGATGGTGATCTCGATGCCGAGTCCGCCGAATGCACCCTTGGTATCTATCTTCATCTCCTTGTAGGAGTCGGGAGACATGAAGGAACTATGCGGGTCCAATGACGCCAGCATGCCGTTGATGGCACCGTAGATCAGTTTTTTGGTATCGACTTCCTCCACGTAGCTCTTCTTGACGATCGCCATGACGTCGGTAAAGAGTTCGATGGATTCGTAATCGCTCCCCTTTCCCTCTGCCGCGCACCGCCGTTGCGAACTGATGCCGATAAAGATCACCAGGGCCGCCACGACCAGAACGAACCCCGTCAGTACCCGTTTGTTTCTGCTGCCTTTTGTACCCATCTTCCGCCTCCGGTTTTTATGTAGTGCCTGGTTTTATTTTTTTCTGAATCCGTGACGCCGGAATGCCGCAGTTGCCGGAAGAGCCGGGGCCGGCACGTCGCCATGGTGTAACAGACCGTTCACTCCGCTGGTCCTTCGCCGGACTGACGGTAATCACCTGAAATGCAATGGCAGAGACCTTCCGGACAAACGGAGGCATGAAGGTGCCACGGATTCAGGCTTCTATCTTAGCCAACCAGCCGGGTCCACCGGCTTGCCCTGATACCTGATTTCAAAATAGAGCATCGGTCCCTTGGAGGAATCCATATCCCCTACCATGGCTACCGCTTCGTTACGCGCCACCTCGGAACCTACCTTCTTGAGAATCCGGGATGCATGGGCGTAAAGACTGAAATAACCGCCTCCATGATCAACGATAACCATGTTGCCGTACCCCTTGAAATAATCGGCAAAGATGACGCTACCCTCGTAAATGGACCGTATCTCCGTACCTGCCGAGGCAGATATGGAGAGTCCCTTGCTGAAGGTATATGAATTGAACTCGGGATGCTTGTGCTTGCCGAACGTCTCGATGACCTGGCCCCGTACCGGCAGCGACATATGCCCCTTCTGCGAGGCAAAGCCCCGATCCGGAACCGGCGGGAGTTCAGGTGCCGGTTTGAACTTGCTGCCCGGTTTTTCATGCCGGGAGGACAGTTTCCTGCGGCTCAAGGCATCCAGACGTTGAATCATGGCCTGGAGCCGGCCGGCATTGGCTTGAAGTTCCTTGAGCGACGCTTCGTAGCTCTTGCGATCCTGGCGCACCCTGGTCAAGTAGGCGGCTTTTTTGCCCTTTTGATCCTCTATTTCGCGTTTTTTGAGGGCAATGCCCTTCTTGATGCCTTCCTTCTTGGCGGCGTCCTGTTCCAGGGCGATCTTGAGCTGGCGCAACTGCTCAATTTTTTCATTATACTCCGCGAAAATCCTTTTGTCATTATCCAGAATTGATCGCATGTAGCGGATATTTTCCGCCATCTGGGGAAACGACTCGGCCGAGAAGAACATCCGCAAGGCCCCCAATTCTCCGGCCTTGTAGAGCGACGTCAGCCGCTGTTCGATCTCGCGCTTCTTCCGGTTGGCCTCGTCCGTGACCCGGGCGATCTCCCTGCCGGTATGCGCCAGGCTGGACTCGACACCGGCCAGGTCCCGGTCCAGCTTTCCCAGTTCATTCTCTTTCTTGGTCAGGGTGCGATTGATCTCCACCAGCTCGGTAGAGACAACCGCCTCTACCTTGCGGGTCTTGGTGATAAGCTGCTTCTTTGCCTTGATCTCCCGCCTGACCCCTTTCAACTCGTCCTTGGGGCTGTTGCCCCGAGCGGCCGGGACAATGGTCAGAAGCAGCAGTATGCACAACAGCAGCCTCTTCATCAGACGTTGATGAACCTCTTGAGCGAAGTCAGGCTGCCGATAAAACCGAGCACGATACCGGCCAGGAAAATGCCGTAGACATACTCCATGGGCAAGAACGACAGACCGGCCGTAACCGGGTTGAAGGTCAGAAAACTGCCCGCGTTATGAAGGAACCCCTCGTACAGCCCAAACAGAAGTCCCATGGCCAAAAGCCCGCCCGCGCCCCCCTGGATGATCCCTTCAACCAGGAACGGGGCCTTGATGAAGAAACGTGTGGCGCCCACCAGCGCCATGACCTCCAGTTCGTCCCGGCGGGCATAGATGGTCAGTTTGATGGTGTTGGAGACGATGAACACGACGGCAATCACCAGGAACCCTCCGAGCAGGGTGCCCAGGAGCCGCATGAAATTGAGAAACGTGTTGAAACGCCTGACCCATTCCTCGCCGTACTGCACCTCGCCGATGCCTGGAATCCGTTTCAGGGCCGACACGAATGTCTCCACCCCAATGGTATCGCGGTTGGCGCGTTTCAGCGAGATCTCGAAAGAGGTGGGCAGGATATCGGAGCGCACCCCCTCCAGCAGCGTTTCCTGGCCGCGCAGCCTGTTTTTGAAACGTTTGAACGCCTCGTCGCGGGACACGTAGTTCACGCGGGCCACGCCGGGTATGGCAACGATCCTGCTCCGCAGTGAACCTTGTTCCTGGGGTGTGAGATCACGGTCGAAATAGGCTGTCACCTGCACCCGCTCGCTCCAGTTGTCCGCGGCATTCTCCAGGTTGACGAACACCAGCAGGAACAGCGATACGATCAGGAGCGCCAGGGTGATGGTACCGATGGTCACCACATTGACGAATATATTCTGGCGTATGTTGCAGATCGCCCGGCCGACAAAATAGCCCAGACGCCCGCCAAATCCCTCGCCTGCCAGGGTGGGCCGCTTGTTAGGCCGGCTCACCGGAGATGTCTTCTTTTTCCACCTGTTCAACGATCTCTCCCTTGCTGAGGGTAATCAGCCGTTTATGGCCGTGCTCGATCAGTCTCCGGTCGTGGGTCGCCACAACCACGGTCGTTCCCCGCACATTGGCTTCCTTGAAGATGTTCAGAATCTGGTTCTTGTTGGCGTCATCCAGGTTGCCGGTCGGCTCGTCGGCCAGCAGAATCTTGGGGTCGTTCACCAGGGCCCGGGCCAGGGCGACCCGTTGCTGCTCCCCTCCCGAGAGACGCTGGGGGGTAAGATTGATCTTCGACTCCATCCCCATCTGTTTGAGGGTGTGCATCACCTTCTTGCCGATATCCGCCCTCCCCCATCCCAGCACCTCAAGGGTAATGGCCACATTTTCGAACACCGTCCGGGTGGGCAGCAGCTTGAAGTCCTGGAACACCACCCCGATAGAGCGCCGCAGAAGCGGAATCTGGGCGGATGACATGCGGGAGACATTCTGGCCATCAATCAGCACCTGCCCGCGGGTGGGGGCCAACGCCCCATACAACAGCCGCAGGAGCGTCGTCTTGCCCGCCCCGGAAGGGCCGGTCAAAAAGACAAACTCCCCTTTGCCGATGCGCAGGTTGATATCATTCAGGGCAGTGGCATCTTTCTGATATGCCAGTGAAACATTATGTAACTGGATCATGCCGTCACCACTCGTTGTAGGGGGTTTTACCGTCGCTGCTCACCAGGGCTGAAGCGCTGTGGACATCGTAGACGCCGGAAGCGGAAGATTGGGGGGACGCCCCCCCCCCTGATCCGCTCTGCGCCGGGGGCAGAACCTCTACCCAGTCACTCGCCTTGGTAAAGGGGTCTTTTGGCAGGCCTCGCATATATCCCTTATCTACCAACTCGGTCAGCGCAGCGGGGTACTTCCCCTGATCCGCGTAAAACTGATCGATGGTGTTCCGAAAGTTGTACAGATCCTCTCGCAGCACCGCTTCCTTGGTCTTGATGACACTCCACTGGTAATTGGGCACGGCAATGGCGGCCAGGATGCCGATGATCGATACCACGATCATCAGCTCGATCAGGGTAAAACCGCGGCGACCGGCAATTATTCCCCCCCTTTGTTGTACGTCCCCTCTCCCTTCCCCCTCTCCATCTCTCCCCCTGAGGGGGAGAGTGCACAGTTCACCCTCTCCCTCAGGGAGAGGGTGGTCAAAGGCCGGGTGAGGGGAGAGGGTTAGGGAGAGGGGTAATATTGAATGCATTACGTCACCAATCCTTATATTTTGTACCATCAATCGCGGTTCCTTCACTCAGTGAATACACATCGAATACATCTTCGCCGCCCCAGATAGTCGAATCCGGTTTATCGGCGGAGGAGCGCAGCCCCCACATCTTTTCTTCATCGCCTCCGCGGTACGGATTAAAGGGGTCAACCGGGAGCCGCCGCAAAAACTTTCTGTTGCCTGTGGCGGGATCGCCGAAATCATCCCCCTCTACCAACAGCTTCAGAGTCTTGGGATAGCCCGACTTGTTGATGACGTTCATCGCCTTTTTATCAGCCACGGACTTGTCATAGGCCTTCTTGTAATCATCAATGGCAATGCGAATGATGCGCAGGTTCCGGCGCAGTTCGATTTCCCGTGTCCGCTGGGCGGACATGCTTTTCAGAGGCAGTATGGCAGCCGCAAGGATCGACAGGATGATGATGGTCACCACCAGTTCAATGAGCGAAAGCCCTTTGCGACTCTTTAGCATATGCAGCATAGTGCCCTTGTCACTCGATTACCATCGTTCATGATACGCATTGTATGTTTTTGAGTGATCACTATTCGGATCGGCAACGAACTGCCAGTCGCGATACTGAAGCGGCCGATCCTTGAAGTCCGGGTCCGCCGGATCGCTTTTCTTGTCGCCAAGACTTGAAAGCGACGAGTATTCCGAAAAGGAAACCTTGATCGCCGCCGCCGTGCTGGTGCTGGCCACGCTGTTTATCCCCAGGGGCGTAGCACCCTTGTTCGGGACACCCGCCTTTTGTACCGCCCCCCTACCGGTCGTCCAGCAATCGGGCCACTCCTTATCCGGCGCCATGGGGTCGGTATAAGGATAGCGCAGGTAACGAATCGGCGTAAGGGAATTGGGGTCCAGCAACAGGTCATCCAGCTTGTTCAACGGCATCACCACATGACCGCGGGGAGGAGGATAATCCTTGTTGTACCAGTTTTCCATGGCCTCCTTGATCTGGCTGCCGCGAAAGAGCAGCTCCTTTTCCCGCTCCCGCTGCATAACCGTCTTCCACGACTGGCCGATCATACCGAGCATGATCCCCATGATCACGACCAGTGTCAGCGCCAGCAGATAGGTAAAGCCATTTTGATTCAGTCTGGTTTTCATCAGGGTCAAGGATCTGATTCTCCGCTTTTCCGGTGCGCGGCACAACAAACATCTACTTGATGATTACCGCCGTGCTGAACAGCATCATGGCGAGCGGCATGCCATCAGTTGCACTGAGAGTGGCGCTGCGGAAACCGAAACCTGCCGATCCCGGTTTCCTGGCACGGAACGTTGCCGTGAACAGCGGCCCGCTGCCCGTCACCCCGCCCATACCAGGGCCGCGCGCCAGGCTGACCGTCATGCCGCCGGCAGCACCATCAGCCTTGCTGGAAAACTGGGTGGGCTTGCCGTCCCTGTTGAAAAAACTTCCCTCCTGGGCTGAAACGAATTCCACCAGGGCCGGGTCATAGGTAAGCACCATCGATGCGGTACCCAGGTTGTTGACATTGCTTGCCCTGACCTCGACGTTGAACGGCTGGCCGTTGGAGATGCCGGAAGGCGCGCTGATCTGCAACAGTCCCGGCTGCGACGAAACCGGCGCCACGGGCGCTGCGGGCGCGGCGGGCGCGGCGGGTGCGGAGATCGCGGCCTGTGCTGTCGGCGTCGGTGCGGTCGGTGCCGGCGACTTGGCAACATCCGCGGAGACGGCAGCGGCCGGAACCGTTGAGGTCGAGCCCGCGGGAGCAGGTAGCGGCGGAGTCATGACCGGCGCCTTTAGCGGTTGCACCGTTGGCACCATGGGCATCTGGGGCGATGCCAGCGGCTGTACCGCCGGCTGGGTAGCTGGTGCTGGAGGTGCAAAAGCGCCTGCCGGCAGCTTTGCGCCCCCATTGGGAGCGGCCTCGAACTGCGGCTCCAGATCAAAGGACGCCATCGGCTTCACCAGCGTTGGGTCATCCTCCTTGCCGGAGTCAAAGGACATCGTGTTCATGGGCGGTACCGTCACATGCCGCACAATGCGGGGCGTGATGGCAAGTATGACCTCCGACCGCTGTTTATCGTCATCGTTGCTCGTCAACAGCGGGCCGATCAACGGTATATCGCTCAACAGGAAGATCTTCTGCTTGCCCGAGGTCTGGTTCTTGGAGATCAGGCCCCCGATCACGCTGGTCTCGCCATCCTTGAGGCTCAGGACCGTGTCCAGGTTCTTGGTGCTGATGGTGACCACCGTGGTCGGGCTGTCCTTGCCCCCCACGGTCTGCTGGCTTGCGATGGAGCTGACCTCCAGGCCAAGCTTGATGGAAACCTCGTTGTTCAACTGGATGGTCGGTTCCGCGTTGACCTTGACCCCCACATCCACGTACTGGACATTGACGCTGTATCCGCCGGTGGTGCCGGTGGTCGAGGTGGTCGTGATCGGCACCCGCGTGCCGACCGTGAACTTGGATTTTTCCTTGTTCTTGACCCGGATCTTGGGATTGGAAAGCACCTCCCCCTTTGACAGGGTCTTGCCCAGGTTGTAGGTGGCGTTGGGGACGGTAATATACCCGCCGTACCCCTTTACCTTGAATGCCTGGAGCAGTGTTGACACATCAATGGGCGTAGGCGTCGCAGTCGTGGTAGTACTGGAAGAAGTTGTCGCGGTTGACGGAATAAGTGTATTGGACATCAACTGTCCATTTGGATTGTACGCACCCAACTGCACGTTATAATTGCTCAGCAGCAGGCCGAGCGAGGACGTGTCCCGGTCGCTGATCTCCAGTACCTCCACATCCAGCAGTACCTCAGCCTCCGGCACATCATTGGCGTCCAGGATCTTTTCCACCACCGCAACCACATTAGCGGTATCACGCACCACCAGCGAGTTGTTGTCTTCGTTGGAATAAATTTTGCGCACCTGGATCAGGGAGCGGATCAGGTTGATCGCCTTCTTGGTGTCCATGTAGCTCAGGTGGAAGGTGCGCAGGGTCATATCCTCGTACTGCTTGACCTTGTCGGGGGTGTGGGGGTAGATGAGCACGGCGCTCTCATTGAGCACCTTGCGTCCCAGCTTGAACATGTTGGTGAGCAGATCAAGGGTCTGCTGAAAGGTGGCGTTCTCCAGGAAGATGGTAACGGGCTGGTCCTTGACCCCTTCATCAAAGATGAAATGGATACCCGAAAGCTGGGTGACGATATTGAAGACGTCCTTGAGTTTGGCATCCCGGAACTTTATGGTAATCGGCTTGGCGGATTTGAGGCTCAGTTCACGTCCTTCCAGCCTGCTGGTGCGCATCTCCGAGACGCGGGCCAGGGCGGCCCGGCACTCTTTGTTGTCCGGGTTCAGCTCCAGGGCGCGTACGTAGGACCGGTAGGCGTCCTTGAACTTGTTGGCCTTTTCGAAATCGACCCCCTCCTGATAGACGAGTTGGGCATCCTTAAGCCGTGTCGTGGACTCCGCCATCTGCCTGAAGCGCTCCTGGCTCGGGTCGAGCGCCTGGGCGGCCTGGAATTCCGAAACGGCATCGACGTAATTACCCTGTCCGAGCAGGTCGTTGCCACGCTTGAAACGGTCGTTGGCCGCCCGTTCACGGGTCTTGAGAAAGCGCGCCCGGTAGTCGCCCACATCGGGATCGGCCCGGAAGGCATCGGCATAGCTGTACATGGCCTCCTCGTACATCCCCTTGGCCTCGAAATCCTCTCCCTTGCTGAACGCCCGGCGACCGGCGGAACAACCGGACAACAGGACAAGGGCGACCAGCAGGCCGAATATGGTTAGATGGGTCAGATAGCGCATCCGTGGCATCTCCTCTGGTGCGGGGTTCAAATTTTCCTGAAAACCGCAGTTATCACACAAAGCTCACAAAGTTCACTAAGATGATCAAATCATTATGGGTGAATTGTTCTAAATTGAAAAAGCCTCTATTTCTTTGTGTTCTTTGTGCCTTTGTGTGAGCAAACTGCTTTTTTAGAATTATCTACTACCTTGACGCGCCGAGCGCGCGGTTTTCAAAAAGCGGTATGACGATCTGCTCGCCCGTATCGCGGACACGAATGGTAAGCGCCTGGTCCGTCAGGGAGGCGGCCTCATAGCGCCCTGCCACAACATCCCCTGCCCGAATCAGGATAATATCCTTGTCCTTTGCCAGGAAGATTGTCTTGCGATTATCCTTTTTCAAGAAGCCCAGAAAGGTGAAACGGGCCAGTTCCTGCCGCGGCGGCGCGGCAACCATCGGTGGTGGGGCCACGACCGGAGGAGGGACCGGCTTGGCCACCTTTGGCATGATCATCTTGAGTCCGTCCACGAATACCGGCTTGAAGATATTGCGGCGATATCCCTTGAAAACGGGCTGTTCGCGGTCCAGCAAGTCAAGTCGCAGGGCATTTCCGGCGGCGAGTGAAGCAGCCGCGCGGGCGGGCGCCCGCTTCCTCTCTGCAGGGGCACGGGTTCCAGGCGCATATTTCAGGTGGTCGGCCGTCTTTTGGCGCGGCCAGTCATAACACCCCCTGACCAGTACCAGGAGCAACAGGAGCAGCAGGATGGACAGGATCAGACGCTGCCGGTTCATGCGCCCTCCCGCAGGTAGATCGTCAGCCGGAGATCCATGGATACATTTTCCACATACGGGTCGTTGCTTGAGAAACTGACACCATCAACCACGACCAGTTCACGATTCTTCTGCAGATCGGCCAGGAAGCTCTTGACCCCGGCATACGATCCGCTGACGGACATGGTGACGGCGTAGGCAAGCAGTTTCTCGTCCTTGATCACCTGCGGTTTGTAGGTCACTCCCCCCAGAACCACGCTGCTGGACGACGCCGCATCCATGATATCGCCAAGCAGCCGCGGAAAATCGCGTTTGACCGGGATCATGGCCCTGAGCTTTTCCAGGTCGCTTTTCCCCTGGCGATAGACCGAGGTGACATCCCCCCGGCCGAGTGCTGCCAGCCGACCATCAAGATCGTTGCGTACGCGCCGGGCATCGATGAGAGCAGGGGCCTGGTATACAACGATGACGGCATACAGGAGAAAATTCACCAGCAGCAGTGCGCCGATGGCTATCAGGGTGCGCCTTTTCAGGCGGAACAGTTCCAGCAGGATCTGTTTCATCGGGACACCACCCGGCACGAGATGCTGAACTGAACCCCCCTGTCCTTGCTGCCAACGGACAGGTCGCGATTAGAAAGAAGCAGGACATTGGCAAAGTCGTGCGAATCCTCCAGCTTTTCAATGTAGCTCCGCACAACGTTGAAACTGTGGGCACGACCTTCCAGCTTCAGCTCCGCGCCGTCCTTTGCCGGAACCAGCGAGACCAGCGCGATCCCTTCGGGTGTGGCATTCTCCACCTGGTCCAGCAGCCCCAGCCAGCTATAGCTCTTGTGGTCGATGATATCGTTATAAAAACGTATGCTGGCCAGCAGCCGGGTATATTCCTTCTCGGACACTCCGGTCGGCCGAGTTGCCAGGCGGCTCTCCATGGCCGTGCATTCGCCCCCGAGCCGGCGCAGTTCGATTGCGTTTCCGATGATGCGGAAAGCATTCCAGGCCAGGAGCGCGCTCATAAGGAGCAACGCGCCAATACAGGCCTGTTGCACCCGGCGATGGTCAAGATGGGGCTTGGTGACCAGATTGATGGTAAAGCGCATCACAGGCTCCTCAAGGCAGCGCCAATGGCCGGCGTGAACGGGAACAGGGTTTTCTGGTCGGCCGGGGCGCTGTCCGATGGGGTAACCATGGACTTCGTCTCCAGGAGGACCGGCTCGACACCGGTGATCTCCGCCACCATGCCGCAAAAATCCCGCGCCATATCGGGTGGTGCGATGCAGGCCACGTGCCGTGGCAGCCACTCCGGCAACCGTTCACGATACACCAGGAATGAACTGTCGATCTCCATGTAGACGCGGCCGTCGACCAGCGTTACCCCTGAAAGATCCTTGATCCGCACGAACTCGGGGACCCCTTCCGAGAAGATCATCACCCCCAGCATCCCGTCGAAAAACGAGACCAACGCCATATCTTCACGGGATGTCAAAAGCCGCTCAAAGGTCCGGTAGAGGTTGAAGATATTGAGATCGATCCTGGCCGGGGTAAAACCGGCCTCGCACAACACCTCTTCATACTGGCCGATGACCGTGCGCGAAACCAGCGTCACCAGCAGGGCCATGTCGCCATTCTCGCGCAGACGGAGCTGCTGATAGTCCAGATGGCTGTCGGAAATATCAAACGGCATGCTTTTCTTCAGTTTCCAGCGGATGATGTCAAGGGCCTCGCCGCGGCTCTTGAATCGACCTTCCACATCCAGGAGCAGGATGCGGCCGACCGCGTCCGGCAGGGTCAACGCCAGGTGCGTACCCCGGTACAAAAGCGTATTGTGGGCATCCTTCAGCCGGGCGACAAAGGCCGGCAGGTCGAGAATATTCGCTTCCCGCAGGGAGAGCCGCACGGTGCCGGGCACCAGGGCACGGTAGCACGCCCGCTCCAGACGGGGTGAAGCCGCAGTCCCGCCAAGCAGGGCAAACGCCACACCGGTGGGGCTTATCTCAAGACCGAGCGATTTTCTTTGAAACATAACGATCCTTAAGCCTCACCGCAGAGGACGCAGAGGACGCGGAGGGAGCTCTATTGGTGTTACATCATATTAGTTCAAAACGACCGAGAAGGTGCAATCATTAACTACTTACAACTCCATGTTTTTACTCTGCGACCCTCAGCGTCCTCTGCGGTGACAGCTAATAATGGTCTACTCCACAAAGGTGACACGGTTTACTTCCTTGAGGGTCGTTTCTCCGGCAATCATCTTTTCCACGGCCGAATCGCGCAGAAATATCACACCGGCCTCACGTGCGGCCTGCTTGAGCCGAATAGCCGGCACCTTCTCGATGATCAGTTCGCGGATCGCATCGTTCAACTCCAGAAGCTCCACGATGGCGGTGCGACCGCGGTAGCCGGTTCCGTTGCACTCCCCGCACCCCCCGGCCTCATAGAGGGTCGCCCCGGCAACCAGGTGCGGATCGATCCCGGCCTCTTGCAGGACCTCGTCGCTGTAGGTCACCGGCCGGCGGCATTTGTAGCAGACGCGGCGTACCAGGCGCTGGGCCATGACACAGTTCAGGCAGGATACGAAGTTGTAGGGATCGATCCCCATGTGGATGAAGCGGCCAATCACATCGAAGACGTTGTTGGCATGCACGGTGGTAAAAACCAGGTGCCCTGTCAGGGCCGACTGTACCGCGATTTGGGCCGTTTCCGGGTCGCGGATCTCACCCACCATGATCTTGTCCGGATCGTGGCGCAGGATGGAGCGCAGCCCCTTGGCAAAGGTCAACCCCTTTTTCTCGTTGACCGGTATCTGCAACACACCGCGCAGCATGTACTCCACCGGGTCCTCGATGGTGATGATCTTGTCCTCGCCGGTATGGATCTCGGTCAGGGCGGCATACAAGGTGGTGGTCTTGCCCGAACCGGTCGGCCCGGTAACCAGCACCATGCCGTAGGGTTCGCGGATCTTTTTGCGCAACCGCTTGATCTCGCGTTCGCTGATGCCCAGGTTTTCCAGTGTCAACCCCTTCAGGTCGCTGGCGATGCTTTCCTTGTCCAGGATACGGATAACCGCGTCCTCACCAAGGGCGCTCGGCATGATCGAAACGCGGAAGTCGATGGACTTGTCCCCGAAGCGGACCTTGAAACGGCCATCCTGGGGGATGCGCCGTTCGGAGATATCCAGCTCGCTCATCACCTTGAGGCGGGAGATGATCGGTGCCTGAAAGTGCAGGTCAATCGGCTCGTTGGCACGGTAGAGCACGCCATCGATGCGGTATTTGATTTCAACGCCGTCGTGGTGGGTTTCGATATGGATATCGCTTGCCCGGCGGTTCAGGGCGTCCAGAATGGTGGAGTTGACCAGCTTGATGATCGGGCTGGTGTCTTCCGAGATCGCCTCGACCGAAAGGACCTCCTCGCCCCGCTCGGTCTCCTTGACCAACTGGAGCATGAAATCCTCGGAGACCTCCCGCAGCACACGGCGGGTCCCTTCCCCGGACTTGACCACCTGGCTGATGCCGGATTCGGTCGCAAGCGCGATTTTCAGGGGGCGGTCAAGAAGAAGTTCCAACTCATCCAGTTTGACCACGTCGGTCGGGTCGGCAACGGCTATCACCAGGGCATCGGGGGTCATCTCCAGGGGCACGAAACGAAAACGGTACACAACGTCCGTCGGCAGGGAGTTGAAGAGTTCCTCGTCCACCCTGAAATTGGTGAGATCGATGTAGTCGAGGTTGAACTGTTCCGCCAGGGCCCGCGTCAGTTCTTCTTCGCCGACGAATCCCTCGCGAAGGCAAATCTCCCCGAAGCGTTGCCGGATGACCTCCTGTTGTTCCAGAACATGGGTGAGCTGTTCCGAAGTCAGGCTGCCCCGTTCGCACAGGATAGTACCCAGTTTTCTGCGTTTGTAGGGCTGCATCGAACTCCCTTTACAAACTCTTCACTCTTTGAATTTAACGATTACCCCACCGTGCCGGCAATCTTGAATATCGGCAGGTACATGGCGATGATGATGGCCCCGATGACCACGCCCATGACAATCATGATCGCCGGCTCAATGGCGGTGGTGAGGATATGCATCCGCTCTTCAAGCTCATCTTCCAGGTAATCGGAGATATCCACCAACATATCTTCGAGGCTGCCGGTGGTTTCGCCCACTCCCAGCATGCGCAGCGCCAGTGGCGGCATGATGCCGGCCCGCTCAAAGGCAGAGGAGAGCTGACCTCCTTCCTCAACAAACCTGACCGCCTCGAAAAGCCGCTTCTCCATGTAACGGTTGTTGAGTGTAGCGATGGACATGCGCAACGATTCGACGATCGGTATGCCGCTGCCGAGCACGGTGGCCAGGGTGCGGGTGAAACCTGCCACCGCATACTTGGTGAAGACATCTCCCGCATAGGGAACCTTCAGTTTGAAGCGGTCAACCGCATAGCGGCCCGCTTCGCCAGCAACCCAGGTGCGGTAGGCGGCCAGGGCGGCAAACGCCAGCAGAACCCCAACCAGGAAAAACCGCCTCAGAAACGTCGTCAAGGCAATCAGCATCTGGGTAGGCACGGGCAACTGGGAGCCGGCATCGGCGTACACCTGGCTGAAGGTGGGGACGACATATACCAGGAGCAGGGTGATGGCCACGCAGGCGAACACCACCAGGATCAACGGATACAGCAGAGCGGAAATGACCTTTTTGCGAATTCCGTCAACCCGTTTGAGGTACTGGATATAGCGTCGGATGGTATGGGGAAGGTCGCCTGTCCGCTCGCCCGCCCTGATGGAAGCGATGTAGAGATGGGGGAACATGCTGCCATGTTTCTCCAGTGCCGAGGAGAGCGCCGTTCCGCCTTTCACGTCTTCGCGAACCAGGCGCAGTATCTCGGAGAGCGGGCCTTTGTCGTGGCGCTCGAGGATGGCGTCGAGAATATGCATGATCGGCATACCGGCCTTGAGCAGCACCAGCATTTCCTGGTTGAAGGTGAGCATGGAGCGGTTGTCTATGCTTCGCCGGGCAAAACCTTTGTCAAAGAGAAACTGGAACGGCTTCTTTTTTATCTCGAATACAAAAAAACCCTGTTCTTCCAGGCTCCTTTGCAGCACGACCGACTCTGCCGCCTCAAGTTCCCTGTACAGGATTTTTCCGTCTGATGCACCGAGCTTGCAGGTATAAAGCGCCATGCATTCTTAATATCACATTGCCTCTAAAAGTAAAGCTGATTACGGCAGATTAGGCGCGCAACATCCCCACGACCCAGACTATGTACGAGACGATCAAAACCGTTCCCCAGGTCAGGGCGGGTCGGGCAAGAAACTGCCCACGACCGGGAAATGCCTTGAAGATAAAGATCAGGGCCGAAAGCAGCCAGCAGGCCAGTCCGATCACCGCCACCACTGCCCAGACATCGTTCATCATGGCTATCCTTTCCTGCCGAGAAGGCGGCGCGCGATTGTTGCGAGCTTCAGTTTCCACACCATGAACACCGCCTCGCGGACGATCTTGCGCGACATTTTGGAAGTCCCCGCGTGACGGTCGATGAAGATGATCGGCACCTCGACGATGCGGAAACCTTTCTCCTTGCAGCGGTAGTTCATCTCTATCTGGAACGAATAACCGTCCGAGGTGACCGTATCGAGATCGATCGCCTCCAGTGCGGAGCGGCGGAAGCACTTGAAACCGCTGGTGCAGTCCATGAGTTCGAGTCCGGTTATGATCCGGGTATAAACGCTGGCAAAATAGCTGAGCATCAACCGTCGCAGCGGCCAGTTGACCACGCTGACACCGTTCAGGTAGCGCGACCCGATCACCAGATCGCACCCCTGGACAGCTTCGAGAAACAACGGCAAAATCGTCGGATCATGGGAAAAATCGGCGTCCATCTCGATCAGGTAGTCGGCCCCCATTGCCAGGGCAGCCCTGAATCCGGCACGGTAAGCGGAACCCAGGCCGAGCTTGCCGGAGCGGTGGATGACCCTGATCCGGTCGTTCGCCGAGGCCAGTTCATCGGCCAGCTTGCCCGTGCCATCGGGCGAGTTGTCGTCCACGAACAGGATGTGCAGGTCGGGGTGCTGTTTGAGGACCTCGCCGGCCAATCGGACGATGTTGTCCCGCTCATTGTAGGTAGGAATGATGACGATTGCTTTCAAGCGGTGCGGTTCTCCAGAACAGGGGCTATCAACTTGTTCGACAATACGGAAAAGCAGGGTAAAAAGTCAAGGTTTAGAAACCGTTACTCCTAGTCCATTCTCTGTATATACCACCCACATCACCACACCCCGGCGATCCGGGTGCCGCACTGCCCGCAAGTCCCGTCACGCAAGTTGTCCTCCACCACCTGGAATCCGCTGCGCCTCAGCACTATTCGGCCGCAGGCGTGGCAGACCGTGTCCTCGCGCCCGCCGGCGATGTTTCCCTCGTAGACGTAGCGCAAGCCGACCCTGCGTCCGGCCTCCACGGCACGATCAAGGGTGCCGGGAGGGGTCGCGCCGTGGTTGGTCATCTTATACTGGGGAAAGAAGCGCGAGATGTGCCAGGGCACATCCAGTCCCAACTCGTGGGCGATAAAGGCGGCAATCCCCTCCAACTCGGCAAGGTCGTCGTTTTCTCCAGGGATGACAAGGGTGGTAAGCTCGATCCAGATGCCGCGCCTGTGGTAGTCGCGTATGCACTCCAGCACCTCACTCAACCGCGCCCCGACGACACGGTGGTAAAACGCCTCGGAAAATCCCTTCAAATCGATGTTGGCGGCATGCAGGAACGGGGCGATGGCGTCCAGGGCCTCGGGAGTGATGTAGCCGTTGGTGACGAAGATGTTCTTCAGTCCGGCTTCGGCCGCCAGACGGGCTACATCCAGGGCGTATTCCAGGAAGATGGTCGGTTCGGTGTAGGTATACGAGATGGACTGGCACCCTGCTTGAAGGGCACGGGCCACGATCTCCCGGGGTGGGACGGACTCACCGGGTACATTCCCCCGATCATCGGGGGCATGCTGGGCAATGGAGTAGTTCTGGCAGTGGAGGCAGCGGAAGTTGCAGCCTATCGTGGCAATGGAATAGGTCGATGAGTCGGGCAGGAAGTGGAAAAGCGGTTTCTTCTCGACAGGGTCCACATGCTCGGCCACCAACCGGCCGTAGACCAGAGAGAACAGTGTGCCGTCGCGGTTCTCGCGCACATGGCAGATGCCGCGCTTGCCTGGCGCGATATGGCAGCGATGCCGGCACAACGCACAGACAACGGTACCATCGGGCTGCTTCGTGTAGAATAACGCCTCACGCATGACTGATACCCTCCTTCACGCCTGAATTCGTAAACTCGCCGCTGAGGTACTTGGGGAGTCATGGGAAGTCCCCCTTTTTCAAAGGGGGGAATCCTTGCGCACCTCACCGGTAATCAGCCTGACCTGCCGTTCGTGGGAGAAATAGTAGTAGGCCCAGTTCATCAGCACCAGCAGCCGGTTGCGGAAACCGATCAGATAGTACAGGTGCAGGAGCAGCCAGACCAGCCAGGCCAGGTAGCCCCGGAATTTGAAGCCATGACTGACGGCCACGGCCGCGCTCCTGCCGATGGTGGCCATGGACCCCTTGTCCCTGTAGCGGAACGGTTGGGGCTCTTTACCCCGTTCGCACCCCAGGATGGTACGGGCGGCATGACGCCCCTGCTGGGTGGCAACCGGCGCCATCATGGGAAGCGGCGCGCCATCCTGCATCAGGCAAGCCATGTCGCCGACAACGAACACCTCGGGATGCCCTTCGATGCTGAGATCGGGGAGCACCTTGATGCGACCGCCACCAGCCTGGACAACACCCAGGCGATCGGCCAGCTCGGCGGCTGCCACCCCGGCCGACCAGAACAGGGTGTGGGTTTCGAGCACTTCGCCGCCGTGGAGAAATACATGCTCGGCGTCCGCCCCGGTCACTCGGGTATCCAGCCGCACTTCAACCCCCATGGCACGCAGCTTGTGGAGTGCATAATCCCTGAGCTCGGCCGGCATGGCCGTGAGCAGGGATGAAGCGGCCTCCACCAGGACGATGCGCGTCTCGGACGTCTTCACCTCGGGATAGTCCCGGGAGAGCACGTGTACGATCAGCTCCCGCAGGGCGCCGGCAAACTCCATACCGGTCGGGCCGCCCCCGACCACGACAAAGGTCAGAAGCGCTGCCCGCCGGGCCGGGTCCGTCTCACGGCTGGCCCGCTCAAAGAGCAGAAGGATCTGGTTGCGCAACTCCTCGGCCTGGGAGAGGCGTTTGAGATCAAAGGCGTATCGTTCGATGCTCTCGATGCCAAAGAAATTGGTGCGGCTGCCCGCTGCCACGATCAGGTAATCGTAGGAAAGTTCGCCATCCTCCAGCAGCAGGCGTTTGGATGCGAAATCCACACCGCTGACCTCACCCAACCTGAACCTGGTCCCCTGCCAACGCCGGGCCAGTGCGCGCACCGGATAGGCGATGGACTCCTGCTCCAGCCCGGCCGTGGCCACCTGGTACAAGAGCGGCTGAAACAGATGGTAGTTATGGCGGTCCACCATCACAACTTCAAGCCCGCGGCCTGCCAGCCCCTTTGCCGCGCTCAGCCCGCCAAACCCCATGCCGACTATTGCCACCCGTTTCTTTGCCATGATGACGCCTTGTTCTAAACGATTTTACCACGGAGGACACGGAGGTTATACCGAGTGAAATACCATCGGTTTTCACATCAACCGCTCACCATGGCGCTGCACAAAAAAAGCGGGCACAAGGCCCGCCCTGCGACACGTATATTATTCTACCTCAGAACATGAACCTGCGCATGCTGATATTTTGCAGGATGCCGATGCCCACCATGGAGGTGATCATGGAGGTACCGCCATAGGAAAAGAACGGCAGCGGCACTCCAACAACCGGAAACATGCCGATCACCATACCCATGTTAATGACGATGTGCCAAAAGAGCATGGCGGTAACCCCCATGGCCAGCAGCCCACCGAATCGATCGTTGCAGCGCCGGGCGATGTTGAGCCCCCACAGCACCAGTGACATATAGAGGACAATCAGCACCAGACAGCCGACAAAACCCCACTCCTCTGCAAACACCGAAAAGGCGAAGTCGGTATGCTGTTCCGGCAGGAAGCGGAGCTGGGACTGGGTCCCCTTGACAAACCCCTTGCCGAAGATACCTCCCGAGCCCACGGCAATCTTGCTCTGGATGATGTGGTAACCGCTCCCCAGGCGGGAGCGCTCCGGGTCGAGGAAATCGAGAATACGGTTCTTCTGATACGGGCGCAGAAGCTTGGCCCACCCCAGCCATGCCACCGGGATGGTGACCAGGACAAAGGTCGTCACCGTTGACCAGCGAAGCCCCACGTACACGGTTATGGAAACCGCGATCAGGATAACCAGGATGGCCGTTCCCAGGTCAGGCTGTTTCATGATCATAAGCGCCGGTACGGCCAATATGCCCAGCGGAAAAAGCACGTCCTTTACCGACAGGCCGCCCATGGCCTGAAAATTATTAAAGTAGCGGGCAAACGTGATGATGATCACGATCTTCATCAACTCCGACGGCTGGATATTGATAAACCCCAGATGCAGCCAGCGGGTGGCCCCCATGGAACGCCTCCCGACAACCAACACCGCCAGCAGAAGCAGAATCAGCAGACCATACAGCCAATAGGAGAGGTCTTCAAGGATATGATAATCGACACTGCACGCCACCAGCGCGATGAACATGCCGCACAGCATCCAGTAGATCTGTTTGATGTAATAGGGCGATCCGACCACCTTGTAGGGGGTGGTGGCGCTGTAGATATTGAGGATGCCCAGAATACAGACGGACACCACCAGCCCGACCAGAATCCAGTCGATATTCGTCAACAGCCGGCGGTCAATCATCCTGAGCATCTCCCTTCACGGCCGGCTCCTTATTGGGAGGCGCCGCATCCCCGTTATCCTCTTCGCCCTCGCCATCCTTGGTCCGTACCGCTTCCTTTTTCGGTTTTTTGCCGTCGAACCAGACCCGCATCATTCGACTGACAATGGGAGCGGCCGCCGACCCGCCATGCTCGCCATGCTCCACCACGACCGCCACGGCGATCTCCGGCTTTTCGTAGGGGGCAAAGGCCACGAACAAGGCATGGTCGCGGAACTGCCAGGGTGTGGAGAGTTTGCTGTCGCGCAGCTTTACCACCTGGGCGGAACCGGTCTTTCCGGCCACGTGCACGTCATACAGCCGCGCCATGGCACCGGTACCGCCCGGATCGTTCACCACGGCAAACAACCCCTGTTTGACCAGTTTGAAGTCCGCCGCCGGTATGCCGGTCCTGTTCAGGATTTCCGGCTTGAATTCCTTCAGCAGCTTGCCGTCGTTGTCCACGATCCGCTTTACAATCTGCGGGCGATAGACCGTTCCCTCATTGGCAACGGTGGCGATCATGGATGCCAGTTGGATCGGCGTCATCAGCACATACCCCTGCCCGATGGCCACCGGCAAGGTCTCGCCATGGTACCAGCGTTTGCCGAAACGCTTCAGTTTCCACTCCGCGGTGGGGATAAAGCCGCTCTTCTCGTGAAGCAGGCCGATCCCCATGGGAGCGCCCAACATGAATTGCTTGGCAGTGGCGGCGATTGCATCCACCCCCAGGCGCTCGCCCAACTGGTAGAAGTAGACGTCGCATGATTCGCGCAGCGCCTTCTTCAGATTGGTGACGCCGTGGCCGCGGTGATTCCAGCATTTGAAGGTGGAGGTGCCCAGGTCATAGGAGCCGGTGCAGTTGACCGTGGTTTTATCGTCGATCTTGCCGTTCTCCAGACCGGCCAGGGCGGTAATGACCTTGAAGGTCGAGCCGGGCGGATACTGGCCGCTCAAAGCCTTGTTCTCCAAGGGGTGGCGCTTGTCCTCAAGGTATTCCTTCCAGATGTCGGCCGGCAGCTTACCACTAAACAACGCCGGGTCGAAGCTCGGGTTACTGACGAATGCCAGGATCTCTCCGGTGTTCACGTCAATGGCAACGGCAGCGCCGGCCTGATCACCAAAGGCCCGTTCCGTTTGCTTTTGCAGGTTCGCATCAATGGTCAGCACCACACTGTTGCCAACCGTGGGATAGGCTTCGGAGATGGTCCGCAGAACCCGGCCGCGGGCGTCAACCTCCAACTGGCGGCCACCGTCGCTGCCATGAAGATCCTTTTCCCAACTCCGCTCGATCCCGTTTTTTCCGATATAGTCGCCGGGGTTGTAATCCTCGTACCCCTTCTTGTCGAGTTCGTCCTCGGAGACTTCGCCGATGTACCCCAGCAGATGCGCCGCCAGTATCCCCCCGGTATACTCCCTGACCGGCTTCATCTCAACCTCGACTCCCGGCAAATGGAGCCGGTTCTCCTCCACTATTTCCACCTGGTCGCGACTGATGTTGGAAGCAAGTACAACGGGATAGTACCTGGCCCGTCCCTTGCCCTTTTCCCAACGCTCGACCAATTCGGCCCGATCAAGCCCCAAAAGGGCAACGAGCTGGTTAAGGAGTGCCTCCCGGTCCTTCACCTCCTGGGGGACCACCGCGAGACTGAAGGAAGGACGGTTGCTGACCAAAACGGTCCCGTTGCGATCCATGATCGCCCCGCGCGAGGCCGCCTCCGGCACAAAACGGAGCCGGTTGTTCTCCGACATGTTGCGGTAATCGTCCACGTTGAGGATCTGCAGGTGCCACAACCTCAGCACCAGCACGAAAAAGAACGCACCGACAACAAACGAAAGCAACAGGATCCTGTGCTTCGACTCCATGTTTTCGCGAATAAATCGCTGATCTTTCATACGGTCTCGTGTCCGCGGCTGAAACCTGGCAGCAGGGCAACCAATGAGGCGGCAAAGGCGTTTGTCAGAAAATGGGGGATAAGCCCGGAGGCGATTGAGTAGGCAATGCCGGGGGTTTGGGTGAGCATGAGCACGAGCAGCAGGTCCATGGCAACGGATGCCATGGTAGCCACCCCTACGGTAACGACGAACAGAAAACCGCTCTCGGCATAGAGCCGGTCGGCAACATTCTTGATAACCAGGAAGATGAGCAGAAAGGCAAAGGCGTTCAATCCGAGATAGAGCCCGCTGAAAACGTCCTTGAGCAGCCCCAGTAACCACGCCAGGGGGGTGCCGACCTCGAAGGTGCCGCGCAACGCCATGTAGACCACGATGATCAGCAGCAGATCCGGTTTGAACGGGGTTGCGATGTGAACCGGCAATACCGCGACCTGAAGGATCACTGCCAACAGTACGGCGCACACAAACATGAGTGCCGGCCTATTCATACCCACCCCTCAGCACGATCAGTACCTCTTCTAGATGGGAGAAATTCACCGCGGGCCGAATGGTCACGGTCTGAAAGATGCCGTACTCGCCCCGTTTGACCATGGTCACCTCCCCGATGGGGAGACCTTTCGGAAATATACCGCCGATGCCGGAAGAAACCACCGTGTCGCCGACCTTGACATCCTCTTCGCGGGTGGTGAACTCCAGGGAGCAGAGTCCTTCGCCCTTCCCCTTGACCACGCCGCGGGCACGGGAACGCTGGATGACGGCGGCTATCCCGCTGGCATGGTCGGTCATCAAAAGAACCCGCGACGTAGTGGGAGCCACCTTGACGATCTGGCCGGCCACGCCATCGGCGGCAATTACCGCCATCCCCTCGCGAATGCCGCTTGAACTCCCCTGGTCAATAACCATGGTGCGGAACCATGAAGACAGGTCGTCTCCCACCACGGATGCCGCCAGGGTGGGCGCCTTGACCGTGGCCTTCATGTCCAGCAGGTGCGTCAGGCGCTCATTCGCCTGTAGCGCCTCGTTACCCGTTGCAATCCGTGCGTTGAGGCCCCGAATCTCCTCGCGCAGCCGCAGGTTTTCGCGATGTTCATCCAGCAGGCTGATGTAGCCGTCCCAAGCATCCTCAAAAAAGCCGCTTACCTGTGCCACCGGCTTCAAAAGCGGTGCAAAGGCGGTCATGAGGCCACGTTCGATGACATTGGCCTCCCGGCTGTGGGGAACATTGAGCGAATAGAAGATCAGGGCCGCGAGGATGCCGCCGGCAATCAGTATGATGAAACCGTATTTTTTGAATAATTCCATAGAGGTTTGTTATGGCTCGCTAGGGGCCGCAAAGTTCCGTCTCGTTGTATACCCGCAGGAGATAGTCTCGATAGGAGGAAACGGGGGTCATGTCGATTACCTGCCGCATCCGCGCGCAATCGATAAAACCGCGACGCAGGGCGATCTCCTCCAGGCAGGCGATCTTGAGTCCCTGGCGCGATTCGATGGTTTCGATAAAGTTGCTGGCCTCCAGGAGGCTCTTGTGGGTGCCGGTATCCAGCCATGCGATACCCCTGCCCAACCGTTCCACCGTCAATGCGCCGCGTAGGAGATAGTCCAGGTTGATGTCGGTGATCTCCAGTTCGCCGCGGGGAGAAGGTGCAATGGATTTGGCGACATCGACCACCGCACCGTCATACAGGTAGAGACCGGGCACGGCATAGTGCGACCGGGGCTGCTTCGGCTTTTCCTCGATGCTGAGCACGCGACCGTCACCGTCGAACTCCACAACGCCGTAACGTTCCGGATCATTGACCTGATACCCGAAGACACGCGCACCACTGCGAAAATCCTTCACGATCCGGTCCAGGTGCATCTTGCCGTAGAAGATATTGTCCCCCAGGATCAGGGCTACCGGCTGACGGTCAATGAACTCTTCCCCCACCAGGAAGGCCTGGGCGATCCCCTTGGGTTCAGGCTGCACCTTGTAGGTAAGCTTGATACCCCACCGGGAACCGTCACCCAAGAGCGTTTGGAAGCGGGGCGTATCATGGGGAGTGGAGATGAGCAGAATATCCCGGATTCCCGCCGCCATCAGCGTTGCCAGGGGATAATAGATCATCGGCTTGTCATAGACCGGCTGGAGTTGCTTGCTGGCCACCAGGGTCAAGGGAAAGAGACGGCTGCCGGCCCCCCCTGCCAGGATAATACCTTTGGTGATGCCGTGTGACATGAATGAACCTTTCGAACAGGAATCCTGAATCCGTGACGCCGGGGGCCTTCGTGGCCGGAAGAGCCGGGGCCCGTACGCCGCCCAGCCGTAACAAACCACTCGCTCCGCCAGTCCTTCGCCGAGCTGTCGCACGTTTCCTCACAGGCAATGGCAGAGGCCTTTCGGACTAACGGAGGCATGGAGGCGTCACGGATTCAGGGTAATGGCAATTTGTTAGTTTTACACACCCGGCCGCCGACTGTCAAACCCATCGTGCGGCTGAGCCAGTGCCCTGACCGCAGCCAGCAGGTCGTCGTACACCTCGGTCCCGGGCAAGACCTCCGCTTCCTGGGCAGATCCGTAGCCGGTCCTGACCAGGATCGTCCGGCAACCGGCAGCCGCGCCTGCCTCCATATCGACCAGTTTGTCGCCGATCATCACCGAAGCTTCCAGATCTATCGCGTAGCGCCGCGCAGCCTCAAGCAGCATCCCCGGCAACGGTTTGCGACAACGGCAGGCCAGGGAATAGCTTCCCTTCCCCTGGGGATGGTGAGGACAGTAGAACCAGGCATCCACGCGGGCGCCGGATTTGGCGAGTTCATCGGCGATATGGCGGTGCAGGATATCCACATCCTCTTCGGTATAGTAGCCACGCCCCACACCGGACTGGTTGGATACCACCACCACCAGGAACCCGGCCTCGTTCAGCATCCTGACGGCTTCCGGCGCTCCGGGGATGAACTCGAATTCATCGACCCGGTAAAGGTAGTCCTTTTCTATGTTGATCGTCCCGTCACGATCCAGGAAAACGGCCCGTGTCATGCCTTAGCTCCTACCACCATTTGCTCGCACCGCCGACCATCCGGCGAAATTCCCGCTTCATTTCGGTTATGGCCAGCGGAATGTCATTTTCAAAAACGCTCCAGCTTTTCTGGATATCCGCGATCGCCTTCTGTTCATCCTGCGGGGTTACGATCTTCGCATGTATCGCGGCCGTAAAATCCGCAAGGGTTTTTTCGTGATTCTTTTGAATCACATCCATGGCAGCGCAAAATTCATCGGAAAAATAGATGCCGCTTTTCTGGTATGCTCCGAAAAACTCATGGGTTGACGCCATGACCGACTGAACCAGTCCGACAACAAAGGGGAGATTGCTCAACCCGTGTTTGGAGAGCTCACGCCCGTTTTTCGCCATATCGATCATGATGCCGTACAACTGGACCAACGAGTCGGACCTGCCGTCCATCATGGTGCCGAAGACCAGTTTTTCCTCGGCCATGGACTTTCTGAACTGGTCGAGCGTCTGGTTGACCTCTATTTGCAACTGCTGCCTGAACAGTTCGTAGCGCTTCGTGACCTCGCTGGCGATAATCGACCTGATCGTCCAGGCCACCGCGACCATAAACCCCAGTGCAGTCACCGCAATGACGAGAAAATATCCTATCGCTCCATGCATATCCATATGCACCTCCTCGCAAACTGCCGGTCAAAGTCAATCCTGAGAAGCATTGACAAACAGAAGGCAATAGTTTTATCTTGACGAACCTGCAAGCATATTCGATTCAGTACTAAAGGTGAATCTCCATGATCAAGACCAACAACCTCAAAATTACCGGCATCACTCCCATTATCGCACCGGCCGACCTGCGCCAGGTCTTCCCGCTCTCCGAAAAGGACCGGGAGTTCGTCATGAAAAGCCGTGAGCGGATCAAGGAGATCCTTCAGCGCCGCGACCGGCGCCTGATGGTGGTAGTCGGCCCCTGTTCGATCCACGATCCGGAGGCTGCCGTGGAATATGCCGAACGGCTGGCGGCCCTCTCCCACCGTGTCGGAGACCAGCTTCTGCTGATCATGAGGGTCTACTTCGAGAAACCCCGAACGACCGTTGGCTGGAAGGGCGTTATCAACGATCCGGACATGAACGGCACCCACCTGATCTCCAAGGGACTCGGCATCGCCCGTGGGCTGTTGAGCCGGATCACCGCGCTGGAAGTCCCGGTTGCCAACGAGATGCTCGATCCGATCACTCCGGAGTATGTGGCCGACATGATCTCATGGGGAGCCATCGGCGCCCGCACCACCGAATCCCAGACCCACCGGGAACTGGCCAGCGGCCTTTCCTTTCCCATCGGCTTCAAGAACGGTACCGACGGAAACCTGCAGATAGCCATGGATGCCATGGTTGCGGCCCAGCATCCCCACAGCTTCCTGGGCATCAATCGCGAAGGCAGGACCTCCATCATCCGCACCTCCGGCAATCCTGACGTGCATATCGTACTGCGGGGCGGCTCACGCAAGCCCAACTATCACCCGGAAGACATCGTCCATACCGAGGAAAGCCTGAAAAAGAGCGGGCTGTTCCCCACCATCATGGTTGACTGCAGCCACGGCAACTCCAGCAAGGATTACCAGAAACAGCCGCTGGTGCTGGACAGTGTCGTTCAGCAGGTGGTTGAGGGCAACGAATCCATCTCCGGGGTGATGATCGAAAGCTTTTTGGAGGCGGGCAACCAGAAGGTACCGGCCGATCACAGCCAACTGAAATATGGCGTGTCCATCACCGATGCGTGCATCGACTGGGCCACCACCGAGCGCATCCTCCTGGATGCCCACAAGCGGCTTCAAAAAAGAAAATAAGTTTCAGGTTTCAGGTTGAATGTTTCAGGTTAAAGTGCACATTAACGGCCTTTGAACCTGAAATTTTTAACCTGAAACTCGAAACTGCCTCTATTCGGCTTCGTACATCAGCCGCATCCCCCCCGTGGCGCTCCGAAGGGTCCCGCTGAACTTCTCCTCCATGCCATCCACGAGCAGATCCATATAGTTAAGCTTTTTCTTGGGCGGCAGAATCACCTCCGGTTCGCCGCTGATACCGGCCTGCTTCCCGGCCTCCTCGATGGCATCCTGCAGTGTCCCGAGCCGATCCACCAACTTCAGCGCCTTGGCCTGCTCACCCGACAGGATACGTCCGTCGGCGATCTTGCGGACCTCCTCCACCGGCAGCTTGCGTCCCCGGGCCACGGCTTGGACAAACTGTTCCTGGGTATTATCAATCACCGACTGGAGCATGGCCCGGTCAGCCGGGGACAGCTTGCGGAAGGGCGAGCCGGAATCCTTGAACTCCCCGGTCTTGAGCGTATAGGACTTGATGCCGATCTTGTCCATGAGCGCCTCGATGTTGGAAAGCTTGAGAATCACGCCTATACTGGCGGTAATCGTACCCGGGTTGGCGTAGATCAGCGTGGCCGGGGCGGAGATGTAGTACCCACCCGAAGCCGCCAGGCTCCCCATGGAGACAATGATCCGCTTTTTCGCGGCGAACTTCCTGACCTCATCACTGATTTCCTGGGAAGGCGCCACCACGCCGCCCGGAGAATCCACCCGCAACACGACCGCCTTGATGGTGTCTTTCTTGAGGAAGTAGCGCAACTGGCGGACCGTCTCCCGCGAGTCGATGATCATCCCCTTGACCTCCACCAAGCCGACGCCGGGCTTATCCGCCAAGGGAGTATCCGCGGTGCCCAGCAGCACCCTGGCGATCAGGACCGACACGGCAAACAGGACCACCAGGAAAAGGGTGGTTCCGGCAACGACAAGCATGGTTTTCTTTGACATGATCATTGACCCGCCTTAACGACTTTTGGGTTTTCATTAAAAGCCCGGTTCTGGTACAGTAGGGCAATGAGAATCCTTGTCACCTCCGATACCCACGGAAACTATCCGCTTGCCCTGCGGGCCTGGGATCTGGCCGGACCGCTCGATGCCGTTATCCACCTTGGGGACGGCGGCGACGATGCCGACCTGCTCCACCGTATCACGGGTACCGACGTTATCCGGGTGGCCGGCAACTGTGACCACGGCTCGGCCGCACCTCGGGAAATGATCCGGGAGTGTGAAGGAAAACGGCTGCTGCTGGTGCATGGGGATCGATATGGCGTCAAAGGCGGATTGGCACGGCTTGAACAGCGGGGTATCGCGGTCGGGGCGGATTGCGTATTGTTCGGTCACACCCACCATGCAACGATCGACACGCTGTCAGGCATTCTGTTCGTCAATCCCGGGACACTGATGCGTTCAACTCAACAGACGACCTTTGCCATTCTGGAAATCACGCCAGCCGGAGTCACGGCCACGCTGCACGACATCGACCCCTAGCACACGCATCCTCCAACGTCAGACGTCTTCTTCCCGGTGAACGGCCTCGTGCCCTTTGTGAACCGCCTTTTCCAGCCTGCGGCGGCGGGGCCATGTCAGGACAAAGGCGAGCGGGCCGGAGACAACATAGATCAGCATGATGCTGAAGACCATCACCACCGGTTCCGCGGCCACGACAATCAACAGCACGATGGCAAACACCAGGAAGCCGAAGGGTTGCCGTTTTATCAGTTCGGGGTCCTTGAAGGAATAGTAGCGGAAACCGGAGACCATCAGGAAGGCCAGCAGGTAGATCAGCGTGATGATGGCCAGACGTTTGAAGGAACTTGGCCAGCCGAAGTGTTGGAACAGGAGCACGGTTGAGGCGACCATGCTGGCCGCAGCCGGGATGGGCAGGCCGACAAAGCGTTTGCTCTCCACGGTATTAACCTGCACGTTGAAGCGGGCCAGTCTCAGCGCGCCGCAGGCCACGAACAGGAATGCCGCCAGCCACCCGATACGCCCGAACGGCTTGAGCGCCCAGGCATAGACCATCAAGGCCGGCGTCACGCCAAAAGCGACCAGATCGGCCAAAGAATCGTACTCCACGCCAAATTTACTGGTGGTGCCGGTCATGCGGGCAACCTTGCCGTCCAAACCGTCGAAGACGGCCGAGGCAAAGATCCACACGGCGGCGGTGCCGAAATTGCCGTTCATGCTGGCCACCAGGCTGTAAAAACCAGCAAACATGCTGCCGGTGGTAAACAGGTTGGGAAGGATATAGATCCCGCGCTTGATGTTCTCGGCCCTGTCGGTCTTTTTTTCCTGAACTTCACTGTTCATACGAGCGTTCCCCGATCACCCCAGACGTCCCAGCACGGTTTCACCCGCCACGGTTTTATCCCCCAGTTTCACCAGAGGTGTCACATCGACCGGCAGGTACACATCCACTCGCGACCCGAAGCGTATCAGGCCGTAACGCTCGCCGCGGACCAGGAGGTCTCCCGCCCGCGGATAGCTGACGATCCGTCGCGCAATCAAGCCGGCTATCTGCACAAAGGCAATCCGCACGCCGCTCTCCGTTTTCAGGACAATGCCGCAGCGCTCATTCTCGAAAGAGGCACGGCCGTGACGGGCGTCAAAGAATTTACCCTTGTGGTAAAAGGTATCCTCAACCGTGCCGCTGAGGGGGGCGCGATTGACGTGGACGTTGAAGACCGACATGAAGATGCTGATCTTGAGCGCTTCCGAGCCCAGAGGGGTCTCGGGAACTCGTTCCGCCACGATCACAACGCCGTCGGCCGGAGCCACCACGGCCTGTTCGTCGGCAGGCGTCGCACGTTCGGGGTTACGGAAAAAATAGAGAATGAATAGTGTCAGCAGAAAGGCAACAACAGCAGGAATCGCCAGGATAACGGAGCAGAGCTTCCCTGCCGACACGAGCAACAGAAGCGTCAATACAGCGGAAAAGGCGATGAAGGGGTATCCCTCGCGGGCAAACGGTGTCGATTTGTTCATTCAACCTGCCTAAACGCACGGACACCCCTTTCCGGGCGGGAAAGGGGTGTCCCATGGCGTGAAATAACCTTAGTTTTTGGTCTTGTCGACGATCTTCTTGATCCAGGGCATCATGCTCCGCAGTCTCTCGCCAACCACCTCGATCGGATGGGCAGCGTTGAGGCGGCGACGGGCCGTCATCTCGGGATAGTTCGACGCCCCTTCGAGGATGAACCGCTTGGCATAGTCGCCGGTCTGGATGTTGTTCAGGCATTCCTTCATGGCCGCACGGCTCTGCTCGTTGATGACCCGCGGTCCGGTGACGTACTCACCGTACTCGGCATTGTTGGAGATGGAGTAGTTCATGTTGGCAATGCCGCCCTCGTACATCAGGTCCACGATCAGCTTCAGTTCGTGCAGACACTCGAAGTAGGCCATTTCCGGGGCATAACCCGCCTCCACCAGGGTTTCGAAACCGGCCTTAACCAGTTCCACCGCACCGCCGCACAGCACGGCCTGCTCGCCGAACAGGTCGGTCTCGGTCTCGTCCTTGAAGGTGGTCTCGATGATGCCGGTGCGGCCGCCGCCGATGGCGCTGGCGTAGGAGAGCGCCACATTGCGGGCCTTGCCCGAGGCGTTCTGGAATACCGCGATCAGGTCGGGAATCCCGCCCCCCCTCACGAACTCGGAGCGGACCGTGTGGCCCGGCGCCTTGGGGGCAATCATGATGACGTCCAGGTCGGGACGCGGCACGATCTGGTTGTAGTGGATGGCAAAGCCGTGGGCAAAGGCCAGGGTAGCGCCTTTTTTGAGTTTCGGCTCGATCTCGGTGCGATAGAGGATCGACTGAAACTCGTCCGGCGTCAGGATCATCACCAGGTCGGCAGTGGCAACAGCCTCGGCAACGGTTGCAACCTTGAGGCCGGCATTCTTGGCCTTGATTGCGGAGGTTGATCCCTTGCGCAGGGCCACCGTCACATCGACCCCGGAATCCTTGAGGTTACAGGCATGGGCGTGCCCCTGGGAACCGTAACCGACAATGGTCACCTTTTTCTTTTTGATCAATTTCAGATCACAATCACGATCGTAATAGACGTTCATGCTGTCGCTTCCTCCATGCAAAATATCCGGAAAACCGGTTCAACCCATTGATTAAACGGAGAATGAAAATACTACATCGGCAGGGTAGTGTCAATCATATTGCGGGCAATGGAAAGACGATACGGATTTCGCAATGAGCACAGCTAGTTCAGGAAAATGTAGACAAGTAACAAGGGGAGTAATCAAGGGCGAACGGTTGACGCCCTCTGTGTGGAGAAACTACCGTGCCGCCGACGGCAGATATTCCAGCATGGCTTCCACCAAGTCAGCTTGGAGCGCGTCCCGCTGCCTCTTGCGAAACTCCCGGTTTTCCCGCTCCGACAACCACCGCTTCGTCCGTGCGAATATCACCGGGTCCACGGTTCGCATTCGCGCCATGTGTCCGGATGTCGAAACGATTATACTCTGAAACGTTGCTCCATCCTGTAAAACGCCGGCCCGTTCCGCTTCCACCACGTAAAAATCATCCTCGTCATCGGTAAGCTGTATCGGATGCGGATCGTCGCCTTTTCTCATTCTACGGACCAGGTCAACCTCAAAACCCTTGCTGTTATAGGCGGTGTAGCGCTGGTCGTCACGGAGCTTGAATGTCGGATCGACTTTTCTCAACAACTCCATAAACGACGTATCCAATATCTGCATCTGAGCGACAAAACTCAGCCGGCGCCTGATATCCCACAACAGATCCACGTCCCTGGTCGCAAGTGCATCAGGTTCCCGGATCATCACGCCGGCCTCTGCCTCATAGGCATACAGTGAGTGAGTGCCAATGACCGTGAAATATTCGGACAGGCCCGACTTGTAAAGCTTATCAAGGATTTCCACGAGCAGATTTGGCGCCCGGCCGACCCTGAGCGCCCTGTTCATCCGCTGGTGTCTCGACAGTTCCCTGTTGAGATCCGCAACCCGTACCAGCGCCAGGCTTTTCCGCTCCGTGAATCTTTTGTGGATTTCCTCGGTCTCGACACTTCGCGGCCCCAGGCTTTTTTGAGCATTCGTCGCTGATGTTCGGATGAGATAATCTCTTCCGCTCTTTGTCTGCCAGTACATCCCACCGCGCACCTCGGCGGCTGCCCTTCGTGCGTCCTCCCAAGCCGTATAAACGGCCCTGGCGTCGATGTATTGCCGATGCACATCCTCACTCAGCTCTATCAGATGTTTTTCCCGTACAATTTCCATAAATCATAATTTATACGGGAAAACACATTATATCAACAATTTAATTATGTTTGACTGTCGTTATGATAAGGGAGGATATTTGTGGTGGGCGTCTGCTCTACTTCAATGGTGCATTCTAGATGATACTGACAGGAGGACAGGCTTTCAGCCTGCCTGTTCAAGCGGGGTTGAACCCCGTTGCAAGATGCCTGCGCTCCGAATAGTGGAATAGGTCCTACCAACTCAGCAAACCCACTTCGTAGGAGTGCAATGAAAGGGGGACAAGCGTATTCATGCCTGTCCCCCTGCTGTTCTCCAATCGTTGGATTGTATTACTTTGCCTCCAGAGTTCCGGCGGCAGGTGGCGGATTTATCCCTGACGGACCGGCGCCGGACTGATTATTGTCTTTGGGAAAGCTGACGCCTTCTTTAATGTTCAAGTCAGACCTTGGTGTGCCATCCACCACTTTCTCATCGTTGGTATACATCGGTTTTGCTTTCTTGGCATCAGGGCTCTCTACCTGCGGAGGTTCTGTTACTTTCTTCTCGAATATGCCTGTACTCAAGGTATCCGTAGCCTTCAAAGCCTTTTTTTCGGCTGCATCCTTGGCTTTTTTATCAGCCTCATCCTTGGCCTTTTCGGCTGCCTTAGCCTTGGCCTCTTCAGCAGCTTTAGCCTTTGCTTCGGCCTTAGTCTTGGCCTTGTCTGCTGTCTTGGCCTTGTCTGCTGTCTTGGCCTTGTCTGCTGTCTTGGCCTTGTCTGCTGTCTTGGCCTTGTCTGCTGTCTTGGCCTTGTCTGCTGTCTTGGCCTTGTCTGCTGTCTTGGTCTTGTCTACACCCTTGGCCTCTGTAT